>SCPO01000009.1_pt1:10000-413621 | contig 413621 bp, 489 predicted proteins | sample 6106821 | NCBI WGS metagenome assembly SCPO01 (sample SAMN10720448, study PRJNA508395) | human gut metagenome | isolation source: Participant 2 stool, 0 month | host: Homo sapiens | collected 2017
TAACTTTTAAGCCTCTTCTGTCTGCTCCCAGTACCATATCCGGAGTAAATGTCCGTCCATCTTCTTCGATGATCTCCCCTTTCTGGAGACGGCTCCAGAATTTCTGAGGGATCATCTGCTCTCTTGCACGGTCTACATCAAACCGGCCTTTTCTTGGAATACGGATCGAATATCCATAGCAGATCACCTTATGGTTCACACGGTACGCATCGATCATGTAAGGACCGATCTGTGCTTTCTTCCTGTTCTGTCAGTTCAATAAATTTAAGGTCAAATGGAAGTTCCGGAGCGATCATGCATAAAGCATTTACCACACGCTCTAATCCCTTTGGTCCAATCAGTGTCAGCGGTTCTGTGCGCTCTGCATTTCCCATAGTCAGAAGAAGCCCTGGAAGGCCGCTGATATGGTCTGCGTGGTAATGGGTAAAGCAGATCACATCAATCGGCTTCGGGCTCCATCCTTTTCTTTTAACGCGATCTGGGTGCCTTCTCCACAGTCAATGAGAAGATTGCTGCCTGCGCACCTGGCCATCATGGATGTAAGCCACCGGTAAGGAAGAGGCATCATACCGCCTGTTCCAAGTAAACATATATCTAACATATTTTTTCCTCATTTTCTTTCATTATGTTCCCGTTGCATGTTCTATGCAGGAACATCATACATTTAACTTTCCAAATCATATCACATTTGCAGCTTAATAATCAAGTGCTGAGGAAAATTGAGCCTGTCCTTGTAGAATGGCTATAAATACTCTGTCTGTTCTTCTGTTTCTACCGGTATTTTAAAAGTGGCTGTCAGCTGATCATAGCACTCTTCACACAGGTCAAAATGATCCACCTGCCCGTCTTTTTCCGAGAAATAATCCCATGTGTGGTCAATGCTTATAGCTCCTTCTAACACGATCCCCTGTCTGACCGCCAGTTTCTTACCGCAGGCATTGCATATCATCCTTTCCAACTGCCCGTCTGGTCCTATTTTTCTCATATTTGTATCCTCGCCTTTCTCTGCCTCTTTTCGTAAGCGGACCTGTCACCGAAACGTGACTTTACCATAAACGAAAGAGAGGAACGTCTCCCGTCCCTCTCCATTATATATGGATTTTATTCCTGTTTTTACTGGTAGTTTCTTACAACTCATGTTTCCACATGATGCAGGCATTTTCTACCGGGTTTTCATAGTAATTTTGCGGACTGCTTCCTGGATAAAACCATAATTTTCATACAGTTTTCTGGCGCCTGTATTGCTTTCCCGCACTTCCAGTGACATCTGAACAGCCCCTTTTTCTTTAGATACCTGTATCATGGCTTCCATCAGGCTTTTGGCTATTCCATGACGGCGCCAGGAAGGAAGGACCGCAATACGCTGGATCTCTCCCTCATCTGCAAGAACTCTTAAAGCACAGTAGCCTGCTACGATCCCGTCTTTTTCCCATACCAGGTAGGTATCAAACCTGCCGGTGAGCCCGTCTTTTAATATATTTTCAGACCAAGGAACAGAAAAGCACTGTTTTTCCAGCTCTTCCACCTGTTCTACATCTTTTTCTTCCATCAGGCGGATCGATCCAGCCTCATTTACACACATTTATCTCTTTCTCCCAATTCTTGTAATAAACAGTGATCAATAATCTCCCGGAAGTTTTCCTGCCTGTCCGTCTGGTGAAGCCTCTGCCTCCCGCTGTCTTTCTGCCTGGGATTTACGCAGGTAATCCGGTACAAATTCGTCTGCAGGCTGGACTTTTGCTCCTGTATAGCCTTCTGTCAGAGCTTTCATACCAAGAGCTGCCACGCAGGATGCACGCTGTCTGTTCATCTGGGCAGGTGCAAATACATAAGGAGCTGTCATTTTCTCTTCGATCATGGCCTTGTATACCGGTACGCCGTCTCCCAAGAAGATCACACGCTCAGACTGTTTATTTAACTGTTCGATCAGTTCTCCCATATCCATAGGGCACTGCTCCATAACCGTCTCAATTCCATTTTCCATGTGGTACAGTCCTGTATATACCTGGCATCTTTTTGCGTCCATAATAGGGCAGATAAGACCGGATGCCCCCACATATTGTAAGCAATAGCATCTACTGTAGGTACATGGATCAGAGGCTTCTTTAATGCCAGTCCCAGTCCTTTTGCAGTAGCTGCGCCAATACGAAGACCGGTAAAGGAGCCCGGGCCCCTGCTGCTGCAATGGCATCAATAGTCTCCAGGTCCAGTCCCAGCATTTTACGATCTCATCTAACATGGGAAGGAGTGTCTGGGAATGGGTCTTTTAAAGTTTACTGTATATTCTGCTGTGAGAATGTCATCTGTTACAAGTGCCACACTGGCTACTAAAGATGAACTTTCAATACCAAGAACTTTCATTATTTTTCCTCCACCCGTATCTTTCTGTAGTCAAATCCTTTTTCCAGGTCTTTTCAATGGTGATCTCTGTCACATGTTCCGGAAGGATCTCCTCAATCAGCTGGGACCATTCGATGAGAGAAACGCCGTCTCCGTAGAAACAGTCTTCGTATCCGATCTCGTCCATTTCGCTGATATCACCGATACGGTATACGTCAAAATGATAAAGCGGCAGTCTTCCTGTATCATACTGCTGGACAATGGTAAATGTCGGGCTGTTTACCGGCTCATCGATCCCCAGTCCCTCTGCAAATCCCTGGGTGAAGATAGTCTTTCCACTCCCAGGTCACCGTTTAAGCAGATCACCTGTCCCGGTCTTGCTTCCTGTCCCATTTTCTTTCCAAAGCCCTTGTTTCCTCCGGACCCCAAGTATCAATTACCATCCTTTACTCCCTTCATTGTAAGAGCGATCCTCTTCTTGTCCATATCTACGCTTAAGATCTTCACATCTACCACGTCGCCTACGCTTACTGCCTCTAATGGATGCTTAATATAACGGTCTGTCATCTGGGAAATGTGTACCAGGCCGTCCTGATGAACGCCGATATCCACAAACGCACCAAAGTCAATGACATTTCGCACGGTTCCCTTTAATACCATTCCCGGCTTTAAGTCTTTCATTTCCATAATGTCACTTCTTAAAACAGGACGCGGCATCTCATCTCGCGGGTCTCTGGCGGTTTTTCCAGTTCAGCGGTAATATCACGAAGTGTGATCTCACCTACGCCCATTTCCTGGGCCATTTTCTTATAATCACCAATCTTTTGCTGATACCATTTAAACCGCCATGGGACAGCTGATCTTCTGTGTATCCCAATTTCTCCAACAGCTTTCCTGCTGCCTCATAGCTTTCGGATGAACGCTGGTACCGTCTAATGGGTTATCGCCTCCTGTGATCCTCATAAATCCGGCACACTGTTCAAATGCCTTTGGACCCAGTTTTGCTACCTTTAACAGCTGCTTACGGTTCTTAAAAGCACCATTTTCCTCTCTGTATGCCACAATGTTCTTTGCAAGAGTCTTGTTGATACCGGAAACATATTCTAACAGGGAAGCAGATGCTGTATTTAAATCAACGCCTACTTTATTTACACAGTCTTCTACAACGCCGCCCAATGCTTCTCCCAGGTTCTTCTGGTTCATATCATGCTGATACTGGCCTACACCAATGGATTTTGGATCGATCTTTACCAGTTCAGCCAGTGGGTCCTGAAGTCTTCTTGCAATAGAAACTGCGCTTCTCTGTCCTACATCGAACTTCGGGAATTCTTCTGTTGCCAGCTTGCTTGCAGAATAAACAGAAGCACCGGCCTCATTTACGATCACATACTGTACCTGCTCTTTTAATTCCTTTAACAGCTCTACGATGATCTGTTCAGACTCTCTGGAAGCAGTTCCGTTTCCCACAGAGATCAGGGAAATGCCATATTTATGGATCAGGTCTTTTAATATTTTCTTGGACTCTGCCACCTTGTTCTGTGGGGCAGTTGGGAAAATAACTACAGTATCTAATACTTTGCCGGTACTGTCCACTACAGCCAGCTTACAGCCGGTACGGAATGCCGGGTCCCAGCCTAATACTACTTTACCAGCAATTGGAGGCTGCATAAGAAGCTGCTCTAAGTTCTTTCCAAATACACGGATAGCACCTTCCTGTGCCTTATCAGTCAGTTCACTGCGGATCTCACGATCTACAGAAGGAGCAATAAGACGGCTGTAGCTGTCCTGGATCACTGCCTTTAATACAGGTGTGGTATATGGATTTTCCTTTGTGATCACCTGTTTTTCCAGGTATCCTAAGATCTGCTCTGTTGGCGCTGCCACCTTTACAGTAAGGATCTTCTCATCTTCTCCTCTGTTTAATGCAAGGATGCGGTGTCCGGCTGCTTTTTCACCGGTTCTTCGTAATTATAGTATGTCTCATAAACAGACTGCTTTTCCCCATCCTTTGCAGTTGACTGGAGAAGTCCCTTGTTCATGGTAATGTTTCTGATATAGGTGCGGTATTTTGCATCGTCAGAAATGCCTTCTGCAAGAATGTCCATGGCACCGTTAATGGCATCCTGAACACTTTCTACGCCTTTTTCAACAGAAATATAGGCCTCTGCCGCTTTTTCCACAGGTTCTTTTAAATTCTGTAAAGGATCACATTTGCCAAAGGCTCTAAGCCCTTTTCACGGGCGATCATAGCCCTGGTACGGCGTTTTGGCTTGTATGGACGATATAAGTCTTCTACTGCCACTAAAGTTGCCGCTTCACGGATCTGTTTTTCCAGTTCTGCTGTCATTTTTCCCTGGTCAGAAATAGCACTGATGACCTGCTCTTTCCTGTCTTCCAGGTTTCTTAAATATTTTAAACGTTCATCTAAATTTCTTAAAACTTCATCATTTAATGAATCGGTTGCTTCTTTACGGTATCTGGCAATGAACGGAATGGTATTGCCTTCGTCAATGAGCTTTACAGCTGCCTCTGCCTGGTGGCGTCCAATATTCAGTTCTTCTGCCAGTGCTTTAATAATATCCATTGATAGTCCTCACATATTTTTTGTCGTTCTGAGGTTTTATTATAATTCATCCGCGGACCTTATGCAAGACTTGCCCTTGTCTGGACAGTGATTGTTTTTCATGCTATAATAAGCGAAATAGAAAGGATCCTACTTTAACTTATGAATAATACTTCCAAAAAACCAAGAAAAACATCCAGCTCAGCGGAACAGCTGGCAGCCTGCTCCCTGATCAGCGGTATTGCAGGTATTATCTGCAGCCTTTTTATCTGCCATTTTCCCTTGTAAGCGGAAAGAACACTCCTATGGGACTGATCTGCGGAGTAATCGGTATCGTGCTTGCCATTATGGCAAAACGCGGACATCCGTCCGGGAAAGAAATATCCAGGTAAGGCACTGGCTGGTTTTATCTTCAGTGTGATCGCGATCGCTCTTACCATGTTCTTCTTTACAGCCTGATCAATTATTATGATCTGCTCCGTGACCCGGTAAAGGGACCGCAGATCAACCAGTTGATCTACCAGATGCAGCAACAGCTTCAGATGCAGATGCAGGCACCGGCAAACTAGTTTGTTTCATAAAATTAATATTGAACACGCAAAAGCCATTCTCTCGTTTTATATTAAGAGAATGGCTTTTATTATTTTACCTGTTTATTTATTCAAGTATGAATTACAGCACCGCACGGATCATCTGCTTGATACCATATTCAGAACGTGACTGGGCTTTTGTATCAAAGGCGCTTGCAGCTGCCTTTAATTCTCCCTCTGTCATTTCTTTTGTAAGAATCGCAAATTCGTCCATTCCGTAGAGTTCGACCACCTCGGCCTTGCCGAAATACTCATTTAACTCCTGCTCTTTGTTTCTGTAAGAGCCTGCAACACGGATAAAGTAGCGGAACTTGGTCTGATCCATAGGAAGGATCTCCTGTTTTTCATCGGTCCAGCCAAGTGGAACATTTTTGTCTATATTCTGTACTGCTTCGATAATATCTGCAACTACCGCACTGGCTGTTGGCAGTTTTCCTGCGCCGCTTCCGTAAAACATAGAAGTTCCCAGCATATTTCCCTTTACAACGATGCCGTTAAATACATCATTTACAGAGTATAACGGATTGTTCTTACTGATCATAACAGGAGCTACATAAGCGCTTACCTTGCCATCCTTGATGCGGCTGGTTCCAAACAGCTTAATGGAGGTTCCCATTTTCTCTGCATACTTAAAGTCGATATCTGTAATTTTGGTAATACCTTCTGTATAAATATCTTCGTAATTAACAGTCTTTCCCGTTGCCATGGAAGTTAAGATCGCGATCTTACGGCAGGTATCATGGCCTTCTACGTCTGCTTCCGGATTGCGCTCTGCATATCCCAGGTTCTGAGCCTCTTTTAAGGCATTTTCAAAAGTTTCGCCCTCTTTATCCATCTTAGTCAGGATATAGTTGGTGGTTCCGTTTAAGATACCTGTGATCTCTTCAATGCGCTCGCCCATCAGGCAGCGGTATAATGGACGGATGATGGGAATTCCGCCGCCTACACTTGCCTCGAAGAAGAAGTTTACCTGTTTTTCTTTTGCAATCGCAAGCAGCTCTGTTCCATAAGCAGCTACTAAAGCCTTATTGGAAGTAACTACATGTTTTCCAGCCAACAGGCAGGCCTTTACAAATGGGTATGCCGGATTTAATCCGCCCATAGTCTCCACTACTACCTGTACTTCCGGATCTTCTTCAATGATCTTAAAATCATGAATGATCTTATCTGCTACCGGGCTGTCCGGAAAATCTCTCAGATCCAGAACATATTTTAATTCAACTTCCTGTCCTGCACTTTTGCAACTTCTGCCTTATTCTGGTCCAGGATCTCTGCAACACCAGATCCAATGGTACCGTATCCCATAACTGCTGTCTTGATCATAATCTCTCGCTCCTGTATGCTACCTGATATTTTTACCGGCCCGATCTTTGTTTTTATTCTCTGGCCAGTATCTTTACATAATGGATACCGTCTAATACTTCCAGTTCATCGATCATACTGGAAACATTTCCCGTATCTTCCCTTACTTCCACACTCAGTGTCAAAGTAGCAACTCCGTTGACCGGAATACTCTGATGGATGGTAAGGATATTTGCCCGGTACACTGCAACCACATGGAGCAGGTCACTTAAAAGTCCCTGTCTGTCATCCATCTGAACTACCAGTGTAATCGTTTTTCCCTTTGTGTTATCATAGAAAGGAAAAATATCGTCCTTATATTTATAAAAAGAACTGCGGCTGATCCCTACCCGGTCTGCAGCTTCCTGCACAGTAATGGCTCTTACTGTTTCCAGAAGTTTCTTTGCCTCTACGACTTTTAAAAGTACTTCCGGCACTGCCTTTTGTTTTACAACAAAATACTTACTTTTGTCCTCCATGAACCCTTTTCTTCCTTCCTGTCCATGTCCGTATCGCGAACACATCTGTATTCATGAGGAAGATATTAACATACTTTTATGGGAATTGCAACCACTTTCTTATGTTAAATTAAGAACAAAGTATACAATATTTCAGATCCATCTATAACACATAAAAAAGACTGCTGTAAAATAGCTTTTCGTCTTACAGCAGTCTTTGTAAATTTATTATGCGTATGCTTATTGATCGTCTGACATGGCATTTTTATTCGGACAGCCAAGACTCATCCAGCGCAGATAAGCACTGATAAAGTTGTCAATAGAGCCATCTAAAACAGCATCTACATTTCCGCTTTCTTCCCTGTACGATGGTCTTTTACCATAGTATAAGGCTGAAGGACATAAGAGCGGATCTGGCTTCCCAGCCATTGTCCTTTACGTCACCACGGATACCGGCTGCCTTTGCTGCCTGTTCCTCCTGGCGGAGCATATACAGCTTTGCCTTTAACATCTGCATTGCCTTGTCCTTATTCTGGAACTGGGAACGCTCATTCTGGCAGGTAACAACGATACCTGTAGGATAATGGGTAATACGGATCGCAGAAGAGGTCTTATTGATATGCTGTCCACCGGCACCACTGGAACGGTAGGTATCAATACGGATATCGTCCGGATTGATCTCAATATCAATGTCTTCTTTAATATCCGGCATCACATCACAGGACACGAAAGAAGTCTGTCTCTTGCCTGCTGCATTAAACGGGAAATGCGTACCAGACGGTGTACACCGTGCTCGGAACGGAGATAGCCATAGGCATTTTCCCCGCTGATCTGAATGGTAACAGATTTGATACCTGCTTCATCACCGTCCAGATAGTCAAGGACTTCTACCTTAAAGCCCTTTTCTCAGCCCAACGGCAGTACATACGGTACAGCATGCTGCACCAGTCACAGGACTCTGTTCCGCCTGCACCTGCATTCAGACGTAAAATGGCATCATAGCCATCGTATTCGCCGGAAAGCAGAAGCTTCATACGCATCTTTTCCAGGGTCTCTGAAAAATGATCTAACATTTCCTGGATCTCAGGGATCAGAGAAGCATCATTTTCCTCATAACCCATCTGGATCATGGTCTGGATGTCTTCATATTCCTGCTCCAGTTCACGGAAAGTATCAACTTCGTCTTTTAAGTGTTTTGCTTCCCGCACCAGTTTGGTAGAGCGCTCCGGATTATCCCAAAATCCCGGCTCTTCCATGGATTTATCTAATTCGTCGATTCGTCTGACCTTATTATCCAGGTCAAAGTGAATCCCTCACTTCCACTAATGGTTTGTCATACGTTGATAACGTATATTTAAAATTGTCTAACTCAACCACAGCTTCACCCGCTTTCTTATTATAAATTTTAATTATTTTGCAAAACCCCCTGCATGGTTTACTGCCACGCAGGAAGATTTTTCAATTCGTTCATATAGGACTTATTTAATACGTCCGCAGCACTGTTTATATTTCTTTCCGGAACCACATGGGCATGGATCGTTTGGATAGATCTTCTGCTCATCACGTTTCTTTGGAGCGATCGGAGTTGCATCCTTATTGGTACCTGTAACCTTGGCAGCAGACTCTCTCTCGATCTTCTGCTCTACACGGATGTGGAACAGGATACGTACAGTTTCTTCCTGGATCGCAGCCATCATAGCCTCGTACAGCTCATAGCCCTGCATCTTGTACTCAACAACCGGATCTCTCTGGCCATATGCCTGTAAGCCAATTCCTTCACGGAGAGCATCCATATCATCCAGATGTGACATCCACTTGTTGTCAATAACCTTCAGAAGAACCACACGCTCGATCTCACGGATCTGCTCTGGCTCAGGGAATTCAGCTTCCTTTGTCTCATACAGCTTGATGGCAGCTTCCTTTAAGGTGTGCTTTAATTCGTTCTTCTTCATAGACTTCTTCTGCTCATCTGTCAGTACAACAGACTTTAATGGAATGATCGGCAGAAGGAGATTGTTTAACTCAGTGAGATCCCATTTCTCTGCTGTATCTTCATCAGAAACAGACATATCTACTGCATTCTCTACAATGTCAGTGATCATCTTCAGAACCAGATCACGCATGTTATCCCCATCCAGAACCTTGCGGCGCTCTTTGTAGATAACTTCACGCTGCTCATTGTTTACTTCGTCAAATTTAAGCAGCTGCTCACGGATACCGTAGTTATTGCCCTCGATCTTCATCTGAGCCTTCTCAATAGCATTGGAAAGCATCTTATGCTCGATCTGCTCACCTTCCGGTACGCCCATTGCCTCAAACATATGCATCAGACGCTCAGAACCGAACAGTCTTAACAGGTCATCTTCCAGGGACAGGTAAAATCTGACTCACCTGGGTCTCCCTGACGTCCGGAACGTCCACGCAGCTGGTTGTCAATACGACGGGACTCATGACGCTCTGTACCAATGATCTTTAAGCCGCCTAAATCCTTTGACTCCTGATCCAGCTTAATATCGGTACCACGGCCTGCCATGTTGGTAGCGATGGTAACGGAACCATGGATACCGGCATCTGCAACGATCTCAGCCTCTAATTCATGGAACTTTGCATTCAGGACTTTATGAGGAATGCCCTTCTTGGTCAGCATCTTGCTGAGAAGTTCGGAAGTCTCAATGGTGATGGTACCAACCAGAACCGGCTGTCCCTTCTCATGTGCCTTTACAACTTCTTCAACAACTGCATTATATTTTTCTTTCTTGGTCTTATAAACAGCGTCATCTAAGTCCTTACGGATAACAGGACGGTTGGTTGGGATCACGATAACGTCCATTCCATAGATGTTACGGAATTCCTTCTCTTCTGTAAGAGCGGTACCGGTCATACCTGCCTTCTTTGCGAACTTATTGAAGAAGTTCTGGAAAGTAATGGTAGCCAGTGTACGGCTTTCACGACGTACATTTACATGCTCTTTGCTTCGATCGCCTGATGCAGACCATCAGAATAACGGCGGCCTGGCATAATACGTCCTGTAAATTCATCAACGATCAGGACTTCGTCATCTTTACTACATAGTCCTTATCGCGGAACATCAGGTTGTTGGCACGAAGTGCAAGGATGATATTGTGCTGGATCTCCAGATTTTCCGGATCAGCCAGGTTATCAATGTGGAAGTATTCCTCTACCTTCTTGACGCCCTGTTCAGTCAGGTTGACTACTTTATCTTTTCGTCTACTACGAAGTCACCGGTCTCTTCGATCTCTTCACCCATGATGGCATCGATCTTGGAGAATTCCTTGGAAACAGTACCACGCTCTAACTGACGTGCTAAAACGTCACATACTTCATACAGCTTGGTAGACTTGCCGCTCTGTCCGGAAATGATCAGAGGTGTTCTTGCCTCATCAATAAGAACAGAGTCAACCTCATCGATGATACAGTAATCCAGATCACGCAGAACCAGCTGTTCTTTGTAAATGGACATGTTATCACGCAGGTAGTCGAAACCAAGTTCATTGTTTGTTACATAGGTAATGTCGCAGGCATATGCTTCTTTTCTCTGAGCACTGTTCATGTCGTTTAATACAACACCTACAGTCAGACCCAGGAAACGATGTACCTGTCCCATCCACTCAGCATCTCGTTTTGCCAGGTAATCGTTGACAGTAACGATCTGTACGCCTTTTCCCTTTAATGCATTCAGGTAAGCCGGACAGGTAGATACCAGGGTTTTACCTTCACCTGTACGCATCTCTGCGATACGGCCCTGATGGAGTACGATACCACCGATCAGCTGTACCGGGAAATGCTCCATATTCAGTGTTCTTCTTGCCGCCTCACGGACAGTAGCAAATGCCTCTGGCAGAATATCATCCAGAGTTGCTCCGTCAGCCAGCTTTGCTTTCAGGATACGGGTCTGATCGCGCAGCTCTTCATCTGACTTGGCAATCATTTCGGGGCGCAGGTTTTCGATCTTCGCCAAAATCGGGCGGATCATCTTCAATTCCCTTTCACTGTGAGTCCCGAACAGTTTCTCAATTACGTTCATGGTAAGTTCTCCTAACTTCTTCCTTATATAAATGAAAATTCTTTTCAACCTGCATCTGTGCCGCAAATGCAGCCAGTACGCTTATGATACAATCTAATACATTGTAACACTTGAGCGGGATTTATTCAACGACTTCATAAAAAGTTTACATTTCCCCATATTATGGTAAACCAGACATCTTGCACAAAAGTATGTTCGATTTTGTGCACATCCACATTGTCCACACTTATCCACAAAGTTTTCCCCAAAGTTATCCACATCGATTTTTATCGGTTTTTCTGCATTTTCTAGTTATACACCGACTTATCCACATTATCCACATATTTTACCCTGTTCTTTTACCCCTTTTACATTTTCCTGTCCTTTCTTTTTGTATATATCTCATAAATCTGCTGTTTTCCGTCAAAATATGCACAGTTACTATTGACATTTTTCATGTACACTATTAATAATTCAATAGCCATTTGCACCCTACATATACTTTTTATAAAAAATTAAGATAAATTATTAGTCAATTTGAGATTTTATGTTGTAATTTTATAATAAACATGATATAATGTGCATATCTCAGAAAAAGGAGTTGATGATTATGCGTTATACCATAACAGGACGAAATATTGAGGTAACTCCAGGTTTGAAAGCAGCCGTTGAAAAGAAGATCGGAAAGCTGGAACATTTTTCACTCCTGACACCGAAGTGATCGTAGCGCTCAGCGCTCAGAAAGACCAACAGAAAATCGAGGTGACCATTCCAGTTAAAGGCAACACCATCCGTGCTGAAGAAAGCAGCACCGATATGTATGTATCCATTGATCTGGTAGAAGAGATCATTGAACGCCAGATCCGCAGATATAAAAAGAAACTCATCGACAAGAAGCAGGCAGCTATCGCATTCTCCCAGGCATTTATTGAGGATGAAGAAGATACCGCTTACGAAGATGATATTCAGATCGTAAAACCAAGAAATTCGCTATGAAGCCAGTAAATCCTGAGGAAGCTTGCCTTCAGATGGAAATGTTAGGACATAATTTCTTCGTATTCCTGAACTCCGAAACTGAGCAGGTAAATGTAGTGTACAAGCGTAAAATGGTACTTATGGACTGATCGAACCTGAATTCTAAAACTTTTAAAACTTCATAAAACAAACAGGGGAGCCAAAACCGGCTCCCCATTTTTATGTGCATTATGATGCATATTTAATTTTGATTATGTACTTTTACGTTTCAACAGGATCAGTCAAAAAATGTAACTGCCTTGCAAGGTGTTCTGTAATTAGACGGTGCATAGCAGATACCGGTAGCAGGTGTACTGGAGTGGATGATCTTTCCATTTCCTACATAAATACCTACATGGTTGATATAGCTGCCGCTGGCATAGAATAAAAGGTCTCCTGGTTTTACTTCACTGACCGGGATTGCCTTTCCTCTTGCTGCCTGGTCTCTGGAACTGCGTCCTGTACTGATACCGAAATGAGAGAATACACTCATAACAAAGCCGGAGCAGTCAGCGCCCTTTGTCAGGCTGGTGCCGCCGTATACATAAGGATTTCCTAAGAACTGCTGTGCATAGGCGATCAGTGCGGTTCTGGAAGCTGTCTCTACAGCAGAACTTTCTGTCTTCTTGGAAGAGCTTGTCTCTTTCTTTGCCCCAGGTCCCTCTGACTTGGTTTCTGTCTTTGTTTCTGCTACTGTTTCCGCCTTTGTCTCAGCTTTCGTTTCTGCTTTTGTCTCCTGTTTAACAGTTGGAGCAGCTACTGTCACATCCTCTGCCTTTTCCGGATTGGCTGCAATCACTTTTATAGCTGCCTCTGTTTCTTTTGTCTTTTCCTTCTTGGTCTCTTCCTTTGGAGCAGCTGTTGTTTCTTTCTTTGCAGCCGTTGTCTCAGCCTTGGTTTCCGCTTTCGTCTCTGCTTTGGTTTCTGCTGCCTTGCTCTCCGCTTTCTTTGCAGCTTCTAACTCTTTCATTGCCTTGTCAGCTTCTTCTTTACGCTTGGCTTCGTCTTCTTCTTTGGCTTTTTCTTCCTCTACAGAAACAGCTTTGTTAAATTCTACACTGGTTTTCATGTAGTCTTTAAATACATAACCTTCCAGGTCTGTATCCACAGCTACTTTTAAGAAATCACCTTCCTGTCCCACAACAGAATACTGGGCGCCTTCTGATAAAAGTGTCAGTGTCTTGCTGGTCAGATCCGGGCTTTCTCTTAAACGAAGGCTGGTGGTATCTACCACTGTTCCATAGGTCTTTCCTACTTCTTTTGCCTTTGTTTCTGCTTTCTGGCCTGTAACAAAATATTCGGATTTAATATAGCCGGTTACAGAGCCGGACTGGATCTTGTACCATTTTCCGCCTTCGCCGTCTACTGTATCTAAGATCGTTGCTGCACAGTCATTGTAGATCTTTCCTGTTATGGAACTGGAGGTATTTGCCTCTGTACGGATATTTACAGATCCGCTTACTTTAGATACTGCAATATTATCATAGGCAGAAGAAGCTGCCTTTGTCTGTGAAACAGCTGCTGCCTTTACTTCTGTAGAAGCCGCTGCTTTTGTCTCTGTTTTGCTCCGGATGAGGTCTGGGCTTTTGTTTCTGCCTTTGCAGTTGCTACGGCCTTTGTCTCTGTTGCAGTCTTTGTTTCACTGCTTTTTCGTTTCTGTTGCCTCCAACTGATTGTAAGATGACGCCAGCTTCTTTTCCGGCTGTGCATTTCCGGCATAATAATTATTTAACGCTACGGAAATTCCCGCAAGAGAGGAACCGGTTTCCAGATTTGTGGACGCAAAGCCGGTGTCACACCTGCAAGGCTGCACATTCCGCTGATGATCAGTAATTTTTCCATGTGTTCATCGGTACTCTTATCCTCTCTTTAAGTCTGACAGATACTGCTCTGCGCTGGTCACTGCATTGGCACCGTCTGCCGCTGCTGTAACGATCTGCCGCAATTTTTTGTTCTCACATCGCCTGCTGCATAAATACCAGGTACAGAAGTAATTCCCTCTTCTCCTGCTTTGATATAACCCTGTTCCATATCCACAACGCCTTCAAAAGCAGCTGTTTCCGGCTGTATTCCTACAGCAATAAATACGCCCTGAAGAGAAATTTCTTTCTTTTCACCTGTAACATGATCCTGGAGCAATAAACTTTCTACTGCTCCATCGCCTTTTATAGCCTCTGCCTCTGTATTCCAGAGTATTTCCACATTCCCTTTGAGAAAAGCTGATTTTGAAGGCTTTTGCTGCACGGAGTTTTCCCCGTCTGTGGATCAGATAGACTTTACTGCACATACGTGAAAGGAAAATGGCATCTTCCACTGCTACATCACCGCCGCCGATCACTGCAACGGTCCTGTTCCTGAAAATGCACCATCACAGGTAGCACAGTAAGAAACACCGGCTCCTGTCAGTTCTTTTTCACCAGGAATGCCTAACTTTTATGAACGGCTCCTGTTGCAAGGATCAGTGTCCTTGCCTCATAGTTTTCATTCATTCCAATGACCTGTTTTAAGTTTTCCAGGCCTTTATCTTCTATTTTAAAACTGTATCTTCTTTAAATTGCGCACCCAGATGATCTGCATGTTCCCGCAGCTTCATTCCCAGTTCGTAACCGCTGATCCCAGGATATCCGGGATAATTATCCACTTCATAGGTATTTAATATCTGTCCGCCGCTTACCGTAGATCGTTCGATTATCAGAGTGTCCAGGCAGGCTCTCTGGGCATACACAGCTGCTGCAAGCCCCGCCGTCCTGAACCGATTATGATCAGATCATAGATATGTGATGTCATTTTATCGTTTCCTGTTCGTTCTTTTCATTATCTCTTAATATATTGTAACCAATTCGTAATTATTATAGCATAGATTTTACTATTGTTGCACTTCAAATTCTTACAATTATCTTTACAGATCAACCAGATATATGCCAACCTCTCCATTCTGTGCTAAAATAGAAAGAGCAAATACTGCGTCACTGATCGTGGAACACGCGAACAGAAACAGTACTGTACACATGCAGAAAGGAACGTGAGCTTATGTCAAGAAAAACTGTACTTGTGACCGGCGCTTCCCGTGGTATCGGAAAAGCCATTGCCATTAAATTTGCCCGGAAAGGCTATAATGTAGTCATCAGCTGCATCCGCAATGAAGACCGCCTGATGCAGACAAAAAGAAATTGAGAATTATCAGGTACCTTGTCTTGCCTATATGGGAGATATGGGAGATATGGATTGCTGCAAAGAACTGTTCGCAAAGATAAAGAAACAGTTTGGAGGTATAGATGTACTGGTAAATAATGCCGGTGTTTCCTACATCGGACTGCTTCAGGATATGAGCAGTGAAGACTGGGATAAAATTCTCCATATGAATTTAACTTCTGTTTTAACTGCTGCAAATTGGCGATCCCTTATATGGTACACCAAAAACAGGGAAAGATCATCAATATTTCCTCTGTATGGGGTGTTGCAGGAGCTTCCTGTGAAGCAGCTTACTCTGCAACCAAAGGCGGAATCAACGCTCTGACCCGTGCTCTTGCCAAAGAACTGGGCCCAAGCAACATCCAGGTCAATGCTATTGCCTGCGGTGCCATTGACACAGAAATGAACCAGTGGATGGAAGAAGACGAACTGATCGCACTGGTAGATGAGATACCGGCAGGACGCCTTGGTAAAGCAGAAGAAGTAGCTGATCTGGCTTATCATCTTGGTTATAAAGAATCCTATCTTACAGGACAGATCATTGGGCTTGATGGGGGGTGGATCTAAAACATTCTCTCACCCCCTCCCAGCACAGCAAAAGGTATTTCTGCAACATAATAAAAACGGAACAGGCGCCTATACAGGTTTCTGTTCCATTTAATCCTGAATCCTCTGCTTTAAAAATGACTACCGGATTGGCACAGTCAATAAGAGTTACAGGCAGTTTTCCATATCCAGGCACATCTAAAATATCCTGTTTATTGCCAGTCGGAAACAGCTTTCCTGTAAGACCGCCACCGGGATTTTCAAAACAGCTGTCCCGGCAGCTTCTGCTTTTCTTTTACCGGGAAGGTGGCTTCAAACCGTTCAAACCCCTCAGGGTCTTTCTCACAGACAAAATACCCCTCAGGGTCTTTGTAAGTGCCGGAGACGCCGTCCAGAAATCCGGGTTTCAGTTCTCTGATGAGAAAATAGTCCGCATCCGGGTCGTCGGCATAGCGCACGCCCTTGGTTTTGGCCGGAACAAAGCCAGACTTGCCGTAAAAGTCAATATTGCCGGTAATGGCAAGTGCCCCTGCACCCATTTCCTTAGCTTTTTCCATGGAATAGTCGAGAAGCTGCTTTCCGTAGCCCTGCCGCTTGTATGCGGGTGCAATGCCGATGGGGCCGAAGGTCATGATCGGCACCTTTCGTCCATCGTCACAGTCGATCTCCGACCGTACATAGATGATCTGCCCGATCATCTCACCCCCCAGTTCCATTACAAAATCCAGCTCCGGCACAAATGCCGGGTCATCCCTATAACAATGCAGCACATAGTGCTCCATACAGCCAGGCTGATAAACATTCCAGAATGACTCGCGGGTCAGGTTTTCGACGGCTCTGTAATCGTCTTTTGTTTCCAGACGAATGATAATATTCTTTTCTGACATAATTATTCTCCTTCTCTTTTATCAATGATTTTGTATAATTAGCAGCAGACATTTTTCGCATTACATTCTCTGATCCAATGATCAAGGAACTGCATCTGTTCCTCAGTATGGAACCAGTGCTCGCCACCGGGCATGACGGTCAGGTCAGCATGGTGCTGCTTGGCAAATGCAGATACCGTTTCAATGGATGTTAAGGCAAGTTCCTGTTCGGTCACCCCCGACCATTGCATCATATTACAGATCAGTTTTTCCATATCCACGATTGGCGAGATCAAATAAGCCCGGTCAACCAGCGTTTCATCCAGCGAGGATATCCCAAAGAAAGCCCCGATGCTGTTTGCAACCAAGGTAATGTGCTCAAACCTACTTCTCTGTGTGGTAAAAAATGCAAAAAACTCTTTCTTGGCTTCCCAAAGCGTTTGCGAACGGTAATCAAACCCGATCACTTCACTATTAGGAAAGAACATTTTGTAGTGCTCAGCTTCCCCAGCCGAACCGCCCTTTCCGTGAACATATATAATTAAATTTTTCATTTTATCTCATTCCCCTTTCTAAGACAGCGGAAAACCATCCACAAAAGCAGGTGTAAAAAAGACTCCGAGAGAACATTTATTGCTGCGCTCTGTACCAATCGAGAATGGTGCTTAGATTTTCTGCCTTGACCCGCTCGCCACCGTGGAGCATCATATCCAGCATATCGTCCTCCTCCGGCGTGCAGTCTTTCTTTGCGGCCAGACCTTTGCCCACTGTTTTAACCATGATCTCCATCATGAATCGATAAATACCGTGTAGCTTTTTAACATTGAAGTTTCCTTGCAGGGTGAACAGCGGAATGTTGGCTGGAATCGCTGATTTTTTCCGCACGCTGTCTGTCTGTGTTCCGGTTTGTCCCATGCCGACGCCGCAGACAGCGCACACCTGATAGCGCTTCGCAGCACTGACACAACCCTTGACCGAACCGGCCATGATCCAGCCAAGATAGACAACCTCCGCACCAGCAAAGACCCGTTTTTTCGCTTCTACAAGGGAATATGCCGGAAGTCCGGTTTCCTGGGCCAGTAGCTTTGCATACTGCCCGGTACTTCCGGTGTTAGTGGTGTAAATAATTGCATCCATAATAGTTGCTCCTTTCAAAAAATAGGACGCAGCGCATGATCGTTTTTGCGATCAGCACTGCGTCTTAGCGTCTGGCTGTTTGGTTTCGATGATAAAATTTTTTGCATTGATAATACTCTCATGCCTGCATTTTGGACAAAACAGAGGAAAAGTTACTAATTCCGTCTCCCGCAGTATCTGCAAGCGCGTCTTGGCACCACACCACGGGCATAAGACCCAGCGTTTTTCTTCTCCCACATCTTTCATGTTGTTCTCCCCTTCTTTCTGTAATCAGACTCAACCTTGGCAATAAAGTGATCAATATGTGTCGCCAGCAAAGAAGAAGCAGATTCTTTTTTTTCGGCACCGTCGTAGACACTGTATAAAAGATACATTGGGCCATAGAATTCCAACGCCAACTGCATAGCGTCCTCATCAGAATCTGCCAGCTTGCGGAAGATGGCCGCCATGTACTCCAGTGGACCACCCGCCAGATAGTCATGATGGAGCTGTGCAAGCTTGGGATCACGGTATTGCTCCAGCGTCAGCATTTTACGGAAATTGGAAGAAAACGGTTCCTTTGTCCAATGGTCAAACTGGGCAAGACTGTATGTGCGGATTTTCTGAATTGGTGTATGCAGATATGCTTCCGCAAAGCCGTCTGGTTCCGTTTCCGGCATTTCATAGACTTCCGCGCGCTCATAGTCCATCTTGTTCATCCGCTCCACGATCTTATCTAAGATTTCTTGTTTGCTGGCATAGTGCTTATATAAGGCGGCTTTCGTAAATCCTAACTGTCCTGCAATATCATTCATAGACGTCCCAAGATAGCCGTTCTGCGCAAACAGCTCCAGTGCTATCCTCAAAATCCGTTCCTTTGTACTCTCTGCCATAACTATCTCCTTTATCAAAGTAACCATTCGGTAACTCCATTATAGTTACCGAATGGTTACTTGTCAAGAACTAATGAAAAAAATATATTTTCAATCCTGTATTCCCGTTTATCCCCAGGCATTCAATCAATTTTTGATAACATTAAGAAGAATTTTAAAGTGTACCCTTTGTCAAGGACACTATGACTTTTCCTTTTCAGATTTCTATTTTATATTTGTTTGTTGTGTAGAGGCATCAAAGAGATGCCTCTGACTGATGGTTTTCACCTTTTGCTTTAGGAATTATCAGTGGGTAAATTCCTGTTGTCAGATATTGATAATATTCAACAGGTGACAACCTTGCTAGGTCCCATTGATATCGTTCTGTATTATAATATTCTGTCCAATCCCTAACTGCGTTTAATATCTCCTCATAGCCGTAGCACTCTGATAGATCCAATTCATCTTTCATATGACCAAAGAATGATTCCTGAGGAGCATTGTCCCAACAGTTTGCTCTACGTGACATAGACTGTCTCAGCTCGTTATCCTTTAATAATTTGATAAATTTAATGCTGGTATAGTGGGAACCCTGATCGCTATGTATTAATGTTTCTGCGCTTAAATCAGTTCCATGTTTTTCTATTAACTGCTTTACTGTTTCTAATACAAAATCAATTTCTAGTGATTCGCTGAGAACCCATGACAGCAGTTCCTTGGTACAGGCATCTATAATTGTTGACATATAGCACCGAGGTGCTTTTCCATTTATAATATACGTGATATCCGTTAACAGAATTTTTCTTGGTCCGTGTTCCTCGAATTCACGGTTTACTATATTGGGTGCGGTATATGCAGTTGCCATTGCTTTTGCCATTCTCCGATAGGGATTTGCCTTGCGGATAGGGCACTGTAAGTTGTACTTCTTCATCAGCCTCCGGATTTTTTTGATATTCATCACTATCGGCGGTTCCATGTGTAACAGCCTCATATATATGCTACGAGCACCTTTATGATATCCTCGGTACTGGTATGCTTTCAGAATCAAAAGAAAATCCTGTCTGTCCCGTTCCTCCCTTTCCATTCGCTGGTCTTCTGTTGAGAGATAATGGTAATATCCCGAACGGGATACTCCTGCAATTTCGCACATGGCAGCTACATTCAATAGATTATTGTTTTTTTGCATGGTATCATAAATAATCTGATACTTTGAATGTGCTGGTATTTTCATTATTCCGGAGCCTCCGGATTTAAAGATACAATTTTTTTTAGAAACTCAATCTCCTGATCTTTATATGCCAGTTGCATTTCTAAATATTTTATCCGATTTTCAGCCGAAAGATATCCGTTGCAGCCCTGTGCATAGGTGTTAAGATCTCGAAAACCATTTCCTTTTTACTTCATTTCCAATCATGGTTTTCAGACCATTTATTCTGGAATCCCCCAGGATATTTGGATCTATTCCAAGAGTCGAAACAATCTCACGTGGAAGCCTGCCTTTTGACAGTTCCTCCCAAAATAGTTTTTTAAATTCTGCCGAGAAATGTACAATGCTCGGTGATACATCCAGCACATATTTGCTATTTCTCAATGTGAGCATTTCCTGTTCTGTAAACTTTCTGTTTGCCATAATTTCCTCCAATTCATTTTTATTGTAATATCAATCTGAATCGGAGTCAAAAAGCGATTTTGTCCAAAATAAAGGGGTTCATCAAAACCATGTCCGAATTTAAGGGTTCCCTGTAAACTCATTGTCTAGATTTAAGGTTTTTCATTAAAACCTACTGTCCAATGGTAAGGGTTTTTTAAACTCAAACTGTCTAATCTATAGGGTACATTTTATTTGACCAAATTTCACATCAATTCTTTATGAACCATAAACATAAGAAAACCCTTGAAAATACTGGATATCCAAGGGTTTTGATGTTCTCGTGGCCTGCCGGATACTGCACCGTCTTTGGATCAACACCTTTGTAATTGCATCCGCATCTCCATCCAGATACCAGATACCAGCGATGTTTGAAAACTCACCATTACCGGTTTCCGTATCAACTGCCCAGCCGGGAACAGTGCCTTCAGGGACAAAGACACAGGAGCTTCATATCCAGGAGCAAACGACTGTCGGAGACAAAGTCAACTTGTAAAATATACTGGCTTAGTGGCTTTACTTTTGAAATATATCTTTGTTCCATATAGCTTTCTTCTTTAACCACAGGAATGCCTTTCAGCGCTCCTTCCAAAAATATTCTGTTGTGTCTCCCTCGAAACAAATTTTGCTGTAGCTCATATCCAATCCTCTGGAAGTTGTATACTGAAATGTCTGCCCGCTCTGAAGACGGCGCTTATTTCCTAACTTGAGTACAATGCCATCTGGTTCTCCCACTTGAACATCCCCCTGCCCTGGGTTAAATTCATACCAGTAAATGGTATCTCTCTGGACCATAAAATAGAGGGAGCTGCTCCTATCCCCGTCAGGATACCAATATCCCTCGGCGACTGTATTGTCGTTATCATCGGAAGAGATGATTTCATGTTCCTGTGTGCGCATATCCTCAATAGAGTCATAACCCAGTTGCTCTGCCGGATTATCATCTGTGAAGTCATAGTCGGTGTCCTCAATCACACCGGGGGTATAGTAATCTTCTCTTTCACCTTCACTACTTCCCACTCCGCAGGCAGCAAGGCCAAGGCATATGACCAGCGCCAGCAGAAAAGCCGTACATTTTTTCCAATCCTTCATTTTCTCACTCCTCCTAAGTCAATAAAAATAGGCTTCGCCTATTCAACTCCCCTGCCCCTCAATCTTGAGGGGTTAGGGTTTCTTTTTTCTAAAATCTATCTCATAATAGTCTTATGAATATCTTGCAGAAAATTTTTACAGACCATTATGAAGAAATAAAATATACTCTCCATCCCAGAGACACCGAAATGGAAAATATCGAAAAGATGATCCATTGTGGGGATCCTTCCTTTGGCGGTGCCATGTATCATTGCCCCCATTGTGGCAACTTTAAATATGTCCCTTTCCACTGTCACAGTCGGTTTTGCCCTTCTTGTGGAAACAAATACAGCATGGAACGCACCACTTCTATGACTTTCAAACTCATCAACGTTAAGCATCGCCATTGCGTCTTTACCATTGATGAAAATCTCAGGGATTTTTTCCTAAAAGAACGCTCCCTTTGGATTGCCTGTTCCATTCCGTTGCCAGTGTCATTTCCCGCATGTTTTTGAACTTAACAAATCAAAAAATTTTACGCCTGGTTTTATCATGGTCTTACATACCTTCGGACGGGATCTGAAATGGAATCCTCATATCCACTGCCTTATTTCTGAAGGCGGTCTCAGTGATGACGGCCTTTGGCGAAATGTCCATCACTTCAATTACTCTTTTACGTTCTGCTTTCCGTACCGCTCTCCTTAATGAGATGCACCAACGGCTGGGCGATCCTTTCAAACAGATCAAATCCCTCTGTTATTCTTCTCATAAGAAGGGATTTTACGTTTATGCCAAGCCTTCCTCTTGTGATCCTGAGACTGCCATCAAATATATCGGACGCTATCTGGGGCGTCCTGTGATCGCCACTTCCAGGATCGACAAATATGATGGTTCTATGGTCACTTTTCATTACAATCGACACGAAGATGATAAATATATACAGGAAACGATCCCGGTTATGGACTTCATCAAACGTCTGATCCGGCATATCCCTGAGAAACATTTTAAAATGATCCGCTATGGCGGCTTGTATGCACGCCACCGCAAAACAGACCAGCAGCTCCATAAAGTCATTTCCAAACAGAAACGTCCCATTCTACGCAACTTTAACCATTGGCGGAATGCTATTCTTTCTTCTTTGGTTATGATCCGCTGGAATGTCCCATCTGCAGGCATAAAATGGAGTTTTGAACTTTATTTTAACCATCAGCGTCTTTCCCTCGAAGAATTATATGAGAGATCTATGTCCCGATCTCGCGGAAAGCGTTCTTCTGCATAACTTTCTCTGTTTTTATGGTATAATTCCCTCATAGGAGGGCATTGCAATGAAAACAGATGTTGAGGCGCTGCGTAAAAAATACATGGATAATCCTCCAGAAGGACTTACTTCCACGGACATTCGCCATATGAGCGAGGAAGACCTGCTGGATATGGATTATTTTCTAAATGATGACGATCTTGATGAAGAATTTAGTGAGGAAGGTTTTTATCTTTTTTAATCCCTAGATCGTCTATTTGTGTTGCCCGCCTACCGGCGGGCATTTTTAATTCAAAAGAGCGCCGGAGGCGGTCTTTCCTATAAAGTAAAAAATCCACCGTACAAATATTGTACAGTGGATTAAAAAAGATAACCATTAACCAAAGGTTAGGGGTTGGCATTCAGCATGGATAAAATCTGCTGCCGCTTCGCCCGGGTATCCCATCTATGTTAAGTTTAGAATAAATCTGATTGATATATTGCTTAATACTGCCTTCGGACAGGAACAGTCTTTCCGCAATTTTGCGGTTACTCAGGCGCTCTTTCATCAGCCCAAGATCTCATATTCCTTTCCAAGCTGTACGATAGGTTAACCACTTACGGACCACTAAAACTCCAGTGAAAACGGCTCTCGTTAGGTCAAATGAGGTCAAACTATACAGATAAGTCTGGGTACAAGAAAACCCCGGAAAACCTTGATTTTCCGGGGTTTTTGAACCATTTTGATATAGTCTGAGCAGTCGATTATCGCTTGCTGAACTGAGGTGCACGACGTGCAGCCTTCAGACCGTACTTCTTTCTTTCCTTCATTCTTGGGTCTCTGGTTAAGAAACCTGCTTTCTTCAGAACTGGTCTGTAATCAGCGTCTGCCTGAAGAAGTGCTCTGGAGATACCGTGACGGATTGCACCAGCCTGTCCTGTTGTGCCGCCGCCGCGAACGTTTACTAATACATCGAACTTGTCAACTGTCTCAGTTGCAACTAATGGCTGACGAACGATCAGCTTTAAAGTTTCAAGACCAAGATATTCATCGATGTCTCTCTTGTTGATGGTGATATTACCTGTACCTGGTACTAAATATACTCTGGCGATAGATTTTTTTCTTCTGCCTGTTCCGTAAAATTTTGCGCTAGCCATGATACTTTCTTCCTCCGATCCTCATTAAAATGTTAAAACTTCTGGTTTCTGTGCTGCCTGCTCATGCTCTGGGCCTGCATATACATGAAGCTTTGTAAACATGCTTCTTCCCAGAGGTCCCTTTGGAAGCATACCCTTAACTGCTAACTCAACAACCTTCTCAGGCTTCTTAGCCATCATTTCACGCAGAGTGGTTTCTCTCATGCCACCTACGTAATCAGAGTGGTTGTAATATACTTTCTGATCTAACTTCTTGCCGGTAACTTTTACCTTATCAGCATTAACTACGATTACATAATCACCACAGTCAATGTGTGGGGTAAAGATTGGCTTATTCTTTCCTCTTAAAACTTTAGCTACCTCAGATGATAAACGTCCTAATGTATAACCTGTAGCATCAACTACGTACCATTTTCTCTCAATTGTCGCTGGACTAGCCATAAAACTCTTCATTGGTTAACCTCCTGTTAATTTCAACCTAAATTACATCTTTTCAGATGATCGCTATATGTGATAAATATTGGGAAGTATTTATCAATGAAATGCTCCGCTCCGGGGCTTTGGATGAGCATTTACTCTCAACGTCACAGTTTCTTATTATATAATATCTGTTTTGCCATGTCAAGCCATTTTCTTGGCTAAATCCTTATATTTTCAAGGATTTTTCCATTTTTAATCCTGATATTCCATTCCCACTAACATCAGACCTTTTGCAGGCGCTGTTGGACCTGCCGCCGCCCGGTCACAGGCTGCAAGGATATCCGGCATTTCCTCCGGTTTTCTCTGGCCCATTCCCACTGCCATAAGGGTTCCTGCAAGGATGCGGACCATATTATAAAGGAAGCCGTTTCCCCGTACCCGTATGGTGATCACATCATTACTGTCTTTTTCTATATCAATACTGTATACAGTACGCACAGTATCTAATACCTGGGTACGAACATTGCAGAAACTTTTATAATCATGTTCTCCTGTCAGCATTTTGGCAGCCTGGCGCATCTGATCCAGGTCTAAGTCAAAATGGCAGAAATGGGTGTACAGACGCAGGGACGGTACTTCCATCTTGCGGTTTAATATTTTGTATTCATATGTCTTGATACAGTGATGCTTTCTTGGGTGCCAGTCCGGTTCCACTTCCATAGATGACTGAATGCGGATGTCTTCCGGGAGCCGCTGGTTTAAAGCGAAACAGATCTTGTCCGCAGGCATACGGTGTTCTGTGTCAAATACTGCCACATTTCCCATCGCATGAACGCCGGAGTCTGTGCGGCTGGCTCCGATCACTTCAATAGGTTCCCCTAAAAGCTCTGTCAGTTTTTCATTTAACACCTGTTCAATGGTCACTGCTCCCGGCTGTACCTGCCAGCCGTGATAGTTGGTCCCGTCATAGGCCACTCTCAGAAGGACCCTTTTTTTCATGTTTCTTTTCTCCTTATACTTTCCTGCGTCCCATATATTTTACTGCTTATACTGTTTCTTATCTTTTATTGTATACAGGATACATTTACAGATAAACCCTGGAAGCAATGATCAGCACAAAATACAGTGCAAAGACCATATATGCCTCATGGTCTTTCTGGCTGTACTGCAACGGTTTCATCTTGGTCCTTCCTTCGCCGCCGCGGTAACATCTTGCCTCCATTGCCATTGCCAGGTCCGTTGCTCTGCGGAAAGCAGAGATAAATAACGGTACTAACAGCGGGATCATGGCTTTTGCTTTCTGTACCAGATTTCCAGACTCAAAATCAGCGCCCCTTGCCATCTGGGCCTTCATGATCTTGTCTGTTTCCTCTACTAAAATAGGAATAAAACGCAGTGCAATAGACATCATCATAGAGATCTCATGTACCGGTACATGGAACCGCTTTAAAAATCCCAATCCCTTTTCCAGACCATCTGTCAGCTGGTTCGGAGTGGTAGTCAATGTCATAAGGGAAGAACCTACTACCAGGTAGATCAGGCGCACTGCCATAAAACATGCAAGGCGGATTCCTTCCCAGGTGATCTTAAAGATCCAGAAACGTACCAGTTCGCGTCCCGGTGTAAGGAACAGATTAAAACTGACACTGATCAGTAATAAGATCACAATGGCTTTTAATCCCTTTAAGATAAAACGCACCGGAACTTTTGTCAGTACGATCACAGCAGCCAGTGCTATGGTCCCTAATAAATATCCCCATATATTATTTGCCACAAAAAGGGACAGGATAAACACCATTGTCCCAAAAGTTTGGTTCTTGGATCCAGACGATGGATCAGGAATCCACCGGATAATATTGTCCTAATGTTATATCTCTCAGCATTTTATACCTGCCGCTTTCTCTTTTATCCCACAATGCCAGGATCGCCTCTTTTGCTTCTGCCACTGTAGTAATATCACTGTCAATATCCAGTCCTTTTTCTTTCAGATCATGGACCAGATAAGTTACCTGAGGCGCTGCCAGACCAATGGCTTCCAGTTCTTTATAATGGCGGAATACTTCTCTTGGAGTTCCGTCAAACACTTTCTGTCCATGGTTCATAACGATCAGTCTGCCTGCATATCTGGCAACATCTTCCATACTGTGGGATACCAGGATAATAGTCATCTTCCGCTCTGTATGCAGCTTTGAGATCTGGTCTAAGATCTCATCCCTTCCTCGCGGGTCAAGACCTGCTGTTGGTTCATCTAAGATCAGGACTTCCGGCTCCATTGCAAGCACACCTGCTATGGCAACTCTTCGCTTCTGACCACCGGACAGTTCAAATGGTGACTGGCTGTAATAAGACTCACCCAGGCCTACCAGACTTAAAGCTTTTTCGCCTTTTCCTTTGCTTCTTCTTCAGAAAATCCCTGGTTTTCGGTCCGAAACATACATCTGTCAGTACATCGATCTCAAAAGCTGGTGTTCCGGGTACTGAAATACCAGTCCTACCTTGGAACGAAGCTTTTCATATCATATTTATCTTCGTAAATATTTTCTCCATTATAATACAAAGCGCCGGAGCTGGCCTTGATCAGTCCGTTTAAATGCTGGATCAATGTGGATTTTCCGGAACCGGTATGTCCGATAATGCCTACAAACTCCCCGTCCTGGATCTCGAAATTCACATCAAAAGGGCATGCTGCTCAAAGGCCGTACCATTTCCGTATACATAATTCAGATCAACTGCTTTTATCGACATGTTATTCTCCTATTTTTCATCTGAAAGCAACGCTGTAAGCTGTTCTACCAGCTCCTGTCTGCTTAAGATCCCTCTGTCAAAGGCATTCCTGCTTCTTTTAACTCAAATGCCAGTTCTGTTGCCTGAGGTACATCCAGTCCATGTTCCTTTAATTCCTTCACACGGGAAAAGATTTCTTTTGGTATTCCATCCATGATCACTTTTCCGTCGTCCATAACGATCACACGGTCTGCATCAATGGCTTCTTCCATATAATGAGTAATAAGAAGGACTGTAATTCCTTCTTTTTATTCAGTTCATGAACCGTGCGTATTACATCTTTTCGTCCATTTGGGTCCAACATGGCAGTAGGTTCATCTAAAATAATACACTGAGGACGCATGGCCATAACACCGGCAATGGCAACTCTCTGTTTCTGACCGCCGGACAGCTTGTTGGGAGACTGTTTTCTGTATGCCGTCATCCCTACTGCTTTCAGGCTTTCATCTACCCGCTTCCAGATCTCTTTTGTTTCCACACCAATATTTTCCGGTCCGAAACCTACATCTTCTTCTACAATATTTCCAATGATCTGGTTATCCGGGTTCTGGAACACCATTCCTGCTGTTTTGCGCACATCCCAGATGTGTTCTTCATCTTTGGTATCCATCTCACCCACCCATACAGTACCTTCTGTTGGAAGGAGAAGACCATTGATGTGCTTTGCAAAAGTAGATTTTCCGGAACCATTATGTCCTAAAACTGCCACAAAACTTCCCTTTTCTATATCCAGGTCAACACCGTCTATGGCACGCTTTACTTCTTCTATTTTCTCTTCTTCATCTCTTCTGATATATTCGTAGATCAGTCTGGCTGTTTTATAATTCCCATGACGTTCCTTTCAAAGTGATGTTGTTGATAAAAGTCAGCTGCTACGTGCCTTTGGCACTCCACAGCTGTCACAATTGTAGATGATATCATAGTATAAGTCAAGAAAAGCCACCTTTTCAGGCAGCTTTTTCGTATATACGTATGATTTATTTTTATATTTTAATGGTTCCATACACCATCTGCATCTACCTGAAAGCCTCCAATAGAAGTACTTACAGCCTTGGAGCCATCTCCCGGATAGAAGTAATACCATTTACCGGAAATCTGATACCAGCCTTCCATCATCACACCGGACTGGTTGATGAAATAAGTCTTTCCGCTGATGGTCAGCCAGCAGTTGGAGATCATGGCACCTTCCGGACCACCCTGGTTTGGATTTAAGTAGTACCACTTGTCACCTTCTTTTACCCAGCCAGTTCTCATACCGCCATTAGTGGTGTCAAAATAATACCAGTGATTATCTTTCTGCTGCCAGCCTTTCAGCATCTTTCCGCTGTTATCAAAGAGATACCATTTATTATTCCACTGCAGCCAGTTATTCTTTACATAATTGCCATCCGGGTATTTAAAATACCAGTCGTTGTTATCCTGTTTCCAGCCAGCATCCGTAGTACCGCCTCCAGGGGATACCACCGCTGTTACTTCCATTGAACTGTTGTCCTGTCCAGAGCCATCTGATACATCATCTTCATCAATATACTTGCTGTCTGACTCGGTCCATTCACTCTTCTTACCATAGCGCTTCTGCTCATCTGTATGAGGAACAGTACGTACTTTAAAGGTATAATCTCCTTCTTTTGTCATATAAGGATAGAAATTGTAAGAAGTACCATTGTAATCTTCCAGTTTCTTCATAACTGTGGAACCCTTATATAAGATCACATCATAATAACCGGTCTTATCATCTGGTGCTTTCCAGGTTGCTTTTCCTTTTCCGCTTCCCCATTCAGCTTCCTTTGGTGCTTCATAAGTGCCCTTTACCCCATTGACACGAAGAACCACTTTTAAACTGCTGCCGCTCTTACTGCAGGATACAAATTCACCGCCGCTGATGCTTACCTTGCTTGAGCCATAGCTACTGCGAAATCTGTATTCATACTTTGAGCTGGATGAAGAGTCTGGTTCCAGCCATACAGTGATCTTTGGAGTATCTCCGATAGACACATCTTTATTATTGGTCCATTCAGCAGACTCTACACTGTATTTGTCTGATGTAGTATAAACCTTTGTTCCGGAATCATCTTTGGATGTTCCTACACTGTCACCGCTGTTGACCTCATCTCCTGCATCCAGGTCAACTTCTACTTTCAGGGAAATATTCGTAATATACTGATAGTCAGATGCTGCCAGTGCCTGAACAGGAAGTGCGGTAGTAAACATCCCTGCTGTCAGCAGCATACATACCATTCTTTTTAAATTCAACATAAGCCATACCCTCCTCCATTTTGTACTTTCATTATAAAGCAGGATATGGGTTTTATCAACTTACGATATTCTTTCAAACCTCTGACGGAATACAGCATCGCTCACAAAATCCGCAAAAAAAAGACTGCAGATACCTTTGACAGTACCTGCAGTCGCCTGCATAACTATATTCAGATCAATATAAGTTAATGATTAAACTAACTCAAGCAGAACTTCCATAGCTGCATCGCCCTTACGCTGGCCGATCTTAACGATTCTGGTGTAACCACCATTGCGGCTAACGTACTTAGGAGCAACTTCATCAAATAACTTAGCTACCAGATCAACAGACTTGGTGCCGTTCTTCTTTCCAGCTGCCTGGGTAGGAACCTCAGTTACACCGTAAAGAACCTTTAACATCTGTCTTCTAGCGTGAAGTCTGGAAGCGCTGTCCTTCTTGATTTCCTTCTCAACTTCATCGTAAACAGTTACTTTCTTGCCGTCTACTACTTCTTTAACGCGCTTGCCGTTTGCATCTTTACGAGCAACCTTAGCAGTAACCTTTACAGTCTCGAAGTTATCTTTTTCCTTAACAGCCAGTGCGATCAGACCCTCAGCAACTTTGCGGATCTCTTTTGCTCTGGTTTCAGTTGTTTTGATGTGACCATGATATAACAGTGCAGTTACCTGGCTTCTGATCATAGCCTTTCTCTGATTGGATGTTCTTCCTAATTTTCTATATCCTGCCATTATTCTTTCCTCCTGATCGGTGGAACACCTTTCCATGCATCATCGGACTTACTGGTAGAGGCGCATCTTACCCACCTGTTTATTTTTTATAGTGGCAACCCGCGCCATGCTTCATTGGACTTACTGGCTAAGGTTATGTGGGGACTTCCCACAGCTTTCAATCATAACTTATGCTTCGTCACTAGGATTCAGCTGTAAGCCTAATTCTTTTAACTTGGCAAGTACTTCCTCTAAGGACTTACGGCCAAGGTTACGAACCTTCATCATATCCTCAGAAGTTCTGTTGCACAGTTCTTCTACCGTATTGATTCCGGCTCTCTTCAGACAATTGTAAGAACGAACAGAAAGTTCCAGTTCGTCGATGTTCATCTCAAGTACTTTTTCTTTCTCATTGTCTTCTTTCTCTACCATGATCTCAGCGGTCTTGGCATTTTCAGAAAGGTCAATGAAAAGATTCAGATGCTCGCTTAATACCTTTGCAGCAAGGCTGACTGCTTCATCAGGAGCCAGGGTGCCGTTAGTATAAATTTCCAGAGTCAGCTTGTCATAGTCTGTCTGCTGTCCAACACGGGTGTTGGCAACAGCCATATTAACACGCTCAACTGGAGTATAGATAGAATCAACTGCGATCACACCAATTGGAAGATCTGCATTCTTGTTCTTGTCAGCGCTTACATATCCACGGCCCTTGGTGATAGTCAGTTCCATATAGAACTTGCTGTCAGCGCCGCCGCTTAAAGTTGCGATTACCTGATCCGGATTCATGATCTCGATATCAGCATCTGCCTGAATATCAGCAGCTGTAATCACGCCTTCGCCTTCAAACTCAATGTATGCAACCTTCGGTTCATCGGTATCGCTGTTGTTCTTGATCGCTAAGCTTTTGATGTTCATAATGATCTCAGTTACATCTTCCTTAACACCTGGAATAGAACTGAACTCATGCAAAACGCCATCGATTTTTACCTGACTCACTGCGGCTCCGGGTAAAGAAGAAAGCATAATTCTTCTCAGGGAATTGCCCAGTGTAGTACCGTAACCTCTTTCAAGTGGTTCAACTACAAACTTGCCGTATCTCTTGTCTTCTGAAATCTCTGCGATTTCAATGTTTGGTTTTTCAAAATCGAACACTAATAGCCCCTCCTTTTTGGGTTTCTATCAAATATCGAGGGTTAAATCCAGCAAAGTATACCTGTCCAAAATAAGACAGGCATACTTTTCAATCTTTCATATATTGATGGATTATTTGGAGTACAACTCGACGATAAGCATCTCATTTACTGGAACATCAATTTCATCTCTGGTTGGCAGTTCCTTAACGGTACCGCGCAGATTTTCCTGATCAGACTCCAGCCATGCAGGAACCATACGACCAGCGGTTACTTCCAGAATGTCTTTGTATCTCTGAGCAGATTTGAACTTCTCTTTGATCTCGATTACATCGCCAGCCTTAACCTGGTAAGATGGGATGTTTACCTGCTTGCCATTAACCAGAACGTGCTTGTGATCAACGATCTGTCTGGTTTCTTTACGTGTACGTCCAAATCCCATACGGAACAGAACGTTGTCCAGACGGCACTCAAGAAGGATCATCAGGTTGGTACCAACCATACCGTTCATCTTGGAAGCCTTTGCGTAGTAGTTACGGAAAGGTTTCTCTAATACGCCGTAAATGAATTTAGCTTTCTGCTTTTCTCTTAACTGCATGCCATATTCACTTAACTTCTTGTTTGCTCTTTTAGATTCTCTGTTAGATTTTTTATCAATTCCTAAATAGATTGGATCCATACCGAGGGATCTGCATCTTTTAAGAACAGGAACTCTATCTACTGCCACTTTAATTACCTCCTAATTAAATCAATCAGACTCTTCTACGCTTTGGTGGACGGCATCCGTTGTGTGGAACTGGGGTTACATCCTTGATGCTGGTTACTTCCAGACCACATGCCTGAAGGGCACGGATTGCTGCTTCACGACCTGAACCAGGTCCTTTAACCATAACGTCTACTGACTTTAAGCCATGTACAAGAGCTGCCTTTGTAGCAGTTTCTGCTGCCATCTGAGCTGCATAAGGAGTAGATTTCCTTGAACCTCTAAATCCCAGACCACCGGCACTTGCCCATGATAAAGCGTTACCCTGCGCATCAGTTAATGTAACGATTGTGTTATTAAAAGATGACTGGATATGTGCCTGTCCGCGTTCAACGTTTTTCTTTACACGCTTTTTGTCACTTTTTGCTGTAGTGGACACTTTTTAGCCATTTTAAACTAACCTACTTTCTCATTTACTTGAATTCGCTCTCCTGTTTTAAAACATACAAATCGAATTCGGTTACCATGTTACTAAATTACTTCTTCTTATTTGCTACCGTTTTTCTTGGACCCTTGCAGGTTCTCGCGTTGGTCTTTGTTTTCTGTCCGCGAACCGGCAGGCTCTTTCTATGACGGATTCCTCTGTAGCATCCAATTTCCTGAAGTCTCTTGATGTTCATTGCGATCTCTCTACGAAGATCACCTTCTACAGTCTGAGTGTCAGCGATGATGCTAGCCAGCTTTTAACCTCATCATCGGTTAAATCCTTAACGCGAGTGTCTGGGTTTACGCCAGCTTCTGCTAAGATGCGGTTGGAGCTTGCTCTACCAATTCCGTAGATGTAAGTAAGACCGATCTCAACACGTTTTTCTCTTGGTAAGTCAACACCTGAAATACGAGCCATGTGTGTAGTACACCTCCTAAAAATAATTAACCTTGTCTCTGTTTATGCTTTGGATTTTCGCAAATTACTCTGATACTGCCTTTTCTTTTAATGATCTTGCACTTTTCGCAGATCGGCTTAACGGATGATCTAACCTTCACAGTAATTCTCCTTTCTATAGACCAACAAAGTTGCTAAAGCATTATATCAAATATTTTTGGTAATGCAAGTCTTTTTTTGATCTATTTTTAAATTATTTTTATTTATCTCTCCAGATGATTCTGCCCTTGGAAAGGTCGTATGGAGACATTTCCAAAGTTACTTTATCGCCTGGAAGAATGCGAATGTAATTCATACGGAGTTTTCCGCTGATATGTGCCAGAACCTGATGGCCATTTTCCAGTTCAACCTGGAACATTGCGTTTGGCAGCTTCTCTACTACGGTTCCTTCAATTTCAATTACGTCTGCTTTGGACATATTCTTTCCCTCCTAATGCTTATGGGGTGTTACAAAGATAAGATCTCAGGTTCTCCATCCGTGATCAGGATGGTGTTTTCATAATGGGAAGCAAGTGAACCATCTTCTGTTACAACGGTCCAGCCGTCGTCCATCCAGGCTACATCGTAACGGCCTGCAGTGATCATTGGTTCAATTGCCAGTGTCATACCGGCTGCCAGCTTGATGCCTTTTCTCTTCTGTGCGAAGTTGGGGATCTCCGGTTCTTCATGCATATCGGTTCCAATACCATGTCCAACCAGATCTCTTACAACTCCGAAACCGAAGCTTTCTGCATATTTCTGGATTGCTGCTGAGATATCATAGAGATGATTGCCAGCTTTTGCAAACTTTATTCCTTCAAAGAAGCTCTGCTGAGTTACTTCAACCAGCTTTCTGGCCTGAGGAGTTACCTCTCCGATCATGTGAGTTCTTGCTGCGTCTGACTGATATCCCTTCCAGATGACTCCGGTGTCAAGGCTTACAATGTCACCTTCATTTAAGTAACGGTGCTTATTTGGAATGCCGTGAACGACTTCATCATTAATAGAGATACATACAGAAGCAGGATATCCTTCATAACCGAGGAAAGATGGGATGCAGCCATAGCTGCGGATCATCTCTTCACAGATGCGGTCGATTTCCTTGGTGGAAATTCCCGGTCTTACTACCTTGCCCAGTTCCTCATGAACTTTTGCCAGGATCTTTCCGGCTTCCCGCATTAATTCAATTTCCCGTTCTGATTTGATCGTTACCATTTTTTATGCTCCTAAAATATTAACAATATCCTGGAATACTTCTTCCATGTCTTTTGTTCCGTCTACTTCTGCCAGAATGCCTTCATTCTTATAATAGTCGATCAGAGGCTGTGTCTGATCATGATATACAGACAGTCTCTTCTTTACAGTTTCAGGCTTGTCATCGTCTCTTAATACCAGCTGCTGTCCGCAGGTATCACAGATTCCTTCTTTCTTGGAAGGATTGTAAACAATATGATAGGTAGCGCCACAGTTTAAGCATGCACGACGTCCGGACATACGGTTGATGATGTTCTCATCTGGTACATCTACGTTTACTGCATAATCAACTGCTTCGCCTCTTTCGCTTAACGCTTTTGTAAGACTTTCTGCCTGAGGGATCGTTCTTGGGAAACCATCCAGTACATATCCGTTTACGCAGTCTGCTTCATGGATACGGTCTAACAGCATTCCAATCGTGATCTCATCCGGTACAAGACCGCCTGCGTCCATGAAAGACTTAGCCTTCATGCCCAGTTCTGTTCCGTTTTTAATATTCGCTCTGAAAATGTCTCCTGTGGAAACGTGTGGAATACTGTACTTAGCTGCAATTTTCTTTGCCTGGGTGCCTTTTCCTGCGCCCGGAGCTCCTAACATGATGATCTTCATGAAAAGTTTTTCTCCTCTCAAAAAAGTCCTATAACGCAATAAATCCGCCCTTGTGGAATACCACAAAGGCAGATTGACTGATCCAACTGTTGTGTTAATCGTTCAAAAATCCCTTATAATAACGCACAAGCATCTGAGATTCTACTGCTTTAATTGTCTCCAGTACTACGCCTACAATAATGATCAGTGAGGTACCTGAAAATGAGATACGGCTCACATCTAAAAGTCCGGATGCAAGGATCGGGACGATCGCTACTACTGTAAGGCCAACTGCACCAATGAAAACAATATAATTCAAAATCTTATTTAAATAATCGCTGGTGGGCTTGCCGGGACGAATGCCGGGAATGAAGCCTCCCTGCTTCTTCATATTGTTAGCAACTTCCAACGGATTAAAGGTAATCGATGTATAGAAGTATGCAAACACGAACAACAGTACGATATAAATTATCAAACCGATAGAATAGATTGGCTGGGATGGTTTGCACCATGAGCCGGAATTCAGCATTGTTAAGATCTTTCCACCGATAGAGCTGTAATCAACAGTAAAGAACTGAGCAATTACAACAGGGAAAGACATAATGGAAGATGCGAAGATAACCGGCATAACACCTGCGGTGTTGACCTTTAACGGAATGTTGGTAGCCTGACCACCAACCATCTTGCGTCCTACCATCTTTTTGGAATACTGAACTGGAATCCTTCTCTCTGCATCGTTTAAAACGACTACAAAGACTACCATAGCTAAGAGAACTACTGCGATCAGTAATACTGCTACAGCCATTGTTGCGAAGGACTGACCAAATATAAAACGATAGTAAAGGCTTCTCATATCATCGGGAACACTTGACAGGATGTTAAACAGAAGCACGATGGAAATACCATTTCCTACACCCTTGTCAGTGATCTGCTCACCGATCCACATTAACAGTGCACTTCCTGTTGTCATAGTGATGATCGCTACGATCACGTTCCATGCATTGTAATCCAGAAGAAGTCCCTGACGTCCAAAACCAATTGCCATGGCACTTGATTCCAGCAGCGCAAGTCCTACAGTGGTATATCGGGTGTATTCCTGAATTTTCTTTCTGCCTTCTTCTCCATCCTTCTGCATCTCTTCCAGTTTAGGAATAGCAATTGTCAGCAGCTGGATGATAATGGAAGAAGTGATGTACGGTGTGATGCTTAATGCGAAGATAGACATGGATGAAAATGATCCACCGGTCATCGCATTAAAGAAACCGAACACATCGGTTGTCTGTTTCGCAAACCAATTCGCAAAGAATGATGTCTCAATTCCCGGAATAGGCAGCTGGCAGCCAAATCGAATGACTACCAGCATCATAAAGGTATAAAGGATCTTCCCACGAAGCTCTTTTACCTTAAAAGCGTTTCTAATCGTTTTGAACATTAGATCACCTCGCAGGTTCCACCTAAAGCCTCAATCTTAGATTTTGCACTTTCACTGAATGCATTTACCTTAACAGTCAGCTTTTTGGTTAATTCTCCGTTTCCAAGAATCTTAACACCATCTCTTGGGTTCTTAACGATACCGGACTCAAGCAGAGTCTCTACAGTAACAACTGTATCGTTGTCGAATCTTTCCAGTGCGCTTACGTTAATGCCAACAATGTGCTTAGAATTCATATTGGTGAATCCACGCTTTGGCAGACGTCTGTATAATGGCATCTGTCCACCTTCAAAGCCTGGTCTTGGTGCTCCAGAACGAGCCTTCTGACCCTTATGGCCCTTACCAGCGGTCTTACCATTGCCTGAACCATGGCCGCGGCCTCTTCTAAAATTATCGCTATGCTTTGAACCTGCAGCAGGCTGTAAATTAGATAACTCCATGACTGCACCTCCTTACTTTATCTGAATTAGATTTCTTCAACCTTAACTAAATGTCTTACTCTCTGAATCATGCCTCTAACAGCGCCATTATCTGGCATTTCAACTGTTTTGTGCATTTTTCCAAGTCCAAGTGCCTCAACAGTTGCTCTCTGCTTTGGAATAGCACCGATAGGGGACTTGACTAATGTGATTCTTAACTTCTCTGCCATGTCTATTTCCTCCTATTAGCCTACGATTTCTTCAACAGATTTACCGCGAAGTCTTGCGAACTCTTCTGGTGTCTTTAATGCAGTTAAACCTGCAACAGTTGCAAGAACTACATTGGTCTTGTTATTGGAACCTAAGGACTTTGTACGGATGTTCTTAATTCCAGCTAACTCAACAACGGCACGAGCAGGGCCACCAGCGATGATACCGGTACCTTCTGGAGCTCTCTTTAACAGAACGCTTGCACTGCCGAATTTTCCGATAAAGTCATGAGGAATACTCTTGTTCTCATCGATCGGGATCTCTACAAGGCTCTTTACAGCAGCCTCTTTACCTTTGCGGATTGCTTCCGGAACTTCTCCGGCCTTGCCTAAGCCTACGCCCACATGGCCGTTTCCGTCACCAACTACTACCAGAGCGGAAAATCTCATGGTACGTCCACCTTTAACAGTCTTGGATACTCTCTTGATTGCCACTACTCTATCATTCAGCTCCAACTGACTGGCATCAATAATTGTACGCTTCATGTTTGTTCTCCTCTCTATTAGAAATCCAGACCAGCTTCACGAGCTGCATCTGCTAATGCCTGAATCTTACCCTGATAAATAAAGCCGCCTCTATCGAAAACAACTTCCTTGATACCTTTTTCAAGGGCTCTCTTTGCAATTACTGTACCAACGTATGCTGCAGCTGCCTTGTCATTTGTCTTCTCCAGTTCAGCCTTGATCTCTTTCTCAACTGTGGAAGCAGCAACCAGTGTGTTACCAACCGTATCGTCGATAATTTGAGCATACATATGATTATTACTTCTAAACACTGCCAGACGCGGTCTCTCTGCTGTGCCAGCAAAACGGTTACGCATTCTGTTGTGCTTCTTTACGCGAATTTCGCTTCTTGACTGTTTGTTAACCATTTTTACACTCTCCTTAAATTATTTCTTACCAGTCTTACCAACTTTACGTCTGATAACTTCATCAGCATACTTGATACCTTTGCCCTTGTAAGGCTCAGGTCTTCTCTTGTCTCTGATCTCAGCAGCGTACTGGCCAACTTTTTCTTTACTGATACCTTTAACGATGATCTTGTTCTGTCCGTCGCAAACAGTTTCGATACCTTCTGGATCTTCCATCTCTACTGGATGAGAATATCCAAGGTTTAAAGTCAGTTTCTTTCCCTGCTTAGCAGCTCTGTAACCAACACCGTTTACTTCAAGAACCTTCTCATAACCCTCAGTAACACCATGGATCATGTTGTTGATCAGGGTTCTGGTCAGACCATGTAAAGATTTCATTCTCTTTAAATCGTTTGGTCTGCTTACGATAACGTGACCGTCCTTCTCTTCGATGGTCAGCTCAACCGGGAGCTCTCTCTCTAATGTTCCCTTTGGACCTTTTACAGTCACCTTATTTCCTTCTGCGATTGTAACAGTTACACCTGCTGGAATCGCAACTGGCATTCTACCGATACGTGACATGCCTTTTTACCTCCTACTTAAATTCTCGGAGAGGACATATGCGTCCTCTCTGTTTTCAGTTACATTTCGCACTTAACGTTCGTCTTCCAGAACGTTTACGTGCGAAAGTACTTCGTTGCACTTAGTGAGGTCTCTCACGAACTTAGTGCAATCGAAGTTACTATCGTCCATTCGACTAAGCTCGAAAAAACCTCGCTAAGTCTCAGGACGGGCTTTCATACTAGGCTCGAAAAGACCTCGCCAAGTATTCAAAGCCTACCAAACGAAAGCCAGAACTTCGCCGCCTACACCAAGCTTACGTGCTTCCTTATCGGTGATCACGCCCTGATTGGTGGAGAGGATTGCAGTACCGAGACCGCCAAGAACCTTCGGCAGGTTCTCCTTGTCAGCGTATACACGCAGACCAGGTTTGGAAATTCTCTTGATACCGGAAATAATCTTTTCGTTCTTATCTTTGCCGTACTTTAAGGTAATGTGGATGGTCTGGAAACCGCCGTCCTCTACCATATCGTACTTTGCAATATATCCTTCATTTACCAGGATATCAGCGATAGCTAATTTCATCTTGGAAGAAGGTACATCTACTGTATCATGCTTTGCAGTGTTTGCATTACGGATTCTTGTAAGCATATCTGCAATTGGATCGCTCATTGTCATTTTGAAAATGCCTCCTTTTCTAAATTCTATCTATCTTCACCCGCCAGGTCTGACAACCTATGCTGTCAGACGCTGTAACGAGCCTTCAGCCTACCAGCTTGCTTTCTTAACGCCAGGAATCTGACCCTTGTATGCTAACTCACGGAAACAAATACGGCAGATACCATATTTTCTCAGGTAAGCATGTGGACGGCCACAGATTCTGCAGCGATTGTACTCTCTGGTAGAGAATTTAGCAGGACGCTGCTGTTTGATCTTCATTGAAGTCTTAGCCATGAATGTTTCCTCCTAACTATTTTGCAAAGGCATATTGAATAATGTCAAAGTTCACGCGCTTCTTCGTCAGTATTAGCGGTGGTAACGAAGATGATATCCATACCTCTTACCTTGTCAACTTTATCGTACTCAATTTCAGGGAAAATCAGCTGCTCTTTGATACCAAGAGCATAGTTTCCTCTGCCATCAAATGCGTTAGGGTTAACACCTCTAAAGTCACGTACACGTGGCAGTGCCAGGTTGATCAGACGATCAAGGAATTCGTACATTCTCTCACCACGAAGGGTTACCTTGCAGCCGATTGCCATGCCTTCACGGATCTTGAAGTTTGCAACAGACTTTTTAGCCTTGGTTGTTACAGCCTTCTGACCGGAGATGATCTCCAGATCTCTAACTGCGGAATCAGAACCTTGGCATTTTCCTTAGCTTCGCCTACGCCCATGTTGATAACGATCTTATCAAGCTTCGGCACCTGCATAACGTTCTTATATCCAAATTTCTTAATCAGAGCGTCTACGAATTCGTTCTGATACTGTTCTTTAATCTAGCCAACGTTTTTTCCTCCTCTCCTGAATTATTCAACAACCTTACCGGTCTTCTTAGCAACGCGGACTTTCTTTCCGTCTCTTACTTCAAAGCCAACTCTGGTTGCCTTGCCGTCTACTACCAGCATTACATTGGAGATATCAATTGGAGCCTCCTGATTCACGATGCCGCCCTGTGGGTTAGCTGGAGACTGCTTGGTGTGCTTTGTAACCATGTTGCAGCCCTGAACCAGAACTTTGTTCTTCTTTACGTCAACAGAGAGTACCTTTCCCTGTTTGTCTTTATCTTTTCCTGCGATTACTACTACTAAATCGTCTTTCTTGATTTTCTGCACAGTGGACACCCTCCTTATAATACTTCTGGAGCTAAGGAGACAATCTTCATGAACTGCTTGTCTCTTAATTCTCTAGCTACAGGCCCAAAGATACGAGTTCCTCTTGGAGTCTTGTCATCCTTAATAATAACTGCTGCGTTCTCATCGAACTTGATGTAAGAACCGTCTTTACGGCGAGCGCCTCTAACGGTACGAACTACTACAGCCTTTACAACATCGCCCTTCTTTACAACACCGCCTGGTGTTGCATCTTTAACAGAAGCAACGATGACATCGCCGATATTTGCATATCTTCTGGTTGAACCACCTAATACACGGATGCAGAGAAGTTCTTTTGCACCGGTATTGTCGGCAACCTTAAGTCTTGTTTCCTGCTGAACCATACCTGTTAACTCCTTCCCTAATTATCTTGCTTTCTCGATAATCTCAACAAGTCTCCATCTCTTATCCTTGGACAGTGGTCTTGTTTCCATTACTTTTACAGTATCACCGATGCCGCACTCATTGTTCTCATCATGAGCTTTCAGCTTAACGGTTTTCTTAACGATCTTACCGATCATTGGGTGCTTTACGTGGTCCTCGATTGCTACAACGATGGTCTTATCCATCTTGTTGCTTACCACTTTACCGATACGGGTTTTTCTTAAATTTCTTTCCACGGTAAGTTCTCCTTTCATTAAGCATTAGCCTTCTCAGTGATAACAGTCTGGATACGAGCGATGTTCTTGCGAACTTCTTTGATCCGGGATGTGTTGTCTAACTGATTGGTTGCATTCTGGAATCTTAAATTAAACAGTTCCTTCTTCGCAGCTACTAACTCTTCATTCAGCTCATTTGCTGACTTATTCTTTAACTCTTCTACAAACTTATTAGTTTTCACTGTTATCACCGCCTTCTAAATCTGCTTTAGAAACAATTTTGCACTTGCATGGCAGTTTGTGCATAGCAAGACGAAGTGCTTCCTTAGCTGTTTCCTCTGGTACACCAGCGATCTCGAATAATACGCGGCCTGGCTTTACAACTGCTACCCAGTACTCCAGAGCGCCCTTACCGGAACCCATACGGGTTTCTGCTGGCTTTGCTGTTACAGGTTTATCCGGGAAAATCTTGATCCAGACTTTACCACCACGCTTAATGTAACGGGTCATAGCAACACGGGCTGCTTCAATCTGGTTTGATTTGATCCAACATGGTTCAGTAGCGACTAAACCGTACTCACCGTTAGAGATCGTATTGCCTCTTAATGCCTTGCCGGCCATAGATCCACGGAACTGTTTACGACGCTTTACTCTCTTAGGCATTAACATTATTTATCGCTCCCTTCCTTATTTCCTTTAGTAGGAAGTACCTCGCCTTTGTAGATCCATACCTTAACGCCAATCTTGCCGTAGGTTGTATCTGCTTCTGCGAAACCATAGTCAATATCTGCTCTTAATGTCTGAAGCGGAATAGTACCTTCGCTGTAGAACTCTGTACGAGCCATATCAGCACCGCCTAAACGACCTGCAACTGCAGTCTTGATACCCTTAACGCCAGCCTTCATGGTTCTGCTCATGGTAGACTTCATAGCACGGCGGAAGGATACACGGTTCTCAAGCTGCTGTGCGATAGATTCAGCAACCAGCTGAGCATCTCTGTCTGGTCTCTTGATTTCTTTGATGTCTACGAACAGCTTCTTAGAAGTCATCTTCTGAACTTCTGCTTTCAGCTTTTCGATCTCTGCGCCGCCCTTACCGATAACAACGCCTGGCTTAGCAGTGTAGATGATAACTTTCACTCTGTCAGATGCGCGCTCGATCTCGATCTTGGAAACGCTGGAGCTCTTTAATTTGTTCTTAAGGAACTTTCTAATATTATAGTCTTCAACCAGGTTGTCTGCAAAATCAGCTTCTGCATACCATCTGGAATCCCAGTCTTTAATAACACCGACTCTAATGCCGTGTGGATTAACTTTCTGTCCCATATTTGCCTCCTATTTATTTCTCATTCAGAACTACAGTGATGTGGCTCATTCTCTTCTCGATTCTGTAAGCACGGCCCTGAGCTCTCGGTCTAACCCTCTTCATGATCGGTCCCTGGTTTGCGTAGCACTCTTCTACGTACAGTTTTGCAGGGTCCATGTTGTTATTGTTCTCAGCGTTTGCTGCTGCTGATTCCAGTAACTTCTTTACTAAGCTGGAAGCATATCTAGGATTGTAAGTTACAATACCAAGTGCGGTCTGTAAATCTTTGCCTCTGATGGCATCTAATACAAAGCAAGCCTTCTGGACAGACACTCTAGCGTAAGACAGTGTTGCGCTTGGTCTGGTGTCCTTCTGGGCATTTCTTTCTCTCTTAATTTGGGATCTATGTCCTCTTGCCATTTGTAAAACCTCCTTTCAATTTACCTGTGGATTACTTTCTAACAGCGGACTTCTTCTCGTCTTTACCGTGGCCTCTGTAGGTTCTGGTTGCTACGAACTCACCCAGTTTGTGTCCTACCATATCCTCAGTAACGTATACCGGAACGTGTTTTCTTCCGTCATGTACAGCGATTGTGTGACCAACCATCTGAGGGAAGATTGTTGAACGACGGGACCAGGTCTTGATTACCTGCTTCTGTCCTGCTGCATTCATAGCGTCTACTTTCTTTAACAGATGTGCATCTGCAAATGGTCCTTTTTCAGTGAACGAGCCATGTGTTCTTAACCTCCTTAATTATTTGATGGTTTTGCCATCACGTCTTCTTACGATCAACTTATTAGACTGCTTGTTTTTCTTTCTGGTCTTCAGACCCAGAGCAGGCTTGCCCCAAGGTGTGCATGGACCTGGACGGCCGATACCGGTCTTTCCTTCACCACCACCGTGTGGATGATCATTCGGGTTCATAACGGAACCGCGAACTGTAGGTCTGATGCCCATGTGACGGGTTCTACCAGCTTTACCAATGTTGATCAGGGAGTGTTCGCCATTGCCAACAACACCGATTGTTGCGCGGCAGATGATCGGAACCATTCTCATTTCACCTGAAGGTAAACGTAAGGTTGCATACTTGCCTTCCTTAGCCATAAGCTGAGCAGAGTTACCAGCGGAACGAACCAGCTGACCACCCTTGCCAGGATACAGCTCAATGTTGTGTACCTGAGTACCTACTGGAACATGATACAGTGGCATGCAGTTACCAACTTTGCTTCTGCAGTGTCACCGCTCATAACCTTCATTCCATCAGTTAAGCCCTGAGGAGCTAAGATATAAGACTTGGTACCATCTGCATAGCAGATCAGTGCGATGTTTGCACTTCTGTTTGATCGTACTCGATACCGATAACGGTTGCCGGGATACCATCCTTGCTGTTTCTCTTGAAATCGATAATTCTATATTTTCTTCTGCTGCCGCCGCCTCTGTGACGAACAGTGATCTTACCCTGATTGTTACGACCAGCGTTCTTAGCCAGAGATACTACCAGAGACTTCTCTGGAGTTGTCTTGGTGATTTCCTTGAAATCAGAACCGGTCATATGTCTTCTGGAAGGTGTATAAGCATTATACTTCTTAATTCCCATGACATTTACTCCTTTTCTTTCTTTTCACGGCTGTCATAAGAGCCGTATAAGTTCTCCGGCCGGGCACATACCCGGCGGGGTGATGGGTCTTAAATTATAAGCCCTGGAAGATTTCGATCTCCTTGCTATCCTCGGTCAGCTTAACAATAGCCTTCTTGGAAGCAGCGGTCTTTCCGAAAGTCATTCCTCTTCTCTTTGTCTTGCCATCGCAGTTCATGGTGTTTACGGAAGCAACCTTGGTTCCTGGGAACATCTTCTCAACTGCTTCTTTGATCATAGACTTGTTAGCGTCTACATGTACCATGAAAGTATACTTCTTATCACCCATAGCGTTCATGCTCTTCTCAGTGATAACTGGTTTTAAGATGACGTCATAGTATTTGATATCTGCCATTATGCGTATACCTCCTCGATGGATGCAACAGCTGCCTTACTAGCAACAACTGTGTTGTACTTCAGAATGTCGTATACATTGATGGTTCCAACCTGAGCAGTCTTAACATCAGCAATGTTTCTTGCGGATAATACTGCGTTCTCATCGCTCTCGCTTAAAACAACCAGAGCTTTGTTAACCTTCAGATTGTTCAGAACATTCTTAAAGTTCTTTGTCTTGATCTCGTTAAACTTAAGTTCTTCAACAACGATGAACTTGTTCTCCTGAACACGGCTTGTCAGAGCGGACTTAAGAGCTGCTCTCTTTCCTTCTTGTTCAGTCTGATTGTGTAGTCTCTAGGAGTTGGTGCAAATACAACACCGCCGCCTTTCCACTGTGGAGCTCTTGTTGAACCCTGTCTTGCATGACCGGTTCCCTTCTGTCTCCATGGCTTTCTGCCACCGCCAGAAACCTCAGAACGTGTTTTAGCTTTCTGTGTTCCCTGACGCTTATTAGCAAGCTGTGCAACAACTGCAAGATGTACCAGGTGCTCGTTTACTTCTACACCGAACACGGCATCGTTCAGTTCTAATGTGCCAACTTCATTACCTTCCATATTGTAAACAGATACGTTTGCCATCTGTGTATTCCTCCTTTCCTATAAAGCTTACTTCTCAACCTTAACGGTTTCCTTTACAGTAACCAGGCATTTCTTAGGTCCTGGAACTGCACCCTTAACCAGAATCAGGTTGTTCTCGGCATCAACCTTAACTACTTCAAGATTCTGAACAGTGATCTGCTTGTGACCCATCTGTCCAGGCATTCCCTTGCCCTTGAATACGCGGCCTGGGGTAGTTGCGGAACCGTTGGAACCCTGATGGCGATGGAACTTGGAACCATGAGCCATAGGTCCTCTGTGCTGTCCGTGTCTCTTGATTGCGCCCTGGAAGCCTTTACCTTTGGAAATAGCGGTTGCATCGATCTTATCGCCTGCTGCGAAGATCTCAGCCTTGATCTCATCCTTTACAGAATACTCTTCCGCATTCTCAAATCTGAATTCTCTCACATATCTCTTGTAAGATACGCCAGCCTTATCAAAGTGGCCTTTCTGTGGTTTGTTAACAAGTTTTTCTCTCTTATCAACGAAACCAACCTGTACTGCTTTGTAACCGTCGTTCTCTTCGGTCTTAACCTGAGTTACTACACAAGGTCCTGCCTGAAGTACGGTTACCGGAACTAACGCACCATTCTCATTGAAGATCTGGGTCATTCCGACTTTTGTTGCTAAAATCGCTTTCTTCATTGTCTTACCTCCTGTTTCATGATCTACAGCGGAATGCTTTCGCATTCATCCTAGAACAGTCTAATATACGTGGAACACTATGAACCGTTTCCGGTATGTTGATTCCTACAGGAATGTAGTGTTGCTTCTATATCTAAACCCTTCAGGATATAAACATAATCATTAATGCTTACTGGGATTATTTGGTCTTCATCTTGATGTCGATGGACACACCAGCTGGCATTTCCAGTCTGGACAGTGCATCTACTGTCTTCTGGCTTGGTGCAGTGATATCGATCAGTCTCTTGTGAGTTCTCTGCTCGAACTGCTCTCTGGAATCTTTGTACTTATGAACCGCACGCAGAATTGTTACAACCTCTTTCTTAGTTGGTAACGGCACTGGTCCGCTCACCTGAGATCCTGTCTTTTTACTGTCTCGATGATCTTTCCAGCGGACTGATCTACTAACTGATGATCATAAGCTTTTAATGTGATTCTCATTACTTGACTTGCCATAAAAAGTCGCCTCCTTTTCGCACTTTATAAACCAAGTACGACAAGCGGTGACTGTACACGTTTCCGTGTGTGTCCTCACAGAACTACACACTGATTCTGCCCTAAATTGCAGTTTCTTTAATTGGTACAGTGACTTGTCGCCAGTTTCCTAACTTGACATTCGCTCCACGGAAAACCTGCCTTTTGTAAGGCAGCAACCTCACGTTTCTTTGCTATCATGTCACAGCTGTTCTAAGATAACATATATTCCAGGGAAATGCAAGCATTTTTTGTATTTTTCTAAATAATTTTTATAAGGGGTTTTATTAAAAAGGAAACAGGCTTTTACCACCTGTTTCCCTTTATTCTGCCCTGTTCTTTCTACAATTAATACATCAGTAATACATTAATACCGTACTGTTAATCCCTGCATCAGCACATCCTGATCTGATCCTATTTAATATAGAAGAAACAGATATCATTTTATCAGTCCTCTGTACAGTTTGGTTCTTCCGGCTCTGTGAAATAAGAGCTTACATCGTTATCATCATCTGCTGTACTTAAAGAGCCGCTGGAGCTTGTTTTAAACTTCACTCCGTCACTGGTCTTTACAGTAGAGTTTTTCATAACCTTTCGGAAGAATTTACTACATAGTTGCTGCTGTCGATCTTATAGCATACATACTTCTGACCATCTGTAGCTTTCTGAAGCTTTCCTTTATAATAGAGGTAATTATCTTTTACACCGGTATAGCCGCGGCCGTTTTCACTGAAGTAGAAATCTGTCTTGTTTCCGTCATCTTCTTCCACTTTCATCTTTCCACGCTGTACACAGCTCTGTGTCTTGGTTCCAAAATAGAACGCGGTCCAGTTGCTGTCACCGGATCCGATATAGACCTTCTTAAGTCCATAGACCGGATTGCCACGCTTATTAAATAAGTAGGTCTTTCCACTGATCTTGGTCAGATCCTGTGTGGTAAGGTGATCTGAGTCTGCAGCTTTTGGCTTTCCATTATTTGCAAAGTAGAACCATTCTACATCTCCATCATAACCTTCTAAGTCTTCCGGCGGTTCTATGGAATACCAACCGATCTTTGCCTTTCCGTCAGAGCCAAAGTACATATAGTCTTTGATCGAGTCAGAACTTCCTCTTACATTCTTCCAGCCCATCTGTAAAATGCCGTCATCATCAAAGCAATAGTAAATGCCATCGATCTTTCTGGTGCCATAATCTCCGTTGTCGTTGCCGTCACTTGGAACATATTTCTTGCCGTTTGTTCCAAAATAGTACCAATACTGGCCATCTTCGCCGTAATCTAATGTACCGCCCTCAGCTCCCGGGATCACTTTGTTGGAGTCTTCCTCGTAATTATCCGGCGGATACAGTTTTTGCCAGCCGGTACGCATCACACCGTCATCTCCGGTATAATACATATCGTCTAAGATCCAGCCTGTTTCCATACGGCCGTTTCCGTCAAAATGATACCACTTATCATTGATCTTCTTCCAGGTGTCATCTATGGTCTTTCCGCTGCTTCCAAAATAGTACCACTCTTCTTCTCCGCCGTCAGAAGTAGTCTTTAACCATTTGTCCGTAACCATAATGCCATTGCTGTCTACATAATAATCAGAATCTGCCCATGCATTTACAGCCATATATCCTTCTCCGTTCAGATATCTCCACTGGCCGTCAGCTCCTTTTTCCATTCATTATATACTTTATTTCCATTGCTGTCATAGTAGACCCAGCTGCTGTTTTCCTGTGCCCATCCCTGTGCTGCCATAGCCGGGAACGCTGCCAGCCCTGCTGATAGTAACGCTGCCAGAAACCAGGCTGCTTTCATTTTTTCCTCATATGCCCTGTTCCTCTCTTCTTCTGCTTTCACCCTGAAACTGCTGTAAATATACAGTTTGCGCTTTATAACTATTGTACCAAGAGTTTTCTTATAGTTCAACCAGATTAATCTTTCAATTCTATTACAAGAATATGTCACTGGTACTCAAATCTCTTGACGGACCCTATTAAAATAGACTATACTCAATTGGAGTCCTATGATACAAAACCGTACTATAACATCCGCCCTGGGCGGAATACAGGATATCATATATATTATAATAGAAGAAACGAGGTTATCAAATTTATGTGGCTTGCCGACGGTTGGAAAGATTATGAAGTAATTGACTGTTCCAAAGGTGAAAAATTAGAGCGCTGGGGAGATTATCTTCTGGTGCGTCCGGATCCTCAGGTGATCTGGGATACCCCAAAGAAACACAAAGGCTGGAAGAAGATGAACGGACATTATCATCGCAGCAGCAAAGGCGGCGGTGAGTGGGAATTTTTGATCTGCCGGAGCAGTGGACGATCAATTATAAAGAACTTACCTTTAATTTAAAGCCTTTCAGTTTTAAGCATACCGGTCTTTTCCCGGAACAGGCTGCAAACTGGGACTGGTTTGGTGATAAGATTCGCAAAGCAGGACGCCCTGTAAAGGTATTAAACCTGTTTGCCTATACCGGAGGTGCTACACTGGCAGCTGCCGAAGCAGGAGCCAGCGTGACCCACGTAGATGCTTCTAAGGGTATGGTTACCTGGGCAAAGGAAAATGCCCATTCTTCCGGCCTGTCTGATGCTCCGATCCGCTGGATCGTAGATGACTGTGTCAAATTCGTAGAGCGCGAGATCCGCCGTGGAAATCACTACGATGCCATTATCATGGATCCTCCATCTTATGGCCGCGGACCAAAGGGCGAGATCTGGAAGATCGAAGATGCCATTCACCCATTAGTAAAGCTGTGTGTACAGCTGCTTTCTGATGATCCGCTGTTCTTCTTGATCAACTCTTATACCACCGGTCTTGCGCCATCTGTTCTTTCCTATATGATGGGCGTTGAGATCGTACCAAAATTCGGCGGAACTGTAAAAGCGGAGGAAGTAGGTCTTCCTGTTTCCCAGAACGGTCTGGTGCTTCCGTGTGGCGCTTCCGGACGTTGGGAGAAATAAAATACGATATTCTTTGCAGGCTGCTGACAGATGATAAGATCATATTTCATCTGCCAGCAGTCTTTTACGTCCAGTTTTCCCCAGCCCTGCTGGTTATGGGGAAGTCCCAGATCGACTGCCCGCTCCCTGATCCGCAGTTTAACGTCTTTATTACTCATAGACGGATATTTTTCCAAAAGCAGGGCAATAGCACCAGATACAAGAGGCGTAGACATGCTTGTACCTGATTTTATAAAATACCGGCCCGGTTCATTACAGCAGCTGATGATCCCGCAGCCCGGTGCTACCAGATCTGGCTTGCACACACAGGCATTGGTAGGACCTCTGCCGGAATAATCCACCATTCTGCTTCCCATCACCTCTACCTCCCGGTCATCATCAGAACAGCCTACTGTGATCACTTTCCGGCTGATCCCCGGCGTAGTCACAGTTCCCGGAGCAGGACCATGATTTCCTGCAGCCACCACCACTACCAAGCCGTCATCCCAGGCAGCATTTACCCTTTTACCAAGGCGGAATTTTCCGTCATTTCCGTCTGGTAAGGGATCCTACAGAAATATTTATGATCCGTATGCCATATTCTTTCCTGTGTTCCCGGATCCACCTAAGTCCCATTAAAACATCTGCCGCATATCCATTTCCTCTGTGATCTAAAACCTTGATCGCTGTAATACTGCTTCCCGGTGCGATCCCCTTTAAAAGGCCGCCTGAGGCAAGACCGCTGCCTGCGATCATAGCTGCAATATGGGTTCCATGACCATTATCATCATAAGGAAGCTTTTTCCATGGACAAAGTCCTTAAATCCCTGTATCTTTCCTTTCAGGTCTTCATGAAGGTAGATGCCTGTATCTAAAACTGCAACACCGACGCCCTTTCCGGTAATTCCCTTTAAAGCCGCCTCATCACAGTGAATTTCCATTCTTGCCCGATTCACAATTAAAAATCCCTTTTCTTATACTGTATGCGCAGAAAAAGCTCCGTACCTGTCAGTATGGAGCTTTCTTCTAAGGATTTCGGATTTTCAAAAAGGGTTGAAGGATAGTTCTTAAACTTTCGTGCATTTCTTATGTAACTAAAGTATATCATGCAATCGCCGGAAATGTTTGAATGTTCTTTGAATAGATTATTAAGAAAGTCTTAAGATTGCAGTAAGAGTCCCGTACAGCGACTGGGGATACAGGCAAGCTTACTTGCATGGATACACAGTCATTGGACGGGCTGAGGCGAAATGAGCACGTGCGTAGCAATCCACTCTTACTATGAATTACGAAAGGACAGATTCGTAAAGTGTGCGTTTTAACTTTTCCACATCCCCGTCTGCAAAGCAATAACCGTCCATACCGCAGGCTTTCGCTCCTGCAATATTATTTGGCAGGTCATCAATAAAATAGCACTCTTCCGGTTTCAGACCGAACCGTTCAAAGAAATGACCATACATTTCTTTCTGTGGTTTCATGCACAGAACTTCTGCGGAAAACAGGATCCCGTCAAAGCATTCTACTGCCGGCAGCACCTCTTTGTAGCAGGTAAGCATACGTACAGATGCATTGGAGCATAAATAGATGCCGTAGCCTTTTGCTTTCAGATCCCGGACCAGATCTCCCATCTCCGGCTTCTGGACCAGATTATACTCATGCCAATGGTCGAAAGACTTCACAGCCAGTTCTTTTTCTTCTTCTGTATCCAGACGGCTGATCATCTTCTTAATACCATCTTCCTCCGTGATCACTCCCATATCCAAAAGAACCCATTCCGGTGAATCAAACACAGCCGTGCAGACTCTCTTTGCCAGTACCTCATTGTCTGTAAAATGACGGCATACCGACATACCAGAATAATCCATTAGAACTTTTCCCATATCAAATACAATATTCCTGATCAAAATAACCCCGCCTTTCTTATTATGCAAAAATGCCGGACGTTCTCACCTGTGCAGACCGGCTGCCAAGCTCCAAACCTCCGACATTTTTAATGTTCATTTTCTTTGTAAAAAACCAGTCTTATTTTGTCTCTGGCTTCTCTACCTGAACGATCGCAGCTTTCTGCATTGGGATACGGCAGTTTTTGTTGCTGCCGAACTCAACGATCACGGTATCATCGGTCATATCAATGATCACACCGTAAAAACCGCTGGTAGTAAGAATGGTATCTCCTACAGCAACGCTGCTTAACATCTCCTGCTGTTTCTGTCTTTCCTTCTTCTGTGGACGGATTGAAGTAAAATAGATCAGAGCTGCAAAAAATACGATATAGATAACTATAAAGCCCATTCCCTGCATGGTTTTTCCTCCTTCACATCTGCTGCCGCCTCGCCGCAGCAGTTATAGTTTTTTGTTTACCCGCTTCTACCTGCTATTTGCCTTCCATACCGGCAAGTTTAGCTGCCTTGTATTCTGCGAAACGGTGTTCTTCGATGGCGTCGCGGATCTCCTCCATCATTTTATTATAAAAATACAAATTATGCAAGGTACATAACCGCATTCCCAGCATTTCTTTTGCCTTTAACAGATGACGGATATAGGCTCTGCTGTAGGAACGGCAGGCCGGACACTGGCAGCCTTCTTCAATCGGGCTGTGGTCCAGTTCATATTTCTGGTTAAACAGATTTAATTTGCCATGGTTGGTGTATACATGACCATGACGGCCGTTTCTGGATGGGTAAACACAGTCAAAGAAATCTACCCCACGCTCTACTGCCTCTAAGATATTGGCAGGTGTTCCTACCCCCATAAGATATACAGGCTTATCTTCCGGCAGATGAGGTACCGTCACATCCAGGATGTGATACATTTCCTCATGTGTCTCACCTACAGCCAGACCACCGATAGCATAGCCGTCCAGGTCCAGCTCTTTAATGGTTTCTGCATGCTGGATACGGATCTCATCTACAACACCGCCCTGGTTGATGCCAAACAACAGCTGTTCTTTGTTAATGGTGTCCGGAAGGGAATTCAAACGATCCATTTCTGTCTTACAGCGCTTTAACCAGCGTGTAGTGCGGTCTACGGAATTGCGGATATAATCATAATCTGCATGGCTTGGCGGGCACTCGTCAAAAGCCATGGCAATGGTGGAACCAAGATTTGACTGGATCTGCATACTTTCTTCCGGTCCCATGAAGATCTTATGTCCGTCAATGTGGGAGCGGAAGTATACGCCTTCTTCCTTGATCTTGCGCAGATCTGTAAGGGAAAATACCTGGAAACCGCCGGAGTCTGTAAGGATCGGCTTATCCCAGTTCATAAACTGATGCAGTCCGCCATACTCCTTGATCAGCTTGTCGCCGGTACGCACATGAAGGTGGTAGGTATTGGAAAGTTCTACCTGAGTACCGATCTGGCGCAGGTCATCGGTAGATACAGCGCCTTTAATAGCGCCTACAGTTCCTACATTCATGAAAACCGGTGTCTGGATGGTTCCATGTACAGTTTCCATCTGGGCACGTTTCGCCCGTCCATCTTTGGTTATTACCTGATATTTCATATATTATGCCTCTTCGTCTGCCAAAGCAGCCTTGATCATGATGGCACATTCGATCCTCTTTTTCTGCATCTCGCAGCCGATCTCATATGCGCCGTTAATAGAACCACTGAAATTATAGGCATTTGCACTACATCCACCGCTGCAGTAAAATCTTGCAAAGCAGTCCTTGCATGTCTCTTTTGCATATACATTGCAAAGCTTAAACTCATCACGGGTCTCTGTATTTACAATACCTGTGTCTACATTTCCAAGAAGGAATTTTTCATTGCCTACAAACTGGTGGCATGGATACAGATCGCCCCATGGGGTAACTGCCAGATACTCAGTACCGGAACCGCAGCCAGCCAGACGTTTTGCAACACATGGACCTGCTGTTAAATCCAGCATAAAGTGGAAGAAGTTAAAACCTCTGCCCTCTTTTTTGCGCTTGATGTATTCTAATGCCAGTTTGTCATATTCTTTTAAGATCTGAGGAATGTCCTCTTCACGGATGGCATAATCCTCTGCAGGATCAGCTACTACCGGCTCCATGGACATCTGCTGGAAGCCAAGATCTGCATAATGGATCACATCATCTGCAAAATCCAGGTTATTTCTTGTGAAAGTACCTCTTACATAGTAATTCTTCTGTCCTCTGCTCTCAGCAAACTTCTGGAACTTCGGAACGATCATATCATAGCTGCCGCTGCCGTTTCTGAACGGACGCATCTTGTCATTGATCTCACGGCGGCCATCCAGGCTTAATACTACATTGCTCATCTCACGGTTGCAGAATTCCATGATCTCATCGTTTAAGAGAACGCCGTTGGTGGTTAATGTAAAACGAAACTTCTTGTGGTTTGCCTCTTCTAAGGAGCGGCCGTATTCAACCAGCTGTTTTACTACCTTCCAGTTTAAAAGAGGCTCTCCGCCGAAGAAATCCACTTCCAGATGCTCTCTGTTTCCGGAATTAGCTACCAGGAAATCCAGTGCTTTCTTACCAACTTCATAGCTCATTAAAGCACGGCGGCCATGATACTCTCCTTCTTCCGCAAAGCAGTAACGACAGGCAAGGTTGCAGTCGTGTGCAATATGCAGACAGAGCGCTTTTACAACGGTCTTGCGCTTCTTAAAATCTAAAACAAAGTCACGATAAATGTCACGGGTAAGAAGCTGTTCTGTATCGATCAGCTCCTGAATATCTTCCAGTGCTTCACAGACCATTTCACTTCCATAGGTCTCGTCTAATTTTTTATGAACATTTGCAGTTACTTCTTCAGAAAGCTTCTCAGGCTTGTCCATTTCCGGAACCTGTTCTGAAACTGCTGCGATGGCGTCATAAACCACCGGATCTACTACATGGACGGAACCGCTGTTCACATCCAGAACAATATGATAACCATTATTAATATACTGATGAATCAAAATTAAAATCTCTCTTTCTAAACGTAATAGGCCTTTCAGGCCAATCCAAATCACATGGGAAAGCCCCTATAATCTCTGTGACCATAGGGGCTTTGCACACTTAATCCGTTACCGACCTATACCATTAGCGGGCAGAGTTTTCGCAGCTCTGGTTACCAACGGTACAGGAAGTCTTACATGCAGACTGGCAGGAAGTCTGGCACTCGCCACATCCGCCCTTCTTCATGGTATCCTTTAAGGTATTGGCATTTAAAGTCTTTACATGCTTCATTGTACAGTACCTCCTTTTTTTATATGCCTCAAAAGGCACATATGAATAAACTCCATAAAATTATAACATAGGTTATGTTGGCTTGCAATGGTGAATATACTTGACTGTAAACATATTTTAGGGAGATGTCTATGGAAACTAAAGTGATAAAACCGCTGCTGCGCTCTCTTTTTATCTCCTATGCCCTTTCTGCCCTCTTTTTAGGGGCACTGGCTTTTGCCCTTTACAAACTGCGCCTGGGAGAAAGTCTGGTAAACCTGCTGATCTTTGCTGTGTATTTTGCAGCCTGTTTCGCAGGTGGATTTTTCACAGGAAGAAAAGTCAGAAACCGGCGTTTTTTCTGGGGACTGCTGTCAGGAATGTTTTATTTTCTCATCCTTTTTGCTGCTTCCTGGGCTATGGATCCCCGGGCCTCTATCCAGGCTGCCAGATCTCTCATGGTATTAGGCGTGTGTGCCTTTGGCGGAACCCTTGGGGGAATGCTCAGTTTTTAAGGTCTATATCCTCCAACAGTTCCCCGATCAGAAATACCAGGCTGCCTAAAAATACAAAAATATCTCCCAGATTAAAGATCACCTTTTTCAGCCTTTTAAATTCAATGGAGAAATAATCCACTACATAGCCTTTTACCAGACGGTCATAAAGATTGCTGATAGCACCTCCAAGGACCATGGAAAGGCCGATCTTCTGGGCCAGGCAGCCCTTTTTTGTCATAAACGCGCCTAATGCGCCTGCTGCAGCAGATGTAACTGCCAGGGGGATCCCTTTTACCAGTTCCGGGCGTTCTTTTAAAAAGCCAAAAGGAAATCCGGAATTATAACTTTTATGAAGGCGTATCAGCCCCTTTGTGCCGGGAAGGTCCCTTGGAAATTCTTCTTCCCCTTCCCGCTCTATTTCGTCTTTTATAAACAGATCCAGGGCAGCAATGCCGCCAGTAAGCCACGGTAAGATCATATTATACATCCATCCTTTCTGGTACATGGAACAGGTTCGTACTTTTTTCATGAGTCCATTTTACAATATTATCCCGTTTCCGTCCAGATATGCAGGTAACTTCCGGTGATTTTCCCATATACTGATAACAAGCATTTTACCGGTGGTTTTATGGCTGAATGTATCTTAAATCCTGCTTCCCAGGATGTCGCTGATTTCATTTACCGTTTTGGATCCCTGCAGAATAATCTCCGGGACCCGGAGCAGTTTCCCTGTGTGGATTATGTAAGCAATGATTATGCTGTTTTTATACAGAGCTTGAAAACGCCCTTCCCCTTTCTCTGGAACGTCAGCCCTACTACAGCATTCCCTCTCTTTTTACCCTGTTGGACGACTCCGCCATGGAAGCTGCCGGGATCGTTTCCGCCCTTCAGACACCTGCACTGAGCAATATGGGAAGCGGGGTGATCATCGGTATTGTAGATACAGGGATCGACTATACAAGTCCTGTTTTTCGTAAAAGTGACGGAACGACCCGGATCCTTGGTCTGTGGGATCAGACCCTTCCTGAGGATCCTTCTGTTTTACCGCCCGGTGTACCGGAATATTATCCCATGGGCGGTGCCTCCTATGGAACGGAATTCACTCATGAAGAGATCAACGAAGCTTTAACCTTAGAGGATCCTTTTTCCCTGGTACCTTCCAAAGATACAGATGGCCACGGCACTTTCCTGGCAGGTCTTGCAGCCGGAACTGCTTTCCCTCTCCAGAACTTCACAGGCGCTGCTCCCATGGCAGATCTTGCCATTGTAAAATTAAAGCCTGCAAAGAAATATCTGCGGGACTATTATCTGATTTCCGAAGATACCCCTGCTTTCCAGGAAAATGACATTATGATGGGAATTAAATACCTGCGGGTCATCGCTGACCGGTTCAGACGCCCCTTAGTCACCCTTTTAGGACTTGGAACCAATTACGGCAGCCATACCGGTACCTCCCCCTTAAGCCAGGTAACGCAGAATTATGGCGGCTTTTTCGGGATCGCCACTGTAATCGCAGCAGGAAATGAAACAGGACTCGCCCACCATTACGCAGGAAGGTTTTCCGCTGACACTTCTTTTGAAGATGTGGAACTTCGGGTAGGAGAAGAAGAAGGGAAACGTGGCTTTATCCTGGAACTGTGGTCTTCTGCTGCCGATCTGTATACAGTAGGCTTTGTATCTCCCGGCGGAGAACGGATCAGCCGTATCCCCATTTTATCCAATAATGAGACCCGTATCCCTTTTCTTTTAGAGTCTACGGTCATCACGGTAAGTTATCAGCTGATCGAGGCAGGAAGCGGAAGCCAGCTTGTATCCATGCGCTTTGAGCGTCCTTCCCCGGGGATCTGGACCATTCGTGTATACAATACACAGTTTCTTACGGGAGAATACCACATGTGGCTGCCGGTTCAGGGTTTTATCTCCGATGAAACTGTATTTTTAAAACCGGATCCTTCAAACACGATCACGGTTCCCGGCAATTCCCGCCTGCCTATTACAACAGGGGCCTACAATCACAGAAACAACAGTATCTACATCCATTCCAGCCGTGGCTACACCAGCAGAGATTATGTAAAGCCGGATCTGGCTGCTCCGGGAGTGGAGATCCTGGGGCCATCGGTGCGGATCTCAGCTGCTTTTCGCCCTGGGCTTTCATCCAGTGTAGCAGCCGGTACTGCTCCTGCCTTCTCCCGCCGCACCGGTACCAGCGCTGCAGCCGCCATCACTGCAGGAGCAGTTGCCAATCTTTTAAGCTGGGGGATCGTTATGGGAAACTACCCTACTATGAGCGAGGCTTCTATTAAAAGTTATCTGATCCGGGGCGCAGCCAGAAATCCGTCCCTTACCTATCCTAATAAAGAATTTGGGTATGGAACCCTGGATCTGCTGCAGACATTTTACGGCTGCGGGAGTGATCGAATTCCATACCCAATTCATTTTATCCTTCTCTTACCTGGATCAGGGGACCTCCCTTTTTCTCCAGATAAGGCCTTGTGACCACCACAGACCCGATATTCGGGTCTTTTGGTATCTCATACATGATATCAAGCATAAACTCTTCCAGAATGGCTCTGAGGGCTCTTGCGCCTGTTCCACGCTTTAAGGCTTCCTCTGCGATCCAGGAAAGTGCGTCTTCTTCAAATACAAGTTTTACCTCATCCAGTGCCAGAAGTTTTTCATACTGACGCAGGATGGCATTTTTCGGTTCCTTTAAGATCCGGATCATCATATCCTTATCCAGTCCCTTTAAGGTAACATTTACAGGCAGACGTCCTAAAATTCCGGGATCATTCCAAATGCCCTCAGATCTTCATTGGTCACATGGCTTAAAAGATCCGGATCATTGTCATAGCTGTCTTTTAAGGCAGCTCCAAATCCATGGAGGATTTCTTTGTAAGGCGCTCCTTGATGATATTTTCCAGATCCGGGAAAGCACCTCCACAGATAAACAGGATATTATCTGTATTTACAGTAGCCATAGGAGTCATTGCATTTTTCTGATTGGATCCCACCGGAACTTCTACGGTACTGCCTTCTAACAGCTTTAAAAGTTCCTGCTGAACGGACTCGCCGCTTACATCCCTTGTATTGGTCTGTTTTTTCTTTGCGATCTTATCGATCTCATCAATAAAGATAATGCCTTTTTCTGCCCGTTTTACATCATTTCCTGCAGCTGCTAACAGCTTGGAAACAACGCTTTCAATATCATCGCCAATATAACCGGCTTCAGTCAGGGATGTGGCATCTGCAATAGCTAACGGCACATCAAGAAGCTTTGCCAGCGTCTTTACCAGATAGGTCTTGCCGCTTCCTGTAGGGCCGATCATTAAAATGTTGGATTTTTCGATCACAACACCGTCTGGGTCGGAACCACCTAAAAAGGCGCGCTTATAATGATTATAAACAGCTACTGCCATGACCTTCTTTGCCTTGTCCTGGCCGATCACATATTCATCCAGCTTGCCTTTTATAACGTGAGGCGCCGGAATATCTTTCATAGTCAGCTGCTTTTCCGGTTCTTTTTTCTTTTTCAGTTTCTGGCTCTGAGGGATCTCATTCACTGGCGGCATCTGGCTTAAGTCACTGAAATTCATGTTCATATAAGGCATATTGGGCATTTTTGAAAAATCCATGCCTCCCTTAGTCACTGTATCAAAAGCCTTCTGCATACAGTCATGGCACAGACACATGCCTCCCGGCATTGAGATCATTGGTCCTGCCTTGCTCTCCGGTCTGCGGCACATATAGCAGATCTTCTCATAATTATCGTTATTTTTATTATCATCCTGGGATCCATTTGTCATCTCGTTTTCCATATTCTTATCGTCCACTGTCTTTTCTCCTTACCACATTCTTCCCCATGGGAAGCCATTTCCCGGAAAACTCCAGGGATTACTGTCTTCTCTTCTGGAAGGTGCTGTTTCCCCGGGCTGCTCCCTGTTATCCTGTTTCTCCTGTTGTCCTTCACCTTCCGGCAGTCCTGCCAGCGTAATCTGGATCTGCTGTTCCTTATACCGGCCTTCTTCCTGGCGCTGCACCAGCAGTTCAATGGTCTCTCCCATTTCATAGCCTTTCAGGAATTTCTGCAGTTCCTGCATACTCTTTACAGTCATGCCATCCAGCTTGGTGATAATATCTTTCTCACGAAGTTCAGAGCCAGCCGCAGCCCCGTCTTCCAGTATCTTGTATACATAAACGCCCTTCGGCATATCAAAGGTTGCCGCTGTTTCTTCATCTACTGTAGTTCCCTGAATCCCCAGATATCCCCGTCTGCTTTCCTCTACTTCAGAACGGGTCTTACGGTTCATCAGTTCATCTAAAATCTCCTGGACTCCTGAAACAGGAATGGCATAGCCAATCCCTTCTACTTCTGTGGAGGAATATTTAGCCGCATTGATGCCGATCACTTCCCCTTTCATGTTCAAAAGGGCGCCACCACTGTTTCCCGGATTGATGGCTGCATCTGTCTGAAGCAGGACTCTTGTATTTCCGTCGGAAGTCTGTACTTCCCGGTTTAAGGCGCTTACATATCCCACTGTAACGGACTGGCCATACCCAAGAGCATTTCCAATGGCGATCACGCCCTGTCCTACTTTTAAGCTGTCTGAGTCCCCAAGCCTTGCAACGGCTATCTTATCCTGGGTTTCCTGTGGGATCTGATCTATCGGGATGGAAATAACTGCCAGATCTGTATCTGCATCTGTCCCCTTTACCGCAGCATCCACAGCTGTATCATCTACAAATGTGATCTTTAATGATACTGTGTCCTTCACTACATGATTATTGGTCACGATCAGCAGTTCCGTATCATTTTTACCAATGATGATCCCGGAACCACTGCTTGGCACCTCATAAGACTGGCTTCCGCCTCCGAAAAACCAGCTGTATCCGTAATCCGGAGTCTGGTAAACGGCTGTGCTGGCAACTGCCACAACCGTTGGCATTGCCTCTTCTACGATCTCTGAAACATCCGTTGACGGTGCCGGAATGTCTGCTGCCTGTGGAAATGTTTCCGGTATCTTTTCTCCCGGAAATGGTTCTGGAGGCGGCAGTGCTTCTCCCTCCGCCTTTACTGTATCCTCATCTGACGCAACGATCGCAAAAAACTGGGAAACCATTCCGGAAGACGCAATCTGGATCCCGGTCATAACCGTTCCTGCCACGGTTCCAAAAAGGACTGCGGAAAGAACGATCCAGGCTGTCTTTTTCAACAAATTGTTTTTCCTCATATATGATCTGTTCTCCTTCCAAAAAGAGATCCCGCAAAAGAGGAATTCTCCCTGCTTTCACGAAATCTCTTTCTTAAACTTTGGTGTTATCTTTTAATGCTTATTAAGCTGCCGGTGAGATCATCTCTCCCGGACCGCCTACATTCTCTTCTTTGATGCTGTTTCCAGGATTGAAGGATGAAGCTGCTGTTGTTTCACTGCTTCCCGGTCCATATGGTTTTGTAGCAGCCTCTGTAGTTGCCGCTTCTGTGGTACGGGAAGGTGACAGCGTACCGCTTGGAACCGTAGGCTTTAAGCTTTCTGTGGAGTCTCCCGGATGGGCTGCCTTTGTAGTCTCTCCCGGATGGGCCTGACTGCTTTCACCTGTATGAGAACTCTGGGTCGTTTCAGAAGAATGTTTACTGGTTGGTGGTATATAATCTTCCGGAGGATCGATCACATTTCCATCTTCATCTGTTTCATACTCAAAATCAGTTTCACCGTCAATAATACTCTCTTTTGTGGAAGAAGTACTTTCATTGTTCTTTTCAGAAGAAGAACTGCTTTCTGAGCCGTCCGCTGTTGTCTTGTCTTCTTTCTTTGCCTCTGTAGTCTTAGGAATATAACCGCCATCTGTACCAACATCACCTACCGGCTTTCCTTCTTTATACAGACCTGTATCAGAAGCAATCTTTGCGCTGATCTTCTTTACCATATCACTTGGGGTGTAATTTTCGTCACCAAACAGGAACTTGTGAAGAGAAACCACATTGCTCTCTAAGGTCTGCGGAATGACACAGTCACCCTTTTTACCCATATTGGCATCACTTCTTGCCTCAGGGAAGCCGGCGGTATCACCGATATGATAACGGGTCAGGTTCTTTGCAGCCGGGATCACATCATCTAATGTGATACTGCTTAAGATCTGTGGGAATACCACTTCCATTACATTATTAACAACAGAAAAGTTTGCCTGTCTTAATTTATCAAAGCTTAACTGGATGATCTTTCTCTGACGTTCTGTTCTTGCAAAGTCTGTATCCATCTTTCTTAAGCGTGCATAGGCAACTGCCTGGATACCGTCTAAATGGTTCGGGCCTGCGCTCTTTAACTGATAAGAGCCAACACCTGTAGACTCTACTGTTTCTGTAATATAGGCATTGATATAATAAAACTCCGCCTTGCTCAGTTCCACATCTACACCGCCCAGGATATTAATGGCATCTGCTACTGCTTTCCAGTTAAATGTAGCATAATCATTGATCTCCAGATCCAGGTTTCTGTTTAAGGCTTCTACTGCCTGTTTCGGGCCGCCTCTGAAGTAAGCCTGGTTGATCTTGTTGTAACCATTTTTATCATCTACATTCAGATACGTATCACGGAAAAGGCTGACCAGTTTGATCTCCCCTGTTTCCTGATTGATATTGCAGATGATGATAACATCGGACATATTTCCTTTGCCCACAGAACTGTCACGGCTGTCCACACCAAAAGAGCTACGGTCCAGTATCCCTTCATAGCCTGCTCTTTTCCACAGAGATATAAGGATTTGTCATATCAGACTTATTAAACTCTGTATCCGTCTGCATCAGGGACATCATACGCTTTCCATACCAGCCTGCGCCGATCAGTGCCAGTGCAATGATCTCTGCCACAATAAAATGATAATGGTCCTTAAGCGGCTTTTCCCGGACCTGGCTGCCGTCCTTGCGGTCCGGCTGCCTCTTCCTGTACTGCCTGTTCTGCCGGTAAGTCCGGAAGAAGCGTATTTCCTTCCGTCTTTTCTGCGGCTGCGCCCTCTTTTAACTCGTCATCCGTTTCAAATTCATTATCAAAGTCGTGATTCATGTACGTTTCCTCATTGTAGTGATAACAGCAGTCAGACCGCTGTCATTCTAGTATGCGTTTTATTAATAAAGCCTTTGAATATCGTCAGGAACATGATCTTAAAATCAAATCCAAGGCTCCAGTTTTCAATGTAATACAGGTCATGCTCGATCCTCTTTGTAATAGAAGTATCTCCTCTGTAACCATTGACCTGCGCCCAGCCTGTAAGACCTGGTCTTACCTGGTGCTTGATCATATAACGTGGGATCTCTTCTTTAAACTTTTCTACAAAAGAGGCCGCTCCGGCCTTGGACCAACCAGGCTCATATCTCCAATGAGAATGTTAAAAACTGAGGCATCTCATCAATACTGGTCTTTCGTATAAAACGGCCTACCGGAGTAACACGGGGATCATGAGGGATTGTCCACTGGTTCTTTCTTTATTTGGATCCTGTACTTCCATGGAACGGAATTTAAACATTTTAAAAGGACGGTTGTGCAGTCCAATCCTCTCCTGGCTGTAAATGATCGGACCTGGAGAAGTAAGTTTGATCAATGCTGCTGTCAGCAGCATAAGAGGCGAAAACAGGATGATTCCAAACAGTGCGCCACAGATATCTACCATACGCTTTATAGTTGCATTAAATACGCTGGTAAGAGGTACATGGCGGATATGGATCACCGGAAGTCCCTGAAGATCTTCCATATAAGGGATCGTAGGGATAATGTTATTGTAATCCGGAATAAATTTGGTATGCACACCTGACTTTTCACAGGCCGCAACGATCTGTTCCAGATTTGCATATTCACCGATACTTAAAGTAATAACGATCTCGTCTAAGGTATTCGCTGCAAGAAAGGTCTCCAAATGGGAGATCGGTCCTAAAACCTGGACTTTCTTGTAAACATAACCTGCTTTTTATGGTCATCCAGGATACCCTGGATATGATAGCCCCATTCCGGATTTAAAGTCACACGGTCAATAAAACCTTCTGCCGCACGGCTGTAACCGATTAAGAGCACATGCTTCTGGTTGTAACCATTGGTACGAAGAGAACGTAAGAACAGGCGGATCGCCAGTCGTTCTCCTGCCAGAAGAAGTATATTTAAAACAAAACACCAGGAGCATTCTGGTGGAGAAATACCCCAGATGTACAATAAAGCTTCTTCCGCCGAAAAGGATCAGCGTAAAAAGCATCAGGCCGATCACATTTGCCTTACAGATATTGGCAAATTCAACCCTTCTTCCCTGGATGCGCTTTGGTACATACAGATGAAAACAGCCATTTAAGATCAGATAAACAGGAACAATAAATATAAGTGCCAGAAAATAAGGTCCCGGCTCCAGAGTTGCTCCTCTTAAAGGCACTACCTTTCCGCTGACGATAATAAACCACGCCAGTATATAGGCTACTGCTGTTACCACTGCATCCAGAAGAACCTGAACATGGTTCAGGCTTTTCTGGTTATCTTTTATCATTGTATATCACCTTTTGTTAAGCTGTTCACTCATTTTCCCCGCCGGAGAAAACGGCTTCTTCATTCAAAACATTATACATGATACAATCCCATTATTCCATAACTTTTCTCTTAAAATATAATAAACTTCACCGTTTTGCCGCCTGACGGGCCAGAAATTCCCGGATATAGAGGAGAGTTCCGGTGCATAATTCCCACTCAATGGCAGCATAATGTTTCAGGTGGTCTCTGTTATATTTTACTTTTTACACAGCTTTGCTGTCTTCACTCCTCTTTCAGACCGTCCAGATAATCTTTTCCAAACCCGATCTTCTTAAAAAATCCATATTTTACCAGGATCCCCAGTCCCAGCGGAAGAGCATTTAAAAGCAACTGGGGCCATGGCATATTTTTATAGTTCAGATAAATATTGTTTCTTGCTGCCAGACGGACCTTAAATGAATTGTAACGGGATCCACTGGTACCACTTCCCACGTGGTATACCATGGCGCTTGGGCAGTAAACATTTTTATAACCATAAATCTTCGCCCTGTAACCCACATCAATATCTTCCAGATAAGCAAAATGCATCTCGTCAAAATAACCGATGGTCTCAAACACTTCCCTGCGATAGATGGCAGCACCTGCACAGGCAGAAAAAACAGGGCAGCTGCGGTTGTATCCTGTAGCCGGACGTCCAACGCCCCGTTGGAATGCCCAGCCTAACAGTGTATACATATCTCCTGCATCATCCATTTTGCTGTGGTCATACAGCTGGATCATCTTGCTGCTTACAGAAAAGATCTCCGGTGAACGTTCAATGGCCTTGATCATCTCTCCAATATAGTGGCAGTCCGGTTCTGTATCATTGTTTAAAAGGATCACATAAGGGGTCTTTGAGGCTTTGATCCCCACATTTACAGCCCCTGAAAAACCGGTATTCTTCTCAAGGAAGATGCTTGGTATCTCATGTTCCTTCAGCCATTCTACGCTTCCGTCTGTAGAACCATTATCCACTACCAGGATGTCAAAATCACGGCAAAGCTGCAGATCCAGAGCCTTAAAACAGGGATCCATAAACTTAAGACCATTATAATTGGGAATGACCACCGTTACTTTCGCCTTATTACTCATCACTCTTTTTCTCCTCAGGTGCAAACTTATCATAAACTGACAGGTCGTAAGGTTCACCGATCTTTTCTTTTAACAGATCACGCAGGGCAAAATTGGACTTTCTTAACGTCAGGTTCGGGTTGTAGTAAGGATCACCATTTTTAATGATGTCCGGCCATTTCTTAATGAAAATAGCTACTTCCCTGTTAAACCGCGCCACCTTCTCAGGCGTATCTTCCAGTCCCCTGGATTTGGACTCATAATGGTAAAGAGTTGCATAAGGGGCATATACTACCAGTTTTCCCAGAGCGCGGACTTTCATGCAGTAATCAATATCATTAAAGGCAACTGCCAGTTCCGTACTTAAACCTCCCACAGCCTCAAACACAGACTTCTTTGTCATAAGGCAGGCAGCTGTAACAGCACTGTAATCCTGGGCACACATTGCACGGTGGAAATAACTGTTTTCCGCTTTGTGAAGACCGATAAAGGTATGTCCAGCAATACCGCCGAAACCAATAACAACACCTGCATGCTGAATGGTATCATCTGCATACAGAAGCCTTGCTCCCGCAATACCAACCTCTTCTCTCTGGCAGAACCCAAGCATTTCACGAATGCTGTCAGGCTCTAACAGTTCCGTATCATTATTAAGAAGCAGCAGGTACTCTCCCTTTGCAAAGGATGCGCCAAAATTGTTGATGGCAGAATAATTAAAGCCTTCTTTCCAGGTAACTACATGGAAGGACGGATGTTTTTCTTCCATCTTTTTATAATAAGCAAAGGTCTCCGGCTCTGTACTGTTATTTTCCACAATGATAAATTCCAGGTTCCGGTAAGTAGACTTCTCTAAAATAGACCGGACACACACATCCAGATCCTTGCTGTGATCCTTATTTGGAATAATAATGGAGATCAGGGGCTCTCCTTTGATCTTAAAGGTAGTATGGTAAATACCGTAATCTACGCCCTTTTCCACACGTTCTGCCGGGATGCCCATACGCTCATAATGGGCCATGATCGCTCTGGAACCAGCCTCAAAAGCATACATCTTGCTTTCCGGATTGCTGGCAGTAGAGTCCTGATGGCAGCGCCAGTGATAAAGTACCTGTGGGATATGGACGATCTCTTTTGCCTGCTCAGTGCAGCGGAAGATAAAGTCATAATCCTGGGCTCCGTCAAATTCCTGGCGGAAGCCGCCTACCTGATCTAATAACTCTTTTTTCACCACGAACAAATGGCAGATATAATTCACACTGGTAAGCAGGTCCGGGTTAAAATCCGGCTTAAAATGAGGATCAAATAAAGCCTTTCCATCCATATCCAGCTTGTCTTCATCTGAATACAGCACATCACAGTCCGGATGCTTATTGATAGCCTTTGCCACCTCATAAAATGCCTGAGGCGGAATGGTATCATCATGGTCTGCCAGGATCACATATTCCCCCTTTGCCATAGCAAGAGCTGCATTGGTATTTCCGGAAATGCCCTGTTTCCCCAAGATCTCATAACGGATCCGGGAGTCTTTCTGTGCATATTTCTTTAATACCTTTTCCACATCCTGGCCTCTGGGGCTTCCATCGGCAATACATACTTCCCAGTTTCCATAAGTCTGGTCCAGAATGGAGTCTAACATCTCTTTCAGATAGCGCTCCGGTGTTTTGTATACCGGTATGACTACGGAAAATAAAGGTTCTTTTCAAAATGTGTTTCCCTCTGGGCCTTCAGTTCTTCCTCTGTCGGCTTGGTCAGCTCATACCACTCACCATAATCGTAATCATTATCCAGTCCCTGGATCTTATGGCAGGATTTTTAATAAGGGCACGGAGACCATTTTCCTTCCAGAAATCAAGAGCTACATGGACCGTTTCCATGTTCATCAGATCTTTGATCTTTTCCATGCGCTTGTGGGCAACACTGGCTCTCTTGGTGATCAGTTCTTCATTATATTTGATCTTTGCCTGTCTGCCATCACAGCGGATCAGCAGCCAGTAACTTTTTCCTCTCTCATATGGAAACTGGATATCAAAGCCAAATTCCTTATCGATCACTTTCTTAAAATAGATCTGGCTTACATCATCTCTTCTGGTAGAAACCATTTTGCACTTCACCGGCTGGTGATGTTCATCTTCTACCCGGAAAGTGACCTTGCTCTCCGGGGTCTTTCCCAGAGCCCATCCGTTCAGTGTAATGGAATTTTCACGGATACGGACCACATCCACTTTATACTTCATTTGCCTTACCGTCCTTTACATTTTCATCTTTCTGGTCAAAGTTCAGCCGTTCTTCTTCGATCACAAGAGGACGCTTCATCACGCGCTGATTGATACTCATAATGTACTCTCCCAGAAAGCCGATAAAGAATAACTGTACAGAGCCTAAAAACAACATTCCAATGAGCATAGGCGCCATACCTGCAGGAAAACGATCCCACCAGATCAGCTTCATCACCAGATAGATCAGGGCAATGATCATACTTCCTGCTGCACAGACACCGCCGAAGATCGTTGCCAGGCGCAGTCCCTCTTTTGTATAAGAAGTAACGCTTAACATGGCAGCGTCATACAGACGGTAGAAATTGTTGTGTGTCTTTCCTGCACGGCGCTTTGGCTGCTCATAAGGGATCTCTTTGCGCTTATAGCCAAGTTCCGCTACGATACCCCGCAAAACGGTGTGGGATCATCTAACTTGCGCAGGATCTCAATAAATTCCCTGTCATACAGACCGGAACCTGTAAAATGTTCGATCTGTTCTACATCAGACATTTTCTTAATGGTCTTGTAGTAGCAGGTGCGCAGCCAGTACATAAACTTATTTTCCTTGCTACTGGTCTTAATGCCGATAACGATCTTATAGCCCTTTTCCCATTCATGGACATACTTGGGGATCATCTCAACCGGATCCTGGAAATCTGCTACCATCTCAATAACGCAGTCTCCTGTTACCTGGAGCATGCCATAATACGGAGAGTTAAACTGACCGAAATTTCTTGCATTAAAAATAGCCTTGATCCTTGGATTTTCCTTACACAGTCCACGGATCACATCCCGTGTTCCGTCTGTGGAGTCATTATCAATAAATACAAGTTCATAATCATACTGAGGCAGTTCCTTCTCTAAAATATCGGTTACTGCCTTGCTGATGGGGCCTGCATTTTCCACCTCGTTATAACAGGGAATCAATACACTGATCTTTTCATAGGTTTTGTTCTCTTTCTCTTTTTCATCATAATTTCAATGCCCTGACGGAAGGTAAATCTTTCCTGCCAGCCACTGGTAAGCAGTGTAAGACGTGAAATATCCGGCTTAATAGAAAGGGCACCTTCTTTGCCTGGACAAAAGTCCCGTACTCCAATTCACCGGCACCACCTGCAATGGAATGGATCTCCTCTACAAAGTCCTTTAACACTCTCGTATCTTTGCTGGCAATGTTTACAATGGTGCTTACAAGACCATTTTTCTTAACCCCTGCATCAGCAGACTGGGGCAGTTGTTCATACAACTCATACACTGCCTCCACAGCATCATCAATATACATAAAGTTCCACTGATGTCTGCATGCGCTTAAAGAAACCTTGTTTCCTGCTGGAAGTTCCCGCACAAGAGTGGAAATGATAGACCAGGGATGGTCTCCTGTTCCATATACACTGAAAAAGCGCAGATGCACATAATGGAGTCCCAGTTCTTCACATAAAGGCACTGCCTTCTGGTAAAATTCCCATTTTGCCTTTCCATACTGGTTCACCGGATGACATTCTATATCTTCCTGCATAAAGCCATCTGTAAGACCATACTCCACTCTGGAACCTGCATCCATAAACATACGGCAGTTTAATGCTTTTGCCGCCCGGATACAATCCAGGGAGCCAGCTACATTTTTCGCCTGAACCTCAGGTGAGTCGATCTCCTGACGGTTCACACCGCCCCATGCCAGGTGGAAAAAGGCGTCCGCTTCTTTAATATAAGAAACGCAGTCCATTACATTGCTTAAACCGCAGGAAACCACATGAAGTTTTTCATCTTTCGGAAGTACATCCAGGTGCGTGGACTCCGGGCGCACCAGCACAAAACCTCCGCACCTTTCTTTAAAAACAGTTTTGCCAGATTACTTCCAATAAATCCGGTAGCTCCTGTTATAACGATCCTCATCTGATTTCCTCCTAGACCATTTCCAGGTGATTGGAGCGCATGGCACGGATCTCTACCTGATCCCCAAAACGCTTTCTTATGATCCCTGCGATCTCATCTGTATAGCCGGGAGCTGTGATCACAATGGCATCTACAGGATGGGCTTCAAAATACTCCGGCGGTACGATGGGAAGGTGGGAAGCAGGTGCATATTTTCCATGTTTAAACGGCGCCGAATCGATGATATATTCTGCATTTTCTCCCAGACAGGTAGTTGCTGCCAGTGTAAAGCCCTGATGGCTGGCTCCCCATATGCACACAGTCTTATGCCATGCCCTCAGATACTTCATATACGTATTCATCTCTTCCCGCAGGTTTACGTAGCACTCCAGCAGGTTTTCTGTTTCCACCTGTGGACGTTTGCGCACGATCAGGGAAAGAGTATCCCGGTTGATCATAGAAGCTTCTACTACATCAAATCCGCTTCTCTCCATCAGGGAAGTCAGTGTATCAAAGGTATAATACGCAATATGGTCACGGATCAGTTCATAATAACTGCTGTGCTCCATAATGTACTCAAAACTTGGCACTGTAATAAGTCCCATGGCATCATCTTCCAGATTATTCCAGATAGCACGCAGCATAGTCACCGGATCCGGCTGATGTTCCAGGAAATTAAAGGATAAAAATACATCGTAAAGTCCACCTGGGAACACCGTATCTTCTGTCTCTGTAAAGCCCTGTACTACATCAATGCCCTTGCTTTTTGCAAGTTCTACCAGAGCCGGATCATGTTCTATTCCATGAACCTCTACCGGAAATTCCTTTAAAACCTGTAAAACTCGCCCTGGCCACAGCCAACTTCAATAAAACGCTTTCCTTCCAGATGATAGGTTTCGATGAGATGTTTGTACTGCTTTCTGCGAAGTTCTGCCATAGTCGTAGAATATCCACCGGCACGGATCACATCCCGGTAATAATCCACAGGTTCACAGTCAAACTGCACCAGACCGCAGCCGCTGCACTGGCAAAGATCCAAAGTCAGTCCCTTATCAGCTCCTACATGTTCTGCATCTGGCATGCTGCGCAGACGCCGGCATATTATCTAATGTAAGAAGGGTGTCTCCCAGAGAGGAGCCCCGCAGGCAATACATCGTTTCATTTTATATGTTCTCCTTTTTAGCCTCTTTTATGGTCTCTAAGATTCCCTCTTTAAAAGAAACCTGCTGGTGAAAATCAATGGCTTTTTAATTTTGTAAGATCCGGCATCAAGGAAACACAGCCTTCCGCATTCGGCGGCCGGTATCCAAATTCATAGCTTCCTTTTCTGCCGCAAAGCTCATAAACCTCTTCAATATAGCTTTTAACGGTCTTGTATCTTCTCCTGCCACATTATACACGCCTGCAGGAACTTTGCCAAGAAGAAGTTTTACCAGGATCTGTGCCGCTTCCTGCACATACAGAAAGTTCCACTGCTGGGTACAGGGACCCATTTCCATATGCCCGTTAGCTAAGAAAGTCCGGATACAGGTCTCGATCAAAGACCATGGATGATCCCCTGGACCATACACGCTGAAAATACGGGTATGGATGTAGTCTACCCCAAGTTCTTTTGCCGCTTTGGTTGCCTGCTGATATACCAGGACTTTGTCCTTTCCATACTCGGATACAGGATGGCACTCCTGTTCTTCTTTCATCCATTCATTACAGATCCCGTATTCTGCCTGGGAACCGGAAAACAAAAGCGTTTGCATCCAAGAGCCGCTGCTGTGTGAAGAGCCTGCAGGGCATAACCAATGTTCTTTTCCTGAAGCTTTACATCTTTGCGCTTGTCACTTCCAGCGCCGTCCCAGCCTAAATGAAGCCATGCCTTTGCCTGCAACTCTTCTTTTTGTAAATTTTTCCAGTTTTCAATTTCTCCCAGTTCACAAAAACAAAGTTCCAGGCTGCCGAAAACCTTTTTCTGCCCCGGCCTGCTTTTCAGGTCCTCAAAAAGTTCCTGCAGCTTTCCTGCCCCGGCTGATGCAGGGCGTGATACTGCCACCACCCTGCATCCTTCTTCTAAAAGTGCCTTTACAACCGCTCTTCCAATAAAACTGGTAGCTCCTGTAACGATCACGGTCATAGGATTACTGATCCTTTCTATCTTTATGATGATACCGCCAACAGACGGAATATTTATCCTTTGATCCTTGGAATGATCATGTTCTCGTCCATTTCCTCATCTGGAAGGAATGGTGCCATATCTTCCAATGGCGGAGAAACCAAAGTTCCATCCGGCAACCGTTTTGCGGAAGACTTCGGTTCAAAGTTCTGGTCTGTAGATACAATGATCTCACAGATCACCGGTCCTTCCATGGCAAGGGTCTTTTCTACTGCCTCTGCCAGCTGTCCGTTATGTTCTGCTCTTACGTAAGGATAACCATAAGCAGCAGACAATTTTTCCATGTCCGGGAAGCTTAAGTCACCACTGTCATAACCAACACCTACTAATGGCTCCCCAAAGAAATTCTTCTGGGTCTGACGGATGGAATGATAACCGCCATTGTTAATAATAAAGATCTTAATACCCATTTTGTGATGGATGATGGTCTGCAGCTCCTGAAGATTCATCTGGATACTTCCATCTCCCGTAATCAGGATCACATCTTCCCCTTCACGGGCAGCGCCCATGCTGTACGCGCCGTCCTTTCTGGAAGCAGCCCAGATACCGATGGCTGCCGGAAGGTCATATCCCATGGAAGCCACTGCTGAGTTGGAGATAAATCTCTGTCCCTTTTTAATGATCTGGGCATGTCCGCCTACTACGCAGGCAGAGCCATTTCCAACTACTGTGATCTGTCCTTCTTTTAAGCGGCTGCTGATGGCCTGAACAGCTGCATATACATTAGCTGCCTTGTCTTCGCCCTGCTCCCAGTGTTTTTTCTGTACCACCGGATATTTTTTCTTCCACATAGCGCAGGTCTCATTCCATGTCATCCCTTTAAGACCTTCGCCGTAAGTAAATACCTGTTTCTTTCCAGGTTCACTTAAACTGTCCGGAAGTGTATCTTTTTCTGCCTCTAATACCTGATCCAGACACTGATCCAATACTGACAGCAGATCTGCTGCATCTGCATGGACCGGCATATCTACATGAACCGATGGCTTCTTTAATTCCTCTTCATCAATATCATTTACGATCACATAAGCGGCTCTGGCCCAGGTTTTATAGTTATATCCTACCTGACGGATACTTAAACGGCTTCCAATGGAAAGCACCAGGTCACTGTTCTGGATAGCAAAATTTCCCGGACGGTCACCCATATTTCCACCGCGGCCTACATATAACGGATGTTCATCCCAGATACAGTCCTCACTGTCCCAGCCTGTAACAACCGGAATACCCAGTTTTTCTGCCACTTTTAAGAAAGTCTCATGGGCACCTGCCAGACGGATGCCATTTCCTGCATTGATCACCGGGCGTTTTGCCTGACGGATCTTCTCAATGATCGCTTTTGCAATCTCTTCTGTTACCTTCTTTGGAAGAACCTGGCGTTTTTCACCTTCTCCGGCCTCATCTTCCGGGATAGCCGGTACATTTTTCTTCTCTGCCCAGCCATTTCCTCCGTTTTCATAATCTACCGGGTCAAATCCGATCAGCTCATCGGTCTCCACATACGCACCCTGGACATTTAAAGGAATATCCAGCCAGCTTGGACCACGGCGGCCGGACTTTGCCAGATATAATGCTTTTTCCAGGCAATAGCGGATACGTAAAGGATCAATGACCATTTCTGAATACTTGGTCATACAGTCAATGGCCTTACAAATATCAAATTCCTGATCACCCATAGCACGGATCCCTGTACCGGACCACCTTGCTGTGGTATCATAACGCACCTGTCCGGAAAGTACCAGCATTGGAATGGAGTCCAGCCATGCACCTAAAACACCGGTAATGGCATTGGTTCCTCCAGGACCTGTGGTCACGCAGAGAGCTGCCATCTCATTATGGATCCTGGCATATGCCTCTGCTGCAATGGCGCAGGCCTGCTCATGGTGATCATAGATACAGTGAAGGCCTTCCTGGTGTCCCAATGCATCATCCAAATGCATGGCACCGCCGCCTGTAACCATAAATGCCTGGTGGATCCCAGCTTTTACTAACATCTCAGAAATATAGTTTGAAACTTTCATCCTCATAATACGTTTTCTCCTTTAAGTCGTTTACGCATCAATCTATCTGAAAACAAGCATACCACAAAATGCTTAAAAAACCTACTGTCATTTTCCTTAAGGGGCTCCTGGATACGCCCATTTCCAGGTGTGGAAACCATGCCCAGACTTACCAGTAACCTTCACTGGAAAGGCGGCTTTATCCTGGTTATAATGACCTGCGTAATGCAAACAACGGATCAACGGCCACTAACAAAACACATTTTCAAAACATCAAAAGGAGAGAATTTATATTATGAGAAAACAGACAACATTCCTGGCTGTATTATCCACTGCAGTATTTACTGCATCCATGGCTTTTCCGGCATATGCAAAAGCAGCCGGATGGACGGAAGAAAACGGAAACTGGTATTACTACGACTCCTACGGAGATCCCCTTACAGATACATGGAAGAAATCCGGAAATGACTGGTATTACTTAAACGCTGACGGCGTTCGCGCTTATTCCGAACAGATCGACGAATACTATGTAAACGAAGAAGGAAAACGTGTCACCTACCAGTGGGTCACTATGGACAACGAAGATTACTGGTCCGAAGATGACGCTCCTGAATTCCTTCATTACTATTATGGAAAAGATGGCAAAGCCTTAACTTCCACCTGGGCTTCCATTGACGGAAACTGGTACTACTTCAACGAAGACAGCATCATGGAGATCGGCTCCATCCAGGTAGACGGCTATAACTATTATCTTGGCGAAGACGGAAGCAGAAAGACCGGCTGGGTCCTTTTAGAAGAAGAAACAGATGATCCGGAAGATTTGAATGCCTGGTATTATTTTGACTCCAACGGACGCCGGATCGAAAATGAGATCGACAAAAAGATCGACGGTTCCTACTATACCTTTGAGGAAGGAAAAATGCAGACTGGCTGGTACAAGCTTCCTGTAACCACTGAGAACACTGCTGCATCCGACAATACTCAGGCAGAAGACTCTGCAGAAACTGCAACTGCTTCCCAGGCAACTGCCGCAGATCAGGAAGATAACTCTGTATCCCTTCCGGCGATCTCCGGCTATAAATACTATGATGAAGACGGAAAACGTGCTTCCGGCTGGCGTACCATTGAAGGCGTGGAAAATATCAGCGAAGACGGTGAATATTTCCGTTTCTACTTCAAGAACGGTGCTCCTTACTACGGAAAAGAGGACCTGGAGATCTTCACCATTGACTCCAAAAAATATGCCTTCAACACAGCAGGTGAAATGCAGACCGGCAAGCAGTCCATCAGGCTCTCTGACGGTACAGCTGCCAATTACTACTTTGACGAAGAAGGTATTATGAAAACCGGGAAACAGACCATTTATGATGAGGACCTTGGGGAGACCCAGAACTGGCTCTTCCACGCAGAAGGCAGTAAAAAAGGACAGGGCTACCATGGTATCAAAGATAACACCCTGTATGTAAATGGCCTTCGCCAGGAAGCAGACAAAGATTTACGTTTTGCCCCTGTTTCCTTAGATGATACACGCTATCTGGTAAATGTAAACGGTGCTGTACAGAAGGCAGGTTCCACCTCCAAGTCTGCTTCCAGACCAGAACTTGGCAGCGGATACAAAGATTTTAAAGACGAAAACGATATGATCTGGACTGTAAACACAGAAGGCATCATCCAGTAAGATCATCCCCAAAAACGGCGCTCCTTCCCCATCCGTTCACAAAAGGAGCGCCCTTTTTGTGCATTTTGCCGAATTTCTGATTTTTTAAAACAGGCGGTATATTTTGGAGATTTTCGCGTTATTTATAATGTAAAGTATTTTTCATCAATCATTCTACATAAAAGGGGATTTGTGATGAGAGAACTCGCCGTTTTTTACTGTCCGAAATGCGGATACTATGCTTACTATCAGACTTCGCGCCATCCACAGTGTCCCAGATGCTGCCATCCGGATGTAATGCATATGGCGCGTATGTATTACAAAGAATTTATGGATATGGGATGTCGTGAGCGGGATGACTACCTGGCTCAGGAGATCATGAAGGACAACCCTTCTTTCTTAAAACGGATCAATGCTCCTCACAAGCGTTTTAACAGCCGTGAGATTATTGCAGAAATGAATATCGAGATCATGCGTCTGGACACAGAAAACAAGATCTTAAGCGACACTGTGAAATGGATGCACGACACCATCTGGGAGATGATCCGTGAACAGAAGGGCTATACCGACCAAAGTGCCGCCCAGATCATAAACAGTCTGCAGGATGACAAATCCACCCATACAGACCATTAGGAAAAATACATGAAAACGATTTTTATACCGATGATCACTGATCATCTAACTTTAATAAGCCTCCCGGATCATCTGTGATCATATCATCTACCTGAGCGCTTTCACACTTGCGCAGGGAGTACAGATCATTGACCGTCCAGGCTGTGACCTTCTTTCCCAGGCTGTGGATCTGATCCACCCGGTCTTTCCGGATCAGCTCAATACTGAGCATATACTGATCTGCAGCCGGATATTGGCTGAAATCTTCTATATCCTTTGACCGGATATATCCAGTCTTGAGGGATGGTTCTACGGCTTTTACCTTTTCCAAAACAGTATAGCAGAACGATGTGATCATACACTGGTCTGTCATTCCCTTATCCCGGATCAGCTGTATGACACGTTCTGTAAAATCACTGCTTTCCGTTCCGTCCTCTTTTATTTCAATATTCAGTTTTATCCTGCCTTTGCAGGTATCCAGCGTTTCCTCCAGAGTCGGGATCTTTACATTATTATATCCTGGTCCCATACTGGCGGCAGGATGAAGTTTTTTGATCTCTTCCAGAGTCATTTCCCGGATTGTTCCATCCTGTCCCATGAGACGCTTTAAACTGCTGTCATGAAATACCACCGGAACATTATCCCTGGTCTCCTTTACATCCAGTTCGATCCAGTCTGCTCCGCTTTCTATGGCCTTTTCAAAAGCAGGGATCGTATTTTCCAGTGCTTTTATAGAGTCACCTCTGTGGGCAGTGATCTCTACTTTTGGCTCCATGCTGCATCCAAAGCCAAAACAGGCGCCGCCTGTCCCAGGCAAATACAGGCAGCCATGAGAAATACAACGCCTCCCCTGACTGCCTCTTTTTCTTTTTTTTATTTTCAAAATCATAAATATCACTTCCTGAAACAAATTTTCACTTGAAATGTCTCCTCTGGTGGCATATCATAGTACATAAAGCCACATTTACAAAGAGGAGTAAAAATGAGTATCAACGAATTGCTTAACGATTTAAAAGAAACCTATTCTTTTCAAGTGTAACCTGCTCACAGAAACCAGACGATGCTATGACTGACTTCGTATTCTACCTGACTCAGGACCAGATCACAAAAGTCATCGAAAAAGCCAGCCGCTTAAATTCCATCGTGGAATCCTGTGCAAACATGATCAGCATCTGCGAACCGGAATTAAAAGATACTTTAATGGCAACCACCCTTCGCTGTGTAGGAGCAAACGAACTTCACATCCGCACCTGCGATTCCATGATCAAAATGCTGATCCAGTCTTTATTCGACTGATAGTATAGCACGTATTTTCTAAAAATACGCATCTTAAAAAGCTTTCATAAAACTGTAAATATTTTTTAGACATCCCCTTTCAAATAAGGTACAATATAGGTATAACAATTACACAGATCAGTTATATCACGTATCGGAAAGGGATCTTTTATGCAGAAAAACATTTTCGTATTCTTGTCGCCGCAGCCTGCCTGTGTGCAGGACTATCATTTTCCGCCTATGGAGAAGAAACCATTTCCTCTGTACCTCTCTCATTTTCCTGGGATGGGGCACCAAAAGGTGGGGAGGCTGTTGGAACGCTTACTGCCACCACTACCAGCCAGTCTTTTATTGTAGAAGGCAGTGAATATCTGAAAGACGATGACACCTGGGATTATGGGGAATGGCCCTGCGCTGAAATTGAACTTTCCGCTGCTGAAGGTTATCGTTTCTCCACTCCAAACCGACGTACCTTCTCTCTGTCCGGCTGCAATGTCCAGTATAAAAGCTCAGAGATTGACAGCGACGGAAGCACACTGATCCTTCAGGTTTATTTATCCCGCATCGGCGGCCAGCTCCCTAAGATCACAGATCTGTCCTGGAGCGGAAAAAATGCCGTATGGGACAATATCGAAGGATGTGACGGCTATGAAGTCTGCCTGAAAAAGACGGAAAAACCCTTGTAACTGTCACCTCCAAAGGAACCTCCTATGATTTTTCCGACTATATCAACAATGCCGGCTCCTATGTCTTTACGGTCCGCGCCGTAAGCACCTACGGCAGCCAGAACAGCAGCTGGTCTGCCGGTTCTGAGCCTTACATCCTTTCTGTAGAGGACGCATGGTACAGCGACAATGGAAACTGGAAAAAAACTGGAAATAAATGGCGTTTTGTATACAAAGATGAGTCCTACCCTGCCTGCAGCTGGCGGGAGATCAAAGAAAAATGGTATTACTTTGACGGAAACGGCTACATGGTAACCAACTGCTACGTCAAAGCACTTGGAGAAAACCTGTACTACTGGATCAGCGAAGATGGTGTATGGGATGAAAATGAAACCACCGCAACGCCAAACCGGGCAAGGTATCTGGTTTATTGACCTGTTGTTATTTTGTAAAATCCAGGTGGATCTGGTATCTGATCCGGTCAATATCTTATACTTTTGAAAAAGCAGCCGCCAAGGAATATATGTTCCTTAGTGGCTACTTTTCCTAATTTTCTTGGATCACAATATCTTTTTCAATTCCAGTCCTGTACGTTTCACATATTCCCCAACATACTTTCTGAAATCCTGGTATCTAAGCATTTTCAGCCCATAAAGTACTGACCGGTACCAGTACAGTGGCAGTATCTGCCATTTTTTCATGTTTAGATACTGTCTGCAAAAATAGATCTCACTGCAAATATTGCAGGTATAAGCAAATGCTTTTACCTTCTCTGTACTGTTTCCGTGAAGGTGATGGATCACACTGTTGGGATCATACACCGTTTTCCAGCCTTTTTTCTCCATGGAAATTCCAAGTATCAGTTCTTCCTCATATAAAAATGGTGTTTCATCTAACGGAGTCACATCCAGTGCACATTTCCTGCTAAACATAAAGCAGCACCCCATAACTGCATATACCTGAAAAACTTCCGACTCATAATCATGCTCTCTTCCCCAATAACTATTATTTAACCTGGGGAAAAACAGATAAAAACGGGTTCTGAGCAAATATTTTTCTCTGATTCCCGTTTTTCTCATCATACATTCTTTCTGTATACTTCCATCACGCAGAAAAATCTTCGGTCCTACAATTCCCACATCTGGGTGATCCTGTAAATACGTTTGCAGTTCTGATATACTTCCTGTTTCATAGCGCACATCAGAATTGCTGATCAGTACTTCTTCACAGCCATCCTCAAGTGCCCTTTTTATCCCAATGTTATTTCCAGCCGAATAACCTGCATTCCGTTCATTCTGGATAAAAATAACTCCCCTTTTATCCAGGCTTTCCAACACACCAGGTTCAGGACGCACCGGTGAACAGTTATCTACCAGATAAATACGAAACTCCAATTTCTTTTCTGCTTCATGTATACTGTCTACACACGCAACCGTATCCGCCCAGCTGTTATAATTTAAAATGACAATTCCAACCATATCATTTCCTTCTGCGTCTATGTCTCCGTCTATACTTTCTCAGGTCTACGCCATTATCTTCCAGTTTTATTTCCATTAAAGTATCATGTGGGATCAAACCAACGATCAGCGGACGGATCACATATATAAATCCCCATGGAAGGAGTCCCAATGCTTTAAATCCCTGATAGCGGACTTTCACCTCATCAATACGATGCGCATAGGTTGTCTTATCAAAATCCACCGTATAACGCAGCATAGGTCTTTGAAGATTACAGCCAATATATCCCATTGCATAAAGACGCATAAAAAGGTCATAATCTTCCATTCTGCGGGTTTCCGGAGCGATCCTGTATCCGCCGGCTTTCATAAGCGGACCTTTCCTAAACATCGTTGCCGGATGTATAAACTGAGAGCCCTTTAAAAAATCTTTCTTTTCAGGAAATTCTTTTCTGTGCCAGTAATCTTCAATAATCCCAAACTCTTTCGTAAGTCCATTTACCTGGCCTGATACAAAGGCATAATAAGTATTCACATCCAGAAAATCATTCTGTGCCATCAGACGCCACGGATAACTGTAATCATCATCATCCATACGAGCTATATAACTTCCAGAAGCATGCTCCAGACATTTATTCAAAGTAGCTGCCAGTTTCATATTCTTCTCATTACGGATTGGAACGATCCTGGAATCGATCTTGCTCCACTCAACCAGCTTCTCCCAGGTATTATCTGTAGACGCATCATCACATATAATAAACTCCCAGTCAGTAAAAGTCTGCACACGAATAGACGCTATTGCCTCGTCCACTCTGTCCGCACCATTATAAACACCCATAATAACAGATATCTTAGGCCGGTCCCCTACTATACTTCCCATTTGTTTACGTTCTTCACCGTAACGCGGTTCTGCCATATTATATACCTCGTAATACTTTCATTTTATATATTTCATTATAAGAAAGGATTTCTCTGCCGGCAACTTCTTTTCTGTGATTTTATAGAGTATTTTCATGGATCTCAAGAAGATTTCACAGTTACATGTTTATTCTTTCAACAATAACCTTACATCTCTTTTGCAAAATGTTATTCCATAAAATAAAATATTTCGTCTGTCATCATTCAGTAAATACTCATAATATCTTTGATTTTTGATCTGAGCAATCGCTTTCTGACATGCCTGTTCCATTCTCTCAAATTCTTTTGTGTATTTCAGTTCCACAATAATGCCTGAATCCGGATCATCTGTTTCTGCAACAATATCAGCAAATCCCTCACCTGCTTCAATATTTGATTTTATCAACCAATCCGCATTTCCGGTAAGTATTCCAACCAGCAGATTATGATACGAACTTTCTTTCTCCTCATTTCTGGCTTTGGTATCAAATACACTGACGGAGTTACTTAATACCCTGTTAAGATATTTTTCTATTCCTTCCGTATTTCCTTCTTCAACCGCTTTCCAGAAGAATTGCAGCTCCTCCGTATTTGAAAATTGCCACTGGTATTGATCCAAAAAGCTTCCGGACGGGCACCAGGGTCATCCTTGATCCTGTCAACATAGTTGATCACATCCCATGGACAATATATATCCACATTTCCGAAACGATAACCATCATACCATTCTTTCGTTTCTTTAAACTTATCTTCTACATTGTAATAAGAAAGAAGATCCTTTACCTCTCTATCTGTAAATCCAAATTGTTCATCAAATCTGGTATCTGTAATAGACAAAATCTTAAAGTTATTCAATCCTGTAAAAATACTTTCTTTTGAAACACGAAGGCACCCCGTTAAGACAGCAAATTCCAAAGCATCATTTGTTTTCAGCACATCCCCCAACAGTCCACGTATAAAAGTCACCATCTCTTTATAATATCCGTACTGAAAAGCTTTATCTAAAGGCACATCATATTCATCAATCAAAATGATTGTCTTTTTATCATAATGCTTATACAATAACTCAGATAAAGTCTTTAATGATCTTAAAAGGACCTGCGTGTTCATTTTAAATGAGCCTTCACTCATGGAAATAATCGCCTTATACATTTCTTTTCATTGGAAGAAATACGATCACTATCCAAAAGAAAGCTAAAGCGGCTTGCCTCACTTCCAATCACATCAACAAAGCGATATTTCGCTTCCTCAAAACTCAGTCCATCAACGTTTTTCAAAGTGATGAAAACAACGGGATATTTACCCATAAATGAACTACACAGCTGCTTATTCTCAGAAATATACAATCCATCAAATAAAGAAGGCTTCGCTCCTATTTCCAGGAAGCATTTAAGCATACTCATATTAAGGGTTTTACCAAATCGGCGAGGACGCGTGAAAGATTTACTTTACCACCGCTGGCAAATAGCTGTTTTATCAGCTTTGTTTTATCCACATAATAGTAACCACCTGTACGAATCTCTTCAAAATTTTCAATTCCGACAGGTAATTTGATTGATGTGCTTATGGTAATCGCCTCCCCTTATTTGTTAGCTCCAGAAAAGCAACATCTTGCTATACCTCTTTTTCGGTATTACCGACTCGGCCTATCATCTCCAGAAACCAACTATCTTTACTTTATAGCATCTATACAATATGGATCTATTTGTGAAACAGATTCATCCATATCCAGCCATGCCCTTGCACATGCTAAATCTAATCCATCATCTATATCCACTGCCGTTCTTTTATCTAATATAAATCTATACGGATTTCTACCATGAAAATATGACCACTCAATCATTTTTTCACGTGGAGCTAGCAAGATTCCATCTGTTACAATATACAAATTAGGTAATTGCTGGGATGGAACATGCTTAATTCCTAGTTCATAATTCACAGGACCATTCTCATCCCATAAATATCGTTTTATTACCTCAAAGGAAACTAAAGAATCATATCCCGCTTCAAGTGCAGGAAAATATTCATTGATTGCGCTTCTATATACTTTGGAAATACTAATGGTGCAGTACATGTTGCCCATAATATATGAGTTCCCTCAACATTTTCTGCTACATGACGAACGACTTCCCAAAGCTTTTCGTTTTTCATCGCAATACTCTGGAGATCTTTTATGAGTCATAACGCCTCGCTCTTTCGCCATCGCTAACATCATATCAGAATCTGACGAAACTACGATTCTTGAAATTTCCTTAACCTCTTTTAACTGGTTAATTTTATTTATTAATAAATTAGTCCCGGCAAATGGTGCTACATTTTTATTTTTTAATCGTGTACTTCCTTCTCTAACGGGTATTACTGCGGTAATATCTTTATTATATTTTTCCATAAGATCAATCTCCCATCTATATATTTTTTGCTTGTCCCATTAATTATTTATCAAACATTTCATAATATTGCATATCTTGGTATTCTTTTAACCATTCATCATCTTCGTCTGATTTATGAAGAACGCCATCTTTCGTTCTATAATAATCTCTATTCATTTCTGTTATTTCCTGCTGCATAGAATAAATATATTCATAAAACGGATTTTCTAATATGCCCGAAGCATTAAGTAATAATGTGCCTAAAAAATTCGCACTTGTATTTTTCCTTTCTTTCTGTATTCCAGTATCATAATTTGACCAAATTAAATATGGAGTCATATAGCGTTTTTCCTCCTCTTCTGAAGATAACTCTTTCAGAGAATGACCATATAGCTTTTCATAAAACTCCTCATCTAAATATGGTTGATGATCTCCAAAAATACATATTATTACTGGCTCGTCTATTTTTTCAAAATATGTAAACAAACTTTCCAATGCTTGATCTGCCTTTTGAATTAATGTTAAATATTCCCTAGCGTCTGTATATGTATTTAATTCTGATCCTAATTGTACCATTTCATCATTATTAAATCTTGATGAGTTATAACCACCATGATTTTGTATCGTTACTGCAAAGATAAACTTTTCCTTTTCTTTATTTTTAAATTCTTCTATAATCTTATCGTAACAAGATTTGTCACTAATAAAATAACCTATATACTCTGGATCAATAAAATCATTTTTATCAATAAAACGGTCAAATCCTAAATTCAACAATGCATTTTTTCTATTCCAGTTCTCTGGTTTTCCCGGATGGATCGCTACTGTATCATAACCATTATTTTTAAATTCCCGTGCTAAACTGGGCAAAGTTTTCAAGGAATACTGCTGATACGGATAACTCCATCTAGGTAAATTTCTCATACTTGCCCCTGTTAAAAATTCAAACTCTGTGTTACAGGTTCTCGATCCATGAACCGAAACAAGTAGATCGCCCTTCATAACAGGTGTATCAAAACTATGCCAGAACGGCATATAATCAGGATTGCTTTCAAAATCATGAATAATATTTAAATCACTCCAGGATTCGTTCATAATTGCAATTACTGTAGGCCTTTTATCATCTGTTATATTCTGTTCCCGGTTATTGTTATCATCATATGTATTATATACCTCTATAACACTTTCTTTTTTATAATTTTCCGGTTTTTTCACTTTTGTGTTTTGGCATAAAGTCAAAAAAGTTACAGGTATTCCATATTTATAATAAGAATTACTTATCTCCTAATAATCCAAGTTTATTTTATAATAACCATTCTTAAAATCAATTCCCATATAACCGCTTAAAGTCAATACAAGAATTAAACCTCCCAAACAGATCCTGGTCTTTATTTTCATCCTGTTTTCTATCATTCTGCAAACACATACTGTGACAACACAACATATGATTGCCAGACTGATCCACTTAAAACTATTAATTGGAAGTTCTATTTTATAATTTGATGACACATTCATAGCCGTTTTTAATGCTGGTATGTCAGACGGCATTATTGCATTTCCATTTCTAAAAATACCTACACAGTAATTTGCAATACTAAATACTACACCAATGCCATAAAATATAATAACGGTTATTCTATACGGAAAACAAATATAATAGAAAAATATGAATATTATCTCTAAAATAGCCACATTAATAATCCAATATTTTAACCCAATATTAAGATTACCATATGGATTATTGATATGTTCCATCATCAAAAATAATATTACCGGTGTTAATAGCATCCATACATTAGCCCAAATTTGTCTTGTCCGTTTTGATATATATTGATAATCCTTACTGTATATCATTTATTATTCCCTTATGTTTCAATATCAATCTTTCTGTTATCAAAATTAATTCTAAAATATAAAGTTCTCCAACTCTTACGAGTTGGAGTCATCTAGCACTGTATTTTATTTATTGCATCCTCTATTTTTATTCTTGGAAATTCTTCTAATTTTCCTCCACGGGTCGAATTAAATATTTTAACTCCCAACTGTTCACAGTTCCATTTAACACTCTTATATGAAGCATCCATATACTCTATTGATTTAATCATATCATTAATATTTTTTTCTAACTTTTCTGAGTATCCTCCTGCAAAATAAGAATCATCAAAATGGCTTTTTACATTAACATCATACATATATTTTCCATCTTCATTTTTTCTCACCGGCCAGTTATTATCAACTCCAAGAAGATAAATATTCTTAAATCCCATGTATACAGCAAAGTTGATCAGTTTGCATGTGATCGTTCCCCAGAAATGTACCCCAAGCATAATATCCGCATTAAACCACGGTGGTCTTCTTTCCATTTGGACAAATGGATAATAAACCGCATCATCCACAATCCCCATTTGTCTTGTAATTACCTGTGCACATAATAATTTTGTATAACCCTTCATTTCCTTAATTTCGTCCAGATAGGTTTCTACATAATCCAGATCGGATGCAGCCCAGATATCCGGTCTCCATGAAGTCTTATCATAGATCAAATTAATACGTTTAGAAGCAAAGCAGAAAATATTATTGTTTTTCAATAATTCCAGGTCTTCAGCTTTTAATGAGGGACCATTTCCGATAATAAAACAACTTTCTCCTTTATGGGTATCTTTTAATGCTGCCAAGCGTTCTCTGTTTCCGGGCAATATATTTTCTACACAACTCATCTGCAGATCTGATATCATCCGGTCATAACCAAATTTTGAAAACCAGTCATAATCACTGGCTTCTTTTTTATAACTGGCAAACTCTAAACTAAATTCATTATTTTTTCTTCAAGTTTATTATTCTTTTCTTCTAATACCTGAAGTTTTTGTTTAAACTCTCATTTTCTTTTTGCAGCTTTTCATTTGCTTCGCATAATTCTAAATATTGACTTTTTAATTGATATACACGATCTGATAAATTATATAATTTATTTATAGGCCAAATATTTTTAAGCATTTCTATAATCATCCTCTACCTAAAATCATCATTTAGTTACATACATTACCATACATAATAAAACGCATCTTACGGACCAGCTTATTAAACCATTTATATTTCCTGCATAATATAAATACATTATATGATATTTTTAACATAGATAATTCATACTTATAATTTGGATTTAAGGGCAATTCCATATTCAAAAAATACTTTTCATTTGTATCATAGATTATTTTTCTTACACGATCTGTCTTTATTCCATATAAATAACATTTATACAACCGATCCAGTAACACGCAGAAATACATATTTTCCATTTCTGTCTGCAATTCTACAATCCCTTTTTCATAGAAAAAATCCAGACGACTTTGTAACGCATCTATTACATCCAGATTTTTTTCCCTAAAAGATGCCGTAATACTTTCCTCTCTTGTCCGATCATAATTGTACTTTGAAACATCAATATATACTAACTTGCGAGCATTATAAAATGCCAAATGTGTAGTAAACTCATCTTCATGAAGCTTACCTACAGGAAATCTTATATTTTCAAATATCTTTTTATCATAAATTTTGTTGCATGCGATTGGTTTAAAATATTTCCATTGAATTTCTCCATGCAGTGCAAATACATTGTCCCCAACAATATACTCTCCTGTATTATCTGTTTCTTCCTCGATTCGATCACTATAAATACACCGCCAGCTACATTCTGCAATATCTGCTTGGTATTTCTGTGTTGCATCATATAAGAGCTGAAACATATCTGGATCAATCCAATCATCACTATCTATAAAAGCTACATAATCACCAGTTGCAACATCCAACCCTTTATTACGCGCATCAGATAAACCACCATTTTCTTTGTGTATCACGCGAATTCTTTTGTCCTTCATTTTCCATTCATCGCAAATTTCACCTGATCTATCTGGAGAACCATCATCTACCAAAATAATTTCCAAATTGGTAAATGTTTGCTGTATAATAGAATTAATGCAGCGATCCAGGAATTTTTCTACTTTATAGACTGGTACAATCACACTTATAACTGCCATTTTATCTTCCAAACTTTCTGTTTATTTTTCCTGAAATTCTTTTCAATGTAATTACTAAGCCATACTTCTTAATTGATTTAAATGAATAAAACACCCATTTTATTTTTTGTCTACTTCCAACTATATTAGGGCCGTCATCTTGAATCTTATATCTGACATATCTCAATTTATAAGTTTCATCATCAATACCCTTTTTGCAATTTATAACTGCATCGTATACTTCTGTAAATTTTCTTGTTTTAATCAGATCGGTAAAAATCCTTTGCGCAGGTTCCCCTGTTAAGTTTGCATTATAGACTGCATTGATCGCATCTTCTGTTTTACAAAAAGATGCAACATATTCCTGGCGTTCTGTATTCGTTCTATAATTTTGAAGATTATCCTGTTGTTCTATGCAATATAATAACCTATGTACATAATAACAGTCTAAATTGTATATATTATCTCCCTCATATACAGAATTATCTATCATAACCTGTTTTGCAGCTTTATATAACATTGTCTGATTTTCAAATAAATCTGACTTATATTTTGCTTCTAACGAATCTGGATTTTGTAAAATATAATTATACAATTTTTCATTTGTTTCTATAGCACCATTGCAATATTTCAGATACTCTAAATTAAATAAAAAATCTTCTCCATAGCTTACTGTAGGTATAAATTTTATATTATTTTTACGTATGATCTCCAGGTCAAATAACTTATTCCAAGGCGCAAACATAGTAGGCCTTCTCATTATCATGTATCCTAAAGAATTCATTAATTCACTTTTTGACAATGCATACACTAATTCTGATGTATTCTCATGTCTTATTGGATTTAAAGCACTTTTTATATCATTTACTGTTCTAAATCCACATATAACAAAATTAACATTCCAGTGTTCTGCCAAAAATACCATACGACTAACTATATTGCTTTCACATAGATCATCGCTGTCCACAAACATTATATATTTTCCAGTTGCTGCTTCTATACCTGCATTTCTCGCAGAACTAACTCCTCCATTTGTCTTATGTATAGCCCTAATTCGCTTATCTTCCTTTTCAAACGAATCGCAAATAGACGGAGACGCATCTTTTGAGCCATCGTCTACTAAAATAATTTCAATATTAGAATAGTCCTGCTTTTGCAACGCATGAATGCTCGTACAAAGATATCTCTCTGCATTATATACTGGCACTACTATACTTACTAAATGCTCCATAAACTTATCCTTCCAACATTCAGTGATCAAACTTTTAAGATCATATTTACTATAGACCAGAAACAACTAACCCCAAAATAGCATTTATGACTCAACAGTTTTATCGATAATTGTTTAAATATTTTTTCATTTCTACCATCATACATCCCATAAGATAATACCGCCATATTTCTCCAAAAATCCGGAAATGTATTATGTATACGCCTCATGTACTCTTTTAATAGCTTTAATCTTTTTCCAAATTTTTGTTCTCGAACAGGGTACAATGCCAATGCCAGAATTTGATGAGCATATAAAGAGTTTTTAATTATATTTTGTTTTTCTTTTCCTAATACTGCTGCATTATCAATGCATAACCTAGCTGTCTGTAATATTGCAAATCTTCTTTCGTTAAATTCTCCGTTCTGTATAGAACCAGAGCGCTGATAATAATTATAATACGGTTTATTTATGATAACAATTTTCGATGTTCGCCCCAATACAATGGGTGTCACCGCAATATCTTCATTATTTATTCCTTTTGGAAAATAAATCCCATCAAATAAGGACTTTCTAATAATTTTATTACATGAACTGGCCATCATAGGCATATCGATCACTGCCTCAAAAGCATCTGTCTTTGCAGAATTAGTACAAGGCCAGACTCTTTCTGTTTTATCATCATACACTAATTTTATATCACATACAGCTGCATCGGCAGATGAATTCATTATGCCATTCATCATGTCATAAAACATTTCCGGATCTACAAAATCATCAGAATCTATAAATGAAATAAACTCTCCTTTTGCATGGTCCAATCCAAAATTTTTCACATCCGACAATCCCCCATTTGGCTTATCATATGCTGCAATTAATTGAGGATGTTCATTTTTATATTTTTCTATAACAATTTTAGAATTATCTGTAGAACCATCATTAATAACTAATACTTCTGTTTTGATCTCTACCTTCTCTAATGCTTGTATAATAGAATCTAAACATTTTGCTAAATATTTTTCTGTGTTATATACGGGAACAATAATCGACAGCATGATATCCCTGCAAACCAAGCTGTCTACGTTTTTTCGCGCGTCTCTCATAAATTAATTCCTTTGTCTCTTCTTTTACATCAAAATAATTCATTGCAAAATTTTGCAATGAAACAATCTCATCAAATTCTTTATGTGCATTTGTAGTCAATGTTACGCTTTTTTCCTGCATCCGGTGATAATTCAGCGATTGTTTACAATAAGAAATCTTTCCCAGTCTCAATATACCCATATAAGTATACCAATCACCTGCCAGACGATAGCGTTTCGCTTCTTCCATTATATTGTAATAATCGCCTTTTCTAAATACCGCACTTGAAGCATTGGCAATCGTGTTATTGATACACATTGTCTCTGAAACTTCTTTCATTCCATCATTGACATAATCTGTATCCCACTTACCTGTACCATATATATCAATCCATTCCCTCAAATCTTGCATCAACAGTCGATTTTTTTCATCTATAGTCAATGACTCACAGTAAGAGATCACCATTGTATTATCTTTAAATGCAGGCATAATATTCTCAAGAAAATAAGGACTGCAGCTATCATCTGCTTCCGCAATCCACACATAATCCCCGGTTGCAGCCTGAAAGGCTTTCTGCCATTGTGCAAAAACACTTCCCGAATTATGTCCATTCTTTATTAATCGGATTGGAATATCCGTTTTATTATTACGGATCCTGCTTTCAATCAATTCAACACTTTTATCAGTAGAGCAGTCATCTAAGATGATCAATTCATTTACAGGATACGTCTGAAACAAAATTGAATCGATCCGCTCATTTAAAAATCTTTCATAATTATAGTTTGGGATTACTGCTGTTACTTTTAAATTATCTGCCTTCCCAGTTTTTACAGCACTTTTATATTCTTTATAAATATCAATTTTAGGTGTCAAAATTCTTTTTAAACGTCTTTTTATTCCTCTGTAACATCTTGTTACCTGGCTCATGACTCCCACATCCTTCTGTATTCTTCACATATTTCTTTTACATCACCAACTTTTTTTACTTTGTGATCTTCAAGCCATACTACACGATTACACAATTCTTCAATTTGTTTTAATGTATGTGAAACAAATAACACCGTAGTTCCACCACTCATTAATTCCATCATTCGTTTCAGACTTTTCGCCTGAAATCCCGCATCTCCTACTGATAATATCTCATCTACAATAAGGATTTCCGGTTTTACCACTGTTGCAATTGAAAATGCAAGTCTTGCCATCATACCTGAAGAATAGTTACGTATAGGCATATTAATAAAATCACCTAACTCTGAAAATTCTACGATTTCTTTAAATTTGCTATCCAGAAATTCTTTGGTATAACCTAAAATTGCCCCATTTAAATAAATATTTTCCACACCATTTAATTCCATGTCAAAGCCAGATCCCAGTTCCAACATAGGGACTATTTTTCCATTTGCTGAAACACTACCTTTTGTTGGCTGTAATACTCCGGCAATGATTTTTAATAATGTACTTTTTCCTGCACCGTTCTTTCCAATAATACCTACAACTTCCCCCGGTTCTACAGAAAAACTCACATCATCCAATGCCGTAAATTTCTTGTATTTTAATTTTCCTCTTAATAAAGCAACTACAGTTTCTTTCAAACTAATGATCTTGTCATTTGCCATGTTAAACTGCATTGTCACATGGCTCACATCTATCATTGTCATATGTCTTAACCCTTCTATATTTTATATATACAATACGAAACGATTCTGGAATTTCTTAAATATCCAGGCACCAACAATTAAAGTTCCAAATGAAAATAATAAACAATATAAATATTCTTCTGGTGTAGGTGATACCCCATCTATCAAAATAATCCTTATAAATTTTATATAGTGATACATAGGATTATAAGTCTGAATAAACTTAAATCGATCTGGGATAATATTTTCTGGATAAAATAATGGTGTTGCATATGTCCATGCTAATGTTGCAACCCCCCATAAATATTGAGTATCCCTGAAAAATACTTCTGATGTACATAACATAAATGTCATTCCTATACAGAATATCAACAGGCATATCAACGGAAATGGTATTAATAATATTGCTTTTGTAATGCGCTGACCAGTCAATAATACTACTATCATCAACGGGATCAGCGAAATAAACAGATTAATGGAGCTTGATACAACCTTAGTTACAGGATAAATATATTTAGGCACATATACTTTCGTGATCAATGATGCATTCGCCAAAATTGCCGTTAATCCCTGGCCTACGCTTTCTGTAAAGAAGCTGAATAATACGATGCCCGATAATAAATATACTGGGAAATTTTCAATATTGGACCGAAACAACTGAGAGAACACAATATACTGTACCATCATAGTCATCAACGGATTTAAAAAACTCCACAGATAACCCAATACAGATCTTTTATATTTTGTTTTAAAGTCACGAGAAACAAGCTGTTTGATCAAAAAACCATATCTACACCATACTCCATGCATCACCATACCAATAGTAAATTTGCCTTTGGTAGCTGCAACACAAGAATAAACATAATAGCATCCAAACAGTATTGCAAAAGAAGCCATTATAACCCAAAAATATTGGCCCAAAAAATACCTTGATATAAGTGTGGTTTGAAATGCAAGACACCCTGATATAGCTTCTCCATTTCTATATAAAGCTTTGTCTCCTGTATTCAACGTTGAATTACAATATACAGATATTCCCCCTCCTGATTTTGAATCTGACATTATAGACAAAATTAACTCTTTGTTTTCCACATCATCTACCACAGGATCCATATTCCAATTATATTGCATATCCGGCGTAACAGCAGCGACATCTAAACTGGTTTCAGCTAAAATTGTATTGGTATTCTTGTCTTTTAATACAAGCTTAACTGTTCCTGTATTTTCTCTCATGTAATTTGTAAACATCAGTGAAATTGCTTCTAACTTTTTCTGATTACATAAAAATTCCTGGTCGATCGTAACTCCATCTATCAACTCTCCTACAATTCCATCTGGTACGATCTGAGGTGAAACACTTCTTTTCGTCTGAATCTGATCTCCTGCTACAAAATAAAATAACGCACATATTGCAAAAACAAATATAAATCACTGTCAATTTTTTTACTTTATCTTTAAGATTAACCATAACTATCTCCCAAATACCTGCTTAAATAAAAACTTTTACTTACAAAGTTCTCTATAAACCTGTTTCATAATTTCTAGAGACTTACTTTTATCATAATTTCTAATTGTTAACGCATTATATTGCCAAAACGTAAGCATTTCTCTCTATCACCAGCCAAATCAGCTATTGCCCTCGCATAATCATCGATATTATGCCCTTCTATTAATCTGCCACCAAAATCATTTTTTATAAGTTCTCTGTTTCCACGAATATTAGAACATATAACCGGTAAATTGCTTGCCATTGCCTCCATTAGAGCAACTGGCATTCCTTCTCTTATTGATGGAAATACAAATATATCTGCTATCCTATAAATTTCAAAAACATCTTTTCTATAACCTAAAAAGCACTTGATCATTCAACTGTAAGTCTGTTACTAAATTTTAAGCTTTTTTCCTCCTCTCCATGACCGCACAATAAATATTTGATTTTTTATTATTCAATTTTTTAATGCTCTTAAAACCAATTCATGATTTTTGTTCGCTGTCATTTCTCCTACTGAAAGCAATACATATTCATCATTTTGAATTCTAACTGTTCCTTTTTCTGATTGGTATTTACGATTGTACTTTCAATTCGTTCAATATCCAGTCCTACTCCAGGGATCCGAACTACATTTTGGCATAAAAATGCTTTTTCGCACGTTTATAATCTTCCACATTAATACAGATCAAAACATCTGTATACCTAGACAAGTAACATTCCACCGGATAATAAATCATCCAATTTATAAGTGGCGCTCCTTTAAAAATGGAAGCCATGAGCAGTGTAGATCACCGGACCTGTATGGGTATTATGTGCTGCCAGACGGGCTAATGCCCCACCCATAGGTGTGGCAGTGCACCAGGTCAAATTCATGTTCTTCCATTAATTCTTTCAACTGCCTATACGCAGTTATATTCTTCCGTTTAAAAGGACTTCTCTCAAAGTCTATCTGATGACAGATGATTCCTGTTCCTTCCAGGCGACTATTATCATCACCATAAGAAGGATTATGGAAATTACTGGCATAATGCACCTCATATCCCATATTCTGAAGGATATGTACATTATTCATTTCAAATTGAGGCACAAACCCACTTACATGAGTTACCAGGAGAGCTTTTCTCATTTCTCCACTCCTTCTGTACTTTCTTTCAAAAACAGGATCTTCGGTGTCATAATAATAAGTTTCAGATCTAAAAGAACTGAATACTTACGAATATACATAAGATCAAATTTCAGCTTATCATACGGTGTAGTATTATATTTTCCATACACCTGGGCATAACCTGTCAGACCCGCTTTTACTTTCATTCTGTCCGGGAATTCTGGGATTTCATTAGTAAATTCTTCTACCAGTTCCGGACGCTCCGGACGAGGACCTACAATAGACATATCACCTTTTAAGATGTTAAGTACCTGTGGCAGTTCATCCAGACGGGTTGCGCGAAGTAAACGTCCTACAGGAAGAATACGCGGATCACCTTCTGCTGCCAATCGTGGAATTCCGTCTTTTTCTGCATTCTGTATCATTGTACGGAACTTATAAATTTTAAAGGGTCTTCCATCTTTGGTTAAACGTGTCTGGGTATAAAAATTGGTCCATGGTCTGTCAGCTTAATACTCAGTCCGATGACAATAAAAACGGAATTGTAATAATAATTCCTATCATAGATCCGATGATATCGATCACACGTTTCACAAACTGCTGCTCAATGCTTAATCCCATATTTCTTGACAATAATAATGGTGTATCAAACAAATTCAGTTCATCCGAACTGCGAAGCAGAATATCAGATATTTTGGGAACACTGTATGTCCTAATCGAATGATCAAAACAATACTTGATTATTACATTTCTTTCATGAGAAGGAATATCACCAACAATAATCGCATCATACTGATGGATTTTCTCAATCAGTGCCTCTTTACCCATATGATAATTGATCGTTTCACAGATCATATATTTATCATCTCTGGCATTGATCTTTTCTATTAAATGATAATCAGACCGTTCTCCTGAAATCAGCAGCATTCTCCTTGGCGGAAAGGCATTTGCATACAAAAGCTGAAACAACATCGTCCAGCACCATACGATCAACACGTCCGCTACTGTCATAACTAAAACCATCTTTGGTTCGAATAATTTCTTATCCAGAACAGACAGCTGAAAGTATGTAAAAATATTCGTAAATATCAAAGACAATGCCTGGGAATAAATCAGATTTCCTCTCAGATATCCGATTTTAAAACCTCCATACGCATTCATAAAGAAGATCAGCATAGCAGCGTAAATTCCCGCCATCATCCACATACCTCTGCGGTAAAACGGATACAAAATGATCTTATTATAATAACGAACCCAAAACTGATGATATGTTACTGTAAGAAGCAGGATCATAACCACTGAAAAGAAGCATTTGATCAGTCGTTTGTATTTTTCATCTATCCTCATAAGTCTTTATTTCCTATCTATATTTCGCTTGTAATCTTATATTCCGCCTGATAAACCATTTTACAGTATATCATCTGACTGCTGAAAAGACAACGTTGAAGCAGTTTTTCTTGATTCTTCTGCCGTATATAGCCATATAAAAGGATCATCCAGAAGAATGGCTGACGATAATTTACCAGCAAAAGCTTTCTACTATTAAAGAACCGGCAATTATCCATTCTACAGCAGAAATTTTTCTCATTTTTCCCAAAGCCACTTTAAAAGTAATACAGTTGGAATCACACCATAACTAAACCATATATTGAGAAAACTGCAATGGATCTCATTTTGTTGAGCGGCTTTCAGGAAACGATTAAAATTACCTTCTCCTGCTCCTAACAATAAATATCTAGGATACAATGCCACCCGGTCCATTCCCCGGTCGGAAAGCATGGTAGAATTGCCTCCATATAGTACTTTCCATATCTTTTCCTGTATTCTGGTAAGCATAGTATAATCCGTATTCTTAAGATTAAAATCCGGACCCGGGAAAATTTTTATCACTATTGCGATAGCTGCCAGTATAAGTACCACGCCCAACGTCATTTCTGTTTTTCTGGGAATGTTCCATTTACTCCTATATCTTACATAAAACCATATCGCCATTCCTACTGTATACAACATCAAACCTAAAAATGCCCGTGGATTTGGATATACTCATAAAAACACACCCAGACAATAATAGATGGGGCCGTACGGTCCCCATAATTGCATGCATACAAGCTGATTAATAAAATCATACAAAACAGATAAAATGCATACTGATTAGGATCATTAAAGGTACCCATATACCGGGTTGGTCCCCAATATTCTGTAAATACTCTTCCATAACCAAGCACCCATATAACTGCCTGCGTTAGAATATTGATCTTACATACCCCATTCAACTTTTTAAAAGTCTTTATCTGCCAATTCTAAGAAACACCATATGGCCGCCCCATTAAAAATCCAGTATAAGGTATATCGTTCATAATCCCGACAATGATCCTTAATAGTAAAAACAGATTTATAATTACTACGCAGATCAGAAATGCAATTAAGAATTTTCTCTTTTCAAGTCTGTCACCGAAGGCATTTTTCTCTTTCCGCGTACTATATCTAAAACAAGAAATATCACGCAAAAGCTATACACAGATCCGCAATTCCAATACTGCCCGAACTTTTTATATAAAACTGTTTTAAAAATACAAATAATAAGAAAGCAGCCTGTGTCATTCCTCGTCCTCGCTCTGAGCTGTTCCAACGCTCATCAACATCCACATGATCGGCGCAACAATCGGCACGCATAAGTTAACAGTTGCCTGTACAGCATAGCATAACACTGCAAAGAAACAGCCTAACACATAAGGAGATTTTTCTTTTCTTCTGTTCATTTCTATGCAGGCGCAAATTAATATTCCCACATAAGAAAGCACTCCAATCGGTCCAATAGTTACAAAATACTGAAGATATTCATTATGTGCATTATCGTAAATTACAGTGGTTTTCGCAATGGTTTCATCATTATTCCACTGATGCGTCATAATACCAAACGTTTCCGGTCCATAACCAAAAACCTTTTCATTCCATGTAAATTCATTTTTATAATCATCCAGAGCCAGTCTCCAGACCATACCTCTTTGTGTTCCCCAGTCATCATCAAAATGAACATATCTCTGGACGCTTCCATACTTATCTGCATGTCCGCCTGCATTGGCATCATAAAGTACATATCCGACTGCCAATATAATAACTGCAGCCAATACAGTCCAGATATACACTGGAAGTTTTCCTAACTTATATATTCTTTCCTTTGCAGCTGCCTCTATTACATACAAAATAACTGTTAACAACCATAATCCCGCAACTGCAAACACCAGCAGACGAGAACGGATCACAACACTGAAAACACCTTCCAGTATCTCAACTCTGTTTCCCATATGATTATGGATCAGTCCGGCTATGTAGGTTATAGTTGCAAATGAAGATAACATAACAAAATATTTTTCTACACCTTTCCAGGTTCTAAATGCCCAGAAAGGCAGGAAACCAAACAGTGCAAGCAATGCCAGATATGCATTATCACTTCCACCTGTGATCAATGAATAAGACGCGATCAGATAGCAGATAAAATACCATATTTTTCTTTCTTCGTTTCTGCATCAATAAATAATGCCCGCAACAGCCAATCACTAAGGCTACATATGCATTATACGTATTAATATTCCCAAATGTAGATGTATAAACAGGCCAATCAGCAGCTACTAATTCATCCTTGAAATGAAAGAGATTTAATTTAAAATAGTCGGTAATTCCGAATATACACGCCAACATTCCTGCAACCAAAACAAATTCAAATATCTTTTCTTTAATTTCAAAATCTACTGATAAAAGAAAAGTGATCACGTAAATAGCCAATAAAACAGTCCCGTGTATCTTCCCTCATTTCCCCAAAATGATTCGTATAAATACTGTGACTGCAATGTAGATATAATGCATACGATCAGAAATATACTGGCAAAGCTATGAGATAAAGGCATTTTTTAATAGAAAAGCTGCGAAACATTACCTTTACATTTTTCCCATCCTCATATCTGAAATCCTGAATAACATGAAAACAAATATAATGAATGCTATAATGAGTACTGCTAACATTGTAATATAATAAAATTGATATTTTGCATTTAATATATCAAAATAAAAATCTCTTACATACAATGGAAAAATCAACAAAATAACCACTGCTGCAATTGCTGCCAGTTTTCCTAAAGCCTTTTCAAGTGACTGAAACCAGGCAGTTGTGTTTGTTTCTTTCATAAAGGATAGCCCTCACTTTTTCTTAATTTAATGCGTAATTTTGCATAAAGTATAACATTTCAAATAGTATAAATCAATGGTATCCCCTTCCACCTCGCAATACGGAAAAGTATTAAAAGGAGCAATTATTTTATTTCTTTCTTACCATACATCGCTTTTGAAAAATGAAATCCCATAGCATAAAATCTCATCATAATCATCTTCGTATTCCTTAGCATACATTCGATCATTGATCTGTTGTAATGCAATATCACATTCATTTTCCAAATTATCCAGAACTTTCGTATATTTTGCTTCAAAAATAGCTACACGTGCATTGATAAAATCGTAAACGACCACATCACTCCGCCCTTCGCCATGTTCTTTATTAGAGTCCACCATATATCCGGCGCCTGTAAAGATACCTGCAAGAAAAGCATGGTAAAATCCTCTTTATAATCATGGTAACTGATTGTACGCCGCAAAGAGAATTCATTTCTTTTGTGATGCGCTCACTGTCACCATTCAAACCGCATCAAACAAAGCATTTCTATTCCATTTTTTGCACTGTCATCAAACCATTTAATAACGGTCGTTTCAAAAATTTCTTTTATTTCAGCGTTGGGGATGATTAGTGCCATTGTTCCTTCGAGCAATTCACCCTCATAATCATTTTCACGTAATTTAGTTAAATATCCAGTTAAATACAACATGCTCCAAAGATTGTCTTCAGAAGAATGTAAATAGTCGTACGTTAAATTTTCATCTATGCGTTGGATAATATATCCACCTGCCATCAGCACTTCCAATTTCTGTGTAATGGTACTGCCTGCATAGTCAATAAACGACCTGATAATTGCATTGTCACTGGTATTTTTCCAATAACTGACAGGTTTTGTTTTGGATTGTGCTGAAGTTCAAAAGATAGTTCATTACATCCCATGGGCAATAAATATCATAATCTCCAAAATGATAGCCATCGTACCATTTTTTATATTTAGAGCATACTCCATTGCGTCTGCATCTTTAAGCATCTGATCAATCTCACTTTGTACAAAGCCAAAGTATTCATTTAACCGCGAATCTGTAATCGTATCAGAAACAAAGTTGTTCGTTCCTGTAAAATGCTTTCCTTTGCAATTTTAAACATCCTGTGATCACTGCAAAGCAAAGAGATGTATTGTCCTTTAATGCCAGCATTAAACCTTTCATAACATCAAGCATTTCTTTGTAATAGCCATGACTGCTTGCTTTAGCTACAGGAACATCGTATTCATCTATAAGAAGAACTGCCTTCTTTCCATAATATTGCTGCATTAATCTTGTTAAAAATAATAAGCTGCTTTTATATCCTTTGCAGAAGCAACACCCTGTATTAATTGCCTGGCAAGCTCTTTATCGTATTCGCTTATTTTATCACTGTCTAGCAGATATAGATGTTCTTTGTACAATTCTGAAATGACCATTGTAAGCATGTCATAGGCTCCATTAAAGTTCAGTCCATCTACCTGTCGAAATGAAACAAAATTGTTGGATACTGATTCATCCATTCGCTGCAAAGAGTTTGATGATCACAGATCTCCAATCCCTCAAATATTTCTTTACTGTTTTTCTGATATCAAAGAAGTTCGCCAGCATACTCATGCCTAAGGTTTTACCAAAACGACGTGGACGAGTAATTAATGTTACTTCTGCTGTTCTTTTTAAAAGATCTTCAATCAAACCAGATTTATCAATATAGTAATATTCATTTTTCGGATCTTTTCAAAATCTGAAACGCCAACAGGAATATTCAAATTCTTCATCGATGCAGTTCCTTCTAATATTGTTATATAAGCCTGCTACCATTTAATAATAACATGAATTTTAAGGACGAACAAGAAATAAGCACCTATATATTATAGTCCGAATATGCGAAAACTGCAGGACCAAAATAATTATGATCCTGCAGTAAATATAAAACATCAAATATTTCAAATCAATTATTCAGCTGCTTCTTCGCTTTCACTTTCAGTTGCAGCGTCACCATCCCATACACCATTAGCATCTACATGGTAACCGTCTGGTGTGTTAGCATTTTTAGCATCCAGCCATCTTCATTCAGGTAATACCACTTACCGTTGCTGTCCTGTCTCCAGGAATTGGTAAGGTAGGTTCCATCTTCCTGTTTGAACTTCCAGCCGGTATCTACTGGCTCCCAGCCCTTGTCTACGCCAGGTCCAAGATTTTTTCTTCAGTAGTATTTTTGTGGATGCATTTCCGTCCCAGGCACCATCAGCTCCTACATAATAACCATCTGGGGTAGTAGTATCTGCTTCCATAATAGCAGCCATATTAAAATAGTAGTATTTCTGTGTCGCAGGATCTTGAAGCCAGCCGTTTTGAGCATAGTATCCATTTTTAGAATGTATCGCCAATTGTCACCGTCTTTAAACCAACCAGGCATATAAGAAGTTTTTTCACCATTTATATTTACATAATACCCATCCGGAGTAATTGTGTCGGTTAATTTTACACCATTTTCATCCATATAGTACTTCTTATCATCTAACTGCAGCCAGCCATTTGATACATAAGTGCCGTCAGGTTTCATATATTTAACGGTGCCATCTTCCAGGTCCTGCCAACCAGGAGTTATAGTGTCGGTGTAGGCGCCTGCATCGGAACCGTCTACATTAATCAGATATTTACGTACTTCAGATGGAAGAGTAGATGAGTCTATGTTGGAAGGAAGATGAACTACATTAACATAACGCTTATCAGTACTTAATGTTTTATAGTTTGTTTTCAAAACAATCTGCATTACTGGCTGACTATCCTGAGGCATAGAAGACCAGTTTTCAGGGATACCCCATTTCCCATCCACGTTTACCAGATCTGGAACCGTTCCCCAGGGACGTTGATAAGTCATAGGATCAAAAGTATAGGCATAATCATATCCACGGTTTAAAATCACGTTGCTTTCCTGAAGTGTATTTCCACCTACAAGAATAGCAAAATAATTACCGTTTCCACAATCAATAGGACGCCACTCAAATAAATAAGCACCGCAGTTTTCCATTGTGGTTGTTGTGGAAGTGGTGGATGTTGTTTCTGCAAAAATAGGTACAGAGCTGGTCGTTGCCAGCAATACAGCAAGTCCTACAGTTAATAAATGTTTTTTTAACATGGGATTACCTCCTTGGCAGTTTTGATTATAAAGAAAAGCGTTATAGCTAATATATAATTACATCAGCTATAACGCTTCCCCCTTAATTTTTAGTTATACTAGAGACTATGTATTTGATAATTAGTTCTCTACATATACATTGGTGATAACGCCCTTGCTATCGGTTACATAGTAGTAATCGTTACCATCTTTGTTCTTGCCCTTGCTGTCAATTACCTTACCAGAAGTATTTACAAGAACGTATTCATGCTTAACATCTTCATCAGACTGAGTAAAGCTGATCTTATAAGCTTCAGTCAGATCTTCAGCTTTCTTGTTGCTGTTGTTTCCGATGTTTACACGGGTATCAGCAGTAGTGTTTTCCAGCAGATTGGTTGCAACTACGTCATCCTGATCCATGAAGTCCTTAGCATCATCTAATTTGTCGTAGGTAACAACGGTCTTGCCATTAACAGTCTTGGTAGCCTTATCAACAACGATGTACTTGTCATCGGAGTCAGCCTTTAACAGCATACCGGACTGATACAGCTTGTCATCTTTCTCACCAGTTACACCAGCACCCTTCTTACCGCCAGACTTCTCGAAGTAGAAGCTTGTATTCTCACCATCATAGTTGATAGTGGTCTTTCCGGTTCTCATAGCACCGTCATCGTCGCCACCGAAGTAGTAGCACTTGTAACCGTTTGGCTCATAGAATTCAATTGCGTTGTCAAAGAAATCGTCTTCGTTATCGAATGGTCTGCTATCATCATCATCAGCCTTAACGTCAGCGAAGTCTTCATCGCCTTCTTTGATGAACTTAAGACCGGTTAACATACGGCCATCGTTACGGAATGCGTACTTCTTGCCTTTGATGGTCTTGAATTCACCTGCGTACAGGTTACCGGAACCATCTGCATAGTACCAGGACTCTTCGTCATCATCATATTTCTCTTTGTTCAGCATTTCAGCAGGAACAACCTTGAACCAGCCCTTGCTTACACGGGAACCGTCTTCTACGCTGTTGTAGTACTTCCATGCCTGAGTATACTTAGCATACTTGCCGTTGCCTTCCCAAGCTTCGGAGGTGCTTGCAGTAGAAGCTGCTTCCTGGGCTTCAGTATCAGAAGCCTTCTTCTCATCGTCTTCATCCAGAGACCACTCAGCTACCATTGCACCGTACTCATCGAATGCGTACTTCTTACCGTTGATAGTTTTATCTTTGGTTCTCTCACCGTTATCAGCATAGAGCTTCTTACCGTTGGACTTGAAGTAGAACCAACGAGTCTGATCATCATCATCATTGAATGTTGGAGCGGTGTACTTGTAATCATCATTAGTTGCTTCGTCGTAAGAAACGTCGATCAGTAACCAACCAGTAGTCATAGCACCGTCATCTTCACCACCGAAGTAGTAAACGCCATCTTTGAATGCGTCATCATCGGTATTGTCGATACGCTCAGCGTTATCGGAAGAAACCCAACCGTACAGCATCTTGCCTTCATCATCGAATGCGTACTTCTTACCATTTACAGTCTTTAAGGAAACGGTATCAGAGTCACCCTGCTTTAAAGCCTTGCCGTTAGCCTGGAAGTAGTACCAGTAATGCTCTGGCTCATCATCATCGCCAGCATCTTCGTTATCAATAGCTACCCACTGGTTAGCTGCCATAACGCCGTTTACGTCAACATAGTAGTAGTTGTCACCGTCTTCGATCAGCTGATCTACAGCCATCTCACCGTTGCTGTCTAAGTAATACCAGTTGTTACCGGACTTAGCCCACTTATCTGTTACTTTGTCACCGTTTCTATCATAGTATACCCATGTTCCATCTTCTTCTGCCCAGCCTGTAGCTGCGAAAGATGTCATAGATGCACCGATAGCAAGCAGTGCTGCTGTTGATAATACAGCAACTAATTTTGTCTGCTTCTTCATAATGAATGCACTCTCCTTTGATTTTTGAAATACTTTTGAAATTCCTTATTGCATTACGAGTAGATTATACTTCTGATAAGGAAAATTATCAATAGTTTTTGCATTTTTGCATTTTCTCCTTTTCTGGAGAATATTGATAATTTGTCCCGGATGAATAACCTCTCCATCACAGTTCATAGTATATTATAATTTCCGAAAAAGCCATAACTTTTACCTGTGATTTTTCTTACGTAATTATTACAAAAGTACAGTTTTATGCTGTTTTTGTATTTATATCTGTACATGTAACGTGTTTTATCCTTAAAGGCTTCATCCTGGATCCGAACCTGTTTCTTCCTATTATAAATACGCATAACAAGAAAAACACCCGATGCGCAACAGCGCCGGATGTTTTTCCCGTATATAAAATACTCTCTTCCCAAAAAGACCCCAGGTAGAGGAGCTGCCTTATGATTAGTCGTTTGCTCCTTGGCCTGGGGTCTTTTCCAATAGTATGTTGTACACTTTTATATTTATCTTTTTACTTATCAGCTCATCGAGCCTCAACTAATATATACTATTTTTCGAAATATGCAACCATATTATTGTACTTTTGGAAGTACTTACAAATATAAAAGAATATAAGGTAAATGACATCACAAACAGCTATTTTGAAATAACTGTGTAAAAAAAGAACCCACAGTCTGTTTTCACAGTACTGTGGGTTCTGAAAAGCTCATATCTAAATATAAGTCTGTACAGTAAGCTTTGATTACTTCAGGGTAACCTTTGCTCCTTCTGCCTCTAACTTTGCCTTGATATCGTTTGCTTCTTCCTTGGATGCGCCCTGCTTTAATACCTTTGGTGCGCCATCAACTACGTCCTTAGCTTCCTTCAGGCCTAAACCGGTAGCTTCACGAACAACCTTGATAACCTTAACCTTGTTTGGTCCAACTTCGGTCAGCTCAACGTCGAATTCGGTCTTCTCTTCAGCTGCTGCTGCGCCAGCACCTGCTGCTGCAACTACAACGCCTGCTGCTGCAGATACGCCAAACTCTTCCTCACATGCCTTTACTAAATCGTTCAGTTCTAATACGGATAATTCCTTGATAGCTTCGATAAACTCAGCGGTTGTTAACTTTGCCATTTTAATTTCCTCCTGTTTAAAATTTATTTTTCGATAGGATCTGTGTTTCAGGCTGCTTTTTCCGGACTATGCGGATAAAAGAGCCACAAATTCATTTTGCAGATTAAGCCTCTGCTGCACCACCATTTTCTCTGCGATCTGATTGAGTACGCGAGCCAGGTTGGTGATTGGGGACTGGATGCTTCCAAGCAGCTTTCCAAGAAGAACTTCTCTGGATGGAATGGTTGCGATAACCTGGGTTCCAGCCTGATCATAGTAGGTTCCTTCAACTACAGAAGCCTTCAGTTCCAGCTTAGGAGCGGTCTTAGCGAATTCAGCCAGAATTCTAGCTGGTGCTGTAGCATCATCCTTAGATACAGCTAATGCTGTAGGTCCTTCCAGATGTGGATCCAGAGCTGCGAACTCGGTTCCTTCTGCTGCACGCTTGATCAGAGTGTTCTTATATACCTTATAAGAAACTCCAGCTTCTCTTAACTGTTTACGCAGTTTTGTATCCTGCTCTACAGTCAGACCACGGTAATCAACAACAACTGCACCTACAGCGCCGTCCAGCATTGCCTTGATCTCGTCTACTACTGGCTGCTTTAATTCAACTTTTGCCATGAATGGTTTACCTCCTTATATTATTTCGTATTGAAAACCGTCATAGCAAGGAAACGATCTTATAAAAACCTCCCTGCCGCAATGACAGAGAGGTATGCAAAATCTCATTAGAGCTTTGTATGTTCCTCGGCAGGCGTTTTAAGCTTACACCTTACGGTACCTGCTGTCTCAGGGCATTCAACACGCATAATAAAATAACATATCTGTGCATGAATGTCAAGAGATTTTTGCAACAAATTGTATTTTTAACTTTTTCATCTCCGTCATGGACGGGAGAACACGAAAAAAGGCCACAGAGAACCAAAATTCTCTGCAGCCTCATTTTCTATTCAGGACACCTGATTAGTTTGCAAGCTTAGCTACGTTCAGCTTAACGCCTGGGCCCATGGTGGATGTAAGAGCTACGCTCTTGAAGTATGCGCCCTTAACGGTGCTTGGCTTAGCCTTTAAGATAGCGTCCATAAGCGTCTGGAAGTTGTCCGCTAACTGCTCCTCGGTGAAGGAAGCTTTTCCTACTGGCACGTGGATAATGTTTGTCTTGTCAAGTCTGTACTCAATCTTACCAGCTTTGATTTCCTTGATAGCCTTGGTTACGTCCATGGTTACGGTACCAGCCTTTGGGTTTGGCATTAAGCCCTTAGGTCCAAGTACACGACCCAGACGACCAACAACGCCCATCATGTCAGGAGTAGCAACAACAACGTCGAAATCCAGCCATCCTTCGTTCTGGATTCTTGGGATCAGTTCCTCAGCGCCTACGAAATCTGCGCCAGCTGCCTGTGCCTCGTCTGCCTTTGCACCCTTAGCGAATACTAAGATACGAACAGTCTTACCTGTTCCGTGAGGAAGAACAACAGCTCCACGGATCTGCTGATCAGCGTGACGTCCGTCACATCCTGTTCTGATATGAAGTTCTACAGTCTCGTCAAATTTTGCAGAAGCGTTCTTCTTAACGATAGAGATTGCATCTGCTACGTCGTAAAGTGCAGCACGGTCTACGTTCTTCATAGCCTCTGCATATCTTTTTCCTGTTTTCATTATAAAATAACCTCCTAGTGGTATTGACGGGGGAATCTCCCTCCCACGTTCATATATACGGTATTAATTACTCTTCGATGGTAACGCCCATACTTCTTGCAGTACCAGCTACCATGCTCATAGCAGCCTCAAGGCTAGCAGCGTTTAAGTCTGGCATCTTGGTCTCTGCGATCTTCTGCAGGTCAGCCTTCTTTAATACAGCTACCTTAGTCTTGTTAGGAACACCTGAACCGCTCTTTAAACCGCAAGCCTTCTTGATCAGAACTGCTGCTGGCGGGGTCTTGGTGATGAAGCTGAAGCTTCTGTCCGCATATACGGTAATAACTACAGGGATGATCATATCTCCCTGGTCTGCTGTTCTAGCGTTGAACTCTTTGGTAAACTGTACGATGTTTACACCGTGCTGACCAAGAGCTGGTCCAACTGGTGGTGCTGGTGTAGCCTTGCCTGCTGGAATCTGTAATTTGATATATCCTGTTACTTTCTTTGCCATCTTAGGCACCTCCTAAAATTATGTGGTATTGTCGGGAATGTCCCTCCCACCAGCTTCTGCTGCGCAAAAGCTGATCCATTTTACATTTTCTTTACTTCTGCAAATCCCAGTTCGACCGGTGTTTCACGACCGAACATTTCTACATTGATAGTGATGGTCTGTTTACTTTCGTTGATCGCCTTAATAGCACCAACTGTATCTTTCCATGCACCGGAGATAACTGTTACCATATCTCCCAATGTAAAGTCGACTAAGACGTCTTCCTTCATAAATCCGAGGCTTGCCATTTCTTCTTCTGTCAGAGGAACTGGTTTAGAGCCCGGACCAACAAAGCCTGTAACGCCTCGGGTGTTGCGTACTACGTACCATGTGTCATCGTTCATGACCATGTTGATCAGCACATAACCCGGAAACATTTTCTTGTCGGCTTTTTCTCCACGCCATTCTTCAGTTCTACAACAGGAAGCATGGGCACGGATACCTCAAGGATCTGATCCTGAAGGTTTCTGTTTTCAATTGTCTTCTCAATGTCGACCTTGACTTTGTTTTCATAACCTGAGTAGGTATGGACTACATACCAATGTGCTTCTGACATACAATCACCCTCGCCTTTGAAATTAAAGAATAAAGCTTAAACCGAATTTCATAATCATATCCAGTACACCGATCAGAGCGCCGATGAAAACGGACATGGCTACAACTGCAACAGTCTGTTTTGCTACAGTTTCCTTATCAGCAAAGACGATCTTCTTGTACTCTGTCTTCAGGCCTTTGAAAAGCTAGGCTTTTTCTCCTTCTTAGCCGTCTTCTGGTCAGTCTTGGCCGCTTTTTCCGTGGTTTCTACAGTATTCACTGTATTTTCTTCCATAACTTCACGTCCTTTACTGATCAGGATTACTTTGTTTCCTTGTGTAACGTATGTCTCTTGCAGAATCTGCAGTACTTCTTAGTCTCCATGCGGTCAGGATGAGTTTTCTTATCCTTAGTCATGTTGTAGTTACGCTGCTTGCATTCTGTACATGCCAGTGTGATTTTTGTGCGCACGACTTCCACCTCCATTAAATTATCGTAATTCAATTTGCTTCTCGGTCTTAATTTTAAGCATAAAAAGACCTATCTTCCATTCGCCCGTATACTATAACATAAAAATATTCCTGACGTCAAGAGGTATAAAAGGTCTTTTCTATAGTTTTTAATGATTTTTATCATTTTATACAAGATTTTTGTCATCGATTGGAGCTGGTGGCGATCACAAGAAGAAAACCTGCTCTGCTCCGGCTTTTTCAAAGCCCTTGAGCAGGCTTCTGCAGTACTTCCAGTTGTGTAAATATCATCAATAAGGAGAACTTTTTCATTCTGTACGGCAGTTTTCTGCAGCTAAATGCCTGTTCCAGATTTTAAGGCGCAGGGCAGGTCCTAAATCTTTCTGGGGTACCGTCTTTTTGACCGGATCAGCAAACTGGAATTCATTGGAATTTCCAGATAATGGGACAGACGTTTTCCAAATTCTTCTGCCTGATTAAAGCCTCTTTTTTCATGCGGCTTTTGTGTACCGCACCGGAATGATAAGATCCGGTGATAAGCGGGCGATCCTGGCAGCATACTTTCTATATGCAGCCTCTGCATAAAAATCCAGATATTCCCGATGGTTGTGATACTTGATCTTTGCCAGGGACGGTGCTGAAATTTCATTATAGTTAAGCAGCGCCATCCCATTGGAAAAAGATCTTGGATGAATTGCGCAGTCAGAACAGTATTCTGCGGTCTCGCTTATGATCTCCTTGCCACAGCATTTACACACCGGTCCACGGACCCAGGACAATTTTCTGATACACCCAGGGCAGATCAGATTTCCTTTTGGCATAATGATCTGACCGCAAACCGGGCACCTGCGCGGGAACAGCAGATCCAGGATCGTTTCTATTATATAGTTCATACGTTCTCCTTATAGACAGAGTTAGATTTATTAGAAATTTTAGAATATTATATTTTATTCGTAAACAGATGCCTGTCAGGCGTATATTTCTTCTATGCGGGTTTTCAGGCCGCAATAGCGTTTCTGCTCCATGGAGTTATCTGCCATAGTATAAAATGCATCCGGCCGGCCGACCAGGCAGACACAGGAGCGGGCTCTTGTCACCGCTGTATAGATCAGATTTCTGGTCATCAGCATACGTGGGCCGGAATACATAGGGATGATCACCGCCGGATATTCACTTCCCTGGGACTTGTGGATGGTAATGGCATAGGCAAGTTCCAGTTCTTCTAACTGTTTAAAACTGTATTCTACCATTTTCCCTTCATCAAATTCCACGGTAAGATTTTCCGCATATTCATTGATCTCCCGGATAATCCCCATATCACCATTAAATACACCGGCACCTTTATCTGTGGGAATGCCGTATTTGCTGCGAATCTCCCATTCCATCTGGTAATTATTTTTGATCTGCATCACTTTATCCCCGGTGCGGTAGATGATACCGCCGGACTCTTTCTCTTTTTTAGACGGATCCGGTGGGTTTAAGTAATTTTGCAGAATCTGGTTTAGACGTTCTACTCCCAGAGCACCTTTTCGCATAGGCGTCATTACCTGGATATCACCGGGTTGGGCGTGGACATAACCGGGAAGTTTCTGCTGGATCAGTGTAATGGCTGCGCTGATCACTGCATCAGGATTTTCCCTGCGGATAAAGAGAAAGTCTTTACTGCGCTTTGTCAGATCTACCCGTTCCCCTTCGTTGATCTTGTGGGCATTTACAATAATATCGCTTTGGGCCGCCTGACGGAAAATGTGAGTCAGTTTTACTACATTAAAACAGCCGGACTCGATAATGTCGCGAAGCACATTTCCAGGTCCTACACTTGGAAGCTGGTCCACATCGCCTACCAGTATCAGACGTGTTCCTACGTTTACTGCGCGTAACAGGGAATGCATCAGACTGATATCTACCATGGACATTTCATCGATGATAATAACATCGGCATCCAGCGGATTTTCTTCATTTCGGTCAAAATGCATGCCACCGGAACTGAAAGAGCCATTTTTACCGGAAGGGCATTATTCCCAGACATAGAACCAGAGTCCGGGATACCGGATGGCACCAGTTCCAGCATGCGGTGAATGGTACGGGCCTCATAACCGGTAGTCTCAGTCATTCGCTTGGCTGCGCGGCCGGTTGGCGCTGCCAGTAGGATCTCCATTCCCTCATTTTCAAAATACTGGATAATAGCATTGATAGTGGTAGTCTTTCCTGTACCGGGACCGCCGGTGATCACTAAAAGTCCGCTGTTTACTGCCTCAAAACTGCTTTTTCCTGCAATTCATCTAAATGGATTTCTTCTTTTTCTGGACTTTCGCCAGATTGGCACGGATCTCTGTTTCCGGTATATCGCCACGGATGTTTAAGTCATGGAGCATACGGGCCGTGTTCAGTTCCAGATAATAGTAGTGGGAAGAATAGACCAGATATTCCGGCGGTTCGCTGCCTGGGACTGTTTTACCACTACTTTGCGGTCGATTTGCATATCCATCAGATGCTTTTCCATAGCAGTCGGTTCTACTTTTAACAACTCTGCCGCCTGGGAAAATAATTCTTTCTGAGGAAGATAGGTATGGCCGTTGGCTGATGCCTGGAGAAGAATGTAAAGGAGACCTGCCCTGATACGGTAGTCGGAGTCTGTGAAGATGCCTACTTTTTCAGCGATCTCGTCTGCCATTTTAAATCCCACACCTGCAATATCATCTGCCAGCTTATAGGATTTTCTTTGATGATACTGTACAGCTTCGGGCCATATTCCTGGTAGATCTTAGCCGCAAGGTTTAAAGTAATGCCATAGTTTTGCAGAAACATCATAGCTTCCCGCATGCCTTTTTCTCTTCTACCTGTTCAGCAATGGCCATTGCCATTTTTTCACTGATACCTTTTACTTCGGAAAGGCGCTCCGGTTCTTCTTCCATGACCCGGAAAGTGTCGGCTTTGAAATGACGGACGATACGGGCTGCCAGTGCTGCGCCAATACCTTTGATGGCACCGGAACCTAAATAGCGCTCCATAGACTCTGCATCCTGGGGCGTTTTCATTTCGTAACTTTCGATCTGAAGCTGTTCTCCATATACCGGATGCTCGATCATGCGTCCAGATGCCTGGATCATGTCTCCTTCAGCAGCATAAGAAAGCGTACCTACCATGATAACTTCATCGCCATCGCTCTGGTCGGTAACTGACAGCACAGTATAGCCATTTTCCTCGTTTCTGAATTTTATTTTTTCAATAAATCCTGTTATGGTTGCCATTTTTCTTTCCTCTGTATCTGTGTATAAGAACAGTTGCTGCTTTTATATAGTCAAAAGGCCGCCGCATTGCTGCGGCAGCCCGGCCAGTCAAAAATTAATAATCCTCTTTATCATTTCTTCCGCCGCCAATTCCCATGGATGCTTCCAGGGCGGAGGTCATACCGTGTGCGAATTCAATGAATTTACCGGTACCGATCGCTACGGCTGTCAGTGGATCTTCAGCGATCACAGTGGTAATACCTGTCTTTTCCTCGATCAGGGCATCCAGACCACTGAGAAGGAGCCACCGCCGGTCATTACGATACCACGGTCAAAAATATCGGCTGCCAGTTCTGGTGGTGTTCTCTCCAGAACATTGTGTACAGCATCTACGATCTGGAGAGGTTCTCTTAATGCTTCCAGAGTTTCATCAGAAGTAACTACAATAGTCTTTGGAAGACCGGTTACCAGGTTACGTCCTCTTACTTCCATAGTCTGTACTTCCGGTCTGCGGTATGCAGCACCGATATTGATCTTGATCTCCTCTGCAGTACGTTCACCGATGAGAAGATTGTGTTTCTTTCTCATATAACGGACTAAAGCTTCGTCGAAGTCATCACCTGCGATCTTGATGGAAGTGCTGACTACAGGTCCGCCTAAGGAGATAACTGCGATATCTGCAGTACCACCACCGATATCTACGATCATGTTTCCGCATGCTTTACCGATATCAATACCTGCGCCGATGGCTGCTGCTACTGGCTCTTCGATAATAGCAACTTCACGGGCACCAGCCTGGTAAGTTGCATCTTCTACTGCTTCTTCTCTACTTCTGTAGCGCCACTTGGGATACATACACTGATACGTGGCTTACGCAGTGTTCTCTTGCCTACTGCCTTGTTGATAAAGTATTTCATCATTTTTCGGTAATGGTATAGTCGGAGATAACGCCCTGACGAAGAGGACGGACTGCTACGATATTACCTGGAGTACGTCCGATCATCAGGCGTGCCTCTTCACCGATCGCCATGATCTTATTGGTATCACGGTCAATGGCAACTACGGACGGTTCTTTTAATACAACGCCTTTTCCCTTGATATACACAAGGATACTGGCAGTTCCTAAGTCAATTCAATGTCATTGGACATCATTGAAAACATATAAATATTTCCTCCTAAAATGTGGGGTCACAAAAGTTTCTTACAATAGTAGTTTCTTGTATAACTCAAAAGGGCCTGCGCTTTAAGCATGACAAGTACGCCTCAGAGCAGACTGAAGTTTCTTCTATTATATACAATCTTGAAAAGTTTTCAAAGGTTTTTTCACTTATTTATATTCTTTATTCTTTTTATATTATGTACATTTTTGGACACATTTATTCCGTATTATAATATCGTTCACCGAGAGGTGGACAAGGCCTTTGTTTCAAGTGGTTACTTGAAATCACAAAGCTTTTCATACTCATACCGGACGGAGGAATCCGTCCGGCCCCTAAATAATTTCATACCCCTCTAAAATGCGATGACCCGTTCTGTGTAAGCAGAGCGGGGATTTTTATGTTTTTCTTAACATGATACCAGGGTCAAAAGGTCATAAATCCGATGCAAGCTTGCTTGCAGGAGGATTTTGAACGGGACCCGCCCAAAACATGAGTAAGGAGCCATTTTTGAAGAAAAATGAGCGGATTACGAATGTTTTAGAATTGCGAGTGCAAAGCACGTAGCAATTCGGTATCAGAGGGTCAAAATACCTTTTGACCCCAACATCTTAACATTAGCCGATCATACTGTACTACTGTTTTCCAGTACTAACTATTGTTATTTCTTTTTTAGTAATGTATAAACTGCTTGTCCTTTTGTGTAATCCTTCTCTCCTTTTGGAAAAAGGACCTGCAGAAAAACTGTTTTATTGCTGTCTAAAAGATACTCTATTTTATCAAAGAAGAACATACGATCTTGTATTTCCGGAAAATAACGGCTCTTTTGATATCTTCCATGCAAATCGTTTTTGAAAGTATTTGATAAAATATCTTCTCACGATTCCCTCTTGCCAGACGGAGATCTCGCAATTTATGTAGTCCAACTAAATGATGAAACTCTGTTGGATCAAAGCGGAGGGTTAATTCTGTTAATCGATTTTTACGTCCTAAAACAATATGGTACTGAACATCCAATAACTGTTCAAAAGCTTCCGCACATTCTAATAAATGATCCATTTTTCATCCCCTCCTTATGTATAAAGAAAACCGCCCTGTATAAACAAGACGGTTTTGAGCATTTTCATTCGGTTCATTGACCTACTCCGGTTTGAGGTTTCACTGCACAACCCTTTTAAAGACTCCGTATAGCAAGGCTTTCCGGTACGCTGCTATCCTTCAACGTCTGGACAAACACACACTGTTGTCTGTCTGATATTATCATTATATAGTGAGGGAGAATTATGTCAAGAAAATCCTCAATTTTCCCAACTGTCTACTAATCTAATTAGACATGAAAGCATTGAAACCTCGCGGATCCACCTGACAAAATCTACTGAAGAACAGCGAGATACACTGAGGCTTTTAGACCTGTGTGAGCAGATCCGCAGACAAGTGAGTGGTATAGTTATTTTGAAAACGATGTACTAAGATTGTAATGTAGGTTTTCTGCATGAATATATTTATGTTCTCCCGGAATCTTTCTGTGCCTGGTTTTGTGAGAAGATTTTTGTCAGTTATGCCCACATTTCTGAGGCGTACGCGGTGCGTACGGTGATGAAATCCGGGTGCGACTGGCGGAAAACCGGCCACAAAGGCAGGTGCAGGAAAGACTCCGAGGACATTATTTCACTTAAGGAGGATATTTTAATGAAAGAACAGATGACAACTACAGGTAATAGTGCGGGAATTTCAGGGAAACGGGCACAAACACAATTTCGTAAATATTTATTGGAACGAAATATGTCGGAACGGACGATCACCGCTTATTGTTATGCTTTGAAGCAGTTTTACGGGCTGTATTCCCAGCTGACGGATAAAAATCTGCAGCTTTATAAAGTATTTCTCATTGAACGTTATAAACCACAGACCGTCAATCTGCGGCTTCGTGCCATGAACTGTTTTGTACGTTACAGGAAAGCTCCCTGTGTCCGGTCTCTATGGTACATGTGCAGCAGAAAGGATTTTGGAACAGATCATCAGTCAGGCAGATTATGAGTTTTTAAAGCAGCGCTTATGGGAAGATGGGGAATATAATTATTATTTTCTTATACGGCTTATGGCTGCTACCGGGGTGCGTATCAGCGAATTGGTATTGTTTGATGTTGAAGATGTAAAAAAGGGATACCGGGATATTTATTCTAAAGGGAATAAGCTGCGCAGGGTTTACATTCCGGCTGTTTTGCGAAAGGCATTTGAGGAATGGCCCGGGTTTTCCCAGCGTCCGGATGGGATCTTATTTTTAAACCGGTTTGGAACTCCCTTATCTGCTTCCGGGATCCGTTTCCAGTTAAAGGTTTTTGCAGCAAGGTACGACATTGACCCGGATGTTATGTATCCTCATTCTTTCAGGCACCGGTTTGCAAAGAATTTTATTGAAGTGTGTCCGGATATTGCCCTGTTATCGGATCTTTTAGGACATGACAGCATTGAAACCACCCGGATCTACCTGCGGCGCAGCAGCCGGGAACAGTACCGTATTGTTAATCAGGTTGTAAACTGGTAGCTGCAGGGGGTGTATTGTATGGAAACTACATTTATTTTTCCCTCAGATAATACCAGGTTTAAAGAAAACGGATCTGAAAATACACTATCCAACGACCTGGAACTGACCCCTTTTAAGGATTTCCTGCTCCGCAAAGGAGCTTCTGATAATACGATCCGTATTTATCTTCTGGCTGTCCGCCACTTTTTCTCCCATTCTGATACCATTGACCCTGAAAACCTTCAGGCTCATAAAGCATGGCTTTTAGAACATTACCGTCCTGCTACTGTAAATGTACATATCCATGGCATGAACCAATATTTACAATATATGGAAATTTCATCCTTTAAACTTCCTGCCGTAAAATACCAGCAGAAGACTTTTATTGACAATGTAATATCTAAAAGAAACTATGAGATACTAAAAAAGAAGCTGAAGAAGGATGAAAACTGGTTCTGGTATTTTGTAGTACGTTTTTAGGAGCAACGGGAATGCGGGTCAGCGAACTTTTGAAAATAAAGGCGGAGCATGTAAAACTGGGGATGATGGATCTGTACTCAAAAGGCGGTAAAATGAGGCGTATTTATTTTCCTGCTGCTCTTTGTGAGGAAGCGGAAATATGGCTGAAAAGGCGTGACATCGTTTCCGGTTATATTTTACAGGGAGAAATGGACAGGTGATCACTGCCAGAGGTATCCGTTCCCAGTTAAAGGTACTGGCAAAACGGTATAAGATCCCTTCTGAACAGGTTTATCCTCACTCTTTCAGGCACCGGTTTGCAAAGAATTTTCTGGAGAAGTTTAATGATATTTCCCTGCTGGCAGATCTGATGGGACATGAAAGTATTGAGACTACGCGGATCTATCTGACCCGGTCTTCAGAAGAGCAGCAAAATTGATCGACCGGGTAGTGAAGTGGTAGTACAGGTAAAAGAAATATGGTATACTCATATCATGATGTTGATTCGTAATCCGCTCATTTTTCTTCAAAAATGGCTCCTTACTCATGTTTTGGCGGGTCCCAAGTTCAAAATTTTCCTGCAAGCAAGCTTGCGTCGGATTTCCGGCCTTTTGACCCTGGTATCATATCATTAAAACAAAGGATGGACAACCTATGTACGAATACACCTGGTATCAATGGCTGAGTTTCTTCTATATATATTGTTTTTCGGATGGATCTTTGAGTCTACCTATGTATCTTTGAAACAGCACCGTTTTGTAAACCGCGGCTTTCTGCGACTTCCCATGCTGCCTCTTTATGGTACGGGAGCTGTGATGATGTTATGGGTATCTCTTCCATTTAAGAGCAGTCTGGTCATGGTTTACATCTCCGGTGTAATCGGTGCTACGATCCTGGAATATGTGACGGGTTGGGGAATGGAGCGGCTGTTTAAAATGAAATACTGGGATTACAGCAACCAGCGTTTTAATTTAAACGGATATATCTGCCTGACTTCTTCTGTTGCATGGGGCTTTTTGACGATCTTCCTCACAGAGGTGATCCACAAGCCTATTGAACGGTGGGTGCTTCATGTTCCAACTATGATCGGTATTCCCTGTTTATCCGTAATCACTGTTGTTTTCATTATTGATACAGCAGAGTCTGTACGTACTGCTCTGGATCTTGCCAAGGTGCTTGATGCCATGACAAAGATGAAGGCAGAACTGGACGATGTTCAGGTTCAGCTGGCATTATTGAAGGCAGAAACAGAACAGAAACTGGAAGAAGCAAAGGAAGATACGGCTGTGAAGCTGGAAACTTTGCGTGTGGAAGCAGCGGGAAAAGCTGCACTGCTGCGAAATGAAACTGCAGAACGTGCAGCCCAGTTAAAATATGAGACAACGGAGCGGGCGGCAAAACTGCGGCTTGAGACTGCATTAAAAGCGGCTCAGTTAAAGGAACATGCAGATGAGAAAGCAGCTCAGTACCGTGAAGAGGCGGCTGCAAAGATCGAAGCTGCCAAGAATGTAAAAGCTGCTATGACTGCCAGCCGTAATGAACGTATCGCAGCAATGAACAGCCGTATGACGGAATTAACAAAGAAACGTCAGGATATGATGAAACATATGAATTTCTACCGCAGAAGTATTTTACGTGGAAATCCATCTGCATCTTCTATGAAGTTTGCAGCGGCTTTGAAGGAATTGAGGGAAGCGACTGAGAAGAGAAATAAATAGTAAGCGTTTATGTCCCCGCTGATGCGGGGATATATGCTGGGTATTATCTTCCGCCGATGGCGGGGAGATGTCTTGGCAGAGCAAACACAAAATACCCTGGGATTGAAATTTTCTTTCCAGGGGTGTTTACGTTTGCCAGGTATCCACTCATGAACCCCGCGCTGACGCGCTCTACTGTCTGCTTACGCAGACGGTTCATTCGTTAATGGTCCAAGAAAACAAATGTCTGCTTCGCAGCCGCTTGTTTTGCCATGCATATCGAGAATGCGCCTGTGACGCATTCGAAGATTTCTTTTGGACTCATTACATCATCTTATCAACCATAGCCATTACAGCTGCGCCAAGTGCATTCTCTTTCTCTTCTGCGTCTTTCAGGGAAGTTCCCTTTACGCCGAAGTAGAATTTGATCTTTGGTTCGGTGCCGGATGGTCTTACGCAGATCCATGCGCCGTCTTCCAGGTCATAGTAGAGAACGTTGGAAGAAGGAAGTCCGGTAGGCTTTACTTCGCCGGTTGCCATATTTTTGATGGTGTCTAACTTGTAGTCTCTTGCGGAGGTTACTTTGTAGCCGCCAACTTCGGTTGGAGTATTATTTCTCAGTGTCTCCATAATGGACTGGATCTTTGCAAGTCCTTCAATACCGGATAAACCGATTGCCTTTACAGCATCTTTATAGTAGCCGTATTTCTCATACATAGCGATCATTGCATCCCATAAGGTCATGCCTTTCTGCTTGTAGTATGCAGCTGCCTCGCAGAAGCGGCTGTTGCGGAAATAGCGTCCTTATCACGGGCATAGGTTCCGATCAGGCATCCATAGCTCTCTTCCATTCCGAAAAGGTATGTACCATGTCCGGTAGTCTCATTCTTTAAGATCTGCTTTCCGATCCACTTAAATCCGGTCAGAACCTCGATCAGTTCTGCGCCGTATGATTTTGCTACTGCATCGATCAGGTTGGTGGAAACGATGGATTTAACAACCTGTCCGTCTGCCGGGATCTTTCCAGCTGCCTGCTTCTGGCTGAGTACGTACTCACACAGAAGGGATCCGGACATATTTCCAGTCAGTGGAATATATTCGCCGGACTTGGTATCTTTTACATATACACCAAGACGGTCTGCATCCGGGTCAGTTGCCAGTACCAGGTCTGCATCTTTCTCTTTGCCAGCTTTAAGCCCAGTTCAAATGCTTCTTTGCTTCCGGGTTTGGATAGCTTACAGTTGGGAAATCGCCATTTGGCAGTTCCTGCTCCGGAACTACGTATACATGGGTAAATCCGATCTCTTTCATAACTCTTCTTGCAGGGATATTTCCTGTTCCGTGAAGAGGTGTGTATACGATAGTGATCTGATCCTGCATCTCATCAATGGCCTTCTGGTTTACTACCTGAGCCTTTACCTGAGCGATGTATTTATCATCAATCTCCTGTCCAATTACCTGATACAGACCTGCTGCTGTTGCAGAAGCCTCATCTGTAGTCTTTACTGTAGACAGATCTTCGATTGCCAGAACTTCTTCTGTAACACCTTTATCATGAGGAGGTGTAAACTGTGCGCCATCTTCCCAGTATACCTTGTAACCATTGTATTCCGGCGGGTTGTGGCTTGCAGTGATATTGATACCTGCTACGCAGCCCAACTCACGTACTGCAAAGGACAGCTCTGGTGTTGGACGAAGAGACTCAAACTTATATGCCTTGATGCCATTTGCTGCTAAAGTCATAGCTGCTTCCATAGCAAATTCCGGGGACATATGACGGGAGTCGTATGCAATTGCTACGCCCTTGTTAGCTGCTCCTGCTTGATAATATAATTTGCAAGTCCCTGGGTAGCACGTCTTACAACGTAAATATTCATACGGTTGATACCTGCGCCGATGATACCTCTTAAACCAGCGGTTCCGAACTCAAGGTCCATATAGAAACGCTCTTTGATCTCGTTTTCATTGCCCTCAATGGCGCGCAGTTCTTCCTTTGTAGCCTCATCAAAGTAAGGATTTGATAACCATTCCTGGTATATCTTCATGTAATCTTTCATTATAACATACTCCCTCCTAAATTAAATTTTGGAGTCAAAAGGTCTTTGACAGCCCCTGATTCATGCTTTTAATTATACTATATCATATCAGAAAAAGGAAGTCTTAGAAGAAGCGAATCTTCTTTACCATCTCTACAAATTCACGGTTATTTCTGGTCTTTGAAAAGAGATCTAAGATCTTCTCTACTGCCTCATCCGGCTTTAAGGAATTGGTGGCTTTGCGGATAATATCTACTGCCTCTGCCTCTTCTTTGTAAGGAGCAGATCATCTCTTCTGGTACCGGATTTTAAAATGTCAATAGCCGGGAAGATACGTTTTTCAGACAGTTTACGGTCCAGCACCAGTTCCATGTTGCCGGTACCCTTAAATTCCTCGTAAACCACATCATCCATACGGCTTCCTGTATCTACCAATGCTGTTGCAAGAATGGTCAGACTGCCCTTTTCACGCATATTTCTTGCAGCACCGAAGAAACGCTTTGGCATATGCAGTGCTGCCGGATCAAGACCACCGGAAAGGGTACGGCCGCTTGGGGCAACGGTCAGATTGTAAGCTCTTGCCAGACGGGTGATACTGTCTAAAAGGATGATAACATCTCTTCCATGTTCTACCAGACGTTTTGCACGTTCAATAACCATTTCAGATACACGTTTGTGGCGCTCCGGAAGCTCATCAAAGGTGGAATAGATAACTTCTACATTTGGCCCTACAATGGCTTCTTTGATGTCAGTTACTTCCTCAGGACGCTCATCGATCAAAAGGATCATCAGATGCATGTCCGGATGATTGGTGGTAATGGCTTTTGCCACCTGTTTTAAGAGAGTGGTCTTACCAGCTTTTGGCGGGGAAACGATCATACCACGCTGTCCTTTACCGATGGGTGCCAGCAGGTCTAATACCCGCATGGCAACAGAAGTTTTCTCTCTTGGATTTTCCATGTGGAGACGCTGATTTGGGAAGATCGGGGTCAGATCCTCAAAGTTTGGTCTTGTCTCAGTAGCACTTAATGGATAGCCGTTCACTGTTTTAATATAGAGAAGTGCAGCGAATTTTTCTGTAGCTGCTTTTACTCTTCTGTTTCCCACAATGATATCACCGGTCTTTAAGTTGAAACGGCGGATCTGGGACGGTGCAACATAGACATCATTTTCACCTGGAAGGAAGTTTTCACAACGGATAAAGCCGAAACCGTCCGGCATAACCTCTAAGATACCGTTTGCCTCAATGCCGCTGTCTAATTCTGCCATATCCTGTGTGGAAAGTCCCATGGCGTCATTTCTGTATTCCGGTCTTGCCACACGCTCCTGGTTGTCCACATTCTGGACATAAGTCTGGTTCTGGGTAGAATAAGTCTGGCTGACGGGAGCCGCCTGCTGAACAGGGGCAGCTGCCGGAGTGCTGTAACTATTGTTGTTATTGTTATAATTGTTGTTCCCATATGTACGGATCTGCGGACGAGTCTGGTTAAATCTTTCGTATGTACGGTTATTTCTCTGATTATTCCGGTTGTCCTGGGAACGCTTTTCCTGATATCTGTTTTCCTGTGGGCGGGTCTCCTGCACACGGTTTTCCTGGCTGCGATTTTCCTGCACACGACTTTCCTGCACCCGGTTCTCCTGTGGGTGGGTCTCCTGACTGCGGGTTTCCTGGACTGGTTTCTCCCGCACTGTTTTCTCAGCATTTACACGGCTGCTGTGAGGTTTCACTGTTACTGTTTCTGCTGTGTTTTTCTGACTTTTCTCTTCCTGGGCACATAAAGGTCAATAAGCTCTGCCTTACGAAGGCCGCTGATCCCTTTCAGACCCACATTTTTGCCATCTCTTTCAGTTCGGCAAGGGACCTTGTCTCTAATTTTTCGCGCATACTACTCTCCTATCTATTATGCATCTGTTATCTGAATTATTCAGTTTGCCTGTCTTTGTAAAATACGGGATTTTTCCAGATTTTGGGAAGTTCCTTTTATAGACAGATCCGACAGGCAGAGTGAGAATTTCTGCCTTGGGATCCACGTAAAATTATTTTTATCATTTTTATTATACATTGCCATTGTTAATCTTTCAACCATTTCATATAGGCTTTTATCTGCTTTTCATAGCCATTATCTGATGGTTCATAGAATACTGTACCCTCCATTCCATCTGGAAGATACTGCTGCTTAACATAATGTTTCGGGTAATCATGGGCATATTTATAGCCTTCACCATGTCCTAATTTCGCTGCACCTTTGTAATGACGGTCCTGAAGATGTACCGGCACCGGCATGGTACGGGTGGTCTTTACATTTTCCATGGCATTCTGTATGGCAACATAGGCTGCATTGCTTTTAGGGGCACATGCCACATAGGAAGCTGCCTGGGAAAGGATGATCTGAGCTTCCGGAAGTCCAATGCGCTCTGCTGCAAGAGCTGCGCTTACTGCTACATTTAACGCCTGTGGATCTGCATTTCCAACGTCTTCAGAAGCACAGATCATAATACGGCGGGCAATAAATTTAATATCTTCTCCTGCATACAGCATACGTGCCAGATAATACACGGCCGCATCCGGGTCAGATCCCCGCATACTTTTAATAAAAGCAGAGATGGTATCATAGTGGTTGTCTCCATCTTTGTCATAACGCACGGCCCGTTTCTGGATACATTCCTGGGCAGCAGCAAGGTCAATATGTATCAATCCGTCTTCGCTGCGTTCTGTCGTGAGAACTCCCAGTTCTACTGCATTTAAGGCTGCTCTGGCGTCCCCATTGGCTGTATCTGCCAGAAAATCTGCGGCATCTTCCTCGATCTTTACCCGGTAAGTTCCCATTCCACGTTCTGAGTCGGTTACCGCCCGGTAGATCAGCTGTTTAATGTCATCTTTCTCCAGTGGCTTTAACTCAAAATACGGGATCTGGAAAGAAGCGCCCCGTTTACCTCAAAATAAGGATTTTCCGTAGTAGCACCGATCAGTGTCAGTGTACCGTCTTCTACAAAGGAAGAAGATAATCCTGCTGGCCCTTATTAAAACGGTGGATCTCATCTACAAAAAGAATGGTCCGCCGTCCATACATTCCCATATTGTTTTTCGCTTCTGTGACCACTTCTTCCATGTCTTTTTTACCTGCCACAGTGGCATTGATCTGCTTAAAATCTGCCTGAGTGGTGTTTGCGATCACCTTGGCAAGGGTGGTTTTTCCTGTTCCCGGAGGTCCATAGAAGATCACAGATCCCAGTTTATCCGCCTTGATCGCCCGGTAGAGCAGCTTATCTTTTCCAATGATATGCTGCTGCCCCACTACCTCATCCAGTGTGCGCGGACGAAGTCTGGAAGCCAGAGGAGACTCCTTCTCCATTGTATTTTCTCTCATATAATCAAATAGATCCATTTAATTTCTCCATTTTTCTTTTGATCTCATTCGATCAACAATTCATCAGCCGTTACAAAACATAACCTTCCTTCTGCAGTATATCGATCAGCTCCAGGGCTGCCTCTACAGAGGAAGGAAATATATCATGCATTAATATAATATCCCCATCTTTTACATCTTTCAAGACCCGCCGGACGATCTTTCCTTTATCTTTTAGTTTCCAGTCTAAAGAGTCTACAGACCAGAGGACCGGGCTCATTCAATCTCTTCTTCCAGTTCTTCGTTCCAGTCACCATAGGGAGGACGTATATATTCCGGGCGCTTTCCGGTAATGGCTTCGATCTGTTCCTGGGTATGTTCTACTGCTTCACAGACTGCCTCCGGTCCCGCTTTTGTCAGCTGGATATGTTCATAACTGTGATTGCCAATAAGATGTCCTTCTTCGCTCATACGCTTTACAATATCTTCTTTTCCTTCTATATTGCTTCCCATAAGAAAAAGGTAGCATGGACTCCCCGTTCTTTCAGTCCGTCTAAAAGAAGCGGGGTACATTTCCGGTCCGGACCATCATCAAAAGTAAGGGCTATATACCCGGGCTGGCCGGCAGTTTTGAAAGTGCAGGAAGTGAAAATATTTTTTCTATATCCCTGTGATCATTTTTCAGGAAAATAGCGGATAAGACCAGATCTGCTGTTAACAGAAGAAAGACGAAATATTTTATATACCTGTTATGCACGGTTCACCTGATGAATGGTATCTGTTTATTTTATGCGGGAATACGCAAAAAAATCCGCCTTTGAAGCAGATTTCCCATTCTGCCAAAAGCGGATTTAAATAGTTATTTCATCAGCCTGGTGCCTGACCTGTTACTACCTTATCATTGTTTCCATTATTTGCAGAGTCCTTCTTTACTCCCGGGCCTCCATTTACGCCTGTTACTTTCTGATCATCAGAAGAGGAGTTGGAAGTACTGTTGTCAGAGGAACCTGTGGTAGAGTTTGCAGGAGTGATCTGAACGTTGTTTCCTGTGTTATTATTTCCTGTATTGCTGCCTGAAGCATTATTTCCGGAATTCTGGCTGCTCTGGTCCCCTGTTGTTTCCTGACCCTGCTGGCTTAAATGTCCATCTGCGGCTGCCTGATAGGTGACGCCATTTATTTCTACTGCTCTGCCAGATACCATACGACCGTCGGAAGGATCCATATAATAACGAAGCCCGCCTACCTCGATCATTCCTGTTGCCATCCTGCCATCACTGTTAAAGTAATACCATGCACCATCTAACTGTCTCCAGCCAATTGCCATGGCACCGGAGCCTCTCAGATAATATTTTCCACCTGCATCTGTCAGCCATCCAGTCTGCATCACACCTTCGTTGTTGGAATAATACCAGGTGCCACCATCATTGATCCAGCCTTTTAACAGATCTCCGGAACTGCCAAGGTAATACCATTTGCCGTTCTGGTTCGTCCAGCCAGTAACCATTTTCCCAGAATTTTCCAGATAGTAGCGTTTGCCGCTAACTTCGATCCAGCCTGTCTGCATAGCACCGTCATTGCCAGTATAGTACCAGGTACCATTATCACTGATCCAGCCTTCCTTTACAGCACCGCTGCTTCCAAGGTAGTACCATTTTCCGTTTTCTGACTGCCAGCCAGTCTGCATTTTTCCGGTAGTAGTATCCAGATAATAACGGGCATCTGCTACTGTGATCCAGCCGGTAGATGCAAGTCCGTCTTTATCCATGTAGTACCAGTCATTTACATCCTGTGCCCATGCATTTTTCTGTTTTTCGTAATTTGCGTAATAATAACGCTTTCCGTTAATGGTGCGCCAGGTGTTTGCCGGGATCACAGAGGTAAAGTCCTTAAACTGGAAGTCAATATCCACGTTGCCATTGATACCTTTTACAGAACCGCTGCTTGTAGCCTGCCACATCACCGGATTTTGCCAGGTATATCGGGCAGAATATCTTGCCACCCATACTGGATAATTCATCTGGCTCATATCCAGTTTATTGTTCAGCCAGTTCTCATTTGCATAGATGATCGGGTAATAACCGGCTGCAGAAATCCGCTTGCAGAAAGCGTTTGCAATAGCCGCCAGCTCTGATTTTGACAGATTTCCCTGAGTAGAGTCTTCCATATCAAATGCTACCGGATAGGAGATCGGATAGTCGGTGATCAGGTTTAATACAAAATCTGCCTCCTGGACTGCCATGTCTGTGGTAGTTGCCAGAGAATAAATATAAACGCCTACTTTAACACCATTGGCAGTTGCGTTCTGGATATTCTTGTGGAAATAGGGATCTACTGCTCCCTTGGAACGGGTTCCCAGCATAACAAATGAAATATCATCCTTTGCCACCTGGCTCCAGTTGATCTCTCCTGCCATCTGGAAACATCAATACCACGATGGAGCACATTCTGGATCGCGCTTCCATCTGACATCTGGTACGTACCGTTTACCTTTTCCAGGCATTGGTATTTGTGGTAGTATTGTTGGATGATGTATTGGAATTGTTTGTATTGTTTGTATTATTGCTGTTATTAGTATTATTGTTACTATTTGAATTATTTGAATTTCCTGTGTTTGTTGTAGAATTGGAAGAATTAGTATTTCCCGGATCTCCAGGACCTCCTGTGGAAATCTCTGATACCCGGGATGAGTCATCCCCGGACCTGCAGCAAAGGCTGGAAGAGAACTTCAAGACTGGTGATCCCAATCATACCTGCCAGTGCCAGCGCCCGGCATCGTTTTATGATCTTATCTGCGTTATTCATGCCTGTTCTCCTGAAAAGGGGATGTCTTTTTCCTGACATCCCCATTATGTAGTCTGCAATTTAAAAGTTTTCTATCAGCCTGGTCCGTCTGTGCGTCCTGCCGTTAAGGTGTCAGAACTGGATGTGGTATTGGAAGGACTGTTTGATGTATTATTTGAAGTGTTACCACCGGAAGGACCATTGTTGGAGCTGGAATTTCTTGATACACCAGGTCCGCCATTTTCACCGGTTACACCACCGGAAGCAGAAGTACTGCTGCTAGATGGTGTCTGAGCAGATACGCCGCTTGCATTCTGGCATACACCACTTCCATCAAAGTTGTAGGTAGTTCCGTTGATATCCAGGGAGGTTCCTGTTGTCATCTTTCCGCCGTTTGTCGGATTCATGTAGTAGATCTTATTATCTACCTGGATCCAGCCTGTCATCATGTGACCATTGGTATTGAAATAATACCAGGCATTATCGATCTGCTTCCAGCCTACACTCATCTTGCCATTGCTCTGATTCATATAATACTTATTGCCTTCGCTGTCAGTGAGCCAGCCTGTAAGCATACGCCCATCTGTATTCAGATAATAGTAGTCGGTGTCAACTTTTGCCCAGCCGGTCATCATCTTTCCGTCTGTTCCAAACAGATACCAGTTGTCCTTGATCTGTGCCCAGGAATTAACTACACATTTGCCGCTGCTCTGGAAGTAGTACCAGGCACCGTCCATCTGACGCCAGCCGGTTCCCATAGATCCGTCACCACGCATAAAGTAATAATCGTTTCCGATCTTTAACCAGCCGGTAACCATGGTACCGTCACCTAAGAAGTAGTACCATTTGCCATATTCCGGATTGATCCAGCGGCTTTGAGCCATCAGACCGTTTGGACGGAAGAAGTACCATTTTCCATCGATCTGTTTAAATCCGGTAGTCATATGTCCATCGGAAAGGTCCATATAATATTTGCCATCACTGGTTTCCAGCCAACCTGTATAGGTCTTGCCCTGGTAGATGTAGGTCCAATGGTCATTTGACTTGGTCCATCCATCTGCGGCGTATGAATTAAACGCAGATCCCAACGCCATAGCGCCGATCATACCAGCTGCTGCAAGGGCTGCGAAATATTTTTACGTCCCATTTTCTCCTCCTGTTCTGTTGTATCGTCTCTTTTCATTGATCGCACAATTATTTTTCACTTTTAATTAAGTATAGCACAAATGAACTTTCCATGATTAACATTTTATTACAATTTTCTGAAACCTGTTTTGAAATGCATTTGTGTATGTTCCCATATCATGGGGCGTTTCTAAAGAACTGTGGTAACTCCTTCATCAGCTTCTTATAGTACCGCTTCGCATACCGGTACATAATAATGGTGTACTCTCAAACTCATCTCCCAGACTTGCCTTGTATACAGCCCACAGGCACCAGAGGAAGCCCCTAAGGCTGCGTCTGCATAGGTGATGAACCGCTCTTTGTCATCTGGTCTGCGCTGTAAATACAGTTCCAGTAATTTTTCGGTCTGCTCTTCCTCATAATAGGAATAAATCGCACACATGGATACGTCCATTAACGGGTCGCACATGCCTGCGTACTCCCAGTCAAGAAGTTTTGCACTGTGATCCGGGAAAATTAAAAGTTATCCACATTTGCGTCAATATGGCATAAACATTGTGGAAGATCCATTTTATCTAAGGCATCTAACAACTGATTTACCCATTCACGAACCTGACTGTAGTCTTCAAAGGAATGCCGCCATGTTCCAGGCAAAGTTTCTCGTAAAAGCTGATCCGCTCCCTGATATTAAAGCTGTGGCCTACTTTTAAACCTGCTTCATGAAGCTTTCGCACCATATCCATACAGGTCTTCATATCGTCCCAGTTGTCTGCGCTGGCATTGTGGGTATTTTCATAGTATTCAGAGATCTTATAACCGGTCTTCGGGTTCAGATACAACACATGTTCTGTAATGCCCAGAGGACGGACGGCATCATAAACTTCTTTTTCCTGCTCTCTGTTAATAAGAAGCTCTGTGCCAGGTCCGGGGATACGGCAGATACAGTGATGATCTCCGGTGCGGAACAGGAAGGATTTATTGGTCATGCCGGATTTTAAGCATTTGATGTCTGTGATCTGAAACTCCGGCACATGGAATACCTCTGCTACCAGCTCCATGGCCGCATTATCGGAGTGGTTCTGATAATGGGTATCAAAGAGGCGCAGCTCTTCCAGATTTTCAAATTCGTATACCTGGTTATCCGGCTGGCGGTTGATATTCATCTCGATCTCGTTCCATTTGGACGCAGGTATGCCGCAGGCTTCTTCTGTCTGTTTCAACAGCTCCTTGTCCTCTTTTTCCAGACGGCGTTTTGCCTCTCCCTTTAACATGTCCACATAAGGCTGCTCCCAGTAAAACTGCTCTGTTCCGGGGATCTGATAATAAGCCTCTAATACAGGAAGGAATTTAGCGGAAAACTCCCTGGAAAGATATACGGGACCGTACATAAACCACGCATCTTTTCCGCCTACATTTACATCGCTGATACGGCCCTTTTTATTAAAGGTAAGGCACCATTCCTTGGTCTCTCCTTCTTCGTGGGCTGCGCTGTACCAGGCACCGCACTCATAGGAATGGTACATATTTTCCCGCATCCAGTTATCTGATGAAAGAATGTATACGTTCCGGCCTTTTAAGAACTTTCTGGCTCTGTATACAGTAGCCAGCGTGTTTTGCAGGAGTATTCCGGATTGTATAATAATTTCACATCGTATTTATCGATCAGGTATTCAAATTTTTCTTTTAAATAGCCTACTGCAATGGTAATGTCATGGATCCCCACTTCATGGAGCTGTTTGATCTGACGCTCGATCATGCGCTCTCCAAAGACCTCTAAAAGACCCTTTGGAGTCTCGAAGGTAAGAGGCACAAAACGGGAACCGAAACCGGCTGCAATGATCAGCGCCCCATCTACTTTATAAGGCTTTAACAGTTCTTTTCCCTTTTCCAGAAGGATGAGATATTTTTCTTTCCCATTTTCTTCCTCTGCAATATATCCCTCTGCCAGACATTCCTTCACCAGCCCATTGACTGTACCCAGGGATATGTCCATGTTTTTCGCCATTTCCCGCTGTGTAATATCCGGTTTTTCCAGTATATTTCTGCATACCAGCGCCTGTCGGTTCATATGATCTTTAACTCCTTTTCCTGCTTATGCTTATGTTTATATTTATGTTCATTTTATTATTTTTCAAAATATATGAACATTATAGCACACTGGGTTTAAAATGCAAGTTAAACAATGCCACTCATACCGCGAAAAACACCCTTCCGGGATACGTTATATATCACCAGAAGGGCATTTTATTTATGTAATTGCGTCCAATACTCAGGTTCACCGCACTCTCGCGCTTATCTGCCTGCTGACGCAGGCGGAACCTTCTATTTTATAAGATTTATTAAACCTCAAAGATCAGATCGCCGTAGCTCGGCATTGGCCATAAGTCTTTGTCTACCAGCATTTCCAGTTTGTCTACCGGGGTTCTTAATGCTGCCATTGCAGGAACGACTTCCTCATGGTAAGCAACTGCCTGGTCCTTGCCGCCATCCATTGCTGCGCTCTTTTCAGTAATTTCGGTCAGTTTTGCAAGAGCCAGTTTGGTTTCTGCCAGAAGATCAGAGGTTTCTAACAGAAGCTCTGTCTGGGTGCTTACATCTGCTTCAGGGCAAGCACTCTTTACTGCGGAGATGGAAGCTGCAAGAGCAGTTGTGTATTTGATAACAGCCGGGATGATCTGCTTTCCAGCCATATCGATCATGGTCTTTGCTTCGATGTTGATAGCCTTTGCATAGCCTTCATACTCAACTTCTACTCTGGACTCCAGCTCGGTCTTTGTAAATACGCCGAATTCTTCAAACAGCTTTACAGCCTTGTCTGTGATCAGTGCCGGAATAGCATCTACCATAGACTTGATGTTTGGAAGTCCTCTTCTCTCAGCTTCTGCTACCCACTCATCGGAATAACCATTTCCATTGAATACAACTCTCTTGTGAGCTGCCAGGGTTTCCTTGATCATGTCATGTACAGCCATATCAAAGTTATCTGCCTTCTCCAGCTTGTCAGCTGCTTCCTTGAAGGCTTCAGCGATAATGGTATTTAATACTGTATTTGCAGATGCAATAGAGTCGGAAGAACCTACCATACGGAACTCGAACTTGTTTCCTGTAAATGCAAATGGGGAGGTTCTGTTTCTGTCGGTTGCGTCTTTATCAAAGTCAGGAAGGATATCAACACCTGTTTTTAAGGTTCCGCCCTGCTTGGAGTGAGTTGCCTCACCAGTATCACAAAGCTGATCGATAACATCTTCCAGCTGCTCGCCTAAGAAGATGGAGATGATTGCTGGCGGTGCCTCGTTTGCTCCCAGTCTGTGATCATTTCCTACATTGGAAGCAGATTCTCTTAACAGGTCTGCGTGGATATCTACTGCCTTGATGATGCATGCCAGAACTAACAGGAACTGGATGTTCTCATGAGGTGTATCTCCCGGGTTCATCAGGTTGGTACCGTCATCTGCTGTCAGGGACCAGTTGTTATGTTTACCGGAACCATTGACACCTGCAAATGGCTTCTCGTGAAGAAGGCATGCCAACCCGTGGCGCTCTGCCACTTTCTTCATGGTCTCCATAACGATCTGGTTATGGTCTACAGACTGATTTACACCTTCATAGATCGGTGCCAGCTCATGCTGTGCAGGAGCTACTTCGTTATGCTGTGTTTTTGCAGGAACACCTAATTTCCAAAGTTCCTTATTTAAGTCGTTCATGTAGGAACCGATACGCTCACGGATAACACCGAAGTAATGGTCATCCATTTCCTGTCCCTTTGGAGGCATTGCCCCGAAAAGAGTACGGCCGGTGTAGATCAGGTCTTTACGCTGTAAATATTTTGCGCGGTCTACAATGAAATACTCCTGCTCAGGTCCTACAGAAGGAACTACGCGCTTTGCAGTGGTATTTCCGAAAAGACGAAGGATACGCAGTGCCTGCTCGTTTACTGCCTGCATAGAACGAAGAAGTGGTGTCTTCTTATCCAGTGCCTCGCCCTTATAGGAGCAGAAAGAAGTAGGAATGCAAAGGGTAACACCGATAGCATCTTCTTTTAAGAAGGCTGGGGAAGTACAATCCCATACTGTATAACCTCTTGCCTCGAAAGTTGCTCTTAAACCACCGGATGGGAAGGAAGATGCATCAGGCTCGCCCTTGATCAGTTCCTTTCCGGAGAATTCCATGATCACTTTTCCGTCTACCGGTGCTGAAATAAAGGAGTCATGTTTCTCAGCAGTTACTCCGGTCAATGGCTGGAACCAGTGGGTAAAATGGGTTGCACCATGTTCAATGGCCCAATCCTTCATGGCATGTGCCACAACGTCTGCAATACTTGGATCCAACTCAGCTCCATCTTCGATGGTCTTTTTCAGTTTTTTGTACACACTCTTTGGCAGGCGGTCTTTCATGACTGCGTCATTAAATACGTCCTTGCCAAACATCTCTGAAACACTTACTACTTCGCTCATAGATTCTCCATCCTCTCTTGCATCATTTTTTTATGATTTCCATAAATCCTCATTCGAGATGCTTTTCTTCAGCTATTTGCAGTACATCCCTTACTATCTTTACCTGAAAACCTAATTTTTTTAAGTTTAAAGCATCAGGTAGTAAAAAAGGCGCTCTCCTGATATAGAGAACGCCTTCGTTCTTTCTTAAAATAAACCATTTCTTTTAAAATTGCAAGTGGTTTTTTAAAAAAAGATTTTGTATTGTACTAACTTATTTTGTGATACCTGCTTTATTTTCAGGCTTTGCCAACGGAGCCAAACAGTTCCATTTTTTCTTTTACAGTAGCCTTGATAGCTTCTGCGCCTGGTGCTAACAGTTTTCTTGGGTCAAAGCCCTTGCCCTGTAAGTCTTTTCCTGCTTCGATGTACTCTCTGGTTGCTGCTGCAAAGGACAGCTGGCACTCAGTATTTACATTGATCTTAGCAACGCCAAGGCTGATAGCTTTTTTGATCATGTCAGCCGGGATTCCGGTACCGCCGTGAAGAACTAATGGCATATCGCCAACTTCTTTCTTAACATTTTCCAGAACTTCAAAGTTTAATCCCTGCCAGTTAGCCGGATATTTTCCATGGATGTTGCCGATACCTGCTGCCAGGAAATCGATACCCAGGTCTGCGATTGCCTTGCACTCCTTAGGATCTGCGCACTCACCCATACCTACTACGCCGTCTTCTTCGCCGCCAATGGAGCCAACCTCAGCCTCTAAGGACAGACCCATAGCATGTGCGATCTTTACCAGTTCCTTGGTCTTTTCGATGTTTTCTTCGATCGGATAATGGGAACCGTCAAACATAATGGAGGAAAATCCTGCTTTGATACACTTATAGCAGCCCTCATAAGTACCATGATCCAGATGCAGTGCAACAGGAATGGTGATATTCAGTTCATCGATCATAGCGGATACCATAGCTGCTACGGTCTTGAAACCGGTCATGTATTTTCCTGCGCCCTCAGATACACCCAGGATAACAGGGAATTTAATTCCTGTGCTGTTAAAAGGATGGATTTGGTCCACTCAAGGTTGTTGATATTAAACTGTCCTACTGCGTATTTGCCTGCTCTGGCTTTTTCAAGCATTTCTTTGCTGATACTAACATTTTTATTCCTCCTTGAACATACTGCAATTTTGCACTGTGTCCCGGATTTTCCGGACACCTGTCTTTGTTAAATATATAACTTTGTTATATTCTTAACGTACTAATTCATTATACTCTATCTTGTCCTAAAATGGAAGCTGTTTTAAGCGATTCCAAGGATATTCTTTACAGTTTCACCCATTTTATCCACATCGCATTCTGTATTGTGGCGGATCACTGCGCTACGCAGTTCTTCTACTGCCTTTGGAACCGGTGTGCCGGATACTTCAGACAGCTCATCTACTACTGCGAATTCATCCTTTCCTTCTACTGCAGACTTACCTTTAATGGCCTCTAAAACGCTGTGGGAGAACTTGTATGGGCTTGCGGTAGATGCGATCACAGTCTTGGTCTGATCCCCTGTTTCTGCCTTATATGCATTGTAAACAGTAGCAGCAACACCTGTATGGGTATCGATCAGGTATCCTGTATCTTCAAAGATCTTGCTGATAGTTGCCTCATTCTGTGCCTCTGTAGCAAAACCGCCTCTGAAATCGGACATGAACTGGCGCATGCTCTCAGTTACTGTATAGCTTCCCTTTTCAGAAAGATCTTTCATAAGAGCTGCATCTGCTGCTGCATCGCAGCCTGTGCTTAAATAGATCAGTCGCTCTAAGTTGCTGGAGATCAGAATATCCATGGAAGGGGAATTAGTTAAGATAAATTCTCTCTTTCTGTCATAGGTTCCTGTTGTAAAGAAGTCATAAAGGACTTTGTTGTCATTGGAAGCGCAGATCAGGGTCTTGATCGGCACACCCATATGCTTTGCAAAGTAGGCTGCAAGGATGTTTCCAAAGTTTCCGGTTGGAACTACAACGTTGATCTCCTCGCCATTTTCGATCTGCTCATTTTCCAGAAGTTTTGCGTATGCGTATACATAATAAACTACCTGTGGAACCAGACGTCCGATGTTAATAGAGTTTGCGGAAGAGAACTGGAAGCCAGCCTCTGCCATTTCCTTTTCAAGTTCTTTGTTACCGAACAGCTTCTTTACGCCGGTCTGCGCATCATCAAAGTTTCCGTGGATAGCAACTACGCTGGTATTGTCACCTTTCTGGGTGCGCATCTGCAGCTCCTGGACCTTGCTGACACCGCCCTTTGGATAAAATACGATAATGCGTGTTCCAGGAACATCAGCAAAACCTGCCATAGCTGCTTTTCCGGTATCGCCGGAGGTAGCAGTTAAGATCACGATCTCCTTGTCTGCATGGTTCTTCTTTGCAGCTGTAGTCATAAGATGAGGAAGGATGGAAAGAGCCATGTCCTTGAAAGCAATGGTGCTTCCATGATAAAGCTCCAGGAAATAAGCGCCGTCTGCTTTTGCTAAAGGTGCGATCTCCTCTGTGTCAAACTTGTCATCGTATGCATTTGCGATACAGGACTTTAATTCTTCCTCTGTATAGTCTGTCAGAAAAGCTTCATCACTTCATAGGCTGTTTCCTGATAGGTCATTCCCGCAAGCTGCTCTAAGGTCTTGTCCAGCTTTGGGATCTCTGTAGGCATGAAAAGACCGCCGTCTTCTGCCAGACCCTTTAAAATGGCCTGTGATGCTGTAACGCCTTTCTGTCCGCCTCTGGTACTTTCGTAGGATAATGCCATGATCTTTCTCCCTCTCTTACTTTACTTTGATAAATTTTTAATAACAAAATAAACATTGCACAGTTATTATTTATTCTGGTATTTAGTTTGGAAAAAGTGTAACATATTTCAATGCGTGCCGCAATATAAAAATTTTTTGTACTTGACATTTGATTTTTACCTGCTTATAATGCAAAACATAAAATTTGAACTGACACTTAAGAAAAAAGGCGACGGTGCTGAAAGACAATTGCTCTCTCTGCGCTGTGGCCTTTTTCTTATTCCTGGCTTTTATTTTCAAGATTTTATTTTTAAGAAAGGCTGCACGTTCCGGCACACAGGATGGCAGACGGTGAGAAATATGGCTGATATGGTAAAAGTAGAACATCTTAAAAAGAATTTCGGTGATCTGGAGGTTTTAAAGGATATTAACCTGACGGTAGCTGAAGGAGAAAAGCTGGTCATCATCGGGCCCTCCGGTTCCGGTAAGTCCACCTTTATCCGCTGCATCAATCACCTGGAAGAGCCTACATCCGGCACTATTTCCATTGCAGGAACGCCTGTAACAAAAAAGAACCGCCTGGAAATGGCAAAAATATTCTTCCATGGTATTCCAGCAGTTCAACCTGTATCCACACCTGACCGTTCTGGAAAACCTGACACTGGCTCCTGTAAAACTTCAGCATGTGCCTAAGGACAAAGCCCGTGAAACTGCTTTAAAATGTCTGGACAGAGTTGGTTTAAAAAAAAGCCGGAAATTATCCTGCCCAGCTTTCCGGCGGACAGCAGCAGCGTGTGGCCATTGCAAGAGCCTTGTGTACCAACCAGCCTCTGATCCTTTTGATGAACCTACCTCAGCACTGGACCCGGAAATGGTCCAGGAAGTTTTAAATGTTATGATCGAGCTTGCACACGAAAATATCACCATGATCTGTGTGACCCATGAAATGGGCTTTGCAAGGCAGGTGGCTGACCGGGTAATATTTATGGACGGCGGCTATATTATAGAAGAGGGAACTCCGGAGCATTTCTTTACAGCACCGGAGCATGACCGTACAAAAGCATTTTTAAGTAAGATACTACATTAGTTATTTGTTATTATATTAACTGTTTATTTCTTCTCTCTGAGAAGGATTAAATATAGTAGTAATTTATTGTAGATAAGAGGAGGACACTGATTATGAAAAAAAGAGTATTATCTATGGCAATGGCAACTGTAATGGCAGCTTCTTTAACTGCATGCGGATCCGGTTCTACAGCAACTACTGCTGCACCGACAGAAACAAACGCAGATACTTCTGCAGCTGCCTCCGAAGCCGCATCCGAAGCAGCAGGTTCTTCTGATGCTGATGTACAAAAGATCATCGACCGCGGCGTATTAAAGGTAGGCTGCAAATCCGATGTTCCTAATTTTTCTCTCCAGAATACTGCAACCGGTGAATATGAAGGTTTTGAAGATGATCTGGCATATGAAATCGCCGGTGAGATCTTTGGCTGCTCCGCTGATGAAGCAAAGGAAAAGAAACTGGTAGAATTCCAGGGTGTTACAGCAAAGACCAGAGGACCTCTTCTGGAAAACGGTGAGATTGACCTGGTTATCGCAACCTTTACGATTACAGAGGAAAGAAAAGAGACCTACAACTTCTCCACACCTTACTATACAGATGCTGTAGGACTTCTGGTTAATAATGATTCCGGCATTGAGTCCATTGAAGACCTGAATGGAAAGATCATCGGTGTTGCACAGTCTTCTACCACAAAAGATGGCTTTACCTCTTATGTAGAAGAACAGAAACTGGATGTAAAGCCGGAATTCCAGGAATTTGACGGCTATCCTGCTTTAGCACAGACTCTTGCAACCAAGCAGATCGACTGCTTCTCTGTAGACCGTGCGATCCTTTCCGGTTATGTAAATGATTCTAACCACATTCTTCCAGACCGTTTCTGTGAGCAGGAATATGGCGTTGCTTCCGCAAAGGAAAATACAGGACTTGCAGACCTGGTTGATAAGAAAGTAACCTCCATGCTTTCTGATGGATCTATGAAAGCCCTTCAGGATCAGTGGGGACTGCAGTAAAATGCGCTTTGCATAAAATGTACTCCGGTACATTAAATATAAGTCAGAAAAGCAGAGGATGACAGATATGATAAAAGGTCTTTTTGATGGAAAACGCTGGGCCGCTTTGTGGAAAGCCGTTCCAGACTATTATGTACCCGGTTTTATAATGACCCTGAAGATTTCCGCAGCAGGTCTTCTGACCGCTCTTATTCTGGGGGTGATCTTTGGAACCTTTTCCACAATGAAATTTAAGCCTGCAAAGATCCTGTCACGTATCTATGTTGAATTTATCCAGAATACGCCTCTGGCTCTTCAGGTACTATTTTACTACTCTGTATTACCTTTACTTTTTTCCAACTCCGGTTTCCGTATTCCAAAATTCGTTCTTGGCGTGATCGGCGTAGGCGTTTATCACGGAGCTTACATATCAGAAGTAATACGTACCGGTATTGAAGCCATTCCCAGGGGCAGTCAGAAGCGGCTGCCTCCCAGGGCTTCTCTTATCTGGAAACCATGTATTATATCATACTCCCCAGACGATCCGGATCATCATGCCGCCTCTGGCCAACCAGGCGTTAAACCTGGTGAAAAACACCTCTATTCTTGCTATGGTGGCAGGTATGGATCTGATGTATTTTACCGATTCATGGGGTTCTGAACGAAACTTCTTCGCACAGGCTTATTTTACCAGCGCGCTTTTATATTTTATCATCTGTTTTCCGCTGGCACGACTTGCCAGATATCTGGAGATCCGTTCCATGCGTATGCCGGCGCCTAAAAATACTGTTTGAGGAGGAAGGCACATGCTGACATTATTTCACCAGATTTTTACACCTGCCAATACAGGTTTTATGTTAAAGGGACTGGGAATGACCATTGTCATTGCTGTATTAGCCATACTGATCAGTATGTTTTCGGAACGATCCTGGCTTTGATCCGCACCTATGCTTCCGGCCGTTTTAAATGGGCTGCCAGCCTGGTAGCCGTATATACGGAATTTTTCCGATGCACCCCAAACCTGCTGTGGATCTTATGGATCTATTTTACAGTAAAGGGAAATAAGATCGCTGTTTCTGTTTTGCCATCTCCTTATTTACTTCTGCTGTTATGGCTGAAATTGTCCGCGGCGGTTTAAACTCCATTTCCAAAGGTCAGTTTGAAGCAGCCCAGTCACAGGGCTTTAGCTTTATCCAGACATTGTGGTATATCATTCTGCCTCAGACTTACCGCAAGATCATCCCGGCTCTTTTAAGCCAGGTGATCACAGTGATCAAAGATACTTCTTTCCTGAAAATGGTAGATGTGGCAGAGTTCATGCGCAACTGTGCGGTTGTTATGGGCAGTATCTATGACGTACATGGAATGATCATGCTGATCGGTTTTGAAGCTCTCTGCTACTTTGTGATCTGCTTTGCACTTAGCTGTATTGTACGCAGTTACCAGAAAACCATCGTTACGGCTTAAGGAGGCCAGATGCTATGAGTAAATACACCATTACCATTACAAGGGAATTTGGAAGTCTGGGCCGTCCCATCGCCCATGCCCTTTCCCAGAAACTGGGAATTGAATATTATGACAGGGATATTGTAGATGAAGTGGCAAAACAGTTAAACCTCCCGGTATCCCAGATCAGTGATGCGGAAGAAAGCTCCCACAATCATTTCTTTTCCCACATGTTTCCCCTTGGTACAGACAAGGAATACATACAGGATATGATCTTTGATGTCCAGAAGGATATTATCCTGGATCTGGCAAGAAAGTCCAGTTGTATCATTGTTGGCCGCTGCTCTGATTTTCTCCTTCAGAATGAGGAAAATGTAGTGAACATTTTTATCTACGCGCCTTATAAAGCAAGGCTGGAAAACTGTATCCACAGTCTGGAAATGAGTGAAGATGAAGCCAAACGGATGATCATGAAAGTAGATAAAGCCCGGCTGGCTTATCACAAAAAGTATGCGGGATATACACCTTATGATCCCCTGCATAAACACCTTATGATCGATTCTTCTTTATTGGGGATCGAAGGAACTGCCGATATGATCGCAGAACTGGTAAAAAGGAAGTTTAAAGATCTGGTCTGAAAGATATGGCACACCAAAGCTGCAATAATGATACAATTTATAAAAGCTTTTGTAAAATGAGGAATGCCTTTTTTGCAAAAGCTTTTTTTGTGTTTTCTTTTGTGTTATACTCCATGGCAAATGAATGATGACAGCACCATAAATGCAAATGCTTGCGAGGTATAGATATGACATACGATAATATAGTAACCGGAACCTTTTTAAAACGTCCTAACCGCTTTATCGCCTATGTGGAGGTAAAGGGGGATGTTAAGACCTGCCATGTAAAAAATACCGGCCGCTGCCAGGAGCTTTTAGTACCTGGATGTACCGTGGTTCTGGAATTTCATCCCAAGGCAAAGGAAATGAAGCGGAAAACGGAATATGACCTGATTGCTGTTTATAAAGGGAATCTGCTGATCAATATGGACTCCCAGGCGCCTAATCAGGCTGCTTTAGAGTGGATACGTGAGAAGGAGGCAAAAGGGCTTTCTTTAGAAAATGTTGGAATTCCAACGAATATACGAAGGGAAGTCACTCATGGTGAGTCCCGGTTTGACCTGGCTTTTGAATTAAAGGATGAGGTAACTGGTAAAACAGTTCCTGCTTTTATGGAAGTAAAGGGAGTAACTCTGGAAAAAGAGGGAAATGTATTCTTTCCGGATGCACCTACGATCCGGGGCGTGAAACATTTAAACGGGCTGATACAGGCAAAAAAGGATGGCTTTGAGACCTTTCTTCTCCTTGTGATCCAGATGAAAGGGATCCGGAAATTTTATCCTAATGATGAGACACATAAGGCTTTCGGGGATGCCCTGCGGGCAGCAGCTGCAGCCGGGGTACATATTTTAGCATATGATTGTATTGTGACGGAAAATTCTATGGATATGGATGAAAAAGTGGAAGTTGGATTACTGTATGATAATGATACAAGAACACATTGTGAATTGTAATCCAGCATCATATAGCCAACCATAACACGCATATATTTAAAAGAGTGGGAATATTGGACGTGAAACTGTGGTAGAACCTTTATCCGGCCTGGTCGAAGGTGAAATGGCTGAGGTAGTATGGATCATCTCAGAGGCAGATGTAAGAGAAATGCTTGGCCGAAGCGGATTTCTGTACGGAGAGGTCCTGACCTGTCTGTTAAAAAATCCGGCCCGGCAGCTGTGTATATACAGAATACGCAGGCGGGTGGTGGCTATACGGGAGGAATATACAAAAGAAATACTTGTACGGCGGATGCTATGAAAATAGACGACTGTGAAACCACAATCGCCTATTTTTATCCGGTTCGTAATGTTGTCAGATAGCAATGCCGCAAGGCCAAAACATTTTACTCCGCCTGATCATTGGTCAGTTTCAATCTGTCTAATACATAGAATACAAGGCTCATTGCCATACCTACTACGCAGGCAAGTACCATTCCGGTAAGTTCGATATTACCAATACGCAGTGCTGCGCCGGAAAGACCAGTTACGAAGATAACGCTGGTGAGCATCTGGTTGCGGTTTTGGAGTAGTCTACTTTGGAGTCTACCAGGATGCGCAGGCCGGAGGTTCCGATCATGCCGTAGAGCAGGAAGGAGATACCGCCGATCACAGGACCCGGGATGGTGCTGATGAGGGCGGACAGCTTTCCTACGAAGGAACATATGATAGAAAGAATGGCTGCGCCTGCAATCACACGGACACTGTATACACCGGTTACTGCCATTACACCGATATTCTCGCCATAAGTAGTAGTCGGTACGGAGCCGATCATACCGGAAAGCATGGTAGAGAAGTTATCTGCAAATAAGGATCTGTGAAGTCCCGGATCTTTTAACAGATCTCTTCCTACGATCTTACTGGTAACTACCTGATGTCCGATATGCTCGGAAATGATGACCAGGATAACAGGAAGGATGATCATGATCGCCTGAGCATCAAATTTCGGTGAGGAAAAATGAGGCATAGCGATGATCTTAGCTGCGGCTACTTCCTCAAAATCAACAATTCCGCAGATGATGGCTGCTGCATAGCCTGCCAGAACTGCGATCAAGATTGGGATAACTGCCAGGAATTTGCGGAACAGGATGGAACCGAATACAGCTACGCCTAAAGTTACCATAAATACAATGATCTTTCTTGGATCAATGTTCTCATCCAGCAGACCTGCGTTGGAAGCTGCATTGGCGGATAATTCCAGACCGATCAGAGCTACTACCGGGCCCATGGCTGCAGGCGGAAGTACGATGTTGATCCAGTCTGTACCAAACTTATAGATAATAAGTGCTAAAATACAGCCGCAGAAACCAACTGCCACGAAACCGCCTAAAGCGTATTCATAGCCAAAATTCTGGATCACAATAGATGCAGGTGCCAGGAAAGCAAAACTGGAACCTAAGTAAGCCGGTGCTTTTCCCTTTGTGATCGCGATAAATAAAAGGGTTCCGATACCATTCATGAACAGTACGATCGCAGGGCTGATGCCAAAAAGGAAAGGCACCAGAACGGACGCGCCGAACATGGCAAACATGTGCTGGATACTTAAGGGTATCAGCAATTTTACAGGAACTTTTTCTTCTACCTGAATAATTCTCTTTTCCATTCTCTTCTCCTTTGATGTGTTATTTGCCCCGGAAAAATCCCAGGAGTACATTAATATTATCTTCTTCTGGGATGTACTCTTTTTCCACGTTCAAAGCAGCGTTCGCAGATGGAAAACGGATAATCCCAGGAAAGTTCTCTTCCACAGATTGTGCATTTTCGGGTGTAGCTGGCACATTCTGTCTTTAAAATACGGCTGATCTCTTCTTCTGTGTTCCTGCGCTCTTCCACCAGATTTTCTTCCTGAACAGGCAGTCCCACTTTTCTGGAAAACTGGAAATACAGATCCAGCATTTTATAATAGCTTTCCAGATCATACAGATCCGGTCCCGGACTGTATGGAAACTGCAGTTCTTCCACATCCCGGTAGTCCCGGCAGTAATCTTTCCACAGATCCATGACCAGCTTATTGTCAATGTCCACAGAGCAGGTGATCAGCTTATAGATCTCTTCTTTGGAAAATTCGTCCATATGATCCCGCTGTACATGCTCAAAGCTTACATACAGCGCAAGCAGTTCGTCTACTTCCATTTTTTCATAAATAGAAGGTGTTTCCATACTGGCCCATATTTTTACCAGTGTGTCGATCTCAGCCGGCAGCTTTAACAGCTGTTCCGGGAAGCCGATGTAGGCTTTCATAATGGGGATCGGACGCCGTTCCAGTCCGTCTTTATTAATTCCAGATCGTCCAGCACGGCCACAAAACCTTCGTCATAGAGACCAAAACGCCCGGCCCGACCTGCGATCTGCTTGATCTCCTCTGGCAGAAGGCTTCTGCGGCCTACTCCGTCAAATTTCCGGGTCTCAATGAAAACAATACGGCGGATGGGCAGGTTTAAGCCCATTCCAATGGCATCGGTACTGACTACCACTTCTGTCTCTTTTCCAGGAAGCGGCGCACCTGCTCTCTTCTGGTGGCAGGAGGCAGACTTCCATAGATAACGCTACAATGGACTCCCTGGTTTTCCAGGTGGGCCGCCAGCGCCAGTACTGATTTCTTTGAAAATACGATAAGAGCATCGCCTTTTTCAAATCTTTTTCAGGGAATACGGCTTTTCTTCTAAGGTAAGCCTTGTATTTCGCTTATGACGGACGATCTTAAAGGTATCCCCACACCGTTTGATCATCTGCACGATAATATCTTCCGCCTCCGGAGCCATACACAGATGGATCTCCTCTGCACGAAGTCCCAAGACTGCCCTGGTCCAGTTGTGGCCTCTGTAGGGATCCGCTACCATCTGGCACTCGTCCACTACAGCTACGTCGAAATATTCGTGTTCATTTAACATTTCCACAGTACATGCCTGACAGCAGGCACCGGCCACTTCCAGTGTTTCTTCCCCGGTTATCATGGAACAGGGAATGTTTTCACCGTTTAGCCGGTCATAAACTTCCAGTGCCAGAAGTCTTAAGGGACCAAAATAGGCGCCGTGGGAAGCTGTTTTAACCTTTCTAATGCATCGTGGGTCTTTCCGCTGTTTGTTGGTCCGATATGAAGGATAAAGCGGCGCTTCATGGCCCTGGTCTCCGGATATTCATCCTCCGGGCGGCGTTTTACAGACTCCCGTATTCCCTTTTAATAGTCTTTGGAAGATAAAACAGCTGATAAGCCCGCTCTAAGGAGTTGGTAAGAAGGTAGCGGCGGATGCCCTGCATTTTAATACATGCTCCAGCTCTTCTTCTGTCAGCTCCGGCAGGTATTCCATATCTTTTGCTGCCAGCATCCCGCAGAAATCTTCCATTTTTTCCAGTTTTCTTTTAACTGGTCCAGGGCCGGGCCCGGTTTTAAACGTTCTTCCTTGTGCATGAGATAGGCACACACTTTTGCAAACATGGCATGGATATCGTTTAATTCATTTGGCTTTTCCACCCCGTTTAAAGTCTCCTGGCTTAAACGATTTAAGCGGTGTTTTAAGTCCGCGCCTGTCATGGAGCGGTATCGTTTATTGGCTGTTCCAAAAACAGCTCTTTATAATACTGCCCCAGATAGGCCAGACATTCTTCTTTTATTTCCATGGATGTCCTCTTTTATTCATGGCGATATCACCCTCAGGTGACATGTCCGTTTTCTTATATCCGCCACAAGGGGCTGCTGCAAAATTTTAAGGCATCCTGCAGCAGCCCCTGTGTTTCTTGTGGTCCCGCCTGTAAGTGCGCGGAACTTTATGATCCGCACCGTCATCTGGCTAAACCATGGTGGTATCTACAAAATTTTCAAATCCGGTAATGCCAAAGCTTGCGCTGACACTGTTGATCCCTTCTACGATCTCTTCTCTGGAATAGTTTGCCATGAAAAGTGTATCATCATCTAACTGGTTTAAATACATATAGAAAGTCAGTGCCATTTCCAGATGTTCTGTGTCGTTTTCATCCAGATTTTCGTAAAGCTGGTTCTCTGCTTCGTTGATCTCACCTGCATCTACCAGATCACGCAGTTTCCGATAAATACGGTCTGTATCGCTGTATTTATCCTCTGTATCCGGAAGGGCATAATTGATCTCGTTTTTCCAAGTGCCAGTCTTGCAATGGCGCGGACTAAGTCACTGATGGTACGCATTACATAATCGTCCTGATATCCCATATCTGTTTCCCTTTTATATTTATATAACTTTTTCTCTTCTTAGCTCATTTCAGTATAGATGAAACCACCTTTTCAGTCAAGGCAAAAGCATTTATAATGAGGGTATCCGCAATGATCTGAAGGAGGTCGTGAACTTGAAAAAATATTTGCTGCCGGTGTGATCATGAGCATCCTTTCTGTTTTGTTAAGCCTTTGCGCCAGGAAGGTAACCGGCTTTGCCCAGGCTTATTCTGTAACTATATATCCTGTCCTGAAAGGGATATTTGCGCGTATTTTCGGGATCTTTCCCTTTCTGTATCAGAAGTAGGGCTGTATCTGCTTCTGCTCCTTTGTATTTTTTCTGTGGTCAAATGGTTTAAAACGCCATTATATCTGTTAAATGGTGCATTCTTTACAGCTTCTCTCCTGTTTTTCTTATTTACCATCAACTGCGGCATTAATTATTACCGGAATTCTTTTTCTTATGAAGCTGGTTTTGTGATCCGGACCCATTCTACCGATGAACTCTATGCTCTTTGCAGTAATCTTGTAAATAAGGTAAATGAAAATATACCAACAGAAACAGACCCATCTCCTTCAGATGCCGGGAATTTCTCTTATTTTCAGAATTTTTCCTATCTTCGGGAAATGGGGAAAGAAGGGCAGAACGCCATGAAAGGACTGGCAAATGAGTATCCCCAGTTTAAAAGCTGGTACCCATATCCAAAGCCTCTGATCCATCCAAGGCTTTTATCTGTCCAACAGCTGACCGGCGTCTATTCTCCTTTTACAGTAGAAGCCAACTACAACAGTGAGATACCTGCCTACAACATTCCCCATACCATCTGTCATGAACTGTCTCATTTAAAGGGATATATGCGGGAAGATGAGGCCAATTTTATCGGTTACCTGGCCTGCACCGGTTCAGAAAGCAGGTCATTTCGCTACAGCGGTTATCTCACTGGCTGGGTTTACGCGGGAAATGCTCTGGCAAAAGCGGATTATGACGGTTTTATAGAACTATATAAGAAATTAGATGAAAAAGCCAGAAATGACCTGGAAGAAAATAATGTTTTCTGGGATCGTTTTGAGGGAAAGACGGCAGAGGTGTCCACCAAGGTAAATGATACATATTTAAAAGCCCACAGCCAGACAGATGGTGTCTTAAGCTATGGGCGTATGGTTGATCTTATGCTTGCGGATTTTTATTCGGATGTCACTGCGGACTGATCTGTTCCAACAGATCGCATCACTGGCGACCTGCCTCTGACGGGCTTGCCTCAGAAGCCGTAGCCTTCTTCCATGCATACCGTTCTTCCAGGATGGTATCTTCCGGAAGCAGCAGGTAATTATTATCCCTGTCAGAGTCATTGATCATGGAATTTAATTCTTTTAACAGATAGCTGTCCGGCAGGTTACGTTCCCACCAGGTATAACCTTGCGAAGTTCTCACTCCTTTGGCATCAATGTTGCGGCCTGCGTAGTAATCAATATATACATCTGCGTAGGTCACTGCCATGGAGCGTTTCACATCACTTCCTACATTGTGGACTACTCCGCCGATCTGGTCTGCGATCAGCTTCTGAATGTAATGTTCCGACCAGCCCACAAAATCCAGCAGATCTGTATTTTCCTGTTCTGTACGTTTTGCCCAGACTGATACATCCACAGACTCCGTAGAATATTCCATGCTTCCGTCCTCTTTCCACTGTAAAACGCCATACTGGCAGGGCGGGATACTCATAGCATCTGTAATGATCTCCTGGATGCCATAGGCATCATCTGCTACTCCCGGTTCTGCCTTGTGCTTGCGGATCCTCTGAACATGAAGATGACCGCTTAAAAACAGGGGGATCTTATATTTCTGAAGAAGATCAATGACCTCCCCATTATTGTCCATGGCACACTGGGTTGTATACATACGGCTCTGGGCCAGCAGGTTGTGATGGGCAATAGGCAATATCTGCATCCCGTCTTCCTGGGCCTTTTTTAACTGCTCATCCATCCACACCAAGGTCTCTGCCTTGATCCGGCCTTCTACCAGGTTCTTAGGCTCATACTGGCAGGAGTCTAACATTAAAAGACGGTTTCTTTCATCTAGCTGGTAAACATAGCTTAAAGAAGCACTGTCCCGGCTGATGGCCTGATCGTAACCGTACATATGGTAAATATCATAAAATTCTTCCGGGGTAACGCTGTCTGTGGATGTTTTCTCATCTCCAAAATAAACAGCCGCATTGGGATTATTGATATCATGGTTTCCAGGGATGATCAGTACCGGAATACCTGCATCCTGAACTTTGTGAAGCTTCTCAGCCAGTTCCTTATGATTGATCTTCTCCCCGTTCATGGTAATATCACCACTGAGTACCAGTGCTGTTGGTTTTTCAGCGATCACCTGATCCATAAAAGCATCTAACAGCTGGGGAAGATATTTTACCACTTTTCCGTCGCAGCGCTCTACAAAAGCTGAAAAGCTGCTCCGTCATCCTCTGAATCTGCGCTCTGATAATGAACATCCGTTGCCTGGATGATCCTTGGAGGCGTATAATGCTCTTCTTCCGGGACCTCCGGCCAAACCTGAGGCAATGTCTTACTCCAGCCTTTATAGCCTGTTTCCCGTCGGATATGGGTATTTTTCTCCGTCTCATTCCATAATTCATCTGTATCTTCTGACAGATCTGATCCTTCAGCCCCGTCCATTTTTCCATTTTCACGGTCTGTATCATCTGCAGACCCGTCAATTACAATATTGGTCTCTGCCGCAGCCTTAGAGGTGTACTCCGTACTGTCTCCGGCAGTTGTTATTTTCTTAAAACGTGCAATACCCCGAAGCATACCAGAAATACAAGGGCATACATCAGGGCACTGACGATCCAGGTTTTCGTTTCATAATTTATATGATCCCCAGCTCTTTCATAGCATAGGCGATCCCGTCATCCTCTACTGTTTTGTTACAAAGATATATATGGTTCCAACACCGGACTGTGATCTCCCATGGCGATACAGTTGACTGCATACTGGAACATGGACAGATCATTGCTGCTGTCACCAAATACATAAGCATCCTCTTTTGAAATGCCATAGTGTTTTAACACAAGATCAATGGCAGTTGCCTTGGAATGACCTCTTGGGATACACTCATAAAAGCCCTTTTCCCTGTCAATGACCTCAATATCCGGCATTCTTCCAAACAGCTCTTTGCAGCGGCTCTTTTCATCAGAACCAATGTAAAACTTGTCAAAATCAAAACTGTCATCTTCCCAGTAGCATGGCATTGGACAGCCGGAGAGCTTAACAAACTGTTTTACACGCTCTACCTGCGGCAGACAGGATGGTGCTTCATGCATATAGCAGCCGCCCAGACCTTCCAGTACACCGTCCAGACCGCAGTCATCAATGTCTTTTTTGATCTGCAGTCCTCTTTCATGTGGGATCACATGGTGATATAAGACCTCATCTTTTACTCTCACATAAGTACCGCAGCCGCAGAGAAATCCATCTGCATCTACCTGGGAACGGATCTCATGTAAATGCGGATACACACGGCCTGTATTGATCAGGACCAGATGTCCTTTTTCTCTTGCCTGTTTCAGTGCCTCTTTCGCACTGTCAGGAACCCTCCGCGTCTTTTCAGACAGGAGGGTTCCGTCAATATCAAAAAATAAAGCTTTTGTTCTGTTATTATTCATCATCTCTGAAAACAATGGTTCCTGTCTCCTCATCCATACTGTCAACAATAGCCAGTGACTCCAGACGGATTCCTTCGGAACGGATCAGATCTCCGCCTACCTGGAAGCCTTTTTCAATAACGATACCAGCACCTACTAATTCAGCACCGGAATCTCTTACTAAAGCTGCCAGACCTTCTAACGCCTTTCCGTTTGCCAGGAAATCATCGATAAGAAGCACTTTGTCGCCCTTTCCAAGGAATTCCTTGGATACGATAATGTCATATACTCTGCCGTGGGTAAAGGACTCTACTTTAGAAGTATAGACTTCACCAGCAATGTTCTTGGTCTGTGTCTTCTTAGCGAATACAACAGGAACATCAAAATACTGGGCTACAATACATGCAATTCCGATTCCGGAAGCCTCGATGGTAAGGATCTTGTTTACTTCCACATCCGCAAATCTGCGCTTGAATTCCTTTCCGATCTCACCAAACAGTTTAATATCCATCTGGTGATTTAAAAAACTGTCTACTTTCAGCACATTTCCCGCTTTGATCTTGCCGTCCTTACGGATCCTATCTTTTAAGAGTTGCATGTATAATATCCTCCTTATCCATTTGTTTTGAATATAATATTTTAGTTTGCTTTTGTTTCTTCTGCTGTAGTTTCAGCTTCTGTTGTTTCTTCTGGGGAAGACTCCTGGTCTGCTGAAGTTTCAGTAACAGTTACTTCACGCTCAGACAGTTTTGCAGGATTTTCTGCTTCATTGTCTGCATTGGAAGCTAAAAATCTTAATACCTTATCCTGAAGGACCTGCTCATTTACAGTATCTTCTCCATAAAGGCTTACCAGTGTATCTTTGCTGGTTCCATTTGCCTGTGCAAATGCTTCTTTATCTTCATCTGTCAGGTTATCAAGACCTTCTTTTGCTGCAATGTCTTTTACAACGATCTCTTTCTTAGCTGCTTCTTTTACAGAAGAGTAGATGTATTCCTTAAATCCGGCTTCATCCATACCATTGGCCTGAGCCATCTGGGAAAGAGTCATTCCGTACATCTTAGCCTGGTTGGTATACTGCTTTAACATCTGATTGTAACGCACAGATAAACCGTTTCTGGAGAACTTGAAATCGGAGTTATCGATAATGTCCTGAAGAACATCCTGCTCCATTTCCTGCTCTGCTGTCTTCTGCTTCTGGGCTAACAGGTCAGCACGGATGCCTTCCTTATACTCATCTACAGTCTGGTAATCAGAAGTTCTCTGTACAAATGCATCATCTAATACTGCATCCTGCTTTTCTTTTACAGCATTTACAGTTACTTCAAATACAACTGCCTGTCCTGCTAAAGACTCTTCTCTGTAATTTTCCGGGAAAGTTAAATCCAAGGTCTTTGTCTCACCCTTCTTTGCTCCGACCAGACCGTCTTCAAAACCGTCGATCATAGATCCTGAACCAAGAGTCAGATCCTGTCCTTCTGCGGTACCGCCGTCAAAAGCTTCTCCGTCTTTTGTTCCCTTGTAGTCGATGTTGACGATATCGCCGTCCTGCGCAGCTCTGTCCACTTCTACTTCATTTGGATTTTGCTTCAGATTGGTCTGGATCTTCTGGTCTACTTCATCATCTGTTACTTCCGGAGCTGCTACATTGATCTTTACTCCTCTGTACTCAGAAACAGTTGCAGAACCAAGGTTTACATTTGTGGTGTCTGTGCTGCCTGCGCATCCGGTCATCAGAACAGCTGCAGTCAGACCGCATAAACATAATAATTTCAGTTTTCTCATTGTTGCATGTCCTTTTCTTTTCTTTCTTTTCGCTTATTTGTTCTGTCAGGAACTTTTTGTCCGTCCCTGGAAAACAAAACAGACTTTCTTTAAGCGTTGTACATAGTTATACCATACACCGTCGGGAAAAAAAAGCCCTTACAATAAGTTTTATGACGCATAAAATGCCTTAAATGCTTTATATGTATGGTAAACGTCTAATTTAGAAGCAAGTTCAAAAGGAGCATGCATGGAAAGGATCGGCACACCTAAGTCCACTGTATCCACATCCATATGAGCTACAAACTTGGCAATGGTGCCGCCGCCGCCTGCATCTACTGCGCCAAGCTCGCCTGCCTGCCAGTAAACACCTGCATCTTCCATAATGCCGATAACTTTCGCCATGGTCTCTGCACTGGCATCATTGGAGCCGCCTTTTCCTCTGGCGCCTGTGTATTTAGTGAGAACACAGCCTTTGTTGATGTAGCTGGAATTGCGCGCTTCATATACATCCGGGAAAGTCGGGTCATAAGCTGCATTTACATCAGAGGACAAGCATAAGGAAGCCTTTAATACGTCACGTACCGCAACCTTCTCCATAGAAGCAAGATCTTCTATATAATGAAGGACATAATCGGAATTCAGACCTGTATTTCCGTCAGAACCTGTCTCTTCTTTATCTGTAAGAATGGTCACTGTGGTGTGTTCCGGCTTTTTCGTATCAATCTCAGCAGTCAGCGCTGTGTATGCACAAACACGGTCATCCTGGCCATAAGCGCCTACCAGACTGCGGTCTAAACCGATATCTCTTGCTTTTACAGCCGGTACCAGTTCAAATTCTGCGCGGAAGAAATCTTTTTCTTTCATACCGTACTGTTCATGAAGCAGTGCCAGGATAGAAAGTTTTACAGCGTCCTTGATGTCTTCTCCTTCATATGGAAGAGAACCTAAAACAACGTTTAATTCTTCTCCCTTTAAGCCTTCCCGCAGCGGGCGCTCATTCTGCTTTGCAGCCAGATGTGGCAGCAGGTCTGTAATGCAGAATACAGGGTCATCTTCTTTTTCACCGATGCAGATTTCCGTCAGTTCCCCGTTTTTCTTTGCAACAACGCCGTGAATAGCTAACGGAATAGTTCCCCACTGGTATTTGCGGATACCGCCGTAGTAATGAGTCTTAAAGTAGGCTATATCTTCTTTTCATATAATGGATTTGGCTTTAAGTCCAGTCTTGGGAGTCAATATGAGCTCCATTGATATGCAGACCTTCGGATAATGGCTTTTGCCAAAGGTAGTTGCAATAATGGCTTTTCTGCGGTTTACATAATATACCTTATCTCCTGGTTCATAGGAAGCAGTGCGGTCAAATGGCTTGTAACCGGCTTTTTAACATGTGTACAGCTTCTTTTACGCACTCGCGCTCTGTTTTTCCTGCGTTAAGGAACTGTTTGTAGCCTTCACAGTATTTGAAAGCTTTTTCCTTGTGGTCTGGTGCGTCTTTTCCAATATGGGGAGCAGACCAGGTAAGCTGCTCCTGTAATTCCTGTGCTTTTGTTTTCTTGGACATGGGATCTTCCTCCGTAAATTAAGTAATACTCAGCCGCCTGAGGGCGGAGAGAAACATTAGTATATACTTCCCGCTAAAGCGGGAAAACCGGGACCAACTCCCGTTGAAAACTATAACTCAAAAGTTCGGACTCTGGGCTTCGGTTTATCCCCGACTGCGCCCCCATCTTTTTATGCCTTGCATCCATAAGAATGGCAGAAACCTGGGCATCCCCAGTCCTGCTGTAGCCTGGATCATCTGCTCTAACATCTGGCTGTCCGTCTCTTTTGCCTCTGCCAGCCAGGAAAGGATCTCTCTTTCTCCCCGCTCTGTCAGGCCTTTTGCTGCTTCATCCAGATATTTTTTGATGTATTTCCAGTATTCTTCTTTCCATTCCTCTGTCAGACCTTTGGGCCAGTAGAGGCGGTAAAGGGCCATGCGGCATACAAGGGCCGGGCTTTCTAAGATCTCTGCTGTTGGCAGCAGTTTGTCATATTCCCAGAACTGAAAATCAGTTCCGTTAAAACAATACCGGTACATATGACCGCAGCCATGCATTTCCCTCATAATGATACGGGCAGGAGTATTTTCTATGGACTCCTCAAAAAACTCCGGAAAGATCAGCTTTGCCAGAAGTTTCCCTTCTTTATCCCGGTAATCTACAACCAGCATCTGCCGCAGTTCTGAAAGTATTTCTTTAAAACTGGATTTTCCTCTGGAAAGATACGGATATCCAGTTTATTTATCTGGGTACAGCCTGTAAATACTCCGGCCCCCAGTCTCTCACTGTACTGCAGCAGGAAAGATTCTTTAAATGGAAACAGTTATAAAGGCATAGGCCCCTACTTTTCCAGATGTTTCGGCAGCGTAAGTTCCTCCAGGGCTTCACCGCACATTTCCGGCTCTCCTTCGTATTCTGCCGGCGGCTGTTCTCTTCTTCGCACAGTCTGGGAGAATGTATATGTATCCAGTTCTGTTACCGGAAGTCCTTCTATGGTGTCCGGTATCACCAGTTTGTTATCTAATGTGTAGCAGCGCCCCACACAGATCCCTTTTGTTGTCTTTCTATATAATACATTCATGTAATCAGTTTAATCAGTTTCCCTTATTTTTCAACCCCATTTCCAATAAGGTCTAATTAAAAGCTGCTTCCTGTTCATGCATTGCATGACCAGAAAGGATAAAAGCACCAAAGCTAAGGGCCAGTCCCTCTGTCGTGCCCAGTCCCAGAAGGGATGTATAAGTGATCGGCAGCAGGAAACCTGCCACACCTGTAAGTCCTACAAATGCTCCTACTACCAGATTGGCCATTGTTACGATCAGACAGAATGTGATACCTGTGATCATGCTTCTAATTCCTCCATGTATTTCATCGCTTCATAAAGGATCTTTTCCTCATCCAGTGTAAGAACTTCCCGATCCTTCATCAGCAGTCTGCCATCTACCGCCATATCGCAGACGTCAGACGCAGTAACACATTCTAACAGAGTATTCACCAGATTACCAGTAGGATATAAATGAGACTGCATGGTATTGATGGTAATAAAGTCCGCTTTTTGCCTTCTGCGATCACACCGCCCTCCTCTTTCATCAGGCGGTATCCCTCTTTGTAGCCATGGAAATGATCTGAGCTGCAGACATGATAGCCGGATTGCTCTGGGCAACGCCGTGTTTTACGTTCATCACAGAACGGAAGATCTTCATTTCATTCCAAAGACTTAAACCACCGTGAGCAGCACCGTCTGTTCCAAGTCCTACGCAGATTCCATCTTCTAAAAGTGCCGGTGTCTCCGGAACTCCTTTTCCACAGTTGCTGAACGGACAGTGGCATACTTTTACGTCACGCTCACGCAGCAGTGCTCTTTCGTGAGCCGATACCATGATACTGTGGGCACCGATAAAGCGGTCGCTTAAAACATGGAAAGAGTCCAGATATTCATAAGGACGTTTTGGAACCGCTGAAGGAAGAAATTCACTTCTCCCGGATATTCATTCATATGGGCCTGTAAAGAGCCTGGCGGTCATCTGCATGCTCTGTGATCAGCCGGATGGTCTTCTTTATAAGATCAATCTGACCAGACAGCAGTTGCAGGATGAAACAAGCATCAACGTAAAACATTAAACCGTACCATCAGCCAGTTAAAAGAAGAGGGATTTATTTCCCTGGAAAAGGGCAAGATCTGCTATTATAAAGAAAATTATAAAAGGCTGTAACATGGCTGCAGGAGGCGCGGCGCAGATAATATTCTCTGCTACCGCCCCTCCTGCAGCATTTTTCAAATTCATGTGCTGGGACCGGATGGGAAAACCAGTATCCCTGTACTTCATCACACATGGTATTTCTAAGGATGGACGCCTGTTCCGGCGTCTCAACTCCCTCACATACAATATGATAACCAAGACCTTTTAACAGGTTGATGATCTCACGAAGGAAGTAAATCCCCTTATGAGTAGTCTCACAGTTGCTGATAAAGGCCCGGTCCACTTTTACTGTGTTGACCGGAATATCAATGACTGTATTCAATATGGAATAACCGGCTCCAAAATCATCTAAGGCTGTCCTAAAACCGACAGTCTGTAACTTTGCAAACAGCTGCTTTACATGGTCATAATCAGAAACTGTAGCTGTCTCTGTTAATTCCAGTTCTATAAGAGCCGGGTCCACACCGTATTTTTCCAGGATGGTTGTATAACGGTGAACGGTATCACTGTTCTGGGCATGAAGGGCAGACGCATTGATGGAGATCAGACGCTGCGGGATCCCCTGTTCCTTCCAGTTTGCCAGAAGCTTTACCGTTTCCTCAAACATGTAAAAATCCAGGTCAATGATACGGCCGTTTTTCTCATAAACAGGGATAAAACTGTCCGGCGGCAGGATCGTACCATCTTCCCTCTGCCAGCGGACTAAAGACTCCGCACCTACGATCTTTCCTGTTGTCAGGGAGAAACGTGGCTGGAGATAGATCTTAAATTCTTTATTTTTATTGCTTTATCTAAGCCAATGGCAATTTCATTTTCCATATTCTGGAGATCCGCCATGGTCTTATCATATACACATACAGTCTCAGGGAATTATCCTGGATCTGGCGTCTGGCATAGTTGGCCGCATCAATAGCAAACGAAGCTCCGTCGCAGTCTTTTTCTACTTTGTATACACCGGTGCGCAGGCGCAGCTTTGCTTCCGGATATTTTCTCTGCTGCCGCTCAATAAATCCATTATTGATACGCTTAATGGCTTCTATGGAACCGTTATTCCATTTTTCCTCAAAGAAGAGAATGAACTGATCTGCGACCACCCTGGTAAAATGGGCAGTATTGCGCTTTTTTAAAGTATCAATAATATAACCGGTAAATTCCCGCAGCAGCTGGTCTCCTGCTGCATAACCGTATTTCCGGTTAAAATATTTAAAGTTTTCAAGATCTGTGTAAACTAAGAGACAGCTTTTTCCTTTTCCGGAAGCGATCACACTGTCAACCTCTTCCCTGAAACGGTTAAAAGAAAGCAGACCTGTAACCTGGTCATATTTAGGATAACCGGCACAACCATTACAGGTTGCCTCTTCTTCCCGGTACTGTCCCAGTTCCCGTTCCAGGCGCTCTTCCTGATGCCACTCCCCGGTTACATCAGTGACCATGCCAAAGAGGATACAAGATCTACCTTCTTCTTCATCTTCTTCAATGGATACAGTCTCCAGGCGCTTTCTGGAAACATAGCCGTCATCATCTACTTCACGGATATCAATGGGTCCCTTAATACGCCCACTGTAAAATTCAATGGCTTTCCAGCGGTCATCCGGGTAGATCCTGGTCTTATCCCTGAGATAATCACAATACTTCGGTATTTCCACTTCTACTTCCAGCTCTTTATTGTAACGGATCAGAGTATCTGTTTTTATATGGTATTCAAATATAATGACACCGCTTTTCTCCAAAATAGCGGAAAGATGCTTCAACATTCTTTTGCCGGCATTCTCTTCCCTGCGCCCTGGCATCTTCTGTACCTCCTCTTTTCTTAAGTACTTTTATCATTATTCCTACTTTACCATACTTATACTTTCTATTCAAGTTGAATACCCTTAATGCTTCCTTGGCATTTTTGCCAAATTTTTCCAATAATTTTCTAAAATATTTTTTTAGAGAAATTCCTTCACCATGATCTCTGCTTCATCTAATTCAGCAATAGCCGACAGTATCTCTTCCGGTTCCCAGTCCTCTGCCAGGATAAAAAGTCCTTTATAGATACTTTCCATAATACTCTGGAAATGTTTGTCTTTCCCTTTTCCGTTTTCAATAACTTTAAAAGCATCCCTGCCTGTCTTTTTCAGCCCGGAAAACAGACGTATCTTAAGAGAGCGCACCTGGTCCGGTCCGTTCCAGAGGCGCTCCATATCATAATCATCTGTATTTCCGCATTTTGCCACACAGGTAGCACAGCCCGGGGCTACTGCCAGTTTTTCTGCCCTTACCCGTTTTAACTGTTGGGCAAGTTCTTCCTCACCGGCATCCGGTCTTGCCAGAACAGACAGAGCACATGTTACTACCCTGTCTGTATCTTCTGTCTTTAAATGACTGTAAGTTGTCCTGGCAAGTCCGATCAAAGCGCCTGTAAGGATATCCCCTGGTCGTTTCTTTTCTGCGGACTCCATATCTTTACTCCTGTTCTGTTGGAAATACAACAGTCAACAGCATTTTAAAGGACTCTTCTGCGTAAACAGCGTGAGGAACCTTTGCCGGCATGATGAGGACATCACCAGCACAGCAGAAATGCTCTTTTCCGCCTACTGTAAATTTTCCTTTTCCTTCCAGTACCTGTACCATAGCATCGCCGGTGGAGTCATGGGTACTGATCTCTTCGCCCTTATCAAAGGCAAATAAAGTTACGCTGACTGCCTTGTTCTGAGCCAGTGTACGGCTGACGATCTGTCCCGGCTGTACAGTTACCTGCTCTGCTAACGGAAGTACGGTTTCGTGTTCAATGTTTTTAATAAATGCCATTTTAGTTTTCTCCTGCTACAAACTAATCTTTTCCCCGCCCATCGGGCGTGAGACATGTCCTAAACGTTAATCCAGTATCTTACCGTCAATAGAAATGGTCACTACCTGCCATGGAATAAACTTTCCACTGTTCTTTAAAGCCTTGATAGCTGCCTGCTCTAAACCGCCGCAGCATGGCACTTCCATGCGCACTAACGTAACGCTCTTAATATCATTGGCTGCAATGATCTCTGTCAGTTTTTCGCTGTAATCGCAGTCATCTAACTTTGGACATCCGATCAGTGTTACTTTGCCTTTAACAAAATCCTTGTGGAAGTTTCCGTATGCATAGGCAGTACAGTCTGCTGCGATCAAAAGCTTTGCCTGATCAAAGTATGGTGCCTTGATCGGTGCCAGTTTGATCTGTACCGGCCAGTTGCTTAACTGGGAAGTAACTGGTGCTGCACTGGAAGTATTTTCTCCTTCCTGAGCTGTTTCTTCGCTTCTGCGGTTCATCTGGCGCATACGGGTGCCAGGACATCCGCCTGCAGGAGCCTGATGGGCCGCTGCTGCCTTTTTCTTCTTATTTTCAAGTACTGCTGCCTCATCATATGCAGCTGCTTCTCTTTCTATAAAGGAAATGGCACCTGCCGGACAGGCCGGAAGGCAGTCTCCTAAACCATCACAATAGTCATCTCTTAATAATTTAGCCTTGCCATTAACCATTCCAATGGCACTTTCGTGACAGGCCTGGGCACAAAGGCCACAGCCATTACATTTTTCTTCATCAATATGAACGATCCTGCGTATCATTTTTGTACCTCCTTGACATTATATAAGGAATATACTACAATCACCTGCAAATGTATGTTGTTCTGACAACAAAAGGAGAGAAAATGGATTATAAACTGTTGGAAAATGCACCCTTATTTAAAGATGTTCCCCCTGAAGAGATCAATGTTATGCTCCAGTGTCTTGGCACAGAGGAACGGGATTATGACAAAGGTGAGACCATCTTTCATGCCGGAGATGTCATCCACAATATCGGACTGGTGCTGACCGGCCGGGTACAGATTGAAAATGATGATGTCTGGGGCAATAAAAGTGTTATGGAAAGTGTTGGTCCCGGCTTTGCCTTTGCGGAAAGCTATGCCTGTCTTCCCGGGGAACCCCTTATGGTATCAGCCATTGCAGCAGAACCTTCCCATATCCTGTTTTTAGATACAGGACGGGTACTGACCACCTGTCCTTCTGCCTGCACCCACCACAACCGCCTGATCCAGAACCTGTTATATATCTCTTCCCAGAAAAATCTAAATCTGTCCAGACGGATCTTCCACACCTCTTCCAAATCCATCCGTGGCCGCCTGTTATCATACCTTTCTTTTCAGGCCTCCAAAGCAGGCAGCCGGGATTTTTGTATTCCATTTAACAGGCAGCAGCTAGCTGACTATTTAAGCATTGACCGAAGCGCCATGTCGGCGGAACTTGGTAAAATGCGAAAAGAAGGGATCCTGGAGACAGATAAAAATCACTTTGTATTAAAAACGGACCTGCTGTAGCGGCAGGTCTGCTTTTTGTGCCAACGATGCGCACTCTTTTTTATCTTCTGGCTTCTCTTGTTTTTTCGATCAGCCTTCGTATTCCTTCTTCCGGATAAGAAAGCAGGGCTCCAAAGTCTGCTGCCAGCTGATAGCGTTCTTCCTCAGTTCCTCCGCACTGGTTTTCCAGCTCTTTCTGGCGTTTTTTCAGTTCCAGATAGGTCTCATAAACGTCCTGAGTACGGAAAAATAAATAATTATATTTGTCCTGATTTGCCTCTGCCGGGAACAGATCTGTGATCAGCGCCTCATCCTGTGGATGATAAAGGATCCCATATTTTTCACAAAGCTTCTTTACCTGGGGCAGATAAGAGTCTCTTTCTGCTTTGGTGTCACATGGATGGCTCATTGCCAGCTTTTTAAGGCCGGACGCCACCATTTCACAGAAGCAGTCCATCACACCACACTGATAGGAATAATTGTCAATGGGCTGCTCCTTTTCTGCTTCCTCTAAAAGCACATACTCATCCTTGTCCAAAGACAATGGTATTCCCGACGCGCTTGTAACATTCACTCCCCCATACCAGGTACTGTCCACCTGAAAAACGTCACCAACCTGGTATTCCGCAGAATACTCATCATTTTTGCGAACGATCTTTATTTTCTGTTTTTCCATAAGTAGTTTTATCTCCTTGTTGTAACTTATCTTTTGCATTCACATAAATCCTGTTTGACGCCATCTTAACACATTCCCAAACAAACCTCAAGAGCAGTGAAAAAGCGGTTGCCACAGCCTGATTTCTCATGTAAAATGGGCTTATCTGTGCTACTGTTGATCATATGTACTCTTGGAAGTTTCCGAGAGCATATTTATTTTATAAGGAGTTTTTGAATGAGTATATTAAATGTAGAACATTTAAGCCACGGTTTTGGAGACCGGGCTATTTTTCAAGATGTGTCTTTCCGCCTTTTAAAAGGAGAACACATTGGTCTTGTAGGTGCCAACGGTGAAGGTAAATCCACTTTTATGAACATTATCACCGGAAAGCTGATGCCGGATGAAGGCAAGGTAGAGTGGGCAAAGAACGTAAATGTAGGCTATCTGGACCAGCACACAGTCCTGGAAAAAGGAATGACCATCCGGGAAGTATTAAAAAGCGCCTTTGCTCCTCTTTTTGAGATGGAAGAGCGGATGAACCATATCTGTGACAATATGGGGGATGCAGACGAAGATCAGATGAATGCCATGATGGAAGAGCTTGGAACCATCCAGGACCTTTTAATGGCACATGATTTCTATGTGATCGACTCCAAAGTAGAGGAAGTTGGCCGGGCTTTAGGTCTGGATGAGATCGGTATGGACCGTGACGTAACAGAGCTTTCCGGCGGTCAGAGAACCAAAGTCCTTCTTGGAAAGTTGCTGCTTCAGAAGCCGGATATCCTGCTTCTTGACGAGCCTACCAACTACCTAGACGTACAGCACATTGAATGGTTAAAGCGCTATCTTCAGGAATATGAAAATGCTTTTATCCTGATCTCCCATGATATCCCATTCTTAAACAGCGTTATCAACCTGATCTATCACATGGAAAACCAGCGTCTGGACCGCTACGTAGGCGATTACGACAAATTCCAGGAAGTTTATTCTGTAAAGAAGGCTCAGTTAGAAGCTGCCTATAAGCGCCAGCAGCAGGAAATCGCTGAACTGGAAGATTTCGTTGCCAGAAACAAAGCCCGCGTTTCCACCAGAAATATGGCTATGTCCCGTCAGAAGAAACTGGATAAAATGGAAGTGATCGAACTGGCAAAAGAGAAGCCAAAGCCAGAGTTTCATTTCCTGGAAGCCCGCACTCCAGGCAAATATATTTTTGAGACCAAGGATCTGATCATCGGCTATGACGAGCCCCTTTCCCGTCCTTTGAACCTGACTATGGAGCGCGGACAGAAGGCCGTCCTGGTAGGTGCAAACGGTATTGGAAAACCACTCTTTAAAGAGTATCCTGGGACTGACACCTGCTTTAAGCGGTTCTGTGGAACTGGGCGATTATCTGTCCATCGGATATTTTGAACAGGAAATGGCTCCCGGCAATACGACTACCTGTCTGGATGAGATCTGGAAGGAATTCCCGTCTTATACCCAGTATCAGGTGCGCTCTGCCCTTGCAAAATGCGGTCTGACCACAAAACACATTGAAAGCCAGGTCCGCGTATTAAGCGGCGGTGAACAGGCCAAAGTGCGCCTGTGCAAACTGATCAACCGTGAAACCAATGTCCTTCTTTTAGACGAACCTACTAACCATCTGGATGTAGACGCAAAAGAAGAATTAAAACGTGCCTTAAAGGCTTACAAAGGAAGCATCCTTCTCATCTGCCATGAACCGGATTTTTATGAAGGTCTGGCTACAGATGTATGGGACTGCAGAGACTGGGCACTGCGTTTATCATGATCTTACCATGATCATAGAAGGCTGCTTTCAGATCATTTACTATGAAAGTCCCGGACGGCAGCCGCGAATGAGCCATGCTTGCATGAGCGAATTCACGGGTATCGGACGGGCAAGCCGGTATGAGCAAGGAGCGCGATAGCGCGGATTGCGAATGCTGGCGACGATTGCGGGAGCACCAAAGGTGCGGAGCAATCGGCTTTCATGAATGGTGATGCCTGCGTCAGCAGGCATGTCCGTTTAAATTGAATGACCTGAAAACAGCCTTCTGTTATTTCTGATTATCTTTTATTTTTGGGAAATATCTTCAATAAAACCTTCTCCGAATACCTCCTTCACATCACTTACAATAAGAAACGCCTGCTTGTCATATTCCCGGACAATATCCCGAAGCCAGATGATCTCTTTTCTGGGAACAACACAAAACAGCATGTCCCTTTCTGTTCCGGAATACATTCCTACTGACTTTACAGCAGTAACACCTCTCTCCATATTTTTCATGATCGAGCCTGCGATCTCTTTACTGCGTTCAGAAATAATGATCGCAAGCTTTGAAAAATTCAGACCGTCTAAAATTCCATCTGATACGCGGCACACTGCATAGATCGCTATCATCGCATACAATGCTGATCCCAGTCCAAATACAGAAGCACCTGCCAGTACTACCATTGCATCAAGGACCTGCATGATCTGAGATACAGAATATTGACGGATCTTCAGATGAAGCAGGGCTGCAAGCATATCCGTGCCCCTGTAGTGGCATGTACTGCAAATAAAATCCCTGTTCCAACTCCGGAAAGAATACCGCCAAATAAAGCTGATAAAAAGATATCATCTCCGGCAATGGTCATTTCCGGCAAAACATACAAAGAAACTGACAAGGACACAGTTGCTATAAATGTCCTTTTAATAAAATTCCATCCTTTCAAACGCCAGGCAGCCAGAAATAATGGAATATTCAGCAATGTATTTGTCAGCCACAAGGGTATATCAAACAGACTTTTGAATATGATCGCCACGCCGGATACTCCGCCGGTAACAAGGTTCACAGGATCATAAAGGTTTTTTATTGCAAACCCCATTAAAAATGCTGCAAAATAATCACTGCGTAACAAGCCAATTCAGTTTTACTGCCCTGAAATCCTTCATTTTTATTTCACCATTTTTCTATCTGATCCCAGTCAGATTTTTTATGCGGACGTTCCCACATATATTCTTTAAATTCCCACAACATGGGGTTCCTTTACATACCCAGATGCGGCGGTCTGTCACATCCATAAGGATACACCCAAGCGTACTGATCCGGTTCAGCTCTGTCTTTCTGCTATCACCGTGTCTGCAAACACTGAAAGGATATCCAAAATGATCCTTAAAAGCATCCTTTATATCTTCCATGGTGACTGCACCTGCTTTAGGCTGAAGATGTTTTAAAATTCTCCTGTCACGATATAAAGTTCCCCAGAGCATCCACCTGGTATGCATAATGAGGATGGCGGATATGGTTACTATGGGCTATCAGGCCATTTTCCGGATACAGCACCAGCTGTCCGTCCTTTAGTTTTCAAATCCCATGGCATCACCACCGCAATAAGCTGCCACATAATACATTGGAAGCATCGATTCCGCTCCGAATATCTGATTCACTGCATCAACATAACGATCCTGTTCCAAAATTTACGGCGGATAAATACAGATGGGATTCCAAAACTTCAGGATTATATGTTTTTGCAGACTGTTGACTCCCAGGGCAATTCCTGCCTGGTTCATGCCATATCTGGCAAGCTGTCCTGCCTCTGTAACGATCATCAGATCCGGACCGTCATCTCTAAGAATCTGTAAGATCACGGTGCCATATTCCTGCCATGTGTAAGTGTCCCAGTTCTGTGCCAGGATCGTATGTCCATTAGCAGAAGCATCCGGCAATACTGCAACGCTGGAACAGCCATCCAGTTCCTCCTTATCAGAAGGGGTCTGCGTACCAGAGTCATAGCCTCTGACCGTGAATTTAAGGTTAAAAGGTCATCAAACTCTACATCTGCGCCCTGGGCGATCCCTTCTAATTCATCTAAAAGTTCCGGTGAGTAAGAATGGATAAAAGGAAGAAATTCTTTGGATATCACTTTTGCTTCATCCCAGCTTACCGCCGTGTGCCCGCCATTAAAAACCGGATATAGCGCTCCAATACTCCCTGTATCAGTTCTTTACATTGAACTCCATAATCTACTCCACGTTCTCTGTGGTTTTTACCACGGATAGTGAAAACAGGCATCTCCATATTATTCTCTCCTCTCTTTACTTGATAAACATAGTAACACCAGGGCCAAGAGGCAGGTTAAATGCCCACCAGACACCTAATATGAGCAGTTCCGTGATCATAGTCGCTATTGCATATGGCATACAGCCTGCAAAAACCGTTCCCATACCCGGTGTTTTACTCTTGTCTGTATTATACTTACCGAGAAGTCCTACGATCAGTGCCACATCAGAAGAGATCGGTGCGATCGCATTGGTAGCAGAATCTCCGATGCGGTATGCTACTGTAGTTAAAGCCGGGCTAAAGCCGATCGCATAAAGCATTGGGATCAGGATCGGTGCCAGGATCATCCACTTTGAAGATCCGGAAGTCATAAATAAATTTAAAAATGTAGAGAAAAATACAATAAATACAATAAGGCCAAATCCATTGATACCTGATGTTTTTATCCATTCAGCGCCTGCAGCACCTAATGCAGTCGGAATATTAGATGCATTAAACAGGTAAATAAATAAGGAGGCCGGAAGTGCGATAACCATGAAATTAACCATGGAATTAATACTGCCTGCAAGCATCTTAGGCAGGGAATTCCAGTCTTTTAAAGCACCAGTTGTACGTCCATAGGCAATTCCTGTAACCATAAAGAATAAAAATAACAGTGTTAACACACTCTTTAATAACGGAGAGTTGGGAACAAGGCTTCCATCATCTGCACGGAAAACAGAATTTTGCGGAATGCATATGATGACCAGTAATGCCAGGTAAATAACTGCTGCGATCGCTGTATTCCGGAGTGCCTTATGCTCCAGGGGAGATAAATCTTTATCTGAAGAGCCAATCTGGATAAGACTTAAATCCTTTGCTTCACCGATAAAGCCTCTGACAAATTTTGTTGTTACCAGGGTAAATACCAATGTCAGGACAATGGCGCATGCAAACATAAAATACCAGTTCTGGAGTACATGTACAGTAGAGGTGTCAATTCCCAGAGAAGAACATACAGATTCATTGATACCACTTAACAGTACATCCAGATTTCCAACAAATACATTGGCAGACATTCCGGCATTACCTGCCGCATATGCCAAAATAATGCCCAGCCACGGATTATACCCCATTGAAGCAAATACCGCCGCTGCTACTGCTGTACAGCCTAAGATACCTGCATTAGAGGCTGTATTTGCATTGATCGCAATAAATGAAACAATGGCAAATACAAATGCGGGACGTACACCTGCGATCGTTCTCTTAATAAACGCACCGAACAGTCCCACCTGTTCTGCCAGTCCGATGGACAGCATCAGCAGGCCCATCATCATCATTGGTGAAAAGTTATAATAAATACTGTATAAATTCTGTGTTACATAATTTATGGTCTCTTTATTTAACAGGTTCTTTATAGTAACTGTTACAATTTCCCCGCCTGTTCCTTTGGAAGATGCACTTTCATAAGTCACAGAAACACCTGCAAATATCACAGAAAGAACAATTGCCACCACGATCAGGATCGTAAACAGATAAAATGGATGCGGCAGTTTATTACCAATAACCTCAACACCATTAATAAACCGGAAAAACAACCCCTTTTTTTCTTCTTTTGTCTTCTCCATACCTGATTCTCCTTTACTTTGTTTCATATACGACTTCTCCGCCAACAACTGTCTGCAGGGAGCAGATATCTTTTATTTCTTCTTCCGGGCATTTCATATAGTCACGGTCGATCACAACAAAATCTGCCAGTTTTCCCGGCTCGATACTGCCTTTTAACTGCTCTTCAAATGCTGCGTAGGCCGCCCAATTTGTATAAGAGCGCAGTGCTTCCTCCGGGTCATTGCTTCCTGTGGATGCCATCCTCCTTCCGGTTTTAAATGCTCATCTTTTCTTGTTACCGCACAATACATGCTTAAAATGGATTGCAGCTTTCTACCGGTGAATCCGTTCCGTTTGGTAAAGGATTTCCCTGGTCGATCAATGTTCTCCATGCATATGCACCTTTTATGCGCTCTGCTCCCAGACGTGCATCTGCTACATTTTATCCGTCCGTAAAAATACAGTCTGATGAGTAGGTATAACCCCCAGTTTGCGGAAGCGTTCTATGTCTTCCGGAGCAATGATCTGGGCATGCTCACTTCTGAGTCGCGCATCTTTATCTGGAAGCTCCTTTAAAAGCTGTTCATATACATCCAGGCACTGACGGTTAGCTGCATCTCCAATTGCATGGCACCAGGTCTGGAAACCAGCCCTTCGCGCCTCATACAATACAGAATACAACTGGTCATTTGTCCACTTTCCATTTCCTTTATGACCTGGCTGGTCTTCATAGTCCTCTAACATCCATGCACTTCTGGCTCCTAAAGATCCATCAAGGGATATCTTATAGGCTCTGGCTGTAAGACGATTGTCATACATACCAATGCGGAGTCCCTTCTTAAAGAATTTTAAAGAGCCTTCCATCAGTTCCTGGTAATTCGGACGTCCCAGTACACGCATACTTACATAGATCCTTAATTTCAGACGCTCTTTTTCATATAATTCCTGCCATGCTTCCACCCACTCTTCCGGTGAGCCGGCATCCTGAACAGATGTTAAACCATTTGAAAAGAATTCCTGCTGGGCCAGCAATACGATCTTCTGGATCTGTTCCTTTGTATACGATGGTATCGCTTTATTAAATGGATCCTGCGCCTGATCAGTAACCACACCAAGGAGACTTCCATCCTGCTTATGTAAAAATTCTCCCCCTGCTGGGTCTGGTGTATCCTTTGTGATCCCTGCTGTTTCAAATGCCTTTGTATTCGCCCATGCAGCATGTCCGCAGGCTCTTGTAAGGTATACCGGTGAATCCGGCGCCACAGCATCCAGATCCTCTTTGCTAGGAAATGATGGATCATCCCATGTATCATTGATCCATCCCCGTCCAATGATCCACTCTCCTTTTTTTGCACTGCTGTAAGCATCGGCAACCATGTCCAGGATCTCCTGCTTTTGTTTCGATACCAGATTCAGGTTCAGCTTCATAGCACCTGTATTGGTAATGTGAAGATGGGCATCGATCAATCCAGGCAGTACTGTTTTTCCCTGAAGATCTATGATCTTCGTGTGTTCATCACAATTTTCAAGAACCTCCTCTGTACTACCAACAACACTAAATCTGTCTCCCGACACCCCGAATGCAGCGACTGTGGAAAATTTATCATCTGCAGTATAAATATTCCCGTTGATCCATGCCATATCCAGTTTTCGCATCTTGATTCCTCCTCCTGTTTTTACATATGTGCTCTCGGAATCTTTTTGTACTTGATTTTGCGAGAAGATTTTTGTCAGTTGTGCCCAAATTTTGAGGCGTACGCGGTGCGTACGTTGATAAAATTCGGGTGCGACTGACGGAAAATCGGCCGCAAAGGCAAGTGCATGAAAGACTCCGAGAGTACATATCATATTGACAGCCTTATTATTTTCAGCTAATATGATTGTAACTATTTTTGCAAATATAATCCAATACTAATTATTTATAAATTCTATAACATAAATGAATTGAATTTTCCGAATACTTATTCATTAGAGTTTCATCCTCTATTACAGTTTGTATTCCGCAGAAAGGATGATCATAAATGGATCTGGATAAGGTCACTTACCTTCTGGCACTTGCCGATACCAGAAATTATTCACGGGCTGCTGAACAATGCCATATATCACAGCCTGCTTTAACACGTTATATTAAAACCTGGAAGAAGAATTAAATGTAACACTATTCGACCGGTCTTCCTTTCCCATCCGGCTTACCTATGCCGGGGAGCGATATATAGACGGTCTTTTGAAGATCCTGGAAATGAAGAAAAACTGGATAAAGAAATGAGAGAAATCGCAGGACATGTCCAGGACCATATCTCAATCGGCATGCACAGCACCCGCTGTTACAGCTGGCTTCCCGCATTCTCCTGACTATCAGAAAGTCTGTCCCAAAGTAAAGGTCAAGCTGAGCGAGGGAAATTTAGCTAAATTACAAAGGATGTAAAAATGGGGCGATCGATGTATTTTTATATGTTCAAAGCCTTCTGATCTTGATGGCCTGACATTTGTCCCTCTTTTCAAGAAGAAATGACTCTTATTGTAAGCCGTACTGCAGCTGTTTTTCATAACTTAATACTTCCGGAAAACATCCCGGAGTTCTCCAGTATATTCCTCCTCGTATTCTGGAACAGATTCCTTTCATTTCCCTGACACCAGGACATGGAACCTATGAATTTGCAAGGGAACAATTTAAAAATTCCAAATATCCCCTCTGTTTCTATGGAGCTTGACAATTCACCTACCGTGTACCGTTTAGTTCCCCAAAACAATGGATTTGGATTTGCTCCAGTAACTGTTACTTATGAAGAAAAATTTGACTATACACCTATTTTCTGCTCCATGGATCATCATGTGAGTTCAAGGGAAATCGGGTTGTTGTATCGGGATAGTTCTTCATTATCTCCTGCGGCCCGCCAGTTTATCCAGACAGCCAGAGAGGTTATCCCCAGTTTTGTAAAATCTGAGATCCCTCATTTTGAAGTCCGGGAAGATATTAACTTTTCTTAAACTCTATTAAATGAAAGTTTAAAATAATAACACCTGAAAGGTAAACCCAACAATGCTTTCCATATTATATGAAGATAACCATATTATAGTCGTAATAAAGCCAGACGGTCTGGAATCACAAAGCGGAAAAAGCTTTGCCCCGGACATGGTCAGTGAGATACGAAAACACCTGGCCAGTCATCCACAAGATATCCACAAATTAACAAAGAAACATCCACAGCTTCAAAATATCCACAGCCACCTTATGTAGGAGTTATCCACAGACTAGACCGTCCGGTATCTGGTATTATGGTATATGCCAAGAATCCCAAGGCTGCAGCTTCACTTAGTACCAGCCTTCAGCAGGGAAAAATAGAAAAATGGTATCAGGCTGTGATCTGTGGAAAACCTGTGGATAACAATGGGACATATGTGGATTATCTTAAGCAGGACAAGAAAAACAACTGTTCACGGATTGTGGATAAGTCTGATCCTGAAAGCAAAAGAGCAGAGCTGGAATACAAAGTATTAGACTGTATACAAACGGAGGAAAAGGATCCCCAATACTTAAGTCTGGTAGAAATAAAGCTGCTCACCGGCAGGCATCATCAGATCCGGGTTCAGTTTTCCGGTCATGGAACCCCTTTATGGAGATGGCAAATACGGAAATAATGAAAAGCTGTAAGAAAAGCCTTGCTTTGTGTGCCTGCCATTTAAAATTTAAACACCCGGCAACTGGCAAGATCATGGATTTTCAGATAAAACCGGATACAGGAGCTTTTAAATTATTCAGCAAAAGCAACGACTAATACTAATAAACGAGCTGTGTACCTCTTTTTACCGTAGGTAACACAGCTCGAAAACTATAATTTCTAATTCAGATATTCCATAAGAACAGACAAGTAACTCTCTACTCCTATTTTCATGGCCTCTTCTTTCCAGGTAAATCGCGGATGATGGTTTACAAAACATTCTCTCTCTCATGTCCTGAAAGCAGAAAGAAATAAGCTCCTGAAGTTCCTGTTGCATTCATATAATAGCTGAAATCATCACTTCCCTCATCATACTCCCCAATCTTTACCGAATCTTCCCCATATTTTTACGGCAGGCAGAAATTACCAGATCCACAATTCCTGGATCATTGATGATTGGTTCATATCCATCTACATATTCCAGGTCAAATTTACAGTCCGTGATTTTTCCATTCCTTCTGCTATATCATAAAGCTTCCTTTTGTAATTTCTCTGGATTCCATATCATAGGAACGGGCATTCATGCTCATAGTTGCCTGTCCGGCTATAATATTGACAGCTGTTCCTACCTGCAAGGTTCCTACACTGATGATTTCTGAATTTTTAAAGCTTCCTGTTTAATGTCCATAATCCATTCCTCTCTTTCTATAGCCAATTAGCCACAATACCTGCAAATACTACGGATGAAATAGAAACTGTTACAATACCGCAATAACCATATGTGGCTGAAGATGGCTGCGTAAGTAATTTTTTCTGCGTCATTTTCTCCTACACTATTGGCGATCTCATTTGCAAGAATATAGGTTGTAGGAAAACCGAATAATGCAGAAGCTCCCAATGCTGTGCTTTAACCCGCCATATCCAGACAATGGAACAGGAGCTTGGACATTCCCTCTTTATCAGGCGAAAAGGATACCGCAATGCACAGCTTACAGATCAGGGCGCTGAATTTTATCGCATTGCCTGGAATAAAGACTTCAAATCCTGGCATTCTGAAAATTTTGATGAAACCATACCACCACTGGTTATTTTAGAGCATGCAGCCCTTGCAGCCTATTTTATGACAGAAAAATCCTGGACTTTCTGCCCTTATACCACAGCCATACGGCTTCAAAAATGGAGCTTGCATTTACGAACTTAAGAATTCTCCTCCAGAGCAGGTGGTATATTATCTGGTAAATGAAAACCGAAAAACGGCTACAATCCATAAATTTCTGGAACTTTTAACTGAGAAACTCAAAACACTTCCGAAAGATAAGATTACTTCTCAGTTAAAACAAACATAAAAGAAAAACCTTGCATAATCCTTCGAGCAGTTGTATAGTATTAATTGTAACGATACATAGTTTTGATTACTACATGTAAAAGTTTTCAAAGCTTATATGACACATGCAAGGAGGTATCTGCTATGAGTGCAAAAAAAAAGAAATATCTGCCGTATGAAAGACCCGGAAGTGCCATTACCCATCTGATCGCTATGGTGTCTGCTGCCATCGCAGCTGTTCCCCTTCTGATCAAGGCAGCAAAAACGCCAGGCTACCTGCATCTGGCAGCACTGGCGGTGTTTATTTTAAGTATGATCTGTCTGTATGGAGCAAGTACCCTGTACCATACACTGAATATTTCCCCTGTTATCAATAAGCGTCTGCGCAAACTGGACCATATGATGATCTTCGTCCTTATTGCCGGAACTTATACCCCGGTATGCCTGATCGTTTTAGGCGATCACACCGGCTGGAACCTTTTAGGCCTTGTATGGGGCATTGCCCTTGTTGGAATCATCATCAATGCCCTGTGGATCACCTGCCCTAAATGGTTTTCTTCCCTGATCTACATTGCTATGGGCTGGATCTGCATCCTGGCGATCTCCAAGATCATTGCAGCGCTTCCGTCAGGAGGCTTTGCATGGTTACTTGCAGGCGGTATCATTTACACAGTTGGAGGCATCATCTACGCCCTGAAACTGCCTATCTTTAATTCCAGACACCGCTATTTCGGTTCCCATGAGATCTTTCACCTGTTTGTCATGGGCGGCAGTCTGTGTCACTATATGATGATGTATCAGTTTGTGGCATAAACCTGGTCCTCTGCAACCATGCACAGATCCATATTGCAGCCATGACTGATCAGCTCCTCTTTCTTTTCGGGGGAGCTGTTTGATTGCGTATTCCCGCTTCATAGCCTCCTGTTTTGTCTCAAAGGCTTCATAATAGGCCAGTGTAACCGGCCTTCTGGATTTTGTGTATTTGGCTCCGGTGCCGCTGTTGTGGGCATGGAGCCGTTTTTAAGTCATTGGTCCATCCGCAGTACAATGTTCCGTCTGCGCAGTGGAGTATATAGGTATAATTCATGTCTTTCCCCTGATGCACTATCTTATGATCTTACAGACCCCGGTCCCTTTCCTCTCCTGGTGCCCACTGGGTTATGTACCAGGCAGGGCAAAAGCCCTGCCGTCCAGGTTCCGGAACCTGTAAGATCTATATAAAGCATCAGCGGATGCGTTACTATCATCATACGCTGATGCTTTTAAACTGTGTCAGTCCTTTTAAATTTTCCTTCTGAAAACTAAAACGCCTTCCACCGCCACCATGGCTGCGTCCGCTGCTGGAAGTATGTACTGTGCTCCGTCCTGATGAACTGCCTCCTGAATGTCCTCTGCCGCTTCCACCGGAAGTATTCCTTGGAATAGGAATGGAGCGGACAAACTGATTGACTAGCTTATCACCGGTAACAGAAAATGAAAAGCGCAGTCTGCCCTGTATGCCTGAAGGCTGTTAGCTGCTTCCCTGCTGCTCTGCTTCATGGCATAGCGTTTTTATGTCCATACACACAGAGCCTGCCAGAATACCGGCGATCACAACCGCTGCCACTGCCTCATACCAGCGGATACTGCGGTAACGGACGATTTCCCCGGTATCACGGTCATAAGTATACTGACCAGACTCCACTCCCTGTTTCACATAGTCACTTACATCTTCCAGAAAAATCTGGGAAGCTGCCGCAAAATCCCTGTTTCCCAGATTTCCATATACATCATCTAAGATGGTTTCAATGCGCTCATCTGTAAGCAGGGTGATCATTGTCCCTGAAGTAGAAATATAACATTCTCCTCCTGACTGGCCCGGTCCGTCCATATAGTACAGAAGCAGTACACCGCTGGCTTTCTTTCCGACGCCAAATCCGCCGTAATCATAATAATCATCTGCATATTCTTCCGCCGTGCGGTCGTCTGCATAAGCGCTTACTACGACTACATCCATTTTTGTGTTTTTCTGCACTGGGCGATCTCTTCCTCTAACTGGATCTTTTCTGTTTCACTGAACAGTCCCGCCTGGTCAAACACCCGCGTCTGACCGCTTACAGCTCCTGTCTGATCTGCCCACACTGCCATACTGCCCATGATCAGAAATACACAGATCAGCAGACCGATCATTATCCCTTTTATCTTTTTCATCTCATCACCTCATCAGCCGATCCAGTATCCTAAAACAGCAATATCACACATACCGGGATAAAAATACTTAAAAATAAAACTGCCAGCTTTTTCTGATCCACCGGAAGTTCACCCCATATCTTTCCCGTCTGTCCGTTTAAGGCAAAATAGTAGATCTTTCCTCTTGCCTTATCATTGTAAGTCACTGTCCACACAGGAAGCAGGGCCGTTGCCCAGGTCTCTCCTGTAATATCCGCCTGGTTCTTTCGTATCTGAACGCTGGAATAATTTCCTGTCTGACTGCTGAGACTGGATAATGCAAACTGCCTTACTTCTTCTTTCACTTCATTTACAAAACTGTCCTTTTCCATATCCCTGTTTTCTGCCATAAATCCGGAAAGATAACCCATGGAAAAGTCTTTTTCTCATTCAGGCGGTAAGGCAGCACACCGTCGATCAGCTTTCGATTGGCTTTTTTTAAGGCATTTCTGGCTACAGAGTCAACGTTCATATCTCCCTGTCTGCGGATATCATAAACTTTTGTCTCTGTATAGCGCATTCCCGCCATATCCCACACTCTGACCGTCTTTCCCTCTGCCTGCAGATCACCTTTCACCTGGCAGCTATATAACCAGTAAGGAAAATACACACCGGTCATGCTCTCGATCTGACTGGCAGAAAAGAAATAATCAGGTACAAATTTTTTCCGGCCCACCCACTGGGTAAATATTTCCTGAGCCTTTTTCTTATCGATCTGGAAAGGAACTACATAATCAGGCTTAAACTCACCCCGCAGCTTTTCCTCCAGGACAATGGGATTGTGACAGTAGTAGCAGAAAGAAGCCGCTGTTGTCTCGTCTGTGACGATCTGGGCGCCACAGCTGGGGCAGGTGTACATGATGGGGTAACAGTCTTTTGGAGCCTGATACATGTTCCTCTGTCCCAGCCTCAGATCCTGCTCCTTCTGGTTCAGGATCACGCTGGACTTCTGCCTGCTTTCTGGCCTTCTCAAGCTCCCGCTTCTCTATCTCGTCCAGTTCTTCCTGTGAAAACTCGGAAAGGCAGTATTCACATTTATATTTCTGCTTTTCTGCATTAAACGTAAGCCCACCGCCGCAGTTGGGGCATTTATAGGTTATCACTCCCATACTCAGGCTTCTCCTCTTGGGCTTCCACATTCACTGCAGAACTTGCCCTTATTAACAGTACCGCAGTTTGGACAGGTCCACTCTACGGAAGGCCTTGGTTTTCCACACTCGCTGCAGAATTTTCCTGTGTTTTCCACATGGCAGGCAGGACAGATCCACGGCTGATTTGCAGTCTGCGCCGGCCGGACTGCCTGGGCGCCTGCATTTGCTGCTCCATAACCCATCTGTCCGCCCTGGAAGCCTCCATTTCCTGTTCCATATGGCATCTGCTGTCCCTGCTGCATCTGCCGGTTCATCTGCATCTGCTGCATATTGGTTGCGGAAGCGGCTCCCATAAACGCACCGCTGTTCTGCATGCCAAATCCCATTCCCATATATCCTGCCATGGCACCATTTGAATTGGTTCCGGCGCCTTTCAGACCTTCGGCAATGGTAGTTTGTACATAACCTTCTCTTACGGAAGGATCTCCCATCATAGCGCCTTTGTTACGCATGTTGATCAGTTCCTGGGATGTCTCATCGTAGGAAATACTTGCAATTCCACAGACTGGATCTCCATACCACGCAGTTCTTTCCACTGCTCATCCAGTACATTTGCCATATATTTTCCCAGTTCCATGCTCTTGGACGGAACATAGGAAATGCGGATACCATCTGCTGACATCTGGTTAATGGAAGTCTGCAGTGCCTCTAAAACTCATTTAAGTACTGCTCATTAATATCTTCCATTTCCAGGCGTTCTGCATTTTCGGAACCACTTCTGCATAGAATTTCAGCGGATCTGTGATCTTAATGGAATACGTTCCATGGGCCCGTAAAACAACTCTGCATTATAAAACTGTCAAAATAGTTGATGGCATTTTGGTACCAAACTTCAGTCCCCGGATCTCCTGAAGATTGATATAATATACCCTCTGTGCAGTGGGGGCAATACCGCCAAAACGGATCCTTCCCAGGGACTCTTTTACTGCTTTTCCCAACGTTCCGTTCATCAGGGAAGGCTGTGTATCCAGGCTTACTTTGTAATATCCAGGCTCTGCCGTATAATCCACTACTTTTCCGCCGTCTACCAAAAGCATGAACTGATCCGGGTATACATGGATAATGGAACCTTCTGTTACCATGTTATCGGAACCTTTTCCATTTTCCCCTTTTCCTTTACGGATCTGAACGCCCTTTGTAAAAACAGTCTGGGCCCCCATATTGTCAGGTTCTAAGGCCTCCAGCCACTGATCCGCCAGTCCCGTTCCTACTGCATGTGCTGCCGCTTTTATAATTCCCATTTATTTTTTCCCCTTTCTACTGGTTTTCTTATGCTTTATGGGCTCTACAAAATGGATCGCCCGGTTGATCAGGGCCATTCCCGCTGCCAGCTGGATCAGGATACTGAAACCGATCCAGTGCTTTATGATAAATCCATTTTCCGGTATTCCAAAATAACTTACAATATCTGCTAACGGTGTTCCTCTTCCTGCCTGTCCCCCGATCACTGCCATAAATGTAACAGCCGGATTTAACAAAAACAGATAAAAGAAAACACCGGAAGAAGCTTTCGCACTGCTCTCACCTAAAACATAGGCTGCGCTCCGCTGCAGATCCATTCCTGATACGGAAAGAGCAAAGCGGTTCAGAAAGTAAGTTCCCGCAACCACAGCGGTCAGTGTTCCATATGTTACAACCGTTGAAACCGTAGATCTCTTAAAAGCTGCTGAAAAACAGATGCCAATACTTCCTGCAAAAAAAGCTACTGTTACATAACATAGGATCAGAGAAAACGCATCTGTCCAGGTAATTCCTCCATATACAAATACCATGGCAACTGCCGGAAAACTGGAAAGGATCAGCAAAAATAAGGTACTGAGGGCGCTTAAAAGCTTTCCTGTTACGATCTGTCCGGCACTCATCCGTGTAGTCAGCATCAGATCTAAGGTTTGCCGCTCCCGTTCCCCGCTGATCGCTGAAGCAGTCACTGCAGGAACGATAAACATTAGCAGGATAAATTCCATAGACGTAACAAATTCATATAATTCCATAAAACTGCTGTACTGGATACTGGCTGACGCCTTTACCTGCATGATCACAGAATACATATTTAAAAGAGTTACCAAAAACAAGATCCCATTAAACAGGAAAATGATCAGGGGCAGCTTCATGCTTCTGGAACTTACCCGCATTTCCCGGTTATAGACCGGATTCTGCTTCATAAGACGTCACCACCCTTTCTTCTTCATGGTCAGTCAGCTGCATAAAGACTGTTTCCAGGCTGCCTTTCTCTCTGGTAAAGCCATTTACCAGCACATCACTGTCGATCAACTGCTGCAGCAGGATCGCCTCATCCTGGGCATCCCCGGTGAAGCGGACACAGATATCCTTTTCCCTCATGGAAATAGTGCGCACACAGGGGTGGCTCTTTAAAATAGACAACGCTTTTTCCATGTTGCTGTAAACAGAGATCACCAGGGGATTGGACGCATTGACTCTTGATAAAATGTCCTGGATATTTCCCTCTAAGATCATCCTTCCCTGGTCAATGATACCGATATCCGTACACATTTCAGAAAGTTCCGAGAGCACATGGGAGCTGATGAGAATGGTCTTTCCCGCAAATTTCAGGTCTTCCAGTATCTCTTTAAATTCCACTCTTGTGCGGGGATCCAGTCCGGAAGTTGGCTCATCTAAGATCAGGATCTGAGGATCATGGATCAGCGCCCTTGCCAGACACAACCTCTGTTTCATACCTCTGGAAAGACCGTCCACATAAAAATCCAGCTTATCTTCCAGACCCACCTGCTCCAAAAGGGCAGTGTAACGTTTCCTTGCCACCAGTCCGTCCAACTGATAACAGGAAGCAAAGAAACTCATATATTCCCCTACTGTCAGGTTATCGTAAACACCGAAAAAATCAGGCACATATCCAATACAGGACTTTAACTGGTCCGGATCTGCCAGAGCATCTTTTCCGTTGATCAATACGCTTCCCTCTTCTGCCTGTAAAAGCCCGGTCATGATCTTGATCGCCGTCGTCTTTCCCGCTCCATTGGGACCGACAAATCCATAAAGAGCGCCTTCCTTTACAGTCATGTCCAGACCACTTAAAGCATGATATTTGCCATATATTTTATGCAGATTTTCAATCTTAAGCATTACTTGCTCCTTCCTGTGACTGTAAGTACCGGAAGCATGATATTCCAGGTATATTCTCCTGTGGTATCATATACATACTTCACTGTAATGGTATTTCCCGGTGACAGATATTCTTCCAGCTCTTCCCTGGTATAGTGATCTTTCTCCGGCTTCATCAGATCATAGTCCCCTGTATTGTAATTATAAAAATACATGCCGCCTGTAAATGGAACTGTGTAATAATAACGCAGACTGTCAGAAGCCTCTGCTGTCAGCGGATGGAAGTCCAAAGCTTCCACATCTGTTTCATTTCCCAGATAATACTCCAAGATCACAGGCGCCATTCCATACATGGTATTTCTGTCCGCGTCATATTCTCCGGAAAGAACATTTGGCTGTTTCTGCATGGCAGATCTGTATACATTTCCGCCCTTTTCATAATTTACATCCAGTTCTGAGGTAAGAAGGGTACAGCCATAAGCCTCATAGTCATTTTTCTTCAGGAAATCCAGATTTTCTTTTCCTCTTCCAAAAGCAACCACACTGGCCTGTGCATGATAACCGGAAAGATAATTTTCAATATAAAATGAAAGCAGATTGGCCCGCTCTAATGCCTGAACATAGGTGGCATCTTCCATATCCCCGTTTCTGTCATACAGGGAAACGCCTGTGATCTGGGAAGCCAGCGCATAGCTGAAATTGGTCGCGCAGAAAGTCACCTGACGGTTATCTAAGGAGATCGTCTCACCTGGTTCCATATTTCCGATCAGCAGCAGCTGATTGTAAAGAAGAATTGCTGCGTTCTCTACTGCATAAGAATAGTTATTGGTAAGAGTACCGGAAACTGTTCCGTTAAAAGCCCGGATCTCACCTGAGAAACCTTCTCCTGTTTCATTCTGGGTGTGAAGCTCCATCTGGAAAATTTTGGAATTAAAGGCCCCTGTATCCACTGCCTGGATCCAGGTGGCATCTTCCCCATAGCGGATGGTGATATCTGCTTCTCCTTCACCGAAAAATTCCTTCGATGGATTTTGGTCATAATAAGGACTGCCTGTAACAGGATACAGACGGTACTGGGGATTTAATTCCACTGAATATGTCTTATTATAAGGAGCCCGCATATTGATAAAAGTCGTCTCTGTTTTATCTGTCTGACTGGTATTTTCTATGGTAGCGTAAGTGAAAAACGGGCCCTTAAAACGGGTTCCTGTTCCCATTAAGATCACCATACCAGTGGTACAGATGGCGATCAGTGCCACTGCAGGCTGGTAATATTCCCGCAGATCTCTTTGTTTTAAGAAGAAATAAAGTCCCGGACCTGCCAGGGCAATATATGCCACTGCCAGGGTCATGTAAAATCCGATCTTTGGAAGATTGCGAATATTTCCTGTATTTACCAGACTCTGGACAGACCAGAACTGGTTGTAATTTCCACCACCTGCGTTGCTGTTTAAGGTATTGATTCTGTCTTCACCAAGGAGTGCTGTAAGGAAATAATCTGCATAGGAGTTGTCTTTTAAACAATATTCTTCCAGATCCGTAAAATCAAAAATTGCTGCCGCTGCCATTCCATTTCCTACAGAAGTAGCAGAAAGAACCGTAAGGGAACCACTTGTAAGCAGGTCTGTTCCGCCTTTTAAATCCACTTCTGTTCCTTCCAGGGAAAGAATATTTTCCCCGGTTCCCTGGCTGTACGGTCCTGTCCCATCTGGATCTCGTAAACCATTCCAGGTGAAACCGGATATTCCAGCAATTGTTTACTGAAAGCAGATAATGTTTCATCTCCCTGGCACCTGTTCCAAACAGTAAAATACCGCCACGGTGTACCCATTCCCAGATCGCCTCTGTCTGCTCTTCTGTAAGGGTCTCTGAGTTAAAATCCGTGATCAGAAGCACATCTAACTGGTCCAGTCCCAGTTCTGTATCCGGCAGATCATACACAGACAGGTCAATGGTCTTTGTACGCAGCATACTGTAATTGACACCTACCTGCTCCAGATAGGAAAGGCGTTCCGGCTCATCACAAAGTACACCGATAAACAGCTGGGCTGCATCTGTGTTCAGATCCATTTTCAGCCGTTTGCTAAGTACCTCATTGCCGGCCCCATCCATAAGTGTGATGTACATCAGGTCTGACTTGCTGCAAAGAGAGATATTTAACTTCTTTTCAAGGCTGCTGTCTCCTGGATCATGACCGGAAATTCGTAGCGGTATGTATCATATTTTTCCTGGGAATTGTTGCTGTAACCGTCATAGTCCGGTTCCTGGGAAGTAACGCACAAAGTTCCTTCAAAGGTTTCCTCTGACGTATTGTCTAACTGTATATCCAGTGGAAGAAAACGCCCGCTTTTGCCACATTGTCATATCCATAGACCACATCCATACGGATAGGGCCTTCCTCTGGCGCTGCTTCTGTTTTAAGCACCTGCTCACTGTCCGTACTGTCGGAAGTATCCGCTGATGCCCCTGCCGCTGTCCCCATTCCCGGTCCGTCTGCTGTCATGGCAGCCAGAGCCGAAAACTCATGGAAGCGGACAATATGACCGCAAAAGGGTGCCTCTCAGCGCCCTTTTTTCTCATTCCAACCATTTTATTTTTGCCTGTATCCATCCTGTAATTCCTCTTTAATTACTGTTTTTCGTCCTCAATATTTCCAAAATTTTCCTTATTTACATCAAAACGAACCTGAAGTTTTACAGTAAATACGGTTCCGTTAAGATCACTGGCTACACTAATGGTCCCTCCATGCATATCCACGATCTCCTTTGCAATGGCAAGTCCCAGTCCGGTTCCTCCTGTACTGCTGGAGCGGGACTGCTCTACACGGTAAAATTTATTGAAAATAAGAGGAAGCTCGTCTGCCGGGATCACATATCCATAGTTGGTAACAGAAACTGTCACTGTTTCGCTTTCTGCATGGATCTGCACCAGGACCCGCTTTCCATCTGCCCCGTATTTAATGGCATTTCCGATCAGATTGTCAAACAGTCTGGCTAAAAGATTTCCGTCTGCGTTAATAGTCTTGGCAGGCACATTACTCTGCAGATCATAAGACAGACCCTTTTCCACAAAATTAGGATACGCCTCTTCCAAAAGCTGTCCCAACAGCTTCACAATATCAAGCTGTCCCACATGCATGGCGATCTTGCCATAATTTAACTTGGTAAAACCAAACAGATCCTCGATCAGCTTCTCCAGCCTTCTTGACTTTCCATATGCGATCTCTATGTATTTATGCTGCATATCTTCCGGGATCTGACGGTTCCCTGCCAGAAGTTCCAGATAACCGATAATGGAAGTAAGGGGGGTTCGCAGATCATGGGCCACATTAGTGATCAGCTCGTTTTCGTCCGCTCCGACTCACGCTCTTTTTCCATCAGCTGCTTGATATCCGCTGCCATCCTGTTTAAATTGGCAGCCATACCGGAAAACTCGTCATCCCCGATCACATCGATCACTGTATTTAAGTTTCCTTCTGATATATTCTGCACTGCATCAGATATTTTACTGATATAGCGGATATAGGGTTCCTGAAGGATCATAAATGTAATGGAAAACAGCAGGATCCCCAGGATCAGATACAAAAGCACCACCGCTGTATGCTGCTTTTCGATCGCCTGGACCATCAGGACCATTTTTCCCTTGTTTCCCATATACCGTGCCACCATAGACAGGTTTGTAACAAAAAACACCTCTACCAGGCAGGTAATAATGGCGCTGTATATGATGTTCGTGATCACCCTGGTCCGGTAGCGTCTGCTTACATCATTTTTCAATCTTATAACCTACTCCCCACACAGTTGTGATGATCTTATTCTGCCTGGTATCTTCCTTCATTTTTCCTCTTAAGCGACGGATATGTACCATAACTGTATTGTTGGCTTCGTATACTTTTTCGTTCCACACCTTTTCAAAGATCTCATCGGTGCTGAATACCTTTCCAGGATTGGAAGCTAACAGATAAAGGATGTCAAATTCAATGGGTGTTAATTTGATCTCTTCTCCGTCTACGATCACTTTATGATTGTCACGGTTAATGCTCATTCCCTTAATGGTGATCTCATTGTTCACTGTTTCCCTTGCACCGCTGTTTGGATTTAACTGAGTGTAACGGCGCAGCTGGGATTTTACCCTGGCTGTCAGTTCCAATGGGTTAAATGGCTTTGTCACATAGTCATCTGCACCTGTACCAAGTCCTAAGATCTTATCTAAGTCTGTGGATTTAGCACTGAGCATGATAATGGGAATATTGTTTGTCTCCCGGATCTTTCTGCACATCTCCAGTCCATTCATACCAGGCATCATAATATCTAACAGAACCAGGTGGATATCCTGCTTATCCAGGATACTCAGACCAGCCTCTGCATTTTCAGCTTTAAATACTTTATATCCATCACTGACCAGATAGATCTCGATCAGGTCCGCAATCTCTTTTTCATCATCTACAACAAGAATATTAATATCGGGCATTTGATTGTCCTCCTCTTTGGTTGTTTTTTCCCTTTCATCCCTTTCATTATACCATATACATACGCCTACTTCCTTACTTTTTTCTTGAAAAATTATGGCAAAAAAGGAACTGTGCAGTAAATTTCCCCTGACTGCAGCAGTTCCCTGTTTTTTTCTTTCTTTTTACTGAATATAGCGTTCTATTTTCAGGCGGTACTCATTTTACGATCAGATAGTAAGGTGCCAGACTGACAACTTCTCCGGCAGCATTTTTTATTTCAAATATAAGGCGGAAAATACCTTTTATTGCAGAAGGATTTGAGATCTTTCCTTCTTCCATTGACACATTCCAGGCATCGGATCTCTGCCAGCCTGTGAGGCCTTCATAGGCAGTTACTGTTATCTGACCTTCCGGAGGCATATTTAATACCTGAACATTAAAAGACTGTCCCTTTCGCCATCCCTCACTGTCTGATATCCTGACACCGGTGATCTTCAGACCGGTTATATCTTTTTGGGCTTTCCTGAAAACAACCATCTGGGGTTCTGTTACTGTTTTCCCCTTTAAAATCCCGCTTTCTGTGAATGGATCTGTCCGGCAAAGCTGCGCTGTAAAATGGTACTCTTTTTCTTCTTCCGGAAACAGGTCAGAAAGTAAAGTAAATTCCCAGTTGGAATTTTCATTTTGCATATCACCAAGCGGCAGGATAAAACTGTCTTTTCCGCTGGTCCTGTATTCTCTTTTTCCCACTTTTAACCGGGCATCTTCGGGAAGTTCGGTCTCTCCTGTGCCAGTCAGTACCAAAGCGAACGTTTTTTCTTTTTGCGCAATCTCTTCCCGGGGATCTTCTGTTTTGCAGGTTACTGTAACTTTTGGTGTTTCCTCTCTCTCTTCGCTTTCTCTTATTTCAAGATCATATGTTTTTCCCGGCACCACCTGCACTTCCAGTTCCATCTGGCAAACTTTCACTTCTTCTGAGCTGTCTGATGCTATGAAACCCAGTTGATATAAACCTTCTTCTGCTTTCTCTTCTGACTCTTCAAAATCTGCCATGAATTGATAGTCCAAAGAGTTATACTCTGTACTTTCCATATCATAACTGTATTCCTCATCACCACTCATACGGGTAAATTCATTCAGGTCAATCCTGCTGACTTTCTCCTGCACCTTGTAATACCAGAAATCTGTTGTGCTTCTCTCTTCTGACCGCTCTGTCATAATGATCGAAGTTCCCACAGGCAATCCTTCTTCCATCCCATCTTTTTTCCAGACGATCTTCCGGCTGTCATAGTTTCCGGGAATAAAAGAACGCACATGATAAAATGCTGTAAAAGATGAAGCCCCATCTATAACTGCTTTTTTATTTTTTTCTGCCTCTGCTGATCTTAACTGGTAACAGGAGCCTGGGAGTATTCCAGAGCCGGAAAAACTGACCGGTATCACCTTACAGACCAGCCAGATCCTGCGTTTAAGGGTAACCTGGTCGTTTCCCAGAGTCACATCAATGTACCGCTCTCTTTCATTGTCTGTAAGGGCTTTTGAAAACTCCAGGATCATATTCAGATCTACCGTTTCCTCTTCCTGTATCCACCAGTTTCCGGGACAGCCATCTTCTGTAAGCAGTTCTTTTCCACTGTCATTAATCTCTAAACAAACCCGAAACTGTCCGTTGGCTCTTTCTCCTGTAAAATCCCCGGGATCTTCTTCTGTTAAATAAAGCCCCGGGGAGAGTTCTACCTCTTTTACCCTAAGGCCCTGTAAGTATTCCGGACACCAGTGAAATGCTTCTTTTAAAGAAACTTTTTTCTCTGCATACTCTGTTTCCAGAAGCACTGTAAAAGCATCCTCTTCATAATATGCTCCTGCTGCCCCTGTCTGCGTTTCTGCTGACTCTTTTTCTGCTGCCATTCCCCAAAAAGCCAGCCGGGTACCAATTGCCAGAAGAAATACCAGAAAAAACAACCCTCTGCAGATTTTATATCTCTTCTGCTTTTTCATAATCCCATATCCCTTTTTAATGTGCCCTAAGACATCTTAATCTGCTGCCTCTGCATTTAACTTCGTATCCCATGTATAATCGGTCTCTGCATCTGTTTTAAAAAAACGAAAGGTTCTGGACGTATAAGGTTCCATCCACAAAGTCAGCTCCCCTGCCTCATACAGATCTTCCGGCCTGGTCTTTACATCCTCAAAAACCGCCTGGGTACTGTCCGGTATCAGTCCCTCCGGCCAGGAAATCTTTATATTCCCCTCGTAATCTTTTACAGAAACAATCAGCTGTACACAAAAACTGCCCTGTTGGTCCTCTTTTACGCAGAAAATATCGTTTTCCTTTTCCAGTATCACAAAGGTTCCCTTTAATGTTTTTTCAAAAGGAGACAACGACTGTACCTCTATGTCATAAACTCCCGGAGCCATATCCTGAATTATGATACGCTCAGAACTTCCTGCCCCCTGCTGTGGATACAAAATACCTTCTCCGCCTTTCTCTTCCTGTTCTTCCCCATCTTTTTTCACCTGATAAATGTAATGGACGGGCGTATCAGACCATCTGTTTCCGTCCTGATCATTGCGAAGCTCTATAGAAAGCGCCTCTGTTTCCGGTGACAACTGGTATTCATTTCCTTCTTCTGTCAACCGGTCACTGGTAAAATAAAAAGGAACTGCAGCCATTTCGTAAATATAGGTACTGCTGTGATGATACCGGGCAAGAACGGGTACTACAAGAGTTGATGCTATAGTTTCTGCCTGTTCCATATGTACCTGTATTTTTATAAAATCCGGAACATCCGCCCATAAAACATCTTTCTTATCTTCCGGCCATATTACTTCCAGTTCATATGCATGGCCCTCTTTTTTTCCTGCTTCAAACCACATATCAGCCGTCTGAAACAGATAATTTTCTGTGACCATTTCTGAAAAACGTCCCAGCTCAGTATTATTTCTTTTTAATACATATGTAAGGGGCAGCGTTCCGGCTGTTGTAACCTGAATGGAATAGTTTTGTCTGGTCTCACTTACATTTCCATTTTTTTCATTTGTCACTGTAAGGGCGTATACCCTGTCTGTTCCCGGCTGCAAATCACCTGTTTTCCCTGCTCTGCTAAAGGGCTGCAGGATCTGTTCCCCATGTTCAAATGCAGCCACTTTTGCGCTTTCCTGCTTATGACCTGCACCGCTGTATCCGGCAAGAGTCTGCATCCACTGCATCCCTTTTCCAATTTCCGGGATCTTAAACATTACCACACCTTTGATCTGAGACCGTTTAATGGGAATGTCCTCTGTTTCATTGGCATCCCCCTTTGTAATAACCTGATCCCCTTCTGTGAAAATGATCCTGTGTACGATCAGGTTTCCCTCTGATTGGTATACTACAATGTCTCCAGTTTCTGCATCTGCCTTTTTTCTTACCAGCAGCAGCGTTCCCTTTTTTAAAACAGGTTCCATACTTCCTGAAACAACATTAGCAAAGCCGATGCCAAAGGGCATGGGAAAGGGATCTTTTAATATACGTTCTGCACAGATCATATATATCCCTGTGCCTAATACCAGTCCCAGAAATAGCAGCACAAACCTGCGGATCCATTTTTTCATTTTTCCATGCCTCTCTGTTCATCAATGCTGAATTTTCCGTTTTTGTCTACTTTCAGTCCTGCCGGTGTCCGGTTGCTTCCGTCTTCTTCCGGTTCGATCACACCTTCTGTAACATATACATTCTGCTTTTTATCAATAACCGCCCGGTATGAAGTGTCCGGAAGGAATGTACTTTCTTTTAAAGTCAGCACCAGTTCTATTGCCCGGATCTGTTTTCCCACCCGGATCTTAAACGGACTGTTTTCCCGGAAAACAAATGAAACAGGTTCTTTTTTCTTTCGTTCCAGTTTCCAAACCAGCTGATAAGCGGTACCATCCGGCATAAGAACTTCCCACTTCTGTTTTCCAAAGGGAACTTTTTCCAAAACAAAACGTCCATCCACAGCAATTTTTTCTTCTTTTCCGCTCCATTTCAGAGTTCCGCCTGCTGCTTCTTTTATAAAGCCGGTAACATAGATCCTGCGTCTGAAAAATAAAAGGATGAACCAGAAGAATACACCTGGCAAAAACAGGTTTTTCCATTTGAAAGCCGGGTCAGATCTTTCGCAGACAGCAGCTGTATAACTTTCTTTTATCCAGATATACAGTTTCAGGATCCGCCTATACAGAACATATAATCAGTCTACCTGGTCAGCAGTTAATTCTATGGAGAAGCTGGTTTTTACGGAGGCAAGTATGGTATTGTCTGCAGCAGCCAGACCAGTTCCTTCATTCACAGAAATTTTATTGTAGGAATTTGAGTCCTGATCCTTCACCACAACCTTACTTGTCCCTGCGATCAGCGCCCCCAGGATCGTATCCGCACCGTCATCTCCTTCAAACTCCCACTCCCAGGTAATATTGGTACTGGAGAGATTGTTTAATTGATCTGCCAGATCTTCTCCCGGTGCATAGATCTTTGCAGCATCTGTTTCTACTGTATAGATCGTCTGTCCCTGCTCTGCACCGGTTCCTGCACTGCCGGTAACAGGCTGGGAGTCTGCCAGCAGATTAGCGATATTCTGTCCGATCTCACTGAGGCTGTCTTTTGTCTTTGAGCCAGTTACTTTTGCACCGCTGTAAACTACGGGATAGTAATTGGCATCAATATTGGCTGCGTTTTCCAGGGTATAATAGGCCGCTCCTTGCATATAACCTGTCGCTTTTTCATACGCACCACCTGTCTCCGTATAGTATTCATTCCCCCCATTTGCAAAATCCTCTGCCTTTACATCATGGGCTTCCACCATCACCCCATATTCACCTTTCTTCAGATAAATATTCTGTGTCTTGATGGTTCCGTATACTCTGGTGCTTACTTCCGGGGTTCCGTTTAATGTAATGTGAAGTCCACTGTTAGAATTCCTGGTTCCGGGGCTATCACATCGGTTCCGGCAGCAGAACTTTTAACCGTAACGGAACTGTCCGTATTGGAGACAATGGTGTTGAGTCTGCTCCTGCGTAAGCATCCCCATAAAGACTTCCGCTGATCCCCAGATTTACGCCCCATTTTGCTGCCCTTGCGCTGTCCTGGGCTGCATCTGCTGTGGTGTATTTTGCGAATGTTCCGCTGATCATACTGGTGGTTAAAAGAGCTGCGATCATAAGTCCTGATGCTGTACGCATCCTTTTGTTTTTCTTCATACCTGATTTCTCCTTTCACATTCCATGGCATATATTCTGTTTTTTCATATCGGTTTCTGCGGACTGCATCATACATAACAAACAGAAGGATCGGGAACACAACACAGACCATCATTCCTTTTGACGTCTGCATAAAGACCACTGCGTTTCCTAGCCCCTGGATCCGCCTGCGGTATACACCGGCCAGATTTTTGCCGGCACTACAGCATTATCTTTTGCATTATTGGCATCCCCTTTGTGACCCATGCCAGACTTCCGTTTTCATCTGTTGTGATCGACTCCACTCTGTGGGTGACAATGCTTTTCCGTTTCCTGCAGGATCAAAAATGCGATCACATCCCTGGCCTTACATCCGAGGCAGATTTTGTATGGCAAAGATCAGGTCCCCTGCCTGAAATTCCGGATACATGGAATCTGTCAGTACCACCATTGGGAAAGTACCTGCAATATTCGGCACCCGCTCCCTGTTTATATGGCTTTTAAACAACAGTGTGCAGTTTATAACTACAACCGGCAGGATCAGGATACACAAAAGCGTCCCCACAAAAGTTCCCATTTTGCTAACCCATTCTTTTCCACTGCCCTTTCCCTCCTTTAAAAACAGATATTTTCTGTTACATACCGCTGGTAATCTTCCTTTATTTTTCGTTTGTTTCTGAGCCTGTAGGGAACACGGAGATCTCCTTTAACAACATTACTTCTCTGATCTGTTCTACGTAATCCAGATTTACGATATAGCCTCTGTGGCAGCGGTAAAACGGGGATCTTCTCTCAGCTGCTCTTCGATCCTGCCAAGATTTTGGGAACATTTAAACTCCCTTCCGTCTTTTCTCCTGCCATATACCCGGTGCTCCCTGGCTTCAAAATACACCAGTTCATCATAACCGTAATAGCTGTAATCTCCTGTGTACGGACTGAAAATCTGGGATTTTTCTTTTGAAAAGCTGGTCTAACCGCTTCACCAGGCGCTCCTTTTTCAAAGGTTTTATCATGTAATCCAGTGCGTTCATTTCATAACTTTCCACAGCGTATTCCCTGTTTGCAGTGAGAAATATAAGAGGGGTTCCATCCTCCTTTGCCCGGATCCGCCGGACTGCTTCAACGCTCCTTTGGCCGTTCATCACAAGATCCAGGATCAGAAGGTCAAAATGTTCCCCCTGAGCCATGTCTTTTCCAGAAATGTAAGATCTGTATAAGAAGTCACAGAAAATACCCTGTGTGTTTCCTGGAAATACGCTTTTAGGGCATCTTTTAAAAGCGTTAAATGGTCCTCTGCCGTGTCAGCAACTGCTATTTTCCACATAGGCACAGATTCTCCTTTTACATTTTGTAGCTTTGCTTTATTTTGTTTAAACTGGTTGGGATCAAAAAGACTCCAGATAGAAAAGAAATATTTAAAAAGATCAAAATAAAAGATACTGGTATCGTACCATAACTATTTTTCTTTGCAACCACTTTTTCCTAAAATGCAGAAATTCTTTCCTAAACAGCAGATTGCAATTAAAAGTCAAAAAAAAGAAGGACTGCGTAAACAGCCCTTCTCAGATTAAATTTTATTCATTACTGCTTTCGATCGGCTGGAAGATCCTGGTCACTGCCGGGTCTTTTGACTCCTGGCAGGCCTTTGCCATTTCGATGGCTTCTTCGCAGAACTGATCCTGGGAATTTACAAGGACCTTTCCACGCTTGTCCACTTTCTCGTAGCTTCCATCCGGCTGGAGAAGATGTGCTTTTACATTGTCTTCCAGTTCCAGTTTCAGGATATGGATCACCTTTTCTTTCAGGTTTTCATCTTCTACCGGGAACAGGATCTCCACACGGCGATCCAAGTTTCTTGGCATCCAGTCTGCACTGCCCATATAAACTTCCGGACTTGCGTCATTAAAGAAATAGAAAATACGGCTGTGTTCCAGGAAATTTCCTACGATGGAGCGCACGGAAATATTTTCGCTAAGACCGGGAACTCCTGCTTTCAGGCAGCAGATACCACGGACGATCAGCTCTATTTTTACCCCTGCACAGGAAGCGTCATAAAGGGCGGAAATGATCTCCTTATCGCAAAGGGAGTTCATTTTTGCCATAATGTGAGCTTCTCTTCCTGCTCTTGCATGCTCTGTCTCACGGTTGATCATGCGCAGGAAACGATGGCGCAGCCATAAAGGAGCTACTGACAGCTTGTTCCATGCTCTTGGCTCTGAATAGCCGGAAAGCATATTAAATACAGCAGTTGCGTCTTCACCGATCTGGGGATCGCAGGTTAAGATACCGCAGTCTGTATACAGTTTTGCAGTGGAGTCATTGTAGTTTCCGGTTCCCAGGTGGACATAACGGCGGATACCGTCTTCTTCCATACGGACAACCAGAGTGATCTTACTGTGGGTCTTTAAGCCCACCAGACCATAGATAACATGGCAGCCAGCTTTCTCTAACATCTTTGCCCAGTTGATATTATTTTCCTCATCAAAACGGGCTTTCAGCTCTACCAGAACAGAAACCTGCTTGCCGTTGTCTGCTGCCTCTGCCAGTGCCGCAATGATCGGTGAATTTCCGCTGACACGGTATAAGGTCTGCTTGATGGCAAGGACTTCCGGATCTCTTGCTGCACTGCGGACAAAATTAACGACCGGGTCAAAGCTCTGGTATGGATGGTGGAGCAGGATATCGCCTTTGCGGATATTGGTGAAGATATTGTCCTCATTCATCAGTTCCGGAACAGGCTGCGGTGTGTATTTCGGAGTCTTTAAATGGTCAAACCCATCAAGACCATACATTTTCATTAAAAAGGTCAGATCCAGTGGTCCGGATATCTGGAAGATATCTTCGGAGCTGATGGAAAGTTCCTTCTTTAAGATCTTTAAAAGCTGTTTATCCACATTGGACTCGATCTCAAGGCGGATGGCTTCGCCCCACTGACGCTTCTTTAACTGCTTCTGGATCTCTTCCAGAAGGTCTACTGCTTCTTCTTCATCTAATGAGAAATCTGCATTTCGCATGATACGGAAAGGATGGGATGCCACAATGTCATAATTTAAGAATAATGACTGCATGTTCCGCTCAATGATCTCCTCTAACAGGATGACCACTCTCTGGGTTTCTCCGTTCTCATCCTTTTCTTCCGGCAGCTCTACAATCCTTGGGATAACAGATGGAACCTGTACCATGGCAAATTCCAGCTCTGCCTCTTTTTCATTCTTCTTTTTCAAAAGAGCGGCAATGTTTAATGTTTTATTGCGGATCAGAGGAAACGGTCTGGATGAGTCAAAGGCCATTGGTGTAAGGACCGGATATACATTTTTGTGGAAATATTCATCTGCAAAAGCAGCCTCATCTTCGGTAAGGTCTTCATGTTCCATGACGATGCGCAGACCATTCTGCTTTAAAGCAGGTACCAGGGAGCGGTTGTAGGTGGAATACTGCAGATCTACCAGCTGGTGAGTCTTTTCACTGATCTTGTCCAGCTGCTCTTTTGCAGTAAGTCCTGCAATATCTTTTTTGGCATATTTCGCATGGACCATGTCTTTTAAAGAAGCTACACGGACCATGTAAAACTCATCCAGATTAGAAGCTGTAATGCTTAAAAATTTCAGGCGGTCAAACAAAGGGGTACTTTTATCTCTTGCTTCGCTTAACACACGGTAGTTAAACTCGATCCAGCTTAGTTCGCGGTTTACATAATCATTTTTCTCAGCCATTTTACACTCTCCTCTTCTGCTTCAGCACAGGACGTATTCCAAATATTTCTTCAAAGAAAGCTGCCTTCTGTTCAAAAGAGGCACTCTCTAAGGCCAGATCACCCTTATAACCGGTAGTGATCACCAGCTGGCCTTCTCTTACTGCCATACGGCAGTCGATCAGCTTTGACTTATGGGTCTTGTCCATAGAGTTGGCAAGACGCAGGATTGCTGTCAGCTTTGCGATCAGAATGGTAATGGCCGTCCGGTCAGATACTCCTGCCAGATCCTGTCCTGCTTCTGTTTCCAGCTGCATCATATCATAATCGAAATCACGGATGTTATAACGCACTACATTGGCAATGATCTCACGCTCTAAATGGCTTAAACCAATGATCTCTGTAGACATGATCAGAGTATAGCCACATTCATTGGAGTTTTTCATGCTGATAAACTTTCCGCAGGCATGAAGGGTAACTGCGATCTGAAGCAGCAGACGTTCTCTGTCCCCTAATCCGTGAAATCTCCTGGTGCTGTCAAAAATATTCATGGCATACTGCTCCAACACCTGATTATGGCTGGCATGACACTTATATTTTTTCGCCATGTTTCTGGCTGCCGCAAGAATATCATTTTCAAAGTTATGGTCAAAGCGGATCAGCTTTTATCGCTGGCATATTCCGCTGCAATACCATCACATATGCCGATCGCCGGGATCCAGAACATTTCCGCACCTGTTATATCTAAAATCCTTGTATACACAGTTGCTGCCGGAAGAAGAAGGGCTGCATATTCACTGTTTACACCGAAATTTTCCTCAATCTGGTCAATGGTCATCTGGGAGAGTTTATCGTAAAAGCATGCATGGCAGCTGAGTCTACCCTGTTTTCCCCGCCTTTTATACCCAGACGGCGCATAAGATATAAAATATTGTCACCGATACCGATCAGATTGGTAATCTGGCGGTCTCTTAAGTACATTTTCCGGAATGTGATCAGTTCGTTATCCACGATCTCTTCAATATGAAGTCTGTGGCCGTCCACACTGGCAGGTATTTTGGCTAACTGGCTGCGCAGACGCAGGCTGCCAAGAGGCAGGTTCTGGGTAGCCACCAGAGAGTCTTTATCGAAAGGGAGATCTGTGCACTGCCAAAACCTACATCCACGATGGCTGTACCCTTCTGGATGATCTGGTTAAACTCACCGCCTTTGGAGGCAACGGCCTTGTAGCTGATAAAGCGCTGTTCCGAGTTGCTGATAATGTGCACTTCCAGCCCTGTGCGCACCCGGATCTGGTCCAGGATGATCCGGCTGTTTTTCGCTTCACGCATGGCAGTAGTGGCATAGGCACGATAGTCCTTGACCCGGTACATTTTCATGGTTTCCGTAAATTTTTCCAATACCCGGCACATTTCATCTACCAGGTCATAACTTATTTTCCCTTCACTGAAGGTATCGCTTCCCAAAGCGATCACATGACGGATATGCTCAACATTTCTTATCCCTGTTTTATCTGAGATCTCATAGATCCCTAACTCCAGTGCAAAGGAACCTACATCGATCGCTGCAAACATCCTAACTGCCACTTTTTTCCTCCTTACGAGAGAACTGTAATGTTCTTTTAAAAAATTCCCCAAAACGGGGAATTTGAAAATAGTTCTGTTTTATACATCTGTATACAGTATTCTACCTCAATTTAACCTGCCTTACCCTCATATGGGAGTAAAGGCTTTGTAAATTTTATGTAAAATCGCATAACTACACCCATTATTAGTCCCATTCTTACTTTCTGCCTAACAGATGAGTAATAAACTGGGAAGCAGTACGTCCGGACAGTCCGCCGTGGCTGATTTCCCACTTGTTTGCCTCTAAAAGCAGTTCTTCTTCCGGCATATCCAGATGGTATTTTTCTGCCAGAGCCTTTACAATGCCCTGGAACTGGAACTTGTCCGGAGAACCATAGTAGATGGTCACACCGAAACGGGCTGCTAAAGACAGCTTCTCCTGAACGGTATCATTGTTGTGCAGATCATCATCTAATTCTCTCTTGTCAGAGAATTTCTCACGGATCAGATGACGGCGGTTGGAGGTTGCATAAATAAGCACATTCTTCGGACGTTTTCCAAGTCCGCCCTCTAAGATCGCTTTCAGATATTTATATTCCAGCTCATACTCTTCAAAAGAAAGGTCATCCATATAGATAATAAACTTGTAGTTACGGTCTTTGATCTGCTCTAAGACTTCAGAAAGTGCCTTAAACTGATGCTTGTACACTTCAATCATACGCAGTCCCTGACCATAATATTCATTGAGGATGGCTTTTACGCTGGAAGATTTTCCGGTTCCCGCATCTCCAAAGAGCAGGACATTATTTGCTTCTTTTCCGCTGATAAAGGCTTCTGTATTCTCGATCAGTTTCTTTTTCTGCATTTCATATCCTACAATGTCTTTAAAGTAAATATGCTCTACATTGATGATCGGATCAATGATCACTTTGTGTTCTTCTTCTTTTTCGATAATGCGGAATGCCTTGTTTAAACCAAATTTTCCAACACCATATTCGCCGTAAAATGCAGCCATATGGCTCTGGAATTCATTTTCATCTTCTGACTGCTCTAAAAGGACTGCCAGATCTACGATGCGGTCACGGATCCGTCTGTTAAATACACGGCTCTCCTGTCTGGATGGGCGATAGTGGGCAATTTCTTTCCACATAGCTGCCGGTTCCAGTGTTTCCAGATCATAATCAAATAATGCCTTAAAAATGCGGTAATCATTTTTTGCCAGCATATCCAGGGTGCCTCCCGCATTTCCGCGGATCTCGCAGGTGGTAGTGTAGGCATTTTCATTGTCTGCAAGGCAGAGCGCTAAGAAGCAGTGCCATAAATTGCCCTCAAAACCATATTCTACTGCCAGTTCCACCAGTTCTCCTGCACAGGCAAACGGGTCTGCTTTCTGTCCTTCTTTTCCCAGTCCCATAAGGCCTGCCATATCCTCAAAAAGATCTTCATGTTTTAAATTTCTATAGATCACAAGTTCACTGATATTCATGTTTCTGTCCTCTTTCTGTATTTTGGATCATATCCTATTTATCTGTCTGTGCCTCATAATTTCCCAGAACCCTTAAAGTAGCTGCTTCCTCGGAAATGCCTTTTAAAGCATTCTGGACTGCAGGATCACTTAAGGTACCTTCCACATCTACAAAGAAACGGTATTCCCAGCTTCTTCCCGGGATCGGTCTGGATTCGATCATCAGCATATTAACACCATTGTAGATCAGGTTTCCTAACATATTGTAAAGAGTACCGCTCTTGTGGGCACATTCAAAACAGATACTGATCTTGTTGGCTCCCTTACAGTATACCGGAGCTTTTGCCAGAATGATAAAGCGGGTCACATTATTTTTATTGTAATTAATGGATGGCTGGAGCACTTTCAGACCATACAGCTTTCCGGCGATCTCGCTGGCTACAGCTGCCTGGGTCACATCTGCATCCTCTAATACCTTCTTTGCGGAAACAGCTGTGTTTTCCATACTTACCTGGCGCCACTGTCTGTGGCTGTTTAAATACTGGGAACACTGCATCAGTGCCTGAGGATGGGAATATACCTGACGGATGTCCTCTAAAGTTGCTCCCGGAAGTCCTAAAAGGGCGTGATTTACGGCAAGTTCTGTCTCTCCTACTATGTATACATTATGCTTTACCAGAAGATCGTAATTGTCGCTGACTGCCCCTGCGGAAGAATTTTCAATAGGGAGTACCGCATAGTCCGCTCTTCCCTCTTCTACTTCCACCATAGCATCTTCCATGGATTTTACATGATATACATCTGCGTCCTGTCCAAAATACTGAAGGGCCGCCCCATGTCCATAGGAACCTTCCACTCCCTGATAGGCAATGCGCACACCTTCTTTTTTCAGGTCATCTACCATGGTAAATCCGGTCTCAAGGGCCTGTCCATGACGTACTAAAAGACCATACTGCAGTTTGCGGCTGATGGTCATGATCTGTGAAAACAGTTCATAAACGCCTTTTTTATTAAACTCGCTGTCTGCCATAGCCATCACAGAGTCTAATTTCTGCCGTTCCCGCTCCCCATCGTAGACTTTCTTTCCTGTCTGAATTTTAAATTCAGCTACATCGGAACAGAGCGCCATTCTTTTTCAAACAGTTCTACTAACTGGTTGTCGATCCCATCCAGTTTTTCCGTATTTCCTGAAAATCCAGATTTTCCATAATTTTCCATCCTCGCTTATGTCTTTTGCTTATGTCTTTTCTTTTACCGCTTATGTTGCTTCTTTATTTCCCAGCTCTTTCCTGCTGCTGTTTTTATCATCTCACTGATGATCTCTCTGGTATAGGCCCGGGAATTTCTTTTTATCCAAAGGAAGTTCCTTTAAATAAATAGGCTCTCCGTATTCAATTATCACATGGCTTTTCCGGATCCATGGGATATGACGTTCAAATACATCATCTGTACCTGTGATCGCTACGGGGATAACCGGGCAGCCGCTTTCCGCGATCTTTAAACTTCCTCACGGAATTCCATCAGATCTGCAGGATCTTCGCTTTTATTTCTGGTACCTTCCGGGAAGATCCACATGGAAATGCCGCCTTTTACTTTCTCAATCCCTGTAAGGATCGTTTTAAACCTTCTTTTATATTGCTGCGGTCCAAAACAGGCAGTTCATCTGCACCATCCACTGGCTTAACAGCGGAATACCGATCATCTCTTTTTGGCAATAAAACCGGTAGGCGCCGGAACTGTAGTATAACCCATTACAATGTCAAAATAGCTTCTGTGGTTTCCAACATAAAGTACTGCACGGTCGGAAGGGATATGTTCCAGTCCCCGGACCTCATATGTGATCCCTGCCAGGTCTCTTACGATCCCCAGGATCCACCGCACCAGATCCAGACTTTTCTTTGCTGCTGCCTTTGGATCCTTTTTTCCAGGTTCTTTAAATAAGACAGCACCGGAATTGAAAAGATCAGATACAGCACCACTGCTAACACCACCAAAATCAAACGTATCATATTTTTCTCCTTTGTCAGTTTAAACTGTTACTATTATATAAAAAGACCTGCCTAAATACAAGTCATCAATGGGTACAGAGTGACTCAAAAAGCAGGCCGGTCCCAAACCAGAATGGGATAAATGCAAGACGTATGACTCCGTGGATCTGATCCGGCCACTGGGAATAGTCCCAGGGACAGAGTCCTTTGGCCATCAGAAAAGAACCGGCTATATATTCTCCGGTATAGATAAGCACCATATAGATCAGTCCATGGCGCAGTTTTAAAGCCACAGGGATATTTCTTCCCTGTCAGCTTTAAAACCTGGAAGTCCGCTTAACCATCGGTCGCACCATTTTACAATATCCGGAAGAATGGCACCGGCCGCATAAATGGGAAACATGATAACAGAGGTAGTCCCCATTATTTTCACATCTCCCTCATCCACGCTTCCACAGATGTAAAGAGGATCTCTAAGCACCATCCGGCGATCCCGCAGCGGAAAAAATCTTTTAAAATAGATAAATAAGCAGCTTGTCTTTTCATGGCAATAGTCTGCCCGTGTTTCAGTCTGCTCTATCCATGGTATCTTCTTCCATATTTCTTGTGCCATCTTCATCCACTGTAAGACTGACTTTTACAAATTTATTTTCATAGATCAGTTTCTTTAACTGTCCTGTTTTCAGATCTGCGTCCACAGATACGATCCTGGAGTTTTTCTGACCACCGGAAATATAATCTGCCAGAACATTTTCCGGGTCACTTAAATTTAAATTCATCAATTTGTGAAGCTTTCCTACTGTTAAACGCCCTGCTTCTTTTTCATCATACAGATACAGCTGTACTGCGTCTGCTGCGATCTGGGACTCTGTATAGGCAGCCGCCCTTCTGGCACTTTTGATATAACCTGCAGTGGCCGGGACCGCTACTGCCATAAGAATAGAAAGGATCGCAAGGACAGCCAGCAATTCGATCAGGGAAAATCCCCTGACTTTTTATTCTCTTCAACATTTTTCTTTTCCTGCTTTCCCCAAAACCTGGACTGCTGTTACCGATCAGTTCCGTTATCATCTGAGAGAATGTAACCTTCACCTGTTTTTCCGGAGTATTCTGCTTTGTAACTCTTCTTGCCGATCTCACCTTCCCAGGTTGCCTTGTCTTCACTGGCATCATAGTTATAAGCTTCTGTTTCTGACTCTGCAAGCACACCGGCATCTACCATTTCCTGCTGCGCTTTTCCCTGCATATAGTTGGCTCTTGCATTGGAAATAGCTACCTGTTTGGCAGATTTCTCCTGGATACAGCTGTAAGAAGGTACTGCCACAGCCATTAAAATGCCCATGATCGCGATCACGCAGATCAGTTCCACTAAGGTAAACCTCTTTTTCTTTCCACTTTCTGTTCTTCATACATTGCCTCCCTTGTATCTTAACATTCTCTTGGAATTTTAGTCTGCAGAATAGATCACTTTCTCTGCTTCTTCCATATCCATTTCACCGTTCATTACCATCTGGGCTGCCTGTTCCTGGAGAGAAAGGAAGCCTCTTTCCCTCTGGTAGCGGCGGATCTTTTCTGCTGTTTCTCCATCACGGATCATATTTTTGTTGTCTCGTTCAGTTCGAACATTTCATAGATCGCCCGCCTGTGGCTGTATCCTGTATTCAGACACTCTTCACAGCCAACTGCCTCCCAGACTTCCTCTGCTTCTTTTCCTGAAACCTCATACAACAGCCGTTTTGTCTGCTGCCCGGCTTTTATCTTCCGCCTGCAGTGAGGACAAAGCACTTTTACCAGTCTTTGCGCCACTACCCTGTGGTAGCAGCAGCGATCATATAAAGGGGATCCCCATATTTTGCAGACGGTAGACAGCAGAGACACAGTCGTTTGTATGCAGCGTTGACAGCACCAGATGACCTGTAACAGCGGCTCTTACGCCAATATCTGCTGTTTCTTCATCTCGTATTTCTCCCACCATGATCACATCCGGATCCTGTCTTAAAATAGAACGGAGGGCCATTGCAAAAGTAAGTCCCGCCTTGGCATTTACCTGAACCTGGGTAACACCATTTATCAGCTTTTCCACCGGGTCTTCAACAGTTACACAGTTAATCTTCTTTTCTGCCAACTGGCTTAAGGCTGCATAAAGGGTGGTAGATTTTCCGCTTCCTGTAGGTCCTGTTACCAGAATGATGCCAAAGGGCGCTTTTAACATTCTGCCAAATATTTCTTCCTGCTTTTCATCCATTCCCAGACGGCGCACATCCATCAGGGAACTGTCCCTGTCATTTCCCAGCAGTCGCAGTACTACTTTTCCCCGTAAACGGAAGGAAGGGTGGAAATTCGCAGATCTGTTGCCATCTCTTCTTTTCATAGCGGTACTTTCCATCCTGGGAAGTCTTTTTCTGCAATGTCCATTTCTCCCATAAGTTTCAGCCTGGTAACCACCGGCCGGTGATAGGACATTTCCATCTTTGTATACATACACAGATCTCCGTCAATACGAAAACGGATGGTCAGAAATTCTTTTCCCGGCTCTATGTGGATATCACTGGCATTTCTCTTATATGCAGATTCGATCAGCGTATTGACCAGGCGGACTGCAGGAGCGCTTTCCACTTTTCTGCTGTCTTTCCGGTTTCAGCTGCTTTTTCTTCTCTTCTGTTATAGTTTCCATCCCCGACAGCATCTTCTGGATCTGGTCTGCAGGTGTCAGCACCGGCCGGATCGTCATACCGGAGATTGTCGCCGCTTCCTCTAAAATATCCGGATCTACAGGAAAGGCGCAGGCAACTAAAAGATCCCCTTTTCAAAACATACAGGTACGATCTCATTGTTCACAATAAAGGACTCCGGAAGCATCTCTATGGCAGCCGGATCTGCGGTCCGTTCCTCTAAATGGATGATCTCCATGTCATCCCGGTCGCTGAAACAGTTCATGATCACATCTTCTGTTGTATATCCCAAAGAAGCAACATATCTGTCAGGCTTTTATCTTCATGACTTTTCTGGATCTCTTTTACCCGTTCTAGCTGCTGTCTGGAAATAATATCCCGTTCCACCAGCATTTCTTCAATGGTGATCTTCATGGTCTGGTTGCTCCTTTCTTTTCCAGATGTTATACTTTTTTATAGATGATTTTTCAGGAGGTGACAATATGGCTGCAGGAATTTTCTTTCTGTTTATCCTTCTTCTTATCATTGCTGCATGGACAGACCTGAAAGAAGGTTATATCCCTGACTCTGTTTCCATCCTGATCTTTTTGCTGTCTTTCTATTCTCTGTTCATCCGGTCAGGTCCCGGACTTCTATTGCGTATAGAGGGCGCTGTTCTCTGCGGCGGGCTTTTGGAAGGGATCCGTCTTATCAGCCGCGGCGGTATTGGTATGGGTGATGTAAAACTGATGACTGCCTGTGGCTTCTTTCTTGGGATCACAACCGGAGCGGTCTCCCTTGTTTTTGCCTATATACTGGCAGGTATGTTCTGTCTGCCCCTTCTCATTTTTAAGAAAGCCTCCCTGAAAACAAGACTTCCCATGGCACCATTCTTTACTGTGTCCATTTTGATCTTTCTCTTTTTTGAAGAAAAGATCTTTACCTGGTATCTGGGCCTATGGGGTATCCTGTAAAGGAACTTCTCCTTCTAAATGCATGGAAAAACCGGATATTTTCGTCCATGTATCCACATAGGCTTTTTCTTCCACAGGTTCTAATTTCAGGCGGATACGCACTTCGCAGGGTTCGCCTTTTTCATCGGTATAACTTCCGGTTCCTTCTGTTATGTATTCCCGGTCTTCTAAATCCAGGTCTGTATCCTGTCTTTCGTCTGCATCCTGTCTTTCATTTGTATCTTGTATTTCATCTGCATCCAGTTTCGTTATCCCGTCTGCCCCGGCACCTTCTGTTTCTGGTATATCTTCGTTTTCATTTTCTTCTGCTTCCTCATCCTCCAGATCTCCTTCATACTGGTTCCACAAAAGCCTAAGGGCATCACTTTCTCCCTTTGAAACTGCTTCGCAGAAAGAATTATGGATCATATGGGTGGTCAGGCGCGCTTCCATGTATGCCCGGTTTTTCAGAGCCATTTTTATATGATATCTGGACACTGCCATAAAACCACAGGCAAATACAGAAAGCAGTGTAATAAAAAAGATCACATACAGCAGACTTCCGCCTTCCCGGCCATCACCATGAAAGCGATCCGTCTTTATTCTCGTTTTCACCTTTCTCATCCTCTCCATCCTCCAAATATCCATAAACAGAAGAAAGCCGGATCGTCCGGGAGTATACTTTCTCTCCTTTATAAAGGACTGTTATCTCAGAAACTGCCTTTTGAGACTGTGTATCAGAAAAATCCAGCCGGACCTCATACTCTTTCTCAGCACCCAATCCTAAGTCTTCTTCTGATATCTGCTCCCATTGTTCTCCTAATTCACCGGATCCCTCGCAGTAATACAAAACAGAACTTTCTTTGGGGTCCACCCGGAAAAGGAAGGCATGATCCAGTCTGGAAGTGATCTGAAAACAGACACGGTCTGCTAATTCCTCTGCCTTAAGGATCTGCGTCTGCTTTTTGTATTCATGCATCTGACTGCCGAAAAGCCGGCTGCCCAGATCCCTATGACCGCACTGAGTGAAAGAGCAGCTACAAGTTCCAGCAATGTAAATCCATCTCTGTTTCTCATTGGAATCCCTTTTGTAATAAGTCATAGAGTCTCCTCCTTCACTGGTCACAATGTATTTTCCAAATATTTCGCTTGCGCCTTCCTCTTCTCCTTCAAAGATGATCTCTAATTCTTCTCCGGTCCATTCTCCCTGTCCTTCTTCTGCCAGTTCAGACAGTTCGTATGCATTTTGCATCAGGGAATGTTCCCTGGTAAGAAGGACTCCGTTTGCAGCAGTCATGGAAAGAAAAGCTCCTGCTACAGAAAAGAGGATGGCTGTGCTTACGATCACTTCTAAAAGAGAAAAGCCTGCCTGTTTTTCACTGGTCATGACAATAAACCACCTCCATGGTCCCTTTCATCGCAGTTTCATCTTTTTCTAACTGCAGCGACTTTATCCACATACCGGCGCCTTCCTGGTTGATCTTTTCCACAAATCCGGCTGCCTGTTCCCTGTCTGTACACACAAATTCCAGTGTAAGAGGTGTATACACATAACCTGCTGTATCCATCTCTTTTGTTTCCCCTGTTTCCACTCCGGAAAGTTGTATCCCAGTTTCTCCTGCAAGCTGCAAAGCTTTCTGTCCATTTTTCCGGACTCATATCTGCAAAATAGATCTGTCCGTTTCCGGCTTGTTCCAGTTTTTCTGCCGTCTGTTCCAGGTTCTGTTTTCCCTGGGGACCGCCCCGTTTGATCTGTTCTTCCAGCCTGTTGATCTCCTGTAAGTTGGCAAACAACAGATCTGTTTCCGGCTCGATCCAGAATTTATAAAACCGGTCCACAACAGTAACAGCGTCAGAACTGCCAGTAAAAACGTTCCCGCTTACTGAGCCTCATCTTTGGCCCCTTTCCTATTGTAAAGACCAGGGCAGCGCTTACTTTATCTTCCTGTTGCTGCCAGTGACTCTGCTGTAAAGAAAATCCGGAATTTTCTTCTATTTTTCGCAAAACAGAGAAACCTGCTCCGGCTTACTGGTGCTTAATTTTAGATGTATGTTGGCATCCTCTGCCTGATATTCTATGGTTTCCAAGTCCATTTCCGGCAAAAGCGCCTGCTCCAGACAGGAAAATACCGCCGGATCCAGTGTGATCTGACCGGCAAGTTCTCTTTTTCTGCTGTCAGTTTTGCCAGTTCACTGATCTTTCCTTCCAGATCCCTTCGTTCCTGTGTAACATCATTACCCTGCTGGTCTGCACTGATCCGGTCCAGACGTTCCAGCTTTCCGGCTGTATAAAACTGACCGCCCAGGGCACTCAGAACGATGACTGCAAATGCTACCAGACTGGCGCACACCGGACCTAAAGGAAAACCTGCCTCTGTTATCTTTTCATAGAAGCTTTCTCCTTCCATAAATTCACCTGTATTCCGGTAAAGCAGATTTTTCAGTTCTCCCGCTAATGCCTGCCGTTTCCATATCCCATTTTTCCCAGAGCCATACAGGGGATCCCCAGCATTTTTGCAAGAACTCCTGCGTCTGATCTGGGTGCTTTCAAACACTCACCCTGGATCAGGACTCCCTGTATCTGAAATTCCCGTCTTTCCTGTTTCATCCTGGTCTGAAAACGACGGATCAGAACCGCCACTTCTTCCATTAACGCCTTTTCTTCTCCCAGATAGGCAAACATCCCTGGTTTTAAACTGGAATGTTCCAGATGACGGCAGTGTCCATTTTCCATCTGGTAAAAAACAATGGACTGGTCTGCAAGATGGACAAAGATCACCGTTCCCTTATTCATTCCATAATCGGAAGGTTCCAGAAAAGAGGCCAACAGCGCAGGTCCCGGCAAAATGGAATGGATACGGAAACGTGTGATCAGGGCTCCCGTTTCAATGGCCCGGATCCATGCTTCTGATACTGTGTACACAGTTCCTTTTAACATGCCCTGACCATTATTTGGCATAAAATCAGCTGCAAGAAGGCGTTCTCCTTCCTCTCCCAGGACCAGCAGCTGTTTTTCCGCCATCTGCAAAGCCGTTTTCTTAGAAGAAGCCGGAAGACTCATAAAATGGATCTTTACAGAGGCTTTTATAGCCAGGACGACCGCTCTTCCTTTCAGATTATAAATATCTGCCAGTGATTCCATGGCACCAGTTACAGTTCCTGGTCCAGTTATGGTGCGGGAACCCATAAAACTGTAGCCTCTGGCTCCCTTTTCTTTTCGGATGTAATAAAGTTTATCTTCTGTAAGATAAATATAATGTTTCATCGCATCCTCCTTTATAACATTGCTGTATACATACTGAATACCGGCAGCATAATGGATAAAACAATACTTCCCACCACTGCTGCCATGATCAGGATCATACATGGCTCCAGCAGTGTTACCATTCTCACTGCAGACTGTTCTGCTGCTTTTTCATAATAGATCCCGGCCTGTTTTAAAACAGCTTCCAGATGTCCGGACTCTTCTGCCGCAGCCACCATGGAAAGAAATACCGGATGAAAGATTCTCTGACGGCTTAATGCCTGGGAAAGACTCTCTCCTTTTTGCAAGCCTACGGCAGCCTCTATCAGCTTCTTTTCGATCCATGTATTTCCCATTACATGTCCCGTTATATCCATACACTCTAAAATTCCCGTTCCGCTTCCATAAAGAACAGAGAACGCCGAAGCAAACCTGGATGTATAAATGGTCTTCATAAGCCCTGAAATCACAGGGATGTAAAGGATCATCTGGTCTCTTCGCAGACGCAGCCATGGAACTGCAAAAAGAGCCATCATAAACAAAAGCAACAAAGGCAGGAAACAGACATACAAAAGCCAGTTATCCTGAAGATAGGCCCCTGCTTTCATCATAAAACGGGTAATAGCCGGAAGTTCATATTCTGCCAGCATAACTCTGAACTGTGGAAGAACCGATGTAAGCAGAAAGGCGGACGCTCCTATGGATGCAAAGAAAAGGATACAGGGATAGATCATCGCTGTCCGTACCTTTCCTGCCATTTCTACTTCTTTTTCATAATAACTGGACATTTTCTCTAAAATATGATCCAGGGTTCCACTGGTCTCTCCTGTCTGGACCATATACACAAGAAGTTTTGGAAAACAGCCATGCATGGACTCCATTGCCTCAAAAAGAGTCTGTCCTTTGTGGACTTTTTCTTCCAGTTCACCAAGAAGCGCCTTCATTTCCCTGTTTGCCGCTGTTTTACAGGCTGTTTTTAAGATCTCCGCCTGAGGAACACCTGCCGCCAGCATGGAACTGACCTGGCTGCACAAAGGAGGAAGCAGCTTTAACGGAACTGTAAAATGCTTCATGGAGGCAGTTCTTTCTTCATTTTTCAAAGAACAGCAGTACAGGCCGTCTTCTAACAGAGCTTTTACCAGTTCTGCTTCACTTCCAGCTTCTTTAACGCCTTTATACTTTCTGTTTTCCCTGTCTCTGGCATTGTATCTGTAAAGAGCCATTTTTCCTCCTTTCTGAAGTTAAAAAGCAAAAACCGGCTTTACCTGATCATGCTTGCTCAGATAAAACCGGCTCTTTTTAGCGAAAACAATTTTGTTCAGGCTCATACTCAAAACCTATGTCAGACAGAGTCTTTTTGATCTGGTCTTCATCCAGATCCATAGCCTGACACAATTCTTCTAAGGAACTGTAGTTATCTCTTAACTGGGTATTTATATAGCTTAACAAAATCATAGGATCTTTGGGTATTGCACTCATAGGATCTTTTCCTTTCTTGTTAACATAATTATTACAAAAAATTATAACATCTGTTACTTTCCATTTCAACTGTAATCTGTGCATTTAGGTCCTGAAAATCCGCCTGTTTTCTTGCTTTATTCACTTTATGATGCTTATATTATAGGTAAAATAATGTGTATTAAAGCAAAAAAACAGGTCTGCTGCAAGCATTTCTGTTTGCAGCAGACCCGGGTCATCGATCAGAATAAAGAAACCATTATTCTGCCTTGGCAGTCAGGTGATCTCCCTGTGGATCTACATCGATCACGATCACGGAGCCTTCTCCTACTCCATCTGCAAGGATGATACGTGCAGCCAGAGTTTCCACATTCTTCTGAAGGTAACGCTTCAGAGGACGGGCACCATATACAGGATCATAGCCATGATCTGTGATAAATACCTTGGCAGCATCTGTCAGACGCAGCTTCAACTCTCTGTCAGCCAGACGTTTGTTCACATCTGCTACGCAAAGGTCTACGATACGGCTGATATTGTCCTTGGTCAGAGGCTTAAACAGGATCATTTCATCCAGACGGTTTAAAAACTCCGGTCTGAAGTGGGCTCTCAACTCTCCCATAACCGCATCTCTTGCTTCTTCACGGATATTTCCGTTTTCATCAATTCCCTCTAACAGATACTGGGAACCAATGTTGGAAGTAAGGATGATAATGGTGTTCTTAAAGTCCACGGTACGGCCCTGGGAGTCGGTGATACGGCCATCATCCAGTACCTGTAACAGTACATTAAATACATCCGGATGTGCCTTTTCTACCTCATCAAAGAGGACAACACTGTATGGTTTACGGCGTACTGCTTCTGTCAGCTGACCACCTTCATCATAGCCAACATAGCCTGGAGGCGCTCCGATCAGACGAGCCACCGAATGTTTCTCCATGTACTCACTCATATCAATACGCACCATATTGGACTCATCGTCAAACAGTGACTCCGCCAGTGCCTTTGCAAGTTCTGTTTTACCTACACCGGTAGGTCCTAAGAACAGGAAAGAACCAATTGGCTTTGTAGGATCTTTGATACCGGCCTTGGAACGTATAATGGCATCTGTAACCTTTTCTACTGCCTCGTCCTGTCCTACTACACGTTTGTGAAGGACTTCATCCAGATGTAAGGTCTTGCTGCGCTCACTTTCTGTCAGTTTCGCAACCGGGATACCGGTCCACTTGGATACGATACGGGCGATCTCATCTTCGGTTACACTTTCATGTACCAGGCTGAGGTCTTCATTTTTAACCTTTTCTTCCTCAGCTTCCAGTTCTTTCTGTAACTGAGGCAGTTTACCGTACTGCAGCTCTGCAGCCTTGTTCAGGTCGTATTTCTGCTGTGCATCCTGGATCTGGCGGTTCACAGCTTCAATCTCCTCACGGAGACTGGATAATTTATCTACACTGGCTTTTTCATTCTGCCACTGGGCTTTGCCTGCAGCAAATTTATCATGAAGTTCTGCCAGTTCTTTCTGTAAGTCTTCCAGACGTTCTTTGCTCAGTCTGTCCGTCTCTTTCTTAAGAGCCGCTTCCTCGATCTCCATCTGCATGATCTTACGTGACAGTTCATCCAGCTCTGCCGGCATACTGTCAAGCTCTGTCTTGATCATGGCACATGCCTCATCTACCAGGTCAATAGCCTTATCTGGAAGGAAACGGTCGGATATATAACGGTCGGAAAGCACTGCCGCGCTTACAAGCGCAGAGTCTGCGATCTTTACGCCGTGGTAAACTTCGTAGCGCTCTTTTAAACCACGAAGAATGGAAATGGTATCTTCAACTGTAGGCTCTGCTACCATAACAGGCTGGAAACGACGTTCCAGAGCAGCATCTTTTTCAATGTACTGACGATACTCATTTAAGGTAGTTGCACCGATACAGTGAAGTTCGCCTCTTGCAAGCATAGGCTTTAACATGTTTCCGGCGTCCATAGAGCCTTCTGTCTTACCTGCGCCTACAATGGTGTGCAGCTCATCGATGAACAGGATGATCTGTCCTTCGCTCTTCTTTACTTCTTCCAGAACAGCTTTCAGACGTTCCTCAAATTCACCTCTATATTTAGCACCGGCTACCAGAGAACCCATATCCAGGGCAAACAGCTTCTTATCTTTCAGGCCGTCAGGAACGTCACCACGGACTATTCGCTGCGCCAGACCTTCTACAACGGCTGTTTTACCAACACCAGGTTCACCGATCAGCACCGGATTATTTTTGGTCTTTCGTGAAAGGATACGGACTACGTTACGGATCTCGCTGTCACGGCCGATGACCGGATCCAGCTTCTGATCTCTGGCACGTTCTACCAGATCGTAGCCATATTTCTGTAATGTATCGTAAGTTGCCTCCGGGTTGTCGCTCACCACTCTCTGATTGCCTCTTACAGTGGAAAGTGCCTGAAGGAACTTTTCTCTGGTAATGCCATAGGTCTTAAACAGGTCCTTCATTTCCTTAGAAGGCTGTTTTAACAGAGCCAGGAAAAGATGTTCTACGGAAACGTATTCATCTCCCATAGCCTTGGCTTCGTCTTCTGCATTGATCAGGACTTTGTTTAAGTCATTGCTGATATACAGCTGTCCGCCACCGCTTACCTTGGTCAGTTTCTCTATGGCCTGCTTTGCCTCGTTTTTAAACATGTCGCCCTGAATGCCCATCTTTGTGATCAGCTTCATGATCAGGCTGTCATCTAACGTCAGCAGGCTGTACAGCAGATGCGGCTGGTCGATCTGCTGGTTTCCATATTCATATGCCAGCTTTTCGCAGTTCTGAACTGCTTCCATTGATTTCTGTGTAAATTTATTGATATTCATATGCCCACTCCCCTTTCCGGAACAGTGTGTTTGTTATCTTGTTTTTTGTTCTATGCGTACTATAACACTTGTTGTTAGCACTGTCAAGAGTCGAGTGCTAATTTTTTGTAAAAAGTTTTTTTATTAAAAAATCCCCCGTCTATTTCATAAGACGAGGGGTAATATTATAAGTTGATCTGTTTTTATTTTAATCTACATTCATTTCTACACTGCTTTCGGCTGCAGTCTGCCCATTTTTCCACGGTCCTCTTCTGTAGAACATAATGGATAATGTTGTTGCAACACACCAGCCCACCGGCCATGCGCACCAGATACCTGTTGCTCCCAGTGCTGTCTTAGAGAATACAAAGGCAAGTACAACACGAAGGATCAGGTCTGTAAAGGTTGCTACCATAAAGTTCTTCATCAGTCCGGCACCTCTTAAGATACCATCTGCTACCAGCTTTGCAGAAACTACAAAGTAGAACGGAGAAAGGATCTTTAAGTAAATGATACCTGTATGCATTGCCAGTTCTGTAGGCTCGTCCATAAAGAGCTTTAAGACAATGTTTCCGCCGAAGAAGTACAGTAAAAACAGGGGCAGACTTAACATCCATACCATTTTAACACCGGCACGGAAGCCTTCTTTGATACGTGGCATTTTTCTTGCGCCCAGGTTCTGTGCTGTATAGTTGGAAATACCATTTCCAAGTGTGGTGAAAGAAGTGATGACCAGGTTATTTAACTTGACAGCCGCTGAGTAACCTGCCATAACAGGGGCTCCAAATCCGTTGATGATACTCTGGATCACAATGTTTCCAAGAGAGATAAAACTCTGCTGTAAGGTACTTGGCACTGCGATCACTACGATCTGCATTAAGATCTTTTTATCGAAAAATGGTGCTTTTTCTTTTCCTTCGATCTTTGCAAGTCTGCGGAAGATAACTACCATTGCAAGGATACAGCTGATACCCTGACAGAGGAAGGTTGCCCATGCAACACCTGCAACACCCATGTTAAATCCTTTTACAAACCAGATATCTACTGCGATATTGGAAGTAGAGGAAGCAGCCAGGAAATAGAACGGTGTCTTGGAGTCTCCCAGTGCAGAGAAAATACCGGTTGCAATATTATAATAGAACACGAACGGCAGGCCCCATGCATAAATATCCAGGTACAGTTTGGAGTCTGCAAATACTTCATCCGGTGTACGGATCAGTTTTAACAATGCTCCGGATCCCAGGATACCGATCAGCATCAGGCACACGCATACAAAGGCGCTGAAAATGCAGGCTGTATAAACAGCTGTTTTCATTCCCTTAAAATCTTTTGCGCCAAACAGCTTTGATACGACTACAGAGCATCCCATATTGCAGCCAAATGCAAAGGCAATGAAGATCAATGTAATCTCATAACTGTTTCCTACTGCCGCCAGGGCATTTTCACCGATAAATTTTCCTGCTACCAGGCTGTCTGCGATGTTGTATAACTGCTGGAAGATAATACTTCCAAACAACGGCAGACAAAATTGCCAGAGCACCTTTTCAGGATTTCCTACTGTCAGATCCTTATTCATTTTCCATTTCCCCCATTCCCCTTAAGCCATCAATGATCACATCCACGCAGCCATCAATTCCAAGTTTACTGCTGGATAACATCATGTCATAGCTTTCTGACTGTCCCCATTCAGTCTCGGAATAAAACTCATAAAAATGTTTTCTCATTCTGTTCATATGTTTGATCCTGTGGACCGCTTCTTTTTCACTGATCTGGTTTCGCTTCATAACACGCTTGACTGTACTCTCTTTATCTGAATAAATAAATACAGACAGTCTGTTCTCCTTCGGGATCATGGAAGCAGCACAGCGACCAATGATCACACATGGACCCTGTGTTGCGATCTTTTCGATCACTTCTTTCTCTGCATTGAATGTCACCTGGCTCTCTGAATAGAAAGTATTGCCAATGCTTGCAATATCCGCATAAGGATTTCCGCTTAAAAACTGAATACTGTTGATCGGTGACTCTTCTGTTTTGGAAATAAAATCTGTGCTTAACCCGGACTCCAGCGCCGCTTTCTTGATCAGCAGCTTATCGTAACAGGGAATTCCCAGTTTTCTTGCCAGCTTTTCACCGACCTCACGGCCACCACTTCCATATTGTCTTCCAATACAAATAATGCCCTTCATGTGATCCACTTCTTTCTTATTTATTTTAATTAATGTTGTTGAATGAATATTGAATGTTGTTTTTTGACGTCGGCTGTATTATAATCCGTAACAAGATATATGTAAAATATTAAAAATGTAATTTAGATATGTGTTTTTGATATAATGAGCGCCATAAAAAACAAGCGCCGCCAAAGGCGGCATTTGTTTTTCACAAGCCATTAACGAAGGTTCCGCCTGCGAATGCAGGCAGTAAAGCGCGTCAGCGCGGGGAACCTGAGTATACAAGTGTATATATGGGGGAAAACCAAAATGGACATCAGCTACGATTATTACCGTATCTTTTACTATGTTGCAAAATACAAAAGCTTTACAGGGGCTGCGGAAGCACTGCTGAACAGTCAGCCAAACATTACCCGGACCATGAAAAAACTGGAAAAAGAGCTGGGATGTACTTTATTTGTACGCCAGAGACACGGTATTGCACTTACTCCGGAGGGCGAAAAGCTGTATGCCCATATTTCCGTTGCTTTTGAACATATTTCCTATGGGGAATAAGAGATTGCCAGGGATAAAAGCCTGCAGTCCGGTATCGTTACCATTGCAGCCAGCGAGATCGCCCTCCACTGTATCCTTCTTCCCACCCTGAAAAAATTCCGCAACACCTATCCAGGCATCCACATCCGTATCCTGACCCATTCCACTCCCCAGGCCATGGATATGTTAAAAAGGGGACTGGCAGATTTTGCCATTGTAACAGAACCTTTTGAATTTATATCCGGATTTTCTTTCCGTATTCTCAGAAGTATCCAGGAAGTGCCTGTGTGCAGCAGTGTTTTTTCCCTTTCTACCGGAACGTCCCTTACAGACGAGCAGATCAAAAAATATCCCATCATCGGTCTTGGTGAAAGACAAGTTCCTTTGCCTTTTACTCCGACTATTTTAACAGAAGGGGCGGTACCTTTGCCCCGGAGATCGAAGCAGCGACTGCTGACCAGATCCTGCCTATGGTACAGTCTGACCTTGGGATCGGTTTTGTTCCAACGGATTTTCTGGAAAAAGAAAATATGGAAAATCTGATCATTTTAAATATGGAACCGCCGATTCCCAAGCGAAATATCTGTATGATAAAAAGAAAGTATGAGTCCCTCAGCATTGCTGCTGCAGAACTGGAGAAAATGATCCTGAATAATAATAGTAATAATAAGAGAAATTAAAAACAGTACCCCGGAACCATCCTGATCTAGATGATCCCGGGATACTGTTTTTATAAGTTGTTCTTTTTATTTTTGTAGATTATTCTACACCCTGTGCTGCAACCGTCTTATCGGTCAGTGTACCATCATAGATCACTGTTACCTTGTCACCAACGCTGATACCATCAAACATTCCTTCTGTTCCTACAAAAGAAAACAGGGTATTTTCCGGATCTGCAGTATCCAGAACAATGTGATCTGCCTCAACTTCTGCTACTGTACCGGTTAAAGTTTTCTTCTTTGCTTCTTCTGTATCTTTTGCATCAGCTGTTACAATGCGGGTCGCTACTGCTGCGTCATCTGGATCTTCCAGATCACCGTAGTAAGTTACTTCTGCTTCTGCGCCAGCTTTGATACCGTCTTTTGTTACCTTCTGGGCGATCAGTGCATTCAGTGTATAGGTTCCTTCTTCTGTCTTTAAGGTAATGGTGCTGTCATCTGCACTTTCAATGGTTCCTTCTACTACCAGATCTTCCTGATCTGCCTCTTCTTCCCTTGCAACCTCAGCTGCGGAAGTCATGATCTCTACTGAAGTTGCCTTTGTAACATCACTGCTTAATTCACCGGCAAAACCTACGTTTACTTCATCGCCTTCGCCGATCTCATCTGCACCTGTTATCTCTGCATCTGAAATATCAAATTTTGCGGTATTACCTCCATCTTCAGAAACAGTGATCACATTATCTTCTACCAGGCTGACAAAGCCATAGTAATAATCTTCTTCTACTTCTTCATCAGAAGTCGCTTCTGTACTTTCTACTGCCTGTGCTGTGGTAGATTCTGTATCTGCTTTTTTAGAAGAACAAGCGGTAATTCCCAGTGCAACTGCCAGAAACGCAACTGCTAAATACTGTTTTTTCATAAAAATCTCTCCTCTCTCTGCCGCCTGTGGACTAACTTTTTGCGGCACGATACATCTTACTACGAAAGCTGTGTTTTTACTATGTATTTTTTATGAATTTTTCCTTAAATGTGTTTTGGGGATTTTTAAGATCTGTCTTTTCTGGATCTCCTTTTCATGATCACTAAAAGGATCAGTCCTATGAAAAGCCCAAGTATACCGATCGCCACTGTGATCATAAGACCGGTGCGGACCAGATACCAGAAAGGTCCCTGTCTTTTGACCGGACTGTCATTCTTTTCCTTATGATCTTCTTTTATCTCCATGGTCGTTTCTTCCTCTGTCATTTTTGCAGGTTCTTCCAGCTGATAGATCACATGAAGTTCATAATAATCCGGCTCTTTCCATTTTACTTCCCCTTCATACAGCACTTCATAATCCCGTAAAAGCCGTTTTCCAAGTGCCAGCGCCTCCCTGCAGATCTGCCCGTTTTCATCTGAAAATGGTTCTCCGTTCCATACTAAAGAGGTGATCCGGTAATCATCTTTAGAAAGTCCCAGGTCTTCTAAGATCCGGTCACCTGCCTCTGCTGTTTTTTCAAGAAGCTGGTCTTCCCCTGCACAAGATCTCCCAATTCATATTCATCTGCCCCATAGGAATAAAATGTAACAGGTACTGAAAAATCTTCCTTCCACTGCTCCCCTGTGATCTCAACATTTTTTCTGTATAAATTTCCGGAAAGCAGGATCCATCCGGGATCTGTTTCATCTGCCAGAATGATTTCCGGAACCTCCTCTGCAGCTTCCACCTTGGGATATTCCACCCGTTTTTCCAGGGTACGGGTACTTTCTTCCCCTTCTTTTTCCTGTAATTCCCAGTGTTTTAATTCATAGCGGATCCCATTTTCATCTTCATACTCTTTTTCAGGTTCTGACAGTTCTCTGACTTCTTCTATTGTAAGTTTCTCTGTAAAAGTCAGCTCCGTCTGTGCCATGACGCTAAGACCTGCGGCCATACTGGTAAAAATTCCTGTAGCAAGAAATGCCAGCCCCTTCAAATACCATTTTCCCCATGTTCTGTTTTTCTCTTTCATACCTTCTCCTTCACAATATTTACGTAAGACCCTGTGTTTTTGTTTCTGTATTTAATTGTCAAGGTTCGGTTTTCAATGGATTTTTAGTGATTTCATGAAGCCTGTTATGGCTGTGATATGGGAGATCTGAATGTCTCCTGAATGTTTCATGGAGCTGTTAAAAACAGCTGTAGGTTTATTATAAAAAAGGGAGGGGATTTTGTCAAATACATCTGGCAAATATCCCCTCTCCTTGATGGATCATTTTTAATTATTAACGGAACTGGCTGTATTTATGTCCTGCTGACATTCCGCCTCTGGCTGCTGCCAGTTCGCTGACTGTAACTAACTGATATCCTCTGGCTGTCAGTTCCGGGATCAGTACTACGGCTGCGTCTGCAGTAGCATCGTAAATATCATGCATTAAAATAATATCGCCATCTTTTGACCTGGCTTAAAACGTTATTGATGGTCCTCTGTGCATTTCTGTGCTGCCAGTCTCTTGTATCAATGGACCACATGATCGCCGGCATTCCCATAGAACCAAGAACAGAAAGTGAATGGGCATCTACATAGCCGCCTGGCGGACGCATTACAACCGGTGATACGCCGCAGACTGCTGCGACTTTCTGGTTTACAGCACTTACCTGGCTTACAATGCCGTCACTGCTCAGTTTGGATATGTATTTATGGTCATTGGTGTGATTTGCAACCTCACAGCCCTGGGCTACCATACGGCGGATCACATCCCCGTTGTGTGGAACATTGGTTCCTACCATAAAGAATGTAGCTCTTCCTCCATACTGGCTTAAACTGTCTAAGATGCGGTTTGTAACAGAGGCTCTTGGACCATCATCAAAAGTCAGGGCGATCATAGGCTTTGACGGATCTACTGTTGAAGAAGCTGTCTCTGCAGGCGCTCCTGCATCTTTTGCTGTAATAGATGCCTTGATGCCATCAACTCTCAGTCCTGCTCCTTCGGTTCCTGCTGTTGCACCATTTACTGCCCAGTCTGTCCAGGAACCGTTCTGGTATACCTTATAGTACAGATCATAGGAAGCTGCCGAAGAACCGGTCAGTTCCATGGCAATGGCTTCCAACGGCTTTTCTGCTGATGCCCCGCCGTTTTCTACGCCGTCTGCTTTCCAGTCAAGCCAGCCGGTACCGCTTAAATTTACTTTGTAACGGACGCCGATCTGTGCTCCTGATGGAATATTGATCAGATTAGCTTTCATAGATGTGACCCATGACTCTGATGAGGCTGACAGTGCCTGGTTATCTGCTGCCGGATTGCTCCAGCCCTGATTTCTGAAATATACACTGTAGTTGACCTGAAGTGGATCCTGTCCAGACGGCTGTACGGTTCCGCCTGCGTTTTCCTGAGAACCTGTATTCTGTCCTGTTTCTCCGGAAGTCTCCTGTGTATCATCTACGGTTACAGTACCTATATCCTGCTTTACCTCTCCCGGTCCCCCGGTCTGGGACGCAGTCTTTGCCGCACCAATACCGGTAGTTCCTGCCAGTACTGTCATTCCCTGGGCAGTAAAGATCATTCCTGCTGCCATAAGGACCGCAAGAACCCTGCTTTTCATTTTTCTCATTCTCTTCTCCTTTTAACCAAATACTCTTTCACACAGCATCACGTATTCTTCATAATAAATGTGGCCTTTAAATTCTTTCAGAGCCTCTGCCACGCCTTTGTAATACCAGCCTTGCATCTCTTTGTCTTTCTGGTTGAAACGCTGCCACACTTCATCTCCCAGAACAAGATAATCTCTGGCTGTACTGCGGATATTGCTTAATTTGTCCGCAAGAGCCAGGATCTTTTCATCCCTGGTTGCCGTTTTCAAGCGTTCTACGGTTGCACCTTTACGTTCAACCCAGCTTTTGATTTATCTTCGCTTTCCCCGTCTACCAGAAATGCCACCCTGGGGCCGAACTTTTCTTCCAGTTCTTCTCTTGTAACCCCGGCGTCCTCTATTACATCGTGAAGAAGGGCCGCAGCTATCATCTCCGGTTCATCTGTAAATGCCGTTACGATGGCCGCAGTTTCCATCGGATGCGTAATATAAGGGATCTCCGTTCCCTTTCTGAAAACGCCCTGATGAGCCCGATCTGCAAATTCAGCCGCCTCTTTTATCATATTGTGCTCTACCTCTTTTCCCCATGTTCAGTTGGCCTCTCTGATACCAGATTGCTACGTGCTTTTGACCCTGGTATCATCATACCATACCCGGACATTATTTTGAAGTTGTATTTTATTGTCACTTTCGTAAGACTTTCTCAATGAATAATTCCTTGTAAGTAAACTGTTTTCTGCTATGCTATAGAGAGTTTTTAACAAAGGAGGAAATGGTAATGGAACACCATTCATCATACAGCGCACCAAGAAGCAGCCGTGGTTCAGAACATACCCGCCCTGCTGCTTCCCGTCCAAGTCAGAGACGCAGCCGCAGTCCAAAGAAAGGCAGCAGTTTCGGACATATTTTACTATGTTACATACTTCCATTTTTAGCAGTCAATCTGGCGATCTTTTTATTGTCACGGCTACACCGAAAATTGAAATGACAATCAGCGATACTACCGATTATAAAACGCTGGATGTAAGCTTTAAGGTCCACTCTCTTCTTCCTTTAAAGAAGATGACAACGACTCTGGAGTCCCAGCCAATTGAATTCCAGAAAGAAAAGGCGTTTATCATGCAGTCCTGACAAACAATGGTACTCTGGAAGTCTACGTATTAAGTTTGAACGGTATGCAGGCCCAGGATATCGAACATATTGCTGTACTGGACGATACACCGCCTTCCTTTGATGAAGAAAGTGTTGTAATAGAAAACGGTACACTTACCATAACAATAGAAGACAGTATCTCCGGCATTAATTATGACTCCCTCTATGCTACCGATGATGCAGGAACCAAGATCCTTCCTGACAGCTACGATAAGGAAAACGGGGAAGTCACCTTTAAACTGGAAGAAGGTTCCCTTACTGTCTATGTAGAAGATATGGCAGGAAACCCAAATCAGGCTTCCTTCTCTCTCAGCCAGTCCGGAATTGATACCGAAGACCGGGAAAGCAAGTTCCCGACAGACGGAAAGAATGGTACGAACGGAACTACAGCAACAGAAACTGAGAACGAAACCAAAGCCTCTGAAACTAAGTCTTCCGAGACAAAGGCTTCTGAGACAAAATCTTCCAGCACCAGCAGTACCAAAGCACAAACAAAGGCTGAGACGAAAGCATCATCTGCAGCTAAGTCTACTACTGCAGCTGCAAAATCCACTACTGCGGCTGCCAAATCTACTACCGCAGCCAAGTCCACCACTGCAGCTGCTAAGTCTACTACTGCGGCTGCTAAGTCCACTACCGCAGCAGCGAAGTCCACCACTGCAGCTGCTAAGTCCACTACCGCAGCAGCGAAATCTACCACTGCGGCTGCCAAGTCCACTACTGCAGCAACCACAGAAGCAGCGAAATCTACTACTGCAGCAGCACATGAACCATCTACAGCGGAAGCACCTGCTACCATTGCTCCGTTAAATTAACAAATAATAAACAACAAAAAGCTGACCGATCTTCTTATTTTTCAAAGAATTTCTGTCAGCTTTTATTTTATGATACTATTCAGTTCATGGCCGAACTGCAAGTATTTTACCATCCTTCCGCTACGATCTCATCAATAATATCCACGTATTCTGCACAGTATTTTTCATATAACGGCATAACTGCCTGCTGGAACCGCAGTTTTTCTTCCGGTGAAAGCTGGGTGATCACACAGCCTTTTGTTTCTACGCGCTGTCTGGATATAGACTCTCTCGCTTTCCACTGGCTTCTTTCATACCATGCTGACTCCTGGGCACATTCCCGGATGATCTCCTGTATTCTTCCGGAAGTTTGTTCCAGGTATAAGTAGAAGCGATCTGAACTTCCGGCACACGGCTGTGTTCATCTACTGTAAAATATTTTGCCACTTCGTAATGCCCTGCAGACTCATAGGATGGCCAGTTATTCTCTGCTCCGTCTACTTTTCCAGTCTGAAGTCCGGAATATACTTCCCCATAGATCATAGGAACCGGAACAGCTCCTAAAGCCCGGACTGTATCACTCATCAATTCCGACTCCTGAACACGGATCGTCATTCCTTTTATATCTTCCAGTTTTTCAATGGGTTTTATGGAATTATAAAACTTCTGGCACCTGCATCATACCATGAAAGCGCAATCAGACCGGAACCATCAAAAGAATTAAGGAAATCATCTCCAATAGGACCTTCCAGTACTTTCCACATGTGATCTGCGCCTGTATACAAATAGGGCATCTGAAGTACATTTAACTTGGGAATGTACTCTGCTACCGTAGAAATGGATACTCTGGCAAAATCAATACCACCAAACTGCAACTGTTCAATGACAGATTTTTCATCTCCCAGGCTTCCGCCTGCATTGACCAGTATCTCAACTTTGCCTTCGGTTTTTTCTTTTACCAGCTCCGCAAACTTATCTGCACCCTGGGTCGTCGGATAATCTTCCGCCTGGTTTTCCGCATAGGTCAGTACAAAATCCGGTTCCGTTTCCTTTTCTTTTCCTTGAAATACCCCGGCACAGCCGCTTAAAATAAGCGCAGCTGCCCACAGACAGAATATCTTCTTTTTATCATTGTTTCCTCCTGATCTTGTGACTGCTGCGTTTCCTTTTATTTTGACTTTACCTGGATCTGAGACTGCTTTTCATCAGCCAGTCATAAAAGTTGCTTTATCTTCTCCGATGACACGGTCTGTAAGTAAATATCCATGGGATGGATCTGTAAAATGATGGCCATCCCCGGCAGCTTTGCGATCCTTACCATTTTTCTCCACGGGATCTTATCGTAAGTATTTCCCACTTTTACCTGGATCCCAACATCATCCAGACGGATCTCTGTGTCCTCCCGGAACCGGATGCCAGTTTTCCTGCACTGAGATAGACAGCCAGCGGCTGAAGGATTGGAAAAGGCAGCAGCCTAAAACCATACAGATGCGGAATACGGTTCCCGAAGACTCCCATTTTGCACAAGTAAGAGCTATAAGAGCTGCTGTAAAACAAGGTTTACCATGCCGGTCATGGAATGGTAGATGAAATACATGGACATTTTCCAGTATTCACCTCTGGTTGTTTTATAACGGTATTGGTACATGAATTGGTCCCCTTGAATGTGCGTATACACTCACGAACCCCGCGCATTCGCACTCTACTGCCTGCTGACGCAGGCGGTTCGTTCGTTAATGGCTTGAAAACAAATGTCTGCTTCGCAGCCGCTTGTTTTTCCCTGTGCTCATTACATTATAGCATAAAGGGATGTCCACGACACCCCTTTATTTTTATATGTACTACACTTTTATCAAACTTCTGTCATTCTATCAATGTGCAAATACACTTGGAAGCCATAAGCTGATTCCTGGTACGAAGGTGATCAGCAGCAGGGTAATGATCATGCACAGATAGAATGGTAATGTTGCTTTTACAACCTTTTCCATCGGGATCTTTGCAACAGCAGAACCGATGAAAAGTACAGCACCTACAGGAGGTGTCAGAAGTCCGATACCACAGTTAAGGACAACCATGATACCAAACTGGATCGGGTCAATACCAATAGATGTTGCGATCGGCAGAAGGATAGGAGTTGCGATCAGGATGATCGGAGCCATATCCATAATGCAGCCTAATACCAGAAGGATCAGGTTTAATAACAGAGCGATCAGGATTGGGTTATCAGTCAGTCCAACAATAGCCTGAGCTGCCAGATCCGGTACGTGAAGTCTTGTAAGGCAGTAACCGAAGATACTGGAGGTTGCGATCAGGATCAGTACGATAGAAAGAGTATCTACACACTCGCCCAGGACTCTCCAAACACCTTTCCAGTCAAGACCTTTGTAGATAAATACGCTGACGATCAAGCTGTAGATAACTGCAACTGCTGCAGACTCAGTAGCTGTGAACACACCGCCTACAACGCCGAACACTACGATCAGAACGGCTGCTAATGCCCAGAAGGAAACGCTTAACTGCTTTAACAGGTTCTTCATGCTGAACTTGTCGCCCTTTGGATAGTTGCGCTTTACAGAAATAATGTAAGAACCAACCATCAGGGATGCTGCTAAAAGAGCTCCCGGAACATAACCCGCAAGGAATAAGCTTCCTACGGAAATACCACCTGCTGTGGTAGCATAAATAACCATGTTGTGGCTAGGTGGAACCAGAAGTCCCTCACAGGAAGAAGTAATAGTAACTGCAGTAGAGAAGTCACCGTCATATCCCTGGTCAACCATCATAGGGATCAGAATAGATCCTAAGGAAGCAGTATCTGCAGATGCAGAACCGGAAATACCACCAAAGAAATAAGATGCAACGATGTTTACCATTGCCATACCGCCTCGCATCCAGCCTACGCAGGCATTTGCCAGAGCGATCAGTTTTTCAGAAATACCACCGGAACCCATCAGGCATCCCATTGTGATAAAGAAAGGTACTGCCATTAAGCTGAAAGAGCTGATACCTTTTACCATCTGCTGACAGATGGTAGTCAGAGGAAGCCCCTGGGCCATCAGACAGAATACAGAAGAAAGAGCTACTGCGTATGCGATCGGGAAACGCAGCATGATCATAAGGAAGAAGCTTCCCAGTAATATAAGAATTGCCATGCTATTTACATCCATACTACTTCTCCTCCTTTACATAAAAGCTTCTGATATGATTGTACAGTGCTTCGATCTCGAAAATGATCATCGCAACACCTGCTAACGGAACCGGCAGATACATCCAGAAACGGGATACTCCAGGCATACTTACATAAGTACCCTTTGAACCGATACCGGAAGCATAAGTCCAGCCTACAGTCAGCATGATGACAGCCAGTACTAAAACAGCTACATCAGCAAGGATATCCAGGGATTTAACCAGCTTCTTTGGCAGATAGCTGTCAAGAGCGGTCATACGGATATGAGCACCGCGGCGGATTGCCAGAGCTGCGGAAAGCACAGCCATATAAGCCATACAGGAAAGAACTACTTCTTCAGACCATGCCGGATCTGGAATAAATGAGATATAACGTCCTGCAACGGACATACTGGTAATAGCGATATCAACTACAAGCAAAAGCTTGCAGATAAATAATACAAATTTATATACCGCATCATACAAAGGACGGATCTTATCGATCTTTTCAAAAATTGAAGGCATTCTTCAGTCCCCTTTCTTAATTAAAAGCGCAGGAGAGACGCGCTCCCCTGCGCCTAATACACCATTTCCCTATTTAACTGGCTGACTCAGATTATTTTGCCATATCAAGGATCTGCTGATACAGTTCTGCGTTATCCTTTGTAGAGGACTCGATAATGTCCTTGCAAGCTTCCTGCCATGGAGTCTTATCTTCTACTTCTACAACGTTTACGCCATTTGCCTTTAACTCATCCAGAACTTTGTTCTCTGCTTCTTCAGAGATCTTACGGTTGAATTCAGATGCATACTTTCCAGCTTCGGTCAGAACATCCTGCTGCTCTGGAGTTAATTTATCCCAAGCGTCATCTGTGATGATAACCTGGATAGCACCTAAGGTATGTCCATCAAGGATCAGGTTAGGAGCAACTTCTGGGAATGCGTTGGACTGATAGTTTGCGATTGGCTGCTCAGCACCGTCAACAACGCCGGTCTGCAGTGCGGAGTACAGTTCGTTGAAGGAAACAACAGTTGCGTTTGCGCCAAGTCCAGCTACCATACCGTTCATGATCGGGTCGTTAGAAACACGAAGCTTCATTCCCTTTAAGTCTTCCAGACCATTTACTGGCTTAACAGTGAAGAAATGACGGAAACCTTCTTCTCCGTAGAACAGACCTCTTACGCCCAGTCCGTTGTCATGCGGTTCCATTAAGAACTCTGGAGCCAGTTCGCTATCTGCAAATTTCCAGAAATGTTCACGGTTTACAAATGTATAAGGTACAGACAGAAGTACGGACTTCTCTGCGCCGTAGCTTGTCAGAGCGAATGCGGAGATACGGGACATATCAATAGTTCCGCCACCACCAAGCATGGTATCCAGAACGTCGTTCTCAGAACCAAGAACACCACTTGCCTGCAGGTCTACAGTGATAGATCCGCCGGACAGCTCTTCTACTTTCTCTTTGAATGCTGTATCAGTCTGTCCAACGATAGTATCCAGTGGATTAACCTCTGCCATTACCAGAGTAACTGCTGGGCCTACTGGCTCGCCAGCTTCTGCTTTAGCTTCTTCCTTGGTCTCTTCTTTTGCATCTGCTGCTGTGGTTGCTTCCTCCTTAGCTGCCTCAGTAGCTGCTGCTGTAGTTGCTGTATCTGGGGACTTTAATCCGCATCCTGCCAGTGATCCAGCTACCATAGCTGTGCAAAGTGCTGCACTTAACCATCTTTTTTTCATTTTGTTTACCCTCCTGTTAATGCGTTTTTCACATATTGTTTATGTTTTTTTACGTTTTCTTTATGCTGATTTCATTATAAGGGTAAAATCTTGTTCTGACCATGGTAAATTTTTGATAATCCTAGTATGATTTTGACCTATACCGTAATTTTTTATCTATTTTTCACGGAATACACTGTTTCTGTACTCTGTAGGACTCTGCCCTGTGATCCTTCTAAACACTTTTGTAAAATAATTAGAGTCTTCGTATCCTACTGACTTTCCTATATCCTTAATATTGACGGTAGGTTCTTCTAACATTTTTTTCGCCATGGAAACACGGTATTCTGTAAGATACGCTGTAAAATTCTGTCCAAAACTCTGCTTGAAAAGCCGGCAGAAATAAGACTCTGAATAATTCATCTTGTCAGCCAGATCCTGTACAGAAAGATCATACATGTAATTTTCACGGATATAGTCCCGTATGATCTCTGTTACTTTATTCATGCGCAGATTTTCACCTGCATCATCTTCTGCCAGTTCTTCCAGATCGTCCCGTTTTTCTTCCTCGGATACCTCTTCTGTCTTTTCTTTCTGAAAATCTTTTTCTTCTCCCGCCATTCGCATGGCTTCTTCCAGTACCAGCATCAATTCTTTTTCATCCCAGGGTTTTAAAAGATAATCTAACGCCCTGACTGTGATCGCCTTCTTGGCATAGGCAAATTCATCAAAAGCTGTAAGAAAGATAATACAGCATTTTTTATCCTTCTCCCTTATCCTCTCTGCTGCCTGGATTCCGTTGATACCTGGCATTTCAATATCCAGTATGGCGATCTGGATCTTTTCTTTTTCATATATTTCCAGTGCTTCTCTTCCGTTTTCTGCCTGGAAGATCTCACACTGCCCTTTCAGGTTCTGGCTTAATGTTTTAAAAAGAACCTTTCTCTCGATCATTTCATCATCTGCGATCAGCAGTCGGTACATATACTTCTTCCCCCTGTGTTTCTTCTCCCTGCGGTATCATCAATTGTATCACTGTTCCTTTTCCTTCCCGGCTGTAGATCCGCAGATCTCCCTTTTGGTACATCATATGGACACGCTTATAAATATTTCCAAGCCCGATCCCGATCTTTGCCGTGCGGTGTTCTTTCATTGCTGCAGCAACTTCTTCGCACCGCTCCTGACTCATACCAAGGCCGGTATCTGCCACTGAAAGGATCAGCATACGGTCCTTTTTCCAGATCCGGATATGGAGAATACCTCCCGTTTCTTTTTTAGAAAGACCATGAACCACCGCATTTTCTACAAGAGGCTGCAGGGACAGGGACGGAATGATCACGTCTGCCGCATCCGTCTCCAGGCTCAGACGGTATTTGATCCTGCTTCCAAAACGCATTTTCTGAAGATACATATAGTCATTTACGATCTTTAACTCCCGGTCTAATGTTACAGTCTGCTCCCTTGTTTTCAGGTTATAGCGGAACAGATTTCCCAGACTTAAGATCATCTTTTCCGTATCCACAGCATCTTCCAGTTTTGCGGTACATGCGATCATATTCAGGGTATTAAAGAGAAAATGGGGATTGATCTGACTTTTTAACAGTTCCAGCCTTGCGCTTCCTAACTGTTTTTCCATTTCACTGCGCTCTAATTCCTCTTTGTGGAGCAGCTCCTGCATTTTGTTATTTTCTTTCATGGTGGCAATATAGCCCTTGGTACTGTGTTTCATTACATTGAAAGCTGTGACCAATTCTCCCATTTCATCTTTATTTTCTATGATCAGGTCCGGCTCATCAAAGTCATTGGCAGCTATCTTTCTGGTACTTGCAGCCAAAGATACAATGGGTTTTGCAACGGAATTTGAAAGAATTCTTGTCAGCCAGATCGCTATGATCATAAGTGCGATGGAAATGGCCACAATAATATACGGAATATTAGAAAACATTGCTGCTTCTTTCTGATACTCTTCTGTTCCTTCTGCCATGGTTATCTGCACCAGACGGCCGGTATATCCCTGGAGGTACTCCTGCATTTTGTATACGTAATACAGTTCGTCTACAAATTCACTGCCTGTTTTATTTCCTTCCGCTACGTCATCACGATAAACTTTGTAACCTTCATAGGCATTTCTTATGTTCCATGTCCTGGCACTGCGCTCTTTTCCAATCCTTCTGTACTCAGAAGGCAGTGACCACAGGCAACGTTCTGTTCTTACACATGCCACCCTGTAAGTATCCCGGCTTTCCTGGTCTGCATTTCGCACATAATGCTCAAAAGCTCTGATTTCCTGATCCAGTGCCTCCTGAAAGTCATTGCAACGGGAGTTGTCATTCAAAATTCCTCCAAAGCTTCCCAGGGATACGTTGGTGATCCACACATTAAAAGAAGCGGAAAGAGCCATGATCAAAATGACCATGGCTGCAAAATTCCTATTTTTCTTTTTATGGAGATCGTCATCCATAGCTTTCTCAGAGAAGGACGCATGATAACCTCCTGTTGTAATTCTTATGTCAGTTTCTTTATGTCTTTTGTAGCTTTTAGCGTTTTTATTACGGCCTCTTTTTGGCTGCTCTGAGTGCTGCTTTTGCTGCAGCTGAGGTTGGAGCCGGGGCTGCGGGTGCTGGAGATGGAGCTGGCTCTGGTTTTGTAACTGCTGAAGCAGGAGTTGTTACTGGCTCTGCAATCGGATCTGCAGGTGCTAAAACTGGTACTGGTTCAGGCTTTGCTGTTTCCAGTTTCTTTGGTTCTTCTTTTGCAGTTGCCAGCTTTTTCGGCTCTTCTTTTTGTTTCCAGCTTGTGAGCTTCTGTCTTGGCAGTTGCTAACTTCTTTGGCTCTTCCTTTTTAGTCTCCAGTTTGTGGGGCTCTGTTTTAGCGGTCGCAAGCTTTTTGGCTCTTCTTTCTTCTCTGCCGTCAGTTTTTGGGTTCTGTTTTCTTTGTAGCTAACTTTTTCGGCTCTTCTTTTTCTCCGTAGTCAGCTTCTTCGGTTCTTCCTTCTTTGTTGCCAGCTTCTTTGGCTCTGCCTTCTTTGTGGTCAGTCTCTTCGGGCTTTCCTTCTTCTCCTCTGGTGTGCAGGAGAATACCATAAAGCTCATTGGCGGGATATGGATCTCAATGGAGTTCTCTCTTTCATCCCATTCTATCTTCTTGGATGCTTTCACACGGCTGTTGGTACGGCCTTCGCCGCCAAATTCTTTTGCATCACTGTTGAAGATCTCTTTATATTTTCCTGCAAATGGTACGCCCAGGCGGAATTTCTCATGATCCATATTATCAAAGTTACATACACAGAGCAGAGTTTCTTCTTTGCCTCTGCGCAGGAACATGATCATGCTTTCCTCATGGTAGCTGCAGTTGATCCACTCAAAGCCTTCCGTATCAAAGTCCTGCTCATACAGTGCCGGATGGGCCTGATACAGCTTGTTTAACTCACGGACATAGGTCTGCATGTTCTTGTGCAGCGGATATTTTAACAGATCCCATTCCAGGGACGCATTTTCATTCCACTCATCGATCTGACCATAGTCCTGTCCCATAAATAACAGCTTCTTGCCTGGATGGGACATCATAAAGCCATAGGCAGCCCGCAGGTTTTCAGCCTTTGCCTCTAAAGTCTCTCCGGCATCTTACCCATCATAGAGCCTTTTCCGTGAACGACTTCGTCATGGGAGAATACCAGGACAAAGTTTTCACTGTAGGCATAAAGCATGGAGAACGTCAACTCGCCATAGTTATTTTACGGAAATATGGATCACAGCGCATGTAGTTGGTGAAATCGTTCATCCAGCCCATATTCCACTTATAATCAAAACCAATTCCGCCGTCTTTTGGATCACCGGTGATCATTGGCATGCAGTAGACTCCTCTGCGATCAGCACCGCACCGTTCTTTCTGCCCTTGAATACAGTATTTAAGTGCTTTAAGAACTCTACAGCTTCCAGATTTTCATTTCCGCCGTAGATATTTGCCACCCATTCACCGTCATTTTTACCGTAATCCAGATACAGCATGGAAGCCACCGCGTCCATACGGATGCCGTCTGCGTGGTACTTCTCAGCCCAGAACAGTGCGTTGGCAATGAGGAAGTTAGATACTCCCGGACGGCCGTAGTTATAGATCAGTGTACCCCAGTGCGGATGAGCGCCCTTTCTTGGGTCTGCATGTTCATAGACGCAGGTTCCGTCAAAGCATGCCATTCCGAAAGCATCTCTCGGGAAATGGGCCGGTACCCAGTCTAAGATCACACCAATGCCCTGTTCATGCATATAGTCCATGAAGTACATGAAATCATCCGGTGTTCCATAGCGGCTGGTAGGAGCATAATAACCAGTTACCTGATATCCCCAGGAAGCATCTAAAGGATGTTCCATGATCGGCAGCAGTTCTACATGGGTATAGCCCATATCTTTTACATACTCAGCCAGCTTTACAGCCAGTTCCCTGTAATTGTAGAACTCGGAGCCAATGATATCTTCCCCGTTTTCGTCCTTGGCAATCTCTTTTCGCATCCAGGAACCTAAATGGACTTCATAAATATTGAAAGGCTTGTCCTTTGTATCAGAAGCAGCCCGCTTGTCCATCCATTTTTATCTTTCCACTGGTAATTGTTGATATCCCATACAATGGAAGCATTATTTGGACGCAGCTCTGCATAATTTCCATATGGGTCTGCCTTCATCATAGGCAGTCCTGCTCTGGTCTTGATCTCATATTTGTAAAGGCATCCTGCTTTCAGGCCCGGAATGAACAGCTCAAATACGCTGGCATCTCCTTCGCCTACTTTGCGCATCTGGTGGCGTCTGCCGTCCCATAAGTTAAAGTCACCTACTACACTGACACGCATAGCACATGGAGCCCATACTGCAAAATAAACGCCTTCTACTCCGTCAATGGTCATTGGATGAGCACCCATTTTCTCATAAATGTCGTAGTAGATACCTGCACCGAATTTCTTTAATTCATCTTCTGTAAACTGTGGTCCGAAAGAATAGGGATCGTGAATCTCTTCTTCGGTTCCATTATCATAAGTGACAAGTAAGGTATAATCTGTCACTGTTTTTCTTGGGATCAGTACAGCATAAAATCCTGCTTCATCTGCCAGCTCCATAGGGTATTTTTCCCATTTCCTGTAAGCTTTACAGTGATCGCTGTTGCGGTAGGTATAAATGCCTGTATCAATAAGCCTTCTTCTGTTGCATGTGGTCCTAACATTCTGTGAGGATCGGCTGACTCTGAATAGGTCAGTTCCTCAATCCCCGCCCAGTCCATAATATCATATAATTTCTGTTCCATCTGCGTGCCCCTTTTAGCAAAAACAATGTTGTTTCTATTACAGCTGTTTCGCCCGTTCTGAAATATTCTGTCTGAAATTGATCACATCATGCTCATATTCTTCATCCATAAGAGGTGATGAGATCATAAAATCTGCACTTGCCTTATTGTTTGCAATGGGAATATCGTAAACCTGTGCAATACGCAGCAGTGCCTTTACATCCGGATCATGAGGCTGTGCTGTCAATGGGTCGGAGAAGAAGATCACGAAATCGATCTGTCCTTCTACGATCTTGGCGCCGATCTGCTGGTCGCCTCCCAATGGGCCGCTGTTATATCCCTTTACCGGAAGTCCGGTATAATCGGTGATCATTCTTGCAGTTGTTCCGGTTCCGCATAAGAAATGTTTCTCCAGAATGGATTTATGTTCCTTGCACCATTCCATTAATTCATGCTTTTTCTGATCATGGGCGATCAGGGCGATATTTTTCTGCTTCTTGATAGTCATTGGGACAAATTCCATTGTATGCATACCTCCTTATGTTGCCTGTCTCTTGTGTTGCTGTCCTAAATATATAGTATACAATTGCTCATTTATGATGATGCCGCCGTCAGGCAGCATACATGTTTATTCAACTACCGGATTGGTAAGTGTGCCGATCCCTTCAATGGTACATTCTACTACATCTCCAGGTTTTAAGAATTTTGGCGGTGTAAAGCCCATTCCTGCGCCTGCCGGTGTGCCGGTGGCAATGATGGTTCCAGGTTTTAATGTCATGCCTTTTGAAAGCTCACTGACGATGTGGTCAATACCAAAGATCAGCAGTTCTGTGTTGCTGTCCTGTCTCAGTTCCCCGTTGACACGGGACTGGATAGAAAGCTTTGGCGGATATGGGATATCTTCCACTGTGGTGATACATGGTCCCATTGGGAAAAATCCGTCTAAACTCTTTCCAAAATACCACTGGTTATGCTGGGTCTGAAGGGTTCTGGCACTGACGTCATTGATAATGGTGTAACCAAAGATGTAATTTTTTACCTCTTCTTCCGGTACATTTTTGCTTCTTTTCCAATAATAACAGCCAATTCTACCTCATAATCCAGATCGGCTACAATGTCTGAATGGCTTTCAATGCCTTCGCCGTTTGCCACCGCCTCGTTTACACGCTTGAGAAGTAAACGGCATAGGGACGTTCGCCTCCAAATGCCTCTTTCTTGTAGCGGGCAGACTCCTCTGCGTGAGCCATATAGTTGATACCCAGGCAGATCACATCCTGTTTCGGATTTGGGATCGGCGCCAGAAACTTTACTTCTTCAATAGGTGCCGCTCCTCTGATCTTATAAGGGTCCTGACCGGACACATATTCAAGCAGCTGTTTTTCTGACTCGCTGATCCCTCGATCAGTTCCTGCATGGTCTTATAATCCATATCCAGGGAGCGAAGAGGATAGACCCATTTTCCGTCTCTGCTGATCACGCCCAGACCGCCTTTATGTTCCACTTCATATGTAACAAGCCTCATAACAGCCTCCTTATTTCATTTAGCAATTTCTTAATGCTTACTTTATCACATTTTTCGGATATTTTCCACCTTGCCACAAATGTTTTACATAATCTTAGAAAATTTAGCGGACAATTCAGACGTCATTTAAGCGGTTCCTGCGCTCATCATTTTGTAGATCTGAATAACTGCCGTTGGTGCCAGCGCACCTAAAACCACTGCCAGTAACTGTGAGCCTGTCAGATCCCCTGCGGCAAATACATCCTGAAGCTGAGGCACAAAAAGCACTGCACACATAAGGACTACACCTACAAACAATGCCATAACACACCAGAGATTGCTTCCTATTCCCAATGAAAGCAGGCTTTTTCTTCCCCTGCAGTTAAAACCATGGAACAGTCTTGCCAGAGTCAGAGTGGAAAATGCCATAGTACTGGCAATGGCTTCCCCGCCCTGGGAATATCCCATTTCCCATGCCCACATGGTTGCTGCACCAATAAGAAAACCCTGGAATAAGATCTTCCCTGCAAATGGAAAAGAAAGGATCCCTTCTTTTGGGTCTCTGGGAGGCTGGTTTAAAAGATCCCGGTCTGCCGGTTCCATACCTATGGCAATGGCAGGAAGGGAGTCTGTCAGCAGGTTGATAAACAGCAGATGCACCGGTGCAAAAGGCAATGGAAGCGCCTTGATAGATGTATACAGTACACAAAGGATCCCTGCCATATTTCCGGACAACAAAAACTGGATGGAATTTTTAATATTCCGATATACATTTCTTCCATTTGCCACTGCCTTGATAATCGTAGCAAAATTGTCATCTGTTAAGATCATGGCAGCGGCATCCCTTGAAACTTCTGTGCCTGCTTTTCCCATAGCGATCCCTATGTCCGCCTTTTTAAGGCAGGAGCGTCATTTACCCCGTCTCCTGTCATAGCTGTAATGTGCCCTTTTTCTGCCATGCTTCCACAATGCGGATCTTATGTTCCGGAGACACCCTGGCATATACGGAGATCTTTTCCAGTCTTTCCTGCAGCTGCTGATCGCTCATCTGATCCAGATCTGCTCCTGTAACAGCCAGATCACCAGCTGTAAAATACCAATCTCCGAGGCGATCGCTGCCGCAGTCTCTTTATGATCCCCGGTGATCATGACCGTGCGGATCCCTGCTTTTTAGCATCTGCCACTGCCATTTTAGACTCCGGCCTTGGTGGATCTGTCATAGCAGCCAGACCCAGAAAGATCATATTTTCCGCCTTTGCATCCCTGATTTCTTCCTCTTTTAATGGTTTACATGCCAGTGCCAGAACCCGCATTCCCTTTTGGACCATAGACCGTTCTGGCGAAGGATCCGCTCTTTATCAGAAAGGAAAAGGGACGTCCCCAGGAAGCAGTCTCTTCTTCCTGAAAAGAGGGATTGACTGCCAGACTGCATTTAGACAGTAAAACGTCTACCGCCCCTTTTACAAAAGGATCTTTTCTCCCCTTTGCTGCATATGGCACCCATATATTTTTATCAGAGTTAAAAGGGATCTCCGAAATACGACGCCACTGCCTGCGAAGAAGTCCGGGATCTTTTCCTGCTTCTTCTGCCATATGTAAAAGAGCCTGCTCTAAGGGATCTTCTTTTCCCCGGTCTCCTCTCCGGAAGCATTATTTGCAAGAATGACTGATCGCAGGAAAAGAGAAAGATCCGGGTGGTGGGAATATTTTTTAACTGCCCTGTATCCATGACCTTCCCATTTATGCAAACAGCCTCTGCCCGCAGACTGTTTTGGGTCAGTGTCCCTGTTTTATCAGAACAGATCACAGATACACAGCCTAAACTTTCCACTGCTTTCAGGTCCTTTATGACTGCATGCTCTTTTGCCATTTTCTGGGTTCCCATTGCCTGGACAATGGTCACAATGGAACCAAGAGCCTCCGGGATGGCTGCAACCGCCAGCGCTACCGCAAACATCAGGGCATCTAATACAGGCTCCCTGCGATACAGGCTGATCAGAAAGATCACACCGCAGATCCCCATAATTCCTAATGCCAGATGGCCGGAAAACCGGTCTAAACTGGCCTGCAAAGGTGTTTTCTTTTCCACTGTGCGGTTCATCAGGGAAGCAATGGTCCCGATCTGGGTATCCATTCCTGTTTCCGTCACTACCGCAGTTCCCCTTCCGCCAGTGATCAGAGCACCGGAAAAGACCATATTGCTCTGATCTCCCGGAGATAAAGGCGTTTTCCTGCCGGCAGTTTTCCCTCTCTTTTTCCACATTTAAAGCTTCTCCTGTAAGAGAACTTTCGTTGCAGGTAAGGCTGCAGGACTGAAGGATCCGGCCGTCTGCAGGTACCATTCCTCCTGTTTCCAAAACCAGGATATCCCTGGAACCACCCTGGAAGATGGCGCCGTACAAACGCGTCCTTCCCGGATCAGAAGTGTTTCCGGAGAAGCAAGTCGCTTTAAGCTTTCCAGGGATTTTCGTGCTTTCTGATGTTCCACAGTCCCTAAAATGGCATTTAACAAAGGACGGAAAAGATCACAAGAGCGCTTTCCGGATCTCCGGTAACCATGGATACCCCGCAGCCCCAATGAGGATCATGACCAGAAGATCTTTAAACTGTCCTAAAAATACCTGCCACCAGGGCATTTCTTCCTGTTCTTTTAAAACATTTTCCCCATATGTTTCCAGCCTTCTTTCTGCCTCTTTCTCATTTAGCCCGGTCCTGTTGGTGCCAAGGCGCTTTAAAACTTCTTCCTGGGTCAGACCATACCATTGTGCCATTCCTGCCTCCTATAGACTCTGTATAGACTTCATATAGAAAAATGAGGATGCCCTGACCCGTCTGGCCTTTACAGCATCCTCATCTGAATGTATATGTATTTCTCTTTTATCTTTATGCAGGAAAAAACAGGCTTATGACCTGCCTCCGAATATCATCTCAAAAGCAACTCTGTATCCTAAAGGAAGGGAAGCTTCTTCTACATATTCCTCTCTTGTATGAGCGCCGGCTCCACTATAGCAGCCCACACATACACTTGGGATTCCCATAGAAAGCGGGATATTGCAGTCTGTAGAACCAGAACCAACTCCAGGGCAGATTCCTGTTACTGTCTCTACCGCTGCTTTTGCACGTTCAAGAAGGCGTGCCTGACGTTCTTTATCTACATCACCGGAGCATGGACGGATGCCCAGGATCTCATAAGTAATATCAAGACCGACTGCCTTTGCCTCATTTACTGCTGCCTCAAATTTTTCTTCCATATAAGCCAGATTTACTTTTCTGTCAGAGCGGAACTCGTATAGCATGGAAGCTTCCTGGGCAATAGTATTAACAGAAGTACCGCCGGAAATAGTACCCACGTTGTAAGTGGTCTTTCCGCCTTCCGGCACCTTGATCTGATACAGCTTTTCAATGATACCTGCCAGTTTTTCAATGGCATTATCATTGCCAAAATTGCCAAAAGAATGTCCGCCCTGAGTGCGTACCGTCACTTTATAACGGTTAGATCCCACTGCTTCATCTACCAGATGCTCCAGACTGCCGTCGAAGGTGCAGAAAGTGCTCATACGGCTGCCGTAATCTTCGCAGATCTTTTTAACGCCTTTCAGGTTTCCAAGACCTTCTTCTCCTGAATTGCATACAAAGATCAGTCCAGGTTCTGTTTCCGGCCGGATCTGGTTAAGTTTGCCTTCTTTTATCATAAGAGCAGTATATTTTGCTGCCAGAAGAACACATACAAGGCAGGCAGTATCATCACCTACTCCTGGACAGCAGATACGTCCATTTTCCACCTTTAAAGGAAGTTCCGTCTCATCTGGAAAAACTACGTCTGTATGGGCCATATAAACATCCACATTATCCCTTAAAGCAGCTGGATAAACTACATTTAATGCCTCATCAATATAGACTCCCTCTGCCCCCTGTTCCTTTAACCAGTTACAGCAAAACTGGGCTCTTTTTTCCTCATGATTAGATGGGGAAGGGATCTTCGCAATGGTAAGAAGCAGGTCATATGCCTCTTTTTCATGTTCCTTGATAAAACGTTCCATAGCTTCATTTAACATGTTCTGTTCCTTCTTTCCGGTTCGCTTTCGGACCTTTGCTTTGTGTTTTTTTCTTTTCCGGGCATTTAAGTCCTGCAAATACCTGGATGGATCTTGCAAGGACAAGAGCCTCTTTCTGGTCATCCAGATGTCTTTCCTTACCTGACGGCAAAAAGCCGTTCATACTGTCTTCAGCTGTATCAAGGACCTGATGCCAGATATATCCTGACGGCAGATTGGGAAGTGCAAATGCATGTGGCTCCCAGTGCATGTTGTAAGCAGTATAGAAATAAGGTTCCTCGCTGCCGTCTGTATTTTCTCCATAGGAAGCGCTGTAAAATACGCCTAACTGGCGGCTGTAGCGCTCAAAGTCCGGACACCATGCCTTTTCCCCGTGGAAAGACACATCCGGCAGTCCTACTGACTTATGATCCATTAAAGTAGGTTCTGTACTGCGGTGGAACAGGCTGTGCTTTTTGCGGAATGCGATCAGGTTTTTCGTAAACTCATAAAGCCCCTTGTGAGAGTCTAATAAATTCCAGTTTAACCAGGAGATCTCATTGTCCTGGCAATAAGCATTATTATTTCCCTTCTGGGTACGGCCAAATTCATCACCAGCCATAAGTAACGGGGTTCCCTGGCTTAAGAAAAGCATGGCAAGAGCATTTTTAAGCTGACGTTTTCGTAAGCCAATGATCTTTTCTTTCGCACCGGTCCTTCTGCGCCACAGTTCCAGGACTGGTTGTAATCGGTACCGTCATGGTTTTCCTCGCCATTGTCCTCGTTGTGCTTATGATCGTAAGAAACCATATCCATTAAAGTAAAGCCGTTGGTATTCGCCATGTAATTAATAGAAGCCACTGCATCCGGATTGTCCTTTACATGAAGAGCCACCTGGTTTAACATACCTTCATCGCCCTTTAAGAAGCTGCGCATATCCAGCATAAATCCTGTTTCGTAAGCAGATAAACGGCGTCCGGTCTCTTTCTTTTCTTCTTTGGTTCTGTTGCCCCTGTCTGTTTCCGTCGCAGTTCTCACTTCATCCCAGTTCTTCGCCCAAAGTTTCAGATCAGAAAGATATGGGTCTTTCACAATAGTTTCCAAAGGGGCATAACCTACTAAATGGATACCATCTACATGATACTGGGCAGCCCAGAAGCGGAGTACATCTACCACATAGGAAGGAGACTGTGTCCCGTCAAAGTATAATTCAACGACCAGCTCCAGACCTTCTTTATGTAATGCCTTCACCAGAGTCTTAAACTCTTTTACCGGATCCTTTTCTGTCCCGGCGCTGCGCCTGCATAGGCTGCTTTTGGCGCAAAGCTGTGTCCACAGCAGTACCCCAGTAATTCACCTTTCCAGGAACATCTTCCATGACTTCATCAAATTCTACAGGCGGCATCATTTCTACTGTGGTAATGCCCAGTTCTTTCATATAAGGGATCTTATCTGCGACCGCTCCAAATGTTCCCCGCCTCCAGCTTTCACCTTTAAAAGAAGCATGTTTTGAAAAGCCTCTTGGGTGTATCTTGTATACAATGCACTCATCCGCCGGAATTTTGGGCCGTCTGTCCTCTTCCCAGTCAAAATCTTCTTTCACTGCTTCAAAGGTGTGTGAAGCGCCCGTGCTGCTGTCTTCTCATCTCCCCATTTTTCCCGTCCAGTAAAACAGGTTCCAAATGGGTCCGGAATTTCTTTTCCTTCTTCCTCAAAGGCATATTCCAGACCGGTAAAATCCCCTTTACCGTCATGAAATGCACATCCCCATACGGGCATTTTCCGGAAATGTAAATCTGGCGATCCGTTTCCTGCTGCCCTTTTCAAAAGCAGCAATGCCGGATTTTTCTGAGAAACAAATGCTACATCAAATCCCCGGAGTCTTTGTCACTCCCAGCGGATAGATCTTTCCTTCATTTGTTTCTATGATATACTCTCTTTTCATATATTGCCGCCTTTCAGTTTCCTTCTATTAAATTACATTACACTGCTAAATCTTCATGCCCTCTAAACAGCATTGCTGCAAAGGAGCTGTTTCCCAGATCTTCCCTACTTCTGGCTCTCGATCTGCTCTACCAGGTCAGTGAGATACATCCACCGGTCCATCTTCTCTTCTAACTGTGCCTCTTTTTCTGTCTTTTCTTTCATCAGTTCATTGAGACGGGTATAATTGCTGGCAGATTTCTCGATCTCTGTTTCCAGGGCTGCAATGGCCTCTTCCAGACCTGCAATATCCCTTCAATGGTCTCCCATTCTCTCTGCTCTTTGTAGCTTAAACGCAGCTTTTCTGGGCACCGGAAGTCTCTTTCCAGTTATTTTTGTTCACTGCCTTTGCATTTGCAGCGTTTTCTTCGTCAGTATCTTTATCGGATGCCTTTCCAGAACCTGCATTTCCGGCTCCAGCCCCATTTCCACTGATCTGTGGATGACGCTCATTCCATGCACGCTGATAATCGGTAAAACCACCCTCATACTGCTGCACCACACCATTTCCCTCAAAAGCGAAAATGCGGTTTACCACACGGTCCAGGAAATAACGGTCATGGGATACAGTGATCACAATACCAGGGAATGTATCCAGATAATCTTCCAGTAAGATCAGCGTCTGGATGTCCAGGTCATTGGTCGGCTCGTCCAGGATCAGTACATTTGGCGCTTCCATAAGGATACGCAGAAGGTACAGACGGCGTTTTCACCTCCGGACAGCTTTCCAATGGTTGTATACTGCATACTGGAAGGGAACAGGAAACGCTCTAACATCTGGCTGGCGCTGATGCTGCCGTCTTTTGTCTTTACGTACTCTGCTGCATTGCGGATATAGTCGATCACCTTCAGGCTTTCGTCCATAGCCTCATTTTCCTGGGAGAAATAACCCAGCTTTACAGTCTGGCCGATCTCTACTGTACCGGAGTCCGGCTGTACCCAGCCGGCAATGATCTTCATCAACGTAGACTTTCCGCTTCCGTTCTGGCCGATAATACCTACACGGTCATTTTTCAGGAAGATATAGGTGAAATCTTTCATCAGCACCTTATCACCATATGATTTGCAGATGTCCTTCAGCTCTACGGTAGTACGTCCCAGACGGCTGCCAATGGACTCCAACTGTACATTTCTGTCATACTCCGGACCTTCCTGGTCACGAAGCTGCTCATACCTCTGGATATGGGCTTTCTGCTTGGTAGAACGGGCTCTGGCACCACGCTGCATCCAGGCGATCTCTGTGCGCAGGATGGACTGGCGCTTGCGCTCTGCTGCCTCTGCCATGCTTAAACGCTCTGCCTTTAATTCCAGATATTTCTCATAACCGCCCTGATAACTGTACAGTTTTCCCTTGTCCAGCTCTACAATACGGTTGGTAACGCTGTCCAGGAAATAACGGTCATGGGTGATCATTAAAAGAGCGCCCTTAAATGCCTTTAAATAACCTTCCAGCCAGTCAGCCATCTGGCTGTCCAGGTGGTTGGTAGGCTCGTCCAGGATCAGCAGATCTGCTGTACTTAAAGAACGCTTGCAAGAGCCACACGTTTTCTCTGTCCGCCGGAAAGAGTCTCCACTTTCGCGTCAAAATCTTCGATCTCCAGACGGTTTAACATGGTCTTGGCAGAAGCCTTTAACTCTTCCACAGAGCTGAAATGAGGCTCGTTTTATTGTCCCTTACAATGCTGTCAAGAATGGTATCTCCAGGGGTAAATTCCGGGATCTGGGGCAGATAGCGGATATACAGGCTGCGGCCTTTTACAACCGTACCGCCATCCGGCTCCTCCAGACCTGCAGCGATCCGTAACAAGGTAGATTTTCCTGTGCCGTTGATACCGATGAGACCCACTTTTTCTCCTTCGTTGATAGAAAAGCAGTGTCGTTGAACAGCAGGCGTTCTGTATAGGATTTTGTTAAATGTTCGATGGTAAGTAAATTCATGTAATTGATCCTAACTATTTCTTTATTGATTGTTGAATTTTGGGTTCGTTCTAGTTCACTCACAAACACGCACTAACGTGCTCCACTGCCTGCTTACGCAGGCGGTTTGTTCGTTAATTCATTATACTATTTTTTGATCACTAATTCTACTGGGCAGTGGTCAGAACCAAACACTTCTGTATGGATCTTTGCGCTCTCCAGCTCATCTTTTAAGCTTTCGCTGACACAGAAATAGTCAATACGCCAGCCTGCGTTCTTCTCTCTTGCTTTAAAACGGTAGGACCACCAGGAGTAAATCCCTTCTGTATCCGGGTAGAAGTAGCGCCAGGTATCAATAAAACCGTCATTTAAAAGGTCCGTGAACTTGCCTCTTTCTTCATCAGTGAAGCCCGCATTCTTCCGGTTAGTCTTTGGATTTTTCAGGTCGATCTCTTTGTGGGCTACGTTTAAATCGCCGCAGAAGATCACCGGCTTTTTCTCTTCCAGCTTTTAAGATATGCTAAAAATGCATCTTCCCAGGTCATACGGTAATCCAGTCTGGCAAGACCATCTTTGGAGTTTGGAGTATAGCAGGTGACAATGTAATACTCTGGGAATTCAGCTGTGATGACTCTGCCTTCATGGTCATGTTCCTCAATGCCAAGGCCATAGGAAACAGAGATAGGCTCTTCTTTTGTGAACATGGCTGTGCCGGAATAGCCTTTTTTCTCAGCATAGTTCCAGTACTGGTGATAGCCCGGCAGATCCAGATCGATCTGGCCTTCCTGCAGCTTACTTTCCTGTATACAGAATACATCTGCATCTACCTCATTGAAAAAGTCCATAAAGCCTTTTCCCACGCAGGCACGCAGACCGTTTACATTCCAGGATATGAGTTTTTCATAATTGTTTCTCCTTTTGCTGTATGGCAACGCCCCGCCTTATGGCGGGGAAAGCAGTTGTGCTGATAACACATCCCCGCATAAAGCGGGAAAACTGTTGCACTCCACTGCCCCGCGAAGCGAGGCAAAATACTCTCCTTATTCTGGATAAACCAGTCTGGACTCCGGGAACTCATCAATATGGGTCAGCACCTTCAGATACTTTGCAGCCAGATATTTTGCCATTCCCAGGTTCATATCCAGGTAATTGCCGCAGTCTTTTGGAGATGCGCCTGGTACTTCCCTTCAAAGTCACGGACAAATTCATACATTTCTACTACTAATGGCAGAATGTCTTTTGACTCATAATCACCTGCTAAAAGCAGATAAAACCGGTTCTGCAGCCCATCGGTCCAAAGTATACTGTCTTGTCTCCAAAATCCTTGTGGTTTCTTAAAAGGTAGCACCCAGATGCTCGATGGTGTGCATTTCTGCGGTGTTCATAACAGGTTCTTCGTTTGGGGAAGTCATACGCAGATCAAAGGTGGTAACGGTGCTGTCTCCTACTTTGTCTTTTCTGGATACGTAAACTCCCGGCTGTAATTTAATATGGTCGATGGTAAAACTTGCGATCTTTTCCATGGTTATTTCCTCTTTTCTCTCACTTATTTTCCGCTGCTGTGTACCTTCCCGCGCTGCGGAAAACACCTAGAAATGGCAGAAAGGCAGGTCCCAGCACTTCCCGGTTCCTGCCCTCCTTACTCTTATCGTTCTTTATACTACGACCGCCCCAAAGGGGCGACCGCTTTGATCCTATTTTTTATCCGAATGATTAGTCATCCTCTTCATCACTTTCAGTTACAGTGAAGGTAAATCTCTTACGTGCCATTTCATCGCTTTCCAGATACTCATCGTAGGTAGTGATCTTATCGATCAGCTTGCCGTTGATGATCTCCATAATACGGTTAGCAGTGGTCTGTACGATCTGGTGGTCACGGGATGAGAAGATCATCACGCCTGGGAACTTGATCATACCACGGTTTAATGCGTCAATAGACTCCATATCCAGGTGGTCAGTCGGCTCATCTAACATCAGTACATTTGCGCCGGAGATCATCAGCTTGGATAACATACAACGTACTTTCTCACCACCGGATAATACCTTAACCTTCTTAACACCGTCTTCGCCTGCAAACAGCATACGTCCTAAGAAACCACGTACATAAGTTACGTCCTTCTCAGGAGAATACTGGGTCAGCCACTCAACAATGGTGTCATCATTTGCAAACTCAGCGGAGTTATCCTTCGGGAAGTAAGACTGGGTGGTTGTAAGTCCCCACTTGTAGCTTCCTTCATCTGGCTCCATTTCACCTGCAAGGATCTTGAATAATACAGTCTTTGCACGCTCGTTTGGTCCAACTAAAGCAACTTTGTCCTCTCTTCCAAGGATAAAGGAGATATCGTCTAAGATCTTCTCACCATCAATAGTCTTGCTTAAGTGTTCTACAGTAAGAACTTCATTTCCGATCTCACGGGCCGGACGGAAGTCGATATATGGATACTTTCTGCTGGATGGCTTGATGTCATCTAACTGGATCTTCTCTAAGGCTCTCTTACGGGAAGTAGCCTGCTTGGACTTAGAAGCATTTGCAGAGAAACGCTGGATAAATTCCTGTAATTCCTTGATCTTCTCTTCCTTCTTACGGTTTGCTTCCTTCATCTGCTTGATGATCAGCTGGCTGGACTCAACCCAGAAGTCGTAGTTACCAGCGTACAGCTGGATCTTGCCGTAGTCGATATCAGCGATCTGTGTGCAGACTTTATTTAAGAAATAACGGTCATGGGATACTACGATAACGGTATTCTCAAAGTTGATCAGGAACTCCTCTAACCATGCGATGGCATCCAGATCCAGGTGGTTGGTAGGCTCGTCAAGAAGCAGGATGTCAGGATTTCCAAACAGTGCCTGTGCCAGTAAAACTTTGACCTTCTGTGCACCTAACAGAGTGCTCATCTGTGCATAGTGGAATTCAGTACCAATGCCAAGACCATTTAACAGGTTCTCTGCGTCAGACTCAGCTTCCCAGCCGTTCATGGTAGCGAACTCACCTTCCAGTTCTGCTGCCTTGATACCATCTTCATCTGTGAAGTCTTCCTTCATGTAGATGGCTTCCTTTTCCTTCATGATCTGGTACAGTCTTGCATTTCCCATGATAACAGTATCCAGAACGGTGTACTCATCATATTTGAAATGGTCCTGCTGTAAGAAGGAAAGTCTCTGTCCCGGAGTGATGGCAACCTCACCGCTGGTTGGCTCTAACTGTCCGGAAAGGATCTTTAAAAATGTAGACTTTCCGGCGCCGTTTGCACCGATCAGTCCATAACAGTTGCCTTCTGTAAACTTGATATTTACATCTTCAAACAATGCTTTCTTGCCTACACGAAGGGAAATATTATTTGCACTTATCATGTCATTTACCTTTCTTATAAATAAATCTGTTGTTTTGTTTCCGCTAAAGAGGGGCATTTGCTGTCCCTCTTTTCTGTCTTATGTACTTACAGGATGACCTGAAAATACATTCTTCGCTCAATATCAGATTGTACAGGGAAACACTGCATTTTGCAAGGTCTTTTACAGGAAATTCCCCATTTGCAGACTATTTATAAGCTATTTCTCCGTCAGTTATCCGCTGATGCCGGTGATCCGTTCATCCGCTGCCAGTTTTAACAGCATTGCATTCTTATCATATAAAGGCGGATATACTACTTCCAGTTCTATCTTTGTACCATTCTTGCCTTTTCCCACCTTCAGATTTGAAATCTTGACCTTTTCTTCTGAAAAATGCATCTGGATATCCGCGATCACATTTTCATAATCCGTACAGGTCATCTTAAGAAAACCCCGTATGGGTTCTGCCGTAAGGAAAGAGGTTCTGTGAAGGATCTCCTGGATCGCTACTACCAGTATACCGGCGCAGACACCAATACCATACTTTCCTGCTCCCACTGCCATTCCCACGCCAGCTGTGGTCCACAGTCCCGCTGCTGTAGTCAGACCGCTGACTGTATTATTGCGGACAAAGATCACACCTGCACCCAGGAAACCTACACCGGATACGATCTGTGCCGCCACACGGGAGGAATCTACCTTTTCTACATCGTAAAACCATACTTGGATACTACCATCATAAGCGCCGCCCCCAACGCTACAATGGCATGTGTCCTCATACCGGCGCTTTTATCCCTGTTCTTTCGCTCATAGCCGATCATATACCCCAATACGCTGGCTACGATCACTCGCAAAAATAACTCCGCATCTGACGGTATCCCTATTTTTGTTATCATTTCTGCTACCATCTTCATGTCCCTCCTGATCCTGTCTCTTATACTGTGTAGCTTTTATATGCTGATCTTTCTTCTCTCTTAATACCAGTATAGCCCATCCATATCCACCTGGTTTTGCTCATTTTTCAGGCATCTGTGCTCATTTTCCAAATGATTTCCTGTATTCCACCGGCGTACAGCCTTCTCTTTCTATAAACAGCTTTGTAAAATAACTCTGACTGTACCAGCCACATTCTACGGTAATATCCTTTACCGTCATATGGGTGGTTGCCAGAAGCTCTTTTGCATGGTTTAAGCGAAGCCCAGCCACGTAATCACTGTAGCGCACGCCCAGCGCTGTTTTAAAAGACTGCTGATATAACTGGCAGACAGACCGAACCGCTCGGAAAGATCTGCCGCTGAAATATCTTCCCGGTAATGTTCCTCAATAAAACGGATCATGGAATTGATCCTGGAGTCCTCAGAAGGACTGCTTAAAAGGCTTCTGGATTTCTGCTCCAGGAAGTTTTTCAGTTCTTTTTGATCCATGTTTTCTGAAACCGGAGTTTTAAGACCAGACTGAAAAACTGGCAATATTTTTTCTTGACCGCCCGATCCATTCCTTTTCCTCCATCTTTTTCCCGATCCAGGAAGATAAACTGGAAAAGCTGTTGTAATCTCCGCTCTTCCATGCCTCCTGCCACTTTAAGCATCTGCGGCCGAACTCCACTTTTTCTTCCTCTTCATCTAAAAGAGGACTGAGATAATAAAAACGCCCGGTTCCTTTTATTACCCGCAGGCAACTGAGTTCTTCCAGATTTCCAAGGTCTTCCCTCAGGTTTTCCATGTCCCTTGTAACAGAGGTGCCAAAACAGGTCATTCCTTCTGCAAATGTCCGGGCAGATAAAGTCCTGTAGATCTCCTGTATCCCTTCTCCTTTTTCCGAAAAACAGAGAAGTTTCAAACTGTTATCACTGAATACAGAAACTACATGATCCTCATATCCCTGAAACAGAGCCGGGATCGGATCGGAAACCAGGTTTTCTCCATCCACTGTGATCATCAGCAGCCCGCAGAAATAACCCTTATATTCCCCCAGTCCGATATTTCTTCCATTCAAAGCACTTTCCAGCCAGGTACGGAACAGATTTTTCTCCGCTCTCCTGCCAGATACTGCTGCAGGCGTACCGCCGTAATGGTCTCCTGGATCGTCTTTTATCCAAAGGCTTCATCAGATAATCTTCCACTTTCAGCTTTACCGCCTGCTTGGCATACTCAAATTCATTGAAGCCGGTCATGATATAATAACGGGTATCCGGAGATATTTCCTTCCCCAGTTTTATGGCTTCCAGTCCGGAAGGCCCCGGCATCTTAATATCTACATATGCCATGGCGATCTCATGTTCTTCCAGCATTTTTAACATCTCATGGCCATTATAGGCATGAAGGACCTCGTCTTCTTTGGAACATGCCTGGATCAGTTTTTCTATGGAAATATGGATCAGCGGTTCATCGTCGATCACCAGTATCTTCATGTTTTTCCTCCTTGAAAGGAACGATCAGTACCTGAATGGTTCGTCCATCTATACGGTAAATATAAAGCCGGATATCAGGTCCCCACAGGCTGATCCTGTTTTCTACATTTTTATTCCAATGGACTCCGGGGAGTTTAATTCTTCCTCTTTAAATCCCACACCATCATCCTCAATAAGAATGTACAGACTGTTTCCGTGACGTTCTGCCTCTACAAACAATTTACATGGAACTTCGCTGGGCTCTATGCCATGGATCACTGCATTTTCCACCAGAGGCTGCAATAACAGCTTTGGCATGGAAAGGGACTTAAACTCTTCCGAACAGTTGATCTCATAGGAAAGCCGGTTTCCAAAACGCAGCAGGCACAGGGAACAGTAATCATTTAAAAAGTCCAGTTCTGCCCCTAAAGTAGTCTCCCGGCTGCGGCTTAACACATACCGCAGCAGATGGGCAAAGGAGTAAAAAGCATCATTTAAAGCCTCCTGCTCCCCGATCTGGTTTAAGGTAATAAAGCTGTAAATGGTATTGATGATAAAATGAGGCTGAATCTGGGACTGGAGCGCCTGTAACTGCAGGTTTTTCTGGGCCAGCTTCAGCTCATATTCATTGCGGATGGTCTCCTGGAGCTGCTTTGCCATGGCATTAATAGAAGTTCCGATCTCATTAAACTCACGGATCACCAATGGCTCACACCGTGAATTTAAGTTGCCCACCTGGAGTTCTCCAAGGACTGCCTTAATATGATAGGTAGGGCGCTCGATCCAGTAATTATTTTTCTTAAACATGGCATATCCCAGGATGGAGCATAACAGACAGCAGGCTGCTGCCATAAACAGGAAAATGGCCATACGGTCTATCACATAGGACGCAGACAGCAGTACATGGACCGTTAGAGGATAATGCTCTAAGGTCTGTGAAAAACACAGCCAGTTTCTGTGGTCATAGTTTACTTTCTGCTGCTTTAAAGCTGCAGTCTGAGTCTTTGTAAGAGGCTTATTGGAATAGATCAGCTGATCTTCGTCATTTGTAAACGCAATGATCAGAGGCGCCTTGCTGGTAAGGCTGGAGAACAGATTTTCAAAATCATCTGTTTTTAAGTTCAGCATGATCACATTTTCCTGATCCTGAAGGAACATGTTGTTTAATTTTCTGGATATGTAAAAACTTCCTGTATCCAGTTCTTCTTCTTCATCTGCCCCTGTCATATCTTTTTCCGGGATAATAGCCACCCGGCCGTTTTTGTCAAGAGCCGACTGATACCAGCTGCGGCCTGTAAGAGGGTGGATGGTTGGAAGATACTGATACCAGTCAGACGTGTTAAAATACAGCACATTTCCGTCTGACATGACTAACATATCCCCAAAATCTTCTCTGGAATAGGTAGTCAGCTGTAAAAGTTTTCCAATTTCTTCTCCTACCTTGTTCTGGTCATAGGGTGTCAGGTCCTCAAAAGGCGTCCTGGACTGAAAAAAGGAATGATAATAAGGTGCTTTTGTCAGGTTATCAATATCGTTAAGATATTTTGTCATGTATGCCGAGATCAGTTTCGTATTATTCTCCGCCCGGCTGCGTATCTCCTGATACTGGTAAGTTCCAAACAGATAGGACACCAGAAAGCTGACCACTACAATTGGAAGGAGACAGCTGAGGATAAAATTTACAAATAATTTTCTGGAAAGGGACTGTACTTTCTTTTGTTTCATATGTAACCTCTTCGTCTGATTAATATTGAATTATAGCACAATTTTATTGCTGGTAAAAGTTTAATTTTTGTCAATCTTTACAAAATTTTTACTTGACTGGAATTTTTCTCATATTATAAATTCCCCAGTATACAAAACACCCGGCAAACCTGTTGGATCTGCCGGGTGTATGTCTGCTTCGCAGCCCCTTGTTTTTGACTGCGCGACTTACTTATTTGAATAATTTAGCTACACGCTCTTCCATGCTGGAAACTGCCTGCTCTGGGGTGTAGTTGTCTTCCAGGATGCACTTCTGGATCTCGTTTGCGAAGATTTCTTTTGCTTCCTGATACTGTGGGATAAATGGTGTCTTATAGGTGCTGTACTGTACCTGATCTACGATGATCTGAAGATTTGGATCTTCTTCTACCATCTTCTTGTATTCTTCAGAGTCTATGCAGCTCTGTCTGGTAGGAAGATATCCGGTACCATTTGCCCAGCGTACTGCATTTTCGGTGTTGGTCATGTACTTTAAGAACTCCCAGCCAGCCTTCTCTTCTTCTTCGCTGTGGCCCTTGAACATTAACAGGTTAGAACCACCTGCAGGATAGGAAAGTGTGGTATCCTGAGGAACTGCACCTACACCAACTTCAAATTCACAGGTCTTCTCTAATCCCTTTAACTGAGCACTGCTCTGCTGGATCATAGCTGCTGTGCCGCCTGCAAATGCATTTCTGCAAGCCTCAGAAGAGTTGTAATCCTGACCGGATGGAACATGCATGGTTCCGTCTGCGATCATTTCTTTCCACAGATACAGTGGCTTTGTTCCAGGATCGCCTGCAAATCCGATGCCGTCTTCTGTCTCATTGAAAATGGTTCCGCCTGCGTTCATAACCAGTGACATGTAATACCACTGATCCAGTGGGCAGGAATATCCATAAGAACCGTTTCCAGTAAGAGCCTTAGCGTCTGCCTTTAAGTCATCCCAGGTTACAGGAGCTTCTTCCAGACCTGCTTCTTTGAAACGATCCTTGTTGTAGTACAGTACCGGAACGCTGCGGGAATGAGGAAGGGCTACTAATGCTCCATCATAGTAGGAAGCGTCTAACAGACCTGGCATGAAATCGCTCATATCGTAGTTCTCTTCATCTACGAACTTCTGAAGGTCAACTAACTGATCTGCGTCAGCGAAAATTCCTAACATACCAATCTCCATCTGAGCTAAAACAGGAGCTTCGCCAGCTGCTAAAGCGGCCTGCATCTTAGTACCTGCGTCTGTGTAAGAACCCTGATGTACTGCTTTTACAAAGATCTTGTCCTGGGACTCGTTAAAGGAGTCTGTGATCTGCTGGATCAGTTCTCCGTTGGAAGAACCCATGCAGTGCCAGAACTCGATAGTGATCTTGTCACCGTTATCTGCTGCAGCTGCTTCTGTGCTTCCCTCTGCTGCCTTGGTGTCCTCTGCCTTTGCTGCTGTAGTATCAGCCGGTTTTGCGGAACTGCCGCATCCAGCTAACATACCAGCTGCCATAGCTGCTGCCAATACTCCTGCTACTTTTCTTTTCATTTTCTTTCCTCCTGTGTTTGTTTAATATACTTTTTATTTATAATTTACTTAATACCGGAATATACAAAGGAATTACGGATCTTCTGGCTTGCCAGCATGTATACGATCAGGATCGGCAGTACTAAAACTACGTTTCCTGCCATGATAATGTGCCACATCTGTAAAGTCTCAGAAGATTTAAGGGCTGCGATACCTACAGGCAGTGTACGAAGTGTCTCACTGGAGGTCATGATCAACGGCCAGAAGTAGTTGTTCCAGGTAGAGATGAAGGACAGAAGGCCGATGGTGATCAGAGCCGGTTTTGCCATAGGCATCATTACCTTGAACATGATCTTACGGTTATCTGCATCGTCCAGTCTTGCAGCCTCAATGACTTCCTGAGGGATCTGCATAAAATACTGGCGGAGCATGAAAATACCAAATGGATTGGAAATAAATGGTAATATTAACGGTATAAATGTTTTTAACATCTTCATCCGGCTGAACATCAGGTAAACCGGAAGGAAGGTGATCTGCTGCGGGATCATTAATCCTAACAGTACAATTCCAAAAAAGATATTTTTTCCGAAATATTCATGTCTTGCAAAGCTGTAAGCAGCCGGTACAATGATCAGATACTGGAGAACCAGCACACAAAGGCTGACTACAACAGAGTTTCTAAAATATAATCCAATGGGAACGATCTCAAATACATGAGCGTAGTTTTCCCAGTGAAGACTGGATGGGAATAGGGTAGGCGGGAACTGCAGCGCCTCGGTATAGTCCTTTAATGACGTGCTGACCATCCAGTAAAATGGGAATGCTATGATGACCATAACAGCCACTTTTAAAATAATGTTCAGGATATGGCATACTTTCTGAAAAAGAAGTGCGCCCCTGCTTTCTTCCATGATTTTTCCTCCTTAATTATATCGTAAACTGTGGAAATTTTACTGATAATGTACACGTTTCTTTCCTACACCGAACTGAACGTAGGTCATGATGCATACCAGGATCAGTAAGATCACACCTGCCGCACAGGCCATACCCGGTTTTCCGTAGCGGAAAGCAAAGGAATAAATGTAGTAAACCAGTGTATTGGTAGAGTCTACCGGTCCGCCCTGTGTCATAACGTTAACGGAGTCAAAGATCTTGAAAGATGCAATGGATGCCACAACAGAGGTAAACAGGATGGTCGGTGAGATCATTGGAAGAGTGATCTTGAAAAACACTCTCCACTTTGGAGTGGAATCCAGTTCTGCTGCCTCGTAAATATTAGAAGGAACCGTCTGAAGGGCTGCCATGATCAGCAGTACATAGTAACCAACGCTTTTCCATACCATTACCAGAACCAGTGAAAACATGGAAGTGGATGGGCTGGAAAGAAATGGGAATTTTGCAAATCCCAGCTTTGTGATGACCATGTTTAAAAATCCGGTATCCGGGTCCATCAGCCATAAGAATACGATGGATACGGAAACCATGGAAATAACATGAGGGGTAAAGATAAAGCCCTCTACCATGTTGTTTAATTTCTTATGTTTGGAGCCGTTTAACCATACTGCAATGATCACTGCCAGCACCATGGTCAGACTGACGAACAGTACTGTATAAACAACGGTATTTACAAGTACCATCCGGAATGTTTCTGAACCAAACAGTTCTTTGTAGTTGTCCAGTCCCACGAAGGTTTTCTTCGCGGAGATCAGGCTTCCGGAAAACATGGAATAATAGATCAGGTAAAATACCGGATATACAGTGAAGACAAACAGTAAGATCATTGCCGGCATAGCGGTAACAAATCCCAGCATGCGGTCCCGCTTTTCGCTGACGCTTCGTTTTTTCTTATCCACTGCTTACACCTCCCGGCCTGCAAGTTTTGCAAATCCAGCATGGATCATCAGTCTGCGTTCGTCATCTAAGGTGATCCGCTTTCCATCCTTATCAAACAGATACATGTTCTTTACAGGAATAGACAGTTTTAAGGTGCTTTCGTCTTCTGCTTCATAATCAGATTTTGCCATCAGCTTTCCTGCCGGACTGTCTAAGGAGTAGATGATCTCAGAACCAAGCATTTCCTTGGTAGCGATCTTAGCACTTATCTCTACATGCTCTTCTTCTACTTCTTTTAAGTATACTTTCTCCGGACGGAAACCAACCTGCATTCCTTCCGGCAGAATGTCTTTTACAATGTTCATCTGAGGAGTGCCTATAAACTGTGCTGCATATACGCAGTTTGGATTGTTATACAGTTCTCTTGGGCTGGACTGCTGTACAATGTAGCCATCTTTCATCAGTACAATATCATCTGCCATAGACATTGCTTCTACCTGATCATGGGTTACATATACGAAAGTGGTTCCCAGTTTTTTATGTAAACCGATCAGCTCCACACGCATCTGTCCACGCAGCTTTGCATCCAGGTTTGACAGCGGCTCGTCCATTAAGAATACTTTTGGCTGCTTTACCATGGCTCTTGCAAGTGCAACTCTCTGTCTCTGGCCACCGGAAAGTGTAGCCGGTTTACGGTCCAGGTACTGAGTTAGGCCTACTACCTCGCAGATCTCCTGGACTCTTTTCTTTCTCTCTTCTTTTGGCACTTTCTTGTTTTCCAGACCAAATTCGATATTTTCACGGACTGTCATGGTCGGATACAGAGCATAGTTCTGGAAAACCATGGCAATGTCTCTTTTTCCTGGTGTTAAGTCGTTGATCTTCTTTCCGTCAATGTAAATATCTCCGGAAGTCGGTTCATCAAGTCCTGTGATCATACGCAGTGTTGTGGATTTTCCACAGCCGGACGGTCCTACCAGAACAGTAAAGCTGCCGTCTTCTATGCTTAAGTTCAAATCATCAATGACCATCTGGTCACCAAACTTCTTTGTTACATTTTTCAACTGAATAGCCCCCATGCCATTTCCTCCTGTTTTTCTTCGTTTTATCCTTGGTTTGATCTTGTTTTCAGTTATTTTCGTTATTTGAACATTTTTCATGTTCCTTTGTTGTATCCAATATAACATCTTTGCTTATTTTTCTTCTTTGCTCTTTTTTTAGAAAGCTTTGCTGTTTTTATGAACAGAGCAAAAAATAAACTTAAAGGAATCTTAATTGAATTTTGGGGGCGGGAATGTTACCATGGAATTAACCTGAATATTACTCCATTTACTGAGCTTACAGATATTTATAGATCTTTATAGAAAAGAGGAATCATCATTATGAAAAAAAGACATGTGTATGACCTTGTAATACTCCTTGCAGCCGGTACGATTATGATGTCCGCCTGCGGCAAAAAACCAGATACGCCTGCTGATACAACAGTACCTGCACAGACCGAAAGCCAGACTGAGACTTCTGCCGAAGGAACTTCCAGCCCGGAAGAAACTTCATCTGAAACGCAGGTTCCGGAAGATACAGAAAGCAGCAAATTCTATATGCTCCAGGGAACCATTACAAAAACTGAAAAAGACGGCTCTGCATTTACCTTACTGGCTGACGACGGAAAAGAGTATAAGATTGCTCTTTCTGATATTCATGATGTGGAAACAGAGATTGAAAAGAACACCCAGATCGCCATCGCCTGTATGAAGGACCCTTCCGGCGATCCCGAAAAAAACACCTACATTTGTGTCTTCCCGGAGCAGGAGGAATGGACCATCTCTACCGATGAAGGCATCACCACCAGCAATGCCATGAGTACCTTCATGATCCAGACAACAGATGGCAGAGAGATCGGCTTTATCAAAGATAACTGTCCTTCCGATGAAAACGCGCTTACCAGTGACAGCGGAGACTCTGTGATCGTTACTTATGTTACTTCTGATAATGCGAACTTCCCGTTGGAGATCCGGAAGGGGAAGTGATAAAATCAAAAATCTTTATATAAAATAATTTTAGCTGCCAGATGACTATTGCTTTACAGTCACCGGCAGCTTATTAAAATAATCTATATAATTGTCTCTTTTATAACTCTTTTTTCGTACTTTAACTTATTTTAAGTTATAATGCAATATTAAAGTTAAGATCTCATTTCCTACAGCAGATTTCCATATCTTCCCAGGAAACTTCTGGTTCTTTCATTGTCAGAAGCAAATACCTTTTCCGGTGCTCCTTCTTCTACGATCACACCACCTGCCATAAAGATGACGCGGTGGGAAATATCTCTTGCAAAGGCCATTTCATGGGTTACGATGACCATGGCTATGTGCAGATCTGCCAGGGACTTGATAACCTTTAATACTTCTCCCGTCAGCTCCGGATCCAGAGCAGATGTGGGCTCATCAAAGAACAGGATCTTTGGTTTTAACGCCAGAGCTCTTGCAATGGCTACTCGCTGGCACTGTCCGCCGGATAACTGGCAGGGATAGGCATTTTCTTTATCTTCCAGACCCATTTTTTTCAGAAGTTCCCTTGCTTCTTTGTAAACTTCCTCTTTGTCCCTTTTCTGTACATGGATCGGGGCATCTGTAATGTTCTTTAATACAGAAAAATGGGGAAACAGGTTAAAGTTCTGGAATACCAGGCCATACTGGCTCTGGATCTCTTTTAAATCTTTCTTGTCTGCATAGTTTAACTTTCCGTTTTCATCGCTCCATACCGCTTTTTACCCAGATAAACGATCTCTCCGCTATCCATAGTCTCCAACATGGTAGCGCAACGCAGCAGAGTAGATTTTCCGGAACCGGAAGGGCCGATGATGGAAACGATCTCTCCATCTTCCACACTTAATGATATATCCTTAAGAACATTCAGGTCATCAAAGGACTTTTCCACATGATTGATCTCTAATAATTTCATTATCCACAATCCTCCAGTTTTAGTACACACTAACGGTAATAATCCAGTTTTTCTCCAGCCATTCAAGGAACATGGCTACTACCAGGTTAAATACATAATAGAAAATACCGGCTGCAACAAAAGGCATCATGCTTACCTGGGAAGAAGCCAGTGCTTTTGCTGTTGTGAACATTTCCATAACACTTAAAGTAAATGCCAGGGAAGTATCCTTTACCAGTGTGATCACCTCATTGGTTACAGAAGGAAGGATCCTTTTGATCACCTGAGGAAGGATGATCTTGATAAATGTCTGGGACTTGCTGTATCCTAACAGCTTTGCTGCCTCATACTGACCTACAGGCATAGACTGGATACCACTGCGGTAGATCTCTGCAAAATAAGCTGCGTAGTTGATCACAAATCCGATAAATACAGCCCAGAGGCGATAGCTGTTGCCTACACGCATACCGAAAATATAGTAAGGCCCAAAATAAACTACCAGCAGCTGCAGCATCAGCGGAGTACCTCGCATGATGGAAATATATACCTTGATCACAGCCTGAAGGAGTTTATTTTTGACATACGGCCCAGGGCTACAAAAGGCCTAAGGGCAGTGAAAAATAAGGGTCACTGCAAAATCTGTATACTGGTTCCCATACCTCCTGCCAGTTGCATAAGGATCTGCTGGATCGTCATTTTACCCATATCTGTACCTGCTTTCAAAATGTTTCTTACGTGTTTCTTTTATGTCCGCATAGTGCGGACGTATGGTAGAGTCTTTATCATAGAACAAGGGGCGCAGTTGTCAACTGCACTCCCTAAAAATTCATTATATCTGTTTCAGACTTAAAACTTATTACTTACCAATGGTAGTAACGTCTTCTCGAACCACTTTTCAGAGATCTCTTTTAAAGTTCCGTCTTTTGCCATATCTTCCAGAGCTGCCTGAACTTTATCTCTTAATTCGGTATTGCCTTTCTTAAAGCCTACACCATACTCTTCTGCGGAAAGGGAGTCGTCTAAGATCTTAAAGTCTGCCTTTCTCTGCTGGATCTGATAACCTGCTACGATCACGTCCATGGCAATGGCATCTACAGAACCCTGCTGCAGATCCATAAATGCAGTGTTGTAATCAGCAGTAGTTAAAAGCTGTCCAAAGGTAGCTGTCAGATCCGGGTCTTCTTTAATGCTGCTTCTGCGGAAGAGTCTGCCTGGCACTCTACTACTTTTCCTGCAAGACCATCTTTTCCTTCAATACCGGAGTCATTTCTTACTACAAATACCTGGGTGTTTTCCATATATGGCTCGGTCCAGGTATAATCATCTTCACGGCCTGTCATAGTAAATCCATTCCAGATACAGTCAATGTTTCCAGACTCCAGTTCCATATCTTTTGCATCCCATGCAATTGGCTGCGCCTGATATTCCAGACCCAGACGCTTTGCAACTTCCTGTGCCAGTTCCAGGTCGAAACCTGTGTATTCATTATTGTCTCCTAAAAATCCCATTGGTGGGAAATCCTGGTCAAAACCAACGATCAGTGTACCGCCTTCTGTTCCTGCGGCTGCAGCTGTTGTTTCTTCTGCTTCAGAAGAAGCTACTTCTGTTGTTGTCTCTGCCTCAGAAGCCTTTGTCTCAGCTGCTGTAGTAGCAGTGCTGCCTGATGAGCAGGCTGTCATGGATAATGCCATCATAGATGCAAGTGCTGCACATAATACTCTCTTCTTCATAATAATTTTCCTCCTCTTATATAAAATGTCCTCTGGGAGAACATTAAATTCACGAACTTTGCGCTTACGAACCCGCACTCACGAACCCCGCACTTACGTGCTCTACTGCCGCTGACGCAGGCGGTTCGTTCGTTAATGTGCTATCGTTTTGACACGCTATCATGGTAGCACACTAAAGCGTTTTTGTAAAGGGAATTTAAAAGGTCCGGCCGACAGATGTCGGCGGACCTTTTTTCGCAGATATAAGTACGTGCAGCGCCTGACGGCGCTGGGTGTGCAGGGCATTACAGTGTATACACAACCTTGCCATCGCAGATTGTATATCTCACTCTGCCTGTCAGCTCAGCCCCTAAAACGGACTGTTCGTTGCCTTGGACGCAAAGCTGTCTACCACCCACTTTTCATTTTCATCAAAGATAACAAAATCAGCTGGTGCGCCTTCTTCCATACGGCCGCAGTCTAACTTGTAAAGGGTTGCCGGATTAAGGCTCATTTTTTCCATTAATTCTGTTAAACTTAAATGTCCCGGTTTTACCAGGCTGGTGATGCCAAGGGCAAGGGAAGTTTCCAGGCCGGTGATGCCGCTTGGAGCTTCGGTAAGAGGCTTTTCTTCTTTGCTGTGAGGAGCATGGTCAGTAGCGATCATATCAATGGTACCGTCTTTTAAGCCTTCAATGAGCATCTGACGGTCCCACTCTGTACGCAGAGGCGGGTTCATCTTAGCCAGAGTGCCATGTTCTAACACTGCATCTTCTGTCAATGTAAAGTGATGAGGGGTTACCTCAGCCCATACATGAGCCCCATCTTCTTTGCCAGACGGACCATTTCCACAGAATGACCGGAACTGATATGCTGGATATCGATCTTTGCGCCGGTAGCCAGTGCGATCATACAGTCTCTTGCTACCAGGGAGTCCTCTGCCAGCGCCGGAGAACCGTAAATTCCCAGCTGGTCAGACACCTTACCATGGTTGATGCCGTTCTGCTTGATAAAAGTCTTATCTTCCTCATGGAAGCTTAAAACAGTATCCAGTCTCGCTGCCTCTTCCATTGCCTCTTTTACAAAGGTCCGTCCATTAACGGGATACCGTCATCTGTAAATCCTGCGGCTCCTGCCTTTAGCAGGCCTTCCATGTCCGTTCTTTCTTTTCCTTCAAATCCTTTGGAGATCGCTGCGCAGCTGAGAACATGGATCCCTGTTTTCTTTCCTTCTTCCAGAACATAGCGCAGAGTTTCTTCGTTATCTACGATTGGCTTTGTATTTGCCATACACACAACGGTAGTAAAACCGCCTTTGCAGCAGCTGCTGCTCCTGTGTGGATATCCTCTTTGTAGGTCAGTCCCGGATCACGGAAATGGACATGGACATCTACCAGTCCCGGTGCTACCACAAGACCTTTTGCATCAAGCACCTGATTGGCAGCTGCTTCTGCCTCTGCAGGTAATGTTCCTTCTGGATATATTTTTCAATTTTTCCATCTTTACAACAATATCAGCATTTCTTTCCTTCTTTCCTGCCGGGTCGATCACCCGTCCGTTTTGATTAGCAGCATGTTCTTGTCCTCTCTTCCTTAAAATGTATTCTCAAAGTCTTTCCTGCACCTGCTTTTGCAGCCTTTTCTATATCAGGAAACTTTCTCCCTTTTATGGATCTTTACGATCCGATCCTTATAGTCTTTTGCACACTCCAGTGCCTTAAACCGGTCTGTTACTTCAAAATCACCCCAGAAATGCATAGGGAACACCACATCGGCTCCCACCATTTTCATAAAGTCGTCCATTCCCAGATAGAAATCCTTTTCCTGTCTCGGATCAAGGAGCATAAAAGCCACATCTATATGAATGCCCTTCATCTTCTCCAGCTCTTTATGGAAATTTTCACTCATCCGCTTATTATCTGCTTCTGGTTCTCCATCCCATACCCAGTTGTTCAGATCTCCTGCATGATAGATCCGCTTTCCTTCTGTTTCGATCAAAAACGCAACACCTTCATCTGTGGATTCAAAGCCCGGATCTCCACACCGGATCCTCCTGTAAAGGGGCTGTCAGTTCCAGTTCTTCTCCCGGACCGGTAAAATAGGTTTTTCCAAGGAATTCTTCCGGCACTCTCCGCTTCCAGATATCATCAGAAAGTACAAAACCGGTCTTTTTATGCTTTCCTGCCAGTTCAAAGATCACCGGTGAAAAATGATCCCCATGCCGGTGGCTGGCAAAACCAAAAGAGGCTTGTCTTCCTTAAATTCCGGGAGTTCTCCTTCAAAATAGTCAAATAAAAAGTAATTTTCATCAGTCTCTACAAGGAAACTGCTGTGGTGGATATAAGTAACTTTCATGTTCTTCCCTCCAGACATCACAATGTTCTCTCTGAGAAGACATCACAATGTTCTCCGATTCTTATTATAAAAATACATGCAAACTGCTGTAGTACAGATGATCACATATCCGCAAAGACTAAGCATATCCGGCTTCTGTCCCAGGACCAGAAATCCCATAAGAGCTGAAAACATGATCTGCGAATAGTCAAAAACAGAAATTTCTTTTGCCGGAGCATAAAAATATGCTTTCGTCACAAAGATCTGACCGCCTGCACCGCCAAATCCGGCTGCGATCATAGCTGCAACCTGCCACCATTTCATAGGAGCAAAATGCCCAATAAGAAATGGCAGTGCAAACACACAGGTAAAGGCTGAGAAAAACATGACTATCAGCTTTCCATTCACCCCTCTTTTTCCCAGCACACGCACAAAGCTATAGGCTGCACCGGCTCCCGCACCTCCCAGCATTCCAATAAGCGCTGCCGGGTCTGTCATATTTCCTGTGGGTTTGATGATAAATAATGCTCCCATAAATGCTACTACAACTGCAATTCCCTGAAACAGGGTCAGTCTTTCTTTCAAAAGAAAATAAGAAAAAATAATAGTGAAGAAAGGAGACAGCTTATTTAACATATTGGCATCGGAAAGCACCAGATGGTCAATGGCATAAAAATTGCATACAATACCAACCGTTCCACAGATAGAACGCAGGAACAAAAACTTAAGATCCCCCTTGTGTATTTCCAGCTTTTCCGGCTTGCGGACCAAACCTGCGCCTACAATAAAAAATGCAAGCAAATTACGGAACAATATCTTCTGCATAGATGGCAGATCTCCCGCCAGCCGAACGCACAGCGACATAAAAGCAAAACAAAATGCCGCTGTCACAATACATAAAATACCTTTTGTCTTGGAATTCATATTTTTTCTTTTATCCCCCTTTTATTCCCCATGATAAAATGTTTTCCACTTTCCACTGAAAAACCGTGTAACAAAAAAGCTGATGCGAACGATCCAGTCTATGATCATGGCGATCCACACACCGATCGCTCCCAGACCCATAGCCACACCTGTTACATAGCTTAAACCAATACGGAAAATGAACATAGATGCAATGGATACACACATCGGAAATTTTACATCATTAGCCGCACGCATTACATTTGGAAGGCAGAAACCTGCCGGCCATAAAAAGATAGCACAGCCATTATGGATCAGGGCCAGAACAGCTCCTAAATGTCTTGTTTCCCCTGAAACTCCATACAACCGCAAAGTAACAGGCATGGTAAGGATCACCACCAGACAGCAGATTCCGTTAATGACATAAGTCAGCTTCATCATTTTCTTCGCATAATATTCTGCCTGTTCAAAATCCCCGGCACCGACACAGCGTCCAATTACTGTAATGATCGCCAGAGACATAGCCGTTCCCGGAAGAACGCCCATACTGTCCAGGTTATTTGCAATGGCATTTGCAGCGATCTGTGTAGTTCCAAACATGGCGATAATGCTGACTGTAAGCACACGGCCCAGCTGGAAGATACTGTTTTCAATTCCATTTGGGATACCGATATGTAAGATCTGCTTTACCATGCGCATATTCACGCCTTTGGTGGTTCCAATACGGATATCCAGCTTAGGATCCCGCAGTCTCCACATCAGGATAAAACATGCTGTCATACGGGAGATCAGGGATGCACCTGCCGCACCTGCCACGCTCCAGTGAAAGCCAAAGATAAACAGAGCATCTCCGATCACATTGATCACATTCATGATAATGGATGCCTGCATGGATATCTTAGAGTTTCCCATAGACCGAAACAGCGCCGCACAGGAGTTATACACAGCCAGGCAGGGATAGGAAATGGCAGAGATGGTCAGATAGATCACTGCATTTTCATTACCTCTTCTGTAACGCCCTTATAAATAAGGTTTAAGATCTGCCAGCGAAACAGGATGCTTAAAGTCATGATCACCAGAGCAACCACACCTGTTACAAGGATCAGCTGGTCTGCTGACTGGCAGGCCCTATCTTTTCGCTTCTGTCCCAGATACTGGGAAGCAACTACCGCACCGCCGTTGCCACAGCAGCAAAAATATTGATAATAAGCACATTGATAATGTCTACTAAAGAAACACCGGAGGTAGCAGCTTCTCCTGCACTGGATACCATCATAGTGTCTACCATACCAACGGAAACCGCCAGTATCTGTTCAATGATCAACGGAAAGATCAGCTTTTTCAGATCATTTCCGGAAAAAGAGTCCCCACAGTTTTGCTTTCCCCACTGTTTCTCTTTTGCATCATCATTTTCCCAGCACTTCTTTCATTTCATTTTCCTGGTTATCAAACAGGAGTTCTTTGTTGTAACGATAGTAGCGTTCACAGTTGTATTCCTTTAAAAATTCCACACTGGCTTCCCCTGTATTTAAACCGGTTACAAAGATCACCAGTTCCTGCCATTTGCAAAGGCTGCCTCCATAAAATCAAAGGCATGTTCCAGCCGTTCCCCGCAGACCGTCTTTTTATCCTCATAGGCATCGCTTTTCTCCATAAACTGCTGCCGCAGCCAGTTCCAGCTGTCCTCCTTTTCCTGTAAGGACCGGGCCTTCATCTGCTGTACATACTGTTCTAAGAGTTCTTTTACTTTCCGGTAAATATGATCCTGCCTGCGGTCTGAAAGCCCGCTTTCTTTCTTGTGGATGCGGATGCTTTCTAACTCAGCGCCAATGCTTTCCAGGATCATAGCAGGCGCCAGGGCATGAACATCAGCACCATCCAGTTTCTTCTTAAACTGCTTTAACTGGGCCATTAAAAGAGTCATAGTCTCATTCATCCGCTTTAACTCCTTAAAGCCGTCTGTCAGCTTTGCAAGAAGAAGACCTGTTACTGCCATACGTTCATCAAAAGGTGCCTTCTGCAGCTTGTCGCAGACTTCTTCCCGGATAGTACCTGAAAGGATCTCTTCCACCTGGTACTGATCCTGATATTTATAATAAAGTTCCAGATAATTTGCAAAATCCTTTGCGATCTTGGGATGCTGTAAATACTGCCCTACTACATCCCGGTCTGTCTTCTTTCCCAGTGTCTCATATACCTGGATCAGCTGGGATAGATCTTCCCAGCCTCTTGGAGTGGCAAAACGCTTGCCGTCTACCGTAGTCTCTACAGTACAGAAGTACTGGGGACGGATGTTCAGATAGGACATGATAGCCGGGTGGATATTCTGTGCATAGGCGTATTCTTTCCACACATTTAAGTCCGGCTCAATAATAATCTTTTTAATACGGTCCAATGTGACCACATCAAATTCCCGGACGGATTTGTTGTATTCCGGCGGGTTTCCCGCTGCTACAATGATCCAGCCTTCAGGAACCTTATGGCTTCCAAAGGTCTTACACTGTAAAACTGGAGCATGGTAGGCGCCAGTGTCTCCGACACACAGTTGATCTCATCAATAAAAGAATTCCTTCTTTTAAGCCGGTCTCCCGGATGCGGTCATACACAGAAGCAATGATCTCGCTCATAGTATATTCTGTAACAGAATACTCTTTTCCACCATATATTTTATGCTCGATAAAGGGAAGACCTACTGCACTTTGCCGTGTATGATGGGTAATGGTATAAGCCACCAGTCCGATCTCACACTCCCTGGCGATCTGCTCCATGATCTGGGTCTTTCCTACTCCTGGAGGGCCGATGAGCAGTACCGGTCTCTGGCGGATCGCCGGGATCTTATATTCTCCAAATTCATCTTTTAAAAGATAGGCCGCAATGGTATCTTTTATTTCTTCTTTTGCTCGTTTGATATTCACTGGATCTGTTCCTTTCTTTATACTCACGAACCCCGTGCTGACGCACTCTACTGCCTGCGCTCATTAAACGTTTCTTCATCCAACACCACCCGCATGGCCCAGGCGGGAAAATCTTCTTCTGAAAACCTCTCCTTAATAAACACAAAGGCCACATCATAAGTGGGCGCTGCCACCGGATAAATGCCTTTTCCGTCTGTAAAATAAATAAGCCCCTTTAATCCATTTAACTGTCCTGTAACCTTCAGAGTATTGACATACTCAAAAGCCGGTCTGAAATCCGTTCCCCGTATCCTTTGATCTGAAAATGCTCCATATAGGCTTTCAGATCATCAGCACAGGTAAGGATCACATCTGACTGCACCTTATCATCACACTGGATCACATGGATCTGTACCTTCCGGAAATAGGTTTCTGACTGGGAAAGTACATCATAGGTTTCCTCTAAAACCGCTGTACCAGTTCCCCGGAACAGGACATACTGGTGTCAATGACAATGACAAACTGCTGGATCCTCTGCACTTCCCTGGTCTCCAAAGGCTCGATCAGGGGCATATTTCCATACAGCGAAAGACCGTAGGTGTAAAATGCCTGGTCAAAGGAGTCTGGATCTGTCTGCATTTCTTCCCTTAAAACAGCAAATTTCTTTAAAACTGCCGGTAATCATACCGTTCTTCATTTTCCACCTGAATGGAGTCTAATAAGCTCTGTTCATTTTCTGACTCTTCCTCAGCCCCCATAGTCTCCATCTGGGTCTGCATCCGCTCCCTGTTATCGTTCCACTGGTTCTGCCGGGTCATAGCTGCTGACGGATCCGGTTCCTGCTCCCAGAGATCATGGTCATCTACATGAAACTCTGCTTCCAACTGCTCCATACGCCGTTTGGGAAGTTCCATCTCCATTAATGCATGATATACCCGCTCTGCTGTAAGAACTACCTTCCGCTCTTCCTCATTGGAAGCGCCGGTATTCTTATTTCCCGTAAGAAAGCGGCGCAGACGAAGATACATTTCTCTGCGCAAAGGACTCTGGAGAACATGGATGCATTTTTCATACATACCGTCCAACACAGACTCCATGGCAATATCACAGGCCAGATCCCACATTTTTTCTCTGCCCTTTCTTGTATACAGATGACAGAACAGACAATGAAACAAAGTGTGCAGATAATAACGGTTTACCACTGCCCTGCCCTTTTTGTAAAGACCTAAAAGAAATCCGGGACCATAATAGATCACCGCACCGTCGCAGGCCATTCCATTTCTGTTCCAGTCTGCTTCAAATCCAAGACTGCTTAAAGACACATCCAGGAAATGCATATTTACATACAGCTCATTTCTGGCCTGATATAAAATGCGGGTACATAACTCCACCTGGTCCAGTTCTTCTAATTGCCTCTGCCTGGTGGGATTTTCCATTACTGTGCGCCTCCATTCATCAGCCTGTGCTCTTCCCCAATTTCCTCATAGAGATGATAAAAGCTCCAGCCTGCATTCTGCTCTGTAACAATGGCTTTTAAATTGATCTTCGGCACCTTTGCCTTTCTCATGTTTAAAAGAAGGGTGTCGATCCTGCGGCCTGTAAAGTCACGCATCACCAGCATCGGTTCTGTGATCTCAGGCAGTTTTTCTTCTGTTTCCAGCGTTTCTGATACTTCCCGCTTTTCAAATCCGGGCACACCTGCCAGATATCCCACACTTTCCAGTACCTGATCCGGGGCTACATTACGGATCTTCACCCCATGCGCACCAGAACGCTTTTCATCATCATTTCCTGTTTCTTCATACGGGCATCTCCCGTACTGTAATACAATACCAGTTCCATGGCTGTCCTTTCTGCTGTCCGCTTTTTCTATTTAAAAGCTGTTCACTTTCCAACATCAGTGTAAACGGGCCGTCATTTAACAGTTCTACTTTCATATCTGCGCCAAACTGTCCTTTTTCCACTACATCCACGTAATTTCTGCACCGCTCCATAAAATGTTCATATAAGTGCTCTGCCATATCCGGAGCGCCGGCTTTTACGAAACTTGGGCGGTTGCCCTTTTGCAGTCCGCATATAAGGTAAACTGGCTGATGACCAACAGTTCTCCTCCTACGTCTGCCAGACTTAAATTGGTCTTTCCATTTTCATCTTCAAAATACGCAGCTTACAGATCTTGTCTGCCATTTTGTCGGTGATCTCTTCTGTATCTGAATTTTCTACTCCTAAAAGGATCATAAATCCTTTTCCAATTTTTCCCAAAACTTCTCCATCTACTGTGACACTTGCTCTAGTCACTCTCTGCAGTACTGCTCTCACTGTATCTTCCTCCTATTTCATCACCTGCCTGATATATGTCAGTAAATTTTTCGCTACATCCGGCTGGTACAGCACTTCTTTGCCCTTGTAGGATAATCGGTGATAATATTGTCTACGCCCATCAGGGCCATCTGTTCAATTTCAGAGCGGCTGTTTACCGTCCATACGTGGATCGCTTTACCATATTCATGAGCCGCCTGGATCTGCTTCTTTGTCACAAGGCTGGACCGGATGCTGATAAAATCCACAAATTCATTTTATAATAAGAACCATAGGCTGCTGCCAGGATATAACCTGTTTTAACTCCGGCTCTGCTTCCTTCACCCGTTTCAGATAATCCAGGGAAACAGAGGTGATCACACACTGATCTTCCATTCCCATTTCTTTTATCATTTCTGTTACTACCTCAGGAAGCGGGCTTTTGGTGCCTATGCTTTTAATTCGATATTTAAGCGGATACGACCTTTGCAGGCTTCTAAGACTTCTTCTAAAGAAGGGATCTTCTCTCCTTCAAACCGGGAACTGAAATGGCTTCCCACATCTAACTGCTCTAACTCATCAAAGGTAAGGTTTTAAGAGACACATCTACACCTGCCACACGGGACAGGTTCAGATCATGACAGACCACCGGCACGCCGTCTTTAGACAGCTGCACATCGATCTCGCTGTAATCTGCCATTTCACCGATTGCTTCTTCAATGGCTGCCATGGTATTTTCCGGTGCGTGTTTGGAGCTTCCCCTGTGGGCTGTGATCTCCACCTGGGACAAGATCGCCTGATCCGGCGAATTTCCATTATACACCATATCAAAACCATGAAAGCGGCAATTCCTGAAAATACAGCTGTTAACGTCAAAACCAGCGCTTTCTGGAATAGCCTTCCCTGTTTTTGAAAATCATATTCCTTTGCAGGAACTGGCACTGTGAAACCAAACTGATGATACAAAACTGTCATGGCTCCAAAATCCGTCACAACTGCCATCACAGAGCCTAAAACAGGATCATCCATTCGATCCGGTAACTGACCGTTGCCATAACTGCGGTAGCTGTGTAAGCCTTTGCAAAAGAGTTACCAGTATGGCGGCGATCACCATAACTGCCCCATAAAGAAGAACCAGTCCCAGGATCAGAAACAGGTTTAATACTACCAGCAGTAAGACCGCCCTGGGCCATTTTCCCTTTAAGATCTCCCGGCTTTCTCTGACTCCGTCCCTGAAATTTTTCTGTTCCAGCATACAGGCGAAAAACACCATCATAGCCGGGACAGAAAATACAGTCAAAGAACGCATCCCACTACCAGAGCCATTCTGGTCCCTGCTGCGTGTAAGATCTCATATAAAACAAAGTTTACCGGCTTCATACGGGTCAGAATCCGTACCAGAAAATAACAGTTCATCAGGATATAATTTCCCAGAGCCGCTAACAGAAGTTTCCCGTTTTTTCTGCAAAGTTCATTCTTTGCCTTGGAAAGTCCTCCCAGGAAAATGGATACTGCACTGATCTTTCTTAAATAAATAGAAGAATGATACGCTGTTACCATTGCCCCTGTTTCAATAAGAAGAAAGATCATTCCAAGAAGAAGGATAAAGATCACAAAAGGAATAGTAAATGGATGCAGCAGAAAGGCCCTCAGATTGCCTATGGTAAGGTAACTGTACCCTGCCATATGCAGTGAGAACCTTAAAATACCATTTACCGTCTTAACATAGAATATACCTGCAACCAGCCGGTATAAGAAAGTAAATAATACCAGCTGGCGCAGGTTCTGTTTGATCACATTATCTGTTAATTTTAAAAATAATTTCATATTTATTCCCGATTTGGGTCTGTTTCCGGATGTTCTTTTGCATAGGCTGTAATTGCCTCATTTAAAGAAAACATCTTTTTATCCAGCATATCTACCACATCTGCACATTCTTTTAATTCCCGCAGCAGTCCTTCCGGCGCATTGCCCTCAAACTTATAGGCGATCTTATGCTCCAAGCTGGCCCAGAAATCCATTGCTACGGAACGGATCTGGATCTCCACCTTGGTCTGTACAGGTCCGTCAGCAAGATATACAGGAACTGTAACTACCATATGGTAACTTTTGTATCCGTTGGGCTTTGGATTTTGTATATAGTCTTTTACATGGAGTACGGTAATATCTCCCTGGGCTGCGATCATATCTGCGATCTGGTAAATATCAGATGTAAAGGAGCAGATGATACGGATCCCTGCAATATCGCTTAAATGATCCATCATATTTTCAATGGTCACTTCATAACCGTCTTTTTCAGCTTCTTTACAATACTGTCTGCTGTTTTCAGCCTGGATTTAATATGTTCGATCGGGTTGTGGTCATAGCGGTTGACAAATTCGTTGTTCAGTATTTCGATCTTCGTATTCAGCTTCTTTAAAGCCGAGTCATACAGAAACATCACGGACCGCCACTGATCTACCTGATCTTTTGTTTTGGGGATTACTGACATCCCGGCCCCTTTCTACAGCTTCAGTCCTTTTAACAGATCTCCCAGTCCTGTTGTTGCAGCTGCTGTTTCTTTATAATCAAATGTTTCGTGTTCTTCTTCCTCAGTTTCCTGTTCGATCAGTGCCTTCATGCTCAGGCTGATCTTTCCGTCTGCAATAGAAAGGATCTTAACTTTTACAGTCTGTCCTTCTTTTAAGACTGCACCTGGATGTTTAATGCGCTGGGTGCTGATCTGGGAAATGTGTAACAGTCCGTCAATACCGTCTGCCAGCTTTACAAATGCGCCGTAGTCCTTAATATTATCTACAGTTCCTTCTACTACATCACCGGCCTTAAACTGAGCCAGACGCTCTTTACGCTGTGCTGCCTTCTTTTCTTTTTCTACTTCACGGCCGGAAAGAACTAATCTCTTCTTTTCCGGATCAACCGTGATGATCACTGCATCCACATGTTTTCCCTGCCAGTCTTCCAGCTTTTCAACATATTCTGTAGACAGCTGGGAAGCCGGGATAAATGCTCTTACTTCATTTACAAAAGCAACTACGCCGCCTTTTACTGCTTCAGCGATCTTTACATTTAATACAGTGCGGTCTGCCATCATCTGTGCAAACTCAGCCCACTTTTCGCCTTCTGCATCATCCGTTTCCGGAAGTTCAAAATGTCTCTCGTCAAATGCTTTATAAGATGCTTCCAGTTCTGCCGCATAGTCTTCCATGGTCTCTACTGGTGCTTCTGCTTTTACTTCTGCTTCCTGCTGTTTGTTCATTTCTTCGTTCATTGTTTTTCCTCCGCTGTTCTATTTTCTAGCGTAAACTCATGAACCCCGCGCTGACGCGCTCCACTGTCTGCTGACGCAGACGGTTCATTCGTTAATGGTTCGTGAAAATCATCGGACGCGTCACTGGCGCCTCCTCGATATGCTAGGCAACAAATGTCTGCTTCGCAGCCGCTTGTTTTTCCCTTCACTCATTACATTATAACCTACCATAGTTACACATTTCCATAGTTTTCTTGGGAAAATTGCGCCAGTTTTTTTTTTTTCGCTCTTTTCTCCCTTAATTTGCTATGCTATACTTGCTCTAGTATATAATTTCATAATTTGATACCAGGGTCAAAAGATCTAAAATCCGACGCAAGCTTGCTTGCAGGAGGATTTTGAACTTGGGACCCGCCAAAACATGAGTAAGCAGCCATTTTTGAAGAAAATGAGCGAATTACGAATGTTTTTAGAATTGCGAGAGTGCAAAGCACGTAGCAATTCGGTATCAGAGGGGTCAAAATACCTTTTGACCCCAACATTATAATTTAAGAGGTATTTTACATCCATGAAAGATATTTTAGACCTTCACACACATACCATTGCCAGCGGTCACGCTTACAATACTTTATATGAAATGGCACAGGCTGCTGCTGATAAGGGACTGGCTGTTTACGGCTGTTCAGAACATGCTCCGTCTATGCCCGGTACCTGCCATGAATTTTATTTTACTAACTTTAAAGTCCTTCCAAGGGTGATCCGTGGTGTCCCGGTACTTATGGGCGCGGAACTGAACATTCTGGACTTTGAGGGACATGTGGATCTGGATGAATACTATTTAAAAAAGATCGACTATGCAGTTGCCAGCCTGCATACCCCATGCATCGACAACAATGGTTCTGTTGCCGACTACACAAGAGCCTATCTGAATGTACTGGAAAATCCTTATGTAAACATTATCGGACACCCGGATGACTCCCGGCTGCCTGCTGACTGGACCGAAGTGGCTAAAGCAGCTGCCAGAAACCACAAATTACTGGAAGTAAATAATACTTCCTTAAATCCTTTAGGCGCCCGAAAGGTGCAAAGGACAATTATAAAGAACTTTTAGCTGCATGTATCCGCTACGGCACCTCTATCATCATTGACAGTGATGCCCACTGCGAGGCAGACGTAGGAAATCACAGTCTGGCACATGCATTTTTAGAAGAAATGCACTTTCCGGAAGAACTGATCGTTAATACTTCTTTAGAAAAGGCGGCTGCTTTTATCCCTAAATTAAAACAACTGCTTTCTGAAAACGAAGCTTTCCGCGCTTCCGCAGAAAGGAACACTGCCCTATGATCAACTTTCTGAACCTGGAATATTTTCTGGTGGCTGCGGAGGAATTAAACTTCACCCGCGCTGCCAAACGGCTTTATATTTCACAGCAGTCACTCAGCAACCACATTTCCAACCTGGAAAAGAATTTGACGTTGTTTTGTTCAACCGCACCTCTCCATTGACACTGACCTATGCAGGACAGGCGTTAAAACAAGGGCAAGGGAACTGCTGGACCTGAGAGATGAAACATATAAGGAAATTTCAGATATCAAGGACTTTTCCACAGGACAGCTTTCCATTGGCGTTTCCCACACCAGAGGCCGCTTTATCCTTCCGGAGATCCTTCCTACTTATCAGAGGGAATTCCGGGGATCGAACTGCACCTGGCAGAAGGAAATTCCAGTGAGCTGGCAAATGACCTGCTTCACGGAAACATCGACCTGATGATCGACCTGCTTCCCTTTACAGCAGAAAATGTGGCTACTGTACCCATATGCCAGGAAGAGATCCTTTTAGTTGTCCCGGACGAAGTGATCCGAAAAGCCTATCCCGACCGTTTTGAGGAGATCAAGAAAAGTCTTTACCAGTCTGCAGATGTGCGCCTTTTGGAAAACTGCCCTTTTGTTCTGTTAAAAAGGGAAACCGGGTACGTACCATTGCAGATGAGATCTTTGAAGATACCCAGATCTCTCCCCATATTGTTCTGGAAACAGAAAATATTGAGACGGTTCTGGCCCTCAGTGCCCAGGGAATGGGGATTACCTTCTACCCCGTATGTTCATGTCCACCAGACAGAATTTAAACGCATATAAAGACTCCCTTATGGGACAGGCAGGACTGAACCTGTTTTCCTTGAATTATTCCAGAGCCCACGGCACCCTTGCTATCGGCTATCACAAAGGCCACTATATGTCCCGTGCCACCCACGAATTTATCCGCATTGCACTGGAGCATATCCCTTCTGCCGCAGGACTTCCGTCAAATGCAGATGCAATCTGATGACCTGGGAGCAAAAAGAAAACGAAGATCACCCTTGACTTTCGTTTTCTTTTTGCTATATTAAACAGTAATCATTATCATTATTAAATTTCATCAACAAGGGAGACGCCTATGAAAACATTAAAGTATAGCCGTCAGAGAGAATCCATCAAAGCCAACCTGATGAGCAGACACGATCATCCGACGGCAGACGCCCTATACGCCAGTATCCGGGAAGAATTTCCAAATATCAGTCTTGGAACTGTATATCGAAATCTGAACCTGCTGGTGGAGACGGGTGAGATCCTGAAACTGACCTGTGGAAACGGCCCGGACCATTACGACGGAAACGTGGCGCCACATTACCACTTTGTATGCAGAGACTGCGGACAGGTCTATGATATGGAACTGGACGAAATGGCTGATCTGAACACTTCCGTTCAGGCTGCTGCCCCTGGAAAGATCGACAGTCATTCCATTTTATTCTATGGAAGATGCTACTCATGCACGGAAAAGAAGAGACAGAGAATACTCTTAAGAAAAGCAGCTAAAAGCAGTAAAAAGAGAAATTTATAAAGTAAATGAAAATTTCTCTTGACAAACAAGACAAAATGCATTATATTAATATCAGTAATCATTACTATTATTGATTACAAGAGATCAAACGAAACAGGAACTAAAGTTTCCGATCACATTAAATCAAAAACGAAAAGGAGAATATCATTATGAAGAAATGGGTTTGTACAGTATGCGGTTATGTTTATGAAGGAGAAAATCCACCTGAAAAATGTCCACAGTGTGGCGTACCGGCTTCCAAGTTCAAAGAGCAGGCTGCTGACGAAACCAGCTGGGCATGCGAGCACGAAGTAGGTGTTGCACAGGGTTCCCCAGAAGATATTATGGCTGATTTAAGAGCAAACTTTGAAGGCGAATGTTCAGAAGTTGGTATGTATCTGGCTATGGCTCGTGTTGCTCACAGAGAAGGCTATCCTGAGATCGGTCTGTACTGGGAGAAGGCAGCTTACGAAGAAGCAGAGCATGCAGCTAAGTTTGCTGAACTGTTAGGCGAAGTTGTTACCCTTCTACCAAGAAGAACCTGGAAATGAGAGTTGCTGCTGAGAACGGTGCTACTGCTGGTAAGTTTGACCTGGCTAAGAGAGCAAAAGCAGCTAACCTGGATGCGATCCATGACACTGTTCATGAGATGGCAAAAGACGAAGCTCGTCACGGAAGAGCATTCGCAGGTCTGTTAAAGAGATACTTTGGCTAATCTGATTTTGCAATGCATTTGAATTCTTAAAGAAAAGAACCGGCTCACAACGAACCGGTTCTTTTATATGTACATAAATGATATTCAATTAAATGTTCATAGAATGCAGTGCCAGGATCTCTTCCTTCACTGCCAGTATATCTTTTCCAGATACACACAGGCCTCTTCAATATTCTGTTTTTCCAGAGCATCAACAACGGCCATGTGATAACGTCCATTAGACTCATTTTTCTCTGCCACGCAGACAGGAAATACTGTGAGATATAACGGGAACACTGGTGGATCATCTGCTGTAATGCCTGATGGCCGTAAACATTGTTGTTTAATGAATACAGATAGGTGTGAAACTCATAATTTCTCTGCCAGTTGTTTGATACGATCCGGTCCTCATCTGCATTATGCTTTTCTGCGATCATCCGAAGCATATTTATATTTTCCCGGGTTAAAACAGGAAAGCTTTTGCGAAGGCCTCCTACTTCCACATCAACTCTGAATTCCAGAATATCCATGATCTCTTTCAGCGTAACTGCCCGCACCTGATAGCCCATACGCGGAATGTTGATCAAAACTCCATCTTTACAGAGTTCTACCAGTGCTTCACGAACAGGAGACTTGCTCACACCAAATTTTTCAATCATTTGATTTTCAGTAAGAATATCATTCGGTCTATATTCGCCGTTTGTCACAGCTTCGTAAATCCCCGGTATACTCTCTCTTTAAGGTTTCTTTTGCATACATTCCCCTAAGCTACATATTTAGTAGTGCTTTCGCACCCAATATGCTATTTTCTACTTAAAACCGATTTTGTCAAGTTTTTAATCAACCACTTCATCCAGTTTCTGGATCGCTTCTACGTAGATCACAAAAGCCTTCTTTAAATGTTCGATCTCAATATATTCATCTGCCTGGTGAGCACCGCCTCTTTCTGTACCAAAGCGTTTTGCTTTTCCAGGAATACCAGGTCCAAATCCAACTGCATGTTTTAACTTTCTGGAATAAGTACCGCCGCCCATTACATATGGCTCTAATTCCATTTCCAGATTGCGGTTGCATACTTCCATTAATGCCTGTACTTCCTTGGATTTAGGATCTGTAAAGCATGGCGCGGAGTCATGTGCTTCTGTCAGTTCAAAGCCATGTGCCTTTAAAGTTTTCGTGATGTTTTCCATCAGTACTTCATAAACAGCTGTTACATTATAACGGATATTTACATCCTGCCAGAAAACACCATTTTCCAGCTTGCACATACCGCCTACATGAGTCAGCTTGCCGGAACCTTCATCTTCAAAGGAATGTTCAGTCCTGCTCCATAGTAATCACCAAACATCTCACAGATGGCATCCATCAAGTTTGCTGCATCTTCATCTAACACGCCTGATTTTTCAGCAGTCCCGCCATTTTTACTTCTGCGCTTTCAGAACCTTCCGGGAAAGCTGCATGAGCAGGAATACCATGTACATATACCTTCACACTGCCGTCAGCCTGCTTTTCACAGGTGCCGCCAACTGCTTCTACAACCTCTTTTACTTTTGAAATCTCTTCTTCTGTTAAAGTAAGAACTGCAACTGCTTCTGCAGGAACCTGGTTGGACATGATACCAGACTCAAAACTTACCAGCTTGCTGCTCTTTACCGGACGGGTAGCATCAAATTCCAGAATTCCTTTCTCACCGTTGCATACAGGGAACATAACGTCCGGAACAACAGAAAATGCCGGCTCTTTATAATTCTTCGCATAATACTGCACATCGGCCATTCCCTTTTCCTCGTCACATCCAAAGAAAAAGCGGAAGCTGTGTTTTGGCTTATAGCCCTGTTCTTTCAGATATTTTAAAGCATAAAGGGCAGTCATAAAGGAACCCTTATTATCGCTTACGCCTCTTCCGATGAGAAGGCCGTCTTTTACAACTGGCTTAAATGGTTCGCAGCATGTCCAGCCATTTCCAGCAGGTACTACATCTGCATGCCAAAGAAACCGATCTCTGTATCACTTTCCCTTTCCAGAGAAGAGTTCCGCAGTAATTTTCATGGTTAAATGTTTCAAATCCCATGGATCTTCCTAAATCCAGAGCTGCATGAAGGGCATCTAAGCATGCCTGTCCAAAAGGCATATCCGGATCTTCTGTTTTACGCTTACACTTGGGATCTCTGATAATTTGCATATATCCTGAACCATATCATCAATGTGTTTTTCAATCCATTCTTTTTCCATTGCTTTTCCCTTTCTTTTTATATAAATTTGGTATCAAAACAATTGCCGCTTATAGCGGCGCTTGTTTTTATTTTACATCATCATATAAATGGCACGCTACACAGTGATTTTCTCCGATCTGGCGCATCTGCGGCACTTCGGTCTTGCAGCATTCCATTGCAAATTTACATCTTGTGTGGAACAGACAGCCCTTTGGCGGGTTGTACGGGCTTGGGATATCTCCCTCTAACAGCATTGGCTCATGCTTTACATCTACATCCGGTACCGGAATGGCAGAAAGCAGTGCCTTTGTGTATGGATGCATCGGGTTGTCATATAATTCCTGTCTGTCTGCGATCTCAACCATACGTCCTAAATACATAACTCCAATGCGGTCACATAAGAAACGTACCACACTTAAGTCATGGGAAATGAACATATAAGTTAAGTTAAATTCTTTCTGAAGGTCCTTCATCAGGTTTAATACCTGTGCACGGACAGATACGTCCAGAGCAGATACCGGCTCATCACAGAAAATGAACTTCGGCTCTAAGATCAGCGCTCTTGCAATAACAATTCTCTGTCTCTGTCCACCGGAGAACTCATGAGGATATTTACTCATGTATTCTTCACGAAGACCTACTTTCGCCATGATATTCTTTACTTTTGCCAGTTTTTCTGCTTCTGACTCATGAGAATATACATCAAGAGGAGCCTGGATCAGCTCTCTGACTGTCATTCTTGGGTTTAAGGATGCATAAGGATCCTGGAAAATGATCTGGATCTCCTGGCGCAGCTTACGCATCTCTTCACCGGAAAGAGTTGCCAGATCCGTTCCCTTATAAAGGACCTGTCCACTGGTTGGATTTAAAAGGCGGATGACCGTTCTTCCCAGAGTGGATTTTCCACATCCGGACTCACCTACGATACCGAATGTTTCACCTTCATTAATGGTAAAAGAAACATCATTGACAGCCTTTACAACCGGTCTGTCTTTCTGAAACAGTTTTTATTTCCATAAAAAATCTCTACATTTTTACTTCCAGGATCACATTATCTTTCATCGCTTACACCGCCTTTATCTTCATACAGGAAGCACCTGACGCTTCTCTCACCAAACTGATACATTGGTGGCTGCTCATTCCGACATTTTTCCATTGCACAGGTACAGCGGTCGCAGAAACGACATCCCTTTGGCATGGAAGTAAGGGAAGGTACGGTTCCCTCAATGGTGTAAAGCCGGTCAATATCTTTGTCTTTTCGTGGAATAGATGCCAGAAGTCCCTTTGTATAAGGATGTTTTGGATCTTTAAAGATCTCTCTTGCAGTTGCATATTCAATGACCATACCTGCATACATGACCATGATCTTGTCTGCCATCTCTGCTACAACACCCATATCGTGGGTGATCAGCATAATGGAAACTCCGGTCTTTTCCTTCATTTCCTTCATCAGTTCCATGATCTGCGCCTGAATGGTAACATCCAGTGCAGTGGTTGGCTCATCGGCAATGATAAGAGATGGATTTTGTGCCAGCGCCATGGCGATCATCACACGCTGACGCATACCACCGGAAAGCTGATGTGGATATTCTCCATATCTCTTTTCAGGAGAAGGGATACCTACTTTGTCAGCATTTCAATACTGCGGTTTTGCTTCATTTTATCACAGCTGTGATGTACGATAAATGCTTCATCTAGCTGTTTTCCAATGGTCTTTACCGGGTTTAAGGAAGTCATGGAGTCCTGGAAGATCATACCGATACCGGTTCCTCTCACCTGGGCCATTTCCTTATCTGAATAGTTTGCAATGTTCTTTCCGTTCAGGATGATCTCATCTGCCTCTATTTTTGTGGTTGCCTTAGGTAAAAGGCGCATGATCGACATGGAAGTTACACTCTTACCGCAGCCAGATTCGCCTACGATGCCCAGTGTCTCTCCGGATCTACATGAAAGCATACCTGTTCTACGGCAGGAACCCACTTCTTGCCAATTTTAAAGCTGGTTTTCAAATTCTTCACTTCTAATAAAGGTTCCATGTTCATCCTCCATTTCGCTACACGTTCTTTCAATCTTTTGTGAACGCATTACCCTCTTCTGTGGTGCTGCAGACCGGAGCAGCTTTTGCCTTCTGCTTCGGTCTGCACCGCCACACAAGGTGGCGGGCAATGCCTATATTATAAACATTTATTACTTTTCGATGGTCCAGTTCCATACGTCTCTGTTTAACTGAGAGTAATCCTGGTTGTCTTTTACATTACCAATTCTGTTGTTGTAAGCAAACAGGTTGTTCTGGAAATACAGGAAGCAGAATGGTACCTGCTCTACCAGCAGTTCCTGATAATTGTCATAGTTAACTTTTCTGTCTTCAAAGCTGAATGCATGCTCGCCTTCTGCACCGGTGTTGTAAATGGTCCAGTCAGACAGATGAGAGAAGTTGTTGATGTGATCTGGCTTGAAGTTGATTACACACTCAGATGGGTCAGGTGAACCGCCGGAACCGATCAGACCAAGGTCATAGTTTCCTTCTCTTACTTTGGTTAAGTGGGTTGCGAAGTCAGCAGACTCGATCTTTGTCTTGATGCCGATCTCCTGCAGGTTCTGCTGGATGATAACTGCAGCCTGCTCTCTGATGCTGTTACCTGTAGGTACAGAGAATACTAATTCGTGGGAACCATCCCAGCCAGCTTCTGCTAACAGCTCTTTTGCCTTTTCTGGGTTGTATCCTACGTTTACTACATCATCATAGTACTTGTGGCTTGTTGCAAATGGTCCAAATGCCGGCTCGCCTTCGCCCTTTAACAGACCGGAAACGATCGCGTCTCTGTTGATGGCCATGTCAATTGCCTGTCTAACCTTTGGTGGCAGATAATCTTTTTCGGTATTGATCGCCATGTACTGGTATCCTACAGACTCTGTAGATACGCAGGTCAGGTTCTGCTGCTGCTGTGCCATATCCCAGTCAGATAACTGAAGGGAAGCAACGTTTCCAGCCAGGATGTCGATCTCATCGTTCATCAGACCGGACAGAAGGCTAGGTGTAGCAACAACTTTTACTACGAAACGATCCCACTGAGGAGTCTTTAAGTAGTAGTCTTTGTTTGCCTTGAATTCCATACGCTCGCCGCTGATCTGGCTCTCATAGATACATGGACCGGAACCGATTGGTTTCTCCCAGTAGCTGTTGTTTCTGATATCAGCATATGGTGTATCGCCTAACAGATGCTTTGGAAGGATATAGATATCTCTGAACTTGATAAAAAAGAGGAAATCCATATTGGTAGGCTCTGCACAGGTCATTTCTACTGTATGCTCGTCTACTGCCTTTACCTGAAGGCTGTCATCGCCCTCTTTAAATCCTGCAAATGGGCTTACGTTGTTCTGTCTTACAACAGCTGCGCTTGGGGAGTTGTAAACCTGCATGGTGAATACTACGTCATCTGCAGTTACAGGCTCGCCATCCTGCCATTTTGCATTTTCATTCAAATGTACAGTCAGCACCTTGTTGTCATCGCTCATGCTCCACTTATCAGCCAGTCTTGGCTCATAAGTACCATCCTGTTTCAAGTATACCAGCTTGTCATAGATCAGATCCAAAACTGCATCTGAGTAAGAACTTGTGGTATCAAATGGGATAATGGAGTCCCATGCAGAAACCATTGCCATGGTAATGGTGCCAGGTTCTGCTGAGCTTTCTGAGCTGGCAGCTTCTGTAGCTGCTTCGCTTGTTTCAGTTCCAGCTGCTGCCGGAGCCGCTGTGGTAGCTGTCTGTGATGCAGAGCTGCCGCAACCTGCCAGTGCAGATGCTACTAATAACACTGACACAGCCTTCTTTAAAAGGTTACTTTTTTTCATGTTTTTCCTCCTTTTCGTAAGATGTCCTCCCAGAGAGGGCATAAAACTATATAGCGTTAAATCTTCATCTTGGTATCAAGAGCATCACGGATGCCGTCACCAATGAAGTTAATGCTCAATACAGTAAGGACCAGTACAACACCGGCGGGTACCCACATATACAGCTTTGTGGACAGGACACTGATGGACTGTGCATAATACAGAATGTTTCCCCAGGAAGCTTCCGGAGGCTGTACGCCAAGTCCTAAGAAACTTAAGGATGACTCTGTAATGATCGCCTGAGCGGTTCTGAATGTAAAGGAAATGATAACCGGTGCAAATGAGTTTGGCAGAACGTACCGAAGTAAGATCGTGCCGTTCTTTGCACCAATTGCTTTTGCTGATTCTACGTAATCCTTTTCCCTGACAGACAATACGCTTGCATAGATCAGTCTGGCAAACTCTGTCCAGCCAAGAAATCCGATTACTAATGTAACAGTTGTTACGGACTGTCCTAAAACGCTGGCTAAAACCAGGATCAGGATCATGTTAGGGAATGACATGAAGATGTCTGCACATCTCATGATAACGGTTTCCACTGCGCCTCTGAAATATCCGGCAAACAGTCCCAACGGAACACCGATGGCCAAACTGATCAGTGCGGAACAGATACCAACCATCAGTGATACACGGCCACCAAAGATAAGTCTGGCAAATAAGTCTCTTCCTACGTCATCACAGCCTAACAGATGTTCAGCTGAAGGAGCACCGCCAAATGCCATGTAGTCCATGGAATAAGGATCTAACTTCATGATCGATGGAAGTAAGACAACTGCCAGTACTTCCAGGATCAGTACGATAGTGCCCATCATAGCCAGTCTGTGGGCCAGGAATTTTTTGACTACGTCCCCGAAATAGGAGCTTCTGTTATTTTCTTTCGCCATTACGTCTACTCCTCTCCTATGAATAACGGATCTTCGGGTCTAAGAGACCATAAACAAGATCTACGATCATGTTACCGATCAGTACAGCTGCTGCAATGAAAACAGTGATACCCATGATCACCGGATAATCACGGGAGTTGATGGAAAGTACCATCAGGCTTCCAAGTCCCGGCCATGCAAAGATCTGTTCTGTAACAACAGCACCGCCTACTAAGAATGGGATCATCATACCAATACGGGTGATGATCGGGATAAATGCGTTCTGAAGAGCATGTTTAAAAAGCACTCTGCCTTCTAACGCGCCTTTTGCTCTTGCAGTACGGATGTAATCTTCCTGAAGTACATCAAGCATAGCGCCTCGGGTCTGACGGATCAGACTTCCTACCTGCTGGATGGAAAGGACCAGCATTGGAAGGAATAGGTGATGTAACAGCATCGGAAGGGTTCTGACACCTGATGTATCGTACATACCTCCACTTGGGAAGATCTTCAATACTACAGAAAGGAGATATACAAATACCAGTCCTGCAAAGAAGTTTGGGATGGCTGCTCCGATAAAGGAAAACGCAGAGGAAATGTAGTCCCAGGCTGTATAAGGCTTGTATGCGGACATGATTCCCAGAGGAATTGCGATCAGGATGGAGAACACCAGAGAGGACATGGTAAGGAGCAGTGTCGGTCCGATACGCTCGGAGATATCTGCCCAAACGGCGTGTCCTGTTCGGTAAGATGCACCCATATTTCCATGCAGGAGCTGTACCAGCCAGTTAAAATACTGTATCATGACCGGCTGGTCCAGTCCCAGCTTTGCTTTCATCGCTGCCATCTGTTCTGCTGTGGCATTAGGATCATTGAAGATCATTTCCAGAGGTGTACCAGGAGCCATTGAAGAAAGCACATATACTAAAACCGTGATCCCCAAAAAAGTAGGTATTGCAATTAATATTCTTTTTCCTATATATCTGAGCATTTGCATCCCTCTTTTCTTAAGATCTGTAAATTATAAGCTTCTTGCCTGCTCTACTGCTGCTCTTACCAGCTTAAGATCCTGCTCAGTTGCCAGTGTGCAGTCTGCGCCAAGGATAAATCCTTCTCTGCCGAAGTTCTCAACAACCTTGATAACTTCTCTTCTTACGTCGTACTCGTCACCATCTACCAGAACACCGCTTCTGTTCTCTAATCCGCCAAGGATTCAGTCAGTCCCGGTCACTGCTGCTTGCCGAAGGGCACCTGTTCCGGAAATGTCCGGGCGTATTCTCCGTGGATCTGGATGTTCCCGATGAGACTGCAATCCGGGAGATTTACCTGGAGCGTCGCGGGGAACATATCGGGGCTTATTACCATGAATCCGCCGCGTACCATGCCGGTATTCTGGATAAGAAACCGGAAACGGAATACATTCTGTGTAATGACGTGAAAACGGATGACTTCAGGAATCAGAAGGTGGGAAATACAAAGTTCAAAACCAGAGCGGCATATGCGGAAATCAATAACCGGAATTACAAGGCAATCGAGGAATCAATCTGTTGATGTTTTCCGGCAAACACCCGAAAAAAAAAAACAGGTGGAAGACTGGCTTCTGGAGAACCGCGTGTATGTTGCAGATATGGAGCCGTATTTCCAGTATTATCCGAATATGATCAAAAAGATTGTCAAGGGACTTTTTAAATAGGAAGAACCCTTGAAAATTCCCCTATCTCTACAGGTAACGAAATAAGTTGGCTAAATGAAAACAATCGTGTTCCATTTTTTTGTTTCCTGACCAATTCTGCGTAAATTTCTTCCATAATTCCTATATCAAACAGGAAAGGAGAAAGCCTAAGTAGAGAGGCAGTTCACATAAGAAGAAAAGTAAAATTGTAAGATGTAGCATTAAGACTAATTTCTTCCATAAATTTTTCTGTCAAAAAATTATACATGGAAATAACCAATAAGATTGGGTATGTCACATCAAACGAGAGCCTGTTCCCTGGTGGGAATGGGTTCTTTTTACGTTTTGCTAATTTATGCAGTAATTCTTCCATAATTGTTCCGCAAGAAAATTTATGGAAGGAGGTTTTCTTTTTATGAGGAAATCAAAGAAGCAGATGGTCATGGCAGCAGCAGCCTGTGCCATGATGGGAGTAATGGCCATCGGAGGAACCATGGCGTATTTAACTGACAGTGAGACCGCAACCAACACTTTTACCATTGGTCAGGTAAAGATTGATCTGGAAGAGCCGGAGTATGCAAAACTGACGGAAACCCAGAAGCAGCACCTGGTACCGAACCAGATCGTGGCAAAGGACCCGCAGGTGGAGAATACCGGTGTCAACGATGCAATCGTATTCTTAAAGGTTGAGATGCCGAAGAAGGCCGTAATTGTGGCAGAGAAAGACGGCACAAGAAAGACCACTGCGGTGACCGAGCTCTTTACCATGCTGAATACCGATATCGATCCGGCAACTGACGGCAGTACCGCTGGAAAGAACTGGGTAGAGCTTCAGGGCGATGATACCGGTGCTGATACAAATGTACATGTTTATGCTTACAAGGAGAAACTGGCAAAGGATGCCAAGACCACGGCACTGTTTGACAGTATCCAGCTGCAGAACGTCATCGAGGGACAGATCGATACCAATACCGAAAATATCAAGGTGACCGCTTACGCGATCCAGGCAGCCGAGGTGCTGGAGGGCGAGGATACCGACCTGACCGATACCCTGACCAAAGAGAATCTGCAGAAGATCTATGATATCTACGGCAAGCAGAACAACGGTCAGACCGTCCCGGAAGCAAATACCAATAACAGCAAGAACCTGGAAGGCAATGACCTGTCAGTCTGATCATATTTTCATAAAACAAGAGCCTGTTCCTTATCGGAGCAGGTTCTTTTGCGTTCCACCAATTCTGGGTGCAAATTTTCCATAATTATACCGACAAAAAAATATGGAAGGAGGTTTTCTTTTTATGAGGAAATCAAAGAAGCAGCTGCTTCGGACACTGATTGCCTGTGGTCTGGTGGTTTCCGTGGCAGCAGGCGGCACCGTGGCCTATCTGACCGATGCCGAGACAGCCACCAACACGTTCACGGTCGGCAAGGTCAAGATCGACCTGGAGGAACCCAGCTATCCCGGAAATGACAGTGACGAGGTCAAAAACATCATCCCGAACCAGGAGATCGTGAAGGATCCGCAGATTGAAAATACCGGCAATAATGATGCTCTGGTATTTATACGGGTGGAGATACCACAGGAAACGTTTACCGACGAGGATGACGGCATAGGAGAGCAGAAGAAGCAGGATCTGTTCCGATTAAAAGGCGTCAGTGACCAGTGGGAACTGCTGCGGACGGAAACAGTGGCCGGGGAAGACGGGAAAGCAAAAACATCCTATGTGTACGGTTACAAAAAGACCCTGGGGAAAGACGCAACCACGGACAAGCTGTTCCAGAAGGTACAGATGAAAAATGCTGTGGAATCCGATTTGAGCGGAAACGTGGAAGATATCATTGTGACCGCCTGCGCCATTCAGGCAACCGATATCCCGGATGTGAACCTGACACCTGGCAGTGATGGAAATCTGAGTAAGGATGCTCTGGATCAGGTATACACCATCTTCCTGAACCAGTCCGGGAACCAGACAAGCCGACCGGCAGATGAAGGTGACCGGAACCAGTCAGGAAAACTCGGTAAGATCAGCTATGAACTGGATGGAGGCACCCTGGCAGCCGGAACACTGACGGAGTATGGAAGCGCTGATTATGGATACACGCCGCCAGCTCCGGCGAAGAAAAACTATACTTTTACGGGATGGGAACCGGAGAACATTCCGGCCGGCAGCACGGAACCGTAACAATGACTGCGAAGTGGACTGCAGATGTGCTTGGTAGCATTTCGTACAATCTGGATGGCGGCAACATAAGCGGAGAAAAGGCTTCCTATACAGCGGATGATTACGGATATATTCCTCCAACACCGACAAAAACTGGATATAAGTTCACGGGATGGAGTCCGGCAAAAATACAGACTGACAGTACAGGAAATGTGACTTTTGCAGCATCATGGGAAGAAGAAACAGCCACCACTCTGGATGGCGAAACATTAAATGCCAGAATGAAAGTATTGGCTGGAAAGAAAAATGCAGACTGTTATGAGGTAGATACCAAAATTACAGCAATCCAACATTCTATCCAAGAACCTTCAGATGAGATAAAAACAAATCCTACTTCATTGGTATCTACAGAAGATTCCGAAGTTCCAGTATATATGTGGTTCGAGGATGGAACAATTAAGTGGTGGTCAGCAGCAAATTCAGTTGTAGCAAATTCAAATCTAAATTATTTATGTCATTACATGACAAACCTTATCGACATCAGTGGGTTATCAGATTTGGATACTAAAGACGTAACAAGCATGCGATCCACATTCTCTGCCTGTAACAATCTAACTGATTTAACAGCATTAAAACGTTGGGATACTAGAAATTTGATAGATGTCAGTTGTATATTTTCCCGTTGTACCAGCCTTTCTGATTTAACCCCACTAGCCAGCTGGAATACAAACAACATTACCAATATGGGAGATATGTTCAAAGAATGCATTAATCTTTTGAACTTAAATCCGTTAACAAATTGGAATACAAGCAATGTTACCAGTATGAATAACATGTTCTTTCAATGTGCCAGTCTTGCAAGTTTAACACCAATAGCTAACTGGGATACTGATAACCTCACAACAATGTCTGATATGTTTTATGAGTGTACCAGTCTCGTAAATCTGACGCCATTAACAAATTGGAATACAGAAAAAGTTGTGAATATGAATGGAATATTTAATAGGTGTAGTAGTATCGTTGATTTGAGTCCACTCGCAAGTTGGAATACTGGTAATGTAACAACTATGAGATATATGTTTAGTGGTTGTACGAAGTTGGCAAATCCTTCCGCCATCAACAATTGGGATATCTCAAGTGTCACTGCGTTTAAATACATGTTCCAGAACTGCCCATCGCACCCGATCTTCACCAAGCGAGCAGGTACCTGGGATAGCAAGGGCACCTTCACCCCAACAACCTGATCTAATTCTACAATCCTGCGGTGGATGGCCGCAGGATTTTTTTTCTTCACTTTACCTCCAGGTGTTTACGAAATAAAAGGAAAATTCGCACCATTCCTCAATACGCTTGTTTAGGATATAAAAGGAAAAAACTCACCGACATGAAACTTGCTTGTTTAGGAAATAAAAGGAAAACGCATTCTGCTTGTTTAAGAAATAAAAGGAAAAAACAGGATGCAGGAAAAATCGCTTGTTTGCGATATAAAAGGAAAAACGTACAGAAAAACAAGGGAAAGAGGGGTATGTTTGCGAAATAAAAGGAAAGAAACAATGTTTGTTTAATTCCTTTTATTTCGCGAACATTCCCTCTAATCACGAACAAGGGATAAAATAAGTGTGAAAAATTCCTTTTATATCACGAACAGAAAGGGAAAAACCTGCAAATGGTTTTTCCCTTTTATCGTGAATAAGAGATAAAAATGATGTGGTATAAAAAAAGTTGACACCTCATTCTCAAGGATTTGAGATATAATCAAGAGGATAAGGAGAGTGGACAAAATGGTAGGAAACAGACAATATGACCATGAATACAAAGTACAGGCGGTGAAACTCGCTAAAGAAATCGGACAAGCTAAGACAGCTAAAGAACTGGGAGTGCCAGGGAATACCCTGTATGGCTGGGTACATGCGAACCGTCTTGACAATCTTGATCTTGGAGCTGGCTCACAGAATCCACAAAGTGCCATGACGCTTAATGAAGAACTTTTAAGGCTCCGTCAACAGGTAAAGGAACTGGAGAAGGAAATCAGACTTTTAAAGAAAGAAAACGACTTTCTTGAGGAAGCCAGTGCTTTTTTCGCCGCGAGCCGTCTGAAGTCAGCAAAAACGAAAGAATGAAGTTTATTGCATTAAAAACAAAAGACGGCAGCTCCAAAGGAAATATTACCTTTTTCTGCAGGGTTCTCCATGTCAGCAGACAGGGATATTACCAGTATCTTGTCATGAAAGACCGCCCATGGAAATATCAGCCACTGGCAGATGCCATGAAAGATATACTTACAGAAGATATCTGCAATGATACGTATGGTCGTACCCGCATGTATCAGGCATTGACGATGAAACAGCCGAAAAATGTGGATATTCCCAGTGAACGCACTGTTTACCGTGTTATGGAAGAGATTGGGATCAGTCATCATCCCAGACGCAAACCGAACGGGATCACGAAAGCGGACAGGGAAGCCAGAAAATCAGAGGATCTGTTAAAGCGTGATTTCCAAGCAGTAGAACGGCTGACAAAATGTGTTACAGATATGACAGAGATCAAAGGCTGTGATGGGAAACTGTATGTTTCAGCCATTTTTGACTGCTTTGATTCCAGCGTGATCGGTTTGGCAATGGATACAAATATGAAAGCCTCTTTATGTAAAGAGACACTGGAAAATGCTGCTAAAGCGTATCCTAGTATCCGTGGAGTCATTATCCATTCAGACAGGGAAGCCAGTATACCAGCCAGCTTTACCGGGAAGCGATACAGAAATATGGAATACAACAAAGTATGAACAGCGCAGGTGGCAGGTGCCACGATAATGCCCGGTGTGAGAGCATGTGGGCAAGAATGAAAACAGAACTGCTATATGATCGTTATGATACAGAGAAAATGACTACGGATGAACTTAAGACAATCATCTGGAGATATTTCACCAGTTACTGGAATAACAGGAGGATCTGCTCCACTAATAGAGGTCTTCCCCCAATGATCAAAAGACAACAATATTACGCTTCCCTGAAGGAAGCAGCATAGGGTTCAAAAGCCTTGAGGAAAATGTGTCAACTAATATTGACAATATCAAAGAAACTCTTCCAGTTTGTCTGTTTGGTAAATAAAAGGAAGGAAAGAAACAATAAAAGAGCAGGCATGAAATAGGAGCAATATCAATTTCAGACCTGCTTTTGACTTTATAGATTCATTTATTCAAGCATTTCCTGTGCTTTCAACAGGTTCCGCAGGCAATAGTAAAAGGCCGGAATCAGAAAGGCGTCTGCCATAAGCCACGCAAGAGGAGAAGCAAAGCATATGATAATATAGCCGAAGATGGGAACCAGTGCAAATCCAACCAAAGCCCGGGCGATCATCTCGCAGACACCGGCGAGAATGGCAAGAAGACTGTAGCCCATTCCCTGAATGGTAAAACGCCATACATTGACGATGGTAAGCGGAATATAAAACAGAGAATTAAAGGTTAAAAATTGGTGAGCCTGATGAATTACAACTGTCTCCGAAGCATCTACAAAGAGCAGTGGGATCACACTGCCGAACAGGGTCAGGACAATGCAGGCCAGAACCGAGTAGATGCTTCCAATGAAGGTTGCAGAACGAACTCCCTGGCGGATACGGTCAGTTTTCCCAGCACCGGCATTCTGTCCGGCATAGGTTGCCATTGTGCCTCCCAGTGCATCAAAGGGCAGCAGAAGAACATACCGATCTTCTGACCGGCAGTAACTGAGGCAACCGCAATGGAACCGAGAGAGTTGATGGCGGTCTGGATCACCACCGAACCGATGGCGGTGATGGAGTACTGAAGTCCCATCGGAATACCCATCATGCAGAGACGATAGAGGTGGTAGGTACTGATTCGTGTTTCCTCCCGATGCATTTTTAAAATATCGAATTTCTTCTTCATATAAATCAGGCAGAGAATGCCTGAAACAGCCTGTGCAATCACCGTAGCATAAGCAGCACCGGCTGTTCCGGTTCCTATCTGTACGATGAAAAACAGATCCAGTACGATATTTAAGAGACTGGATAAAATCAGAAAATAAACAGGTGTCCTGGAGTCTCCCAGTGCACGGATGATACCGGCTAAGGTATTGTACAGATACGTGGCCGGAATACCGGCAAACACAAAAAAGATATAGCTGTAGGCACCGTCGATGATATTGTCCGGTGTCTGCATCCAGACAAGGATCTGACGGGTCATCAGACAGACGATTACGGTCATAACCACAGCGAAAAAAGATGCCAGCCATCCGGCATTGGCAACGAAACGCCGCATGTCCTTATAATCCTGGGCGCCGAACCGCTGAGCAACCGGAATGGAGAATCCGGTGCATACACCGATTACAAAGCCATTGATCATAAAGTTGATAGCGGCTGTGGAGCCAACGGAAGCCAGGGCATCCACGCCCAGAAACTTTCCTACAATAATGGTATCAACCATGCTGTAAAATTGCTGAAACAAAAGCCCCATCAGCATGGGAATGGCGAATCCAAGAATCAATTTAGCAGGGCTTCCAGTTGTCATATCTTTAATGGTAGATTGTTTTGCAGATTGGCTCATAAAGCAGTCTCCCTTCTTTTACAAATCAAACAAGTATAGCTGAATCCGAAATCACATGGAATTGATCAAAAAATCTCAAACATAAATTTTATAAGAAAGATGGAAAATTGGCAATTCATAAAAGTCACGAAAAATTGGAACGATGAAATGAAAAAATTTGGAATAAGAAGCATTGGAAAAATCTTCTGATTTCAACCGAATTGTAGCTACAGGAATATGACTAATGCTTTATTTTTATGAATGTTCCTCACTTTATCGCTAACTAAATGACTTTGATGGCTGAATTGTAACCAATTTTGTTATGATTGGTACTAGTGAGTCAGTCTTTTCTATGTTACAATATATACGTTATCAAGAAACACGGTCCTGAATCATGGAGGCACAAACTATGGAACCAATGTATTTGTCGATCCAACCGGAAAAGACTGGAGAACGCATAAAAAAGCTGCTTTTGGAACAGGGATATACGATTCGGGAGATCCAGGGAGCTTTCGGATTTGAGAATCCGCAGGCTATTTATAAATGGCTGTCCGGCAAATCGTTACCCAGCATAGACAATTTTGTTATTTTAAGTAGATTATTACATACTACGATTGAAGATATCCTCGTCATTGACGGGGATATTCCTCATTTATGGGGAATTTTAAACCAATGGTTGAATGACATCTGCCACCGAATGATTTACAATCGGATCAGAAGTAAATGACGGAAGATGAGGATAGAGAGGAAGGCGAAAATCATGCAGAAAATTACATCGGCTTATGCAAATAAGATGCTGAGAAGCCTTGAGGAAGACAAAGCATTCTGGGTAAACAAGGAAGCATCATCCAGTACTTACGTCGCTGCTGTCAATGAGGAGCCGGTCATTCCGGAATACGATTACATGACAGTTGCGCATACAATTGATGAGATAGACAGGAAGATCATCACTATCAAACACGCATTGAACCTTACCAATGCCACAGCAAAGGTGCAGGTAGGTGAACAGGAGATGAGCATTGACAGTATTCTGGTTCGAATGGCTCAGCTCAATAAGAGAAAGGCTGTTCTTGACGATATGCGTAAGAGACTGCCAAAAACGCGTGTGTATGGCAGTGCATTTAGCTCATCTGGTTCAGCGCCTGAGTATAAGTATATTAACTACGATCCGGAACTGATCCGGCAGGAATATGACCGTATTTCCAATATGATCATGGACATGCAGATCGCACTGGATCGCTATAACCAGACGGTGTTGTTTGAGGTAGATATCTGATCACTCATTCCGTGCAGGACATATTTCTAACAATACTTACTGGCGGTTACGGTTCATAGTTATCGTTTATCGGTTATTTGTTATGGGGTTATGTGTTCAGGTTCATGGAAACGACTTTTGGAAAGCATATAATGCAGATTTTCAAAATGTCCTGTAAAAACCTGTGAGAGATCACGGTGCCAAGGTCCGGTTTTCAGGCACGATGGCTGTGGGAGCAATTCCGCAGCCATTTTTTACTTTATAGGAAAGACCGCCGCCGGCGCTCTTTTGAATTAAAAATGCCCGCCGGTAGGCGGGCAACACAAATAGACGATCTAGGGATTAAAAAAGATAAAAACCTTCCTCACCAAATTCTTCATCAAGATCGTCATCATTTAGAAAATAATCCATATCCAGTAGGTCTTCCTCGCTCATATGGCGAATGTCCGTGGAAGTAAGTCCTTCTGGAGGATTATCCATGTATTTTTTACGCAGCGCCTCAACATCTGTTTTCATTGCAATGCCCTCCTATGAGGGAATTATACCATAAAAACAGAGAAAGTTATGCAGAAGAACGCTTTCCGCGAGATCGGGACATAGATCTCTCATATAATTCTTCGAGGGAAAGACGCTGATGGTTAAAATAAAGTTCCAAAAACTCCATTTTATGCCTGCAGATGGGACATTCCAGCGGATCATAACCAAAAGAAGAAAGAATAGCATTCCGCCAATGGTTAAAGTTGCGTAGAATGGGACGTTTCTGTTTGGAAATGACTTTATGGAGCTGCTGGTCTGTTTTGCGGTGACGTGCATACAAGCCGCCATAGCGGATCATTTTAAAATGTTTCTCAGGGATATGCCGGATCAGACGTTTGATGAAGTCCATAACCGGGATCGTTTCCTGTATATATTTATCATCTTCGTGTCGATTGTAATGAAAAGTGACCATAGAACCATCATATTTGTCGATCCTGGAAGTGGCGATCACAGGACGCCCCAGATAGCGTCCGATATATTTGATGGCAGTCTCAGGATCACAAGAGGAAGGCTTGGCATAAACGTAAAATCCCTTCTTATGAGAAGAATAACAGAGGGATTTGATCTGTTTGAAAGGATCGCCCAGCCGTTGGTGCATCTCATTAAGGAGAGCGGTACGGAAAGCAGAACGTAAAAAAGAGTAATTGAAGTGATGGATATTTCGCCAAAGGCCGTCATCACTGAGACCGCCTTCAGAAATAAGGCAGTGGATATGAGGATTCCATTTCAGATCCCGTCCGAAGGTATGTAAGACCATGATAAAACCAGGCGTAAAATTTTTGATTTGTTAAGTTCAAAAACATGCGGGAAATGACACTGGCAACGGAATGGAACAGGCAATCCAAAGGGAGCGTTCTTTTAGGAAAAATCCCTGAGATTTTCATCAATGGTAAAGACGCAATGGCGATGCTTAACGTTGATGAGTTTGAAAGTCATAGAAGTGGTGCGTTCCATGCTGTATTTGTTTCCACAAGAAGGGCAAAACCGACTGTGACAGTGGAAAGGGACATATTTAAAGTTGCCACAATGGGGGCAATGATACATGGCACCGCCAAAGGAAGGATCCCCACAATGGATCATCTTTTCGATATTTTCCATTTCGGTGTCTCTGGGATGGAGAGTATATTTTATTTCTTCATAATGGTCTGTAAAAATTTTCTGCAAGATATTCATAAGACTATTATGAGATAGATTTTAGAAAAAGAAACCCTAACCCCTCAAGATTGAGGGGCAGGGGGAATAGGCGAAGCCTATTTTTATGGTAAGAAAAGCCACCGTATAGTTTCGGATTTTAGAAACCGTACAGTGGCTTTTTGGTGAAAAATGTTTTATAAGTCAGGTTAAACTTGCGGATACGCACATTACATCATTCTTATAAGTCCAATAACCTTGCCAAGGATCTCTACATGATCTGTGATAATAGGATCCATGGTATCATTTTCAGGCTGTAGGCGGTAGTGGTCTTTTTCCTTGAAGAAACGTTTTACAGTAGCGGAGTCGTCTAAAAGGGCAACCACGATCTCCCCATTTTCAGCAGTTGGACACTGTTCCACGATCAGCTGATCCCCAGGAAGGATACCTGCGTTTACCATACTTTCACCTTTTACATGAAGCATAAAGGTCTCTGCGTTTGGAAGAGACTCTGCCGGGAACGGAAAATAACTTTCGATATGTTCCTCTGCAAGGATCGGTTCTCCGGCTGCAACCGTACCGATCACAGGGATGTTCACCATTTCTTTCCGGTTAAAATTAAAAGTATCATCCAGGATCTCAATTGCTCTCGGCTTGGTAGGATCACGATGGATATATCCTTTTCTTCCAGAGCTGACAGATGAGAATGGACAGAAGAAGTGGACTTTAATTTCACAGCTTCGCAGATGTCACGGACAGCTGGTGGATATCCCTTCTTTAAGATCGTATTCTTTATGTATTCTAAAATTTCCTGTTGTTTCGCAGTAAGTTTATCCTGGGCCATGAAAGTTCCCCCTTCTGTTTTGTAATAATCTTTTACTGATACTATAGTAACATATGTTCGATAAAAATGCAAACCTTTGTTCGATTTTTTGCGTTCACGCCATTGACAAACATATGTTCTGATGTTATAGTATAGACACGATGAGAACAAATGTTCGTATCTGTGTTGGACGAGTATACAAATGAGTAGGAGGAAACGTTATGAGGAGAAGAAGATTAGTAAGAAAACGGTTTTTAACAGGGTGTTTTATTATGCTTCTGTTTGTTGCTATTCTCACAGGACGGAGTATGCTTACATCAATGGCAGAAGAAGAACCTATGACTGTCAGTCCCTATTATAAGAGCGTCGAGATCAAAGACGGGGATAATTTGTGGAATATCGCCAGACAGTACAAAAGGAAGCCGTATGTCTACAGAAGAATACATCAGGGAATTAAAACGAATGAATTCCCTTCGCTCTGATACGATTCATAAAGGCCAGTTTCTTACAATCGTTTATTATAAGTAGATCACGGAAGTTTTTGAATTTTCCTGAAAAATGTACATTGAAAACATCATATTGGGAATACTGAGCTTAATGAGAAATGTTTTAATTGAGAAAAGTTACCTGTAACACTACTTGTTTTTTCCAATTTTATCTGATACGATATACAAGGATGTTAGCTAAGACTAACTTATATTTTAACAGTTGTAAATGAGGTATCCTATGAGTAAAGAAACACTTGATCTGATGCTTAGCTTAAACAGGCAGGAACTGGAGATCCAGATCGCACTTCAGTGTGCACCATTGCTTACAGGACGTAAGATATCCAATCTTCTTACTGTAGACAAGAGATTTCGCAGCGCAGTATTGCGGTTGTTCCGTTCCAGTGCTGTTTCCTGCTATGTCCTTTATGAGTCTGATGACCGTATTACTTTTCTTTTATATGTACGGAAAAAACTGGAAGCTTATTTAAGAACAGAGAAGGTGAAAAAGCTGATGGAAGAGTTTGGATGCAGCGGATGTATACTTTCCAAGATCCTCTATCGCGTATCAGAACGCTACCGTGCTCACATGGAAGGCAAAGGTGATTTCCCTCATGAGATCGGATTACTCCTTGGATATCCGCCGGAAGATGTCATTGGTTTTATTGAAAACCGTGGACAAAATCCGCTGTATATCGGATACTGGAAGGTATATTCCAATCTGGAAGAATGCCGGAAGGTATTTGCCGGATACGATCAGGCAAGGGAAAAAGTGATCCATATGGTATCATCAGGAATGACTGTTAAAAACATCATGGAGCTGTATGATTTACATTCACGTAAATTAATGGCAGTATAGGAGGAAGAAAAAAATGGACGAAATCATGGTAGTTTACTGGTCACAGACAGGCAACACAGAGGCTATGGCACAGGCAGTAGCACAGGGAATTGAAGAAGCTGGAAAGAAAGCAAAACTGGCTGAAGTATCTGCAGTATCTGCAGCTGACCTGAAGGATGCAAAAGCATTTGCATTAGGATGCCCTGCAATGGGAGCTGAAGTTATCGAAGAAGATGAGATGGAACCATTCGTAGCTGAGGTAGAAGGATTTGCATCAGGAAAGACCATCGGTCTGTTTGGCTCTTATGGCTGGGGTGATGGACAGTGGATGCGTGACTGGGAAGACCGTATGAAGGCAGCAGGCGCAGAAGTTGCATGCGGAGAAGGCATTATTACCCAGGAAACTCCAGATGATGATGCATTAGCTAAGTGTAAGGAATTAGGAAAGACACTGGCAGCAGTTTAATCTTATTTTAAAGTAAATAACTGCATATAAATCTATTACCGCAAAGCAGGCAGTAAAATGTTTCCTGTTTTGCGGTATTTTTGTTTGTTGATACCATGGTCATTTACAGAATCAGAAAAAACATCTATAATACCATTCAGTGTAAAAAATGCAAAAGAGGAGAAGCAGTTATATGGATATCAAAAAACAGTTTATCCGCTATGTATCCCAGAATATGTTAGGCATGCTGGGTATGTCCTTGTATATTCTTGCAGATACTTATTTTATATCAAAAGCAGTAGGAGCTGATGGTATTACAGCATTAAATTTGGTACTTCCTGTATATAATCTGATCTTCGCCATTGGAGCTATGATCGGTGTAGGTTCTGCTATCCGTTTTGTGATAGAGAGAAATAAGAAAAATCCAGAGGCAGAAAGCTATTTCTTTCATGCACTGCTCTGGGCCGGTATCATCAGTCTTATATTTATTGCAGCCGGTATCTTCTACCCAGACCAGGTGATCAGGCTTATGGGTGGAGATAAACAGATCATAGCAACAGGAAGAAGCTATACCCGCATTTTTATGACATTTGCCCCACTATTTATGTGGAATCATATATGTAATGACTTTGTACGAAATGATGGAAGCCCTATGATCGCTATGATGGCTACACTGTTTAGCAGTCTGTTTAACATTGTATTCGACTATATCCTGATGTTCCCATTTGGTATGGATATGCCGGGAGCAGCCCTTGCAACAGCTCTTTCACCAGTAGTAGGTATTTTAATCTGTCAGCTGCATTTTCGTTCAAAAAAGTGTACCGTATCTTTTGCCGGTAATACCATCGTTAAAAGGCTTATTTTTTCCTGTCAGGTGGGAGTTTCTGCTTTTGTAGGAGAGATATCTTCCGGTGTGATCACTACAGCTTTTAATTTGATCATATTGCGGCTGGCTGGAAATACCGGTGTTGCAGCCTATGGTGTAGTAGCCAATATCTCTCTGGTGGCAGTAGCTCTGTTTAACGGCATATCCCAGGGCTCCCAGCCTCTGCTTAGCAGTTTCTATGGACAGGCAGATAAAAAGGCTTTAGAGAAAGTAATAGGCCTTAGTTTAAGGACAGCAGCAGTTACGGCTGTATGTATATATGCAGTGATCTATTTGTGGTCGGAACCAATTGCTGGTATTTTTAACCAGGAACATAACGAAGAACTGGCGGCTATGGCTAGATTTGGTCTGAAGTTGTATTTTATTGGTTTCTTTTTTGCCGGTATCAATATAGTAGGAACAGGCATATTAAGTGCGGTAGAGTCAGTTAAATGGGCATTTACAGCTTCCATTTCCCGTGGTTTTGTTATGATTCTTCTTTCGGCCTTTACTATGTCTGCAGCTTGGGGGATGACAGGTATATGGCTGGCTTTTCCGGCAGCAGAATTTATTACTATGGGAATGACTTTCGCAGGTGTTTGGGGATTTTTTTCTAAAGTAAATCTTGTTGGGAAATCCCTATAAGAAGGCTATAGGAAGTCTTTTTGAGAAATCGTTAAAATTGACTTTCTGTGAATTATAATCTATAATATGGGAGGAGAAAGTCAAAAGAAGTGGTTAGGGGTAGGGAAGTTACAAAAATTCAAGTGTAATTCACAAGTCCAGAAAAATCTTCTGGGCCTTTTTTTGCCTTTTAGCCAGTTCTTATATCGGTATTATAAAATGTTTTCCCGGAGTCTCTTCTCACAAAATCGGGCACAGGAAGATTCCGGCAGAACATAAAAAGGAGAAGGAGGGGCAGTAAAATCATAACCGGTTATTTTGACTTGCTCCTAAGAGAAAAAGAGGCTGTCACAAGATGACAGCAGAATGGGAGTTTACAAATGATTCATGACGGTTTTATCTATCTTGGCACTTTGATGCTGCTTGCAGCGATTTTAGTCAATCTTCCTGTATACCTGAAGGGAAAAGGCGCACAGAAATTTTTTAAGTTTGCACCGCCTATTGTGTTGCTCTACTTAGGTATGATGCTTTTATGTACTATGAAAATGTGGAACTTGGAAGATACTGCTGCAACTTATAAGGCAGTAAAAAACCCACTGCTGTATGCAATGTTGTTTTTAATGCTGCTGCGCTGTGATCTTAAGAAGATCATTAAATTAGGACCGAAAATGCTTATTGGTTTCTTTGCAGCCAGCCTTTCTATCTGTACTGGTTTTATAGTAAGTTATGCTATTTTCCATAAAATGTTAGGTCCGGACAGCTGGAAAGCGCTGGGGGCATTGTGTGGAAGCTGGTTAGGCGGAAGTGGAAATATGCTGGCTGTACAGGCGGTTTTAGATGTAAGTGAGGAAAGCATGGCATATTCACTGGTAATCGACTCTGTTTGTGCGGTAATGTATGTTATGTTCCTTCTGTGGGTCATTAACTTTTCAAAGGAATTTAACGCATGGACCAAAGCAGATGTACGTCTGATCAATGAAGTTGGCGCTTCCCTGGAAGAGGAGGCAAAAGCGAACACCAAACCTCTTACATGGAAGAGCATGCTTCTTTTAGTTGGAGTATCTTTCTTCATTTCTGCTATTTCCAAGGATGTAGGAAGTATGGTTGCAAATGCACTGCCTGTTTTTGACAGTGCAACCTGGACTGTTCTTCTGGTAACTGCTGTAGGCCTGCTGGTGGCTATGACTCCATTTGGAAAATTAAAAGGAACAGAAGAGGTATCTAATATCATCCTTTATGTTGAGATTGCCCTGATCGCTTCCAGAGCAGATATTTCTGCTATGGGTAATGCACCTGTGTGGCTGGCAGCCGGCTTCCTGATCCTTCTGATCCATGTAGCTGTTATGGTCATTCTTGCAAAGGTGATCAAAATGGATATCTTTACCTGTGCCGTTGCATCTTTAGCAAACGTTGGTGGAACTGCTACTGCACCTGTACTTGCAGGCGCATACAGTAGTGCTTTAGTTCCGGTAGGTATTCTTATGGCACTTCTGGGTAATATTATTGGTACACCGGGAGGTGCATTTGTGGGACATTTAATGAGTCTGATCGGATAGTAGTTTCTGTCAGATAAGTCAGATAAGTAAAAAGGTATTCCGGGATCATGAAAAATGATCTGCGGAATACCTTTTTTAATTCACGCCTTGAAGATTTTTCTATTTTTTTGCTTAAAAAGTGTCATATGGTAATTAGTTTGATATAATAGGTGCTGCAAATAAATGCCAGGAAATGAAAGAAATACAGTTATTAAAGAGGAAATGATATGAAGCATGAGGAATTACTTTCAAAATTAACACCGGAGGAAAAGGCAGCTCTTTTAAGCGGCAAGACAGTATGGCAGACCCGGGACATTCCACGCCTTAAGATCCCGTCCATTTTCCTTTCTGACGGTCCTCACGGCATCCGCAAACAGGCAGGAGCCGGGGATCATCTGGGATTAAATGCCTCTTTAAAGGCAACCTGTTTTCCTACAGCGGCGACTATCGCTAACAGCTGGGATCCGGACCTTGGGGAAGAGATTGGAAAAGCACTGGGAGAAGAGGCAGCAGCCCAGGATGTCAATATCGTACTGGGACCGGGGCTTAATATGAAAAGAAGTCCTCTTTGCGGAAGAAACTTTGAATATTTTTCCGAAGATCCTTATCTTGCAGGAAAAATGGCAGCTGCTTATGTGCGGGGCATCCAGAGCCAGGGAGTGTATGCATGCCCCAAACATTTTGCAGTAAACAGCCAGGAAGAGCGGCGCATGGCTATGGATGCAGTGGTAGATGAACGGACTCTTAGGGAGATCTACCTGACTGGTTTTGAGATTGCAGTAAAAGAGGGACATGCCAAAGCCATTATGACCAGCTACAATGAGGTAAATGAAGAATATGCCAATGAAAATAAAAAGCTTCTGGTAGACATTTTACGAAAGGAATGGGGCTTTGACGGACTGGTAGTTACTGACTGGGGTGGTTCTAATGACCATGTAAAAGGGGTCATGTGCCAGTCAGATCTGGAAATGCCGGCACCGGGGCTTTCTTCCGCCAGGGAGTTAGTTACAGCCGTAAAAGAAGGCTGTCTTTCCATGGAAGCTTTCGATCTCTGTGTAGATCAGGTCTTAGATGCGGTACTAAATCTTAGAAAAAAAGAAAAAAAACAAAAAAGACAGATTTTGATCAAAAGTCCCACCATGCATTAGCAAAAAGGGCAGCAGCAGAAAGTGCGGTGCTTTTAAAGAATGAGGGAAATATCCTTCCATTAAAAGAAAAAACAAAGGTGGCTCTCATTGGTGATTTTGCCTTTGTTCCACGTTATCAGGGCGCCGGCTCTTCTATGGTAAATCCTTTTGAAGTAGAGTCTATGGACCAGCTGATCCATGAGTATGACCTGCAGGTAGTAAGTAAGGTTCATGGATATACCCGTGATGGGGAACCGGATGCAGCTTTGGAAAAAGAAGCCTTGGAAGCAGCTGCCGGGGCAGAGGTGGTTCTTTACTGTTTTGGACTTGATGAGATCAGCGAGTCAGAGGGGAAAGACCGTGAACACATGCGCCTGCCACAAAATCAGATCCGGCTGTTAAATGAATTAGTAAAGGTAAATGAAAATATTGTGGGTATTTTAAGTGCCGGATCCAGTATTGAAATGCCTTGGCAGCACTGTTTAAAGGCGATTCTTCATGGCTATCTGGGCGGAGAAGCAGGTGCCGGTGCGATCCTGGATATCCTTACAGGAAAAATAAATCCTTCCGGCCGCCTGGCTGAAGCCTACCCTCTGCGGTATGAGGATACTCCTGCATTCCGGTATTATCCTGCTTCAGAACGTACATCAGAGTACCGGGAAGGACCTTTTATAGGATACCGCTATTATGATACCAGCCTGGTCCGCTTCCAGTATCCCTTTGGATATGGACTTTCTTATACAGAGTTTGCCTATTCAGCCCTGAAAGCAGACGAAAATGGGGTACAGTTTACTGTTACAAATGTTGGAGAACGGGACGGGGCAGAGGTTGCCCAGTTTTATATCGGACTTCCGGACTCTGCCGTATTCCGCCCAGGAAAGGAATTAAAAGGCTTTCAGAAGGTCTTTTAAAAGCGGGGGAAAGTAAAAGGGTGCATATTCCATTTGATGATAAAACTTTCCGTTACTGGAATGTAAAAACAGGACGCTGGGAAGTGGAAGAGGGCGAATATCTGATCATGGTAGGTGCCTGCGTGGCAGATATCCGTCTGTCCGGAAAGCTATGGATAGCGGGAACCACAAGTAAAATGCCTTATGAGAAAGAAAAACTCCCGTCCTATTACAGCGGGCTGATCAACAATGTAGGGGCAGAAGAATTTGAGACACTTCTGGGGCATCCTGCGCCTTCCGGTAAATGGCAGGGCGAACTGGAACTTAATGATGCTATCTGCCAGATGTATTATGCCAAAAGCCGTCTGGCCCGTCTGGTTTACCGTATACTGGCCGATAAAAAGAAAAAGAGCGAGGACAAAGGCAAACCGGACTTAAATGTATTATTTATCTATAACATGCCATTTCGCGGGATCGCAAAAATGACAGGCGGTGCCGTAAGCATGGAAATGGTAAATGGGATCGTTGATATGGTAAATGGTAAATGGGGCTCTGGTTTTAGAAAAGTAGTGAAAGGCTATTTTCATAATAAGAGAGAAAACAGAAAGTACGAAAAACTTCTGGAAGGAAAGGAGGAACAGGTATGATAGCAGGAAAGAGTTGGATCAGAAACTGGATCAATGAGCATCCAGCTGTCTGGGAGTTTATTTTATTTAATGTATTATCCAATGTGGCAACTATTGTGAATTTTATAGCAATGTGGATCTGCACCGGTTTCCTGTTTGTATCTTTAGAAAACATCCCCTTTCAGTTTTTCGTTTTCCATTATACCCAGGTAGAAAGTGATCTGGGACTGGGCGGATTTTTAAGCTTCCTTGTGGCAACAGCAGCAGCCCAGGCAGTGAATTTCTATGTGCAGAAAAACTTTGTATTCCGCTCCAATGCGGCGTTTGCAAGAGCCGTGCCAAGATATATCTGCCTTGCAGTAGTCTTAGTCATTGTATCTGCAGCACTTCCCGCTTACAGCCAGGCATTTTTTAAAAGCCTTGGACTTCCACAGGCGCTGATCCCCACACTGGCCAATGGAGTCAACATTGTGGTACAGGTAGTACTCAGCTATCCGGCAATGAAGTTCTGGATCATGCCGAAATAACTTTTTAACATTGCTGTTGAGTCCATAACCAATACAGAATATAATTTTATTGACCCTGGGAGAAAATTCCAGGGTTATTTTTATATTATAAGAAACCAAAAGTTATACAAATCATAACTTTATAGACCAGAATTAAAATATGCCAGATTTCAGGAGATCAAAAAGTGAATTTTTGACGAAAAAAGCAGAAATAATAACATAATGTTATGCAAATATAATAATATGAAATATTTTACTTATGATTATCTTTGTATATAATAGAGTATATAAAAGTTATGGGCCTGTAATAAATAGTAGCAAATGAAAAAGTGTGGAGGTAGTTTTATGAGCGTAACAACCTATGCAATCCTTGGTTTTGCAATGATGTTGATCTTAACGGCGGTTCTGGTATCTGGTAAGTTCACGCCTTCCATTCCAATGATTGTAATTCCTATTATTTTTGCAGTAATCATGCATCCGACATTTGCAGATTTATCCGACTGGGTAACATCCGGATTAAAAGGACAGGTCAGTAATGCAGCCATGTTCACGTTTGCAATTATTTTCTTTGGCGTTATGATGGATGCAGGTGTTTTTGATAAGATCGTAGGCAAGATGATGCTAGGAGCCAAAACAGTAACAGCTGTATGTGTTCTGACTGTTTTAGCAACGATCGTTGGACATTCTGACGGATCTGGCGCTACCACATTCCTGATCGTAATCCCTCCGTTCCTGATGATCTATAAAAGGCTGAAAATGAGACCGATCGTGCTGATGTGCCTGGTTTCTATTACAGCAGGTGTTATGAACTGCCTGCCATGGGGCGGACCTTGCGGACGTCTGGCTGCTGGTTTTAATATTTCTGCAACTGATATTCTGGTTGCTGAACTTCCTGGTCTGGTGATCGGACTGATCTGCTGTTTTGCCATTGCATTATATTATGCAAGGCAGGAGAAGAAGAGAGGCGCCTTGAGGCAGGAGCTGACACTGCAGATTTATTTAGTGAAGCAGATAAAACCGAAGAAGAAAAAGCATTATTAAGACCACAGCTGTTCTGGTTTAACGTAGCATTGATCGTAATCGTTATTATTGCAATGTTTGCATCAGGACTTCCAACATTCCTCTGCTTCATGGTAGCAGCAGCAATTGCCCTGATCGTAAATTATCCTGGCACAAAAATCCAGAATGAACGTCTTAAATCTTATGCGCCAACAGTACTGACTATGGTCAGCGTATTATTTGCATCCGGTGTATTTACCGGTGTGTTAAACAACAGCCCGATGAAAGACTCCATGGTTGAAGTAGTATCCGGTATTCTGGAGGGAAGTGCAACCGCACATATTAATACCGTTATGGGCTTCTTATGGGGACCTTTAAGTGCCATTGGTTTAAACCACGAAGCATGTGCATATACCATTGTCCCAATGCTTCAGTCTATCGCAGCAGACCATATTACACCTGTACAGGCAGCAGCAAGCTATCTGATGACCTTCGTTCCACAGGTATTCGTAAATCCAGGTACTGCAGCAATGTACATCGGACTTGGACTTGCAGGTATCGATTTCAAGGATCACTGGAAATTTACCTTTAAATGGGTAATGCTGATCTGCACATTGTGCTTTGCAGGCTCCATTCTGGTTGGTACAATTCCATTTTAAAAATGCTTTTTATTTGCAGCCGTTTCTTCTATAATAATTTTATAATCAATAAAAAGGTTACATATAAGGAGGAAATGGCTGCAAATGTCCGAATTAAAAGAACAGAGATATATCATCGAGATTGCGAAAGTACAGGGAGTTGCCAAGGCAGCGGAAAATCTGTTTATTTCCCAGCCAGCCCTCAGTAAATTCCTTACAAGAACAGAAGAAATGTATGGCGTACAGCTTTTTGAACGTATAGGAAAGAAAATGATCCCAACTTATGCAGGAAAGCAGTATTTGGAATACGCAAAACAGATCGTAAAACTGGACCAGGACTTTAGAAACCAGATTGCAGATATCAAAATGCTGAAAAAGGGTTCTCTGAATATTGGTTCAACGCCAGGTCGTGGAAAAAGAATATTACCGGAAATTCTTCCGATCTTCAGTAAAGAATATCCGGAATATGATTTGAATGTTTACCAGGAAACAGCAGTAAAACTGGAAGAAATGCTTCGCAACGGAGAGATCCAGGTCGCATTGATGACAGGAACAGAGGAATTAGAAAAAGACAGTAATTTTCATGTAGAGGAAATCTCCACAGAGGAGATCTGTCTGATCGCTCCTAAAAGTAAACATTTTCATGGGATCGCCAAGTATGGTTTCAGGTATCCATGGATCGATATACGGCAGATGGAAAATGAAAAGTTTATTATGTTAAATAAGGGATCCAGACTACGTTATGTAACAGACAAAGTGTTGAAAAACCATTCCATGGATCCAAAACAGATAGAGTTTTCTTCCATTGAAACCATCTGGGAACTTGTTTCAAAGGATTTTGGTGTTGCATTGGCATCTGATTTTCAATATCCAAAAAATCTGGATGTAGACGTTTTTTCTATTTGTTCCAAGCCGGTTACCTGGAAATTTGTAATTGTTACCAGAGTAGGTGGATACATTTCTGTTCCTGTTCAGCGTATTATCGAAATCGCAAAAATATTTATCGAGATTAAACAATGAAGAAGGCAGTGGACAAAATGAAAGAAAGATCAGCTTATTAAAACGGGTATCCATCGTTGATGATGCCCGTTCTATTTAAGGGATATGGTGATCCCGCCGGAACTGTTAAAAGAGAAGACAAATGGTGGAAGGATAACCAGCGTATGTGAAAAGTCAAAAGAGGGTGGAACTGCATATTTGGAAGTTATGGGGGTGATCGAACCACTGGATCCTTTGGCTCCCTGTATCGAATGGAAGATCCTGCTTCCCACCCAGTGGAATTTAAGAAGTGTTCAGATCGGCGGCGGAGCCAATAACGGAATGATTCCTTCTTTAGAAGGTGCTATGCTGATGTCTGATTATTGTCCCATCGAACATGGATATGTCGTATTTGGAGATGATTCCGGCCATCAGTCTGCTGATCCTATGTCTGCTGATTTTGCAGCAAATGAGGAGGCTCTTCAGAATTATATCCGGCATCATCTGATCAAAATGAACGGCATTATGCATGTGGTTGTAAAAGCAGCTTATGGGATCGACGCGGAGAAAGTTTATTTTGGATGGATCTGCAGGTGGAAGAGAAGCTTTGGAGTGTGCCTGCTCCTATGGAAAAGATTACGATGGGATATTCTGCGCAGATCCTGTATCCAATTTTGTCCTTCTGCGTATGTGGGGCGCTTTGCTTTCCAAGGCAGTATATGATAGTTACGATGAACACACACACCCGTTTTCAGATGGCTTTATAGATGAAAAGACAGTAGAAGCAATCCGTAATGATGCTATTGAGATGTATGATGAACTGGATGGTGTAAAAGATGGGATCGTGTCCAATATATATGCAGCACGTATGAACCGGGACGTATTTCTCAGGAAAATCCAGGAGAAATATCATCTGACAGACGCCCAGATCCAGACGATCCAGGTGTATGAGGACGGTTTTAAACTGGATTATTCTATGCCAAACGGTGAGAAAAGGTATCATGGATACTGTGCTTTAGAGGGCGGCATCATGGATCTTGGTCCTGATCCTGTTCCAAGAGAACCCTTAGACACCAGGTATAACGTACACCATGGAGACCGTTCAGATGGCGTATTCAAATATTTTATAACGAAAGATAAAAACTGGAAATTGATCGATCACGATTATTATAAGCCGGATGAAAAGCTTTATCATATGCTTATGGAAGCCTCCAGCCAGTATGATGTAAGTATGGATTTTGATGAATTTGTATCACATGGCGGAAAGCTGATCCTGTTTACCAGCTGGAATGATATGTCTATCAGCCCCTGGCAGATCATCAATCAGTACCAGAAACTGGTAAAGAAATACGGACAAAAGAAGGCCGACAGTTTTATGAAATTTTACTGCATGCCTTCTGCCACCCATTGCAGCGGCATCCGTATGGATTATCTGGAATGGCTGGATACCTGGTGCTCAGAAGAAAAATATCCAGAAGAAACTCTCTACGGAGTAATCGAAAAGACCGGCGGTGAAATGCCTATGGCAACATTCCCGGGATGGGTGAAATATAAAGGCGGAGATCCTTTAAAAGGAACCAGCTATGAGGTTTCTTATGAAATCCCAGAAGGGTTTTTCGATAATTTTGCATAGGAAGGAAAGTATATGGTAGATCTGAAAGAATTTGAACAGAAAGCAGCAGACTTAAGGGTTCTTGGAATGAAAATTTCTATTGGACAGGACACGGTATATGAAAAATACTGGGACGAAGACTGCCGGAGAAATATTTATTCTGCCAGTAAAAGTTTTACTTCCTGTGCTGTGGGATTTGCAGTTCAGGAAGGTCTGATCGACTTAGATGAACGTTTGATGGATGCTTTTAAGGAGGATATTCCAAACAACCCGGATGAAAATTTAAAGAAAGCCACAGTGAAAGACCTTCTGACCATGACTTTAGGCCAGGAAAAAGGCTTTCTTATGGGCAAACAGCGTCCAAGAATGGAAGAACAGAACTGGGTAAAAGCATCCCTTGCTATTCCCTTTGTGTATGAGCCGGGAACCCATTTTGTATACAATAACGTTGGCCCTTATCTGGCTGGGATCCTGGTTCAACGAAGAGCAGGATGCGATCTTTTGTCATATCTGACTCCACGGCTTTTAAAACCTTTGGGAATACGAAAAACCATATGGGAGGTAGACCCTGAGGGAAATACGTTTGGTGCGGGCGGACTGTTTCTGACTGTTTCCGAGCTTCACAAACTGGGAATGTTCTACTTGCAGAATGGCTGTTGGAATGGAAAAAAGCTGCTTTCTAAGGAATGGATCCATGAGAGTACCAGAAAACAGGTGGAAAATAATAAAAACTCTTATGGTTATGGATACTTATTCTGGGGCGGCCGTTATAACAGTTTTCTGGCCAATGGAAAATATGGTCAATACACCATGATCTTTCGGGATAAAAATACAGTGATCAGTTTAATGGCAGAAAGCAGGGATACAGATCATTTAGAAGAAATCATTGCAAATGAAGTATATACAAAATTATAAAGAACTTAGATAATTTTGGGCGGAGAGGATGCAATATCTTCTCCGCCTGTTATTTTACAGAATATCAATATTTTTAACGCTTTTTCTCCGGTTCTCCTCAATGGCTGCATAGAATTTTCTTGTAATATTAACATCGTTATGTCCTAAAATATCAGCAACCAGATAAATATCATTGGTTTTTGCATAAAGTGCAGATCCATAACTGCTTCTTAACTTGTGGGGTGTGATTTTCTTTTTAGGTGTTGCAATAGCGGCGTATTTTTTTACAAGATATTCAACACTGCGTACAGCAATGCGCTGTTTTCTCAGAGACAGAAAAAGGGCAGGTTCCTGTTGGAGATCCAAATCTTGTGCAGTTCGCTCCTCAAAGTAGCGTTTTAAATATTGCGCCACCTCGTCACTGAAGTAAACGGTTGACTCTTTTCCGCCTTTTCTGTGGATATGGATCCCATTTTCTTCCAGATCCAGATCGTCCAGATTTAACCCGACACATTCTGATACACGGATCCCTGTACCAAGCATAAGGGCGAGAATAGCACAATCCCGTACTTTGGTTTTTTCATGAAACTGCTTCTGCTTTTGAAAGCCCAGAACCGCTTTCTGCCTCTTTTAAAAGTGTCTTTATCTCATCCTGATTTAAGCGGATGATCTCCTTTTCCCGGATCTTCGGAACCTGCATAGAAAGGGTAGGATTGGTTTTAATCTGTCCGGTTCGATAAAAATAGCCGAAAAAGCTCTTCAAAGAAAAAAACTTCCGTTTGATCCCCTGTTCTTTGTTTACATTCTTATGTTCAGGATCATCAGGACGGTATTTTAAATATTCAAGATAACGCTCAAGATCCTGGATCGTAACTGCGCAAAGCTGTTCCAGGGAAATATTTTCTACAGACAATTTTTCAAGTTCCGGCTTTAATTTTCTTAAAAAATCAAAAAATGTGCTGATGTCGTAGGCGTAGGAGAGTCTTGTCATGGAAGATGTGGCAGGTTCAATTCCTCGAAAGAAGTCGGCGCAAAATGGTGGGAGAGCAGCAAGCAGTTCCTGCAGTTTCTTTTTATTTTTCAGATCACGCTGTTCATGGTATTGTAATTCTTCCATATCCGATCACCCCTTGTTTATTTCTTTTTCATTTCCTGTTCTAAAGCAGCCTTTGTCTGTTCTAATTCCGTGCGCAATTTGACATTTTCACGGTCCATTTTCCGAAGTTCGTCCTGTAATTCCCGTTCTTTTGCAATGACCGCCCGTTCCTGTTCCAAATCCGCCTGCATTTTGGCCTGTTTTAACCGATTTTCTATATCACTGTCTTTATCTGCAAGCTGTCGTTGTAAGTCAGAAATCTGGATCCTGCATTCAATCTGTTGGCTTTCTAACTCCCGGATCCGCCCAGATGCCTGTTTAGAAGTATTTTCCAGATCTGTTCGCAGAGCAGTTTCGTGGGAAAGTATTTGTTCCAATTCCCGGATCCGCAGCTGAAGTTTTGTATTTTCTTCTTTGTTTGCATCATCGGATTTTTTAAGAGAGTCATACCTGGAGGCCTTCTCCTGAAGCTGCTGATTTTGTTCCTGAAGGATACGATTGATCTCTTCCTGATCCGCAGTAGCTTTTTTTGCAGACTCTAACTGGCTTATGGCATGCTGAGCCTGTTCTTTGGTCCGGACCTGTTCCTCTTTTAAGGCAGTGAGAGCAGCATCCTGGTTATTTTTTTCTCCGGCTATTGTCTCGATTTTTTCTCTCAACTCATCAATGGTTTTATCTTTACGTTTTAAGTCCGACTGAAAACGCTCCAACACCCGTGCCTCTGCATTGCTGCTTAATTCAATACTGCCAATATAAGCCGACAGGATCTCCTTTAACAGCCGCTCAAAATTTTCAATCTCCACAGCACGCCCCGGTGTTGCCGCCTTGGCATTATTTAATTCCAAAACCTGTATAAGATGGTCAAATCCCTGGGCCTGATTCATCCCATGGGTGGTACAAAACAAGCGAAATGCTTCCGCTGAGTCTGGATCGATCCGGAAATTGACCTGTTTGCTTTCTTTTCCGCTTTTTTCGTCTCTCATATTTTAAAATCCTCCTGAAAAATAGTATATCACAGGAGAAGTGATTTCGTCAAATTGATAGTATAACATTGTTATACAATGATATGTTATACATATCTTTGTATAACGTGATATAATAGATAAAAACAGGGGATTATAGCGTAATTATCACAGGATAAATGTCAGATAATTAGGTGTACATTATACACAATTAAGAAAATTCAAGAAAAATAAGTTAAAATCAGAACATATATTCGAAAAATCGGCTTTAATATTGCGTAAAACCTTAGTTTTGCGCAATGTTTATAAAGACTGATATATTAAACAATTAACTGATTATATGGCATTTTTGATTGTATAAATAAGATTTTGTGTAAATATATCATTATGTAAAGGGGTATATTAATACAAAATATATATATTATCATACATTAATACATTTATCAGTCAAATATTCTTAATTATTTTGCTGATTTCTATACATAAATTCAAGTGAATATCTATGAACCTCTTATTTTCTACCACATCTGTTGTTGAAAAAAAGAGCGACATCTTATACAATAGAAGCGGAGTGAAAAATAGTATTTTTTGGGTAAAAAATCAAAAAGGAGAGGGAATAGTATGCGAAAGAAAAAGTTATGGAAAAAGCATTGTGCGCTGGGAATGGCAATTGTATTGGCATCCGGCAATGCAGTAACTCCGGCCCTGGCTGATAACACAGCCGTACAGGTTGACAATGACACCGAAAATGATAATAAGGCGGAAAACTTGGATTTTGAAACCAAGGATGACGAAACCGATCACCCTGACAAAGGAGACTCCGAAGGCGATAATAATACGGAAAACAATGCCAAGGACGACTCCAACAAGGCAGATACAGATCAGTCAGAAAAGAATGATCCTGAAAATTCTGGAGAGGATGCCGGAGATCCTGATAAAGAAGGAACAGACAAAGATACCACCGGATCCGACCAGACAGATGAAAAAGAGTCCGAAGCAGAAGATGAGGATAAAAACTCAGGATCTGACGATGAGGCAAAAGATGATGAAGTAAAAGATACAGATGAAAATGAAAACAAGGATCCGGAACAGTCTGATACAGATAAAAATGAAGACACTGTTAAAGATCCGGAACAAAGCGATGTTGTAGTGACTCCTAAACAGCCGGTACCAGTAGAAAAAGTTCAAAAGAAAAAAATCGAAGAAATCGAATTGTTAGAACTTCCAGATATCCGACTGAAAGGTGCAACTGTTAAAGTAAAATCTGACTCTGCTTTTGATCTTGAAGATGCTCTTGCCGATGCTCTTTTGGACGAAGATGAGGAAAGACCGGATCAGTGGTTTTATTACTACGAACGCAGTGATAAAAGTAAAAACTGGATAGATATTAATGGTGAAACATTAAAAAGATTAGGAAAAGATGTTCAGTATGGATCTCTGGAAGATTATATTTCTAAAGGAACAAATCCAAGCATTAAGATCTGTATTGGCAGAAAATTATCAACATCCTTTGGAACCTCTAAAACAGAAGTAGTAGGAAGCAGTGTTTCCGTAAAATTTATCAATGCTGCTACCGTAACCATAAATGGTCTTACAGATCATGGCAGTTCTAATTCCATTGATTCATTTGTCAAGTACGGAACTGATTTTTATTTTTCTATCACTCCAGATGCAGGATATGTTCCAACTGTAAAATACTCTGCACAGGATGAAAACGGAAATGAGATCATTGAGGAAGAAACATTAGAAGCGGATATTTCTCCAGATGAAAATAATAGCAGCTATCATTATACCATCAATGGTGAAAATATCACAGATGATATACAAGACATACAAATTGATGTGTCTTACGAAAAAACACTGACAAGAACGGTTGAGATCACAACAAATGGCGGTAACGTTTCTGTTAATGATAAAGCAGAGTCTGATCATGCCAGTGTTGAAATTGCGCCAGAGTTCCGTTCCATCAAATTAAAACCACAGGATGGATATGCCATCGAGTCTATCAAAGCAGACGAAACAGAAATTACTTTAAAGGATAGTGATTTCCAAAATTATGCTTATACCTATATTGCAGACAAAGATGAAATTACAGAGGATGCGGAGCCTCTTCAGCTTACTGTAACGGTGAAAAAAGTAGAACTGGTTGGAAAAGAAGGAACACCGGAGGTTCAGTGGATAAAAGATACCACAGAATTAGACGATGATTTTATAAATCTTCTGAAAAATGCAATTGTTGATACCGAAAACAGCTATCCAGATCTGGATGAAATGGATAACAAGTACATTAAAGTAGAATATCTGGCAAGAGAGGGACTGTTTGGAAATAATACCTATGCGGAACTGGATTATATCCCAAGTGGCTTAGCCGGTGCTGGCGCACATAAATTTGGTGAGAATACAGATGCTAATGGCAATTCAACGGAAACGATCCGTATTTCCTTAACAGGAAATAGCCGTTATAAGGATGCTTCTGTTGAGAAGAAAGTTGTGTTAAAAGATATTCGTGAGGATGCCTCTTTTGCACTTCAGGATGAAACAGAAATTGCTTATACAAGTGATTTAGCTGCTTTTAAACAGACTGTATATGATCAGATCGTATGGAAGAGTGCTGGTGCTAAACCTGAAATCGGTAAATTTAAAATAGAAGTAAAAGGAAAACTGACAGACTATTCCCTTGAAACAGCCCAGCTCCTTGGACTGCTGAATGTTGACAAGACTCCGGAATTAAAGATTACCTTTGCCGGAAATGAAGCCTACCGTGAAGGAGAAATTACTGCTTCTGTTAAAATTGTGGATCCACGTCCAATTGGTGAGTTTACGATCATGACTACGCCAATTACTTATACTTCGGATGTAGAGAAACTGAAACAGGAGCTTTATGACAGAATCACATGGACCAATGGTGTAAAACCTTCTATTAATCAGTTTACCATGCAGGTAAAAACAGGAGAAATCAAAACAGATGGACTTCCTAATGTCGAATTTTATGTTAATCTGGACAAGGCGCCATCCACCAATCTCTCTGTTGGTACAAGAACATTTAAGGTGAAATTTGCAGGAAACGAAGAGTTCCGTGGTAATGAAGTGGTTGCTGATCTGGAGATCGTAAAAGCGAAAGCCTCCATTTCTGTTAAAAACAAAAAAATTATTTATGGTGATCAGATTCCAGAGGATCTGGTAGAAGTTGTTCCTTCTGATGCCGGAGTATTAAAAATCTATGCTGGTGTAAATAGTGACCTGGCTGCTGCTATTTGCATACAGTTCCCATCTTATATGGTTAATATTCCTGTAGTCGGAAACGTTGATCTGGCAGAGTACCTGGAAAAATTGCTTGGTGAAAGTGCATCTATAGATGATCTCCTTGAAAAGCTGAATTCAACAGAAGGGCAGGCTGTTTTATCTATATTAAAGGCAATTGGTGTGGACACAGATACTTTCATGAAAGCTTTCCAGACCATCAGCGATTACCTTCCAGAGAGTGTAACTTCCTTTAAAGTTACCTTTGGCGCTCCTCAAAAAGCAGGTGGTTACACAGTAATTGCCGCTGTTGTTGATCCAAATTACGAGGCTGCTGTTGGAATTGGATCTTTGATCATTCTGCCAAAGACAGAAAATATAGAGTTGCGTTGGACTCAGGATTTCTCTGTATTAAGTTACAAAGATATTCCTCTGAATGATGACGGTTCTCTGGATGAAGAACAGGCCATGAAGCTGTTCGGCGCGGTTCTGATGGATAAAGAAACTGAAACCGTTCTTGATAGTAGTAAAGTGCGCTATTTGTTTGTTGGCAAAGATGGTGATAAAGAATTCTATCGCAGCAACAAACCATCTGCAAAGCCTGGTGTATACACAGAAACCGCCTATGTATTAAACGGAAATAACATGGATTGGCCTATTGTCCGTACCTATGTGATCGGACGCACAGCTGCACTTATTCAGTTTAAAGACGGACAAATGGAAACTGCGCCAAAAGAAGATAAGGAATACGGAACTTCCGAGGCTTTATTTGCAACAAAACATGTTACTTACAATGGGGAAGCACAGGAGTTTAAAGCCGGCCTGTACCTTGCTGCAACTCCGGAAACAGAAATAGAAGATGCGGACATCCAGTATCGTTATTACGATGTTGTGACAGGAACTTACCTGGAAGGACTTCCTGTAAATGCAGGTATTTATCGTGTTACTGCTGATTTTAAAGGAAATGGACAGTATACAGATGCTGCAGACCAGACTGGTTATCTGATCATTGAAAAGGCCCAGCCTAAATTTGTGCTTGAAGAACAGCAGAATTTTACATACAATGGCGAAGCTCAAAGATCATGGTTCAGTCTGTAGAAGATCAGGATCCTGAAACAAAGTATTCTGTTCTGTATAAAATGACCAGACAGACGAAAATGCTTCCTGGAAGCTCCTGTTCATGCAGGAACCTATCGGGCTATCTTAGATCTGCCAGAAACAGCAAATTATGCTGCTGCCCATGCAGAAGTGATCATGAACATCATTCCTGCAAAGGCAACCATCGAGATCCATCCGGTTTCTTTCAGCTTTGATGAACAGACCCATGGAGGATCCTATTTGGTATATGGTATTAGAGATGAAATTCCTGAGCATGAAGTAAGCTACAGTACAGATAATGAAATATTTGTGGCAGACGAGCCAATGGCAGTAGGTACTTATGCAATGCGAATTCAGATCACAGATCCTGACTATGAAAATGATGTAGAAACACAGGAAGATGCAGTTGTCATCAAGGAAAAGGAAATTGTTCCTGTAATTGCAGAAGCGTGCCTTGATATTCAATATGTATGTAATGGTCAGATCGTAGGACATCAGCTCGTAAAAGTAGAAGGAAATTCCGGTGATCTCTGCCTGTTTACAGATGAAAATGTAGTGTTGGAAATTCCTGAAGGCTATGAGAAAGAAGCTGGTTTCGGAAGTATTGAAGTTCCTTATGGCGAAACAGCGCAGACGATTGTTTCTGTAAAGCTCAAAGAAACCCAGGATGATAATGAAAAACCTGGTGATAACGGTGACAACGACAACAGCGGAGATAATGACGATAACGGAAGCAATGACAATAACGGAAATAGCGGTAACGGAGGTAATGGCGGATCCAGTTCATCTAGTGATGGTTCTTCCTCTTCCAGCCGTAAGACCATTATTTCCGAAAGCGGAAGCTGGCGTCAGGATGAAAAGGGTATCTGGTTTGAAAGAGCAGCTAGCGGATATCCGAAAAACTGTTGGAGTTTTATTGATGGAAAATGGTTCCATTTTAATGCAGAAGGATACTTAACACTTGGCTGGTACCTCTCAGAAGACGGAAAGTGGTACTATTGTGCTCCAGACGGAACATTGGGCACACCGATCGGAGCTATGTATACCGGATGGCTTAAGGATGGAGCAGATGGTTACTGGTATTATCTGGATCCAAACACAGGAGAGATGTTAACAGGCTGGAGAGAGATCAAGGGACAGTGGTACTATCTCAACCCGGAAACTCTTGGTGACAGTGGCTGGATGCAGGATTCTTCAACAAAGCAGTGGAATTATAATGTGAAAGCCGTTATGCCAAAAGGCGCACTGTATGTCAACACACAGACACCAGATGGTTATTTCGTAGATGAAAATGGTGTTCGCAGATAATTTCTAAATTAAAAGGCAATGCAGAGTCAGATGTTTTTCCGGTTCTGCATTGCCTTTTTTAATTTTACGAGTAATTTGCCTTTGGGCGCTGATTTTAGGGGGTGATCCCCTGATTTTCTCTTAATTTAACCGCATTACGGGCGCTGCGTCGACGCTCGTCTTCAAGAGCAGCATAATGCTTTTTAGTGGTATTAACATCGGAATGGCCAAGAACATCTGCTACCAGATATATATCACCGGTTTCCCGGTAAAGGTTAGTACCATAGGTGCTGCGAAGCTTATGCGGAGTGATCTTTTTTAACGGCGTAACGATCTTTGCATATTTCTTAACTAAATTCTCCACGCTGCGCACATTCATACGTTTTTTCTGGAGAGAGAGGAAGAGAGCATTTTCACTGCCCTCTTCGGGGATAATGTCATTTCGTTCATCCAGATAGTCCTGTAGCGCCGTTTCTACTTCCGTACCAAAGTAAACAGTAACTTCTTTCCCGCCTTTCCGGTGAATATGGATCCCACCATTTTTGAAATCAATGTCATTTATGTCTAATCCTACACATTCAGAAACACGGATGCCGGTTCCGAGAAGCAATGTGAGAAGAGCGAGATCGCGCAGTTTAGTCCGGTTGTGAAACGCTTTCTGCTTATCAGTCAGACCATCCCCTTGTTCCACTGCATCCAGAAGAAGAGCAACTTCATCAATATCAAGACGGATGATTTCTTTTTCATGAAGTTTGGGAAGCTGGACCAAAGCAGCAGGATTTGTTTTCAGTTTTTCTGTACGGAAAAAGTAGTTATAAAAGCTTTTAAGGGAAGAGATCTTGCGCATAATTCCCCGTTCTTTATTAACAATTTCCTGATTGTGCTCATTAAAGCGATATTTTAAATATTCCATATATTCTTCCAGATCTGTTACCGTGATCTGATCCAAATGATCTAATGTAAAATCCATTCGTTCCATTTTGGAAAAAACCGGATTTTCCTTTTTGAGGAAATCGAAAAAAAAACAGAGAGATCATAAGCATAGGCAATCCGGGTCCTGGTAGAAGTTCGTGGTTCGATCCCACGAAAAAATTCTGTACAGAAGGGTGGGAGAGTCTTCGTCATTTCCCGCAGCTTTTTTATATTCTCAATATCTTTTTGTTCGTAATAGGGTAGTGTCGTTGCCATAATTATGTATGCCTCATTTATAATTTATATATAATAAATATTTTCAGATTATTTTGTATTATTATTTAGAAAGCCTGGGCCAGTCTTCAAAATTTCCGTTAATGACCGCATGAAATAAACGTTCACGGACACCGGGACTGTCCATATTCAGTGTCCGGATCAGATTTTTCACATATTCACGGTGTGTATGTCCATCCATAGGACATGGATTTTTACAGACTGGAAGCTGATATTTATTCCGGAAACCTTTTACATCCGCTTCGGAGACCAGCATCAAAGGCCGGATAACCGTTAAATCGGTACGATCCAAATGGGTAACCGGTGGAAAGGCATAAAATCGTCCCTCATATAAAAGCGACATTAAGGCAGTTTCGATCAGGTCGTCCTTATGGTGGGCATAAGCAATTTTGTTGCAGCCAAGTTCCAAAGCTTTCTGGTTTAGGGCACCTTTTCTCATTTTCGCACACAAAGCGCATGGATTAGACCCTTTACGGGCTTCAAACAGGATCTTTCCAATTTCTGTGGAGATGATCTCATAGGGAACATTAAAATCTGCGCAAAGGGCCTTTATAGGCTCTAAATTCATAGTATCTAAGCCCATATCTACAGTAATGGCAGACAGGGTGAAATGCTTCGGATAAAATTTCTGAAGCTGTGACAGACCATAAAGTAAAGTAAGACTGTCTTTACCACCGGAAATACCAATGGCAATATGATCACCGTTTTCAATCATCTGGTATTGGTCAATAGCCTGGCGGAGAAGGCTTAAGAGACGTTGGAGTTTCATTTGAGAGTGGGTCCTTTCTGAACGAGAATTAATAAAGATGATTTTGTTTTAGCATGTACGGATTATATTAATTAAAATAAATATAGAAATTTCAGAAAAATATAGAGATATTAAGGTATGGAGAGTGATATTCAACTATTCGCGAAACAATACTTTAACGAATAGTTGAACCGATTTCACATTATATTCTTAATAAACCACTTACATACATCCCAATATTTTCAATTATTTCCACATATATTTTATTTCATTTCATCTACGCATAAACTGACTAAAAGCCCTAGTATTTAATCCAGGGCTTTTAATTACTGTTCAATCAATCCATTCTATTATCGATTATATACTACAATTGATCATTTACATTATTCTCAAGTATCAATATCATTTAAAAATCATTTAAAATCATTTAAAGCAAATCACAAAATCGTTCTCAAAATCCCGCTTAAATATCCCATAGCCAGTTTCTCATCCGGTCCATCGGCAGTCAGGATCAGGGACTCTCCCTGTTTGGCGCCAAGGCTCATCAGGGATAAAACGTTTTTGCAGTCGGCAACTCCCTTGGCACTTTCCAGTGTGATCTTGCATTGGTAGTCGGAAGCGGCACGGCTTAAGCTCATGGCATTGGCTGCATGAAGTCCGTGATTGGTAGAAATAACATAACGGCAGCTGATCATAATGGCATCTCTTCTTTCGCAATAATGTTGTTTTAAAATCGTTTATTTGTTATTTATTTATCTTTTGAAAGCATTTTAACACAGACTTTTGACAAATACAATATTGGAAATTAAACTCCCGGACCTATCGGATCTGTATTTCCTGTATTTTCACCAGAAACATTGTCATTTTCTGAATTTTCGGTTGTTTTCTGGACACCAGGTCCTTTGGAGGACTCATCCGCTGCCGTTTCCGCTTTTTCTGTTTCTTTTGGCTTTACAGTACCTGGGCCGCCTTCCGATGCGCTGGTAGTTTCTTTCTCTGTTTTGGAGTCGTCCAGTTTTCAATAATAGCTGCTGTACTCTCTTCTGCTGCTGTTTTATCCGTTGTATCGCCGGTCTCCTCTGTTGTTTCTTCTGCTTCAGAACTTTCTTCAGCTGCTGTTTGTGCAGCAGTCTGGGCCGGAGCATTATTTTTACTTGTTCCGGATGACTGGCTCTTGCTGTCTGATTTTCCGGAACCGGAAGAAGTCGGAGCCGCCTTACCACCTTCATAAAAACCTGATTCTTCAGCAATATGATCACTGATTTTCTTTACTGTAGAAGAAGGACTGTATAGGGCGTCTTCCCCATACAGGAACTGATGAAGGGTAACTACGTTGCTTTCCAGTGTTACAGGGATAACACAGTCCATTTTTCCCATTTTCTTTGTTTTCTGTGCAAATGGGAAGCCTGCTGTTTCACCAATATGATACTTACTTGCATTCTTTGCCATTGGAAGTACATCATCAACACCCACACTGGTGGAGATCTGTGGGAGGATCGCTTTTACCAGATTTGTACGGGTAGCAAGGTCTGCCTGTTTTGCTTTTTCAAGGGCCAGTGAAATAACCTTTCTCTGACGCTCTGTACGCTGGAAATCCGTATCCATGAGACGCAATCTACAGTAAGCTACAGCCTGTACACCGTCTAAATGGTTTGGACCTGCACTTGCCAGCTGTGTGGAACCAATGCCAGTAGAATTAACAGTTTCTGTAATAAAGGCATTAATATACTTAAATTCCGGCTGTGTGATCTCTATATCCACACCGCCTAAAACATTGATCGCCTGTGCAACAGCTTTCCAGTTAAATGTAGCGTAATCGTTGATCTTCACATCCAGGTTCTCTTCCAGGGCAGATACAGCCTGTTTATGACCGCCTTTGAAATAAGCCTCGTTGATCTTATGGTAGGTCCCCTTGGAGTCGATCTTTAAATATGTATCACGGTAAACGCTTACCAGTTTTATTTCTCCTGTTTCCTGATTGATACTGCAGATCAGCTGGACATCCGCCAGGGCGTTTTTCGTATTTCCGTCACGGCTGTCTACACCAAATACCGCAATATTCCAGTATCCCGTAGCTCTGTGAAGGAAAGACCAGCCTCCATATACACAAAGCACCACTAAAAGGCTTAAAAGAATAACTGGCCATTTTGCCTTTTTCCGCTTTCTGGATGTTTTACCAGGATTGTTTCTGCCGGTTTTACCCGTTTTGCCTGATGATGCAGAAGCTTCCACATTTCCTGTAGTTCCAGATGTGCTATAACGGTTGCTGGTTTTTCTTTTTCCCCTGCTTTGGTTGCTATATTCGCTATATCGGTGAGAAACACCTGCACTGCGGCGGTTGTCGTTTTCAAAAGGAACTTCCAGTCCGTTCGGATCCGGTTCTTCCTCATATTCATAGTCGTAATCTTCTTCTTCGTAATAATCCTCGTCATATGTATGATCGACAGTTTTTGTCTGTCTTGGACAGTTTTTATAGTTTCTTCCTGTTCCCTGGCGGCGGGCCCGCAAACGCTGCAGTTCGTCACCTTCCTTATTTTCATGTAAACGCATGATCGGTTACCTCTATTCTCTTCTTTCTTACTAAAATAAATACCGTTTATTTTTCCCGGCGGTTTAGTTCACTCAGGTTTCCCGCGCTGACGCGCTCCACTGTCTGCTGACGCAGACGGTTCGTTCGTTGATGAGCTTGCGAAAAATAAATGCCAGCTGCGGTGTCGCTTACTTTTCGCTGCGCCCATCACATTATAACATACCCTTTTAGCAAAATACAGTGTGAAACTCTTACAGAAACTTTAAGGCGGGCTGGGAAAAAGGCAGCATAATAGCGGCAAAATTAAGAGTTGACGCATATTGTAAATATGAGATATAATATACGGGATTTGTTTTTGGAGGAAACAAAGATAATAGTAAAGCTATAGCGCCATGCACCTGGGTCGGGTCGTGAACAGTAACGGATGAATGAATAATAACTTACTGCTGACACAGGTTAACGAGGTGGAGAGAGAATCGAACATATTCGGCGGGTGCTCTCCCATGCAGTCCGGGCGTGTTTTATACCGGAAAAATATGCAGGTAACTGCAAAACAAAGCTGGTATAACCGGACAGAACAGATACGAAAAGCAAAACGTCAAAACGAAATTAAAACAAGGTTAAAATGGAAGCAGACAGTCATATATCAGGGGGATCATATCCCTTTTCTTTGCGTACGCAATAGTCGGATATTTACGGCTGCTCTGGGAAAGGAATTGTATTATGTGCGGAATTATTGGATATACAGGGCCTCTTGAGGCAGATAACATACTTTTAAATGGACTGGCTGGTCTGGAGTACAGAGGTTACGACAGCGCCGGTATCGCTTATTTTGGAAATGACTCCAAGATCCATCTGATCAAAACAGTCGGTAAAGTAGCGGCATTAAAGAACTGGTAAAACAGGAAAGCGACTGCTCTTCCCACTGTGGTATCGGACACACCCGTTGGGCAACCCACGGCGGTGTTACAACAGAAAATGCGCATCCACACCGTCAGGGACTGGTAACTCTCATCCACAACGGCATTATTGAAAATTATCATCAGCTTACAGAAGAATATGATCTGGCGGATCATCTGCTTTCCTGAACAGACAGTGAAGTAGCTGCAGGTGTGTTAAATGCCCTTTATGAGCGTATGGATCATGATCCGCTTCTGTCCATCCGTCATTTTGTAAAAGAGCTTCAGGGTTCCTACGGCTTCTGTATCATGTTTGAAGACCGTCCAGGTGAGATTTATGCAGTACGCAATGTAAGTCCCCTTGTAGCGGCTTATACCCACTCAGGAGCAATGATCGCCTCTGACCTTACTGCTCTGATCGCTTATACAAAAGAATATTTTGTAGTGCCTGAGGGAAATATCGTTCGTCTGACTCCTTACAAGGTACGTGTTTATGATATGGAATTAAACCGTGTCGAGCCGGATATGATGGAAGTAAACTGGAATGTGGATGCAGCTATGAAAAATGGTTTCCCACACTTTATGTTAAAAGAGATCCACGAACAGCCGGATGCATTAAAGAATACCATTCTTCCCCGTCTTTCCAAGGGACTTCCGGATCTGACAGATGACGGTATTCCGGATTTTATCTTAAAAGACTGCAGCCGCATCCATGTGATCGCCTGCGGAACCGCCATGCACGCAGGAATGGTGGCAAGAGCTCTGATCGAACCTGGTATCCGTATTCCGGTCACAGTGTCTATTGCATCCGAATTCCGTTATGAGACACCTCTTATTGACGAAAAGACCCTGGTGATCGTGATCTCCCAGTCCGGTGAGACCATTGATACCCTGGCAGCTATGCGTCTTGCCCAGTCTTATCATGCACCGGTCCTGGCTATTGTCAATGTAAAGGGCTCCACCATTGCAAGAGAAAGTGACTATGTTCTTTACACACACGCAGGTCCTGAGATCGCGGTAGCCAGCACAAAAGCATATTCTGTACAGCTGGCTGCATTATACCTGATCTACTGCCGTATGGCTCTTGTTCGAGGCGTATACAGTCCAAAACAGGCTGAAGATTTTATGAAAGAACTCTTAGATGCCATCCCTGCTATGGAAGCTATGATCAGCCGCAGAGATGAGATCAAAAATATTGTTACTCATATTATTTCCAAAATGACGCCTTCTTTATAGGAAGAGGTCTTGACTACGCCTTCTCCTTAGAGGGAGCCTTAAAATTAAAGGAAATCTCTTATATCCACGCAGAGGCATACGCAGCCGGCGAGTTAAAACATGGTACCATTGCACTGATCTCCGAGCAGGTACCTGTGATCGCCATTGCTACCCAGGAGCATATTTTTGCAAAAACCATCTCCAATGTACGGGAAGTAAAGGCAAGAGGCGCTTTTGTGATCCTCCTTGTAAAAGACTCTGCTGTGATCGAAGATGATATCGCCGATGTTCAGATCCGTATCCCGGATATTGCAGACAGCTTTACTGTGTTCCCGATCGCTGCTATCTTACAGCTGATCGCATATTATGCATCTGTAGGAAAGAACCTGGATGTGGACCAGCCAAGAAACCTGGCAAAATCCGTTACTGTAGAATAAAATAAGAATACTGGGGAAAAAATCCCCAGTATTCCGTTTACAATATTCTATATGTTTTATGTAGCAGTTTTATTTCTGCTTTTTCCATTCCTGTTTCTTCTTTGCCAGTTCCATGATAATATCAACGGCACCTTCCTGTCCTACAGCGCTGCTGTTGATACACATATCATAGCTCTTTGGATCGCCCCATTTTTTATTGGAATAGTAATTGTAGTAGCTGGATCTTCTCTTGTCAGTTTTGATCATCAGATCTTTCGCTTTCGCTTCATCTACATTGTAAAGCTCACTGACACGTTTGATCTTGTCTGCTTCATCTCCGGTGATAAATACACTGACTACATTTGAATAATCTTCCAGAGCGTAATCAGCACAACGTCCGATAATAACACAAGGACCTTCATCAGCCATTTTCTTTATGGTATCAAACTGTGCAAGGAAGATCTTATGATTGATCGGCATATCCGAATAACCGGTAGCTGTATAACCCATAGAATAAGAATCCATTACCAGAGAATAAAGAAAACTGCTGGTTGGGCGCTCGTCATGTTTTTCAAATAATTCTTCACAAAGTCCGCTGTGCTTTGCAGCCTGGGCAAGGAGCTCCTTATCATAGCATTTAACTCCCAGTTTTTCAGCAAGCATCTCTCCTATCTTCTTGCCGCCGCTTCCGCTCTGTCTTCCGATGGTGATAATAAGATTTCCTGACATAAAACCTACCCCTTTCCGCTTAGCGTCTGATGTCTGTTCATCTCGCCGTTCGTTATATTTTTTCTAGCATTTATCTTTTATACCTGTATTATAACTAAAAAATTCAGAAAAGTATATAGAAATATAAAAATGTCCGACAAATGTCGGACAAATAGGCTATTCAGGTAATGTATTCAAAAGCTTTTCAAAATATTCGGGAAGCGGGGCTGTAAATTCCATATACTCTCCTGTACGTGGATGGATAAATCCTAAAATTCCAGCGTGAAGAGTCTGCCCTTCCAGTCCGGCAATAGGACATTTTCCAGGTCCGTAAACCACATCTCCCAAAAGAGGATGTCCGATACTTGCCATATGCACACGAATCTGATGGGTACGTCCTGTTTCCAGCCGGCATTCCACATGCGTATACTGGCGGAAACGTTTCAGAACCTTATAATGGGTCACTGCATTTTTTCCATGATTATAGTTAATGCTCATTTTTTTACGGTCTGTAGGATGACGTCCAATAGGAGCATCAATGGTACCTGTATCATCTTTTAACATACCGTGGACAATGGCCTGATACCGCCTGGTAATAGAATGTTCCTTTAACTGAGCCGCAATGGAATTGTGGGCCATATCATTTTTGCAGGCAATAATAACACCTGTGGTATCCATGTCAATGCGGTGGACGATGCCAGGACGCATTACACCGTTAATACCGGAAAGCTGGTCCTTGCAGTGATACATCAGCCCGTTTACCAGTGTGTGTGAATAATGACCGGCAGCCGGATGGACTACCATACCTTTAGGCTTATTGATCAGGATCACATCCATATCTTCATATAAGATATCCAGATCCATATCTTCCGGTTCGATCTCCGGTTCTACCGCTTCCGGGATATCTAAGGAGATCACCTCGCCTTCTTCCACCTGATAACTGGCTTTTACAGGTTTGCCATCTACCAAGACCAGGCCGCTTTTTAACAGTTTCTGGATATAAGAACGGCTTAACTGTTCATTTACAGTAGAAAGGTATTTGTCGATCCGCAGACCGCTGTCTGCTATTTCCGGAAAAGTTCCTGTTTCACTGATCTCCGCCTTTCTTTGTGTAAAGCTGAATACAGCCATATCCTCGTCTTTATAATAGAACATGATCAGAAGTACCAGTCCAACAGCGGAGCATGTTACATAACAGTCTGCTACATTAAAGATTGGGAAGTTGATCAGGGAAAAATACAGGAAATCCACTACGTAGCTCTGGGTAATGCGGTCGATCATATTTCCAACAGCGCCGGAAGCAATAAGCATCAGGCATACAGCAAGAGGACGGTAATGTTTTCCATCAGGCATACGCCATAACATGTAAAGAACTCCTGCAAGAACTAAAACAGCGATCAGGAAAAAGAACAGCTGCTTCTCCTGGAGCATACCAAAAGCAGCTCCTCTGTTTTCTGAATAATAAAGTTCAAATACACCCCGGATGAGTACCAGAGGGGAGTTTCCCTTTAAATATGCGCTGGCAAGCCCCTTTGTCCACTGATCTAATCCCACCAGGATCACAAACCCTATGAGAAAACGTACAAAGAGGGAACGTTTTTCTTTTGTCATTTTCTGTCTCCTTCATTACCGCCGCAGATCAGGTCAAAACCTGTTTTCATCTCTTCTTCTGTAACAGTACGGTCTACATAGGCATTTCCCACTGTTTTTAAAAGAATGAATTTTACTACGCCGGAATCCATTTTTTTATCACTTTTTGTTGTTGCGTAAACGTCTTTCCAGTCAAGACCGCTTACAGTAACAGGCATTTCAAAAGCTTCAAAGGTATTTTTAATGTCCTGTACCTGCTCTTCGCTGATCATTCCCCGCAGAGCGCTGATCTTAGAAGCTGCAATACATCCAAGACCTACACAATGACCGTGAAACTCTTTGAAATTCATTAATTTCTCTACAGCATGTCCCAGGGTATGACCAAAGTTTAACAGGGCGCGCTCTCCCTGCTCCGTAGGATCATTTTCTACTACCTGCTTTTTGATCTCATTGCTGCGATATACCATATCTTCACAAACAGCCAGGTCTCTCTTTAAAATAGACTCCTATTGTCTTTTAACCACTGATAATAAGATGCGTCCTTGATCAGTCCATGCTTGATCACTTCGCCCATTCCAGAGGAGAACTGCTCTTTTGGCAGGGTTAAAAGGGTATTCAGATTGGTATAGACCAGTCTTGGCATGTGAAAAGCACCTACCATGTTTTTGTAGGCATCAAAATCAACACCTGTTTTTCCACCGATACTGGAATCTACCTGGGAAAGCAGGGTCGTAGGGATCTGGATAAAATCAATGCCTCTTAAATAGGTAGCAGCCGTAAAGCCACACATATCGCCGATCACACCGCCGCCTAAAGCAGCTAACATATCCTTACGGTCAAAATGCTCTAAAATGAGATGTTCATAGATTTTTACTGTATCCAGATTTTATTCTCTTCTCCAGCCGGGATAACAAAATAAGAGATCTTCTTACAGCATTTGCTTAAACGTTCTTTTACTTCTTCCAGATATAAAGGAGCCACATTGGTATCTGTAACAATACAGATCTTGCGCTCAGACAGATGGAATTTGTTTACTTCTTCTGTCAGCTTTTCAAAAGATGGTTCCATTACAATATCGTAGATCGGTTTCTGGTCTTTATATACATTCAGGCGTTTTGACATATCATTCTCCTTAGTCCTGTTTTTCGTATTTTTACATAGAAAATCGGCAGACTCATCAGGGGTCTGCCGCATGCTTTGGTATTATAAATGGATGTTCAGGCTGGACATGTCCACTCCTGAGCTGACACCTGCTGACAGGATGTCCTGAAAATCACCAGACAGTTCCACGGAATCAGGTGTTGCAATGAAGATGTAATTGGAAATCTTCTGGAGATTTCCGTTCATGGAATAAGTTGCTCCGGAAGTGAAATCAATGATCCGCTGCGCGGTTTCCATATGAATTCCTTCCATATTAAGTACAACTGCTTTTCCAGAGAGAAGGTAATCACAGATATCCCTGGAATCATCCATGGAAGTTGGTTTGATCATGGTCACTTCCATACTTCGTCTCATTGGAACTACTTTTGGATTTGAACGGCCTAAAAATTTTGGCTTTTCTTGTCCCTCTGGCTCATCTTCCGGTTCTGTATTATTTCTCTTTGAGAAAAGTCCTTTCTTAGGAGCTTCATCTTCAAAGTCATCATCCAGGTAGTAATCGTCCTCGTCATCTTCAGAACTTAACCGCATGGTATCCATTAACTTACCTAACAGACTCATTTTACTCTCTCCAATCCTCTTTTCATGCTGCTTACTGGCAGCACCATATAGCCGGGCACCGAAAATGCCGGTTCCGACTCTTACCATGGTAGCGCCTTCTTCAATAGCAACCTGATAATCTCCGGTCATACCCATTGAAAGCACATCCATAGTAACATTATCGATGTTTTTCTTACCTATGTCAACAGCAAATTCATATAATTTTTTAAAAACTTCTCGATTTTCCTCTGATTCTCTACAAAAGGCGCAATTGTCATAAGCCCCTTAATACGTACATGGGGGTAATTTTGCGATCTCCCGGATCGCTGCTTCTGTATCTTCCAGGAAAAAGCCGTATTTGCTCTCTTCTTTTGCCACATTGACTTCCAGTAAAATGTCAGCAACCATATCTTTTTTTGCTGCTTCTGTTTCGATCTGTTCAGCCAGGCGTAAAGAGTCTACAGAATGGATCAGGACTGCTTTTCCCATAACCTGATGTACTTTGTTGCGCTGTAAGTGACCGATCATATGCCAGCGTATATCTTCTGGAAGCTCCGGCTTTTTCTGAACGATCTCCTGTACTTTATTTTCGCCAAAATCCCTGGCACCTGCCTCATATGCTTCTTCCAGCATAGGTACCGGTTTGGTCTTGCTCACTGCGATCAGAGTGACCTCTTTTGGATCACGTCCAGCCCGTTTGCAGGCTGCTTCTATATTCTTTCTTACTTCTTCTAACTGTTCTTTAATCATGGTCTGTTCCTCCTTTTTATAATAGAAAAATTACTGATAAAGAAGCTGTCCCTCTCCTACAGAGGACGCGTCTAATACGATATGATCATAAACAGAAAGCCCATAAGTTACATTGTTTTTAATGGTATAATACTCACTGTTGGAGTCCAATATCTCTACCTGGGTGAAGACGGTATATCCTTTATTAATATTGTATACACCCTTCAGGGAAGATGTACGGCCGATCTGGTACCGGTCAGAAGACTCTGGACGGATAATATAATCTCCTGCCTTAAAATCACCTTCTTCATCCACTGCAATATAGTAGAATTCATCATCTTCAAAGCCAATATTGGCAGGCACAAAAAGAATGGATGTACCGTTGGCATCATAAATCTCCTTGTTAAATCCAATGTCCATGGAGTCACCGCCCTGGGCTGCATAGGATTTTGGCAGCATGTAAAAGTTCTTTTCTGTAACCGCACTTACAGGGATCTTTAAGCCCTTTGCCTGAGGCTGTTCGATCTCAAAATCAATAAAGCGGTCCATAATGAACTGGGCCATATAGCGGTTCATATCCAGCTTACCATAAACAGCCCCGTCTTTTCCAGTAAAAGTAGAATAATCTGCCGTGGTTTTCAGGTCATAATCCTTAAAATCCACAGAAAGAGATGTCTTATCTGCATATAAAGAAGCGTCATCATTGGAAAGTGGAAAGACAATGGACCAGTTTTCAGAGGAAGCGATCTTATAGGCAGGTGTTCCGCTTTCGATCAGATCCCCGGATTTGTGGATATTTTTTGTATAATTGGCTTTGTTAAAACTTTCTGCTTCTATATCAGAAGGCTGTAAGGACTCATAGGAGTCGATCCCATAGGAAACAACACCAGCTGTATCTGAACGGACCTGCTCAAACACAAGACTGGAATCCTGGGAGATCTTATCTAACTGGTCTAAGGCACTGAAACTGGAATATTCCATAACAGAAGCCTCTAAGGAATATCTGGCGTCATAAATAGAGTCAAATTTTTCATCAGACATGGAAAGCACATAGGAAGATAACTGCTTTTCAGGTCTGCAAGGTTTTCATCAGGAAGTGCCTGGTTTTCTATACCATTTTCTTTTAACAGGGAATCCAAACGCCCGGTCTCATCTAAAGAATAGATCCGGGTTCCCACAGAGGCCCGCTTTCCCTCTCTGAGGTAATAATTGATATAACCACTGTTCTGGGCATTTCGCACCTGTTCATCCCGCAGGATCAGTCCGGTATACTGTTTGTTGTTTACGATACCGCCTTCTACTACTTCATAGAACTGTTCTTTATCCCGTCTGAAATAGGCGAAAATATTAAAAAGCATATATAGGAAAATGATCCCGAAAATGATCACGCCCACATTTAGATTATGAGGTCTTCTGTAAGGGATTATCTTCCTGTTCTTCTTTTTTGACATGGAACCAGGACTCTCCTTTAAAACTATGATGTTGGGGTCAAAAGGTATTTTGCCCCCTATGATACCAAGTTCAAAAATCCTCCTGCAAACAAGCTTGCATCGGATTTGCGACCTTTTGACCCTGGTATCATTCAAAAAAAGACTACCTTCCGCACAAGGCATACGGTTGACCCTTGTGCGGCAGGCAGCCTTTCTGCTCCTGTCTGTTATTCTATCACAGAATATGTATCATTACAATGAAATAATTACATCACCTTTCGCGCACTCTGGAAGCTCATCTGCATCCATAGAGATGCTCAGAACAAAGGTTACATGATATTTATCACTGATTTTTTTCAAAGTCTCATAGGTTTCGGTGATATCTGCACCCTCCAGTGCGGACAGTTTTAAGAAGCTGTCCAGGTACATGGTTTCAAGGTCATGATCCTGGGAAATAATTCCACAGATAAATCCTAAAAATCCTTCAGCGGATGCAACTGGAAATTCATTTACATTGATAAGACGGATACGGTTGTTCAGCTCATACATGTGCTGAGCACTCTTATCAAGATATACGACTGTTCCGTTAGCCCCTTTAATAGCTGCATTAGCCATATCTAACAGATGTTTTGTTTTGCCTTTACCCTTTTTTCCTGCAATAATCTGAACCATAGCGATCTCCTCCTTGAGTTATATATGTTGTATAAAAAATCAATTGAGATTATCTTGATTATAGTATAAATTCATGCAAAACGCAATCACTATTTGACAATTTTAGAAATTATATTTGTCATATTGTCATATAAATGAGGTCGGCTGTCAGATTTTAGTACAACAGATATAAATTCTCTGTCAGAATCGTCTTTTTCAGCCATGATCAGACAATATCCGGCTGCTTTGGTAGTACCGGTCTTTCCGGAAAATACAGTAAGGCCATCTGGCGTCTCCTGCTCTCCTGTAAGATACCAGTTTCCGCCTCTCAGGTCTTTGAAACGCTTTGTCCTGCTCCATTGGTATAATTGGCAGTATAAGCAGTGGAACCTGTTACAGTACGGAATTCCGGATATTTTAAAGCCTCATTAAAAATAAGGTACAGATCATATGCAGTTGTATAATGATCCTCATCATGAAGACCATGTGGATTCATAAAATGAGTATCCGTAGCTCCAAGGCGCTTTGCCTCTTCATTCATCATATCGGCAAAAGCATCAATGCTTCCTGCCATATGGATAGCAATAGCCGCTCCGGCATCATTTCCGGAAGGAAGCATCAGTCCATAAAGCAGCTGCTCTAAAGTAAGGGTATCACCCGGCTTGATACCGCATAAGGTAGCTCCTGACTCAGAGATCACAGCATCCTCTGTTACAGTAACCTGGTCCTCTAAATTGCCGTATTTAATGGCGATCAGGGATGTCATTACTTTCGTAATGCTGGCCGGGTACATTTTTTCAAAAGCATCTTTACTGTAAAGGACCTCACGGTCTGTAAGGTCAAAAAGAGCTCCGGCCTGTGAAGTTACATCTTCCGGATCAAAAGAACCTTCATCGGAGATAACACACAGATCCGAAGCAAATCCCTTTGCTGCCTCATCTTCAGCAGCAAAAGAAGCCTCAATGGAAGGAACCCGTTCCTTCAGTGAATATGCGTCTTTCAGGCCGACGGAACAGCCGGAAAGACACAGGGAACCGGACAGGATCAGTCCGGCGGCTAAAGCCGAAAAACGGCATCTTTTCATTATCGTACTACCTCTCTCCACTCCATATCGCCTCTGTCAAGTGCCTTGATCAGAAGTTCTGCAGTAGCCAGATTCGTAGCCAGAGGGATATTGTAGGTATCGCACAGGCGTACTACGTCGTTTACATCTGGTTCATGTGTTTTTGGAGTTAAAGGATCACGCAGAAAAATAACCAGATCCATCTGGTTGTGTTCGATCTGCGCTGCCATCTGCTGGGTTCCGCCTAAGTGGCCAGCCAGGTATTTATGGATATTTAAGTTGGCAACCTCCTCGATCAGTCTTCCGGTGGTGCCGGTTGCATACAGTGTATGCTTGCTTAAAATACCTCTGTAAGCGATACAGAAATTCTGCATCAGTTTCTTCTTTGCATCATGTGCGATCAGTCCTATTGTCATATCTATAACCCTCCTTGGATCAATAATGTCGTGGTACTCTCTGAAGACCTGCGTTTAGCACCAGTCCCATACCAATAAAAATACTGATAAGCGAACTGCTTCCGTAACTGATAAACGGAAGGGGAAGTCCGGTATTAGGGAAAATGCCGGTTGCAACTGCAATATTTGCAAAGCCCTGAAAAGCGATCAGGGTGGCCATACCTGTACAGATCAGTCTTCCTGCCAGGTCTTTTGCTCTGGCTGCCATCATAAGGCACTCATAAACGATCAGCAAAAACAGAATGATCACGATCACACAGCCAATAAAACCAAGTTCTTCACCGATCACGGCAAAGATAAAGTCTGTCTGCTCTTCTGAAAGGAAATTTCCGTTTTTAACAGAGGCGATCGTTGTATTAAACAGTCCCTTACCTTTTAACTGTCCGGAGCCAATGGCGATGATGGAGTTATTCTGCTGGTAACGTGCTTCCCCGTATCTGTCAGGATAGAACCATGCTAAAATTCTGCCTGCCTGATACTCTTTGATAAAAGGAATCAGACCGTGTAAAAGCAGATAGACACAGGTTCCCACCATAGGGATGGTTACAGCTAAAACTCCCACGATCCACCGGTAGCTGATGCCTGCTGAAAAGACGATTCCCAGCACGATCACCAGTGTAACCAGGCAGGTGGAAAGGTTTGGCTGCTCAAAAATGAGCATAGCCGGTACTGCAAAAAGCGCTGCTGCAATGGCAACTGTGCTTACATTATTTATTTTTTCCTGATATTTCATAAAATACCAGGAAAAAGTAATAATCAGACCAATTTTTACAAATTCGGAAGGCTGAAGCTGTCCAAGTACCGGAACTTCGATCCAGCGTTTTGCGTTGTTGACAGATTTGCCCCAGATCAGTACTGCGATCAGACTGCAGATACACAGCAGATAAATGATCGTACTGAAGTTTAATATCTTATGGTAATCGATCAGAGAAAGACAAATGGCGATCACAAGACCTACCATAACACCCATCAGCTGTTTGGTAACAAAATCAGGATCCTTATTGGTAGCACTGCGTACTACCAGGACGCCGATCACATTCAGGGCGATCATATAGGCCATAAGACGAAAGTTATAATTTCTAAAGTCGTAATCAAAAAACATATTAGTATAGCCCCTTGCTGGACATGGACCGTATCGGTATATCCGCACGGAGTACAGGCAGGTGATGGATCTGACCATCTGAAAAACTGCCTGCATCCATGGTAAGACGCACTGCGTCTTTTTCTATCTTCATGTATTTGGAAATGACACGGATCATGTCATTTTTTATCGCTGCTATCATCTCCGGTGAACATCCTGCTTTATCAGATAAAAGAAGAAAGGTAAGCCGGAGCTTTGCGGTATCTTTGGAACACCGTAATCTCAACTGCCATCACCCCTTATGCCCTTCTTAAGATCCTGGAAATTTTTGCCAGGATACCGGCTGTTTCTCCCGGAGACTCCATGGGAACATTCTGTCCAAGCAGGCGTCTGCATACATTTAAATAAGCCTGTCCTGCGGCAGATCCCATACCCACTAAAGGTTCTCCCTGGTTTGTGGAGACCACGATGTTTTCGTCATCGGGAATGGCTCCGATCATATTCACCGCCAGGATATCCTGTACATCGGTTAATGACATCATATCTCCCCGGCGTACCATATCTGCACGGATCCTGTTTACGATCAGGTCAATGGCACCGATCTGGGCGTGTTCTAACAGACCAATGATACGGTCTGCATCCCGGATCGCCGAAACTTCAGGTGTGGTAACTACCAGTGCCCGGTCTGCACCGGCAATGGCATTGTAAAAACCCTGCTCAATGCCTGCGGGACAATCCAACAGGATATAGTCGAAATCGTCTTTCAGGTCATCGGTGAGTTTGATCATCTGCTCAGGTGTCACAGCGGATTTATCTCTTGTCTGTGCAGCTGGCAGAAGGTAAAGGTTTGGATATCTTTTGTCTCTTATCAGGGCCTGCTTCATACGGCAGTTTCCTTCTGCAACGTCTACCAGATTGTAGACAATGCGGTTTTCCAGTCCCATAACTACGTCCAGGTTTCTAAGGCCGATATCTGTATCGATCAGAACGACCCTTTTTCCCAGAACAGCCAGTCCTGTTCCCACATTTGCAGAAGTAGTGGTTTTACCTACCCCGCCTTTTCCAGAAGTAATCACAATGACTTCACTCATAGGAACCTCCTGAAAAATTGAGTTTATATTACTTTACCAATTTATTGTACATTAAATTGCGCAAATTTACCAGTATTTTTTTGAGTTCAACCAAAAATTCACCTATAAATCCAGTAGGCTGCTGAAAAATGGTTTCTTTAAAGGAAGAACTTTTAATTCTCCATTCTCTACAGAAGCGATCATGGTTCCTTTTCCCAGTTTGTGGTTCTTTTCATTAAACCGGCTGGTGTGATTTCCGATGCGCAGCTGCAGGGACATGGAAAAGGCAAGAATCACTGCCTGGTCATTTCCGCTGCACCGGCTGTAACGGTTCCCTTTAGTTCTCCTAAGATGATCACATTTCCCTTGGCTGTTACCCTGGCGCCATGTTCCACATCACCGATGATCACAATGCTGGCTTCTGACTCCAGGGTATCTCCTCTTTTTAAGGTTCCCCGGTAAAACTGGCCGGTCTGTGCACTTAATTCCATTAATTTTTCATTTAGTGCCTTTTCACAGCGTTCGATCCGCTCTGCATCTGTATCTAACAGGCAGAGGATCTGAAGCTGTGAGTTCTCTGTAATTGTATTTACGATCTGAAATTCTTCTTCGGCGGACAGAGGCCTTCCTTCCAGAGTCAGTGTCATCTGGGCATTTCCCCAGAAACGGGCACTGTCTCCAAACTTTTTTGCAATACTGGCAAGAAGGTCCGGAAACGGCAGGTCGGGATTTAGGATCACCGTCATACCCGCCTTGCTGCTTTTAATAACGATTCCATCCTGCATAGAAACATTCACCTCTTTTTAATCTCCAACAGTTACATTTGATACACTGGAAGCACCGGAGCCTAAAACCTGCTCCAGACTTGTATATCCGTAGTAATATTCATAGACTTTTTTTCCAAGGGTAGCTGCGTTGGTACCTGCGTATCCATAAGGAATATTTACAGTCACAGCGATCTCCGGATTGCTGTAAGGTGCAAAGGATACGAAGAATGCATGGTTTGCGCGGCTGCGGTCCTCCTGTGCAGTACCGGTCTTTCCGGCTACTTCTACAGGACTTCCTGCAAATACAGATTTTGCGGAACCGTCGGTAACAACCCGCCGGATACCTGCCTGTACTGCATCCCAGGTACTGTCTGCCGCATCCACATGGGAGCTGACAGAAGGAGTATAATCTGTGATCAGATTTCCATCTGAATCAGTCAGTTTATCTAAAAGACTTAACTCAAATACAGTTCCCTGTTTGCAACAGCAGCGATATAACGGGAAAGCTGTACATTGTTATAGGAGTTGGTACCCTGTCCCATTGCAGAACGTTCCGGGTCCTCTGTAGTAAGGTGTGGTTCTGTTTCCGGCAGTTCTACACCGGAGGTATGGTCCAAGCCAAACATGCTGGCATATTTACGGATCGTGGAAAGTCCCTTTTCCGGTGAATAGGTTCCGTCAGCTGTCATACTTAAGCGGTGTCCAAGTTCTGCAAATACTACGTTACAGGAGTTCTGGATACCTGCGATGATATCTTCGGTGCCATGTCTGCCTGGATAGATCCAGCAGTTGATCGGCGGATTTGCCTGGTCATATACACCGGTACAGTCAATAGTATCAGAAAGGGAGATCACTCCTTCTTCCAGTGCAGCAATAGCTGTGATCGGTTTGAAAGTAGATCCCGGAGCCTTGATAGCCTGGGTAGCGTTGTTGTAAAGCGGATTGGACATATCGCTTTGCAGTTTTGCAAAGTAAGCTGCATCTACGCTTCCGGACATACGGTTATTATCATAACTTGGATAAGAAACCAGGGCACGGATTTCTCCTGTCTTAACATCTGTTACAACACAGCCTGCTGTACAGGGATCAAGCGCCAGCTGGGCCGGTGTCAGCTCCAAATCCGCGATCTTATTTTTGATAAAATTATAAGTGTAAGCACTGTCTCCTGTTGCAAGTCCGGCACGGGCCTGTGGATCATCCGTAAAACGCCCTGTGCAAATAATGCAAGGCACAGCTGGCTTCCTGTGATCACATTATCATTGACCAGGTAGCGGAACATACGCTTGGTAAAGTTTTTATCATCCTGAAGCTGGGCAATGATATAATCTACTAACTGGCTGTAAATATCATCTGCATTGGAATATTTACTGGAAGCTGCCAGCCTGGTGGTATCTACCCAGTTTCCTGCAATACCGCTGTAAATATAGTCCCTCAGGCTGATGGTGCCAGCTTTCCAGGCCTGATACTCCTGGGAATTCTGGTCGATCTTATCTCTCTGGACAATGCCGGAGTTATCTGAGGAAAGGAAACTGTAAATATAGTTCATATAGCTTGCCATATCCTTTGGAAGATCATTCATGGCAGCCGCATGGTCACTTAAAAGTTCTCCCCTTATAGCAGTTAAGATCTGATCCCTGGAAGCTGTGTAGGTGCGGTAGATCTGCTTTTCAATATCGGAAGCATTCTCTCCTGCCATGGCATCCAAAGAAAGCACGTTGTTATTGATCAGCTGATAATAAGCATTCTTTACAGGAATTGGCTTTTTGGAACCATCTCTTACAGTGGCCGGATCAATATCTTCGTTTACAAGGAATTTGGTAATGATACCGGCTAACTGCTGCTCGATCAGATTATAGGTAGCGATCTGCAGATCCCTGTCAATGGTCAGGTAAACGTCATTTCCTGCCTGTGCATCCTGCTGCTCAATGATCTCTCTCGGGCGTCCCATGTTATCTACATACATACGGGTATAGCCTTTTTCACCCTGAAGATCTAATTCCATGGATTTTTCAATGCCAATACGTCCTACAATATCATTAAGGTCATACTTGTCGACCCCATTGACTGCATCGCTCTTCTGTCCTTCCTTGGAACTGTTCCACTCTTCGTTTAAGCTGTCGATCTGGTCTTCCTGGACTTTTCCTGTATAACCGATGATCGGAGCAAAATACAGACTGTCATTGTATACACGGATAGATGACGGTTCAATGGAAACACCCTTTAAATCAGCCGCATTTTCATTGATCTCCGTCATAGTCTCCTGGCTGATATTGGTGGCAACGGTGGTACTCTCGTATTTCTGGAACCGGGTCAGCTCCATGGTATAGATGATATTGATCATATCAAGGGCCGTCTGGTCAGAAAGTTCCATTGGATTTCCGTCCGCATCTTTCATATCTGCCAGTTTATAGCCCTGACGGGAGGAACCCTTCTTTAATTCAAAGGCTTCCCTTGCAGTAATGTTGGAAGGGTATTTTCCTGTATCATCATCTAACTGCTGAGAAGAAATACCGTAAAAATTCAGAAGAAAACGTTTTTTAGCAGCATTGGAAGTACTGGTAAAATAGGGCTGTCCATTTTCATCTAAGGCGATCTCCAGCTTTCCGTCGATCTTTTCCCCACGGCGTTCCAGGATCGTCACAAGACGGTAGATCATGGCATTGCGGTCAGCTGCCTTTGGATAATCTCCCAGGTCCTGAATGGCAACTGCATAAGCCAGCTGATTATAAGCCAGCAGATTTCCATTACGGTCATAAATATTACCTCTGGTACCGGGAGTGGTCACCAGTTTTTCTGTTCGCTGCATATAACTTTCCTGATAGGAACTGCCGTCTAAGATCTGCATCCGGAACAGTTTACAGATCAGACCTATAAACATAAGAGTAAATATAACAGCCAGGGCATAGAGGCGTGAAGTAATCACTTTTTTAAGAAATTCCCTGGTCACTTCCAGCAATTCATTAAACAATGGTCGTATCTCTCCTTTTTCCAATATCTTCCAGTCTTCTGCTGGCTGAAAGGAACAGCCGGTATACTAAAAGGGTGGTCACTGCAGTAAATATGATCTCCGGCAGCATGATCTTTAAAAAGTAATACGGAAGATTTAAACGTCCGCGGATCAGGAAGCGGAATACATAAATGTATAAGCTGTACCATAAACCATTTAAAATACTTAAGATCAGAGGAAGGGTGATATAATCCTCATAATAATATTTGGTAAAAATACCGTTGAAATAACCAATGTATACGTAGATCAGCGTATAAAAGCCAAATGGCCCGCTGTAGAAAAGATCCAGCAGCAGACCAGATAAAAAGCCGTAAAACATGCCTGCGTTCCGTCCGTGGATAAACCCGAAGGAAAAGGTAAGGATCAGAAGCAGGTTGGGTGTTGCCGCCAGAAAAGGCAGCAGGGGGAATACGCAGTTCTGCACAGTAAAAGCCAGGAGGATCAAAAGTATATTTAAGAGGATCTGTTTGATTTTTCCGTTATTCACTATTCTACCGCCTCATCACTGTTTTTAAGATCTGTTAAGATCAGAACTTCCTGAAGATTGTCAAAATCCGCAGCCGGGATCAGATAACCGGACTGGGTCAGATGATCCGGATCAATGGATACATCCACTGCATAGCCGATCAGGATACCCGGAAGATATTTGGTACTGATATTGGAAGTAATGATCTGGTCTCCGTTTCTAAGCACTGCGTCCCTGGAAAAATCTGTAAGTTTTAATCTTCCCTGTTCATAAAGGGTCAGGTCACCAGCAACAATACAGTTATAGGAAGAGTCCAGTGACATAGCGCCTACACGGCTGGAATCATCGATAATGGAACGGACCGTAGCATAATTGGCACCTACGTCTGTTACGATACCTACCAGACCACCGTCTGCTACTACGTTCATATCCACAGCAACCCCGTCAGAGGATCCTTTATTGATACGGAACACCTGGAACCATTTTTCAGAGTCTCTGGCGATCACTCTTGCGCCGATCTTGTTGTACTGCATGTACTCCTGGTCTAACTTGTACAGCTGGCGCAGGCGGTTTAACTCAAACTGCTCTGCCTGAAGCCTGTTATTGTCTTCTGTAAGCTGGGCAACCTGGGTTTTCAGGTTTTCATTTTCTGCCAGGGCAGCTTTTAATTTTCCATAATCGGTAAGTTCATTGTAAAGACCGGTACCTACTTTATTGACACCGGACTGTATAGGGATCAGAAAGTATCCCACGCCAGTACGGAGCGGTTCCATAATACCATCTTTTAAAGAAGTGATACCAATAAGCAGGATACAGAAGGCTGTAAGACCTGCCAGTATATATTTGCTGCGATTTGATTCCATGGATATCTGTTTTCCTTTACATGTATAACTAAATGATCTGCTGCTGACGAAAGCTTAAAAAACGCTTATCCCCGATAATAATATGGTCCAAAAGAGAAATACCTATTACATTGCCTGCCTCCTGTACCCTGCGGGTAAGAAGGATATCTGACTCACTGGGAGAAGGATCCCCGCTGGGATGATTATGGACCAGGATCATGCTCACTGCCAGGCAGCGGAGCCCCTCGATCAAAATCTCCCTGGGCGTAACCACAGAAGCATTGACTGTGCCTTTTGAGACCAGAAGGTCCCGTATCAGATTCTGCTTTGTATTTAAGAACATGACCCGGATCTCCTCCTGCTCTAAATGGCGCATATCTTCCATATAATAGTCTGCAATCTGCTCCGGATGAGTAAAGGAAACCGGTGTTTCCCTGGCTTTGCAGTTCCAGATCCGCCTGGAAAGTTCACCGATGCACATAAGCTGGGCACCTTTTACCTTTCCCACGCCTTTGATGCGGCAGTAATCTTCCAGGGAATGATGCAAAAGCCCCAGCAGCCGGTTTTCCTGCCCTTCCAAAGACAGGATCTGTCTGGCAAGCTCCAGGGAAGTTTCCTCTCTGCTTCCGGTGCGTATGATAACAGCTAAAAGTTCTGCGTCTGTCAGGGAAGCGGCACCTGACTCAAGGCATTTCTCATAAGGCCTGTCTTCTTTTGGAAGTTGTTTCATTGTTAATTTCTGCATATGCTCTCCTCCTGTAAAAGGCACCTCTCCAAGTACGCAAAGCAGAAGGATTTCACTTATCGTAAACTCACGAATCCCGCACTTACGTGCTCTATTGCCTGCTTACGCAGGCGATTCGTTCGTTAATGGTTTGCGAAAAGCAAATGTCTGCTTACGCAGCCGCTTGTTTTTACGCTGCACACATTAAATCATACGATAAATGATCAGGGCAATGGCAATGCCGATAATACTTGCCATAGTGATCTTGATGGTAAGTCCCAGAGTAATGACCAGTATGCCAAAGTTAATGACTAAAGGTGAATCAAGACCAAATGACTGGCCAAAATTCAACCAGCTCAGCCATGAAATGCCGTTGGCAAGCTGTCCCATAAAGCCTCCTAATACAATGCCTGCAAGTAACATGATCAGAAGGATCCAGAAATTCTTACGTCCCATAAACACTCTCCTTAAGTTATCAGTTTACCATAAGTTGTTTTTCATGTCATCTTAAGTTTTTCAAAACTCCATCGTCTAAAAGCTGTTGTAAAGACTTAAGAATTCCCAGTTTTGCATGGTACCAGGTAAGTCCGCCCTGGAAGTAAACGGCATATGGAGGCTTAATAGGACCATCAGCACTTAATTCAATGGAAGATCCCTGGACAAATGCACCCGCAGCCATAATGACCTGACTGTCATAACCTGGCATATCCCATGGCTCTGGTGTTACAAAGCTGTCTACAGGAGCAGCTGCCTGAATTCCTTTGCAGAAAGAGATCACACCCTGGGCAGAACCGAAGGTGATCGCCTGGATAATATCGTGACGGGATTCACTGCCATTTGGAACAACGCCGTATCCCAGTCTTTCGTATACATTAGCTGCAAAGATCGCACCCTTTAAGGCACCTGCAACTACAGTCGGGGATAAGAAAAATCCCTGATACAGCTGCTGGTTTAAACCAAGGCTTGCGCCTACTTCTTTTCCAAGGCCTGGAGCGCTTAAACGGTAAGATGCACGGTCTACGCACTCTTTCTTTCCTGCAATATAGCCGCCGATAGGAGCAAGGCCGCCTCCCGGGTTTTTGATCAGGGAACCTACGATCATATCAGCTCCAACATCGGTAGGTTCAATGGTCTCTACAAATTCACCATAGCAGTTATCTACCATACAGATAACTTCCGGTTTAATCTTCTTTACAAAAGCGATCAGCTCGCCGATCTGTTTTACAGAAAAAGTAGGACGAGGATCATAACCTTTGGAACGCTGGATGGTCACTAATTTTGTCTTTTCATTAATGGCTTTTGCGATATTTTCATAATCAAAGGTGCCATCCGGCAGAAGATCTACCTGGCGGTAGCTTACGCCGTATTCTTTTAAAGAACCTACGGAGTCGCGGATACCGATGACTTCTTCCAAAGTATCATATGGCTTGCCAACAGGGGAAAGCAGTTCATCTCCCGGACGTAAGTTTCCGGATAATGCAATGTGAAGGGCATGGGTTCCGGAGATCAGCTGAGGACGTACCAGGGCGCTTTCAGCATGGAAAACACTGGCATAAACATCCTCTAATGTATCACGGCCAAGGTCATTGTAACCATAACCGGTGGTTGCAGCGAAATGGATATCGCTGACTTTATTATCCTGCATTCCTTTTAAGACCTTTAACTGGTTGTATTCTGCAGTCTGGTCGATCCGCTCAAAACGCTCCTTCAGACTTTTTTCTATATCTGCGGCATAATCAAGAACTTCTTTGCTGATACCCAGCTGTTCATACATACCGTCTAAAACATTCTGTTCCATTATGTGATAACTCCTATCTTTATTAAATTGCTCTTTTTTCGGTTTGCTATTTTAGCACGATTTCTGCCTGTTCGCAATCCTTTAATATATCTGCAAGGATAAGGTCTGTATTTCCCTGATACTGGTCTAAGTCCAGCCAGCGCACATCCTTTTCCCTGCGAAACCATGTAAGCTGCCGCTTGGCAAAATGTCTGGTATCCCGTTTCAGGATATATACGGCTTCTTCTAACGTGCAGCCACCATCCAGATAATCAAGGATCTCCTTATATCCAAGCCCCTGCATGGAAGTCTGTCCCCTGTGACAGCCCATATCTTTTAATTTCTTTACTTCATCTACCAGACCGTTTTCCATCATAATATCCACACGCCGGTCAATGCGCTCGTATAAAACTTTGCGGTCCCTGGTGAGAACATAGTATAAGAAATTATAGGGAGAGTCTTTCTGGTGCATTTCTTCGTTGTGCTGTGAGATTTTTTCTCCTGTCTGTTTGAAATATTCAATTGCACGGATCACACGCTTTATATTGTTTGCATGGATCTGTGCAGCAGCTTCCGGATCCACTTCCTGCAGTTTTTGATGAAGGACCTGAGGCGCATTCTCACCCAGTTTTTCTGCCAGCTGTTCTAACTCTTCACGAACAGGATTTTTCTCATCATTTTCTTTAAAATCAATATCATACAGCAGAGCCTGGATATAAAATCCTGTGCCTCCGGTAATGATCGGGACTTTGTTGTGAGAATAAATCTCATTCATTGCCTGTTTGGCCATTGTCTGGAATGTTACTACATTAAAATCGTCCTGAGGATCTAAAACGTCGATGAGATAATGAGGAATTCCCTCCATTTCTTCTTTCGTTACCTTTGCAGAACCAATATCCATATGGCGGTATACCTGCATGGAGTCTGCGCTGATGATCTCTCCTCCTACTGCTTTTGCAAGTTCAATCGAAAGAGCGGTTTTTCCTACAGCCGTAGGTCCTGTAAGGATGATAAGAGGCTGTTTTACTGATGTCATGGTCTCTCCTTTATACAATGCGCTTAAATTTCTTTTCCAGTTCGTAACGGCTCATGGAGATGATGGTGGGGCGTCCATGAGGGCAGGCATAGGGATTGTCCAGCTTTAACAGCTGATCGATCAGTTCATTTGCTTCCATGGCGGATAAGTGGTTGCCGCCTTTTACAGCTGCTTTGCAGGACATGGAAGCAATCTTTTCATAAATACTGTCCGGGTTGTGAGCTGCGATCTCATCGGAAAGACCATCGATCATTTCCAGAAGAAGTTCTTTCTTTGCAATGGAAAACAGGTTGGCAGGTACTGCACGGACTGCAAATTCACGACCGCCAAATGGCTCGATTTCAAAACCGATCCTTGTAAAATATTCCATATACTTATTTAAAAGAAGTTCCTCATTTGGATTTAAAGTCAGGATGATCGGCGGCTCCACCATCTGGGAGCCGTAGTCCCTGTCTTTTAAGCTTTTTACTGTCTTTTCATAGAGAACTTTTTCATGGGCCGCATGCTGGTCGATGATATATAAATGATCGTTGTATTCGATCAGCCAGTAAGTGTCAAATAATTGACCGATCAGCTTGTGTTTCAGACGGGACGCCGGATCCAAGAGTTTTCTCCGAAAAGTCCAGCTGCTTGGGAGCTGTAACTGGTCTGGTATCAGAAACCGGTTTTGAACTGTCAGGGACAGTATTGCTATCTTTTTCTTTCTCTGTTTCAGATGCAGAAACCGGGATCTTGCTGCCGTTTGCAGGCTGCAAAAGCCTTCCGGTTCTCTTCTTCTGCTTTTTCCTCTCCTTTAACCAGTCTGGCATCATATCCGAAATATCCGGTTCTTTTACCAAAGACGGTTTAGGCGGTGCGATCTGGCGGTAGCTGACAGTATTTAAAGCTGCCGCACTTTTTTCACCAGGGCGCTCTCCCTGATGCTCCAAAACATCCTTCCTCTTTGTCTCAAAAGGTTCCGGCCTTGGAGCTTTTTTCTCCTCAAAGCGCTTAACATCCCGCTCTTCTTTTTCGTTTAAGTTCACATCCGGGATCAGTTCCTTATGAGCTAAGGCATTCGCCACTGCATTCATAGCCTGGTTGTAAATAAACTCCCCATCGCTGAAACGAAGTTCCATTTTCGTAGGATGTACATTTACATCCAGTGTCTGGGGATCGATCTGGAAATGCAGCATGGTAAAAGGATATTTGTGCTGCATCATAAATGGCTTGTAGGCCTCTTCAATGGCTTTTGAAAGGATATTGCTGCGCACATACCGGCCATTGACAAAATAATTTTCATAATTCCGGTTAGAACGGGCAATTACCGGCTTTCCAATATATCCGGTGATCGTAACACCCGGGCAGCTGGCGGAAACCTCTAACAGATTGGCTGTGATCTCACGGCCAAATACTGTATAGATCAGATCTTTCAGGTTATTATTTCCGGACGTATACAGCTTGTTCTGGTTGTTCTGGATAAAACGGATGGAGATATCCGGATGAGATAAGGCAATCTTTTCCACAACCGATGCCACATGAGTTCCTTCTGTAACAGGTGTCTTTAAAAACTTCTTTCTGGCTGGTGTATTAAAAAACAGATTTCTTGCAATGATGGTCGTTCCTTCCGGAGCTCCGATCTCTTCCAGGCTCTTTTCTCTTCCACCTTCGATCTGATATCTGGTACCTGTAAGGGTCTGGGCTGTTTTTGAGATCAGTTCCACCTGGGATACAGCTGCAATACTTGCAAGAGCCTCTCCGCGAAAGCCTAAAGATCCAATGGTCATCAGGTCATCTACTGTATGGATCTTGCTGGTTGCATGCCTTAAAAACGCAGTGGCAACCTGATCTTTTGGAATACCACAGCCATTGTCTGTAATACGGATCAGGCTGCACCCGCCGTCACGGATCTCCACGGTTACAGCTGTTGCCTGGGCATCAATGGCATTTTCCAGAAGCTCTTTTACAACAGAAGCCGGGCGTTCGATCACTTCCCCGGCAGCGATCTTGTTGATCGTAGTCTCATCTAAAACAGAGATGGTAGGCATGATTTCCATCCTTTCTGTGGAATATTTTCCCTGGATCTTTCCATTACAGATCTTTCTGCTACAGATCCATCAGACCATCCAGTATATGTACGGTCATTTCACCAGCTTCTATATCCACATTTAAAATACAGTCTTTGATCGCAGGCAAAAGAAGCTCCTTGCCATTTGGCAGAGCCACTACATATACGTCATTGGCGCCTGTTTCCAGTACATCTTTTACAGTTCCTACTTCTGCTCCTGTATCATCCTTTACCAGAAGGCCGATCAGGTCTGTGATAAAGTACTCATCCGGCTGTAAGGTAACAGCCTGTTCTCTGGTGATCAGAAGATCTTTCTGTCGCCAGGTCTCTACGTCATTGATATTGTCATATCCTTTAAATTTCAGGATGACCATATTTTTGAAGAATTTTACCTGTTCGATCTCTAACGTAGTCTGTCCCTTTCCTGTGTCCAGGATCACTGTCTTCAGCTTTTTAAAGCGCTTTGCATCGTCCGTGGTAGGAAAAACCTTTACTTCGCCTCTTACACCGTGGGTAGAGGTGATCACACCTACACGCAGCATGTTTTCCATAAATAAAATTCCTTTCTATGAACATATGAAAACTATGAAAAAAAGGCTGCCGCAAAATGGCTAAGCCTATTCTGCGACAACCCTCCTCTTTTTACTGAATTTCTACGATTACTTTCTTATCTTCCTTAGAGGCAGCGGCCTTGACTACGGAACGGATTGCTTTTGCGATCCTGCCTTGCTTGCCAATGACCTTGCCCATATCGGCAGGAGCTACCTTAAGTTCGATCAGTGTGTCGTCACCCTTTAGTGATTCACTGACTACTACCTCTTCAGGGTTATCGACTAATGCTTTCGCAATCACTTCGACTAATTCCTTCATCTCTCCACCTCTTTTGATTAAAGATTACTGAATGCCAGCGATCTTTAACAGCTTTCCTACAGTTTCGGTTGGCTGAGCGCCGTTAGCTAACCACTTCTTGGTAGCTTCTTCGTCAAACTTGATTACGCTAGGATCCTTGGTGGAATCATAGTATCCAACTTCTTCGATAAATCTTCCGTCTCTTGGGGATCTGGAATCTGAAACTACGATTCTATAAAAAGGAGCCTTCTTCTGTCCCATTCTTCTTAATCTCATCTTTACTGCCATTGTTACATACCTCCGTAAAATAATCTTTTCTATTTGTTTTCGTTTTTTATATTAGACATACAGGAGCACCTGTCTGACTATCAATGTTTGCCAGAAGCTTAAAATGGAAGCTTCATCTTGCCGCCCATAAGGCCGCCTAAACCGCCCAGGCCTTTCATGCCTTTGCGCTTGCCGCCGCCCATAAGGCCCGGCATCTGTTTCATCATTTTCTTCATCTGGTCAAACTGTTTTACCAGACGGTTTACTTCGCCAATGTCCACACCAGCGCCTTTTGCAATACGCTGCTTGCGGGAAGGATTCATAAGTCCCGGATTGGCCCGCTCTTCTTTTGTCATGGAAAGGATAATAGACTCTACACGGTGCATGGAACGCTCGCCTTCATCCATATCTACACCAGCTAACTGGCTTCCCACACCAGGCATCATGGAAAGGATACTTCCCATACCACCCATTTTCTTGATCTGCTGCATCTGGGAAAGGAAATCGTTGTAATCGAATTCCGCCTTGCGCAGCTTCTGGGATAACTCTTTGGCCTGTTCTTCATCTACCTGGGCAGCAGCCTTCTCGATCAGAGACTGGATATCGCCCATTCCAAGAATTCTTGAAGCCATGCGGTCCGGATAAAACTGCTCCAGATCAGAGAGCTTCTCACCCATACCAATGTATAAAATAGGTTTTCCGGTGACTGAACGAATGGAGAGGGCTGCACCGCCTCGGGTATCGCCATCCAACTTCGTAAGAATAACACCGTCAATACCGATCTTATCGTTAAATGTTCCGGAAACATTGACTGCATCCTGACCAGTCATGGCATCAACTACCAGAATGGTCTGATATACATTTACCGTTTCCTTGATCTGCTCCAGCTCTTCCATCATGCCTTCGTCAATATGAAGACGACCGGCTGTATCCAGGATCACTACATTGAAGCCATTTTTAGAAGCATGTTCTACAGCGGCTTTTGCAATGTCCACCGGGCTGATCTTATCGCCCATGGAAAATACAGGAACATCTACCTTTTCACCATTGATCTGCAGCTGTTTGATCGCAGCCGGACGATATACGTCACAAGCAACTAAAAGAGGCTTCTTTCCTTTTGCTTTTAACTTAGCAGCGATCTTTGCTGTAGTTGTGGTTTTACCGGCGCCCTGAAGACCTGCCATCATAATGACTGTGACCTCATTTCCCGGTTTTAAGGCTATTTCTGTGGTTTCAGAGCCCATCAGCTTTATCAGTTCTTCGGTTACGATCTTGATAACCGTCTGTCCTGGTGTCAGGCTTCCGAATACCTCTTCCCCTACGGCTCTTTCCTGAATGGAACTGATGAACTGCTTCACTACTTTGAAGCTTACATCTGCTTCCAGGAGTGCCATTTTAACTTCCTTTAAGGCAGCTTTTACATCTGCTTCAGAAAGTCGGCCTTTGCCCCGCAGGTTTTTGAAAATATTCTGCAATTTGTCGGATAAGCTTTCAAAAGCCATTCATAACCTCCTAAAGTGTGGCTGTAATCTCACCGGATAATTTCCGGATCTGGTCGATCAGAGCCATATCTCTGGTTTTTGCACAGGTATCTGCCAGATCATCTAACTCCCGGATCATCTCCCGGATCTTCATGAACTTGGCTACCAGCTGCAGTTTTGTTTCATATTCTTCCAGTATCTTGTCACACCGCTTTTTCAGATCGTGAACGCTCTGACGGCTGATCCCCTGCTCCTTTGCGATCTCGCTGGGAGAAAGATCATTTAACACCATGTCTTCATAGATACGGCGCTGATGTTCCGTCAGCAGTTCACCATAGAAATCGTACAACAGACCCTGTTCAACGATCTTTTCCATTTCAACCACCTGTGCTATCATACACGATGGCAGAAAGAATGTCAAGTATTTTTACTTGACGTTTTTATAAATATTAATGATCTCTTTTATATCTTCTCTGTCAAGGACCAGATTTTCAGCCAGAGGGTTGATAACGATGTTATCACCACCGGTTGCGCGGATGGCATCAGCCATGGAAAATACAACACAGCCCCAGTCATTGCGCTTATAAGCCTTTTCAAATTCCATCCAGTCAGTAAACAGCGGAAGGAAGGCTTTTTTCTGCTTGTTTGTAATTCTTGGAAGGATCAGTCCCTGTCCCTGCTCTGCACTTAAGCTGTTCTGTCCAACATTTAAGTCACCGTTGTATTTAACAGGAACCAGTAATTTGCTCTTTACCAGTTCATTTAATACAGCGTTCTTCTTTGCAGCGATCTTCTCCTCCCGTTCCGGATAAGATACAGGCCATCTTACTTCTCCTAACAGGTCTGCCATTTCAAAGCGCAGAGCCGGATTGGATACAGGAACCGGAAGCTCTGCTCCTTTTTCCTCAGATGGATCCTCTAAGAAGTCAGAACGGTTCATCAACAGCTGATAGGAGCCGTTATTAATAAGAAGTTTTTCCATTCCAAGGTAGTAAAGCCATGCAAACAGGCTGATCCGTCCTGGAAGTCCGGAATTCTTCTTTGGAACTTCTTTTAAGATCAGGGACTTGTGGTACTGGTTCTCATAGAAATGAAGGGCATGCTTTGCCAGGATCTCCTCAGAGTAAACATCAACGGTTCCTTCAATGATATAAGGAAGTCCGGTACCCTTATCTAAGAGAATATAAAGAGAAGAAGACATCTTTAACTTCTCAACAACCGCATCATAAAGCAGCTGTCCTTTTTCATTGTAATCCGGCATTTCTGACTGCTCATTCATCTGCTGTAAACGGCAGATCATGAAGATGCATTCTTTTACAGAAAGCGGAACCAATAATGCCTCGGAAAGAGTTCCTTCTCCTGCAACCAGGGCAGAAAGTTCATCCTCTCTCTTTTTTGGCAGAAGGGCAGCCAGGTTTTCATCTCTCTCTCCTGCTTTTTTTACAGCCTCCAGGTCATTTTCATTTTCCTCTGGTACGCCCTGAAGATCCTCCATGGTAAGGCCGGAGATCCTGTTAAAATCGATCACCTTTGGTGCAGGTGTTGCCTTAAAAGCAGGCTCTTCTGTCTCACTGACAACCTCTAACAGCTCATCTGTAACAGGTACTAACACAGCTCCCTTCGGAACGTCCTCTTTTACAGCACCGTCTAATTTAAAGCCGTAATGAGGGCCATAGGTTCCCTTCATATCAGCAGAAGCCATTTTCATTAACTGGGTTCCCTGTTCGATTCCCTTGATCACGCAGTGGAAAGCAGGCTTTCCTTCGCTGTCCAAGCAGATGGCTGCAGTACCGGGAGTCACCTTTCCTTCTGTCATCTTACCTGTGACAACTACGCTTTTTCCTTCTTTTAATGCATAAACTTCGTCTACAGCAAATGAAAATCCATCTGCCTGTGTTTTTTTATTTGAAAATAATCCCATTGTTTCCTCCTAAAATCGGGCATGATATGAAGATTATACAACAGCCCGGCTTAAATGAAAAGCCTTTTATACCAGGAAAGAAGCTGCAATGGCCTTGATGCCTTCCGGATTTTTTGCAAACCATGTGTCAAAATCCATTCCGCTGTCGCTTACAGCATGTCCTAAGGCACATAAGAAATCCGGGATCTGCTCTTCCAATAAAGTTCCCACTTCTTCTCCCATGCGCTCCTGGCCCTGGATATCGCTGCCGTTGATATAAAGGTTAAAAGCAGGTTTTAATACTTTATCAATGGTCTTTGCACCGCCTCTGAAGCCGATCACACCGATCTGGTGGGTACCGCAGGAAGACGGGCAGCCGGAAATATGGATCTTTGGCAGGATACCGTCAGCAAACTGCTCGTTTCTTTCCATTCCTACTAATTTCTGTAAAAGTCCCTGGGAGTCACGGATACCCTGCTGGCATACATGGGCACCGATACAGGCTACTGACTCCTCAAAAATTGTCTTCGCACTGTCTTCTGTTACATGTAAAACAGCTTCTAAGTCTTCTTCCCGGCAGTTGATCACATAGAAGGACTCATCCGGACAGAGACGAAGTTCTGCACCTGGGATCTCACAGATAGCCTTGTATAAGTTTACAAATAAAGATGGATCTGGTGTTCCGCCTACCGGATGGCAGTGTACACTGTAAAGCCCTGGCTGTTTCTGGGTATATACCCGGTTTCTTCCAGAATTTGTAAATACAGCCGTTGAAGCATCACAGCCAGCCTCACAGCCAGCCTCTGCCTCACAGCCCATTTCAGCCTCAGGAAGCGTTAAAGTCAGGTCCTTTCCTATTTCCCGCACTTCTTTTAACTTCTCTAAAAATGCCTCTTTATATTTTTCAGCCCCACCTAAAGTCTGCTGCATATACCGGCTTCTTGCCTTTGCACGGTTCTCATAATTGCCGTAGGCTAAAAACATCTGGTGCATAGCTTCAATGTAATAAAGGATCTGGTCCTTTTCCACTTTTTCAGCTACCTTTACACCAAAAGCCGGGTTGTTTCCAAGACCACCTGCACTGTAAACATCAAAAGTACCGTCTTCTCTTGCAGCAAAGCCCAGATCACGGAAGGTTGCGTGGGTTAGGTTAGCAGGCGTATTAGAAAAACCTACTTTTAACTTTCTTGGAAGCTTCGGTCCTTTAATATAAGTCATCAGATAATCGGCTGCAGCCAGAGCCCATGGAAGCACATTAAAATATTCCCCTTTTTCAATGCCTGACAACGGAGAAACCGTCACATTTCTCGGGAAATCTCCGCCACCGCCTCTGGTAACAATGCCGCATTTTAAAGCTTCCACAGCAAGAGTCTTTACAGTCGCCTCATCCAGATCATGAAACTGTAAGGTCTGGCAGGTCGTTAAATGCACTCTCTTAATATGATAGGTTTCAATGGCATCTGCAATAAACTTAAGCTTTGCCAGGTCCATTACACCGCCGGACATACGAAGACGCAGCATACTTGCATTTCCGCCACGCTGCGCATAGCTTCCAAAACCGCCGGAAATCCCCTTGTAGGTTTTGGCATCCATTTCCCCTTTGTAAAACTTTTCTGTAGCCTCGTCAAATTCTTTGTAGTCCTCTTTCCAGTCTTCTGGCTGGATCTTCATCTGTTCCATAAGTATCTCTCCTTTTATGCCTCTTCATCCATTTCTGACGCCAGATCTTTCATGCGGTCCTTTTCAAACGCCTGGATGGAAATAGATTTTTTACTTGGATTTGCAAATACAAAGGTTTTATCTACATTCTCCACATAATTCTGAATCTTGTCATTGGTAGCACTGATAATGGCCTGAAAGCCCAGTCCACGGATCAGCTCAATACAGCTTGCAACCTTTTCCGCATCCATCTTGGAAAATGCCTCGTCTAAAATAACCAGGCGGATGGACGGCCTCTGCCTTACAGCTGATGACAGGTTAATATGATAGGCCTGTGCAAAACTTGCAAGGAGCGCCACATATAACGGGTTCTGTCCCTCACCGCCGGAATTTTTGCGGATCATACGGCTTAAGCCGATCCGGATCACCTCATCCTCATTTTTGATCAGCTGCTGCATGTCAAAAGAAAGATAGGTGCGGTAGTCTGCATATTTTTCCATATTTTTCCGTGCTTCTTCTAACTGGGCTGCTGTAGCATTTTCCGGCGGGATGAAAATGCTGATCAGTTCGTTGATCAGATCCCCATACCGGTTTTCATGTTCCATGGAAAAAAGGTCCATCTGGTTTTCCACCCCGGTCTTTAAACTGACGGGATTGATCTCCAATGACTCATCCATGAACATATCATAAAACCGTCCGTCTGCCCCTTTACACCGACCGATCACAAACTGGTATTTATCCTTTCCAAAGTCCAGACGGCTGATGATCCGGTTTAACTCATCCTTGCGCAAAAGAGCGTCCTTGATGGCACTGCGGATCTTGTACATAAAATCGTCCTTAAAATGCTCCACTGCCGCTTTTGCCTGCTTACCTGCCTGTTCCCTGTAAACTTCCAGGTCATCACAGGAAAGCCGGTTTAAGATCTTGTCATACGCTGCATTGTCATTGCTGCTTACAGGAACATTCCTTCCCGGATACCGGCGGATGTATTCACTTCTAAGGCCCATTACATGTTCCTTTGCCTGAACTGCCTTCTGCTCTAAGATCTGGCACTTGGACGCATAAGCCTCTTTTTCCTGGTCAAAGCGTGGATGATCCTTATCTGCCAGATAAGCATTCAGTTCCCGTTCATGTTCCTCGTTTACAGGTACTTCCTTACCCTGACCTGCAGCCTCTGTTTCCAGCTTTAAGATAGTCTGTGAGAAACGTTCCAGTTCATTTTTCTTGTTTAGGATCTGCTCCTGTAACAGATCTCTCTCCCGTTTCTTTCCGTCACTGAGCTCTAAAACAGCTTGACGGTCGGCTTCTAACTGCTTTACATCCTTCTGGCGAAGCTTTTCCAGCCGTTCAGACAGTTTTTGCTTTTCCTTTAACTGTTCTTTGCGGGTGTCTATATCCTTTAACCACTGGAAATACTCCTCTGTATCCTCTTTTAAGGTTTCCAAAGCAAGGATCCGCTTGCAGTCCTTTAACGTTTCCTCTAACGGATTTCTCTTTTCTGAAACCTCCTCCAGTTCCTTTTCAAGAAGACGGACCCTCTTGCGCATACTGTCTTTTCCAATATAGGCAAGACGGGTATAATTTTCCGGATTGATATACTGGAGACGGAAAGTATGATATAAAAGACAGTCCGGGGTAATACCAATGGCATTGGCCTGTAATTCCTCAATGGTATTACATTTGATCACCTTGCCAAGAAGCAGGTTCATATAAGGCTTTAAATAAGCCTCCCGTACACTTACTTCCTCTGCCAGGGATCCGTTCAAGGCATCATTGTCATATTCGGCTGCTTTCTCCGTATCCAGCACAGCAATATTCCAGAATTTCTTCTTATCCAGTTCCCTGTAAATAGAAAGGGCTGTTTTCGCGTATTTGGGAGCAACCACCAGGTTTAACTTATTTCCCCCAAGATAACCTTCAATGGCATTGCGCCACTGGTCGTTTTTCACTTCCAGAAGGTCTGCCAGGATATACACATCTACGCCTTTGCCTGTTTCCTCTAAAAGACGTCTTTGCAGATAAGACCTTGCCTCTTCCAGATAAGAAGGATAGGCTTTATTACCTGCCTTTAACTGTTCCAGTTCCAATTTTTTCAGCTTCTCAGACTTCTTTAATTCATTGATCTGGCTTACTGTCTCCTGACGCAGCTTTTCCGTATCAGCAGCCATGGATGCCAGGGAAGCTTTTAAACGTTCCAAAACCGGTCTGGTAATCGTCCGTGTTTCAAATTCTTCCAGATCCCATAATGTCTGATTAGAAACGATCTCTTCCTCTTCCCACTTCTTTAAAGCCAGCAGCGTCTTCTGCCACTTGGCTTCACTGTGGCCTAACTGCTCGCAAAGGGCATTTAAAGAGGTAAGCTGCTGCTTTAATTCCTCATATCCGGTAGAAGCGATCCTTTTAAGAAGTTCATCACTATTTGCAGTCAGCTCCCCGATCTGCTGTTCCACTGACTTTTTGGCCTCATCTAACTGGAGCAGATCTTCTTTGCCGTGTTCTGTCTTTTCGTGGAGCATACGGATCTTGGACCTGGTATCCAGAAGATCCAGTTTCTTTACAAACCAGTGATATTTCTCTAACTTGTCATGGATCAGGCGATATTCCCCATATGCATCATGGATCGCAGTCAGCTTATCGATCTCCTGGCAGGTATCATCGATCTTTCGCTGCATCCGTCCATACTGCATAACACTTTCCTGCATGTCCTCAATATGGATGTTCTGTTCTGTACAGATATATTCCTTTACAAAATCTTCCAGGCGGATGTTCATACGGAAAGGAATGGCCCGCTTAAAAAGCAATGGGAACTTTTCGCTGTCAAGACCTCCTAAATAGCTGTCATAAAGGATCCTGCGAAATCTCTCATTATGGGAAGTGGAAAAATAATCTTCCTTGCTGTAATGTTCCCTTAAATACTGTTCTACTTCGCTGATGGACATAGGCCTTGAAGGTGTCCTGTATTCATTTTCCCATAAAGGACCTTTGTGCCAGAAGAAACGTCTGGAAACTTCATTGGAAGCTGTGTTTACATCAAAGACAACACCGATACACTGATATTCTTCTGTGCAGGTCTGCTGCATTTCCAGTACAATGGTAGAACTGAAATTCTGGTTGCGCAGATAGGAAAATTCATTATTTTCCCCGATATTTACCATACCGCGCAGATATTCGATCAGGCTACGGTCCGAGTCATCAGCAGCAGCCTTGTTAAAGAAGCCGCGGCCGTCTGTATTGGCATAAAGGACCAGCTGCAATGCGTCAATAACCGTAGACTTTCCGCTTCCTGAGTGACCGGTAAAGAAATTGATCTCCTTATTCAGGGAAAGGATCTTTCTGGAAATATAATGCCAGTTGTTTAAACAGATCCTGGTAAATGCCAGAAAAGGAGCATTATTCTTCTGTTCCATCTTCGTTTCCTCCTTCCTCTGCCAGATCAGGTTCTATACGCTCTGTATCCCCATTATCAAAATCCTGTAAAGGGCCCGTACATCATCCCTAAAAGGACTACGTTAATACAGTGATAAATCATAAAAGGACTGGAGCTGTTCAGATCATCTAACAGTTCCAAAGGCTCTATGATCTGATATTTTCTTAACAATGCTATGGTGCGCCGGATATCCGTAGGTGCAGGCTGACGTTTAAACAGACGGTAACCTCCTAACTTCTCCTGGATTTCTCCCAGAGTCGTATAAACATTTACACTGGTGGAAACATTTTCCATCTGTTCGTCATAGATCAGCTTTAATGCCAGAAGATAAAGAGTGGCCAGTTTTGGAAGTTTTTCCAAGCAGATCCTCTCCTGTACATAAATAATCCCTAAATGGCTGTTTTCTGTCAGCTCGATCCCGGCAACAGCCAGATAATGGCGGATAAAAGGAAAATGTTTACTGATGGTGCGGTAAGCTGCCGTATACTGAAGCCGCTCTGTCTTTTTATCGTATTTGCGCTCCAATACAAAAGTCTGGCGCAAAAGCAGACGGATGGAGTCGGTGATCTCCTTTTGCTGTTCTTCTGTCAGGTTGTCAAAATAGGGGATCTGCCAGTCATTCTGCCAGTTAGTTTCATTCTCCGGGATCAGATCAGATGTATCATTCACGGGTATTCCTCCTTACAAATTGGAATTCAGGATAAGTATAAGGACCATTCTTTATGGGCTTTGCATCACTTTCCACTGCTTTATAACGGCTTTTGGTCCGTGTGGAATAGTCATAGGCAAGGATCAGTTTTTCAAAATCTTCGTCCGAAGATACGGTATTCTGATCTACTTTCATGGTGCCATTTTCCATATGATCCTGGATGAAATCTTCAATCTCCCGCCTGCTGTAACGGTTCTTTACTTTGTTGTAATTTAAGATCTCTTCTTCCGAAAGTTCCGGCAGTTCCTTTTCATCCGGCAGCTGTTTTGCAAAGTCCGTTCTTGGGCGGCGCTGCTTATAAAGAGCTTCTTCTGACAACAGGCCTGTCTGGGAAAGGTTCATACGGCTGCCTACCGCCTGGATCATATCCTCATCTCCGTTATTGGCGGACAGACGGTTTAAGAGCTGGATCACCAGCCCTTTCATATCGTCTTCCTGATTTAATAAATAGCCCAGTCTTGTTACCGTAGCTTTTACATAACGGGAATGTTCCCTGTCAATGTTGGTGATCCTGTGCTCAATGTCATCAAAGCCCCGTTCTAACTGATCCAGTTTTTGAAGGATCATAGAAGGGGCCATTCCCTCTGCCATACGTTTCTGCCACTGTTCATCTTCCCGCATGGAGCGGATCCAGGTCTTAATATCCGTCTTATAAAGATAAAAATTGTCAGAAGTCTTTAAGATGTGGTACTTTTTATTCACTACTTCCTGTACATATCCCTCTAAATGGTCTTTTAAAAGCTGGGAATAATCCTTCTGCTCCAGAAGGCTTCCAAAAAAGGTATCCATATTGTGGAGCAGATCCTGAAGGGATTTGTTTAATTTCCGCGTATTGATGATCGCTGTATCCAAAAGGCCGATCCCGGCGCGGCTGTCATTTTTCAGGGAAAACAGGATGGCATATACGTTCTGGATATAGATCTGGGTCTCATCTTCCTGTTCATTGGAAAGACGGTGAAAGGCCTCGATCATCACAGCCGCGTAGTCCGGAATGACAATGTTCACAGTCATAGTAGAATAATCATCTACTTTCCGCAGCCACCCTGTTTTTAACAGCCAGTTTAACACACGGGTTGCCGGAGGTTCTAACTGGTCCTCCTCTTCCTCCAGTTCATCCTGCCAGATCACATACCGCTTCTGGGCAAAGTAACTGCTTAAAAGCTGGATGCACATTTCTCGGCTGAGAAAGTAATTGCTGTATTCATATTCCTCATTGATCTTTAAAAGTGCTTCTATGTAGGTGGCGCGGTTGACGGAACGGAACAGGCTCCAGAAACGTTCCGGTATCTCATGCATTAAATTTGTTTTCAATCTGTATTACTTCCCTTCCAGCTGGTTTTTCAGATAAAGAAGCGCATTGGTAACGATGCAGCCATGGTCAACGGCAATGCCCTTTGACTCTAATAAGTGATAGGTCTCTTCCTTGATCAGAGGATGACCGGAATAAGTGATCTCCACCTTTGCAGAAACATCAATGCCCTGCTCCTTATTGGTTAAAGACAGCTCCCACACCTCTACAGATGACTGGTCTTCCTTTTCCTCTGTGCTTAAACGTTTCAGATCCACATCCAGCCACTGGGCATCTTTTGCGTCATCTGCAGCCTGTACTTTCAGATCTCCTTCTACCAAAGCCAGATAGGAGGTAGTAATGATACGCCATCTTGGATCACGCTGCCATTCTCCCCAGGTACGCATCTGGCGCAGTGGCAGTCCCTTTACACAGGTCTCTTCTTCCAGTTCTCTGGCAGCACCTTCACTGATGTCCTCTTTCAACTCTACAAAGCCTCCTGGAGTCGCCCAGAAACCGATACTTGGATGATTGCTGCGCTTTACCATAAGAACCTTTAATGGCTGTCCCCAGTGGGTCAGTTTTTCTTCACATCTGACTACTACAATATCAGCTGTGTTGCACAGGCTTTCATACTTGGCCGGATTATAATGCTCTAAAAACTCCTCTAAAGACTGTCCAGCCGGGTTTTTCTCACCTGTACCATAAAATCTCCTTAAATCACTTAAAAATGCCATAAAAATGCCCTCCTTCTTGTACTGCTGTACATTTATCGCGTTTTTTCTTCGGTCAGCCCCTTTAATATGCCAGGGATATCATAAGAATTTCCGGTCATATACGGGATCACTCCGGCTTCACGTAAGGCTTTGCCGGTTACCGGGCCAATGGCGATCAATTTGACACCTGCAGGTATCTGGAAATGCTTTAAAAATGCTTTCGCGCCTGAGGCACTGCCAAAGACCAGGTGGCTGCACTGTGAAAGGAGTGTTCCGTCAGCAAGAGGCTTCCCTTTTACATGATACAACGCCAGGTCTTTATAAAAAATATCTTGTTTTTCCAATTCTTTGCTCAAATTTACACTGCCGTCTTTGGAACGTGCCAAAAGCACATGATCTGAAGGAGTCAGAACATTAATAAGAGCTTCTGCCAGGCTTTGGCTGCAGTACTCTTTTGGCATCAGATCCGCCTGAAAGCCATGGGCTTTTAAAGCCTGTCTGGTGGCTTCTCCGATCACGGCAAAATGAAGACTGCATAAAAGCCGCAGATCCCCGTTTTCCTGGTTTAAAAACCGGTCAAAGAAAATTTCCACTCCGTTTACACTGGTAAAGACCAGCCAGGTGAAGTTTTGTTTTAAAATAGCTGTAAGTGAAGAGTTCGGATTTGAAGAGTCTGGATCTTCTGAAAACTCTTCTGAAAATGCCTCCGGCACCACTTCCATTTTCATTACAGGAAGTGTTTTGGCGCCCTGGGATTTTAAAGCAGTTTCTAAACGGGCTGTAAAAGAAGGGGTACCGGTGATCCCGATTGTAAGCCCAGATAATGGCTTGTCATCAATCTTATCACCGGTCATTTCTTCTGATCGCAGGTCAAAAGCTGCGGTCTCCCCTACAACAATGATCGCAGGTGTTTTAAGACCTGCCTTAAGGCTTTTCTCATAAATGGTTTCCAGTGTACCTCTGACTGTGCGCTGACTGGCAAGAGAGCCATCTTCGATCACAGCTGCCGGTGTATCCGGGCTTTTTCCCCCTTTTATAAGACCTTTTGCAATATGCTCCAGATTGGAAAGTCCCATAAGAAAGACCAAAGTTCCCTCACAGGCACCATATAAAGCCAGCTCTGCCTCTGACTGGGCCCCCTTTAAGGTGTGCCCGGTGATCACATGAAAGCTGCGGCTTACATTTCTGTGCGTGACCGGTATACCAGCCAGTTCCGGAACAGATACGCAGGAAGTAATACCCGGCACCAGCTCCCAGGGGATCTCTTTTTCTTTTAAAGCCAGGATCTCTTCTGAACCACGGCCGAAAACAAAGGAGTCCCCGCCTTTTAAGCGAACTACTTTATTTCCTTCTAAAGCCAGCTGTACCAGAAGTTCATTGATCTGATCCTGTTTCATAGAGTGGCAGCCTGCCTGTTTTCCTACATAAAAAGTTTTACAACGGGAAGGAACCCAGGAGAGAAATTCTTTTGATGCCAGATGATCATAAACCAGGGCGTCACAGCTCTCTAAGATTTCCTTCCCCTTTAAGGTAATAAGACCCGGATCTCCAGGACCTGCTCCTATAAGATAGACAACTCCTTTTTTCATATCCTTTTAAGTCCTTTCCCTGTTTCTTCGATCATTTTTTCAAGGCTTTCTCTGTCTGTATTTCCTGTGACACACACATGACGGACCTTTTTATCTTTTAATTCGCCCGGACAGCCTGCAGCCTGTATGATCAGTTTTCCCTCTTCCATTCTGGCATAGACACCAACCGGTTCGTGGCAGCCTGCATTCAAGTATGCAAGTACCCCTCTTTCTGCATCTAAACAGATATGAGCGTCCGGGCAATCAATAACTGAGGCAAGTTTTGCGGCAGGACTGCCTGTTTTTGCCTCTACGGCAAGAATGCCCTGTCCTCCGGCAGGAATAAAATGTTTCGGATCTAAAGGATAAAATGGAATTCTTCCCCTTCACAGATCCCCAGTCTTGCAAGACCTGCCTGAGCCAGTACAATGCCGTCATAAAGCCCTTCTTTTAATTTATTAAGACGGGTGTGTACATTTCCTCGAAGAGTCTGGAAAACAGGTTCTGGTATGTTTGCATTTACAGGCCATACTTCTTTCCAACATTCTTCTAAGAAGCACTGTCTTCTTGGACTGGAAGTCCCTACAATAAAGCGTGGACAGACGAAAGAAGAAAAATCTGTATCTGCCCTTGTGACCAGCACATCTCCCGGATAGGCTCTTTCTGATACAGCTGCAATGCACAGGCCTTCTTCTAAGCAGGCAGGCATATCCTTGGCACTGTGTACAGCCAGGTCGATCTCTCCGCTTAAAAGGGCATCTTCCAGCTCTGATACAAATACGCCTTTTCCTCCAAATGCCTGTAAGGGGCTGATCAGGTTTTTATCTCCTAATGTATCTGATGTAACGATCTCTGTTTCAAGTCCCGGATATGCCTTTTTTAAAAGATCTTCAATAATATAAGTCTGTTTTAAAGCCAGTTCGCTTTTCCGGCTTCCGATCCGTAATTTAAGTTCTGTCATATGGTTCCTCATCTGCTATGATCTCATCGATCTGTTCTCTTGTTAAAGGCTGGTCCTGCTCTGCAGCAAGAGTGGCCATTTTCTTAAAAACTTCTTTTCTCTTTTGGGAAGACTCAGGAAAAAGAGACAGAATCTCCGGACGCAGGCTGCCTAACTGCTCTGCGATTTCTCCTGTATGTTCCGGTATCACCTGACGGATCCGTTCTTTTATGATCTGGGTAAGAACAGGGCTTGCACCGCCGCTGGATATGGCAATATTTACAGGACCCTCCTGAAGCATGGACGGAAAGATAAAACTGCATTCATCCTTTACATCTACTACATTGACCGGGATCTTCTTCTGTCTGCAATAATCGGAGATCTTTGCATTTAAAACCTCGTCAGAAGAGGCAGCGATCACAAAATCAGCATCTGCCAGATCATCCTCTACAGAAAAAAGCCGTCTGTACAGTTTCAGACGGCTCCCAAAGGACGGTTCCTCTGCCAGAGCGAATAACCCGGCATTCCATTCCGGTGAAACGACCTTGATAGTTGCACCAAAAGGAAGCAGGTCACATACCTTACGGTATGCAACCTTTCCTCCTCCTGCAATGACACAAAGTTTTCCCTCAATATCCATATAGAAAGGAAAATATCCCATTATCTGTCCTCCCCAGGTACATCCTCTTTTTCATCCGGATCATCCAGGTCATCCTCATGTTCATCTTCCCATGAGTCATATTCATCATCTGGATATTCTTCCGGAAGATCTTCTGAATGATCAGAAACTTCATCCCCGGATCCATCATTTTCATCCGGTTCTGACATTGTGCGCTCTCTTAAAGCATTCTTGCGCTCATTTACAAGACGTTCAAATTCTTCCTCACTGCAGCCCATATCAGCCAGTCTCTTGCGGCGTTTCTCACGAAGAACACGCATCCGTTCTTCTTCCTGCTTTCTCTGGATCATAAACCAGATCACAGCAGCTGCGATCAGGAGAACCACTACACCAGCTCCTGCAGCAATATAAGTTGCTTTTGTAAGTTTCAGAGGTTTTTTCTCTTTGTCTGCTGTGGAAGAGGTTCCTGTTTTTGCTGCATCGGTAGTATTCTCACTGCCTGCAGTTTCGTTATCTGTACCATCTTCTGCAGATACCGGTGCAGAGGCTGCCTTTGTACTGTAGACCCAGGCAACACCGATCTGACGGTCATTGTATGTATAAATAATACGGGCAACTGCGCCTTCCGGATGGCTTGCAGGGATCTCTGTCTGAAGATATTTGTCTGCATCTGAAAACTGGGCATCATTTGGCAGGGTTACAACTGCCTTTTCATCCAGATAAAGATCGGAAGGAGAATAAGTCTCATCTCCAATGGTCACAGGTTCTTCCCCTGTTACATAGTCTGTTTCATTTTCTGCAACAGATACATTTTTAAAGCGGGCAAAACCAAAATCCAGAATGGTCTTTGTGTCAGAATAATGGGTCCGCTGGGTACTCTTTAAGGTAACAGCCACCTGACGGCGTCCGTCCTGCTCTGCATAAGTAACAAGGGTCTGACCTGCCAGGGAAGTATAACCCGTTTTTCCTGCAACTGCGCTTGGATAATAATTTTCGTCACTGGAGTCCCCGGTTACTACTAACTTATGCTCCATGGAATAAGTACGGCCATTTGGATTGTTGATGGTCGGAGGCAGTGTAGCGCTGGTGGTAGAACAAATCTCCAGTAAAGTAGGATTGCCAAAAACAGCTGCACCGATCTGGGCCATATCATAGGCAGATGTAAGCTGTTCCGGATCATTTAAACCGGACGGGTTTACAAAATGGCTTTCACGGCAGCCTAAAGAAGCCGCTTTTTCATTCATCATATCCGCAAAAGCTTCCCTGCTTCCGCCTACATGTTCTGCCAGAGCGTTGGCTGCCTGATTGGAAGACTGAAGAAGCATGACATAAAGGCAGTCTTTTACAGAGAGCACATCTCCCTCTTCTAACTGCAGTTTGTTGCCGCTTCCGGACTCCACGTTATAAACAGCATCATGTGAAAGGTAACCTGCTCATCCATAGAGGCATTTTCCACTACTACCAAAGCAGTCAAAAGCTTGGTAATGCTGGCAGGATATTCCTGAACATGGATATTCTGGGCAAAAAGAACGGCTCCGGAGTCCAGATCCATAACAATACCTGCTTCTGACTGGCAGACGGTATCAAGTGGCCAGTCCGGTTTTGCAAACGCACACACAGACATGGAAAAGATACTGATAACACAGGCAAGTGCCAGTATACCTTTTCGTTTCAGCTGTTTTAACATTATTTTCTTCCTCCATCCTGCTTTTCAAGGCGTGTTTTTAAAAGTTCCAGTCCTGCTAAGATCACAGCACCCAGGATAAAAAATCCAATATGGAACGTAGAAAAACTCATAGGTTGCTGAGGCACATCCAGAGTTGTGGGTCCCTGGGTGATGGCATATAGGGAACCGATCATTAAACCAAGGATCATATAAATAGTCTGGGAACGGTGCTTTGCCAGGCAGATCTTAATGATCTTGATAATGCTGACAATACCCGTAAGAACTCCCAGTCCGAAAATAACAAGTACCGGAAGATAAGACAGGTTTAAATGCATAAATTCGTGGATCGCATTGATCACCGGCACATAAAGTCCGAAGATCAAAAGCAGTGTGGAACCGGAAATTCCCGGAAGTACCATCGCTGTAATGGCGATCATGGCAGCAAAAAACAGATACAGGCCCAGGCCCACTGTCATATGCTCAAAGTTTACAGAAATACCATTTCCATTTGTAGGGTTAAAATAAGAGATGCAGAATACCAGTGCCATACCGATCAGGGTAAAAACAAGGCAGCCAGCCTTTCCTTTTATACTGGCCCACTCTTCTTTTACTACCAATGGGATAGCAAACAGGGTAAGGCCTAAAAAGACAGAACTGATCTCATAGATGTGTACCTGAAACAGAGAAGAAAGGACCATAACAGAAGCACCAAAACCAATGACCCATCCAATTCCCAGTTTAATAAGGAAAACAAGGGCTGCTTTGCGCTTTGCATTGTCCTTTCCGATCATATCATTTAAAGAATTGATAAATTCATCATAAAAACCAAGTAAAAAAGCGATGGTGCCGCCGGAAACACCGGGAACACTGTCCGCTAATGCCATGCAGAAACCTCGTACTGCGTTTAAAAACATATAATTATTTCCTCCTGAAATCACTCTGGTTAAAAAAGCTTAGTATACCGTCTTAAGGATAGCTTTCTGTGAACCATTATACATGAAACAGGAGGAAATTCAAGTAAAATGTACTTTATGGAATTTTATCAGTCTCCCTGAAGGGCGTCATATCCTTCTTCACCGGTGCGGACTTTTACTACATTTTCTACATCATAGACAAAGATCTTTCCATCGCCGATGTGACCGGTATAAAGAACTTTTTTCGCAAGGGCGATCACATCTGCCACAGGGACTTTGCTTACTACAACTTCTAACTTGATCTTTGGAAGGAGGGCTGCTTCTTCTACTTTAATACCTCTGTAATAATTGGTATGGCCCTTCTGGGTTCCACAGCCCATAACCTGTGTGATCGTCATACCTGTTACCCCAAGTTCTGTCAGGGCTTCTTTTAAGGCTACAAAACGGCTCTGGTTGAAGATCATAACTACCTTTGTAAGTTTTGCGCCGGAGCCATTTCCGGAAATCGTTGTTTCAGACTGTGGGAAATGTTCTACAGGAACAGATTTTTCTACAGATACAGGTGCAGCCGAAACAGCTGGCGCATCTTCTCTTCCTGTAAATACAACCGGCATAAAGTCTGCATAAGAACTTGCCAGGTTATGTTCTGTTACGTCAAGACCCTTTGTTTCCTCTTCTACACTTGCGCGAAGTCCAATGGTATGCTTTAACAGATTAAATACGATCACCATGGTGATGGTTACCCAGAGGATCACAGATACAACACCTAAAAGCTGGATACCAAGCATATGGAAGCCGCCGCCGTAAAATACACCGTTTTCTTTGTCGAAAAGACCGGTTAAAAGGGTTCCTACAGCACCGCAGAAGCAATGAACACCAACAGCACCGACAGGATCATCGATCTTTAATACCTGATCTACAAATTCAATACCAAAAACTACTACAAAAGCTGCGATCAGGCCGATAAAGAAAGCACCTGTTGGAGTTACTACGTCACAGCCAGCTGTAACTGCTACCAGACCGGCTAAGGAACCGTTTAATGTCATGGAGATATCCGGCTTTTTATAGCGGATCCAGGTAATGATCATCACTGCTACAGTTGCTACTGCTGCTGCCAGGTTGGTTGTTACGAAAATGTTTCCTGCGGAATAGATGGCTTCATCACTGTCCATAGCTACCGTAGAACAGCCGTTAAAACCAAACCAGCAGAACCAGAGGATAAATACACCTAAAGCGCCAAGTGTTAAGCTGTGACCAAGGATTGCTTTCGGCTTTCCGTCTTTGTCATACTTTCCAATTCTCGGTCCTAAGATCTTTGCTCCAATGAGGGCTGCTACACCGCCGCACATATGAACCGCTGTGGAACCTGCAAAATCATGGAAACCTAACTGAGCCAGCCAGCCGCCGCCCCAGATCCAGTGACCGGAAATAGGATATACGATTGCGCTGATCACTGCACTGTAGATACAGTAAGAAATAAATTTGGTACGCTCTGCCATGGCACCGGAAACAATGGTGGCTGCTGTGGCACAGAATACAGTCTGGAAGATCAGATAGGCAGGAAGAGGAACACCTGCCGGAAGGATGGCACTGTAGTCGCCTCTTACAAAAGGATCAAAGCCGCCGATGAAAGCACCGCTGCCGGCAAACATAATACCAAAACCAGTCAGCCAGTAAAGGGGAGTTCCAATGGCAAAGTCCATAAGGTTCTTCATAATGATGTTGCCTGCGTTTTTCGCCCTTGTAAAACCGGTTTCAACCATGGCAAAACCTGCCTGCATGAAAAATACCAGTGCCGCGCCTACAAGGACCCATATTGTGTTCACTGCTGAAAATTCCATAATAGTTTCCTCCTCATACTTTTACATAGAATGCAAAAAGGCGCATTGCCCGCCGGTACCTGACGTTGGCAATGCACCTCTTTGTGCTGACTGTTCTTACGTAAAAACAGAAAAAGCACCGGGTATTAAGCACCGGCGCTTTCTATGTGGCTCATTATAGTGGCCTAAAAGAGAATGTCAACAGAAAATTAAATTTTTGTTAATAAGGCAGAAATTTTCCAAAAACTTTCCCTTGCCTTTGTTGTTTTTACAAACGGCTGACTTTCTTCCATCTGGGAAGTTCCGCCTCATACCGTTCATTGATCCAGTCTGCCCCTTTTGCAATGCCATCCGCATCAAAGGTACACTCTAAAAACTGCTTTTCTTCCTCTGGCGTGCAGTCAAAACTGTACGGTTCCGGCCAGACGCTGACTCTGAGGACAGGAGTTTCCTCTCCTTCTTTTTCAAACTTTTCCATGCGAAAACGCATGCCTTTGCAGCTGCCGGTATATTTTTCTTTTTTCAAAAAATTTACCGGCATAAAATCTTTAAGCTGAAGCATAAAACACTCTCCTGCAGATCTGTTTTTATCCCAGATCCATTATTCGTGATAACTTAATTCCATTAAATTGGTAACCACCTGGGTACACTCTTCGTCGGAAATGGCAGAGGCAGTGTATACGGTATAACGTGTGCTGCCCCAGGACCATGAAGCCAGTCTTCCGCCGCTTTCTGTGGTCTTTACCTGGGCCTGTCCTGCTATTTTGCCAGACTCCCAGTTTACAGCCAGTTCCTGGTCTGTAAACCGCTCAAAAATACCTGCAAAATCTTCCGCTGTATTGGAAGCGCGGTAACAGTAGGAAACGCCGTTTTCATCAAATGTGATCTCCGCCACTTCCCCGCTTATGGTATAAAACTTAGTATTTTCCCCATCTGCAGGTGCTACCATATGGATCCCCATGGACTCAAAGGACTGCTCATTTTCCACTTCTTCCATTGGATTGGGAATAGATGCAGTCTCTGCCTCAGAAGGAGCCTGCGTACTTTCTGCTGCTGTGGTTTCTTCCGGTCCTGAAGAAGCACAGCCAGTAAGCTGGCTAAGAGCCAGACCTGCTGCAAGACTTAAGGAAATCAGATACGTTCTTTTTTTCACCTGGATCATCTCCTGTTATTATTGTCGTTCATTTCTGAACTGTAACTTGTTATTTATTAGATTTACGGTTGATAAACTCTGTTTTTGTCTTAGAATAAACAAATTTCTGGCTGGCATACAGGCCATAATAGCCGGATAAAGCAAAAGCTACTGCAATGGCAATGGAGAAATATTCCATTCCCTCATAACCAAACAGCTCCAAAGCGATCACCAGAGAAGAAATCGGGCAGTTGGTCACTCCCGCAAATAAGGCAGCCATAGAGCAGGCAGCACATAAAGAAGGGGCAAAACCGGTGATCTGTCCAAAAGCACAGCCAAAAGCTGCACCTACACATAAAGTAGGAACGATCTCACCGCCCTTAAAGCCTGCACCAAGGGCAATCGCTGTAAACAGCATTTTTAAGAAGAAAGCCTCATAACCGATCTCCCCTTCCATACTGCGCTCAATAAGAGGCATACTGCTTCCGCAGTAGTCCCTAGTACCGATCAGCAGGGTAAGAAGGATAAAAATAGCACTGGCTGCCAGGATACGCACATAGGGTTTGGAAATATTTTCCTGTAAGTGTGCTCTGCACCATGGAGCATCAGGCAGAATACAATGCTGACACCTGCGCAGAGGGCACTTAAAAAAATGATCCAACCAACACTGGAAACGCTGATAGCCGGAATAGAAAGCACGGTAAAATGCTCTCCTGCAATGCCTAAATATCTGGCGATCCCCACTCCGATAAAAGAAGAAAAAATACAGGGAACCAGGGCTGCATAATACAGTACACCGATACTGATTACTTCCAGCGGGAAGATAGCTGCTGCTACCGGTGTTCCAAAAAGTGCAGAGAACACAGCGCTCATACCGCACATAATGGCGATCTTTTTATCTTTTTCGTCTAAATGGATGGCATTTCCAAACAGGTTTCCAAGGCTTCCGCCTAACTGGAGGGCAGCTCCCTCGCGGCCGGAAGAACCGCCTGCAATGTGGGTCAGCACCGTAGAGACAAAGATCAGCGGTCCTGTAGCCAGTGTTACTTTTTCCGTGGAAGAAATGGCATCAATGACCATGTTGGTGCCTCTGTTGCCCTCTTCATGAAAGGTATGGTAAAGCCATACAATGAGAATACCGGAAACAGGAAGGAAAAATAACATATTTGGGTGGTTCATGCGAAAAGAAGTGGCAAAACTGACACCCATAGAAAAGAGGCTGCCGATCAGTCCGCCTGTACCGCCGATCAGCAGTGCGATCAGGCTCCATTTTATAAAATAACGCAGATTATTGGCAAGGGAAGCCCTTGTTTCATCAGCTGAATGATTCATTTGTATGTATCCCCCTAATTATTCTTACATGCCATCTGATCATGGCATCACTATAAATGACATAAGCGTGCCTGACTTCTTTTTCGTCCATCAGACACGCTTTTTATGCACACGAAGGCTTACATTTCGCTGTAAGTACCTTTAAATTTTACAAGTTTTGGACGATAGCCTGCGTCTGTAAGAGCAGAAACGATCTGGTTCTTGTGGTCGGTACCAAATGCCTCCATAGTGATACGCAGCTCAACAGCCGCATTACGGTTGATGCTGATAAACTGGTTGTGTTCCAGCTTGATAATATTGCCGTGTTCTTTTGCAAGAAGCTCTGCTACCTTTGCAAGTTCACCTGGTTTGTCAGGAAGGAGAACAGATACAGTGAAGACTCTGTCTCTCTGGATCAGACCGTGCTGAACGATAGAGGACATGGTGATCACATCCATATTTCCGCCGCTTAAGATAGAAACAACCTTCTTCTTTTCAACATTTAAGTGCTTTAAGGCAGCTACTGTAAGAAGGCCTGAGTTTTCAACGATCATCTTGTGGTTCTCTACCATATCCAGGAAAGCAACGATCAGTTCGCTGTCTTCAATAGTGATGATCTCATCTACATTTTCCTGGATATAGGGGAACAGCTTTTCACCCGGACGCTTAACAGCCGTACCATCTGCAATGGTATTTACCTGAGGAAGAGTTAATACATGTCCCTCTTTTAAAGACTCCTGCATGCAGTTAGCGCCAGCAGGCTCTACACCGATGACTTTGATCTTTGGATTTAACAGTTTTGCCAGAGTGGAAACACCGGTACAAAGACCGCCGCCGCCGATTGGAACTAAAATATAATCTACCGTAGGAAGTTCCTTGATGATCTCCATAGCAATAGAGCCCTGTCCGGTAGCTACTGCCAGGTCATCAAATGGATGTACGAAAGTATAGCCATGTTCATCTGCCAGCTTGTATGCATATGCACAGGCTTCATCAAATACATCACCAGCCAGAACAACTTCTGCTCCGTATCCCTTGGTGCGGTTTACCTTGATCAGAGGAGTTGTAGTAGGCATAACAACGGTTGCCTTAACACCAGACAGCTTTGCTGCATAGGCAACGCCCTGTGCATGGTTTCCTGCAGAAGCAGTGATCAGGCCCTTTGCTTTTTCTTCTTCAGTCAGAGTGCTGATCTTGTAATAAGCACCTCTTACCTTGTAAGCGCCGGTATACTGCATGTTCTCCGGCTTGAAATATACCTTATTTCCGGTCTGTGCGGAAAAATATTCGCTGTAGATCAGCTTTGTCTCCAGAGTGACCTCTTTTACGATCTCAGAGGCCTCTTCAAATTTCTCTAATGTGAGTTCTTCCATGGTAGTCTTTCTCCTAAAATTGATTATCATGTATAACTATAACACTTTATCTCATTAAATTCAAGTTACAGTTCAGCCATGATATTTAAGATTGTACATGAAACAGGGCGTTGACGAAATCATTTGCGTCAAATTTCTGCAGGTCATCGATCTTTTCACCGATACCGATATATTTTACAGGAATTCCCAGTTCAGACTGGATGGCAACTGCAATACCGCCCTTTGCAGTACCGTCAAGCTTGGTAAGGATGATACCTGTAATATCAGCTACTTCCATAAACTGTTTTGCCTGTGCCAGCGCATTCTGTCCTGTTGTTCCGTCTAAAACAACTAAAGTCTCCCGGTATGCATCCGGATATTCCTTATCAATGATGCGGTTGATCTTCTTTAACTCCTCCATCAGGTTCTTCTTGTTGTGAAGACGGCCTGCTGTATCACAGATCAGTACATCCGCCTTTCTGGATTTGGCTGCTGCTACAGCATCATAGATCACAGCTGCCGGGTCAGAACCTTCCTGCTGCGCGATAATATCAACTCCTGCTCTGGCAGACCATTCTGTCAGCTGCTCAATTGCTGCTGCACGGAAGGTATCTGCTGCTGCTAAAATCACTTTCTTGCCCTGGTCCTTTAACTGGCCTGCCAGTTTTCCTACAGAAGTAGTCTTTCCAACGCCATTGACACCGATCACCAGGACAACGGACTTTCTGTTTTCAAATTCGTAAGCATTTTCACCCAGATCCATCTGTTCTTTGATGCTGCCTATCAGGATCTCCTTGCACTGCTCCGGATCCTTGATATGCTGCTCTTTTACTTTATTTCGCAGATCTTCTACAATCGCCATGGTCGTCTGGATACCCAGATCGCCCATGATCAGGGTTTCTTCGATCTCTTCATAGAAATCGTCATCAATAGCGGAAAAACCGCTGAAAATAGAGTCAATTCCAGATACAATATTGTTTCGGGTCTTTGTAAGCCCTTCTACCAGTCGGCCAAAAAAGCCTTTCTTTCCTTCTGCCATAAGGCCCCTCCTTTATATTTGCCTATTTTGTCAGGCTGTCTTCTATAAGATTAACAGAAACAAGGGTGGATACGCCCTTCTCCTGCATGGTAATTCCGTAAAGCCGGTCAGCAGCCATCATGGTGCCGCGGCGGTGGGTGATCACAATAAACTGGGTATTTTTCGTCAGTTTGTGAAGATAATTTGCAAAGCGGTCTACGTTGGAGTCATCTAATGCCGCCTCGATCTCATCTAAAAGACAGAACGGGGACGGTTTTAAATTCTGGATGGCAAACAACAGGGAAATAGCAGTCAGCGCTTTTCACCACCGGAAAGCTGCATCATGTTCTGAAGCTTCTTGCCCGGAGGCTGGGCGATGATCTGAATTCCTGCTTCCAGGAGATCTTCCCCTTCCATTAATTCCAGGGTACCCCGGCCGCCACCGAAAAGTTCTTTAAATACTTTGTCAAATTCTGCACGTATCTCCCGGAATTTTTCTTCAAACTGACGGCGCATGCCAATATCCAGCTCTTCAATGATCTTTACCAGTTCTGCCTGTGCGTTTACCAGATCCTCATGCTGGGCCCTCATAAACTCATAGCGTTCTGACACTTCCCTGTAATCTTCAATAGCATTTACATTGATATTTCCAAGAGATTTGATCTGCTCTTTTAAAGCATCGATCTGTCTGCGGATCTCCGGAAGGGAGGATAATTCCTCTTTTCAGTTCTTTTGCCTGATTTAAAGTCATTTCATACTCAGACCACATATAGGCAGCCAGACTTTCCAAATGTTCTTCCAGCTTTTCCGCCTGGCTCTGTACACGGAACAGGTCCTTATCCAGGTCAGAAAGACGCTTTGAAATATCTTCCCTTGTCTGGAACAGATTTTTCTGCTGTTTAGAGACTTCTTCTTTTTCCAGGGCAGTTTTCTGGATCTCTTCCTCTAGCTGATGGTCATCTTCTTTGCTGCTTTCAATTTCCTTCTGGATCGCTATAATAGCAGCTTCTTTTTCTTCAATGGCCTTTCTGGAGTCATTTTTACCTGCTTCCAGAGAAGCATCTTCGTCTTTTAATTTCCTGATCTCACCGATCACACGGTTTTCATTTTCACTGATAAATGAAAGCTGCTGTTCAAAGCTGAAGACTCTAATTGTATTTTTGAAAGTTCCAGAGAACAGTTTTCCCGCAGTAACTTTTCCTGGTTCAACAACAATGATTTTTCGTCGATCTGCTTCTGGGAATTTGTATTTCTCTCTTCCAGTCTGCCTTCTTCTGCCTTTAAAGAAGCACGGCCTTCTGTAATCTCACGGACCTGCTCTTCCAGAAGCGCATGTTCACGGACCAGATCTGCAGAGGAGTCTGCAATCTCGTTTTTCTTGTCCTCTAAAGTAGAGATATTGATACGGATGGTATTTTCACTTAAAGCCAGTTTCTGGATCTCATTTCTTAACTGTTCAGAAATTTCCTTCTTTTCAGCAGCCGTTGCTTCCTGAAGGCTTAATTCCTGCTGAATGGAGTCTGTCTGTTTTAAATAGCCGTTGCAGGCAGTTTCCAGTTCTTCGATCTCACGGCGTCTGCCTAAAAGATTACTGGTATTTTTAAAAGCACCACCTGTCATGGAACCGCCGGCATTTAAAAGTTCTCCCTCTAAGGTAACGATACGCAGGCTGTAGTGATACTTTCTTGCAATGGTAATGGCATGATCAATGGTATCCGCCACTACCACCCGGCCTAAAAGATACCGGATCAGCCCCTCATACTCTTTGTCTGCCTGGACTAAACTGCTTGCAAGCCCCAGTACCCCCGGTTCCTTTAAAGCCTCCGGCTTTGGGAACGGAGACTGATTCTTTCCCACACTGGTAAGAGGCAGAAAAGTAGCACGGCCGTATTTATTCTTTTTTAAATGTTCAATCAGCCGTTTGGCAGTTTCTTCAGAGTCAGTAACAATATTCTGGATACTGCCGCCTAAGGCTGTTTCAATAGCTGTTTCGTACTTTTTCTCTGTGCTGATAATATCAGCCACAACACCGCGGATCCCATGGATCCGGTCTCTTACTTCCATTACCCGCCGGATACTGTTTCCATAGCCATCATAGCGCTCTGCCAGGTTTCGCAAAGACTCTAATTTTGTATGGGCCATGTGGTATTCCTGCTGGGTGTTATTTAAGTTTTTATTTAAACGCTGAACCTCTTTTAAGGCGGCGTTCATTCCCTCTTCTGCTTCTTCTGCTGAAAACTGGGCCTTTTCTAACTGTTCCTGTACCTGGTCTAAAGCAGCCTTTTCCTGAAGGATCTTTTCATCCTGTACAGATTCATCACTTTTAAAGCGGAGAAGTTTCTGGGAGACTTCGCTGCGGCGCAGATTTACCTGCTCTAACATAGTCTCATAATGCTGCTGTCTTGCAGTCAGATCCGCCTTGTCATTCAACGCCTGGATGATCTCACTTTTCGCCTGTTCGATCTCATTTTCCAACTGATAGATCTGGTCATCTTTTTCCTGAAGCTGTGTTTTGGCAGCTTCCAACCGTTCTCCTGCGTCTTTTACCTGTATCTGGGCATCTTCACGTTCTTTTACATAGGAAGCCAGCTGTTTTCCATAATTTTCCAGATCCTGGGAGATCACATTTTTACGGCTTTTATAATGTTCTTCATTGGCCTCTTCTGTATGGATCTGTTCCCTTAAGACATTGATCTGGCCTTCTCTGGAACTTTTTTCCATAGCTGCTTCGCTTAAAGCCGCCCGGTTCTTTGTAAGGACTTCATCTAAAGCTGTCAGTTTTTCTTCCAGGGTATCATATTCTTTTCTCAGATCATCTGCCTTTTTCTGGGTCTCTTCCACATCCCCGGCAAGAAGACGTCTGCGGTTTTCTACCTCTTTTAACTGGGAATGGGTATTTTCTGTATCCAGAAGAAACTGATTGGCGTCACATACCTTTAATTCTTCTTTTAACTGAAGATATTCCCTGGCAGTTTTTGACTGACGTTCCAAAGGTCCTACCTGTTTTTCCAGTTCTGATAAAATATCGCTGACACGGACCAGATTTGCCTGTTCATCCTCTAATTTCTTCTGGGCAATGGATTTACGCCGTTTGTATTTAACAATACCGGCCGCTTCGTCAAACAGCTCTCGTCTGTCCTCCGGCTTTCCGCTTAAGATCTTGTCGATCTGGCCCTGTCCGATAATGGAATAACCTTCCTTACCGATACCTGTATCATAAAAAAGCTCATTAATATCCTTTAAACGGCAGGTGCTGCCATTGATCATATATTCACTTTCACCAGAGCGGTACAGACGTCTGGAAACTGTAACCTGATCATAATCAATAGCCAGCTGGTGATCGGAATTGTCCAGTGTAATGGCAACATAGGCAAAGCCCTGAGGCTTTCTAAGCTCTGTACCGGAAAAGATAACGTCCTGCATACTGGCGCCTCGCAGCTGCTTAATACGCTGTTCACCAAGCACCCAGCGGACTGCATCGGCAACATTGCTCTTTCCACTTCCGTTTGGGCCTACGATACCGGTAATACCATTATGAAATTCAAAAAGCAGTTTGTTGGCAAAGGACTTAAATCCCTGGATCTCAATGCTTTTTAGATACATGTTTCACCCGCCTTCAGTTTTAAGATGCCGTTGTAGGCAGCTAACTGTTCAGCAGCCTTCTTGGTACGGCCCTTTCCACGGCCGATCTCCTGATCACCTACCAGAGCGCGGACTTCAAAGGATTTGTTGTGATCCGGTCCTTCTTCTTTCAGGATCTCGTAGCTTAATTCGCCGTCCTGGCGGCTCTGTATGATCTCCTGTAAGATAGTCTTGCTATCATAAAAGAGCTGCTTGTGTTCAATATCATTTAAAATGAACCTGTGAATATACTCTTTTGCACTAGCAAAACCACCGTCCAGATAAATAGCTCCGATCACTGCTTCCATAGCATCTGATACAACAGAATTTCTGTTTCTTCCGCCGGTTGCGTCTTCGCCTTTGCCTAAAAACAGATAGCTTCCAAGGTTGATAGCTTCTGCACAGTACGCCAGGGTCGGCTCGCAGACAATGCTGGCTCTGATCTTTGTCAGATCACCTTCCGGCTTTTCTGTATATTTGTGATAGAGAAAATCACTGGTAACGATCTCAAGGACTGCATCTCCTAAAAATTCCAGACGTTCATTGCAGTGATTGTGGTCTAAACGGTGTTCATTGGCATAGGAACTGTGAGTCAGCGCCTGGGCTAATAAATGTTTATCCTGGAAATGATAGGAGATCTTCTCTTCCAGTTCTTTTAATTGCTCATTCATACGTAGTATCCTCCTTACGGATATAATAACACAAAAGGGCTGTTTGATAACAGCCCTGGATTCCTGTTATTTAGTTCAGTGCATTTTTAATCTGTTCAACTGCGTCCCCAACGGTAACGATCTGTTCTGCAGCTTCATTTGGAATCTCAATGTCGAACTCCTCTTCAATTCCCATGATGATCTGGAAGATATCCAGAGAGTCAGCACCCAGGTCATCTACAAATGTAGCTGCCATTGTCACATCCTCCGGTTCAATGTTCAACACTTCTGCAATAATTCCCTGCAATTTTTCAAATTCCATTTCTTAGCTCCTCTTTCTTAGATCTTTATTCTTTCATTTCTTCTGTTTTTCCGTTTCCAACCGTTAAGGACTCTTTGATCTTTTCATTGATTTCCTGTTCCTTAAAAGTAACGCATTGGATGATGGAGTTGCGTACCTCTGTACGCTTTGAACTTCCGTGGGTCTTGACTACCAGACCTTTTAAGCCTAACAATGGCGCTCCGCCGTACTGGCTGGCATCAAATGCCTTTAATGTGGTCTTCAAAGCTGGTTTTACTAATAGAGCACCGATCTTGCTTCTTAAGGTGGCCATCATGCCCTGCTTCACCATATGGATCAGCGTAGCACCCACACCCTCGTAAAGCTTAAGGATCACATTGCCTGTAAACGCTTCACAGACGATGACATCTGCTCCGCCATGCGGAATTTCCCTTGCTTCAATACTGCCAATAAAGTTAATATCAGGACAGGCTTTTAAAAGCGGGAATGTTTCTTTTACAAGGGCATTTCCCTTTTCTTCTTCTGCTCCGATATTTACAATAGCGACTCTTGGGTTCTTAATTCCCAACGTGTTCCATATAAATGGAACCCATTCTGGCAAACTGTACCAGATGAGATGGTCTGGCATCTACGTTGGCGCCACAGTCGATCAGCAGTGACACGCCTTTTTCAGTAGGGATAAGCGGTGCCAGCGGAGGACGTTCTACGCCCTTGATCCTGCCTACGATCACCTGTCCGCCTACTAAAATAGCTCCGGAACTTCCAGCGGATACAAAAGCATCTGCTTCTTTATTCTTTACAAGATTCATGCCTACCACAATAGATGAGTCCTTCTTCTTACGGATCGCATTCACCGGCGGTTCTTCTGTGGCAATGACTTCTGTGGCATTCACCACCTGGATCTGCTCTTTGTTGTAAGTATATTTGGAAAGCTCTTTATTTACTACTGCTTCCTGACCTACTAAAAGCACCTGGATCCCTGGTTTTGCGTTTACCGCTTCTACGGCTCCCGCAACCATCTCAACTGGTGCCAGGTCACCGCCCATAGCATCTACAGCTACTTTAATCATAAAAGACTCTCCTTTCGGTTTCGCAATACAGTTATTAATATACTAGATGTCGTATCATAAATCAATACGTTTTTATGTGAATTTCGCCCCGCCTGATAAAGGCAGCGATCATGTTTTCTTTTCACCGCAAAAGAGGACCCTGAGATTACTCCCAGGATCCTCTGATCTTCGTTTTTCTACAGATTATTCAGCTGTATTAACGATTTCGCGCTTATTGTAGCTTCCGCAAGCCTTGCATACTCTGTGAGGCATCATAAGGGCTCCGCACTTGCTGCACTTAACCAGGTTTGGTGCGCTCATCTTCCAGTTTGCTCTACGGCTGTCTCTTCTAGCTTTAGAAGATTTATTCTTTGGACAAATAGACATGGTTTACACCTCCTTCAACTGTTTAAAAATATCCTGGATAACTGACATTCTTGGGTCCAGTGACCTGTTGTCGCAGTCACAAGTCCCTCGGTTGAGATTTGTGCCACATCTATTGCAAATCCCCTTGCAGTTATCACTGCAGAGAACTCTCATAGGCAGGTTCAGGGTTAACTCATTACCAACCAGCTGGTCGACATCCAGATTATAACCATTAATATAGAACTGCTCATCCAAAGCTTCTATGCGGTCTTCCTTCGTCTGATTCATATCCAGCTCCTGGTCGATCTCCAGTTCAAAAGGAACTAAAACAGGCTCTAAGCATCTGGCACATGGCATTTCAAGGCTTAAAACAGCCTTTCCTGTCATAGTCAGTACCCGTTCTCCCTGGTTAGTGATAACCAGAGTCACCGGTTCTTTTTCCACAACTTTATAAGAACCATCAGGTCCTTTAAAATGTGTCATTTCCAGTGGAACTGTATAGGTTTTGGATTTCCCTTCAACAGGAACAGCTCTGATAAATTAATCAGCATATCGTACTCCTTGATATGCACCTATGCTATTATACATAGGCGCACCGGGTTTGTCAACAAAATTTTCCAAAAAAATTACTTAACCAGTCTTAAAGTCTCTCTTGCGATTGCCAGCTCTTCGTTGGTTGGGATCAGCATAACTTTTACCTTGGAATCTGGAGCAGAAATAATTCTTCTCTCTCCTCTTACATTGTTAGCTTCGTCATCGATCTTAACGCCTAAGTAGCCTAAGTATTCGCAAACGTTCTTTCTGGTAACCTTATCGTTTTCACCAACACCAGCAGTGAATGCGATAGCATCTACACCGTTCATAGCTGCTGTGTAAACCTATACTTAGCAACACGGTATACGAATGCATCCAGAGCTACTGCTGCCAGATGGTTGCCTTCTTCCTTTGCCTTCTCGATATCACGGAAGTCGCTGGAGATGCCGCCGCTCATGCCTAAAACACCGGACTTCTTATTTAAGATGTTCAGAACTTCGTTTACGTCTTTTCCTTCCTTGTTGCAGATGAACTGAACAACTGCAGGATCAACGTCACCACTTCTGGTACCCATGATCAGGCCCTCAAGAGGTGTAAGTCCCATACTGGTATCTACGCACTTGCCGCCGATGGAAGCAGATACGCTGGCACCATTTCCTAAGTGGCAAACGATAACTTTTGCCTTTTCTGGATCTAAGTTGCCGAACTTGATCGCTTCGCCGGATACGAACATATGGCTGGTTCCGTGGAAGCCATAACGACGGATGCTGTATTTCTCATAGTACTCATGAGGAATTGCGTACATATAAGCTTTCTCAGGCATAGCCATACCAAATCCGGTATCCCATACTGCTACGTTTGGCTTACCAGGCATAGCCTGTTCACAAGCCTCGATACCCATTAAGTTAGCTGGGTTGTGCAGAGGTCCTAAGTCGAAGCATTCACGGATAACTCTCTTAACATCCTCGTTTACTACTACAGACTCGCTGTAAACAACGCCTGCGTGCAGTACGCGGTGTCCGATCGCGGAGATCTCATCGGTGCTTGCGATCACGCCGTGATCTTTGTCCTGTAAAGCTTCCATAACCATGTTGATAGCTACGGTGTGGTTTGGCATTGGGCTTTCAACAACATATTTGTCCTTGCCTGCTGGCTGATGGGTCAGCTTGGAACCTTCGATACCGATTCTCTCGCAAAGGCCCTTAGCAACAACGCTTTCGTTGTCCATATCGATCAGCTGGTACTTTAAGGAAGAGCTTCCGCAGTTGATAACTAAAATCTTCATAATAGGTAATTCTCCTGTATATTTATTTTACTATGAAAAGTTCCGGGCGTCATATACGCATAAGCGCAGGCACCCGGTAACTTTTTATTTATCGCTTCTAAATTAGTTGTTCTGGCACTGTACAGCTGTGATAGCTACAACACCTACGATATCGTCAGCAGAGCATCCTCTGGACAGATCGTTTACTGGCTTAGCAATACCCTGGCACATTGGGCCGTAAGCAGCTGCCTTGCCAAGTCTCTGAACCAGCTTGTAACCGATGTTACCAGCATCCAGGTCTGGGAATACCAGTACGTTAGCATGTCCAGCAACCTTGGAATCTGGAGCCTTGGAAGCACCGATCTCAGGAACGATTGCAGCGTCTAACTGCAGTTCGCCGTCTAATGCTAATTCTGGAGCCATTTCCTTAGCTAACTTGGTAGCTTCTACTACTTTGTCTACGTCAGCATGCTTTGCGCTTCCCTTGGAAGAATGGGACAGCATAGCAACCTTTGGCTCATGTCCTACTAACATCTTGAAGCTCTCAGCGGAAGAAACAGCGATTGCTGCTAATTCTTCTGGAGTTGGGTTCTGGTTCAGACCGCAGTCAGCGAATACGAATGTACCGTTGTCGCCAAGATCGCAATCCGGAACTTCCATTAAGAAGAATGCGGAAACTAACTTGGTTCCTGGTTTGGTCTTAATAACCTGTAAGCAAGGTCTTTGTGCTGTAGAATGGCAGGCGCCGGATACCATACCGTCAGCATCGCCGTTCTTGATCATTAAACAGCCATAGTAAGCGTAGTCGCCTAAGATGGTCTCTTTTGCCTTCTCAGGAGTCATGCCTTTTGCTTTTCTTAACTCAACGAAGAGATCGATATATTCCTGGGTCTTCTCGTAGGTCTGTGGATTGATGATGGTTGCGCCGGAAACATCTAAGCCCTTGCTGTGCTCGCCGATATCCTCTGGTGTACCGATAATGATCAGGTTAGCAAGTCCTTCTTTTAAAATTTTCTCAGCAGCTTCCCATGTTCTGCGGTCCATGGACTCTGGAAGAACGATAGTTTTTTTGTCTGCTTTTGCTTTTTCTTTGATAATGTCGATTACTGCCATAATCTTTTTTACCCCTTTCCTTATGTTGAAGCATATAACATTATTATATACGTAGCCCCCAGCGGAAACAAGCTGAATTTAACGAAATTTTGCATTTTTTTTCATACTTTTCGTTATTTTGGATAAGATGCAGACATGTTTCCCAAAAATCCCCGGGGTCAGATCTTTTCGTAATGATCTACATTGATCACAAAGATAGTAGCTCCGCCTACCTCTACAGTCATAGGCATGGTAGCATAGTTTACCATGGCAGTACCGGAAATATACGGCATGTTCACAGTCAGTTTCTGGTGCTGTCCGCATTCCTGCTTGATCAGATTGATCACTTCTTCTACTTTTTCATCCTCTACACCGATCATCAAAGTGGTATTTCCTTTTTTCAAGAAGCCACCGGTGGTAGACAGTCTGGTCACACTGTAATGGTTCTGGTTTAAAAGGCTTACTACATCATCTTCATTATCATTTCGTACAATGGCGTATACTAATTTCATGGTTTTAGTCCTCCTTGCTTTGTTCTGGTATAGACTTATGAGCCCTGCACTTCGTGCTCTGTTGCCTGCTGTCCCAGGCGGCTTGTTATAAGTATAGCATATTTATATAAAAACAGGCACCGAAATTTAGCTCCGGTGCCTGTTTCTTAATATTTTTAACATTATTTCAACATTTCTGCCTCGTCCGGGGATAAATGTTTCTGTTTATGAATAAATGTCTCTTTCTATGGAACGTCTCTTTCTATGAACAAATGTCTCTTTCTATGAAATTATGAATTAGATGCCGGTTTGGTTCCAAGAGTGATCTGTACTTCATGTTCTACATAAGAACCATTTACAAGGGACTGTACTGTCAAAGAAACCGTAGAACCGCCTTCGTAGTAAGTAAGCATCTGCTTTAATTCTTCCATATTGGTAACAGACTGTCCGTCAAACTTGGTGATGATGTCCTTTTCTTTCAGGTCAGAATTTGCTGCTGCACCGCCTTCAACGATCTTGTATACATAGATACCAACCGGCATACCGTATTCCTTGGAAGCATTGGCATCAATATTGGTTCCCTGAATTCCAAGGTATCCCTGTGCGCTTTCGTCAACTGCTTCTCTTGTCTTCTTTGTCATCAGGTTATTTAAGATTTCCTGTGCCTTTGAGATAGGGATCGCAAAGCCCATGCCTTCTACTTCTGTAGATGCGTTCTTTGCAGCGTTGATACCGATTACATTGCCATTTAAGTCAAGAAGGGCACCACCACTGTTACCAGGGTTGATGGCTGCATCTGTCTGGATGTAAGTATGCTGGATACCATTTTCATCTGTGATCTCACGGTCTAAAGCACTGATATAACCAACTGTCAGTGACTGTCCATAACCAAGTGCATTACCAATGGCAATTACCTGCTGTCCTACCTTTACATTATCAGAATTGCCCAGGGTTGCTACTTTGATCTTGCTCATAGTATCAGATGGGATATCAGAAAGCTTTACAGCAATGATCGCCAGGTCTGTTGCTGAGTCTGTACCCTTTACAGCAGCTGCTACCTGAGTGCTGTCTGTAAAGGTAACCTTCATATCTGTCGCACCGGATACAACGTGGCTGTTGGTAGCGATCAGAAGTTCTGTATCATTCTGTCCAACAATGATACCAGAACCGCTGCTCTATGCCTGATAAGTCTGAGGCATACCAAAGAAATTGTTCTGTTCCACAGTCATGGTATCGTTGATGGCTACCAGAGAAGGCATTGCCTTTTCAGCGATGGAAGAAACATCGGTTACTGTAGATACAGCGGTCGTACTTCCGTTATTGGATGCAGCGCTTGTTTCCGGTACCTGTGCAGTGGTGGTTCCTTCTGTTTCTGCCGGTGCAGTAGCTGTTATATCAGCAAGTCCTGTAAGACGGGCGCCTACATAATTAACACCTGTCATCACACCGCCTGCTACTGTGCCAAACAGCACAGCTGCTGCAGTAATACCTGCTGCCTTTCTTGCCCAGCTGTTTTTCTTTCTTGGTGCCTGAACGGTTTCACGGTATTCATTTCTGTAACCATGTTCCGGTCTGTTATTCTGCTGTTTGCTCTCCTGCCACTGAGTTTTTCTCTCAGAGGAAGTTCTTTCAGAAGAACGGTTTGGGGTAGTCCAGTTTACATTCTGTGAAGAACCGGACTTTCTGTTTTCCTGTGACCGGGATGAACTGGTTTGAGTTTCCTGCTCATCTACATCATCCATAATTTCTGTTCTTTCGATCTCCTGATCTCTATCTTCTCTGTTTTCTCTATCTTCTTCGTACATAAAAAACGCTCCTTTCAGATGCCTTTGTATATTTCAAATGGATTTTTATTTTCTTTTTAATTTCTTTCTCTTTCCTTTTGATGACTACAATATACCCTCTGTTTTTGATGCAATTGTGATGCAATTGTGTATATTTTGTGTCCTGATCTTAAGGCATGCTGGACGAACCTTCTGTCCGTGGGTATAATAGTACCATGAATACGCCATTCTGTATACACAGACTTAGGACAGGAGACGAAAATAAGATGAAGATAACCGGTATTGTAGCTGAATATAATCCATTCCATAACGGACACGCCTATCAGATCAAAAAAGCCCGTGAAGTAACCGGCTGTGATTACTGCATCGCCGTTATAAGCGGAGATTTTGTACAGCGGGGAGAAGTGGCTGTTTTCAGTAAATACCTACGTACAAAGATGGCACTTCTGTGCGGCGCAGACCTGGTCCTTGAGATCCCTTCCATCTTTGCAGTAAGCAGTGCAGAGGACTTTGCAGCCGGTGCAGTTGCCCTTCTTGATCAGCTGGGAGTTGTGACCCATCTTTGTTTTGGCAGTGAAATGGGAGAAAGTGAACGTTTTATGGAAACAGCGGCTATTCTTGCAGATGAGCCGGACTCATTTTCCGCAAAATTAAAAGAAGGACTTTCAGAGGGGCTTTCCTGGCCTCAGGCAAGAGTCTGGGCTTTAGAAGCAGAAGGAATATCGGATCTTGGAAACTTCCTGGAAACGCCTAACAATCTGCTGGGTGTAGAATACTGCAAAGCCCTGATCCGGCAGAAAAGTCCCATCCAGCCGATTACTATTTTACGAAAGGGAAACGGATACCACAGCCAGGATCTTACAGGAGAACTTGCCTCCGCTTCCGCTATCCGCAGAGAAATCTTTAAAGAAGAACCGGATTTTTCCATTCTTTTATCGCAGGTGCCTGATGAAATACGTTCTCTCTTTAAGGCAGAAGTCCCTCTGCAGCCGGAAGATCTGTCTGATCTGCTAAATTACAGACTCCTGACTTTAAAGCGGGACGGGATCCCTTTTTCTGTTTTCGCAGATGTATCAAACGACCTTTCAGACCGCTTGGAAAGCAAACTCTATGAGCAGGCAGACTGGGAAGAACGGATCCGGCAGTTAAAATCCAGGCAATATACCTATACCCGGATCAGCCGGTGTCTTCTGCATATTCTTTTAGGCATTACAGATGAACTGGTCCTTGCAGGAAAAGAGGCCGGTTTTTCCCCCTATGCCCGGATCCTAGGTTTTCGCAAAAGCAAAGCAGGGGTTTTAAGCGAAATAAAAAAGCATACCCGGATCCCGCTGGTCGCAAAGACCGCGGATGCATCCAGGATGCTTTCTGGTACAGCAAAAATGTTATTTGAACAGGATCTGTATGCATCTCATGTGCGTCAGAGCCTGCTTTTAGAAAAAACAGGACAGCCGGTGCGTAATGAGTTTACACAGCCCATCTGTATTATATGATGATACCAGGATCAAAAGGTCGGAAATCCGATGCAAGCTTGCACACAGCAATTCAGTATCAGAGTTCCGGAGCCAGGAGACGGACAATGGCGGGATCTGCATTCAGGAAATGGATCAGTTCCCGTATCTGCTCTCCTGTTTCTTTTTCTCTCCCTCTGCATCCCCTTCTTTTCTTAACACAGCACGCAGCAGAATATTTTTCGGTGTGTGCTCCATGTCAATAAATTCCAAAATCTGGGTATTGTAACCTCTGTATTCTAAAACCTTTGCCCGGATGCCATCTGTATACAAAGCTGCCATCCGTTCCTTAAGCAGGCCATATTCCAAAACAGGCTGCAGAACCGGATTGTGGATCTGACGGTTTAATTCATGCTGGCAGCATGGAACAGAAAGGATCACCTTCGCTCCCCAGCCAACTGCCTTTTCCAGGGCATAATCCGTTGCCAGGTCACAGGCATGAAGGGTAACTACCATATCTACATGATCCACCCCTTCATAAGAAGCAATATCCCCACAGGTAAAGCTCAGCTTCTCATATCCGTACCGTACTGCCAGGTCAGAACAATGGCGGATCACATCTTCTTTCAGGTCCAGACCGATGATCCGTACCGGATATCCCTTTACCTCTTTCAGATAATAATACATGGCAAAGGTAAGATAGGACTTACCGCAGCCAAAATCAATGATCACATTTTCTTTGTTTTTATTTAACTGAGGAAGAATATCTTCTATAAATTCAAGGAAACGGTTGATCTGACGGTACTTATCATAGCGGCTGTGGACAATGGCACCTTCTTTTGTCATAACCCCAAGATCTACCAGAAACGGAACCGCTGTTCCTTCCGGTAAAAGATACTGCTTTTTACGGTTATGCTCCAAAGCAGCCTGGTTGATCATACGGGCCTGCTTCTTAAATTTTACAGTCATTTTTCCTTTTTTACTTACAAGTACTGTTGCCTTGCCTCTGGCACAGGTGATCTCAGCCTGACGGAAAGGACCATTTAAGCAGTTTTCTACATAAATAACAGCTTCGTCTCTGCTTAAATTTTTATGAAAAGCCTGTTTGCCTTTCTGCTCCTCTGCCTGGAAGATCAGATTTCCCTTCAGGAGCAAAGGACGGATCTTTGACTTTGAAAAATGATCCGGGTCCGAAGGATTGCTTAAAAGAATCCTCTCTAAATCCTTTTCAAGGCAAAATTCCAAAGCTTCCCTTAACTGTGCATGTTCATTGGATCCTACCATTGTTGTCCTTTTCTCCTTTCAGTCTTCACCTAAAAGCTTTTGGAAAGCTGTAAAGTTCCCCAAACTCCCGGATCACTGCCTCTGCCCCGTTTACCTGTCCAAAACCATAGGCAGCATGGACAAAGGGGATTCCGGCACCTGCAGCTGCCTCTGCGTCCATGGCAGTATCGCCTACATAAAAACTTTGATCTAAGTGGTTTCTCTGGATCACCATGGAAATATTATCTGCCTTGGAAAGACCGGTATTTCCATAACATTCAATATCTGTAATATATTCTTCCAGATTACAGGAACGCATTAAAACCTCAATATAGCCCTTCTGGCAGTTGCTTACAATAAACAGTTTATATTTCCAGCTTAACTGCTGAAGAACTTCTGCTACCTGAGGGTAAAGAATTCCCGGATGATCCTCCAGATACTGGTTTTCATATTCCATACAGGCTTCCATTACCTCTAAGCGTTTTGCAGGAGGCAGATCCGGAAATAATGCGTCTCCGAAATCTTTCATGTTCTTGCCCATATTCCGGCTGATCATATCCGGAGTGATGGGTCTTGGTCCATTTAACAGCTTTTCTGCCGCTACCTGCCAGGACTGGGCCACCTGAACAGAAGAATCCCATAAGGTTCCGTCTACATCAAAAATAATTCCCTTTTTCATCCTTTATTCTCCACCTTTTGTTATCCTTTCCAGCCGCTTCTTAAAAGTTCCGGATACTTGTCTAAATGTGCATGGTCATTAAAACATTCCAGTGTAAAGCGTTCATTCTTTTCATCCCATTGAAGTTCTGTAATACTGCAGTTTTCCAGATCTTTTCCAAGAATACGGAAACGGCTTAACGGAATTCCCGTATAATAAGCAGCCATGACCCGGATCAGCCCGCCGTGTGTTACCACTGCGATCCGTTCATATCCTGTTTTTACAAGGCCTTTTAAAACAGGATCCGCCCGTTTTACCACATCGGCAGCACACTCACCGCCCGGATAAGCAAGATCTGTTTCCATTTTTGCCTGTTCCTTCTTAAAATCTGCAAACTTTACAGCAATCTCTTCATCAGAAAGACCTTCCATCTCCCCGAAATCAATTTCACGAAGTTCCGGACAGATGGTGTGTTCCACATTCCAGTATAAATTAGCCGCCTGGGCTGTCTCTACGGCTCTTAACAGGTCACTGGAATAAACCGCCTGGATCTTTTTAGGAAAAAGCCGCTCACCTAAAAGGGCTGCCTGACGGTAGCCCTCTTCACAAAGATCAACATTAACATTGCACAGGCGGCTGTTCTGCCGCCCATGACGGATGAGATATAATTTCATACGTATCGAGTCCTAGTTCTTAAAGCTGTGGATCGGTGCAGGAATCCGTCCGCCTCTTGTCACAAATTTCACAGGAGAATGTATTAACAGGAATGATCGGTGCATAACCTAAAAGGCCGCCAAATTCTGCTGTATCTCCTACTTTCTTTCCAATCACTGGGATCAGGCGGACTGCGGTAGTCTTCTGGTTGACCATACCAATGGCTGCCTCATCAGCAATGATACCTGCAATGGTAGTAGAAGGTGTATCTCCCGGGATGGCGATCATATCAAGACCTACGGAGCAGACACAGGTCATTGCCTCCAGTTTTTCAATGGTAAGAGCGCCAAGGCTTACAGCATCGATCATTCCCTGGTCTTCACTGACAGGAATAAAGGCACCGCTTAAACCGCCTACATAAGAAGATGCCATAACGCCGCCCTTCTTAACCTGGTCATTTAACATAGCAAGGGCTGCAGTAGTTCCAGGAGCGCCTACACGCTCTAAGCCGATCTCTTCCAGGATCTCGGCCACACTGTCGCCTACAGCAGGGGTCGGTGCTAAAGAAAGGTCAATGATACCAAATGGGATGCCCAGACGCTTGGATGCTTCCTGGGCTACCAGCTGTCCTACACGGGTGATCTTAAAGGCAGTCTTTTTAATGGTCTCGCAGAGAACTTCAAAGTTTTCGCCTCTTACTTTTTCAAGAGCCACTTTTACAACACCAGGGCCGCTGACACCTACGTTAATGATGGCATCTGCTTCTGTTACACCATGGAAAGCACCTGCCATAAATGGGTTATCATCTGGTGCATTGCAGAATACAACCAGCTTTGCGCAGCCTAAGGAGTCGTTATCCTTTGTAGCCTGGGCAGTTTCTGTTACAATGCGGCCCATTAATTCTACAGCGTCCATGTTAAGACCTGTTTTGGTAGAACCTACGTTAATAGAGCTGCATACACGGTCTGTAGTTGCCAAAGCTTCCGGGATAGAAAGGATCAGGTTTTTATCAGCTGTAGTCATTCCCTTGCTTACAAGAGCAGAATAACCGCCAATAAAGTTGACGCCTACTTCCTTTGCTGCCTTGTCCAGAGTCTTAGCAATGGTAACAAAATCTTCCGGCTTTTTGCAGGCAGAACCACCTACTAATGCAATAGGAGTAACAGAAATTCTTTTATTTACAATGGGAATACCAAAATCCCTTTCAATATCTTTTCCGGTGGAAACCAGATTTTTTGCCAGAGTGGTGATCTTTTTGTAGATCTTTTCGTTGACAGTATCCAGATCACTGTCTGCGCAGTCAAGAAGACTGATACCCATGGTAATGGTACGCACATCCAGCTTTTCGTGTTCGATCATATTGTTGGTTTCATTTACTTCGTAGATATTAATCATGACCTGTTTTTCCTTTCAGATGTTTATCGGCTTTATTCGTATGGGGATATCACCACCTGGTGACGTATATATTTAAATTCTGTGCATCTTTGTAAAGATCTCTTCTCTCTGATCTTTACGGTTACACCGATCTCTTCTCCCACTTTTTCCAGCTCATCTGCAACCTCTCCGAAGGTCTTTTCGATAGCAGACACATCTACGATCATCATCATGTTAAAATAATCCTGTACAATGGTCTGGGAGATATCCAGGATGTTTACATGGTTCTCTGCCAGATAAGTACATACCTTTGCGATAATTCCCACTGTGTCTTTTCCTACTACTGTGATGATTGCCTTACTCATTTTTCATTCTCCTCTTCTTTTTTTATACTCACGAACCCGCGCTTTCGCGCTTTACCGCCTGCTTACGCAGACAGTTCGTTCGTTACAAGCAAACTACTTCACTCATTTTATCTCTGGAGGCAACGGAAATGGAGAAATCCGATGCTCCATACGGGCAGTCCCCCTCGTCAATTTCCAGACGGACTGTCTCATAAGCCAGTTCCGCGTAATTATTTTCCTTGCTTAAATGGCCTAAGAAGATTTTTTTCAGATTATCATGAAGGATATTATTTAACAATCTCCCTGCATTTTCATTGACAAATGACCGTGATCCCCAAGGATACGGCGTTTTAAATAGTACGGATAAGGGCCGGTCTCCAGCATGCGCACATCATGGTTGGACTCCAATAAAATGGCATCCAGTTTCTGAAGGTGGTCGATCACATACTGATCAAAATGTCCCATATCCGTAGCTACAGCCACAGCTTTGGAACCATTTTCCACCCGGTAAGCTACAGGATTTACTGCGTCATGATCGATCTTAAAGGGCTTTACAGTCAGATCCCCTATCTGAAAATCCACATCCGGCTCTATAGGGGACAATAAACCGGTATCAAAGGTTCCCAATGTCTTGCAGGCTGCGATCTCGTCTAAAGTCTCTTTTGTCCCGTAAATAGGAAGATGATATTTTCTTGAAAGGACTCCCAACCCTTTAATATGGTCGGAATGTTCATGTGTCACCAGAATACCTGTTACATCAGAACCGGTCAGTCCGATGTCATTTAACCCTTCCTGGATCCGCTTGTTGCTGATACCTGCATCTACTAACAGATGGGTGTTGTCAGAACCTATGTAAATGCAATTGCCGCTGCTGCCGCTTGCTATGCTTACCATTCTCATGCTGTTTCGTTATCCTTCCCGCAAAGAAGTTTCTGTATCTGTAAAGAAGTTTCTTCTTCCGTTCCGCTGTTGTTGATCTCACAGTCTGTAAAGTTTCTGAATTCTTCTTCCGATGCCTGATTTGCCATGATCCCTGCGATCTTTTCGTCAGAATATCCCCGGCTTTCTTTCAGGCGTCTGATACGTTCTTCTCTTGATGTATAAAGATACCACATTTCGTCGCAGATGTCACGAAATTCTTTTGAAGGAATAGCAGCTTCTATGACCACCGACTGTCTGTTATATTCCTCTGCCTCTTTTTTCACTGCCTTCCACACAAGGGGATGGGTCAGACTGTCTACCTTTGCTCTTTTGGAAGGATCTTTAAAAATGATCTCTGCCATGGCGCTGCGGTTGATCTGTCCGTCCTCTAACAGGATCTTCGGGCCTAAAAAGGCGCATACCGCCTCATAAGCCTCTTTTCCCGGTTCCATAAGAGCTCTTGCAACAAGATCTGCCTGGATCACATGAAAACCATATTTTTCCTGAAGAATGGACAACACCGTACTTTTTCCGGCTCCTACGCCCCCGGTGAGACCGATCACCGGGTATTTTTTTCCTTTACATGTAAAATGTGTCTCTAACATATCATCTGTTCTGTCCTGGCACATAGTTCTGATCTGCTCCTTAATCGTATCCTATACGCTTATGATCCATTTTGCGTCAAACCAGGATGCTCCTGTTTTCGCGTCAACTTCCAGTGAAACCTTTAAATTTGCAGCATGTTTCATCTTGTCTGTAAGGATCTCTTTTACCTCTTCCACTTCATTTTCTGCAGTCTCGATCAGAAGTTCATCGTGGATCTGTAAAACAATGCGGGAGGAAAGCCCTCTCTTTCGCAGTTCCCTGTCTACTGCGATCATGGCGATCTTCATAATATCAGCTGCTGTTCCCTGGATCGGGGAATTCATTGCCACACGTTCCCCAAACTGGCGCTGCATAAAATTAGAGGACTTAAATTCCGGGATCGGACGGCGTCTGCCATAAAGAGTCGTCACATATCCCTGCTCTTTTCCCTGCTTTACCAAACTGTCCAGAAATTCCTTTACTTTCGGATAAGTCTCAAAATACCGTTCAATATATTCCTTTGCCTCTTTTCTGGAAATACTCAGATCCTCACTGAGGCCGAAAGCACTGATGCCGTATACAATACCAAAGTTTACTGCCTTTGCATTTCTTCTCTGAAGAGGGGTTACTTCCTCTAAAGGCACATGGAATACCTGGGATGCTGTAGTGGCATGGATATCCCTGGACTCCCTGTAAGCCTCGATCAGGCGCTCATCCCCGGACATATGGGCCAAAATACGCAGTTCGATCTGGGAATAATCGGCATCTGTAAAATATAGCCCTCTTTCGGGACAAATACCTTTCGTATCTGACGTCCCAGTTCCATACGCACCGGAATGTTCTGCAGGTTTGGCTCTGTACTGCTGATACGGCCCGTAGCTGTTATAGTTTGGTTAAATTTTCCATGGATACGGCCGTCTTCGCTGATATAAGCTGCAAGGCCTTCTGCATAGGTAGAATTTAACTTGGTCAGCTGGCGGTAATCCAGGATCTTCTGTACCACCGGATGCTCCGGAGCCAGTTTTTCCAGAACTTCCGCTGCTGTAGAATAACCTGTCTTGGTCTTCTTTCCACCTGGAAGCTGCATTTCACCAAACAGGATCTCTCCCAGCTGTTTCGGGGAATTGATATTAAATTCTTTTCCTGTTTCAGCATAGATCTCTGTTTCCAGTTTTTTGATCCCTACTTTTAGGGTATCTCCATATTCTTTTAACTTGTCCCTTTTTACAAGGACACCTTCCTGTTCCATATGCCACAAGCTGTAGATCAGAGGCATCTCGATCTCTGTATACAGCTTATACATTTCTTCCTGCTCCAAGCGGCTCTTTAAAGGCTCTGCAGCTTTCCAGGCAATATAGCCCATATAGCAGGCACAGGTTACCGCCTTTTCATCCCCTGTTTCTAACAGATCGCCCAGGTTTTCTTTTCCGATCAGGTCGCTTTTAGAAGGAATGGTCATGGAAAGATAATCTCTTGCCAGATCATCATAACCATAGGTATCTTTTAAAGGATTTAAAAGATAACCGGCAACGCCTGCGTCATAAACCGGTGCTTCGTCTGTAAGATTTAACAGAGGCAGCATGGATTTAAGATCCAGGACCCAGACAGAATGAACGGTGTCATTTTTACAGAGGTTTTGTACTTTTTCTGTCAGCCAGCTGTCTGTGATCTGAGACTCAGACACACGGATACAGTAGATTTCTTCCGGACCTGTGCAGATCGCAAGGGCTGTTACAGGAAGAAAGGCAGATTTTGCCTTTTTGCCGGAATGGACTGTTCCATCCGTATCAAAAGAGAAGGTCAGCTGTTCTGCTTCCTCCGAAACCTTTGCCCTGCTTCCGGTGATCAGCTGCAGACCTGTAACAGCGGCTTTTTCCGCTGCCTTAAAGATCTTTTCCGCCTCTTTTTTATCTGTAACTTCCTTAAATGACTTCTGTGGACCATTTTCCTTATCTTCCATGGAAGCAGAGTCAAAACGGTTTAAGATGGACTTAAATTCCATCCGTTTCATAAACTTAAAAGCTTCCGGTGTATAAAGATTGCCGATCAGAGCCTCTTCATAGGAAAATGGGATGGGACAGGTGATGCAGATCGTTGCCAGTTCCTTGCTCATCTGGGCCATGTCATAATACTCAGAAAGGGCTTTCTGGGCTCTTGGAGGCTTGATCTCATCTACATGGGCATAGGCATTTTCAATAGAACCATAGGATACGATCAGATTAGTCGCTGTCTTCTCGCCAATAGAAGGCACACCTGGGATATTATCAGAAGTATCTCCCATAAGAGCTTTTACATCAATAAATTCCGTTGGTGTTACCTGGTATTGTTCTTTTACATCTTCCGGATAATAATCATAGATCTGTGTGCTGCCTTTGCTGGTCTTGGGGATACGGATCTTAATGTGGGTATCCGCTAACTGCAAAAGATCCCGGTCGCCGGAAACAACAGATACTTCGATTCCTTCCGCCTGACATCTTTTTGCCACAGTTCCCAGGATATCGTCCGCTTCATATCCCTCCATTGTAAGGATAGGGATATTCATGGTCTGCAGTGCCTCCTTCATCAGAGGTACCTGTTCCCGCAGTTCTTCCGGCATCGGTTTTCTGGTGCCTTTGTATGCATCATACATCTTATGGCGGAACGTAGGCGCAGACAGGTCAAAGGCTACCGCCAGATGGTCTGCATTTTCTTCTTCCAATATCTTAAACATGATATTTAAAAAGCCATAGACTGCATTGGTATGAAGCCCTTCTGCATTGGTCAGATCCGGAACCCCATAAAAAGCCCGGTTTAAAATACTGTGTCCATCGATCAGTACCAGTTTATTGTCCATAATATAAAATCCTTTTCAATAATTTATTCTTAAAATCCAGTCTGGCTCCAGATACGGATCTGGACGATCAGTATCACAAATACAGACCAGAAACAAAGGGTATTTACTGCATAAATCGCATTTTGCAGAAGTTTCAGCGTGTGGATCCGCTGGCGGGAAAGCTCCAGTGCAGTTTCCAACGCACCTTTGATGTTGTAGCTTCCGGTACCTTCATCCAGCTGCCTGATACCCACATCTACTGTAAAGTATATCTCAAGTTCCTCCCGGCAATCCGGGCAATGATCAATATGTTCTACAAATGCTTTCAGTTCCTCATCTGTTATACTGCCATTGATATAAGGCATAACCAGACGCTCTGCCTCTCTGCAGGTCATGGCAGTCACCTCCTTTTGCAGCAAAACTGCTGTACGAAATAAAACATAATTCAGATATCATCATACACTAAAACGGGGCGGTTTTCAATGTATAGAAAAATGCTTAAATATTTTTTAAAATATTTTCTAAAAAGAAAAAAACCTTAGGAACAACGTATTCACGCTATTTCTAAGGTTTCTCCCTGCCAAGGGTGTAATGCCGGCGGCGGGACTTGAACCCGCACGCGGTTACCCGCAACAGATTTTGAGTCTGCATCGTCTGCCATTCCGACACGCCGGCATTTCTTCACAACGGAAATTATTTTACCATATAGTTCTTGTTTTGGCAAGTGGTTTTGCAAGTGGTTTTGGAATACCCGTCTTTAGGATTTAGCACTTTATTTTTTGAGAGTTAATGAAATATATTTTATCCTCAAGTCAGCATATTTGCTGGCTTTTTTCTTTGTTTTAAAAACTTGACAAATTTTCTTTTTTATACTTGCTTTTATGGTGCTATGGTGCTATACTATAAAAGGGTGACTTTTATGGCATATTTTCTTAAAAAAACTAACAACAAAAAAGGTACTTATCTTCAGATTTATTCAAGCTTTTACGATCCTGAACGCAGGCATACTGCCCACAAGGCTTATAAACCTATTGGTTATGTTCATGAGCTTCAGGCAAAGGGCATTGACGATCCTATCTCCTTCTACAAAGAAGAAGTTATCAGACTGAACCAGGAAGCAAATGCTGCAAAAGCCGCAAAAAAAGCGAAGCAGATTTCAGATGATTCGCCGGAAAAACTCATTGGCTATTTCCCGATGAAAAACATTAACGACAAGCTTTCTGTCAAAAAGTATATTGATCTCATGCAGACCGCTACTGACTTCCGCTTTAATGTTTTTGACATGATCTCTGCCCTTGTTTACGCAAGACTTGTCCAGCCATGTTCAAAATCAAAGACTTATGACGAAGTGATTCCAAAGCTTTTTGAATCCTACGATTTTTCTTTAAACCAGCTCTATGACGGGCTGGAGTATATCGGTTGCGAATACGAAAAGATCATTGAAATCTACAATCATCAGATCCAACAGATGTATCAGTTTGATACCTCTCATACTTACTTTGACTGCACTAACTTTTACTTTGAGATCGACAGGAAGATGATTTCCGGAAAAAAGGACCTTCCAAGGAAAACAGAAAAGAACCGATTGTTGGTCTGGGACTCCTGCTTGATGCAAATCAGATTCCCATCGGCATGAAGCTGTTTCCGGGCAATCAGAGTGAAAAGCCGGTGATCAGAAATATCATTGATGATTTGAAAAAGAACTCTGTGTCCGGCAGAACCATACAGATCGCCGACAAAGGGTTGAATTGTGCTGAAAATATCTTCCATGCGCTCAAAAATGGGGATGGATATATTTTCTCTAAGTCCGTAAAGATGCTTCCGGAAACGGAAAAGACCTGGGTACTGCTCCCTAATAATTACAGGGATGTAAAAAATGCTGCCGGGGAGACTTTGTATCGCATTAAGGAATGTGTAGATGAATTTGAATATAAATTTACCGAGTCTGAAACAGGCTCTTTAAAAAAGTTCCGGATCACAGAAAAAAGGATTGTTACTTTCAATCCAAAACTTGCCAAAAAACAGATCTACGAAATTAATAAAGAAGTTGAAAAAGCAAGGCTTCTGAAAGCTTCGCAGGCTAAAAAATCCGAGTATGGTGATTCTGCAAAATATGTCATTTTTACTGCTACAGATAAAAAGGGCAACGACACAGATGGTAAAGTAAAAGTCACCATGAATGAGGAACTCATTCAAAAATCCCTGGAGCTTGCCGGATACAACATGCTGGTCACTTCCGAGATTTCCATGAAAGATAAGGATGTCTACAATGCATACCACAATCTCTGGAGAATAGAAGAATCCTTCCGGATCATGAAGTCACAGCTGGATGCCAGACCGGTATACTTGCAAAACAGGATACCATTGTTGACATTTTTAATCTGCTATCTGGCCGTATTACTGACAAGATTACTGCAGTTCAAGATATTAAAAAATGGTTATAGTTCCGAAGAGCTGTTTGAATTCGTACGTGACTTCAGAGTTGCCAAAATATCAGACAGAAAATATATAAATCTATCGCATGGTACATCATTTATCAGGGAATTGTCAGAGCTGTGCAGCTTACCACTGACATCGTATTTTTTGAACGAAGGAGACATCAAAAAAATGCTAAGCCACAGGTTTTAATCCTTGGCTTAGCACCATGTTTTATACTTCAACTCCGAAAGTCAGGTACCATATAGTTCTTGTTTTGGCAAGTGGTTTTGCAAGTGGTTTTGGAATAAGTTCTGAATAAGAATGTTACAGTTCAGTCATGACAAAAATAGCGGCTGCCTCAAATTATCTGGCAACCGCTGTTTTTATTATTATGCATCTTTTCTCCTGCGTTTTGCAATGAGCAATACCAGGAGTGCCGCACTCATTACGGTGATCCCTGACATGATCTCGATGGAAGTAGAATTATCACCGGTTTTTGGGAGAATTCCTAATGGAACCAGTACATCCTCAATTGCTTTCACGATCGGATTTTCAGCTTTTGGAACATCATTGTCCGATACGTCTACAGACTCATTTGTCTGGGCTGCGTGACGTCCTGTGGTACTGGAACCACCGCCGCCTCCGCCACCACCACTCAGCCACCGCCTCCAGTGGAGTCTGTTTCATACTTCGGAAGGGATCTCACATCATATACCCAGGTATTCGTTTCTTCGTTTAATACCGGGAGTGTAGTCAGATACGGGCTTACAGTTACATTATCACCGGAAGCCTTGAACTGGCATACCAGATACAAACCGGATGAAAGTCCTGTAAACTGGATCTTTCCGGAAGCAGTTGCCTGTGTAGACAACGCTCCGATCTGATTATTTTTTATGAATTGTTCCAGAGTTTGTGCAGCTGACAGCACGCCGGTAGCAGTATGATCTCCTATATCAGCTCCGGAACCGGTAAATTCCTGAGACAGAGCATATGCTCCTTCTGCACCATTCCATTCACCTACTTTGTAAATGGAAATAGTTGCTTTTTTACTTTCCGCTTCCAGATCAATGGTCAGAGATACCTGTCTGGCCGTGTCGATACCTGCTGTTTCGCCTGCGAATGCACCCTGGCATACGCTCATGGTCATCAATATCACTGCCGCCAGAAAAGCTGCCATTTTATTTTTCTTCTTCATTCTTTTCATGGCTTCCTTCTTTCTTCTCTGCTTTGCTGTTCTGAGAGAGTTCCTTGTTTCTTTGGTCAGCGGTTTCTTCCGTTTTGCTGCTGGCTTTTCCTTCTTCTTTCCGGAAGGTGCCAGGATTCCAAGTAAGATTGCCACTCCAAATGCAGCTATGGCAAATAGAATCCATTGTCTTGTACCCAGTTTGCGTCCCTGCTCTTCCGCCGGTCTGTCACTGACTGCCGGTGCCGGTTTTAACGGAACCTTTTCTGCATATTTTTCATCATATGGGATCCGTGTTCCCCGGATCAGAAGCCGGTGACTGTTGATACCATAAGGAGTACAGGTGACCAGTGTCACATAATCTTTTCCCGGTTCAATGGAAAGTCCGTCTACCTCGGAAGGAAGTACAGTAACGATCTGATCGATCTGATATTCCAGGATCTCTCCTAATGTTTTCAGATAGAACACATCTCCTGTTTCCAGGCGGTCCAGATCCGTAAACAGCTTTGCTGAAGGAAGTCCTCTGTGTCCGGTGATGATCGCATGAGTGCTTTCACCGCCTACAGGAAGGGAAGAACCTTCGTAATGTCCTGCTGCTACCTGTAAGACGCCTTCGCTAGTACCATGATATACAGGAAGTTCTACTGCAATTCCCGGTATATTAATGATACTCATGATCCCCGAACCACCTGTGTTTAAAAGGTCTTCATAAGGACTGTCTTCCCGGTCTTTTTCTGTACTGGCTGCTTCACTGAGATTGCCAAACTGAGCAAGATATTCGTTGTAAGCCTGTGCGTCCTGCAGTTCTTTGGAATAATCCGCCTCCGGAAGTTCCTCTACTAACTTGTCGTAAGAAGCTATCGCCCGTGAGGAATGTCTCTCATTCACATACTCACTGACCGCAGGATAAAGGAGAATGGAAAGACCGATCAGGAAAATGATCACAAATATGATAGTTGAAATTCGTTTTCTCATCCGGTCTTTCCGCACCTCCTGGGTTTATGGTTACTTCATAAAACTTTTTTCACAATGTCTTTTATAAATCCATTATACGTGAATAGGATTTACGTGTCAATTAGTCATGCTTTCTGCTGCGTACTACGAAGAATACAGCGCCTGCCATTACTACGATACCTGCTGCGTAGAAGATTGTTGTACCGATGCCACCGGTGGATGGAAGGATTGTACCGGTAGAGTTGATAACCTGTACACCACCGCTTACATACTCTGTTCCATCAGTATTCAAGGTTGCATTGTTATCTGCATCTGCAACTACAACTTCTGTTGGAGTAGTTAATAAATTATAACCCTGTGGAGCTACTGTTTCCACTAAATAGTAAGTTCCATTTCCAAGACCTTTGATTTCAGTAACACCAGCTTCAATTTCTACACCAGTTTCGCCTTCTACAGCAAGACGGTATGTACCATCTGTTAATTTAACTACTGGAATTTCTTTGTTTTTTGCTGCATCTTCATATAATCTAAATTTAGCAAATTTATCGCCAGAAATTACTTTATTATTGGTATCTGTTTTTACAAGACCAAATTTATATGCATATACACTTACTTCATTTCCAGGAATATAGCTCTCAGAATAAGTAATATGGGCGCTATTCTGATTGCCTTCTGATCCGACAACTGTATCCGCACTTAATGTTGCATCATAAATAATTTCAACTTCGTCATTCTGATCTAACGCTTTTACAAAATCAGCAGATAACTTAACTTCAAATGTGCAACCTGTCTCTAAACCTGAGGTTGAAATTGTATACTTACTGCTATCAACAGCGTTTCCATTCTGCTCTACTTTAATAGAAGCGGCATCCAGAGTTAACTGAGCATCCATGGTATCATGTACTGTAATTTCTTTATCAGTACCTTTTCCATCAGTCACTTTAATCTTATAAGTAACTTTATCTCCAATAGATGCTGTTGTTGCATCAACTAAAGTTTCAACCCCCTCTGCTGTTGTAACAATCTTTTTAACAATGGAAGGAAGATCGTTCTTCTCACGTAATGTCTGTGATGAGTCTTTATTTACCAAAGAGCAAACAGATCCTGTTGTAGTATTTACAAAATAATATCCTGCACCTAAACTATCAAAAGATGCTACAACTTCACCGTTAACTTTAGAAGCAGTTACTGTCTCATCTGCGCTCTTGCCAGTGCTGTTTTCTGATAAGTAGGCTGCAAAATCTCCAGCCATTACCTCTGTCATGGTTGTTGTAGTTGTTACAACTAATACATTTGCATCATTAGCACTTGGAGTCAAAGTGAATAATTTCTGTCCAGATGCATATTCATATCCTTCAACAACAGATTTCCATGCACTGTCGGCAGACATTGTATACGCATAAGAGTCACCACTTGAAGTATAATCAAAAATCTTATACGCTTTGTAAGTTTCATTTTCAAATGCACCATTTACAGTGATACTTGCTGCCATTGCTGACATAGGCATTGCCATTGCTACTGTTGCTGCCATTAACATTCCCGCTACTTTTCTCATCTTTTTCATAATCATCTTTCCTTTCTTTTTAGAAAAATTCCCTTTGGATAATTAATTTTTATTATTTTTATACGCTGCGGGCGGGTGCCCCGCAGTGTTTATTACTATTGTTTTTACTGTGAAGTATTATTCTTCACGCTTGCGTTTCAATGTCAGACTTAACTGTATGCCTGCATATAACACGGATGTGATAATTACAGACCATCCAACGCGGCGGATATGATCAAGTCCGGAACCACCGGTATCTGGTAAGATAACTCCTGCATAGTTGACTATTACATATGGATTTGTTACACTATACGGATCTAAACTTGTTTCAATCGTATATTTTAACTGTGAGTTATCCTTATCATATACAATCGTTATTTTATTGGTTCAGATTTTAAGGTAAATCCTGTACTGGTTGCGGTTTCTACAAGGTAATATGTCTTTCCGTCTTGTAAATTCTTTAAAGAAATAAGACCATCTATACCAGGTGTGATATTTTCAGATATACGAGCGTTTAAATCAATTTCACCACTTGCAGTTGCTTGATATAATGAAAACTTAACCTTTAACATATTACCACTTGCGTTTTCACCGTTAGTCTTTTTAAATACTTTCTTTAAAACAATATTTCCTGACTCCGGTATATACCGTCCATAATACCAGGTTGGATTTTCTGTAACTGTTCCTGCAAAAGTTGTTTTAATTGTACACGCTTCGTCTTCATACCATCCATCAAACTTATATTTAATATCATTATAAGTTTTATCACCAACAATATCCGCTGATGTAGGTTTTAACTTTTCAATTTCTGACTCTTTTATTCCCTGATCAACTGTCCATGTATAACCTTCTAATGCGTTAAACGTTGTCGAGTCCGGATACTTGACCTTATAACCTACCGTTATTTTATTGGTGGTATTAAGCACTATGATATAATCTCTATGAAACGTATTGGTTCCTGCGTCAACTTTTGAATTGTAATCGTTATAGCCTGCGTTCGCACCATTTGATACGATATTACGCATTAACTCTAATGTATAATATCCTTTTTCTCCTACATGTTCACTGCCAGGTGCTGCATACTTATATGTGGTACTTCCCTGTACTCCTGCTTTCGGATATGTAATATCCGGAAATTCTGGAGTCTGATTTGGATAAGCTATTGTAACAGTGCTATTATCAATTCGCGTATCCGCAGTATATTGGCTAGGTGCCTCTAAGTACTCACCATCAATACCACCTACACCCAAACCAAACCAGCGTGTATTAGGATCTGTTTTATCATCCGCATTTTTTCCTGGGATCAATGCGTAAAAATATAATTTGTATCCTGATACTGTTACATTGAATGTTTCTGTATAATACCACCCATTATTATAATAACCATGGGTAACGGTTGCAGTACCTTTTGATACTCCTGTAATACTTGCGGAAGAACCATTGCCCTTTACAGTTACAACACCAGTGTTATTAGAGCGCCAAGAAGTATAATCAGAACTTTCGTCACCTGCTGTACCTGTAATTGTCTTAGTTTCTCCAGCAATCAAGCTTACATTCTGCGTTGCCTGAACAGCTATTCCGTTTTCAGCTAATAATGCAATAACGGTAAAATGTCTCGCCTCAAACTCCACTGCCTCCACAGAAGCTTCGCCTGCAACATCAATACTCTCTGCCTTCTGCATTGATCTGGATATTGTCTGGGGTAATGTTGTCTACCACCGGCATTTCTTCGGTTCCGCCTAAGGCAGCTTCTACGGTTTCTGTTGGTGTTTCCAGAGTTGCTACCTGGAGGGTATCGGCTTCTTTACTGAGCTGTTCAATGCGTTCGCCGGAGAATTTCACATTTACGTGATGGCTCTGGCCCCAGTCATTGTTCAGCTTTTTGCCGTCCAGCATAAGATTGATATCGTATGCGATCACAGCTGTTACATTTGTATCAGCTTCTTCGTCACTGGCTGTTTTCTCGATCACAGCTTCCTGAACCTGATCTGTTACTTCTGTAACTGTAAGTTCGGTTCCTTCCGGAATGATACCTTCTTCTGCTGTAACCGTTACGGTCACGCCGTTTACTGTTTTAGCCTGGTTGAATGCCGGATGTGTACCCGGTACGATCTCCTCTAAGAAGATCTCTACTTCCTGATCCTCTAAAACTTCCGGGATCGTATAGTAGACAGCTTCGTCAGCTCTTTCTGCATTGGACGGGCTGGCGATGTTTTCCGGATCGGTCTCTTCCAGTTCCACACCGTTTGCAGTGACTTCTGTTATCTTATAACCTGTCTGCGGGATCACACCAAAGGTTACTTCTGCGCCGTCTCTTGTAAGTTTTGGTGCTTTTACAAGTTCTGCGCTGCCTACAGGATCGATCATGTAATTGATGATGTGTCCCTGGCTTTCCAGTTCATCTTTGTCAAATCCCATATCAGAAAGCTTTGCGGTGAAAGCTCTTGCTGTTATTGTCTGATCTAATGCTACCAGGTTGTAAGTCTCACCTTTTAATACTCCGACACGTTCAAATCCAGGTTCTGTTTCTGTCTCTTCTACTGCCCCCGGCAGATCAGAAAGTTTTGTATCATCTGCAGCTGTTGTTTCTTCTGTTTCAGGCTGTGCAGCTGCTCCTGTTTCTGTTGTGCCGGTATTATCTTTGCTTTCTGCTGCTGTTGTCTCTTCTGGTGTTTCCTGCGGAAGAGTTTCATCAGCAGTGGTTTCTTTAGGTGTTGTTTCCTCTGGTACAGGATCGGTCTCCGGTTCCGTTTCCTTTTCAGTTTCTTCTTCTGTTGGTGCCTCTGTTTCCTCTTCCGTCTCTTCCTGCATTGTATCTGTCAGGAAAATTCTGGAATGGATAGAAATGGAAGCAACTGTATCAGATGAACTGCTGTTGTCTGTATCGTCTGCTGTATCACCGGCATCCTCGGAAGAGTCACCGTTGTCGGATGCTTCTTCTCCCTGGTCCTCATTATCGGAACCAGTATCTTCTGAATTTTCATTATCAGAAGTATTTTCTTCCTGGTTCTCGTCCGGAGTGTTTTCAGAGGCATCATTCTCATCTTCTGTATCCGGATTTTCCTCATTGTCAGATCCGTTGTTTTCTGTGTTGGAATTATCTGCGCCAGAACCATCTTCGTGAGATTTATCCTCATCATCATTTTTTCCTGCATCAGAAGCTTCCGGCTCTTTTACTTCTTCTGTTTCGGAGTCAACCTGTGAGTTTTTTTCTCCATCATCAGTTGGTTCCTGATCTGTTCCTGGAACTTCTTCTGCTGTCTCAGTTTCTGAAGGATCAATTCCCGGTTCTGTTTTTGTTCCGGAGCTGCTGCTGTTACCGCTGTTATGGCTGCCGCTGTTTTCTTTCTTTTCAAATGCAGTCATATAAGATTTCAGGCTGCAGATACCGGAAATGTATCCGTCAATATTTACCCTGCCTGCTACTGTTTCTTCTCCTCCGTTTGTATAAAGGAAGATCAGTGTTTCTTCTCCGGTCAGTGCGTAGGAGTCTGGATCTGCATCAGGACTGATCCGAAGGAAGATCCGAAGTTCGATATCGTCCAGATAATATTCTCTCATAATCCGGAAAGATCTCATAGAGAGTACCGTCTGCTGCGAACAGTTCTTCGTATTCTTTTAATAACGAAGAGTCTTTCGTATAGAAGTCTAATGGTTCCTCGACGATGTTTCCTTCCTCCAGGGCTTCTTCTGCTGCCCGTTGGAGTTCATCCGCATGAATTCGGAATTCTTCTTTTTTCTGCCCTGCAAATACATTGAGTAGTGGGTTGCTCATATTGCTGAATACAATGGCAAATAACAGTACATATGTAACAACCACCTTTATATACTTACGAGGCAACACAGCGTGTCTTCTGCTTTTCGCTTTGCGTAGCTGATTCATACAACTCCCTCCTCAATAATATATGTTCAACTGTCTGACAATTACCTCTTCTCTTGTTGTATTTATGGTATCATTTTCCTTATCACGGTTTTTATCACAAGTTACAAAAAAAGTGCCATTTTTGAAGAAATATTTTAATTTTAAAAAATAGGCTTCGCCTATTCAACTCCCTGCCCCTCAATCTTGAGGGGTTAGGGGTTTTTTCTAAAATCTATCTCATAATAGTCTTATGAATATCTTGCAGAAAATTTTTACAGACCATTATGAAGAAATAAAATATACTCTCCATCCCAGAGACACCGAAATGGAAAATATCGAAAAGATGATCCATTGTGGGGATCCTTCCTTTGGCGGTGCCATGTATCATTGCCCCATTGTGGCAACTTTAAATATGTCCCTTTCCACTGTCACAGTCGGTTTTGCCCTTCTTGTGGAAACAAATACAGCATGGAACGCACCACTTCTATGACTTTCAAACTCATCAACGTTAAGCATCGCCATTGCGTCTTTACCATTGATGAAAATCTCAGGGATTTTTTCCTAAAAGAACGCTCCCTTTTGGATTGCCTGTTCCATTCCGTTGCCAGTGTCATTTCCCGCATGTTTTTTGAACTTAACAAATCAAAAATTTTACGCCTGGTTTTATCATGGTCTTACATACCTTCGGACGGGATCTGAAATGGAATCCTCATATCCACTGCCTTATTTCTGAAGGCGGTCTCAGTGATGACGGCCTTTGGCGAAATATCCATCACTTCAATTACTCTTTTACGTTCTGCTTTCCGTACCGCTCTCCTTAATGAGATGCACCAACGGCTGGGCGATCCTTTCAAACAGATCAAATCCCTCTGTTATTCTTCTCATAAGAAGGGATTTTACGTTTATGCCAAGCCTTCCTCTTGTGGTCCTGAGACTGCCATCAAATATATCGGACGCTATCTGGGGCGTCCTGTGATCGCCACTTCCAGGATCGACAAATATGATGGTTCTATGGTCACTTTTCATTACAATCGACACGAAGATGATAAATATATACAGGAAACGATCCCGGTTATGGACTTCATCAAACGTCTGATCCGGCATATCCCTGAGAAACATTTTAAAATGATCCGCTATGGCGGCTTGTATGCACGTCACCGCAAAACAGACCAGCAGCTCCATAAAGTCATTTCCAAACAGAAACGTCCCATTCTACGCAACTTTAACCATTGGCGGAATGCTATTCTTTCTTCTTTTGGTTATGATCCCCTGGAATGTCCCATCTGCAGGCATAAAATGGAGTTTTTGGAACTTTATTTTAACCATCAGCGTCTTTCCCTCGAAGAATTATATGAGAGATCTATGTCCCGATCTCGCGGAAAGCGTTCTTCTGCATAACTTTCTCTGTTTTTATGGTATAATTCCCTCATAGGAGGGCATTGCAATGAAAACAGATGTTGAGGCGCTGCGTAAAAAATACATGGATAATCCTCCAGAAGGACTTACTTCCACGGACATTCGCCATATGAGCGAGGAAGACCTGCTGGATATGGATTATTTTCTAAATGATGACGATCTTGATGAAGAATTTGGTGAGGAAGGTTTTTATCTTTTTTAATCCCTAGATCGTCTATTTGTGTTGCCCGCCTACCGGCGGGCATTTTTAATTCAAAAGAGCGCCGGCGGCGGTCTTTCCTATAAAGTAAAAAATAGGCTTCGCCTATTCAACTCCCCTGCCCCTCAATCTTGAGGGGTTAGGGGTTTCTTTTTTCTAAAATCTATCTCATAATAGTCTTATGAATATCTTGCAGAAAATTTTTACAGACCATTATGAAGAAATAAAATATACTCTCCATCCCAGAGACACCGAAATGGAAAATATCGAAAGATGATCCATTGTGGGGATCCTTCCTTTGGCGGTGCCATGTATCATTGCCCCATTGTGGCAACTTTAAATATGTCCCTTTCCACTGTCACAGTCGGTTTTGCCCTTCTTGTGGAAACAAATACAGCATGGAACGCACCACTTCTATGACTTTCAAACTCATCAACGTTAAGCATCGCCATTGCGTCTTTACCATTGATGAAAATCTCAGGGATTTTTTCCTAAAAGAACGCTCCCTTTTGGATTGCCTGTTCCATTCCGTTGCCAGTGTCATTTCCCGCATGTTTTTTGAACTTAACAAATCAAAAAATTTTACGCCTGGTTTTATCATGGTCTTACATACCTTCGGACGGGATCTGAAATGGAATCCTCATATCCACTGCCTTATTTCTGAAGGCGGTCTCAGTGATGACGGCCTTTGGCGAAATATCCATCACTTCAATTACTCTTTTTTACGTTCTGCTTTCCGTACCGCTCTCCTTAATGAGATGCACCAACGGCTGGGCGATCCTTTCAAACAGATCAAATCCCTCTGTTATTCTTCTCATAAGAAGGGATTTTACGTTTATGCCAAGCCTTCCTCTTGTGGTCCTGAGACTGCCATCAAATATATCGGACGCTATCTGGGGCGTCCTGTGATCGCCACTTCCAGGATCGACAAATATGATGGTTCTATGGTCACTTTTCATTACAATCGACACGAAGATGATAAATATATACAGGAAACGATCCCGGTTATGGACTTCATCAAACGTCTGATCCGGCATATCCCTGAGAAACATTTTAAAATGATCCGCTATGGCGGCTTGTATGCACGCCACCGCAAAACAGACCAGCAGCTCCATAAAGTCATTTCCAAACAGAAACGTCCCATTCTACGCAACTTTAACCATTGGCGGAATGCTATTCTTTCTTCTTTTGGTTATGATCCCTGGAATGTCCCATCTGCAGGCATAAAATGGAGTTTTTGGAACTTTATTTTAACCATCAGCGTCTTTCCCTCGAAGAATTATATGAGAGATCTATGTCCCGATCTCGCGGAAAGCGTTCTTCTGCATAACTTTCTCTGTTTTTATGGTATAATTCCCTCATAGGAGGGCATTGCAATGAAAACAGATGTTGAGGCGCTGCGTAAAAAATACATGGATAATCCTCCAGAAGGACTTACTTCCACGGACATTCGCCATATGAGCGAGGAAGACCTGCTGGATATGGATTATTTTCTAAATGATGACGATCTTGATGAAGAATTTGGTGAGGAAGGTTTTTATCTTTTTTAATCCCTAGATCGTCTATTTGTGTTGCCCGCCTACCGGCGGGCATTTTAATTCAAAAGAGCGGGCGGCGTCTTTCCTATAAAGTAAAAATATCCCAGGCAGAGTTTAATCTGTCTGAGATATCTGTTGGACAATATGAACAATTATATTATTCCTGATACATAGGAGTGATCTGATAGTCAATATCCCTGCGATTTCCGCCAAGTTCTTCGTAAACTTTGGCGATCCGGTTAAAGACGATCTTTCCATTTTCCTTTTTAGTATGATTTAGTATGATCAGAAATCTTGATGTATTATACTGCGTAAATATATCACCATAACGCAGCGTCTGTTTGATCGCCTGTAAAAGAAGGGCGCTTTTTCGCTGCAACTGCCTTTTGTACAGTTTCTTCCTATTTTCAATGGTTCACTGCATCAGGCAGGAAACAACCTCTATACGGGCACCAAGTCTTAAGATGGAACAGTACACATCCATAAAGTTTGGATATGGGCACTCATATACCTGTTCTTCACTTTTCTTGGCTACTTCCAGAAAGCTTACCTGGATATCGTCAAGATCCTCATAACCACCTTTTAAGTACTGGCTGATCTTGCGGGAACGCTTTAACATCTCTTCGGAAACAGGCAGATCCGAAACTTCTGTATAGATCCGGACCGCTTTTTCATATGTTTTATATGCTTTCTCATACTCTCCTAAAGCGATCAGCGCATCCAGCTGCCCTAACTGCCATTCCTCGTAAGTCTCTATTCCCAATGCAGTTGTATACAGGGTATACAGATCTTCCCAGCGTTCTTTTTCTTTTAATATATCCGCGATCTGGTTGGTACAGTCACGATACAGTTCTTTATAATGAAGATTCTCAGGAATAGCCCATTCTTCAATGGAATTGCTGGCAAGCAGCGGTCCTCTGTAGAGAAGCCAGGCTTCCTGAAGTATATGAAGTTTATCATCATCTTCTGCATCCCGGCTTTCTTCTAACAGCCGTTTGAATTCCACAGTATCTACCTGAACAGGTATATCTTCTTTCCACACACAGTTTCCATTTTCAATGGCGATATATTCGTCACCTGGAACCCCCGCATCCGTGAGCATTTTTCTCAGACGATAGATCGCATTGTTGACACTGTTGTTCCGGTTATTGAACTCTCCTGATTTATAAATGTCCGCCATTAATTTTTCCTTGGATATCTGAAATCCCGGACTGATCATCAGAAGCTGGAACAGCTGTGCCTGGCGGCCGGTAGATGTACGTCCCATGTACACCTTTTTGTCTCCGTACCACACAGAAAACTCTCCTAATAAATTAACATATAACTTCTTCTCTCCCACATCAACAGCCCCTTTGCTTTTGTTCACACCCAATTACAAATGTAGCACAAGGGGTATTTATTTTCAATATTCATTTATGGATTTGATTATTTTGATCATTTCTATTTTGCAGATAAAAACATTCCACCAGACCTTTTTCCAACCGATCACATTTTCATTTCCTGTTCTGTCAGCCTGCCGTTAAAGTACATACAGGCAATATCCATAGGTACGCTGCCTACTGCTGCAACCAGTTCTAAATATGTCATTTTACAGTCCCTCCCGTTTTCATCCTGCGTGACATAACCTTTTTGACACGCTCTTATACTATATGAAAGGAAATGAAAATATATTCCTGTTATCCTTCATGAATTTGTAAGTATTTCTTTATACAGAGTCCATAAAAGCAGAGTAATATATAATAAGGAAGAAATACTATACGAGGAGGAAATAATTATGGATACAACCAAAAAGATCATTATCGGTGCCATAGGTGCTGCTGTTGTGGTCGGCGCAGTTTCCATCGGTCTTATCTTTGGTCTCGCTCCGGCGGATACGGATCTGTCTACCATACATACCCAGGAAGCTACCAGTGTCCCGGAAGCAACAGAACCTGCAACTGTGGAGGAAAGTTCTTCTGTTCAGGAAAGTGAGACTGTTAAAGAAGGAACTACAGGTATCAGCGTACAGCTTGAGACTTATTCTTCCGGAAATATTTCCATTCAATATCCGGTGGTAAGCCAGATGAACGACAGCGCAAAACAGGACAATGTAAATGAACTTTTAAAGACCAATGCCCTTTCCATTATTCAGGCAAACGATCTGGATGAAACCGCAGATACTCTTACTGTAAAATGCGAAGTCATATCTGCAGACCGGAAGCGTCTCACTGCTGTTTACAAAGGAGACCGCATGAGTAATGGAGCTGCTTATCCTGTCAGTGTTTTTTATACCAACACAGTGGATCTGAACCAGGTAAGAAATCTTGGGCTTTCTGATTACACAGATGGCTACACTATGGCCGGTTATGTTTTAAGTGATGATGTGGAATTTGTAGGTATAACCCAGGATCAGAAGGAAGCTTTTTTAGAGTATCGTGACAGTTTGGATCTGGATATCCTTACAGAGGTATTTAACGGAGCCGACTTTCCGCTGGCATCTGATACTGTATGGCCGGAATCCTTCAGCTATGAAAACCACGGAACTATCTGCTTTTCCGTTCCGGTCCCCCACGCTTTGGGAGATTATGTGATCGTTGCATTTGATCCTTCTACCAAGTAATTAACGTTGCCATTATCCACGCTATCAGTTATAATAGGAAACAGAAAAGACAGACAAGTATCTGTGTCTTATACAACACGAATAAGGAGCAGCAAAAAACTATGGAAAATGTAATTGTTTTTGATCACCCATTGATCCAGCACAAGATCTCTATTTTAAGAAAGAAAAGCACCGGTACAAATGAATTCCGCGCTTTGATCGAAGAGATCGCCATGCTGATGGGATACGAAGCTTTAAGAGATCTTCCTCTGGAAGATGTAGAAGTTGAGACACCAATCGAGACCTGTATGACACCTATGATCGCAGGCCGTAAGCTGGCAGTTGTGCCGATCTTAAGAGCAGGTCTTGGTATGGTAAACGGTATCCTGGCACTGGTTCCAAGTGCTAAGGTCGGACATATCGGTCTTTACAGAGATGAGGAGACACATGAGCCTCATGAATATTACTGCAAACTTCCGGATCCGATCGAGGAACGTACCATTGTTGTTACTGACCCAATGCTGGCAACCGGTGGATCTGCTGTTGCAGCTGTTAATTTCATCAAGCAGCACGGTGGAAAGAAGATCAAATTTATGGCCATCATCGCAGCACCGGAAGGTCTTAAGAAACTGCAGGAAGCACATCCGGACATTCAGATTTATGTTGGACATTTAGACAGATGTTTAAATGAAAATGCGTATATCTGCCCAGGTCTTGGAGATGCGGGAGATCGTATCTTCGGAACAAAATAGGACGTAAAAAATTAACCCCCGCTGGTTAGCGGGGGTTTTATTATATATTCTTCACTCACGAACCACGCGCTTACGCGCTCCACTGCCCGCTTTCGCGGGCGGTTCGTTCGTTAATGGCTTGCAAAAAACAAATGTCTGCTACCGCAGCCGCTTGTTTTTTGCTGCGCACATTACGTTATTTCACAACCTTTGGCTTTCTGGTTGCTCTCTTCTTTGGTGCCGGAGCTTCTTCACGGTTTTCCTTTGCTACGATATTGTCCTGGCTCTTGTAGATGGAGTGAGCAGCAACACAGCCTCTTACGCTGGATAATGGGTAGATGTTGCTTTCCTTACCTACAACAGTTCCTGGATTAAGAACACTGTTGCAGCCTACTTCTACGCCATCACCAAGGATCGCGCCAAATTTCTTAAATCCGGTAGCTACGTCCTTATCTTCTGCGTGTACTACAACTAAAGACTTGTCAGACTTTACATTGGAAGTAACTGCGCCTGCGCCCATATGAGCCTTATATCCAAGTACGGAGTCACCAACATAGTTAAAGTGTGGGATCTGTGCTTCGTCAAAGATCAGAGCATTCTTTAATTCACAGGAGTTGCCTACAACAGCGCCAGCGCCGATGATAACATTTCCTCTTAAGAATGCGCTGTGACGTACATTTGCGCCTTCACAGATGATCATAGGACCAGCCATCATAATGGTAGGTGCTACTTTTGCGCTCTTGTGTACCCAGATATCAGTGCCGATCTTGCGGTATTCATTTTCCGGAAGAAGAGGTCCTAAAGAACGGATGAAATCACCGATCTCCGGAAGTACTTCCCAGGCATAAGTATGATTATCAAAAATTCTCTCAGCAATTGTATGGCTTGTATCAAACAGCTCTTTAATTTTCATTTCCTTCAGTTTCATTGTAATCAGTTCTCCTTTTTTGTTTTGTAAAAGGCGGCAGCCGCGTCAAAAAGTCCCCGCATATCATACTGGTTATTCAATCTGGTCACGTTTACAGTGCGCATTGCAACAAAACGTTCCAGTTTTTCCATGTATTCATCCGATGTAATGGAACCTTCCGCCACATAAGTCAGACCTTTTTCCCAGCTAGCAGTCAGCTCAGGATTTAATAACTGCCTGATGGAGTGGTCCACCACTTCATAAACCATCTCTCCCAACAGAGACGGGGTTATCACCTGGGTCTTCTGATTTAAACTCAGATATTTGATACTGACCAGTTTTTTCAGTATCTCCGCTCTGGTGGCACTGGTGCCGATGCCGCTGCCCTTGATCTGGGCCCGCAGCTCCTCATCTTCGATCAGCTGGCCGGCATTTTCCATAGCCAGGATCATGGAACCGGAGGTATATCTTTTTGGTGGAGAAGTCTCTCCTTCCTTCACCTTCAGATCCGCTATAGTAAGTATATCATTTTTTTTCAAATCTGCAAGCACCTGTAACAGCAGAGTTCGGTCAACTTTCGGAATTTCCGCGTTTTTTTCATCTGTTTGTGCAGAATTTCCCTCTTTCTCATCAGAAAAGGTCTCCTGGATGCTGCTTTTCTTTGCCAGGTTCACATCTGCCACCTTTAAATAACCAGGTTCTGACAGCACTTTAAAGCTTGCAAAAAACTGTTCTTTTTTCCGTTCCAGTACCAGACTGTATTTCTGGTAAATGGCAGCCGGATAAAAAATGCTTAAAAACCGGCGGCAGACTACCTGATAGACCTTTTCAGATAACGGGGACAGTCCGCGCAAGTTTCCCATTCCCTGTCCTGTAGGAATGATGGCATAATGGTCTGTGATCTGCTTGTCATTGACATAACGGGTCTTTGCGATCCCTTTAAAACTTCCAAGATTCATTGCTTCTTTTGCAAAACCTGCCATTGGTTCATAGCGCATGAGACCGTTAATATTTTTATAGATCTCCTTTGCAACAGCTGTTGAAAGGACTCTGGCATCAGTTCTCGGATATGTGACCAGCTTTTTCTCATACAGTTCCTGGACCACTTTCAAAGTCTCATCCGGGCTTATTTTAAACATTTTGGAACAGTCATTCTGAAGTTCCGCCAGGTTATAAAGAAGCGGCGGATTTTTCGTTTCTTTCTTCTTTTCTTTGGAAAGGACTTTTGCCTCTAAAGGCGGCTCTTCTTTTAAATAGGCGATCAGCTCTTCTGCTTTCTCCCTTTCTTTAAAACCATTTTCTTTATAAAGATAGGGCGTTCCAAAATATTTAGAGCCTTCTACCGCCTTCCACTCTGCGTCTAACAGCACAGGTGTACCGTCTTTTGCAGTTGCCTGAAAGCTTCCAAGAACACGGTAGAACGGGGTTTTTACAAAGTTTCGTATTTCCCGCTCCCTGCGGACTACCATTCCCAGGACACAGGTCATAACACGGCCTACGGAAAGGACTGTAAATTTTGTTCCCAGATACTGAGACATAGACGGCCCGTAGCGCAGGGTCAGTACTCTGGAAAAATTGATACCCATAAGGTAATCTTCTTTGGCTCTTAAGTAAGCAGAGGCAGAAAGGTTGTCATATTCAGACTCATCTTTTGCTTCCCGGATCCCGCGAAGGATCTCCTCTTCGGTCTGGGAGTCGATCCACACACGCTTCTGGTGCTTGTCCTTTACACCAGCCATCTGGGCTACCAGACGGTAAATATACTCTCCTTCCCGTCCGGAGTCGGTGCAGACATAAATAGTATCTACATCCGGCCTTGTAAGAAGTCCTTTTACAATGGAAAACTGCTTTTCCACACTTGGTATTACTTCATATTTGAATTCTTTTGGCAGAAAAGGAAGTGTATTCAGACTCCAGCGCTTGTATTTCATATCGTAGGCTTCCGGGTAACTCATGGTCACCAGATGTCCCACGCACCAGGTGACGATCGCCTCATCTGACTCGATATAGCCGTCTCCGCGACGTCCCCGTATTTTCAATGCATCTGCAAACTGCTGGGCTACACTGGGCTTTTCCGCAATGTATAATGATTTTGACATTTGATTCCTCATTATTTAAAGACATATTTTATAAGTATACCATTTTTTCAGGGCTCTTGCAAGAAGTTATAAAGGACAGTCCAAAGCCATTTTCCAGCAATAGACTGTCCTTTTTGTACTGTATATTTTGAAGATCTGCCTGTTTAGCAGTATCCGTCTGACCCTATTCTGCGTAGAACTTATAAATGGTAGTTGTCTTATAAGTATCTCCTGCTTTTAAGATCGGTGACGGGAAGTTTGGCTTATGGCAGGCATCTGGATAGTACTGTGTCTCAAAGCAGAACGCATGGCGTCTGTCATAGTGGGCACCGCCTTTTCCAAGGCGCTCATCTTTTAAGAAGTTTGCAGTATAAAACTGCATTCCGGGAAGATCTGTGTATGCTTCCATCACACGGCCGCTTGCTGGATCTTTTGCCTTACCTGCAATGCCAAGAACGCCTGCTTCATGGTTTAATACCCAGTTGTGGTCATAGCCATGTCCAAGGATCAGAGCCTCAAAATCAGCTTCAATGTCCTGTCCGATCGGTTTCATCTTTGTAAAATCCATAGGAGTTCCTGCTACCGGAAGAATCTCTCCTGTTGGGATGGAAACCGCGTCTGCAGGTGTGTATGTATCAGCTGCAAGCCATACCTGCTGATCCATTACAGGACCGCTGTTATGTCCGGCCAGGTTGAAATAGCAATGGTTGGTAAAGTTAGCTACTGTGTCTGCATCTGCAACCATGTTGTAATCGATTTTAAGCAGCTGTCCTCTGTTAAGGTATAGCTGATGCGGATCTTTGCATTTCCAGGGTATCCCTGATCTCCGTCCGGGCTGTTTAAGAAGAAGTCCAGGCGGCTGCCTTCTGCTGTCTCATATGCCCAGCTTTCCCATAAACGGCTGTGATACAGATCCGGACCACTGTGCAGGTTGTTAGGACCATTGTTTGCCTCTAATTTATAATCTTTTCCGTCAATGGTGATCACTGCGTTTCCAATACGGTTTGCATTTCTGCCGATGGGGGCGCCAAAATGAGGTGTATTTGCCTGATAGCTTGCAAGATCGTCATAGCCTAAGATCACATCTGCCATGTTGCCATCACGGTCCGGAACCAGCATTTTGGTCCAGGTTGCCCCAAGTTCAATAAACGACGCGCTGACACCGCTTTTGTTGGTCAGTGTGTACTCGTATACCTTTTCCCCGGAAGGCATAACACCAAATTCTTTTTTCTGAATAGCCATAAGAAAACCTCCTTATAATTAATCTGTAACTAATCCAATGTCCCCCCGGCAAAATACCAGGAGGACAAAACATACTTCTTATACTTATTATTTAGCTGCGATATATCCCTTAGCTGTAAGAAGTTCTGCACACAGAACTGCACCGCCTGCTGCACCTCTTACGGTGTTGTGGGAAAGTCCTACAAATTTGTAGTCATATACGGTATCTTCTCTTAAACGGCCTACAGAGATGCCCATACCATGTTCAAAATCTACATCCAGGCTTACCTGTGGACGGTTGTCTTCTTCCAGATACTGGATGAACTGCTTTGGAGCACTTGGAAGTTCCAGTTCCTGAGGAATGCCCTTGAAGTTTACTAACTTCTCGATCAGCTGTTCCTTGGTTGGTTTCTTTTTAAACTTAACAAATACAGCTGCTGTATGTCCGTTTAATACAGGAACACGGATGCACTGGCAGGTGATCACAGGGCTTTCTGCCTTTACGATCACACCGTTTTCAATGTGGCCCCAGATACGCAGTGGCTCCTGCTCGCTCTTTTCTTCTTCTCCGCCGATGTATGGGATGATGTTTCCTTCCATTTCAGGCCAGTCCTTAAAGGTCTTTCCCGCGCCGGAGATTGCCTGGTAGGTAGTTGCAACTACTTCATATGGTTCAAATTCTTTCCAGGCAGTAAGTACCGGTGCATAGCTCTGAATGGAGCAGTTTGGCTTTACTGCGATGAAGCCTCTGGTAGTTCCCAGACGCTTTTTTTTTTTTTTTATCACATCAAAATGTTCTGGGTTTACCTCCGGAACGACCATAGGAACGTCTGGAGTCCAACGATGTGCGCTGTTGTTGGAAACAACCGGTGTTTCTGTCTTTGCGTATTCCTCTTCAATGGCACGGATCTCTTCCTTGGTCATATCTACTGCACTGAATACGAAGTCTACACTGGCAGCTACTTTCTCTACTTCGTTTACGTTCATAACAACCAGCTTCTTTACAGCTTCCGGCATAGGAGTGGTCATTTTCCAGCGGTCACCTACTGCTTCTTCGTAGGTCTTTCCTGCTGATCTTGGGCTGGCAGCTACTGTAACTACCTCATACCATGGGTGATTTTCCAGCAGAGAGATAAATCTCTGTCCTACCATACCTGTTGCACCTAAGATACCAACTCTTAATTTCTTTTCCATAGTTCCTCTCCTCATCTTCCGCAGGGCTTTGGGGCAGCCGCTGCTTTCGTTTTTGCCCCGTATCGGGGAGTCTTTCCTTATACTATAACAAAGTCGGGAAAAATGCAACTAAAAATTCGTCTTTTGCGCACATTTGTATTTATATCGCGGACATGGCTTTATTTTTGTTTGTCAGAAGTTTAGTTCAAACGGACTTTACTGCCTTTTCCATCTCTTTTTGCCAGTTTCAACCTGTTTAAATGAACTTCTTTGCCTTTATAGTCGATGATCGGATTTTCACCGATGAGATATACTGTTTCCAGTTCTTCATTCTTTGCTAAGCGGATACCACGGACACCTCTGGAGGCTTTCTTAAGAACAGAGATCTCCTCTAACGGGAACCGCAGGAACGTTCCATTTGTAGTCTGAAGCACTACATCTGTTTCCCCGTTTATCATTGTTACAGAAACCACACTGTCCTCTTCCTGAAGCTTGGTAGCTGCTACCATACGGTTGTTGGTCTCAAATTCTTCTCCAGGCACCTGTTTTACCATGGCAAGACGGGTTGCAAATAAAAGGATGCGGCCTTTCAGTTCACGGGCTGTAGTGAAAAGGCAGATGGTCTCATTTCTGCCATCGTATTTACTTAAGTTCTCAATAGGAACGCCTTTGTCACGCAGCTTGCCGGATGGAATATCCAAAGCCTTGATCTGGTGAAGGACACCGGCAGAGGTGAACAGACAGATCTTATCTGTATTTAATCAGCGGAGCACATGAACCTGTTCTGTATCTACGGTCTCCTGGTTGCGTTCGTAGGTAGATTTATCAAGAAGCTTGCAATAGCCGAAGCGGTCCATAACGAAAACAACTTCCTGAACGGAAATTTCATTTTCCACATAAACAGCCTCTGCCCCGTCTTCAATACGGGTCCGTCTTGGAATAGCAAATTCTGCTTTGATGGCAGCCAGATCATCTTTGATCACCTGGTTCATAACCGCTCTGCTGCCAAGGATCTTCTTGTATTCGGCGATCTTCTTTAAAGTCTCTCTGTGTTCTTTTTCAAGGGCTAATATTTCCAATCCGATCAGCTTATACAGACGCATTTCCAGGATCGCAGATGCCTGACGCCCTGTAAAATGAAGCTTCTTTGCATCTTCTTCAAAACCTACTACTTTAAAATGAATATTGGAAATGTCGCCGTTTACCAGACATGCCTTGGCATCTTTTAAATTCTTAGAACCACGTAAAATGGCAATGATCAGGTCAATACAGTCACAGGCTGCGATCAGACCTTCCTGGATTTCTTTCTTATCCAGTTCTTTTTCCAGAAGCACATTGTATTTGCGCTCGGTATTCTGATACTGGAATTCCATGAAATTACGCAGGATGCCTTTTAAGTTTAATGTTTCCGGCCTGCCGTCTGCAATGGCAAGCATGTTGACAACAAAAGTATCTTCTAACTTGGTCTTCTTATAAAGAATATTTTAATACGGTCAATATCTGCGTCCTTGCGAAGTTCTAACACAATGCGGATACCGTCCTTATTGGACTGGTTGGAAATGTCCACTACATCGGTCAGCTTCTTGGACTCTACCAGATCTGCCACATCTACCAGGAATTTATTAATACCTGCACCGATCATGGTATAAGGAATCTCTGTGATGATCAGTTTGTCCTTATCAACTTTCCGCTTGCCCAGTTCTACCTCAAAACGGCCTCTTAATTTGATCTTGCCAACACCTGTTTCATAGATCTGTGGCAGCTCGCTTTTATTTGCAATAATGCCTCCGGTTGGGAAGTCAGGTCCCGGCAGATATTCCATCAGTTCTTCTGTAGGAGCTGCCGGATCATCAATATATGCCTGGACTACATCCACTACTTCCCCTAAATTGTGGGTAGGAATGCTGGTACTCATACCAACGGCAATTCCCTCTGCGCCGTTTACTAAAAGGTTTGGCACACGTACAGGAAGGACTTCCGGCTCTTTTTCTGTTTCATCGTAGTTTGGCACGAAATTAACGGTCTTGTCCAGGTCTTTAAATAGACCTCCTGGGCAAATTTCTCCAGCCTTGCCTCCGTGTATCGCATAGCCGCAGCCCCGTCCCCTTCAATGGAGCCGAAGTTTCCGTGTCCGTCTACCAATGCCATTCCTTTTTTGAATTCCTGGCTCATGACAACTAAGGTATCATAAATGGAGCTGTCGCCGTGTGGATGGTATTTACCCATGGTATCGCCTACGATACGGGCTGATTTTCTGTGTGGTTTATCATGGTCCAGATGAAGCTGGCTCATATCATAGAGCACCCGGCGCTGAACGGGCTTTAACCCGTCTCTTGCATCCGGGATCGCTCTTGCAGTGATAACGCTCATGGAATAATTCATGTAGCTTTTCTGCATTTCCTCGCTGTATTCGGTTCTTAATATCTTCTCCGCCATATCTGTCTGTCCTCTCTGTTATGCGTCGATCTCTGCTTCGTCTGCATGTTCATAAATAAACTGGCGGCGGGGTCCTACCTCACTGCCCATAAGCATTTCTGTTACTTCTGACGCCATTCTCGCATCTTCGATCTCTACCCGTTTTAATACACGCCGCTCCGGGTCCAGTGTAGTCTCCCAAAGCTGCTCTGCATCCATTTCACCAAGACCTTTGTAGCGCTGTAAGGTAAAATCACCGGTGTGGTTTCTGCGGTAGCGTTCCAGATCTTTTTCATCATAGAGATACTGTTCTTCTCCCTTTTTCGGGATCACTTTAAATAACGGCGGCATGGCAATGTATACATGTCCGTCGTAGATCAGCTCCGGCATGAAACGGTAAAGGAAAGTCAATAATAAGGTATCAATATGGCTTCCGTCTACGTCCGCATCGGTCATAAGGATGATCTTGTCATAGCGCAGTTTTGTGATGTCAAAATCGTTTCCGTAGCCTTCGGAAAAGCCACAGCCAAAGGAATTGATCATGGTCTTGATCTCTGCATTGGCCAGAACCTTATCCATAGATGCTTTTTCTACGTTTAAGATCTTTCCACGAATGGGAAGGATGGCCTGGTACTGACGATTTCTGGCTGTTTTTGCGGAACCGCCCGCGGAGTCTCCCTCTACGATGAAGATCTCACACTTAGAAGCGTCACGGCTTTCGCAGTTTGCCAGTTTTCCGTTGCTGTCAAAGGAAAACTTGGACTTGGTGAGCATGTTGGTCTTTGCTTTTTCTTCGGCCCTGCGGATCTTTGCAGATTTCTCTGCGCAGCCAATCACGCCTTTTAATACTTCTACATTCCGGTCAAAGTAAAGCTGCAGCTGGTCACCGGTTACAGTAAATACAGCCTTGGTAGCATCTGCGCTGGCAAGCTTTGTCTTGGTCTGTCCTTCAAAAATAGGATCCGGGTGCTTTACAGCGATCACGGCTGTCATACCGTTTCTGGTATCGGCACCTGTAAAGTTGGAGTCTTTGTCCTTTAAAATGCCAAGCTCTCTGGCATAAGAGTTGATCAGAGCTGTAAATTTGGTCTTAAATCCAGCTAAATGGGTACCGCCTTCCTGGGTGAAAATGTTGTTGCAGAAGCCAAGGATATTTTCCTCAAAGGTATCTACGAACTGAACGCAGGCTTCTACCTCGATCTTGTCTACTACACCCTTAAAATAGATGGGGTCATGGATCGGTGTTTTTCCTGTATTTAACTCTTTTACGTAGGCGATAATGCCTTCCGGTTCGTGGTAAGTTACCTTCTCTTCTTCCCCACTTCTGCGGTTTTCATAGTGGATCATCAGGTTTGGGTTTAAATAAGCAGTTTCATGTAAACGGCTCTTTAACCAGTCTGCCTTAAAACGGGTCTTTTCAAAGATCTCCCCATCTGGAAGGAAGTTTATCTCGGTTCCTGTCTCACGGCTTTTTCCTATAACTGGAAGGAGACCATTTTCCAGCTCTGTAGTAGGATGTCCCTGATGATAAGTATCCTGGTAGATACAGCCGTCCCTGTAAATCTTTACAGTCATATGCTCAGAAAGAGCATTTACAACAGAAGAACCTACACCGTGAAGACCGCCGCTGGTCTTATATGCGTTATTGTCAAATTTTCCGCCTGCGTGAAGGGTGGAAAGTACCACTCTGGCTGCAGACACTCCTTTTATGCATTTCCACCGGAATACCACGTCCGTTATCCCGCACGGTACAGGAGCCGTCTTTTTCCAGGCGGACAGTGATCTGGGTACAGAAACCAGCCAGATGCTCGTCCACTGCATTGTCCACGATCTCATAGATCAGGTGGTTCAGCCCCTTAGACCCAACTCCTCCAATATACATACCCGGCCTTTTCCGGACTGCCTCCAGTCCTTCCAGGACGGTTATACTGTCTGCATTGTATTGTTCCTTTGCCATTTTTCCCTCCATATTGCATTATGTTCTCTTGCAATCTTTCTTCACTGCTATTTGATGACAAAAAAAAACCTTATAGAAACAAGGCTTTTGAGTGTTTCGCAACTATATTCTAAATCTTTCTAAATCGGCATTATTATAACAATAATTTGCAAAGTTGGCAAGAAGTTTTGAAAAAGCCCTGCAAATGCTATTTATACATCTACAGGGCTTCTCATTCCTTAAATAGTTTAAGCAGATAACGGGAATCGAACCCGCCTCCTCAGCTTGGGAAGCTGATGTTCTACCGATGAACTATATCTGCAACACAAGAATTATTATAACAAAAACTGCCGGAATTGACAAGTGATTTTCCAGTTCTTGTCATCGACAGTTTTTGCGGTTCAGGTATGGTTTTAATTTTGTTTCCCGGCTTATGCCGGATCATTTTTACTTTTCTATATTTTCCGTTTTCTCTTCCAGTTCTTTTCCCGCGGCCATATCCAGGTCATTCATCCCTTTATTTCCCGCTTCCGGCCACTGATCCATATCAATAAAATCTCCGCTCCGGGGATCTATATGGTGGAGACGGCAGTAATCAGGTGTGTTCTCCGAATAATTCTTCTTTTTAAGAGCACTGTTAATATATAAGGACATGGCCCTGTAGATAACTGCAAAAGTAGGCACTGCTATGATCATTCCCACAAACCCGAAAAGACCGCCAAATAACAGGATGGAAAACAATACCCAGAAACTTGGAAGGCCGGTAGAGTCTCCTAAGATCTTCGGTCCAAGAATATTTCCATCAAACTGCTGAAGCACCAGAATGAAGATCAAAAAATACAGGCACTTCATGGGATCCACTAAAAGGATCAGAAATGCACTTGGCACCGCTCCGATAAATGGTCCGAAGAACGGGATCACATTGGTAACACCTACGATCACACTGATCAGGAGCACATATGGCATCTTTAAAATTTTAAAGAAAAGAAACACATGATGCCTATGATCAGAGAGTCTAAAAGCTTTCCTGTAATAAAGCCGCCAAATATCTTATGGGCAAAACGGACTTCACCGATCAGTCGGTTAGCTGCTCTTACATTTAAAAATCCATAAACCATTTTTTTTGACTGGGCGCACAGTGTATCTTTTATGTTTAAAAAGTACACCATAACAATAAGGCCGATCAGCAGATTTTTTAAAACAGTGACCAGACTGATCACACCGCTGGAAACGCGGTCAAAGATCAGGGAAATATTTGGCACCAGATCCGTAGCGATCCAGTTCTGGAAACGCATGACCGCCTCATTGTAATACGGCATAATGCTTTCCTGAAGATGTTCATTATCCTGAAGAAGTTTGCTGATCCAGACGGTCAGGTTGTTGATATACTCTGTCAGGCTGTCCTGGAAACCAATGATACTTTCGTAGATCTGTGGGATCAACATGGAAACCAGTCCGCTGACGATCGCAAACAATACTGCGAGACTCACCAGCGTTGCTATACTTTTTGCAATACGGGTGCGGCCCTCATCATTTTTGATCACCTTTGACAGAAGATCCCGGACACAGACTTCTGTCCTGTTGTAAACCGGCAGCATCAGATATGCCAGTACACCTCCGTATATAATAGGCATAAGGATCGTTATGATCTTTTTTATGATCGCTGCGATCACGGAAAATTTCAGTAATGCAAAACATAAAAGAACACAACTGGCGATCACCGCTAATGCCGTAAGACCCCAGTCCATAAAAAATCGAAATTTGGAATTTTTCATATTTTAGTTCAGGCTCCTATTTTACTTTCGTCATTTGTATGAGTATACCATACTATACCCGATTTTAAAAGCAGACCGGATGTTAAAAAAATGTTTTTAATTTCAGGATCGTTCTGTTAAAACAGATGGTTCTGTGTTAAAATACTATGCACATGCATTTATATCATTTTACAGAAAGAAGGCGATCTTTTGTCTTATATCATAAAAATGGCTCTGGATATCAAAGCCCGTTTTAACCCACCAGCCCATATGTCCTCTCCCATTGAAGCATACTGCGCCATTGGAACAGTTGCAAAAGCCCTTGGTCTTTCCTGTCCACAGCGTAAAGATACGTTATTTGAAATGCGCCAGGAACTTTCTGACGCAGAAGCAGGAAAAAGCTTTCCATCCGAACGGATCGAAAAGATCAGTCAGATCCTTATGAGTTTTATCCGTGATGAAGAAACAACCGATGCCATGATGGCTTATGTTACATATGGTTATGAAAATGAAAACGGAATGCCTCAACATAAGCACTCCCGTTTTTATTATAAGATGATCCGCACTAACAGCCACACCGCTGCAATTCCCAAAAGGATCATGGAAAAAGCTGCCGAAAGCCCAAACAGCAATACTCCTACTGCCAGTGAAATGATAAATCCCAGCATGCTGAATACAGCGCCCATTACCTTTCCGCACATCATCAGCAGAATACCAACAAATTTAAACACACAGATCAGAAATAAAAAAGCAAATAAAATTCCTAACATTTTATCTAATATCCTTTGACCTTTCTAATAAAACATCTGCTACAAACCGATCGATCACCCAGGAAGCTGCTACAGACAACAGGGCGCACCAGAAAATCGGTAAACCTACCTGCAGATACTAACTTAGAACGTATCTCCTATGCGATATATTCCAAATTCCTTATGTCCAAGGACTTCTGCCTTGGTCAGTTCGCCGTTTGCCACAGCAACCATCTTATCAAAAATTTCAGCACCTATATCTTGTGGTGTCTTTCCTTCTGTGATGACCCTGCCCTCATTTATATCGATATTATCTGTCATCCTTGCATAGGTTTCAGGATTTCCTGTAACTTTGATAACGGGCGCAACCGGACTACCTGTAGGAGTTCCTCTACCTGTAGTAAAAAGAATAATCTGTGCTCCGCCTGCAACCATACCGGTGATGGAGTCAATGTCTTCCCCCGGTGTATCCATGAAATAAAGACCATGTTTTTCCGGGTCAACCGCTTCTGAGTATTCCAAAACACCGATCACAGGACTCTGACCTGCTTTATGAATACAGCCCAGGGATTTTCTTCAATCGTTGTAAGTCCGCCTGCAATATTACCTGGCGTAGGCTGTGTCCCCGAAGGTCTACTCCGTAAAGTTTTGATTTATCTTCAATACGCTTGACCATAGCTGTAAGCTTATCACCCATTTCTTTTGTCACGCAACGGGCAGCGGTGCAGAATCAGTATTGTTAGAGCCATTCTACGCATTTTCACTTGAGGTAAGAGAGATTATGTCGGCGTGGCAATGACCGACTTCGAGAATGGGTGCAGCATTTAACATGCAGAGGCTGATGGTGATAATGTTGTTATCACAGGTGAAGCGTCCGGTTTCAGTGATTGGCAACTATCAGGCAGAGGTCAATGCCTATACAAAAGGAACAGCGGGCTTGTACTTAAGATGGCAACACAGACCATGCCATAATACAGAAGAGGTTATTGAAAATTCGGCTATGAGCCTGAGCGTGATACAAGAAACCCGGTAGATTCAGTATTCTGTGCAAAGCGGTTCGGGATATGTT